>Ga0207667_10000013_pt1 | contig 435875 bp, 408 predicted proteins | sample KBSCornC52_FD_184301 | JGI IMG/M metagenome (GOLD analysis project Ga0207667, IMG submission 184301) | Corn rhizosphere microbial communities from Kellogg Biological Station, Michigan, USA - KBS Corn C5-2 (SPAdes) (version 2) | ecosystem: Host-associated > Plants > Roots > Rhizosphere > Soil ...
GGGCATGCCGATCGTGTCGAGCAGGTGGCTGTAGGCGGCGATGTGCACCGTCTCCATGTTGCTGAACGCGGTCAGCATCATCTTGACCTCGGTCGGCTTGAACACGCGGCCGTACTTTTCGTGGTAGCAATCCTGCACCTCGACATCGGCCTGGGTGAAGAAGCGGAAGATCTGCGTGAGCAGGTTGCGCTCGTGATCGGAGAGCTTCTGCGCCCAGTCGCGGCAATCCTCACCCAAGGGCACTTCCTCGGGCAGCCAGTGGAGCTGCTGCTGGCGCTTCCAATATTCATAGGCCCAGGGATATTCGAAGGGCTTGTAGGAGCGGGAGGCCTGGAGAAGGGACATGACGCGTCTTCCTTAGTGAAGCTTGATCGGTTGAATGCTGGCGGACGGGATCAGCCCGAAGGCCAAAGCGGCGAAAATCAGAAAAATCACGACCGAACCGACGCGGATCATCGCCGCTGTGGCTCTGGTCGCGTTCGGCGATGGGCTCTCGATGCCGTCCAGCGCGGCGCGCTCGCGCGTCTTGCGGATCGCGAACTGGGCGAACATCAGGTCGCAAATCGCCAGCACGATGCCGATCGCCAGGAATATCCATCCGCTGGTCATCCGATTACCTCCGCGTCTGGCTGGCGCCGCCGGCAAAGCCGCCAATGCCGAGCACGAAGCCGAAATTGTACCAGGCGCCGTTATTGGGCACCGAATAGACCGCCACGTCGTGGTTGAAGATCGAGACGAGGAAGGTCACGGGCGCGATGAAGCCCTGGACGAGGCCGAACAGGAAGCCCGGCGCTTCCGGCTTGACCGTGCCCGCCATCTGCGTCGCGCAGCCCGCGAGCAGCAAAGGCAGAACGAGCAGAACCACCTGCCCTATATAGGGTTTCCGGGGCCGAATTGTGAGTCGGCCGGGGCTATGCGGGGCGGGATCAGACACCGGGACGCGTCGCCAGATAAGCGCACATGCCGGCGATGATCAGCAGCACCAGCGCGAACACCATCGCCGCCGGGCGGCGATGAAAGGGCGCACCCATCGCGTCGCGGCGCGAGGCGAGCGTGCCAACGACCACGACGACCGCCAGCACCACCATGATCGCAACTGATTGGGTGATATGCATGCGCCCGTTCGTCCCCTGCTTATATGTGCAGAATTCCCCCTGGATCAGAAGGGGAACAAACCGACATATAGGGTGAGGCTACGCTCATTCGGCACAATGTCTAGACTTGACTATTGTTTTATCCACCGTTTCGGCGCGGCCTGTGAGGAGTCTGAAAAGGTGGGGGGAATCGTCTCGTTCCGGGTGTCGTCATGCCAGCGAAAGCTGGCATCTCATGAGGGGAGGGTGTGTCCGCTATCTCCTGAGACCCCAGCTTTCGCTGGGGTGACGGTTTGTACGTGGGCTGGGGTGGCGGTCTATGGATGGGGTGGGTCGGAGAGGGTCGTCACCCCGGACTTGTTCCGGGGTCCACTCGGCGGCTAGGCACTTGCCTCCCGGTGGATGCCGGAACAAGTCCGGCATGACGGATTGGGTGGGGCGGCGGGCGTCTCCTCGTCCGACAGATTCGCGCCGGCGCGGTGGCGGCTGGAACGGGTTTGGGCACCTCCCTCGGTTCACGCTGCAGCGCGGCATTTACCCCCGCGATCCGCTTTGCTACGGCTGCCCGGCGACGCGCGCTTGGACGTTTAGGGGGCTTGATGAACGGGACAAGCAGACGGAACCCGGCCCTGGTCGTCACGCTCGGCTGCTGCCTGCTATTCTTCGTCTGCGCGGTCCATTTTGCCCTGGCGCAGAATTTGTGGATCGACGAATCGACGCAATTGTCGGGGGCGACGCTTCCGCTCGGCCGGCTGTTCGCCTGGCTGACGGGCACGCGCGAGCCGAGCTTCGGCGTGCCGCCGGACCGGATGCCGCCAATCTCCTATTTGATCGATGCGGCCTGCTATCGCACCGTCTGCGCCGCGCCGTTCGGCTACCGCTTGCTCCATCTCGCGTTCGCGACGGCGGGGCTGGGGGCGGCGACCTGGACGGTGGTGCGGCGCTATGGCGCGTTCGCGGGGCTGGTGACCGGCCTGGTGCTCGCGCTGTCGCCCAAGCTGACCGAGCTCGGCGTTGAGGTGCGCGCCTATCCGATCTTCTTCGCGATCACGTGCGCGCAGATCGCGTTGCTGTTCCGGATGATCGAGGCAAAACGGCTTACGCCAGGCGCGCTCGGCCTGTTCCTGCTGCTGGGGCTGCTGTCCGCCTACACGCATTTCTTCGGGCTGGTGTCGAGCATGGCCTTGTTCACCGGCCTGTTCGTCGCGCGTGCGACGACGGTGCGCGAAGCGGCGGGGATCGCGGGCGCGGCGGTGGTGCTGGTGGTGCTGTGCGCGGGGCTCGCGCCCTTCATCATGACCGCGAGCGCGGTCAGCGGGGTCGAGAATATCGGCAGCGGCAGCCAGGCGATCATGGCCTATTTCCTGCGGCTGCTGGGGCATCCGGCCAATGTCGTGTCCCCGATCGCGGCCGCCTTGTTCCTGCTGCCGCTGGCGGCGATGGTGGCGATCGGCGCGGTGCGGATCGCGATCGGCTTCGGCGGCGCGGGGATCGCCTTCCGGCGCAATCCGGCGGTGGCGCTCGCGGTGGCGCTGGCGAGCGGGATCGGGGTGACGTTGCTCGCGTCCTTCGTCGCCAAAGGCTTCAATCCGCTCAAGCCGACCTATAGTTTGTGGGTGCTGCCGGTGCTCGCCACCTTCCTGGGCGCGATCTGCGCGCCGCGGGGCGACGGCGCGGGATGGACGACGCGGATCGCGCGCGGGCTGGCGCTGCTGATGCTGCTGGGCGCGGCGTCGGGAGAGGCGATGTTCGTGCGCCATCCCGGCTGGTTCGCGCATGGTCCGTCGAGCGCGATCCGCACCGCGGTGGGCGACAGCCCGGCGGATACGGCGGTCGTCTATGAAGGGGATTGGGGCTACGGCTTCTTCCCGACCTTTTATTATTACCACACCGGCCTCGACCAATGGCTGATCGCGCCCGACGGCCAGCTGCAAAAGATCGGGCTGGGCGGGGACCCCGTCGCCGCCGATCCGTCGGCGCTTGCGGCGAAGCGACGGATCGTGCTGGTGCGGATAATTTTGCGCGACTATCACGACCTGCGCGTCCTGCGGGCGAGCGGACCGGATCGGATCGCGGGGGATGCGCCAGCGCTGGCGCTGCCCGCGGGCCAGCCGGGCTTCGATCGCCTGTCCGTGACCATGCGGACGACCGAACCGGGCCTCTATTGGGCCGACATCATCACTTACGAACGGACCTTGCGTTGACAGACTTTCAGCCTGCCGAACTCAGCATCGTTACGCCGACTTTCTGCGAAGCGGCGAACGTTCAACTCCTGGTCGATGCGGTGGCGGCGGCGCTGCCCGATGTCCGCTGGGAAATCATCTTCGTGGACGACAATTCGCCCGACGGCACATCCGACAAGGTGCGCGAGATCGCGCAGCGCGACCCGCGCGTGCGCATCGTCCACCGTTATGGCCGGCGCGGCCTGTCGAGCGCGTGCGTCGAAGGGATCATGACCAGCTCCGCGCCCTATGTCGCGGTGATGGATTCGGACATGCAGCATGACGAGGCGATCCTCGGGCAGATGCTGCGGCGAATCCGTGAGGGCGATGTCGATCTGGTGGTGGGCAGCCGGTATGTCGAGGGCGGCGGCACGGGCGACTGGAGCAAGCACCGGCTGTGGGCGAGCAAGCTCGCGACCCGGCTCTCGGGGCGGCTGACGCGCACGCACATCAACGATCCGATGAGCGGCTTCTTCATGGTCAGGCGCGACACGTTCCTGACCGCCTTGCCCAACCTGTCCTCGGTCGGGTTCAAGATCCTGCTCGATCTGGCGGCGAGCACGCCGGAGCCGATGCGCGTGGCGGAGGTGCCCTACACCTTCCGCAACCGCCAGCATGGCGAGAGCAAGCTCGATAGCCTGGTGCTGTGGGAATATCTGCAGCTGCTGCTCGACAAGATGTTCGGGCATGTGATCCCGGTGCGGTTCATCAGCTTCGTGCTGGTCGGCGGATTCGGCGTGGTCGTGCATTTCGCGGTGCTGACTTTGTTGTTCGCGGGGTTGGGCGAGGGCTTCGGCCTGGCGCAGCTGATCGCCACCATGATCGCGACCTCGAACAACTTCTTCCTCAACAATATGCTGACCTATCGCGACCAGCGGCTGAAGGGGCGGAAACTGTTCTTCGGTTGGGTGACCTTCAACCTGGTCTGCCTGACCGGCGCGCTCGCCAATGTAGGCGTCGCCCGCTGGCTGTTCGCCCACCACAATTACTGGCAGGTCGCCGCGCTGGCGGGAATCGCGGTCACGACCGTGTGGAATTACGCGATGTCGTCGATCTTCACCTGGAAGAGCCGGAAATAGCGCGCCGCGGGTTCGCGATTTTTTGAGGCTTTTCGCGGGCCCCGTGCGTTACGGGGCCGCAATCAAGCGAGGGAGTTTCAGCAATGGCGGATCTGTCCCAGATCAAGGAACATATGGAAGTCATCGGCGCGGACGGCGTGCATGTCGGCACGGTCGACCATGTCGACGGCGACCGGATCAAGCTGACCAAGAAGGATTCGGGCGCGGACGTCGAAGGTGCGGAAGGCGGCGCGCATGCCGGCCACCACCATTATGTCTCGACCGGCCTGGTCGCGGAGATCGAAGGCGACAAGGTCCGCCTGTCGGCGACCGGCGCCAATGCGGTGCTGTTCGAGGAAGAGGCTTAAGGGGCCACGTCACCCCGGACCCGTTCCGGGGTCCACCTCGCGGCGAGGCGTTGGCCTCGCGGTGGATGCCGGAACAGGTCCGGCATGACGGCTAAAAGCAAAAGGGGCGCCGGGTTAGCCGGCGCCCCTTTCTTTTCCCCGCTCAGGGAAGCTTAGTGGCCGTGCCTTACTGGCAGGCCAAACATTCGTCATAATCTTTCGCCTCGACCTCGATCTGGCGAAGTTCGGGCGTGTTGTCCGCCTCGACGCCGCCGGCGAAGCCCGCGCGCTGGATCGATTTCGAACGCAGATAATAAAGCGATTTGATGCCGAGCTCCCACGCGCGGAAGTGGAGCATCAGGAGGTCCCATTTCTCGACATCGGCCGGGATGAACAGGTTCAGCGACTGGGCCTGGTCGATATAGGGCGTGCGATCGGCGGCGAGCTCGAGCAGCCAGCGCTGGTCGATCTCGAAGCTGGTCTTGTACACGTCCTTCTCGTCCTGCGTCAGGAAGTCGAGATGCTGGACCGAGCCGCCCTGCTCGAGGATCGAATTCCAGACCGCGTCGGAATTCTTGCTCTTCTCCATGAGTAGTTTCTCAAGATACGGATTCTTGATCGAGAAACTGCCCGACAGCGTCTTGTGCGTGTAGATGTTGGCCGGGATCGGCTCGATGCAGGCGCTGGTGCCGCCGCAGATGATGCTGATCGACGCGGTCGGCGCGATCGCGGTCTTGCAGCTGAAACGCTCCATCACGCCCATGTCGGCCGCGTCGGGGCAGGGGCCGCGCTCCATCGCGAGGTGCATCGAGGCCTCATTCACCTGCGCCTGGATATGCTTGAAGATACGCAGGTTCCACGATTTGGCCATCGCGCCTTCGAAGGGAAGGCCGCGCGCCTGGAGGAAGGAGTGGAAGCCCATCACGCCCAAGCCGACCGAGCGCTCGCGCATCGCGCTATACTTGGCGCGCTCCATGCCGGGTTCGGCGCGGTCGATATAATCCTGCAGGACATTGTCGAGGAAGCGCATCACATCCTCGATGAAGCCCTTCTCGTCCTTCCATTCGTCCCAGGTCTCAAGGCTGAGCGACGACAGGCAGCAGACCGCGGTGCGCGCCTCGCCATATTGGTCGCGGCCGGTGGGCAGCGTGATTTCCGAGCAGAGGTTCGAGGTCGAGACCTTGAGCCCCGCATCGCGGTGATGCTTGGGCATGGCGCGGTTCACCGTGTCGGCGAACACGATATAGGGCTCGCCGGTGGCGAGACGCGTCTCGACCAGTTTCTGGAACAGCGAGCGGGCATCGACCTCGGCGCGCTTGGATCCGTCCTTGGGCGACTTCAGATCGAAGCTGGTGCCGTTGCGGACGGCTTCCATGAATTCGTCGGTCAGCAGCACGCCGTGATGGAGGTTCAACGCCTTACGGTTGAAGTCGCCCGAGGGTTTGCGGATTTCGAGGAATTCCTCGATCTCCGGATGGCTGACATCGAGATAGACCGCCGCTGAGCCGCGCCTGAGCGAACCCTGGCTGATCGCGAGCGTGAGGCTGTCCATCACGCGCACGAACGGGATGATGCCGCTGGTCTTGCCGTTCAGGCCGACCGGCTCGCCGATGCCGCGCACCGAACCCCAATAAGTGCCGATGCCGCCGCCGCGCGAGGCGAGCCACACATTCTCGTTCCAGGTGTCGACGATGCCGTGGAGGCTGTCGTCGACGCTGTTGAGGAAACAGCTGATCGGAAGCCCGCGGCCGGTGCCGCCGTTGGACAGGACCGGGGTCGCCGGCATGAACCACAATTTGGAGATATAATCGTAGATGCGCTGGGCGTGCGCCTGATCGTCGGCATAGGCCGAGGCGACGCGCACGAAGAGATTCTGGAAGCTCTCGCCCGGGAGCAAATAACGGTCTTTGAGCGTCTCCTTACCGAAATCGGTAAGCAGGGAATCGCGCGAATGATCGACGTCGAGCGGAAAGGGCGTGTCGCGCCTCTTGCTCTCCTGCTGCGCCTCGGCGGGCGCCTCGGCCGTCACTTCGGCGGCATCCAAGAGATTGGCCATTTCGTTCAAATCCCGATCGCTGCTGCTCGAAAGATCCATCGATCGTCCCCTGATCCTGTTCCTATTACGTTCGACTCGGGGACTCATGCCCCCGAATGCTACGCACGTCGGCGCCGGGAGCAAGCGATCGAGGCCGCACGGAGCCGTTCCATCCCCGTGTTCCACAGGGCGGGTGCTCCCGGAAACGATATGGGTATCGCTCCGGCGTTTCTCAATCGATCGTCGAGCCCCCTGACCCGACACACAAGGGATAGTGTCACTACCGATTCCCGCGCACAAGATGTTTAATTTTCATGACGGTGGATTGTGCGCTTGACGTGCTCAAAAGAGTCAGTTTTGCGCGCGTCGTTTCGGATGTGGAGGGACGACGAATGACCTCGATCATCAAGCATTTGGCGGTGGCGGACGCGGACGCAGCCTGGAGGTTGGTCAGCGATTTCGGCGGCGCGGATCGCGCCTTTCCGGGGGTGCTGGCGGCATGCGAACTGGCCGACGGTGTGCGGACCGTGACCTTCGCGAGCGGCGCAGTCGTGCAGGAAAGGTTGGTCGGCATCGATCCGATTGAACGGCGTCTGGCCTATCATGTGATCGGCGGCCGATTCACGCATCATAATGCCGCCTGGAGCGTGACGCGCGAACCCGACGGCGGGGGAATCGCCACCTGGATTTCGGACATATTGCCCGATGAAACGGCCGCGATCGTCGAGCCGCTGATGGAGGCGGGCATGGCGGCGCTGGATCGCACGTGCAACGCGATTGAGTTTTCCGGCCAGTCGGGGTTAGGGACCGGCCATGACCACCATCATCCGCGAAGCCGATCTGATCGAGAGCGTCGCCGACGCGCTCCAGTACATCTCCTACTTCCATCCGATGGATTATATCCGCGCGCTGGGGGACGCCTATGAGGCCGAGCAATCGCCCGCGGCCAAGGACGCGATCGCGCAGATCCTGACCAACAGCCGGATGTGCGCGGAGGGGCATCGCCCGATCTGCCAGGATACGGGCATCGTCACCGTGTTCGTGAAATGGGGCCAGGATTGCCGGCTGGAGAGCGCGAAGTCGCTGCAGGAGGTAATAGATGAGGGCGTGCGGCGCGCTTATCTCCATCCCGAGAACAAATTGCGCGCCTCGATCCTCGCCGATCCCGCGTTTGGCCGCGTCAACACCAAGGACAATACGCCGAGTGTGCTGCACGTCGAGATGGTGCCGGGCCATCACGTCCATGTGACAGTCGCCGCCAAGGGCGGCGGCAGCGAGAACAAGTCCAAGTTCAAGATGATGAACCCGAGCGATTCGATCGTCGATTGGGTGCTGGAGACCGTGCCGCAGATGGGCGCGGGCTGGTGCCCGCCCGGCATGCTCGGCATCGGTATCGGCGGGACGGCCGAGAAAGCGATGCTGCTCGCCAAGGAATCCTTGATGGGCGATATCGACATGGCGCAGCTGCGCCAGCGCGGGCCGTCGAACAAGATCGAAGAGCTGCGGATTGAATTGTTCGAGAAGGTCAATGCGCTCGGCATCGGCGCGCAGGGGCTGGGCGGGCTGTCGACCGTGCTCGACGTCAAGATCCTCGACTGGCCGACGCATGCCGCGTCCAAGCCGATCGCGATGATCCCCAATTGCGCCGCGACGCGGCACGCGCATTTCCATCTCGACGGATCGGGCCCGGCCTTCCTCGAAACGCCGGATCTCAACGATTGGCCGAAGGTGGAATGGACGCCGTCCAAGGAGTCGATCCGGGTTGATCTCAATGCTTTGACGCCGGACGTTGTCGCAAGCTGGAAGCCGGGCGACCGGCTGTTGCTCAACGGCAAGATGCTGACCGGCCGCGACGCCGCGCACAAGCGCATCGCGGACATGCTGGCGCGGGGCGAACAACTGCCGGTCGAGTTCAAGGGCCGTGTGATCTATTATGTCGGCCCGGTCGATCCGGTGCGGGACGAGGTGGTCGGCCCGGCCGGCCCCACCACCGCGACGCGGATGGACAAGTTCACCAAGATGATGCTCGATCAGGGCCTGCTCGCGATGGTCGGCAAGGCCGAGCGCGGGCCGGTTGCGATCGAAGCGATCAGGGAGGCCAAATCGGCCTATCTGATGGCGGTCGGCGGCGCGGCTTACCTGGTCGCACGCGCGATCAAGGGCGCCAAGGTGGTCGGGTTCGAGGACCTCGGCATGGAGGCGATCTACGAATTCGACGTGAAGGACATGCCGGTCACGGTCGCGGTCGATGCGACCGGCACCAGCGTGCACCACACCGGGCCATTGGTGTGGCGCGAGAAGATCGCGCGGGAGAAGTTGCTGGAGAAAGCTTAAACTCGTCGCCCCGGCGGAGGCCGGGGCCGCTGGAGCGCGGGGGTAACGTCGCGTGTCGTCTCTACTGCCCCGGCCTGCGGGGTGCCCTGTCGCCGGGGCGACGATACTCGCTCAATCCTCGTCGTCGGCAAGCGGGCGGGGCTGCATCCAGCTGGCGATCAATGTGGGTAGCAGCATCCCTGCCGCCTGGATTCCGAAGCCGAGATTCATCCAGTCGAGCGGTGCGTGTGGGGTCCAGAAGCCCGGCAGTCCTGCGGCCGCCATGTAGAAGCAGCCGAGCATGGCGAACGTGGCGAACACAGCCCCCGAGATTGCGTGCGCGCGCGCCTTCACCGTCAGTTCGCGTTCGTCCAGTGGATGGTACGCGGTTCCCGTGAAGCGCGGGCCGAAAACGCGCAGGAATGTCGCGGTCAGGAAGGCCCCGTAGAAGATCGCGGTCCCGATCAGGAACGTGCGATTGGGCGAGGCCTCGCTCCGCGCCATCACCGCATAGCCGGCCACCAGGAACGCGAGCACCAGCAGCGGCGTCCAGCGCAATGTGCGCGGCTTTATCTTCCTGAAGAGGATGCGGTCGATACCGGTCGCGTAGACGGCGCGGTCCATTTTTTCGAGCAAGGTCATGGCGGTCATTCTCCCACCGCCGCCGCCCGCCGAAGGGCGGCCGCAACGGAGTCAAAAGGTCTGAAGGAAAAAAGCAGTTCGATCGGCACGCCGAAATAGTCGGCGATCTTCATCGCGAGCTCGAGGCTGGGCTTGTAATCGCCGCGCTCGAGATAGCCGATCGTCTGGTTGTTGACGCCCACGGCCTCGGCCAGCTCGCGGCGCGACACGCCGCGCTCGGCACGAAACAGGGCGATGCGATTGTATAAATTTGTCACAGCATCATCACGAATCAGTTAAGATATATTGTGTTTACACAACGATTCGTACGAATGTCAATCGGAGATCAACGGCGTCGCCCCGATTGCGAACCAAATATTGGTATCGATGTCATCAGCCCCCTGTTCGGAGGCGTGTTATTAGGTTAAGGCACCGGCCGATGGGGCACGCCGCAAAGCGCATCTGGAGCTGGATCTGGCGCCTGCTGCTGGGTGCACTGATCGTGCTGCTGTTGCTGCCAGCGACGATGCCGCCTTTCCTCGACCGGATCTATTATCGCGGCCCGGTCAGCGGTCATTTCGACGGGCAGCATTTCTTCAACCCGGACGGCGAGCAGGGCACGGGCGGCACGCAGAAACGCTCGATCGGCGGCATCTGGCTGCGGTTGCACCGGATGGACGCCGCATCGCCCTGGCCCGCGCATGTCTCGACCCCCGCGGGCCGCCCCGCAGCGGTGACCGATCCTAAGCGGATGGTGGTCACCTGGATCGGCCATTCGACCGTGCTGGTGCAGGCGGGCGGGATCAATATCCTGACCGATCCGATCTATTCCGAGAAAGCGGGGCCGTGGGGGCTCTTGGGGCCGAAGCGCGTGCGTGAGCCCGGTATCGCGTTCGATGCGCTGCCGCATATCGACCTGGTGCTGGTAAGCCATAATCACTGGGACCATATGGATCTGCCCACGCTCAAGCGGCTGTGGGACCGCGATCGCCCGCTGATCGTCACCAGCCTCGGCAACGACACGTTGATCCGCACCACCGGCGCAAAGGCGGTGGCGCGCGACTGGGGCGGGCGTGTCCATGTCCGGCCCGGCATCGATGTGATCGTCGAACGCGTCCACCATTGGGGTTCGCGCTGGATGAAGGACCGCAATCGCGCGCTCTGGTCGGGCTTCGCGGTGACGTTGCCGGGCGGCAATCTGTTCTTCGCGGGCGATACGGGGCCGGGCGACGGCAGCTGGCCGGTCGAGGATGCGAAGGACGGGCCCTATCGGCTGGCCTTGATCCCGATCGGCGCCTTCCAGCCGCGCGACATCATGAGCGGCAACCATATCGGCCCGGTCGAGGCGGTCGATGCCTTCGAGAAACTGGGCGCTGCGAACGCGCTGGCGGTGCATTGGGGCACGTTCAAGCTGTCGGCCGAGGCGATCAACGACCCGCCCGATCTTCTGCGCAGCACGCTGGCGGAACGCCATATCGCGCTGGGGCGGTTCCGGGCGATGGAGGTGGGCGTGAACTGGGACGTGCCTCCGACATAGGTATCGGCGAGACAATGCCGATCTTCAACGGATCGCGGTCGACATTCTGCACATTGTAGGTGCAGATCGCCGCCCAATCGCTTGGCCATAATGAGGGCCGCTTCGACCGCCGCTGAGCTCGCGCCTCCATTCGTCGCATTTTACACTATGTTACAATTGTTTAACCCGAAACTGCGCTACTGCGTGGCGACGGGGGGAATATGAAATCTGCGATTCTAGCCAACGCCGCGCTATGCGTGTGCCCGCCTTTGATAGCCACCGCCGCGGTTGTTACGCTCCCGCCCGCCCGGCATGCCGTGCACAAGCTTACCGCCCCTCATCATCGTCATCGCGCGGCAAAGAAGCACGACAGTCGCCCCCCATGCGTTGTGAAAAGAGCGACTGCAGCGGCGGGCCTCCCGACCGACGACGACGCTCTGGCCGCAATCTTTCCGCCCTCGGAAGGCGCGCTTCGGGTCGTGACACTCGACTTGCAATCGCCGGTGGCCCGTCACGATTCGGGGATTTTGGCCTTGGGCCCACGCCCCACAGGTCCAGCGGCAATCCGTCCCGTCATTACCCAGCCGGCAGCAATCCCCGAGCCGTCGAGCTGGGCAATGATGATTGCGGGACTTCTGGGCGTAGGGACGCTTTGCCGTAAAGGTGCCCGATCGCGCGGGCGCGGCGCCAAGCTCGGGCGCGTGGTTGCCGCAGTTGAAATATTGAGCTCTCCCGCACTGGGTTTGGGTCAAACCGCGGTTGCCGCCGGCACAAAGGCTACGTCCGCGATAGCCGTTGCCGTGGCAAAGAAGGCGGGCGTGTGCGTCTGTTCGGGCGCGATACTCGCGACGGCGGTCACGACCGTGCCTCCGCTCAAGCGGGCGGTCTATGCAGCCACGATGTCGGCTCCGGCGCTGGCGCGCGATATTTGCCGGACGACCAGCTGAAGCGTCCGGCCTCGACCTCCCGATTCGCTATTTCACCGTGAAAAGCACCTGATCCAGCATGCGACCGTCGGCGCCCACGAGCGCCAGGCGGTGCGCGCCGGGCGGCGGCAGGACGGTCGGGTTGGTGCTCGCGTCGCCCATGTCGCGCGCGTCGAGCCGCCAATGCCCGCCCGCGCTCGACCCGATCGCGGTGAAGCGGATGCGCTGCCGGTTGGCGGGAATGTCGGGATCGAGCGCGTAGACGGCGCCGGATACGGGACTCACGATGTGCGGGCGGCGGGCAGCGGGCGGAGCCTGTTCGAGCCTTGCCTGGCCCGTTCCGGCGAGGAAGTAATCGATGCGCGGCGGTTCGACGCCGCCTGCAAAGCGTATCGGACGCGGCTCGACTCCGGGCACGCGCGGCGGTGCGCGGCCGGGGCGGTCGCGGTTTATCGCGAGCATCACTTCGCGCCACACCGGCGCGGCGCCGCTGGTGCCCGAAACGCGCGTCATGCTGTCGCCCTCGGCGTTGCCGACCCAGACCGCGACGGTGAAGCGATCGGTGAAGCCGATGCACCAATTGTCGCGCATCGCCTTGGACGTGCCGGTCTTGGCCGCGGCCCAGAAGGGCAGGCGCAAGGCCGAATCGAGCCCGAAGGTGACCGCGCGCGCATCGACGTCAGCCAATATGTCGTCGACGATCCAAGCCGCCGCAGGAGCCATCACCGGCCGTCTCCGCCCGATTGGGTCGTCCCGTCGCAGGCGCAGCGGCAAATAGCGGCCATTGTCGGAAAGTGCGCGATAGGCGGCCGCCTGCTGCCGCAGGGTCACTTCAGCCGAGCCGAGCGCAAGGCTGTAGCCATAATAATCCCCATCCTCGGTCAGGCCGCGATAGCCCATGTCCCATAACCGATCGCGGAATTCCTCGACACCATCGACCAGCAGGGCCCGCACCGCAGGCACGTTGAGCGATCCGGCGAGCGCGGTCCGCACGCTGACCGGGCCCTTATAATCATGGTCGTAGTCCTTGGGGACGTAGAGGCCCGACGCCGTATCGAGCTGGACCGGACTGTCGTCGAGGATCGACGCGGCGGTAAGATAACCGCGCTCGATCGCCTGCCCGTAGAGGAAAGGCTTGAGCGTCGATCCCGCCTGGCGCGGCGCATCGGCATTGTCGACGTGGGATGCGGTCGAATAACCGCCGATGCCGCCGACATAGGCGAGCACGTCGCCGGTCGCATTGTCGACCACTACGACCGCGCCATCCCGCGCGCGCTCCGCACCCAAGCCCAGCAATTGGTGACGCAGGGCCATGGCGGCGATCGTCTGGACGCGCGCATCGAGCGTGGTGGTGACGGTCTCGCCTGGGCGGGTCAGCAGCCTGGTCGCGAGGTGCGGCGCAAGGTTCGGGTCGTCCGCGATCGCCTGTGCGGGCGCGGTCATCGCCTCGGCCTCGGCCAGCATCATCGTGCAATCGGACAGATGGCCGATACGGCACGCCCGGCGGGCGACCGTTCCTGGATCGGCCTGCGGCGACGGCAGCAACGCGGCCAGCAGCAGCGCCTGATCGCGGTCGAGCATATCGGGCGCCTTGCCGAACAAAGCACGTGAGGCCGCGGCCACGCCCTGGCTCTCCCCGCGGAAGGAGGTGAGGTTGAGATAGGCTTCGAGGATCTGGTCTTTCGACCAACGATCCTCGATCGCCCAGGCCGCGCGCATCTGCCGCAGCTTGCTGCGCAGGCTGCGCGTGCCCGGATCGCCGAGTTCGGGCGCCAGGAAGCCGGCAAGTTGCATCGAGATCGTGCTCGCGCCGCGCGCGTGGCGACCGTGCAATCCGGCCCAGATCGATCCACCCAGCCCGCGCCAATCGACGCCACCATGCGCGCGGAACCGTTTGTCCTCCCCCGCGACCACGGCATCGCGCAGCGCCGGCGCGACATGGTCGAGTGGCACCCAGTCGAGCCGGCGCACTGAATAATCGACGCGCACCATATCGAGCAGACTGCCGTTGCGGTCACGCAGCCACGCCTCGCTCGAATGCCATTCGCCGCGTGCTTTGGCATAATCAGGCATGGTCGGCGGCGCGGTCCATAGCGCGAAGGCGATCAGCGCGAGCAGAGGCGGCGCCAGCCACAGGCTGGGCCGCCGCCTCAGCCAGGCGAGCCAGACGCGGACCGTCTCCATCAGGGCTCGATCGTCATCGGCGCGTTGGGCAGGGCCGCGTGGATCTCGGGCGAATACATGGCCTCGACCTTGGTGGGCGGCAGCTGGAGCTTGCCCGTGGCGTTCAGGCGCACGGCATATTCGACCGTTGTTTTGCCTTTTGGCAGCCAGCGGAAATAGCCGCGCCACGCCTCGAAGCTTTGCTCGACGTAAGACGGCCAGCCCGTGCCGCCATTGGCTTGTGCGCCGAGCATCGCCGACTGGCCGCCGCCCGCGCCGAGGATGGAAGCGCCCGCCGGGATCGGATCGTCGATCACGACCCAGGTCCGGTCGACCGGTGCCTCGACCGTGATCCGCACGCGCATCACGTCGCCGCGACTGACCCGATCGGGCCGCTGCCGCTGGAGGAAGGAGACCTCACGGCTGATACGATAGCCGGCAAAGGCCGGCGCCTTGAGCGGCACCGCCGCTCGCACAGACACGGTCGCCCATGGCCCGGCCGCACCATCGTGCCGCAGCAGCAGCGCGCCCGGTGCGGGCGGAAGCGGCAGATGCAGCGTCGGCGGCTGGAGCGCGTCACTGGTCATCACGCGGGAACCGAAGCTGGCGGTGGTGAGCCCGGTCGCGCTGCCGGGATATGCCTGCGCGAACTTGCGTACCGCGACCGTCCCCCAGGCGTTGGCGGGGGTGGTGTCCCAATGACCCCGCATCTGCCGGAGCGCGACGCCGATCATCATGCGCGGCGCCTCGTCCTGCCAGCCCGCGCGCGCCGTGACCGCGAGCAAGGCTTTCAGCGCCATCTCGTCGTCGCTGACCATCATCCACCAGGGAGCATTGGCCCTGTCGGTGAGGTCGAGGCGCGTGCCTTCATAGATGATGCGGCTGCGCAGCGCGGCCTCGGCCGCCTGGATGCGGCGTGGATCGATTCCGGGAATGTGGTCGAGCGTCACCAGCCAGTCGGCGAGCGTCGCTGTCGGCATGTCGCCGAGCGGCATGGCGAGCTGATCGGCCATCGCCGGGGTGGCCCCGCCGTTGCGCGCGAGCGCGGCCAAAGCCGCCAGCCGGAGCAGCCGGGTGTCGCCCGGTCCGGTTCCCTCTTCGGTGATGCGGCCGTCGACCACGCCGCGCAGCGCCTCGAGCAGCCGCGCCTTGGCCATGTCCGGCCAGGCAAGCCCCGCATCGGCGGTGATCGACAGGGCATAGGCTGTCAGCGCGATCGAGCCGGGCTCGTCGGGTATCGGCCAGTAATGAAGCAGGCCGTTGGGCGCGACATAGGTCGGCAACGCCTCCATCTGTCTCGCCCACGCGGCGCGATCGTCGAGCGCGACCGCTTTGGACGTGCGTTGCTCGAAACAGCCATAAGGATAAGCCAGCATGTAGGCGCGGACCCCCGCCATCGGCGGTGCGGGCGTCGCCATCAGGGCGATGTCGATCCCGCCGCGCCCCGGCAGGGCTCCTGCCGGCGGCCCGACCGGAAGGCTGGTGCCGGGGCCGACGTGCAGCAATGTCGCCGACCAGATCTGTTCCGGCACGGCCGGGACGATCTGTTCGTTGACGGCCATGCGGTCGGTCGCGCGGCCATCGGTCGAGCGCGCGGTGACCGTCCAGCGCAAGGTGTCGATCCCTACCGGCGCGGTCAGGCGCCAGGTCACGGGCGCGGCGCCGCCGGCGGGGATGGTCACGGTCAGCGGCGCGCCGCGCGCGATCGCGGGCTGGAGCGCGGCGGTCGCGGTGACCGTCATCGGCCGATCCGTGCCATTGCGCAGCGTGAAGGTCGCGCCATAGAAATCGCCTGAGCGGACGAGCGGCGGCACGCCCGCATATATGGTGAGGTCCTGCACCGTGCGGATTTCGGTGCTGCCCATGCCGAACAGCGCGTCGCCCGCCGTCGCGACCGCCACCAGCTTGTAGGCGGAGAGCGAATCCGCGAGCGGCACGTCGAGCGTCGCGCGGCCCTGCGCGTCGAGCCTGACGCGGCCTTTCCATAACAAGACGGGCCGGAAATCCGAGCGCGTGAGCGAGGACAGGTCGCCGCCCCCGCCGCCGCCGGTCGCGACCGCCTTGAGGCCGTAATGGCGCTTGCCCACTACCTGCATCTGCGCGGTCGAGGTCAGCACCGACAATGGGCGCTCGCCCATCATTTTGGACAATATGTCCCAGCTGTCGTTGGGCGATATCTGCAGCAGCGCCTGGTCGACCGCGGCAAAGGCGATCTCGGCCTGCCTGGGCGGCTTGCCGCCGGGGCCGAGCACGCGCACCGAGACATGGGCATGATCGCGCACGCGGTAGCGCGCATGATCCGCCTTTACCGCGACGTTGAGTTGGTACGCTTCCCAGCCGACCGCGACCTTCGCCATGCCGATGCGGTAGGCGGGCTTGGCGAGATCGACCAAGGCGGTCGGATAGCCGCCATCCTGGCTGAAGAAGGGCAGATGCCAGCGCCGCGCAAAATCGGCGAGCCACAGCCGCCATCCGGCGATGCGGCCGCGCACGGCCATGACCGAGATATAGACGTTGGGCGCGTAACTCCCCGGCAGACGGACATCGACCACCGGATCCTTGCCGGAAATGGTGGTGACGAAGGAGGAGAGCACGCCTTCGCGCTCGACCGTGACCAGGGTCGTCGCGCTGCGGAACGGCATTCGCACCTGAACATGCGCCACATCGCCCGCGCGATAGGATTTGGCGTCGGGAATGACGTCCATCCGATCGCCATTGTCGCCCCCGAACCACCAATCGTCGTCGCCAGCCAGATAGACGGAGCTGACCGCCCGCGCTTCGTTGCCCCGCGCGTCATGCGTGGTCGCAACCGCGATCACCTCGCCCGACACACCCGGATCGAGCTTGCAGTCGGCGAGTCCATGCGTATCGGTCACGGCGTTGCAATGCGCGGTGATCCGCGTGGTCCTGGCACTGTTGTCGAAGGCGTAGAAGCCGCCGATCAGGCGTCTGCGCGCGGACAATATCTCGCGCGTGTAAAGCGCGACCGAAACACGCTGGCCGGAGACGATCTTGCCGTCGGGAGTCAGCGCCGCTAGCTTGAGCCGCATCGCGCCCGCGCGCTGCATCCAGCCGTCCGGCCTGATGCCGAGCCGGACGGCGGCGGTGTAGATGGGCAGCGACGTCGAGGCGGTCAGCGTCTCGCCATTGGCGTCGTCATAATCCATCTCGACCGTCATGCTGGTCGTGTCCGCGAGCGCAGGCACGTCGATTGCGGTGCGCAGCGAGCCATGCGCATCGAGCGCGAGCGGGATCGTAGTCGCGGCCGGCGGCGTCGGCGCATTGAGGTCGTTCTGGTCGTCGTCGAGCGGGACTGTTCCTTCTTTCACCGCGGCGCCGCCAAAGGTCCAGCCGTCCCATCCTTCAGGCGTGCTGTTCGAGGTTTCGAACGCGGCGCGCAGCCGTACCGGCGCATGGCCGGCGCCTCCGCCCGAGAGGTAACCGACATAGAGATCGAGCGGCACGCGTCTGGGCTGGACTAGAGGCGCGCGCGGTCCGCTCACGCTCGCGCGCATCGTTGGCAGTCGATATTCGTCAACACGGACCGACTGTCCGGTCGCCTGGCTGTCGGTGCCGACCTTGAGTGTCAGATCATAATCGCCGGTCGGCGCGCCCTTGGGCGGCGTCCAGCTGCTTTGGCCCATGCCGTGGCCGTCGATCGCCACGGGCACGTCGAATTCGACGTCCGACCCGCGATGCGCGAATTGCAGCACGCCTTTGATCGCACCACCTGCCTGGAAACCGGTGGGCGAGGGCCAGCGATAGACGTGCGTCATGTGCAGCGTCTCGCCCGCGCGCAGCAGGGTGCGGTCGAAGATGGTGTGGAAAATCGGCCCGGGCGCGCTCCAGCCGTAAGGCAGCTCGAAATTCCAGGGCTGGATGCCCTGGTTCCAGCTGGTCAGCACGAACGACATATCGCCGTCCTTGCGCGCGGATACGATCAGAGGCGCCGATTCGGTTCGATAAGTGTTGCAGCCGCTCTCGCTGGACGGATCGGGCAGGCCGCGGATCAGCACGCCGCCGCTCGCATCCGTCCGGGCCTCCCCAAAGGTGTGGCCCGAGCAGCTATCGGTGACGCTGATCTTGGCGCCGGGCACGGGCCGACCCGTATCCAGCGCGGTGACCCAAGCGAGCGAGGTGCCGCGCCCCCATTTGAAATGCACAGCCATGTTGGTGACCAAGGCCGAGGTCGCGACGTAGCGCGTCGCGTTCCGCCCCAGCAGTGCCTTGCCGAGCCGCGGGCTCGCCAGCTCGACCACGTAGAAGCCGGGCTTGGTCAGCGGAATGCCGACCACCTCCATCTTATGGCCCCCGCCGGGGAGCGCGAGCTTCATCGGCCTGCCGCGCATGTCGTCGTCGAAAACCGACCTATCGCCAGTATGATTGACGGACACGCTCTTGCCGCCGCTTTTCTCCTCGCGCACGTCGTCCGCCTGAAAGGCGGCCACACGGTTCAGCCAACGCGCAATGGTCGCGTCGTCGTCCATGTCGATCCGCGCCGTCACGCCGGAAATGGCGGCGACATTCCCCATCAGCCGTGGCTCGACGCTGCGTATCGTGACCGGCAACACGCCACCTTCACGCGCTTCGAGCAGACCAAAGGGGGCGGCGAACTTCACCAGCGGCGGTGCATCCGCGATCTGCACGTCAAGCGGGAAGCGCCGCGCATTGGCGAGGGTGCGGCCGCTTTCGTCGCGCAAGCCGGCCGGCATCAGCAGGTGCGCGGTGATCGCAGGCGGGAAGGGCGCGGAGAAGCTGATCTCGCTGACCGTGGCGTTATGATCGCTATCGTCCCTCTTGGGCGCGATCTGGCTACCTGGCGCGACCTCCAGCCGGACCATCATCGCATCCGCCTTTGCTACCGGCGCGGAGAAGGAGACGTTGATCGCCTCGATCGGATCGCAGCCCGCGTTGGCATTGGCGCGCGAACAGGTGAGGCGGGCGGAGAATTCCTTGCGGACCGTGAAATCGAAGCGGTGGTTCTCGCCGACGACGTGCCCGCTCGGGCTGCGGATCGAGGCGCCCCACACCAGCGCCATATCGCGCCCCGGCGGGAGCGGCCGATGGCATTTCAGCGCAACGACATTGGCGAGCGCGTCGGCGCGCAGCCTGGCCGAGGCGGGCAGAGGTTGGGGCAGGCCTGCGCTCTGAAGAAAGCCTTGGGTCGCCGCGCTACGCCCGCTAGCGGTCAGCACCTGGTCGATTACTTGCTGCGGCAACAGATCGACCGGAATGCGTTCGCCGATTCCGTCAACCGAGCAATAGGCGCCTGCCGCGATCGACGCCCGATCGGCAGGGCCATTCAGCGCCACCAGGAAGGCCTGGTTCTCCTCGATGCCGGTGGACACGCCGTCTTCGTCGTCCCCGCTCGTGCCGGTATCGGGCAGGATAGCGAGGACCGCAGGGCCGCCGCTATCGATCGGGAAGCGCGTGGTGCCGCCGACGCTGGCGCCGGCGGCATCCTTCAAACCGTCATTGAGCAGCGCCTTGCACGACAGGCCGGCCGGCAGAGGGCGCGCGAATTCCCAGACATAGGTCTGCGGATCTACCCAGCGGCCTTGTCCCGGCACCGGGCAGGCCATCGTCAGCGGCGTGCTTTGTTGCCCGAGCGGCGCCATGGGTGCCGAGAAGCGCAGCGTGAAGCGGGTGATGCCGGCGGGGTCGCGCGCCACCACCGCGCCGATCACGCTGGTCGACGTGTCGCCGAACAGGCGCAACGGGGCGGTGCAGGCCAAGGCGAACAGCACGATGACCCACGCCAGACCTTTGCGCATCCGACTCTCCCTTACGCGCAATCTGCGCGGAAATTTCGATCACGTCTAGCGGTGAAGCGTGACATTTTAGCGATGAATTGATCCGTTCTGATGCGCGTCGCCGCGCAGCGCCCACCGAGAGCAGGTCGGCGGGATCGGGGCGCAATATCTCGATCGCGCGGTCAAACGGGCGCGCGCCGAGCCGGTTGCCGGCGCGCACGATCAACGCCTCCTTGATCGATCTCGACCGCGGCAATTCAAGCCGCAACTGCGGCCCGGTCTCGCCCGGGACGATCGTCGCGCGCCCGCGCACCGATGCCGTGGCTTTGTCCCGCCCGTCGGGCATCTATTCTCCCGCGCGCCACGGAATCTCGATCTACACCGCACCCTCGGCCTCGCGCGCCGACAGGCCAGCCTCGCCCGTCAGCGCGTTAGAACTCTTATTGTCAGACAATTGCTGAGCCGTAATTGGGCTGCTACGTCACCACCGGGCGCGGAGTTGCCGATAATAATTGTGCGAACAGGAGGATGGCGATGGGGATGATGGCATATTCGGCACGGACGCATAGCGATCGGGGGAGCCGGTCAGGTCGCGTCGAGCGCCTGGCAATAATGCTGGCCGCCCTTGGCATTATGACCTCCACCTCGTCATTCGCGTCCTCGCCAAAAAAAGCGGGAAATACTGCGGAATTGGCCGCGCAGTCCTTCCCGACTATTCTCTACGGCGCTGCTTATTATCACGAATACATGCCCTACGAGCGGCTCGACCGCGATGTGGCTATGATGAAGGCGGCGGGTCTCAACGTCGTGCGCTTAGGCGAGTCGACGTGGAGCCTGTGGGAGCCGGAGGATGGTCGTTTCGACTATGCCTGGATGGACCGCGTGGTCGATGCGATGGGCAAGGCGGGCATCAAGGTCATCATGGGGACGCCCACTTATTCGATCCCGGCCTGGATGGCGCACCAGCATCCGGAAATCCTGGCACGGCGTATGAACGGCCAGGCCAATAGTTACGGCATGCGCCAGAACATGGATACCGACTCTCCCGCATATCGTTTCTATGCTGAGCGGATGATCCGCCACATCGTCGCCCACTACAAAGACAACCCCAACGTCATCGGCTGGCAGGTCGATAACGAGACCTCAAGCTATGGCGCGGCGAACGATGACGTCTTCATCGGCTTCCAGCATTATCTCGAAAAGAAGTTCGGTACGCCCGAGGCTCTCAGCAAGGCGTGGTTCCTCAATTATTGGGGCCAGAACATCCACAGCTGGGAAGACCTGCCGACCCGCGATGGTGCCCAGAGCACGGGCTACAAACTCGAATGGTCGCGCTGGAGCCAGTTGCGGGTCACCGACTTCTTGCGCTGGCAGTCGGAACTGGTGCGCGAATGCGCGGGCCCGAACCAGTTCGTGACGACAGATTTCGCCGGCGCGATGCATAATGATGTCAACGAGGAAGAGGTCGCGCGCTCGCTCGATATCCCCGCGATCAACATCTACCATTGGGGCCCGCAGGATGGCTATAACGGCGCAGCTCAGGCGGCGCAGGCCGATTTCGCCCGCTCGCTCAAGCGCAGCAACTTCCTCGTGACCGAGACCAATGCGCAGACCACCGACTGGAGTTCGTCTGCGCAATATCCCCCCTATGACGGCCAGTTGCGCGAGGACGTCTATACCCACATCGCGAACGGCGCGAACATGGTCGAATATTGGCACTGGGCCTCGATCCCGGCCAACCAGGAAACCTATTGGAAAGGCGTGCTGTCGCACGACCTCGAACCCAATCGCGCTTATGGAGAAGTGAGCCGCACGGCGCACGAGCTGCAGAAGATCGGGCCGAGGCTGGTCAATCTCCAGATCCACAACGACGTTGCCATCCTGTGGAGCCGGGACTCGCTCAACGCGATCAACGACATGCCGTTCGCGAAGGACCGCGCCGATTATGGCTCGCTCGTCCACCAAATCCACCGGTCGCTTTATGACCTGAATATGGGTGCGGACTTCGTCTTTCCGGAAACCCGGGATTTCTCGTCCTACAAGCTTCTGATCGTGCCCGCGCTCTACGTCGCCGACGACGCGCTGCTGCAGCGCATCTCCGATTACGTGAAGAAGGGCGGCCATGTGCTGATGACCTTCAAAAGCGGCTTCACCAACGAAAACAGCGCCGTGCGCTGGACGATGGCGCCCGGGCCGCTGCGCGACGCGCTGGGCTTCCACTACCAGGAATTCTCCAACCTCGCGCAGCCGCTGGCGCTCAAGGGCGATCCCTACCAGGCAGGCGGGGACAACAAGGTGCAATATTGGGCCGAGTTCCTCCAGCTGGATACGGCCAAGGCGCTCGCCTATTACGACCACCCCTTCTTCGGCCGCTGGCCCGCCATAACCGCCAACAGCTACGGTGCCGGCAAGGTGATCTACGAAGGCAGCTATCTGTCCGACCGGCTGCAGACCGAAGTGTTGCGGTCTTACCTTACCGAACTCGGCCTGACGGGACCGGACCAGCAGCTGCCGGCGCGCGTTCGCGCCCAGTCGGGCACCAACGCCTTCCATCACCGGATGCGCTATTATTTCAACTATTCAGGCAGCGAAGTAAGCTTCGCTTATCCCCACGGAGCCGGAACCGACCTGCTCACCGGGCGCAAGGCGGCTCCCGGGGACAAGCTGACGCTCGCGCCATGGGACCTCGCCATCATCGAAGAGGGTGCGGAATAGCCAAGAAAGCGCGCATGATTTCGCCGCATTTGTGCGACGAAGTCATCCGCTCCGATGGATGTCATCCTGCGGCTGCCGCATGGAGATAGTTGCAATCAACGCCACGCCGATCGTCGCGGTGACGTACCAGAAATAATAGCTCTCATGCCCCACCTGCTTGAGACGAAGCGCCACTGCTTCGGCGGAGCCGCCGAAGATCGACTGGCTGAGCGCATAAGGCAGGCCGACGCCGAGCGCGCGGACGTGGGGCGGGAAGAGCTCCGCCTTGACGATCGCGCTGGTCGCGGTCGAGCCAGAGAGGATGACGAGGGCTGCGAGGACCAGAGCGAAGGCGGTCATCGCGTCGTGCGTGCGGCCGATCGCTGTCATCAGCGGCACGGTCCCGACGATGCCGCCGATCGCGAACCCGTAGAGCAAAGGTTTGCGTCCGATCCGGTCGGACAGGCCGCCGAGCAGCGGCTGGATCAGGATCGCGACGATCGTGGCGGTGGCACAGATCTGGCTTGCCGTTGGCTTCGAGAAACCGGCCGTAACCACCAGATATTTCTGCATGTAGGTCGTGTAGGTGTAGAATGCGACGTTGCTGCCGACCGCGAGGCCAAAAGCGATCAGCACAGAACGGCGATGGTCGCGCCACAGTTCGGCGACGCCTCCCGCGCGGCGTTCGGGCGCGGTCTCCGCCGTGAAATCGGGGGTCTCTTCGATACCACGCCGAAGCCAGTAGATGCCAAAAGCGAGAGTCGCTCCCATCACGAAGGCGAGACGCCAGCCCCAGCTGGAAAGCGCCGCTTCGTCGGCGCCGCTTGCTTGCAGGCTGAGCAGGAAGGCGAGCGCCAGCAATTGGCCGCCGTAGAGCGTGACGTATTGGAAGCTCGACCAGAAACCGCGCCGTCCCTCGGGCGCGATTTCGGACAGGTAAGTCGCGGCCGCGCCATATTCGCCGCCGAGGCTCAGGCCCTGGATGATGCGCGCGAGCATGAGCAGGATGGGGGCGGCGATCCCGATTTGGGCATAAACCGGTGTCACGGCGAGCAGGAGCGAGCCGCCGCCCATCAGCGCCACGCTCCAGGCCAGAGCGGTGCGTCGCCCGCGCCGGTCGCCGATCCGCCCGAGCAGCCAGCCGCCGATCGGGCGCATCAGGAAGCCGATCCAGAAAATGCCGCTGGTGGCGAGGAACTGCGCGGTCTGGTCCTGGCCGGGAAAGAAGGCCTTGGCGAAGTAGAGCGAGAAGGCCGAATAGACGTACCAGTCGAACCATTCGACCAGATTGCCGGCCGCGCCGCCCAGGATCGAGCGAAGCGGGGCCGGCCGGCCGCTCACGCGGCCTCGGTCTGGAACAGGCCGAGCTGGGCTACTTCCTCAACGCTGAGGTCGATGCCGAACAGCAGGCTGAGGCGCATGCGGTAGACGCGTGGATCCTCGATCTCGCCCGATGCTTCCTGTTCGCCGTTGCGGCGGCGGTAGAGGCGGTCGGTCAGGCTGGCCAGGCCGTGCGGCAGGACTCCGCTCACGATACGCAGCTTGGTGAAGCGGCTCTCGGGTGCGGTCGAGGTCCAGAAATTGGAAAGAGTGAGGTCAGCTGTGAACACCGGATCGAGCGTGAAGCTGAATTGCGGCACCCAGCCTTCCTGCGGTCCGCGGCCGTCGGTGGTGCCGGGATGGCCGTTCCGCTCCAGCATCCAGCCGTGGAGCGGATCGCGCGTCAGGCGGAATTGCGCGCCATCGGGCGCCAGCGCACTTTCGGTGTCGACCAGCGGCATCGGCGGATTGAAGCTGCCGCCGAAGCCCGCATCGGCGATCCACTCCTGTCCGTCGATCGTCACCAGGCCAAGCGTATGCGTCTTGCCCGGGGGCGGACCTTCGGCGCCGAGCCAGACGCGCGCTAGCAGCGGACGGACATTGAAGCCGAGCGCAAGCAGTGCATCCTCGAACAGACGGTTCTGCTCGAAGCAATAACCGCCGCGGCGCGCAGTCACGAGCTTGGCGAAGACCGAAGCGCTGTCGATCGCGATGCCGCGCCCGAGAATGACGTCGAGATTCTCGAACGGGATCGCCAGCCGGTGCGCGCGCTGGAGCTGGGCCAGGCCTTCGGCCGTGGCGGGTGGCGGTTCTTTGAGCCCGATACGCTCGAGATAGGCTTCGAGATTGAATGTCATTGATATCCTCTACGCCCCGTTGTCGCCTGGCGTGCGTCCGCGCAACCCGATTGTCGCAGCGGCCCGCTATTTTCCCGTCCATGAAGGAGTCTGTTGCCAAACCGCGCCCGGGCAATCATGCGGTGGGCCGATGACGGTCATGCCCACTTTCACGACGCGCCTGCGCCAGATGGCGACCGGCGGAACAGCCAGTATCGCTTTTAACGTTGCCACCACGAACGTGCTGCGCATCGCGAGCAGTATGACGCTCACGCGCCTGCTCGATTCGAGCGCTTACGGCGTCGTCGGCGTGATCACGTCGGTGGCGTATATGCTCGCGATGCTGAGCGACGTCGGCATCTACGATTTCCTGGTGCGGCATCACGAGGGCGACGAACGTAAATTCCTCGATCAGGTGTGGACGCTTCGCCTGATCCGCGGTGTCGTGCTGGCGGTCGTGATGATCGCGATAGCGAAACCCATGACCATGTTCCTGGGCAAGCCGCAGCTCGCGCTGGTCGTCGCCGTGTGGAGCTTGAGCTTCGTTCTGGATGGATTGTCCTCGCTGTCTTTCGCGACGGCTGTCCGCCACCAGAAATTGTGGCGGCTCAGCAATATGGAGCTGATCTCGAACATTACGATATTGGTGGTTTCGGTGGTTCTGGCCGCCCTCACGCGTAGCTATTGGGCCATGATTGGCGGGATGCTGTTCGGCGCGGCGGTGAAGCTGATATTGTCCTATGCAATGTTCCCGGATTCGCGGCGGCGCTGGCATTTCGATATGGCGCGCTCGCGCGAAATGTGGGGTTTTTCGCGCTACATCGCGATGTCGAGCATATTGTCGCTCGCTATCATGCAATCGGACAAGGTCGTGCTGGCGCGGATCATGCCGCTGTCCGCCTTCGGTCTCTACGCGATCGCGGTAACGCTTTCGTCGGCGCCCGGCGGGTTGGCCGGCCCCTATGCGATCCGCGTCCTGCTATCCGTCTATTCGAAGACCGCGCGCGATAACCGCCCCGCGCTGCGCCATGTCGTCTATGCGGCGCGGCGCAAAGTGGCGCTGGCCTATATGGGCGGCGTCGGCATGCTGATCGGCACGGCGCCTTTGGTCGTCGAGATATTGTATGACACGCGCTACCGCGGGGTGACGCCCTTCCTGCAGCTCCTGCTCATTTCCACCGCGCTCAAGATGCCGGGACTGTCCGCCAAGCAGGCGCTGATCGCGGTCGGCCGAACCGGTGCGCAGCTGATCGGCAACATTGCCTCCATCCTGTGGCTCGCGATCGGCGGGGCGATCGGCTTGGCGACCGGCAATATCCTGCTGCTGGTTGCGATCGTCGGCGCGGTCGAGCTCCCCAACTTCCTCTGCTTCATGTGGAGCATGCGCCGCGAAGGGCTGGTCAACTGGGCCGAAGAAGGGCTGGGGCTGGCAGCGATCGTGGTTGGCGCGGCCGCCGGCTGGGCGCTGAATCTGGCCGGTATGGCCGTTATCCGCGCCCTGTGAGCCGGCGTCAGTAGCCGACCACCCGGCGGGCAAGACGCTGCATGCGCGGCGGCACCCAATCTTCCACGAAATGCAGGTAGCGGACCTGCCAATCCGGTTGGTCCTTGCTCTCGGGGCGCCTCTGGAAGGTCGTCGTGCGCTTGTTGATGGCCTTTTCCGGGGGCAGGGCGGTGTAATAATAAGTGGCGATCGAACGGCGCGATCGATCGGGAGGGCAACGGACCGGATCCGGCTGGCCATGGAAGCTTTGCAAGGTCGTGTTGAACACCACCGCGCGCGCCATCACCGGCAGCACCGAATGCGCCGCGCCCCGCATCTTCTTGTCCCACAGCTCCAGCTCGCCGCCATATTCCTGGGGCCAATCGTCGTTGAGGTAGACCAGCAGGTTCAGGCGCCGCTCGACCTTCATCTGTCCGTGCAGGTTGAAATCGGCATGGATGCTGAGATGGCCGCCGGACAATGTCTCGTGCAGGCCGCCGCCCGCATAATAAGGATCGGAAATCAGGCCCTCGATCCCGGTCATCGCGCTCAGGAAAGCCAGGAATGGCTCGCTGTTGAGCTCGGCCAGCAGGTTACGGACCTTGAAGCTGTCGATCGTGTTCGGATCGAACTGATATTTGAGCCGCTCCTGCGCGCGATCGAAATAGGTTCGGCCTTCGCGGTCGGGGAACTCCGCGATTATTCCGCGCAGGACCTCCTCGTCCAGGAAGTCATCCATCACGATATGCGGGAATGGTGTCGCCGTCTGATATTCGGTCGCGCGCTTTGCCCCCTCGGCGACGCATTGATCGCGATCGAAGTGCAAATAGCCGCCGCTGCTTTTCAGATCGAGGATCGGCATCCCGCGAAACACTCCCACACTGGAATCACATCCCGCAATCCCATAGCATTGCAGCGCAGCAAAACCACCCGCCTTGACTGCTGACATGATGCTGACAGCAGTCCGGCTGGAACCGAAGGCCGCCAACGCCCATATAGCGGGCTATGGCGATCCAGATCCGCACCAGCCTCGCAGAACCCGAGACGGGTGAGACCTTCATTCCCCATCGGCCCGAACGTCCGGAGAAGAGCCAGGGCGGGAAGAAATTCCATCTGGTGGCCGATTACGAGCCCGCGGGCGACCAGCCGACCGCGATCGCGGAGCTGACCGAGCAGGCGCGCGCGGGCGAGCGTGACCAGGTGCTGCTCGGCGTGACCGGATCGGGCAAGACCTTCACCATGGCGAAAGTGGTCGAGCAATTGCAACGGCCCGCGCTCGTGCTCGCCCCCAACAAGATACTCGCGGCGCAGCTCTACGGCGAGTTCAAGAGCTTCTTCCCGGACAATGCGGTCGAGTTCTTCGTCAGCTATTACGATTATTACCAGCCCGAGGCTTATGTTCCGCGGTCGGACACGTACATCGAGAAAGAGAGCTCGGTGAACGAGGCTATCGACCGGATGCGCCATTCGGCGACGCGGTCGCTGCTCGAGCGCGACGACGTGCTGATCGTGGCGTCGGTCTCGTGCCTGTACGGCATCGGATCGGTCGAGACCTATTCGGCGATGATCTTCGACCTGAAGGCGGGCCAGACGGTCGACCAGCGCGAGATCATCCGCAAGCTGGTCGCGCTTCAGTACAAGCGCAACGACGCCGCCTTCCAGCGTGGCAATTTCCGCGTGCGCGGTGACACGCTCGAAATCTTCCCGTCGCATTACGAGGACAGCGCCTGGCGGATCGCCTTCTTCGGCGACGAGATCGAGCAGATCACGGAGTTCGACCCGCTGACGGGCAAGACGTCGGCGACGCTCAAGGAAATCCGGGTCTATGCCAACAGCCATTATGTGACGCCGGGTCCGACGCTCAAACAGGCGACCGAGGCGATCAAGTTCGAGCTCAGCGAACGGCTCAAGGAATTGCAGATCGAGGGCAAGTTGCTCGAAGCGCAACGGCTGGAGCAGCGCACCAATTTCGACCTGGAGATGATCGCGGCGACCGGAAGCTGCGCGGGGATCGAGAATTATTCGCGCTTCCTGACCGGCCGCCTGCCCGGCGAGCCGCCGCCGACCCTGTTCGAATATCTGCCCGAGAACGCTTTGCTGTTCGTGGACGAGAGCCACCAGACGATTCCGCAGGTGGGCGGGATGGCGCGGGGCGACCATCGCCGGAAGATCACGCTCGCCGAATATGGCTTCCGCCTGCCTTCGTGCATCGACAATCGCCCGCTGCGCTTCAACGAATGGGACGCGATGCGCCCGCAATCGATCTACGTCTCGGCGACGCCGGGATCGTGGGAGATGGAGCGGACCGGCGGCGTCTTCTCCGAACAGGTGATCCGCCCGACCGGCCTGATCGATCCGCCGGTCGAGGTGCGTCCGATCGAAAGCCAGGTCGACGACCTTGTGCATGAAGCGAAGCTCACCGCGCAGAAGGGCTACCGTTCGCTCGTCACGACGCTGACCAAGCGCATGGCCGAGGACCTCACCGAATATCTGCACGAGGCGGGCATGAAGGTCCGCTACATGCATTCGGACGTCGAGACGCTCGAGCGCATCGAGCTGATCCGCGACCTGAGACTCGGCGTCTATGACGTACTGGTCGGCATCAACCTGCTGCGCGAGGGCCTCGACATCCCCGAATGCGGGCTGGTCGCTATCCTCGACGCGGACAAGGAAGGCTTTCTCCGGTCCGAAACCTCATTGATCCAGACGATCGGCCGGGCCGCGCGTAACGTCGACGGCAAGGTCATCCTTTACGCCGATCGCATCACCGGATCGATGGAACGCGCGATGCAGGAAACTTCGCGCCGGCGCGAGAAGCAGGAGGCGTTCAACCAGGCGAACGGCATCACGCCCGAGACGATCCGGCGCGGCATCAGCGACATCGTCGGCCATTTGTCGTCGCGCGATCAGGTTACGGTCGACACCGGCATCGAAGATGCGCCGCACATGGTCGGCCACAATCTGCGCGCCTATATCGAGGATCTCGAAAAGAAGATGCGCGCAGCCGCGGCGGATCTGGAGTTCGAGGAAGCGGGCCGGCTGCGCGACGAGATCCGCAAGCTGGAGGCGGACGAACTCGGCCTGCCGCACGAGCCGAGCCGCGCGCCGGTGCGCGGCAATTCGACGCTCGGCAAGCCGGGCACGCGCCAGACGCGCTATGGCAAGGCGAAGCAGAGCCGGATGGAACGGCGCGGACGCTGACCGGCTCGTCTAGCCCCCAGGACGGGCGTTCGTGGTCACTCGACCAGCTTCAGCGAAAGGCCGATCGTGCGGGGATGTACGGTATAGCCTTCGATCACGGTATTGATTTGCGGGCGCTGGATGATCGTCCGGTTGTTGAGAAGGTTCTTGGCGTAGATCGTCAGCGAATGCGGCCCGAAGCGGATGCCCGCGCTCGCGTTTACGACGCCGTAGCCGGGATTGCGGTAATTGGGATCAGTCAGCAGGTAGCTGCCGTAACTGCGCCCGGTATAGGCATAGTTGACCAGCCCCGTGATCGCGGTCGTGTCGTTCAGCCAATGCAGATAATTGGCCCCTGCGGTCGCGGTGAAGCCGGGCACGGCGATCAGGTGCTGACCGACCGCGACGTCGACCGGATTGGTCGACTGGATGACCTTGGCGTCGTTGACGCTCACCGTCCCGTTGATCAGCAAGCTGGGCGAGAGCTTGAAGGAGCTATCGGCTTCGGCGCCCCATATCCGCGCGTTGCCGATGTTGCTGGTGAAATAATAGCCGCAGGTCGGCAGGTAGATCTGCTGCTGGATGTTGCGCCAGTTGGTCAGGTAACCCGAAGCGTTGAAGCGGGCACGACCATTCAGGAATTCATTCTTGGTGCCCACTTCATAGGTCCATAGGCTGTCCGAGGTGAAATGGGTCGGCTGCGTGGTCTGGCCGATATTCTGGAAATCGCCATTGCACACCGACGTCGGGCCGAAAGTGATCGGCCCCGTGGGACCGCCGAGGCGGAAGCCCTTGGCGGCAGAGGCATAGACCGAAGTCCGCGGCGAGAGCTCGTGATAGAGCGTGGCCTTGGGCAGGAAAGCCCTGCTGGTCGCATCCTGGGTGAAGGGTGGGGAGGGCGGTTGGCCGGCCGTTTGGTAGCCGAGGTTGCCGATCTGGTAGAAGCCCGTCTCGACCGAGACGAAATCCTCATGCGCCGCCGAATATCGTCCGCCGAGATCCAGCTTCCATCCCTTGGCGAAAGCGATGCTGGCCTGGCCGAACACGGCAAATTGCTGCTGGCGATAGGTGCGATCGTCGCTCTCATCGATGCCGTTCGGGAATAAGGGTATGGCATCACCCCCGCCGGGCTGGCCATAAGTGGGATTGCCATAGGAGGTTTCGACCAGCGATTGCTCCATCGGCATGCCGTAGATCGACTGGAACGTCGAATTGATCGCGTCGATCGTCTGATAATCCACGTTGTGGACATTTTGGGTCGAGAAATAGGCGCCGGCGACCCAGCTCAGCCAGTGCGGCCCCGGGCTGCTGCTGTTGGAGGACAGGCGCAATTCCTGGCTGAACTGCCGATAGTGTGTCCGATAATGGACCGCCGATGGTAGCGTGGCGATGATGCTGTCGTTCTGCGGCTGAAATTGGGGATAGATCGGATCGAGGAAGAACAAGGCGAAGGCGGTGCTGTTCAGATAGGTGCCGTCCTCCTGGCGGGCGGCGACGCGATCGAAATAGCCGGTGACCGAGGTCACGTCGGCGAAGCCCAAAGTCTTCTTAACGTTGAGGCTGCCGAGCATCACCGTGTCGTGGCTCGGTTCGGGGACCTCCTTGTTCTGCTTCCAGATCCCGATCGCGGGGTAGAAAGCGGCATTGTCGGCGTTGTTCGCGCGCTGATAGAAGAATGACGGGGTGACCGTCAGCGTAGGATCGGGGGTCCAGGTCGCGCTGACGCGCGCAGTCAGGCTGTTGCCGCTGTTGACGCGCTTTTTGTCCAGTACGCCCGCCCGCGTGTAATGATCGATCCAGCCACTGTCCCTCTGGTAATTGCCGCTGACGCGGAGTGCCAGCGTGTCGGTGACCAGCGGCAGGTTAAAGGTGCCGCTCGCCCCATAGTTGAGGCCGCCATGCTGGGTGCCGGAAAGGTCGCCGGTCGTGATCGCGCTGAACTTGTCCGCCTTTGCCGGGGCGGTGATGTAGCGGATCGTGCCGCCTTCGGAGCTGTCGCCATAGAGCGTGCCTTGTGGCCCGCGCAGCACCTCGACCCGTTCGATGTCGGGCAGACGGAGCTCGATCGAACCGTCGCGATAGAGATTGGGTACCGTGATCGAGACGTCGTCGAGATAGAGCCCGACCGTCGACGCGCCCGAGGTCGATGACACGCCCCGGATGATGATATTGGCGCGCCCCTCTTCGCCGGCGACCGTGTTAAACGCAACGCCCGGGACAGCGCGGCTGAGGTCGTCAAAGTCCGCGATCTTCTGGTCGCTCAGCGCGGCGCCCGACAGGACGGACAGGCTGATCGGAACCTTGCGGACATCTTCGCTCCTTTTTTGGGCGGTGACGATGACCTCGCCCGATCCGTCTGCCTCGCTTGCGGTGCCGACCGGCGCGATCGGGGTCTCTCCAAGCGCTATTGCGGGCAGCAGCAGTGCAAAGGCCGACGCGCTGGCGGAAAACAGGATATGGCGTGACGCCCTCAGGCGGTGAAACATATCGGCTCAGTCCGTTCGTTGCTGCAGTGCACAAACGTGCCGATGGACAGGTCATCACGGTAGATGGTAACTTTTGATGTGAGGCATAGATTCTATCTATGCCCGGATGGACGATCGCGTGACATTGCCTGACAAGAATTTCGCGGGCCGGGTCGATTGGAACCTGCTGCGGACGTTCGTCGAGATCGTTCGCGCGGGTGGCGTCGGTGCGGCAGCCCGCAAGCTGAAAAAGCAGCAGCCGAGCATCAGCGCGGCCCTGCGCAGGCTCGAGGATCAAGTGGGGGTCCGGCTGTTGAACCGCTCGCCGGCCGGCGTCGAAATGACGGCGGCCGGCAAGGCGTTGATGGGTCTTTGCGAGGAAATGCTCGAAGCGGCGCGTATGGTGCCGCACCAGATCGCGCAGGCGACCAAGCGGGTCGAGGGCATCGTTCGCATCCAGCTGATCTCTGCCGTCCTGTCGACGGAACTCGACGAAGCGATCGCCAGCTTCCATCGCCGCAACCCCGGCATCCAGATCGAGCTGCGCATCTCGCCCTGGCGCGATGTGCTCGACGCGCTGGAAAGAGGTGAGGTCGAAATCGGCATCGGTTACGACAGCGGCGCCCGAAGCGACCTCACCTACGAACCGCTGTTCGTCGAGCGCCAGCAACTCTATTGCTGTCGCAGCCACCCGAGGTTCGGACATCTTGTCAGCCGCCTCGGCGAGCTCAAGGATGAAGGCTTCGTCCTCACGGGCGAGGACGAGCTGGAGGTCGTCACCCGTCTGCGCCGGCGTTATGGGCTCGGATCGAGAGTAAACGGCCTCGCCGAAGACGTGAATGAGGCGCAGCGGCTCATCAAGCTCGGCGTCGGCATCGGCTTCCTGCCGGTACTGGCCGCGGCCGAGGCGGTGGCGAAGGGGCGTCTGTGGCCCTTGCTCCACGCGGAACTGGAGCCATCCTACGATATCTTCCTGCTGGCGCGATCGGAACCTTCGCGTGACACGGCGACCCAGCTCTTCCTTGACGAGGTGATCCGCCGGGTTCGCGCCCAGCGCCGACCCTAGTCCGGCCTTGACCCTTGGTCAGCCGCCCATCGGCTGAGGCCTCTGCGACAAGCAACGTCCTTTCGTCGCCGTCACGAAACCGCAACCTCCGTTTCATCGTGCTGCAATGCAGCATCGCCAAGGCTCGCCCGAGAAGGCGTATCCGCCTCGCAAAAGGGAAAGCCCAATGAAGACCACCCTCACGTCCCTCGCGGCGGGCATCGCGCTCGCTTCGCTCACCTGCTCGATCGCTCGGGCTGCCGATCCGGCGCCCGCCGCCGCTGCGGAAGCTCCCGCCGGCGCGGACGCTGCCGAGGTTGCTGCGGATAACGCCGGCGGCGAGATCGTGGTGCTCGGTTTCGGCCGCGGCCGCCAGGAGCAGACGGTGCGGCAGGCGGATATCGCGCTGCTGGCGCCGGGTTCGACCGCATTCAAGGCGATCGAGAAATTACCTGGCGTGCAATATCAGGCGGCCGATCCGTTCGGCGCCTACGAATGGGCGGTGCGGATCAGCCTGCGCGGCTTCAACCAGAACCAATTGGGCTTCACGCTGGACGACGTGCCGCTCGGCGATATGAGCTATGGCAACGTCAACGGCCTGCACGTCAGCCGCGCGATCATCTCCGAAAATCTCGGCCGCACTGTGGTGGCCCAGGGCGCAGGCGCGCTGCGCACCGCCTCGACCAGCAATCTTGGCGGCACGCTGCAATTCTACAGCGACGATCCACGCCACCAGTTCGACATCTCGGCTTCGGGCACCGGCGGATCGGACAGCACCTATCGCGGCTTCGTGCGCGTCGACAGCGGCGACATGGGCGGGGTGCGCGGTTATCTGAGCTACGCTTATTACCATACCGACAAATGGCGCGGCGACGGCCCGCAATATCAGCATCAGGTCAATGCCAAGCTGGTCGGCGACCTCGGCAATGTCGGTACGATTTCCGGCTTCTTCGATTTCTCGGCGCGGCGCGAGACGGATTATCAGGACGTAAGCCTCGACCTGATCAATCGCGTGGGCTGGGACCAGGCTTACAAGATCGACAATGTCAGCCCCAATTACGCGCTCGCGAAGCAGATCGCGCTCGCCTACCAGAACGGCACCGCGTTTCCCGCGCCCTACACCAACCCCGACGACGTCTATTACGACGCGGGCGGACTTCGAAACGACTATCTTGCGGGCGCGACGCTCGATCTCAAGCTGGCGCCCGGCCTGACGGCCAAGGTCACGCCTTATTATCACCAGAACAAGGGCCAGGGGTCGTGGATCACCCCCTACAAGACCACGCCGGCGGGCGCGCCGGATCAGGACGGCAAGCCGATCACGAATCCCGCGCCTTTGTCCTTCCGCACGACCGAATATGCGATCCACCGCAGCGGCGTGACCGGCGCGCTAACCTGGGAGAGCGGGATCAACACGCTGCAGGTCGGCGGCTGGTACGAGCATAACAAGTTTAACCAGGCCCGACGCTATTACGGACTGGCCAACGACGCGTTCAATCGCGACACGCTTGCCTTCCAGCAGAACCCCTTCTTCACGCAATATGAAGGGCATTTCCTGACCGACACCTATCAATATCATGTCGAAGATACGGTGAAGCTGCTCGACGAGAAGCTGGTGCTGAGCGGCGGCTGGAAGGGCGTGAAGGTCGACAATCAGGCGACGGTGCTGACTGGGCCGCTCGCCAGCGGCAAGATCGACGCGCGCGACTGGTTCCAGCCTCAGGCATCGATCGCCTATCACGTGACGCCGACGACCGAGGTTTTCGCCGATTATACCGAGAATATGCGCGCCTTCACTTCCGCGCTGACCACCGGGCCTTTCTCGACCTCACAGGCCGGGTTCGCCGCGATCAAGGACACGCTCAAACCCGAGACGTCCAAGACCTACGAAGGCGGCGTGCGCTATCATGATGGCCCGTTCCAGGCATCTGCGGTCGGTTATTATATCGACTTCAGCAACCGCCTGGCGTCGTTCGCCAACGGCTCGGGCATCGCCGGCAATCCGGCGATCCTCAACAATGTCGGCAGCGTGCACGCCTGGGGTGCGGAGCTTTCGACCTATTACAAGCTGACGCGCGCACTCTCGCTGTTCGCCAATTACAGCTACAACCATTCCGAATATCAGGACGACGTGGTGCTGGCCAACGGCTCCGTCTACGCCCACACCAAGGGCAAGACCGTGGTCGACGCGCCCAAGTCCATGCTCAAAGGCGAGCTGGTCTATGACGACGGCAATATCTTCGGGCGGATCGGCGGCGACTATATGTCAAAGCGCTATTTCTCCTACGAGAACAACCTCGTCGCGGGCGACCGCTTCGTCGCCGATGCGAGCATCGGCTATCGCTTCACCGGATCGGGCTGGGCCAAGAACATCTCGATCGAGGCGAGCGTCACCAACCTCACCGACAAGAAATATATCTCGACGGTGAACACCAACAATGTCCAGGTGAACGGCAGCGACTTCGACAATCCGAATTTCATGCTCGGCGCGCCGCGTCAGTGGTTCGTCACGCTGAAGAAGGGCTTCTGATCATGAGGGCCGTGCGGGCGGCGTTGCTCTTGCTCGCCGCCGGCCCGGCGACCGCGAGCCCGGTGTTGATGATCTCGGTCGACGGGCTCCGGCCCGCCGACGTGATCCAGGCGGACAAGATCGGTCTCGCGGTTCCCAACCTCAAACATATGATGGCGGCCGGCGCTTATGCAGAAGGCGTGACCGGGGAGCTGCCGACGCTCACTTATCCCAGCCACACCACGCTCATCACCGGGGTGGCGCCCGCGCGCCATGGTGTCGGCAACAACCTCACATTCGATCCGACCAACATCAATCAGGTGGGATGGTATTGGTATGCCCAGGATATCAAGGCACCAACCTTGTGGAGCGCAGCGCGCGCCGCTGGCCTGACGACGGTCAACGTCCACTGGCCGGTGAGCGTGGGGGCACCGGTCGATTACAACCTGCCGCAGATCTGGCGGACCGGGCATGAGGACGACCGCAAGCTGATGCGCGCTCTGGCGACGCCCGGCCTGCTCGATGCGCTCGAAGCGAAATTGGGCCCCTACGCGCAGGGGATCGACGAGAGCGTCGACGGCGACGAGACTCGCATCCGCTTCGCGGCCGAACTGATCGCGGAGAAGAAGCCCGCTCTCACCACGGTCTATCTGGCCAGCGTCGATCACAACGAACATGCATTCGGGCCCGGCAGTCCCGAGGCGCTCGCCGCGATCGCGCGCAACGACGCGATGATCGGACGGCTCGTGACGGCGGCGCGGAAAGCCGAGCCCGACCTGACGGTGGTGGTCGTATCGGATCACGGCTTCCAGCCGGTGGCAACCGACATCAACCTGATCGCGCCCTTCATCGCGGCTGGACTGATCACGATCGATGCGAACGGCAAGATCACCGACTGGCAGGCCGAGCCCTGGTTCATGGGTGGATCGGCGGGGGTGGTTTTGAAACGTCCTGACGATCTGGCTCTGGTCGCCAAGGTCTCGGCCTTGCTCGATAGTCTCAAGGCCGATCCCGATATGGGGATCAGCGCGATCCTCAACCGCGAGGCGATCGCGAGGATGGGCGGGTCGCCGCTGTGCAGCTTCCTGATCGCGTTCCGCGCCGGTTTCGAGCCGGGCCACGATCCGCGTGCGGCCAAGCAAATCCCGTCCACCTACAAGGGCATGCATGGGTATTTGCCGTCCGTGCCGACGATGCGCTCCAGTCTGTTCGTGGAAGGACCCGGGCTCCACCGCGACGGCGATTTTGGTCAGGTGGACATGCGCGCGATCGCGCTATCGGTGGCGCGCATCCTGGGGGTGGACTTGGCCGGCGCGGAGGCGCCGCCCGCTTTTTGAACCCATGGCGCGCATTCCGCATTGGCTTTAAACCGGCGGAGCCATGCGCGTGGAAGTACCGTCCGAGATCGAACTGAAGCTTGAGATTGCTCCGCGCGATCTAGGGCGGCTGCGCGCGACTCCCTTGCTCAAGGGGACGCGCAAGAGGTTCGACCGGCTGGTCTCGCATTATTTCGACACGCCGGATCATCGATTGCATCGCGCCGGCTACACGTTGCGCGTGCGTGACCAGCGCGATGGCGGTCTCCAGACGGTCAAGCAGGAGGCGGGGCATGCCGCGGGCCTGTTCGTGCGGCCCGAATGGGAGCGGTCGATCAAAGGACGTAAGCCCGTGGTCGAGCGCGACGGGCCAATCGCGGACCTGGTCAAGCCGGGCGAGCTGCGCGTGGCGTTCGTTACCGATATCGATCGCGACGCGCGCGACGTCGCCGCCAGCGGCGCGCGGATCGAGGTGGCGCTGGACGACGGTCGCATCCGTGCGGATCGGCGCAAGCGCCGTCTGTGCGAGCTGGAGCTGGAATTGAAGGGCGGCGCGCCCGAACCCCTGTTCGCGCTGGCGCGCGAATTGAATGCGATCGTGCCGCTGCGGATCGGCGTGCGCAGCAAGGCCGAACGGGGCTATGCGCTGGCCGAGGCGGAGGAGGCCGGGGCCACCAAGGCCGAGCCCGTTCGTCTCGATCCGGACGGCGATGCGCGGGATGGCTTTGCCGCCATCGCGGCGGCGTGCATGCGGCATTTCCGGCTCAACGAGCCGATCCTGCTCGATATGGGCACGCCCGAGGCGCTGCATCAGTCGCGCGTCGCGCTGCGGCGGCTGCGTTCGGCTTTTTCCTCGTTCGCGCCGCTGCTGGCGGGCGATCCGCGTAGCGCGACGCTTTCGAGCGACCTGCGCTGGCTGGCGGGCGAACTGGGCAAGGTGCGCGACCTCGACGTGCTTATCCCACGGATCGAAGGGCGGGGACGCGCGAAACTTGTGGCGGCGCGTGCGCTGGCGCTGGGCGAGGCGCGGACCGCGCTGGATTCGCTCCGCGCGCGCGAACTGATGATCGACCTTGCCGAATGGCTTGCGATCGGCGCCTGGCGACTGCGACCGGCCGAGCCCTTGCTCGCAAGCGAGCATATCGAGGCGATTGCCGCCGACCTGCTCGACCATCATCGCAAGCGGTTGAAGAAGCGCGGGCGGCATCTCGCCACGCTCGACGACCACCAGCGTCATCGCGCGCGAATCGAGGCTAAGAAATTACGCTATGCGAGCGAGTTCTTCGTCGCGCTGTGGACCGGCAGGAAGGCACGGGCGCGCCATGCCGATTTTGTCGGTGCGATGGAGAAATTGCAGGACCGTCTCGGCGTTCTCAATGACCGGGCGATCGCCGCCGAACTGCTCGATCGGCACGGCATCGGCGACACGGGCAAGGCCGGCAAGGGCCGCAAGACGCTGCTTCGGAAGGCCGAGAAGGCGTTCGACGAACTGATGGACCTGAAGCCCTTCTGGGCGTGAAGCATCAGCCGAAGGGCTGGGGGGTCGGATCGATCGCAATCTCGGCCGGCAGATGCGCGACGATGTCGCCATCGGCCTGAAGCGCCGCGCCGGTGCCCGCGATGCGCAGCGCGGTGCAGGAAAAGTGGATCAAATTGGCATCGCGCGTCAGGTCCCGATAGCGGAGTAATGCCCACAGGAAGCGCAGGAAATCGCGCCGCCCCGCGCGTTTGAGCGCCACCACATGCAGCAAGGGGTCGTCCGCCGCCGCGCCCGGAGCGAAGCTCCAGGGGCCGGCATAATAGCGCCCCTTGGCGACATAGACGGCCTCGCAGGCAATGCTCTGCCCGTCGGTTTCAATCGTCAGTTGCGGGCGTGGCCAGCGCACCAGCGTGTTGAGGAAGGCGACACCATAAGCCGCGCGGCCGATCAGGCGCTTGAGGCCGGGCGAAACGCCCGCGACCGCATCGGCATCCGGGCCGACGCTGGCGCAGGTGAACATCATCGTCTCGCCGATCCGCGCCATGCGCTGCAGGCGAGGCGGCGCATCGCGCAGGATGCGGCCGGCAAAGCTGATCGGATCGCAGCGATAGCCATATTCGCGCGCGAGCAGATTAACGGTGCCGGTCGGAAAAATGCTCATCGTGCGCGGCCGTCCGCTCTGCCGGAGCGCCGCGGCGACGTGGCGCAGCGTGCCGTCACCGCCGACCGCACAGACGTGCGTCGTTTCATGGGCGACGATCAGATCGTGGCCGGTCGGCGTCACGATCACGCGCGCGCCGGCGGTTTCCAGCTCGCGCTGGAGCGCGGCCACGCGGCGGCGCGAGGAAGAGCCGGCTTTCGCGTTGACGAAAAGCTGGATGATGGGCTGCGGCACCGCCAAGCCCTACAGGATTTCGCAAACCTTTTCAGGGGGGCGGCCAAGGCGCACACCCTTCTCGGTCTCGACCAGAGGGCGCTCGATCAGAATCGGGTTCGCAGCCATTGCGTCGAGGATCGCATCGTCCGACGCCGTCCTGAGCGATTTGGCGGCATCTTCGGCAGTGCGTAGCCCCTCACGCGCGGTCATGCCCGCTTTTGCATAAAGGCGCTTCAATTCATCGCGGCTGGGCGGGGTCTTCAGATATTCGATGACGGTGACGTCGGCGCCCGCGCCTTCAAGCAAAGCGAGCGTCTCACGCGACTTCGAACAGCGGGGATTGTGGTAGATGGTAGCCTTCATGACTCCTGCTTCGCGAGCCACTGTTCCAGCCATTTGATCGTGTAATTGCCCGTCTGGAAATCGGGCTCGTCGAGCAAGGCCTGGTGGAGCGGGATCGTGGTCTTGACGCCATCGATCACGAATTCCTCGAGCGCGCGGCGCAGGCGGCGGAGCGCGCCGTTGCGGGTGGTGCCGTAGACGATCAGCTTGGCGATCATCGAGTCGTAATAAGGCGGCACGCGATAGCCGGCATAGAGCCCGCTATCGACGCGCACGTTCATCCCGCCCGGCGCATGATATTGCTTCACCAGGCCGGGCGAGGGGGCGAATGTACGCGGATCCTCGGCATTGATGCGGCATTCGATCGCGTGGCCGCGGAAGACGACGTCTTCCTGGCGCAGTGTAAGGGGGTGTCCCTCGGCGATGCGGATCTGTTCGCGCACCAGGTCCAGGCCGGTGATCGCTTCGGTCACCGGATGCTCCACCTGCAGGCGGGTATTCATCTCGATGAAGTAGAATTCGCCATTTTCCCACAGGAACTCGATCGTACCGGCGCCACGATAGCCCATGTCGGCCATCGCCTTGGCGACGATGTCGCCCATGCGGTTGCGCTCTTCGGTCGAGATGATGGGCGAGGGGGCTTCCTCGACCACCTTCTGATGGCGGCGCTGGAGCGAGCAATCGCGCTCGCCCAGATGGATCGCATGGCCCTTGCCGTCGCCGAATACCTGGAATTCGATGTGGCGCGGATCGCCGAGATATTTTTCCATATAGACGGTGGCGTCGCCGAACGCCGCCGCCGCCTCATTGCCCGCCTGGTCGATCAGCGTTTCGAGTTGGCTTTCATCTGGCACGACCTTCATGCCGCGCCCGCCGCCGCCCGAGGCCGCCTTGATCAGCACCGGATAGCCGATCTCCTTGGCGACCTTCTTGGCTTCGGCGAGATCGCTTACCGGCCCGTCGGAACCCGGCACGAGCGGAAGGCCGAGCTTGGCCGCGGTCAGCTTGGCCTCGATCTTGTCGCCCATCGTCCGGATATGTTCGGGCTTGGGCCCGATCCAGATGATGTCGTGCGCCTCGACAATCTCGGCGAACTTCGCGTTCTCCGAAAGGAAGCCGTAGCCGGGGTGAATCGCGTCCGCGCCCGAAATCTCGGCGGCGGAGATCAGATTGGGGATGTTGAGGTACGAATCGGTCGCGGAGGGCGGCCCGATGCAGATCGCCTCGTCGGCGAGACGGACGTGCATCGCGTCCGCGTCGGCGGTCGAATGGGCCGCAACCGTCTTGATGCCCATTTCATGGCAGGCGCGGTGGATGCGGAGCGCGATCTCGCCGCGATTGGCGATCAGTATCTTCTTGATCTCTGCCAAGGCCGTTTACTCGACGACGGCGAGCGGCTGATCGAACTCGACCGGCTGGCCATTGTCGACCATCAGCTGCGTGACCTTGCCCGCGCGCGGGCTGACGATCGGGTTCATCACCTTCATCGCCTCGACGATGAGCAAGGTGTCGCCAGCCGCCACGGCGTCGCCTACCGCGACGAACGCCTTCGCGCCCGGCGAGGAGGAGAGATAGGCGGTGCCGACCATCGGCGACTTGATCGTGCCCGGGTGGTCGCCCACCGGCGCGGCCGCCGGTGCCGACGCGGGTGCTGCCGTTGCGGCTGCCACGGGCGCAGCGGCGGCCGGAGCGGGTACGGCGTGGGTCGGAATCGCGACGTTGCGCACCACCCGGATTCGGCGGTCGCCGTCCTGAACCTCGATCTCGGTCAGGCGAGTATCATCCAGCAGTTCGGCGAGCTGACGGACCAGCCCTGCGTCAACCTGCATCGAACCATTCTTGTTATCGGTCATCCAGCGATGCCCTTTTGAAAGTGAAGCGGCGCTATTGGCAAAGCGTGGCCCCTACGTCCAGCACAGGCACACGGCAATGGGTTTCATCCTGCGTCATGCTCTCTTAGATGCAGGACCATGACGACTCCTATGCACAGCGACGGCACCATCTCGATAACGGTAAACGGCGAGCACAGACGTGTGCGCGGCGGTTTGACCATTGCCGCGCTGGCCAACGAACTCGGCCTCGTGCCGGAAAAGGTCGCGGTGGAGCGCAACCTGGAAGTGGTGCCGCGCTCGACGTTGGCGCAAGTCTATCTGGAGGATGGAGACGATCTGGAGATCGTCCATTTCGTCGGGGGCGGAGATCATGGTGCCGCGGTAGATGAAGACCGCTGGACGGTGGCGGGACGCAGCTTCCGCTCGCGGTTGATCGTCGGCACCGGCAAATATAAGGATTTCGCGCAGAATGCCGCCGCGCTGGAGGCGTCGGGCGCGGAGATCGTCACCGTCGCGGTGCGGCGCGTGAACGTGTCGGATCCCAACGCACCGATGCTGACCGACTATATCGACCCCAAGAAGGTCACCTATCTGCCCAACACCGCGGGCTGCTTCACCGCCGAGGACGCGATCCGCACGCTTCGGCTCGCGCGCGAGGCGGGCGGCTGGGACCTGGTCAAGCTCGAGGTGCTGGGCGAGGCGCGCACGCTCTATCCCGACATGGTCGAGACTTTGCGCGCGACCGAGATATTGGCGAAGGAAGGCTTCCTGCCGATGGTCTATTGCGTCGACGATCCGATCGCGGCGCGGCGGCTGGAGGATGCGGGCGCGGTCGCGATCATGCCGCTCGGCGCGCCGATCGGGTCGGGGCTCGGCATCCAGAATCGCGTCACGATCCGGCTGATCGTCGAGGGTGCCAAGGTGCCCGTGCTGGTCGATGCCGGTGTCGGCGCCGCATCCGATGCCGCCGTGGCGATGGAGCTTGGCTGCGACGGCGTGCTGATGAATACCGCCATCGCCGAGGCCAAGGACCCGATCCTGATGGCGGCGGCGATGAAGGCCGCGGTCGAGGCCGGGCGGCTTTCTTATCGCGCCGGCCGGATGGGCAAACGCCTCTACGCCGATCCGTCGAGCCCGCTCGCCGGGCTGATCTGACGCCGCAACGTCACCATAGGGTGTGAATGCCGTCCACCGCACGCTGCGAAATAGCGGCGTGGGCGACCCACCGCGACGTCGAAAACTTTTCGGTGGCCGACGGGAAAGCGGAAACCTTCCGTTCAAGATGCGAATTCTAGGGCGCGTCCACGAGGAGAACGGGACGTTGCCGCCGAAATCGAACCGAAAGAACTCACAAGGGGGGCGTGTGCGCCGACTGTCGTTTTTGCTTGGGCTTCCGCTTTTTCTGACGCCCGAAATGGCCATGGCGCAGACTGCGCCCGCGCCGGTGCCCCCCGCCACATCCGCGGCGCAGAAGCCTGTCGCGGCCGCGCCTGCTCCCGCCGCATCTTCGGCGGACGACGATGAGGAAGTCGTCGTCCGGGGCCAAAAGCCGCGCGGATCGGTGCCGGGCGACATACCGCCCGAGCAGACGCTGAATGCCGCGGACGTGCGCGCTTACGGCGTCAACAACCTGTCCGATTTGCTCGACCAATTGGCGCCGCAGACCACCAGCGGGCGCGGCGGCCAGCCGGTGATGCTGCTCAACGGGCGGCGTATCTCCGGCTTCGGCGAGATCCGCGACCTGCCGACCGAGGCCATCTCGCGCGTCGAGATATTGCCCGAGGAAGTCGCGCTCAAATACGGCTATTCGGCCGATCAGAAGGTCGTGAACATCGTGCTGCGCGAGCGTTTCCTGGCCTTGGTCGGCGAGGTGGGCGGCAGCACCTCGACCGAGGGTGGCGGCACCGGCACCAATCCCGAAGCCAATTATGTCCGGATTCGCGGCGATGCGCGTCTCACCGACAATCTGCGTTATCAGGCGAATACCAAGCTGCGCGAAAGCCAGCGCGATATCGTCGACGCGACCGGCCCGAACGGCACCGACGTGGCGCATGACAAGACGCTCAAGGGCTCGTCGCAGCAATGGAGCAACAATCTCGTTTATGCGCGGCCGATCTTCGATCGCTCGACGCTGACGCTGAACGGCGCTCTGTCCTATACGACCGGCGACAGTCTGCGCGGCCTGCCGATCACCTCCACCTCGCCCGATCCCGATCCGCTGCACCAGCGCACCGAAAATCTGACCGGTCATGCCGGCCTGACGGTCAACGGGGACAAGGGCCGGTGGCGCTGGTCGGTGACCGGCAATTACGATCATGGCGACAGCCTGACGCATACGCAGACCGGCTACGACGCGTCCGGCGCGCTGCAGACCAATCGTGCCGAATCCATCTCCAACACCGGCAATTTCCAACTGCTGACGGGTGGGCCGCTATTCCAGCTGCCCGCGGGCGATTTCACCACTAACGTCAAAGCCGGCCTGGAATATATGGGCTTCGACGCGAGCTCGACCCGCGGCACGGTCGAACAGAACAGCAATCTCAGCCGCCGCAACGCCAACGGACAGGTCAATTTCGACCTGCCGATCACCAGCCGCCGCACGGGTTTCGGCGCATTCCTGGGCAATCTCTCGCTCAACGCCAACCTGGCCGTGACCAACCTTTCCGATTTCGGCACGATGACCAATGTGGGCGGCGGACTCGTATGGACGCCGATCCCCGCGATCAACCTGATCGGATCCTATTCACGCGAGGAAAGCGCGCCGACGCTCAACCAGATCGGCGATCCGACCATTGCCACGCCACAGGTGCGCGTGTTCGATTATGCGGCGGGTCAGACGGTCAACGTCACCCAGATCAGCGGCGGCAATCGCGACCTGCGCGCCGACCGCCGCCATGTCTGGAAACTCGGCACGACGCTGAAGCCGTTCGGCGACAAGAACGACCTCACTTTCACCGCCAATTTTTTCCACACGATCACCAACGACGCGATCGCCTCGCTGCCCGAACCGACCGCGGACCTCGAGGCGGCTTTTCCCGATCGCTTCCTGCGCAATGCGGGCGGACAATTGATCCAGATCGACACGCGCTCGGTCAATTTCGAGCGCGAACGGTCGGACACGCTGCGGCTCGGCATGACCTTCTCGATCAACCTCAAGTCGATCCTCCAGAAGAAGTTCGAAACCTGGATCGCCGCGCGCCGCGCCGGGCAGGATGTGCCGCCGCCGATCCGCTTCAACAATTTCCAGCCGACGCTGGCGGGCAACAAGGCCGATCTGGCAAAGGCGCGCGCGCAGTTCCAGCAGCGCCAGCAACAGGGCGACAATGGCCAGGTGCCTGCCGCGAATGGGCAGGCACCGGCGACGCAGAGCCCGCCGCCGGCCGGCACGCAGACCGCCCAGAGCACGCCTCCCTTGCCCGCGGGCAATGCCGGTGGCCCGCCGCCGGGTGGAGGTTTCGGGTTCGGCGGCGGTGGTCCCCGGGGCCCGGGCGGCTTCGGTGGGGGTGGCGGCGGCCGCGGCGGTTTTGGTGGCGGCGGTGGCTTCCGCCAGGCCTCGGGCCGGCTGCAGGTCGCGATCTTCGACACCTGGACGCTGCGCGACGACGTGCTGATCCGCCAGGGCGTACCGTTGCTCGACCTGTTGAACGGGGATTCCGTCGGTGCGGGTGGCGGCCAGTCGGAGCATCAGCTCCAGCTTCAGCTCGGCTATTCGAACAATGGCCTCGGCGCGCGGCTCGACAGCAATTACAAGACCAGCACCTTCGTGCGGGGTGACGGCACCGGCACCGCGGGCGACCTGCATTTTTCGGGTCTCGCCACTTTTAACCTGCGCTTCTTCGCGGACGTGGGCGGCATGCCCAAGTTCGTCACCAAGACGTGGGCCCGAGGCCTGCGGATCAGCTTCGGCATGAACAATGTGTTCGACAGCCGCCAGCGCGTCCGCGACCAGAATGGCGCGACGCCGCTCCGATACCAGCCGGCCTATCTCGATCCGCTCGGCCGGACCGTGTCGATCACGATCCGGAAGCTGATCTTCTAAACCCCGCCCGCCCCGAAACGGCAGGCGCCCGTTGACGCGTGTTTCCGTGTCATAGTACGGCAACACAGTTATTGGTTTGTGGAGAGCGTCCGCGATAGGCGGCTCTCCACAAACCGACTGGGGGGATGTCGTCATGTCGTACAGGGTTGCCGCTGCCGTTCTGCTTGCCGGCTGCGGTGTTGCCGCCACTGCCCAGCCAGTCGCGCCCGTGGTCAAAATCGACAGCGGAAAGCTCGCGGGGACGGAAAAGGACGGCATGATGTCGTTCCTCGGCATTCCCTATGCGGCGCCTCCCACTGGCGCCCTGCGCTGGAAGGCGCCCCAGCCAGCGAAAGCCTGGCTGGGCGTACGTCAAGCCACCCAATTCGGGCCTGTCTGCCGTCAGATCGCCCCGTGGGTGAAGGCGCCGCAGAGCGAGGACTGCCTAACGCTCAATGTCTGGGCCCCGGTCGGCAAGGCCGGCAAGCCTTACCCTGTCATCGTTTATATCCATGGCGGCGCGCTCGCCAACGGCCATGGTGGAGAATGGGGGCCGGAGGGCGGCAAGAGCATCGTCCAAAAGGGCGTGATCCTCGTCTCGATCAATTACCGCCTGGGCGTGTTCGGCTTCTTCGCGCATCCCGAGCTGTCCGCGGAGGCAGCCGATCACACCTCCGGCAACCAGGGCTTTCGCGACCAGATCGCCGCGCTGCAATGGGTCAAGCGCAACATCGCAGCCTTAGGCGGCGATCCAGGCCGCGTAACCATCGCGGGCGAATCCGCTGGCGGATCGTCGGTGACGGCGCTCACGGTTTCGCCGCTGGCCAGCGGATTGTTTCAACGTGCCATCGCCGAAAGCGGCGTGTTCGGTCCGCTGCCCCCGCTAGCGGTAGCCGAAAAAGCCGGAACGGCGCTCGGTGACGCGCTCAAGGCAGCCCATATTGGCGACCTTCGCAAACTCAGTGACGAAGAGGTGCTCCAGCAGAAACCGCCGCCGACGCCCGCTCTCGACGGCGTCGTCTTCACCGAACAGCCGCAGCAAAGTTTCGCCGCCGGGCACCAGAATAAGGTGCCGTTGCTGCTCGGCTGGAACGCGGATGAGGGGCGCGACCTCGCGCCCGACGCCTTCGGAACCCGGGACATCACCGCCGCCAATTACGAAAGCCTGTTGCACAAGATGTTCGGCCCGCAGATCCCGCCCGGCTTGCAGACGGAATATCCCGGAAAGACCGACGCGCAGGCGCTGACATCGGCGCAACGCCTGGTCAGCGACATGATCGGCCTGTCGCATTTCGGCTGGGCGACGATGCAGCAGAAAACCGACACGCAGCCGGTCCACATCTATTTCTACGTGCATTCGCCCGCAGAGCCGCCCGCGGATCAACCGTGCACCTATGGCTGCAAGGCCGGACACACTTCGGAAATCCGCTTCGCCTATGGCCAATTGTGGCGCGAGACCCGCGCGTGGAGCGAGGATGACCTGGCGCTGCAGGATCGGATGCTCACCTATTGGACGAATTTCGCCAAGACCGGCGATCCCAATGGCGGCGCGCTGCCCAAATGGCCGACGTTCGACGGCACGCCAGCCACCGTTCAAAGATTGGGTAGCGATGCGGAGATCAAGGAACGCGGAAATTTCCCGGATTTCCGGCCTTATCTGGCAATGGTCGGGCAATAAGCGGGACGGGGGCGAGGGGGGCCAAGGCGTTCGCTCCGTGAACTGACTTCTGACGGTCAGGATTCAGGTCTTATTGCCTGAAGCGGTATCTCCACCACGCCCGTGCAGCGGTCGTTCTTGACCAGAAAGCGCCGGCGCCAGCCGCTGCGCGGAGCGTCATCGACGTGGCAGCTGAGTTCGTCGCCCTCGGTCGTCACAACGTCGAGGGTTCCGTCACACCCGGTCGGAATATGAGGCTGAGCGAATTGGGCGGTCGGTTTGCTCGATATAGACCAGGTCCTTGGGGTAGAGCAGATCACAGCTGACGAGGGGGAGCGCCATGCCGAGCGCCAGCCAGGGCTTCGGTGTGGTCACGCCTTGCGCCTGGCTCTTCGGGCCGGAGCGGGGTCGGTATTGCAAATTCCCGACCGGTTGAGCAGCTCGCTCAACTCCTTCACCGCAAGGCTGAGCTGGACCACCTCCTGCTCGCGCAGCTGGTCGAGCTTCTGGTGGAGCAGTTCGATCTCGAGTTCGGCCTTGATGTTGATCTTATAGTCGTTATCGGCGGCCTGGCGGTCGATATCCTGCTGGCGGTTCTGTGCCATCATGATGATCGGCGCGGCATAGGCGGCCTGAAACGACAGAGCGAGATTGAGCAGGATGAAGGGGTAAGGATCCCAATGCCGGATCCAGGCGGTGATGTTGAGCATCACCCAGAAGGTCAGCAAAACCGACTGGATGATGATGAAGCGCCACGAACCCATGTTGGCCGCGACGGTGTCGGCGACGCGCTGGCCCAGTGTGAGATCGTTCTCCCGTGGCGGGCCCTGCTCGCGGAGCTTCTGACGCAATTTCCTGAGCTCGCCCAACAGGGCGACCTCGGCCTCGCGCAAACCATGGGCAGGTTGGAAAGCCATTCGGAACCCTTTCGTCGGATGCGCATGTTGAAGCTGCACACCTACACGAAACGGCGCCGAAATCAGAAGATCGGATCGTCCTCGCTCGGCCCGTCGATCGGAGTGTGGATGCCGCACTCCACTTTGTCCCAGCCGCGCCAGCGGCCTGCGCGCGGATCCTCGCCCGGCATCACCTTGCTGGTGCAGGGCGAGCAACCGATAGAGAGATAGCCTTCCGCCTCGAGCGGGTGGTGGGGCAAATCGCGCTCGGCGAAATAGGCTTCCAGATCGTCCTTGGTCCAGTCGCCCAGCGGGTTCACCTTGAGGCGGCCATCCTCCAGCTCGAAGCGCGGCAGATTGGCGCGGGTCTGCGACTGGAACGCCTTGCGGCCCGAGAACCAGCTGTCGAGGCCTTGCTTGGCCCGCGCGAGCGGCTCGACCTTGCGGATCGCGCAGCAGCCATCTGGATCGTAGGACCAGCGCAGGCCGGTCGCGTCCTTGGCCGCCAGCATTTCCGGATCGGGCGTGATCGTGCGGCGATTGTGCATCCCCAATCGATCGAGCAGCGCATCGCGATAGGCGAGCGTCTCGGGAAACATCTTGAGCGTGTCGACGAACACGACCGGCGTCTCCGGCGCGACGCGCGAGATCAGGTCCAGCAGCACCGCGCTTTCGGTGCCGAACGAGGACACGATCGCGGTCTCGCCGAGGATATGGTCCGCGAACAAAGCGCGCAGCATCGGCAGCGTCTCGACGCCCGCAAAACGGGCGTTGAGCGCGTCGACCTCGACCTGGGTGAAGGCTGGGCGCACGTCGATCGTGTCGAGTTTGCGGGCGGGCTCAGCCATGACGCAATTTCCACACCGGTACATGTCCGTCGGCGGCCTGCTGATAGACGAAATCATATTCGGTCAGCGCACGCTTCGCGACATCGAGGTCGAGCGCCTGGTCAGGCCCGAAACTGTCGAAGCCGCAGCGACGCATGAAAAGAAGCTGATCGACCAGCACGTCGCCGACCGCCTTCAATTCGCCCGTATATCCCATCTCGCGCAGGATCCGCGCCGAGGAATAGCCGCGTCCATCGCGGAAGCGGGGAAAGTCGATCTCGACCAGCTTGAGTCGGTCGAGCGCGGGGCCAAGCCGGCGCACATCGTCGCCGCCGTCGATCCGCACCGACACGGCATTGGGCTGGTCGAGGAAGGCGTCGAGCGACACGCCGGGCTCGTCCGCGGGCTCGTCCTGGCGGAAGCGCAAATTATCGGGAATGGCGACCTCAACCATAGATCGCCTCCTTGAACGGATCCGAACCGACGCGGCGATAGGTATCGAGGAAGCGCTCGCCATCCTCGCGGAGATCGCGATATTTCTCGACCGCGCGCTCGATCGCGTCGACCACGCCGTCCTCGCTGAAGCCGGGGCCGATGATCTTGCCGAGGCTTGCATCCTCCGCGCCCGATCCGCCGAACAGCAATTGGAAATTCTCGGTGCCCTTACGGTCGACGCCGAGCACGCCGATATGCCCGGCATGATGGTGGCCGCAGGCGTTGATGCAGCCCGAAATCTTGAGCTTCAATTCGCCGATGTCGAGCTGGCGCGCCGGGTCCGCGAACCGCTCGGTGAGCTTCTGCGCAAGCGGGATCGAGCGGGTATTGGCGAGGCTGCAATAATCGAGGCCCGGGCAGGCGATGATGTCGCTGATCAGGTCGAGATTGGCGGTCGCGAGCCCGGCCGCATCGAGCGCCTGCCAGATCGCATACAGGTCCGCCTTGCGGACGTGCGGCAGCACCAAATTCTGCGCATGCGTCGGCCGCAGATCGTCGAAACTGTATTTTTCGGCGAGGTCGGCGATCAGGTCGATCTGATCGGCCGAGACGTCGCCGGGAATCCCGCCGACGGGCTTCAGGCTGATCGTCGCGATCGCATAGCCGGGCTGCTTGTGCCCATGGACGTTGCGCTCGACCCAGGCGGCGAAGCGCGGATCGGACAGATCGAGTTCGTCGCTCAGGCCCTGCTCGAAAGCGGGTGGCGTGAAATAGGCCGCGATCCGCTCATATTCCTTGAGCGGAATATCGTCGCCGAGGTGCTGGATCGTCTGCCACTCCTCCTCGACCTGGCGCGCAAATTCCTGCGCGCCGAGGTCATGGACAAGGATCTTGATGCGCTGCTTATGGATATTGTCGCGGCGGCCGTGGCGGTTCCACACGCGCAATATCGCTTCCAGATAGGAGCAGATCGAAACGGCCGGAAGGAAATCGCGGATCAGGTGCGCGACGAAAGGCGTGCGGCCCATGCCGCCGCCGACGAAGACGCGGAAGCCAGTCTCGCCGTCCGCCCCGCGCACGATCTGCAGGCCCACGTCATGCAGCTTGATCGCGGCGCGGTCATTGTCCGACGCGGTCAGCCCGATCTTGAACTTGCGCGGCAAGTAGCTGAATTCGGGGTGGAAGGTCGTGTACTGGCGGATCAGCTCGGCCCAAGGGCGCGGGTCGCACACCTCGTCCGCGGCGGCGCCGGCATATTGATCGGCGGAGATATTGCGGATGCTCTCGCCGCTGGTCTGGATGGCGTGCATCTCGACCTTGGCGAGTTCGGCCAGAATGTCGGGCGCGTCCTCCAGCCGGATCCAGTTGAACTGGATGTTCTGGCGCGTGGTGAAATGGCCGTAGCCGCGATCATAGGTGCGCGCGATATGCGCCAGCACGCGCAATTGTCTCGCGTTGATCGTGCCGTACGGAATCGCGACGCGCAGCATGTAGGCGTGCAACTGGAGATAGAGACCGTTCTTGAGCCGCAGCGGCTTGAACTGGTCGTCGGTCATCTCGCCCGCGATACGGCGCGCGACCTGGTCGCGGAATTCCGCGACGCGCGCGTCGACGATCGCCTGGTCATATGTGTCGTAGCGGTACATCAGATCACATAGCTCCCCGCGCTGGCATCGGCGGGCTTGAGGGCAAGGTCCGGACGCACGGTCGGGCCGATCGCGCGGATGCGTTCCTTGATATGGGTCGGGACGGGGCCGGTCGGGCTCGGCTCGGCGTCGACGATATAGGGATTGTTAACGCGGCAGGCGGCGGCTTCGACCTGCGCGATCTGCTCGCCCTTGTCGCCGACGTCGGCCGCCTGCTCGACATGGCGCGACCAGCCGTCGCCCGTCCACCAGATGACGTAGCCTTCGACCAGATGATTGCCCGTCAGCAGCTTCACGCGAATGACTCCGCTTGACGTGCGAAGGTCGCCAGCCGGTTCTCCGCATCGGACAGCAGCACGACTTCGCCGACGACGATGATCGCCGGACTTTTCACGCGCTCGCGCTCGACCATGTCGCCCATATCGGCGAGCAGCGTGCGCAACGCCCGCGATCCGGGGAGCGTCCCGCGCTCGAGCACCGCGACCGGCATGTCGGGCGCAACGCCGTCGGCGATCAATTTGTCCGCGATCGCGCGCGCATTGGCGACGCCCATATAGATGACGAGCGTACGGCCCTGGCCCGCGAGGCCCGACCAATCCTGGTCGGACAGCCCCTTGCATTGGCCCGCCACGAAGCTGACCGCGCTCGACCAGTCGCGGTGGGTGAGGGGGAGCATTGCCTCGGCGGCGCAACCCAGCGCAGCGGACACGCCGGGAACGACCTCTACGGTGAGACCGGCGGCGCGCACCGCCTCGACCTCTTCGCCGCCACGGCCGAACACGAACGGATCGCCGCCCTTCAGCCGCACGACGATCGAACCCGCCTTCACATGCGCGACGATCAGCGCGTTGATCGCGTCCTGCGACAAGGTGTGGCGTGCGCGCTGCTTGGCGACCGAGATGCGCTGCGCGCCCTCGGGTGCATAGTCCAGCACGCGGGCGTCGATGAGCCCGTCATGCACGACCACATCGGCCGACTTGAGCGCTTCGACCGCGCGCAGCGTGAGCAGGCCGGGGTCGCCGGGGCCGGCGCCGACCAGGATCACTTTCCCGCGCGATTGAGGATCGAGAAGACTTGCCATGATGGTGGGGCAGATGGGGCCGGGGAATAAAGCGCGCAATCGAGCGATCCTTGGGGGTGCGCTAGAGATACTTTCGTCGCATCAGCGCCTTGAACCAATTTGCGTCTTGGCTAGACCAACCGCCGAGCGAAGGGAGACATGAGGGAATGGCGGACGAGGCGACAGCGCGGCTGCGCTACAGCAAGGTGGCGATCCTTCTCCACTGGGCGATTGCGATCCTGGTCCTCCACAACCTCATCACGGGCTTGCTTCACGACCTGCTGCCGCGCAGCTGGTTCCAGTTTCACATTTCGTCAGGCGTCACAATCCTGGTGCTGACCGTGATCCGCATCGGCTGGCGCCTGACGCACAAACCGCCGCCCTTCCTGCCGATGGCGAAATGGGAGAAGTGGCTCGCCAATATCGTCCATTTCCTACTCTATTTCGCGATGCTGGCGTCGCCGCTGACCGGCTGGGCCATGATTTCGGCGCATGTGGATACGCCCGCTCCGGTCGCGCAGGCCGGCGCTGCTCCGGCGCCTCTCCCCGGCCAGCCACCGGCAGGGCCGCGCAAGCCGCACAAGACGATGATCTGGGGCCTGTTTGCGCTGCCCAAGCTCAGCCCGATCGTGCACATCGCCGATCAGCCCGACGGCGCCGCCAAGATCAAGGAGGCGCACGAGTTGTTCGAGGAGCGGCACGAGATGATGGGCCTGATCTTCCTGGGCCTGCTGATCCTGCACCTCGCGGGCGCGCTCAAGCACCAGTTTATCGACAAGCAACGCGAACTGGAGCGGATGGCGCTAGGCCGCGCCGACCGATCGCGATCCGCCCCCCCGGGCTGACTGCCTTTCGGGCCGCCGATATGGAATGAGGCGCCGGTGGCCAAGGAGAGAGCCACCGGCGTCGATCTGCATTCAGGCGAAACGCACCCGGATACGCGCGCGCCGACGCTGCATTGCGCCGATCAGGCCGAAACCGCCGATCATCATCGTCCAGTTGGCCGGCTCGGGGACCGCCGCAATCTGCTGCCGCACCAGCCCGGGAAGGTCGGCATCGGTGAATCCGAAAACATAGAACTGGTTCGGTCCCGCCGTGCCGGGAAGGAAGTCGTTGTCGTTGGCGATAAACAGCGTGTGATAAAGGCTGCCGCCATAGGTGACGTCCTGGCCGAAGGTGACGCCTTCGATCTTCGCCGGAATTTGGTCGCTACCGATGCCATTCGCATTCAGCGCCGAGACCAGATCGAGAAAGGGGGTTTTGCCCACCGCTTTGGCGGCCGCGAGAGAGCCGGTCAGCCCGGTAATATCCTGTGCGCTCGAGAGATCGATCTTGAAAAGCTTCTTGGCGACCGCATTGCTGCCGTCTCCCAGGCCGGCGCCGTCACGTTCGTCGACCAGAAATTCGTGGTCGTTGATCGCCGTGATCTCGCTCACCCCCGAACCCGCGGTCAGCATGTAGCCGAATTCCTTGGTGGCGCCCGTCGCGATATCGATCGTGACGATGCGCACCATCTTCTTCGTGCTCGAACTGGCAGCGTCCTGGATCAGCGCGGCCTGCATGATCCCGACCAACGTCTTTCCGTCGGGCGTGATCGCAAGACCTTCCATGCCCTTATTATCGGTACGGCCGCTGGTGTTGCCGGTCGTCTCCGTCTTTCCCTTGGGCGCGAGATTCGCGACGTCGAGGTTGGCGGGCAGCGCGAACGTCTTGATCAGCGTGCCGGTCTTGCGATCGAACTGACGAACATAAGGACCATATTCGTCCGAGATGAAAACGGATTTGCCATCGTTCGAGACCCGAATGGATTCGGGGTCGAAGCGCGCGTTGAGGGGATTGCCCGAATTGCCCGCACCGAAATTGTCGGAACGGCCGGAGAAATAATATTTGCCGGCCGTATTTTCAGCGGGCGCTCCGGAGCCGAGCGGCTGACCGTTCGCCTGCGTGCCAAGCCCCGCGCCGCTGCCATAATTTAGCGGCGTGCTGCTGGAGAGCAGCGTGGTGCCATTCAAGCTAGACGTCAGCGTGAAAGGGAGCGAGCCGGAACTGCTTTCGGTGAGCGCAAGGCTCAGCGTGTGGAAGCGGCTGATATAGGAGACGGTATCGTCGACCGCCGAATTGTACGGCGTGGCATTGGGGCCGCGGTCCGGTACCGCGAGGAACGTGTTCCCGCCGGCATAGGTCAGGCCCGACCCGAGCCCTCCGAGAATGTTCGCGGGAAGGCCGTTTTCGAGCGTGCCGGTGAGTCCCGACCGATCGCTGGTACCTCCGAGCGTGCCCTGCGCAAGCAGCAGGATCGAAGCCTGGGCGGGGACGGTGGCAAGAGCGGAAAACAGAAAAAGAGCGGCAGGCATGTAGCGCATCGAAAATTCACCCCTTGCATGGTGAACATCCGGTTAATGAACTTCGATGACAGGTCTGTTGCGGTACGATGACTTCCGCCCGCCTGATCGCCTTGTCGGCAGGGGGCGTACTTCTGCTAAGCGACAGTCTCGGCCAAATCGTTCCTCAGCCTTTGCGCGTTCTGCCGCAGGAAGTCCGCAATGAGCTCCAACTGTTCGGCATCGTAGCGCGCGCATAGCTCATCCAGCGAAGGGTTCGGCACGCCGAAGCCGCGACGAACATCCGTCACCGACGCTTCGATCAACGCCACGACGATCCGCCGCCTGTCCGTAGGATGCGGCCCCCTGCTGACATAGCCCTTCGCAACGAGGCGATCGATCAGATCGGTCACCGAAGCCGTCGCCAGCCCGGTCTCCCTCGCAATCTCTCCCGCGCTGAGTGGGCCCAGGCGGCTCAGGACGAACAGCGTCTTATAGGCTGTCGGGTTGAGACCCATGCTCTGGGCAACGGACGCATGGAACAGCACGACGGCCTCGCTGTGCGCATTCAATGCAGCAGCCAGCTCGGCCGGAGTCTTGTCCAGAGATGCCACCGCCTTGCCTTGTTTTGACATCGGATCCTCACAATGCTACGGTACACCGTAATATACGATATGTCGTAATAATCAATCTGTCGAATCGTATATGCGAGCCGCGGACATCGGACGCCACAGCCAAGGCTGGGTCGGTGTCGACGGCTGAGACACATCGCGGTCGAGCGCCGGAACGCGCGCGTCGCAGCTAGAGAAGGACAAGCGACGATGATGAATCTTGCTGCATCTTCGACAAAGCTTTTGGCGACCTTTCGGGTCGTCGCCGCGCTCCTGTTCCTTGAAGCGGGGATATTGCACCTGTTCCACTGGCCGGAAGTGCCGATGCCTGCGCTACCTCCTCAGATGGCAACCTGGCTGTTCGTGGCGGGCCTGCTTGAGTTCGTCGGAGGGATATTGCTTATCGTCGGGCTTTTCACGCGTCCGACAGCCTTCATTCTCTCAGGAATGATGGCCGTCGCTTATTGGGGTTTCCACGTCCCGGCGGGATTCTGGCCGGTCGCGAATATGGGTGAGGCCGCAATCCTCTTTTGCTTCATCTTCCTGTACTTGGCCGCCGCTGGCCCCGGCGCCTGGGCAATCGACAATTTGCGGACGCGCGAGCTGGACGATCATGCGTCCCGACGCCTCGTCGCCTGAAGGCTGCATACAAGCACCAGGTCGGGTCAAGACGACGGAGGACCCAATTGCTCGAACCCTCCATCTCGGTCGAAAGCGCCGCGCTTCATCGCGAACGCGGGCTTTCGAAGCGCCTTCTGCCATGGGTCCCCGTCGGCACCGCGCTCGCTTATCCATGGGCGTTGCGCCTGTTCCACGGCGCGATCGTCGCAAACCCGCAAAGCATCGCGCCGGCCGGCTGGTTGATACTCGCCTTCGCTCTGCCCCTCTCATGCCTGCTCTTCGCGTGGCATTGCGCGGGGCGGGCGGGCGATCCGCTGCCAAACCTGCGGCGCGTCGCTTTCCTCGCGTTGGCGGCACCGCCGCTGTTCGTGTTGACGGGCGTGCTTTCCAGCTTGCTGCACGCGCCGATCGGCGACGTCTGGATTTGGTCCATCCTGTGGCTCGCACTCGGTATCGGTGCGATGGTGGCACGGCCTGGGGCACGATCCCAGCCAGCAAATGGCATGACCGGTCGCCTGCGCGTGGCGCACGGCATTTCCGCCCTGGCCATCCTGGTGTTCGTCGCCTTCCACCTAACCAACCATCTGACCGGGCTGTTCGGACCCGCGGTGCATGCGCGCGTGATGGCGATCGGGCGCGTCGTCTACCGCTCGCGCCTCGTCGAGCCCGCTTTTGTCGCCATTCTGCTGTTCCAGGTCGCCAGCGGCGTCAGGCTCGCCTGGCGATGGAGCGCGCGTCCGCTGGATGCGGCGAAGCTGATCCAGGTAGGATCGGGCGTCTATCTCGCCGCTTTCATCCTTACCCATCTCAACTCCGCCTTCGTCTCGGCGCGGTGGATTCACAAGATACCGACCGACTGGGCCTGGGCGTCGGGTGCCCCGGACGGTCTGTTGATGGATGCCTGGAACATCAGGCTGCTGCCGCACTACGCGCTGGGCGTCTTCTTCGTCATAGCCCATCTCTTCTGCGGCTTGCGCATCGTCTTGTTGGCGCATGGAATGGAGCGGTCGACGGCGGACAGGGTGTGGGTGTCCGGTCTTGTATGTGCGGGCAGCGTGTCGTTCCTGATCATGGCGGCGCTCTGTGGACTGCGCATCTAACCTTCCACCGCTTCCGGACTGGAACGGGCTAATGCTGAGACGCGACTTCCTCCAGGCCACCGCGGCCGCTTTATGCGCCGCCGCGCTCCCAGCCCCGGCTCACACTAAGGAGAAGAACATCATGACCCCAGAGAGCGGCCGGTACGCGCCGGTGAATGGGATGAACCTCTATTATGAGCGCCACGGAAGCGGCGTGCCCTTGGTCCTGCTGCACGGCGGCCTCGGAACGATAGACGAGATATTCGGCCGGCTCCTTCCTGCGCTCGCGGCGCGGCGCGAGGTCATCGCGGTCGAACTGCAGGGCCATGGCCACACCGCCGACATCGCGCGGCCAATGACCTACGAGGCGATGGCGGACGACATCGCCGCACTGATAGCCGAGCTCGGTCTTGGGCGTGCCGACATCGCAGGCTATTCGATAGGGGGCGGTGTCGCGCTCCAGTTGGGCCTCCGGCATCCTGGGCGCGTCGGCAAACTCGTGGTGATCTCGGCCCCGCATGCGACCGACGGCTGGTACCCGGAGGTGCTGGCCGGAACCGCTGCGATGGACCCGGAGGCGATGAAGCAGTCGAACTGGTACCGCGCCTACGTCAAGGCAGCGCCCCGTCCGGAGGATTGGCCGACGCTGGTCCGGAAGGTCTCCCAGCTCATGTCCAGTCGCTACGACTGGAGCGATGCGATCACCACGGGTCTGAAGGCGCCCGTGCTCCACATTGTCGGCGACGCCGACAGCGTCCGAGCAGGACACGCGCTGAAGTTGTACGAACTGACCGGCGGCGGAAAGGGTGACGGGTTCGCCATGGGTCGCGGCGCGTCCCGGCTGATGATTCTACCCAATACGAACCATCTCGAGATGCTCGACCGCACCGCGCTGGCCCCGGCGATCCTCGATTATCTGGCGAGAGCGGGCGACGTCGTGCCGCCTTTCACGATCGATCGGGAAGAACGCGCCTGAGATTTCGGCCCATCGACATGAGTTGGCGATTACGGCAGTTTGGATCGGGGAACGATCCGGGGACGGTTTCTCGGTCGACGGGGGCACGCAATGTGCAGCGAACCATCGGTGGACCTTACGCGCCGCGCGCTGTTGGCGGCAGCCGGGCTGGCCCTGCCTGTCGAGGCGGTCCAGGCGGCAGTAAGGGCCGGTCCAGGCCCCGAATATGGTTTCGCGCCGGGGCTGACCTATCTGAACACGGCGTCGCTCGGACCGACGCCCCTCAGCATACGCGCGAGGATGGATGCGGCCTGGATCGAGCTCGAGCAGAACCCGGTCTTCGAGGCATATGCCGATGGCCCCCTCCATCTGCAGTCGGACCGCGCGCGTGAGGACGTCGGCGCCTTGCTGGGCTGCCGTGCGACGGAATTGCTGATCACGCGCAGCACGACCGATGCGATGAATATATTGGCGTCGGGAATTCGTCTGTCCGCGGGCGATCGCGTGCTGATTACCGGCCAGGAACATGAGGGCGGCACCTATTGCTGGACGAATTTGGCGCGTCGCCGCGGCATCATCGTCGATACGATCCCGGTCGCGCCTGAGGATCATGACCCGGCGGCGATCGTGGCGCGCTTCGCCCATGCCATCCGGCCGGAAACGAAGGTCCTCAGCATCAGCCATGTCATCTCGGCCACCGGCTTTCTTATGCCGATCCGGGAGATAGCGGCGCTGGCAAGGGCGAACGGCATCCTGTGCGTGGTCGATGGTGCGCAGGCATTCGGTCAGATCCCGGTGGATGTGAAGGCGCTCGGCTGTCATGCCTATGCGGCACCCGGCCACAAATGGCTGATGGGCCCGAAAGGTACCGGCGTGCTCTATCTGGATCCCGAGACTGGAGACCGGATCGAACCCGTGCAGATCGAGGGCGGGCGCCGCTTCGTCTCGAACTCGACCGGTGTTGGCTGCCTCCCTTTGTGTATCGGGCTTGGCGCGGCGGCGGAAGCGATGCGTCACCGCGGCATGGCAAAGGTGTGGGCACATACGCTTGCGCTGCGAAACCAGGCCTATGAGGGGCTGACGCGCATTCCTGGCCTACGCCTCGCCAGCGCGCCGCCCGGCCCGCTGGCGACCGCGCTGGTGGCCGCCTATCTCCCTGACGCGATCGACAGTGCCGCGTTTCGCGACGTGCTGCGGGTGAAGCATCGGGTGATCGTCAAGATGGCGGAAAAGCGATGGTTCAACGGTTTTCGCCTGTCGCCGCACATCTTCAATAATGCGGAGGATGTGGAGCGCGCGCTCGCGGCCATCCGGGCTGAGCTGGCCTGATGCGCTTCGAGCCGCGTCCGGAAAGTCGCTCAGCCCTCTAGCAAGCCCTGACCGATCGTGGCGCGGGCCTGTTCGCTTTCGACCGACGTCACCGGATAAGCGCAATAATCCGCCGCGTAGAAGGCGCTGGGCCGGTGGTTGCCCGAAATGCCGACGCCGCCGAACGGCGCGTTGGAGGGCGCGCCATTGGTCGGGCGGTTCCAGTTGATCACCCCCGCGCGCGTATTGGCCCAGAAGCGGTCGTAAAGCTGCGGCTTGCCGGTCACCACGCTCGCGGCCAGCCCGTAACGCGTGGTGTTGGCCTCCGCGATCGCGCTGTCGAAATCGGGCACGCGGATCATCTGCAGCATCGGGCCGAACACTTCGTCGTCGGGGCGGTTGGCAACGTCGGTCACGTCGATCAGTCCGGGCGTGAGGAACGGGCGATCGGCCTCGGGCTTCGCCATGTGCCGGATCGCGCGCCCACCCTTCATGATCAGATCGAGGAAGGCGTCGAGCACGCCTATGGCCGAGGCATTGTCGATCACCGGCCCCATGAACGGCGCGGGCTTGTCGTGCGGCGCGCCGATGATGAGCCGGTCGAGGATTTTCGCGATCTCGTCGAGCAAGGGCCCTTCCTTGCGGTCCTCGACGATCAGCCGGCGCGCGCAGGTGCAGCGCTGCCCCGCCGAGAGGAAGGCCGACTGGACGACAATGGTCGCGGCGGCCTGAAGGTCGCCCGGCTCCCACACAACGAGCGGATTGTTGCCGCCCAGCTCGAGTGCGAGGATGCGCTGCGGTGTGTCGGCGAACTGGCGACTGAGCGCGGCACCCGCGGCGGCGGAGCCGGTGAACAGCAGTCCGTCGATATCCAGATTGGCGGCGAGCGCCTTGCCTTCCTCGCGCCCGCCCTGGACCAGCCGCAACGCGCCTTCGGGCACGCCCGCCTCCAGGAAGCGCTCGACCAGGAAGGCGCCGCTCGCGGGGGTCTTTTCGGAGGGCTTGAAGATCACGCCATTGCCCGCGAGCAAAGCCGGGATGATGTGCCCGTTCGGCAGATGCGCGGGGAAATTATAGGGGCCCAGCACCGCCAGCACGCCGTGCGGTTTGTGGCGGATCGCGGTGCGCGCGCCCATCGCGCCTTCCATCCGCCGGCGCGGCGTGCGCTCGGCATAGGCCGTGACCGAGATATCGACCTTCGCGACCACGCTTTCGACTTCGCCTTTGGCCTCCCATAAAGGCTTACCGGTTTCGCGCGCGATCAGATCGGCAAAGGCATCGGCATGCGCGCGGACATTGTTGGCGAAGCGGCGCAACGTCTCGGCGCGATATTCGAAGGGCTTGGCCGCCCACTGGATCCAGCCCTCGCGCGCGGCGGCGACCTCGGCCTCGACGTCGCCGGTCTGGCCACGCCACAGCAGCGCGCCCGTCGCGGGTTCGTAGCTGATTAGTTCGCCCATCGGTGCGCCTCGCCCATGCGGCGGATCGCGGCGACCTTGGCGTGCAAGGGCGTCCAGTCGTCCTTTTGATCGATTGCCGTCCAGATCGCCTCGACCTCGTCGATATGCATCGAGCAGGGCTCGGCGTCGGACCAGTAAGGATGATCGGTCATGCGCGTTGGGTCATAGCGTGCCAATCGCGCTTCGACTTCCCCAAAATGCGTGGCATAGTTCGTGTCATAGGGGCCGGGACGCCGGCGCCCGCCCGAATGGTCGAAGAAGAAGCGGTCGATCCCGGCCGTGCGCGTGGTGAGACCCGCTTCGATCGCCTGGACCAAGGCCAGATCCTCCTCGTCGCCGCGTGGGCGGACGCCAAGCCGCCCAAGCATCGCCCGGACGAATGCCGCTTCGTAGAGTGCAGGGAACGTATCGAGGATCGGCGCGAGTGCCTCGATATCCTCCACCTTGGCAAGCGCGATCGCGAGCTGGACGACGTCCCAGTGGATCGCCTGCGGCTGGCGGCCGAAGGCGTAGAGCCCCTGATGGTCGAAATAAGCGGCCGTGAACTCCGTGTCCCAGAAGGGCGTGAAGCGCCACGGGCCATAATCGAAGCTTTCGCCCGTCACGTTGATATTGTCGCTGTTGAGCACGCCATGGACGAAACCTGCCGCCATATAGGATGCGGCCAGATCAGCGGTGCGCTGCACGACCTGTTCGAGCAGGCGAAGCGTCGGCTGGGGGCCCGGCACCTCGCCATAGAGATGTTCGATCACATAGGCGGCGAGGCGGTTGAGTTCGTCGGTCTGGCCGAGCATCGCCAGACGCTGGAAGCTCCCGATCCGGATATGGCCGTGGCTCAGGCGCTCCATGACCGCGCCGCGGGTAGGCGAAGGCTCGTCGTTGCGCTGAAGCTGCTCGCCGGTCTCGATCAGCGAGAAGGTCTTGGACGTATTGACCCCCAACGCCTCCAGCATCTCGGTCGCCAAAATCTCGCGCACCCCGCCTTTCAGCGTCAGCCGCCCATCGCCGAAGCGGCTGTACGGCGTCTGCCCCGAGCCCTTGGTACCAAGGTCGAGCCAGCGGCCCTTGTCGTCCCGCAATTGCGCAAAGGTGAAGCCCCGCCCGTCGCCGATATCGGGATTATACGAGCGGAACTGATGACCATGATAGCGCAACGCCAGCGGCGCGGGCAGGTTGCCGGGCAAGGGTTGGAACCGCCCGAAGTGGGCGATCCACTGCTCGTCGGTCAGGTCATCGAGCCCGACTGAGGCGGCCGCGCGATCATTGCGGAAGCGCAGGATCGTCTGCGGGAAATCGGCAGATTGAACCGGATCGGCAAGGAAGTCTGCGATGCCGGATATCGGCGGCTGCGATTGGAGCGGCATCGCGATGATATGGGGGGTGGATGGCGGTGGGCGCAAGCCGGCGCGATCCAAGCCAGGCCTACTCCACGCTCGACTTGTCCGATATTGTGCGCAACACATACGATATTGGAGAGGGAAAATGGCTGACGCGGATCGCATGACGAAACTGGAGGCAAAGGTCGAAGAGCTGGCCCGCCGGCTGCAGCAGCGGGAGGACGAACTCGACGTCCGCAAGCTGCAATATCTTTACGGCTATCTGATTGACAAATGCCTCTACAACGAGACGGTCGATCTCTTCACCGAAGATGGCCAGGTCCGCTTTTTCGGTGGCGTGTGGAAGGGCAAGGAGGGCGTGCGCCGTCTCTATGTCGAGCGTTTCCAGAAGCGCTTCACCTACGGCAATAATGGGCCGATCGACGGCTTCCTGCTCGATCATCCGCAGATACAGGACATCATCGACATTGAAGCCGACGGCGTGACCGCCTTTGGCCGCGCTCGCTCAATGATGCAGGCCGGGCGCCACAAGGATTATGCCGATCCGAGCAATCCCATGCTGCAGGCGCGCCAATGGTGGGAAGGCGGCATTTACGAGAATGTCTACAAGAAGGTGGATGGCATCTGGCGTATCCACATTCTCAACTACCTGCCCCAGTGGCACGCCGACTTCGACACGGGTTGGGCCAATACCCGGCCCCAATATATGCCCTTTCCCAATCAGACCTATCCGCAGGACCCCACCGGGCCCGATGAGCTGATCGCGGATGCGTGGCTATGGCCGATCCACAAGGTGGTGCCGTTCCATATGAAGCATCCCGTCACGGGCAAAGAGATCGTGCCACAGCGCTGGCAGGGCGATATCGATCGAGAAAAGGCGGCCCGGGCCGGGTGATCCGGTAATTCGGGGACACGATACTTTCCGCGTTTTTTGATTTTCGCCGATGCGCGGCTGGTCCGCCGCTATCGGCGGTTGCGGTTTGCATCCTATCTGGCCGATATGCGCGCGGTTACGGGCAGGAGAACACAGGCGCATGGCAGGGCCGGGCTACGAAGACGGCTATTGGTATAGCGCCGACGGGCTGCGGCTGCATTTCCGCGATTATCCCGGCGACGAGGGCAGGGCACCGGTGCTGTGCGTGCCGGGGCTGACCCGCAATGCGCGCGATTTCGAGGGGGTGGCGCAGCGGCTGGCGGGCAAGCGTCGGGTGATCGCGGTTGACTTGCGCGGGCGGGGCGAGAGCGATTATGCGCTCGATCCGCTCTCTTATGTCCCGCCCGTCTATCTGCAGGATCTGGGCGCGCTGATCGCCGAGCATTGCGTGCGGCCGGTGGTTTTGTTCGGCACCTCGCTCGGCGGGCTGATGGCGATGCTGCTGTCGCTGACCGCCCGGCCGTCGCTGGCGGGCGTGTTGCTCAACGATGTGGGACCGGTGCTTGGTGCCGAGGGCATGGCGCGGATCCGGTCCTATGTCGGACAAAATCGGCGTTTCGCGAACTGGGGCGAGGCCGCGCAGGCGATCGCGGACAATCATGTCGGCGCCTTCCCCGATTATTCGGCGGCGGACTGGCTGGTGTGGGCACACCGCATGTGCCGCGAGCAGGACGGCGCGATCGTCTTCGATTACGATATGGGCATTGCCGAGCCGTTCAAGCTGCCCCAGCCCGAGCCGGCCTTCGATCTGTGGCCGGCGTTCGAGACGTTGCATGGATTGCCGTCGTCGCTGATACGGGGCGAACGATCGGACGTGCTGGAGGCGGAGACGGCGTCGGAAATGGCGCGGCGCATCCCCATGATGGACCTTGTGACCTTGCCCCGCACCGGCCACGCGCCGACGCTGGAGGAACCTGAGAGCGTCGCCGCGATTGACCGTCTGTTATCCAGGGTCGATCACGAATAAACGGGCATTACGCGTTTGGTTGGCCTATAGGGCCGCGACGTTTTTTTGGAGGTAGGTTTGTTCAAGGGATTACGCCCGATCAACTATGGAGGCCGCGAGGTTTGGCCGCTGATCGAGGGTGGCAAGGGTGTCGCGGTTTCGAACCATATGAGCGCGGGCGCTTGGGCGGCCGCGGGCGGCATCGGCACGGTGTCGGCTGTGAATGCCGACAGCTATGATCCCGAAGGCAGGATTATCCCACAAGTCTATCGTGCCCTCACCCGGCGTGATCGGCATGAAGAGCTGGTCCAATATGCGATCGACGGCGCGGTCGAGCAGGTGCGGCGCGCCTGGGAGATTGCGGGCGGGAAGGGCGCGATCAACATCAATGTGCTGTGGGAAATGGGCGGCGCGCAGCGCGTCCTCCACGGCGTGCTGGAACGCACCAAGGGCCTGGTCGCGGGCGTGACCTGCGGCGCGGGCATGCCTTACAAGCTCAGCGAAATCGCCGCCTCCTACGGCGTCAATTACCTGCCGATCGTAAGCTCGGGCCGCGCCTTCAACGCGCTCTGGAAGCGCGCTTATTCGAAGGCCGCCGAATGGCTGGCGGCGGTGGTCTATGAGGACCCCTGGCTCGCCGGCGGGCATAACGGGCTCAGCAATGCGGAAGATCCGCGCCAGCCCCAGGATCCCTATCCGCGCGTCAAGGCGCTGCGCGAAACGATGCGCGCGGGCGGCGTGAGCGAGACCGTTCCGATCATTATGGCGGGCGGCGTCTGGCACCTGCGCGAGTGGGAGAATTGGATCGACAATCCGGAGCTGGGTTCGATCGCCTTCCAGTTCGGCACGCGGCCCTTGCTCACGCAGGAAAGCCCGATCTCGCCGGAGTGGAAAGAGCGGCTGATGCACCTCGACGAGGGCGACATCCTCTTGCACCGCTTCTCGCCGACCGGCTTCTATTCCTCGGCGGTGCGCAATCCCTTCCTGCGCAATCTCGAAGCGCGTTCGGAGCGCCAGATCGCCTTCAGCATGGAGGCGGCGGGCGACCATCAGTTCAAGCTCGACGTCGGCGTGAAGGGCAAGAGCTTCTGGGTCACGCTGGGCGATCTCCATCGCGCGCGCGAGTGGGACGGGCTCGGCTATACGGTCGCGCTCAAGACGCCCGACAATACGCTCGTCTTCGTTACGCCCGAGGAGATGAAGGTCATCCGCAAGGATCAGGCCGATTGCATGGGCTGCCTCAGCCAGTGCGGCTTCTCGTCCTGGGCGGATACCGAAGGCAATTCGACCGGGCGACTCGCCGATCCGCGCAGTTTCTGCATCCAGAAGACTTTGCAGGACATCGCGCACGGCGGCCCGATCGACCAGAATCTGATGTTTGCGGGCCACGCCGCCTTCAAGTTCAAGCAGGACCCCTTCTATTCGAACGGGTTCGTGCCGACCGTGAAACAGCTCGTCGACCGGATCCTGACCGGCGACTGATCGTCCGGCCTTGAGAGCGGGCAAGGAATTTTACCTGCCCGCTCCAAATCCCCGCGCTAAGACAGGGGAATGAAGCGCGCCTTGATCGTCCGTCACACCCCGTTCGAAGGGGCTGCCGGTTTCCGCCTGCCGATCGAGCAGGCCGGCTACGAATTCCATCGAATCAACGTCAGCGACCCCGAATTCCCCGCCTTCGACTGGCTCGAGCCCGATCTGGTGGTGGTGATGGGCGGGCCGATGGGCGTCTACGAGCGTGACGCCTTTCCCTGGATCGATGGCGAAGTGGTCGGCCTCGCTATGCGGATCGCGGCGCAGCGCCCGACGCTCGGCGTCTGCCTCGGCAGCCAGATGATCGCGGCGGCGCTGGGCGCGCGCGTCTATGCCGGGCCGGTCAAGGAAGTCGGTTTCGCGCCGGTTGGCCTCACCCAGGCAGGCGCGCAATCGCCGCTGCGTCATGTCGCCGACGTGCCGGTGCTGCACTGGCACGGCGATACGTTCGATCTGCCCCCCGGCGCCGAGCGCCTCGCCGAGACGGGCAATTATGCCAATCAGGCGTTCCGCATCGGCGACTTCCTGCTCGCGCTGCAGTTCCATCCCGAAATGGGCGAGGATCCGCGGTTCGCCGAATGGCTTGAGAACACGGACTATATCCGCGCGGCGGGAAGCGATCCCCGGACGCTCGAAGCGGATCATGACCGGCTGGGACCGGCTGCTGTGGAAGCTGGGCGCCGGCTGCTGGCGGAGTGGCTCTCCCAGCTTCCGGACTATTACGACTGACGAAAAAGGCCCCGGAATCTCTCCCGGGGCCCTTCGATCACTCAGCCTGCCGCTTAGCGGTAGTGGCGATAGCCATGCTTATCGATGTAATAGCTGCGACCGCGGCTATCGCGATAATAATGGTGATGCTTTTTCACCGCCGTGTAGAGCGCGCCGCCGGCAGCGCCGACCAGTGCGCCGTTGCCGGTCGAAACACCCGGCAGCACCGCGCCCGCAAGCGCACCGGCACCCGCGCCGATGGCGGTGCCCTTAAGCATCTGTCCGGCGCTCTGTGCGGCTACCGGCGAGGTGAGGCCGACCGACAGGGCGACCGCACCGGCGATCATCGAATAACGCTTCATGGCGATGTCCTTCCGTCCTGAAACTGTGCCCTTTGAACGGAACAAATAGGCGGTGGTTCCTTCATTTCGGGTTCAGCTTCCAATGGAACTTCGACCGGTCTCAGGCCTTCTTTAGGTTCGAAACCTATTGAGAAGGCAGGAAAATATATGGCGTCACTGCCTAACATGGATCAGTTGCGACGATCGCAGTTTCTGACGGATTCTTTTCAGCGTGGACTAGCCCATTGGAACCGCGAAAGGCTTCAGCCCGGCTTCCCGGAAGCCGATTGGCAGAAGCTTATGGACCGTGACCTGCGCATGGCGCGGCTGGAGGGCGGCTTCCTGGAAGAGCTGCGTGCGGAGATCATCGACGAGGCGGCCAGGGTCCCCACGGATCCGGACGGATTCGTCGCCTGGTTCGAACAGCTCAAGCAAATTGGGCCGGGGCAGGGCGACCCGCTCTTTCCCTGGTTGGCGGAGGAGGCGAGCGCCGAGGAGCTCAAATGGTTCTTCGAGCAGGAGGCTGCAGGCGAAGCGGGATTCGACGATCTGGTGGCGATGACCCAGGTCAAGCTGCCGGTGCAGGCCAAGCTCGAACTCGCGCGCAATTATTGGGACGAAATGGGGCGCGGCCAACGCGACGGCATGCACGGCCCGATGCTCGATGCGCTGGTCGAGACGCTCGCGGTCGATCCCGTGATCGAGAACACCGTGTGGGAGAGCCTAGCGCTCGCCAACGCCATGACCGCGATGGCGACCAATCGGCGCTACGCCTGGCATTCGGTTGGCGCGTTGGGCGTCATCGAACTGACCGCGCCGGGGCGTTCGGCAATGGTGGCCAAGGGCCTGAAGCGTATCGGGCTCTCCAATCGCGAGCGGCGCTATTTCGATCTGCATGCGGTGCTCGACGTCAAGCATAGCGCGGACTGGAATCGCGAGGCACTGCGCCCGCTCGTCGGGGAGGATCCCCGCCGCGCGACCGCAATCGCCGAGGGCGCGCTGATCCGCCTGAATTGCGGGCGGCGCTGCTTCGACCGCTATCGGGCCACACTCTGGAATTGACCTCACCGGGAGCGGCGGCTTGTCTCCCGCCAAGCTAAACTAGCTGGCCAGACCTGCGCCGAGGTTGCATGGCGACCGGGTGGTGCCTAAGTCGCCGCATCCCCCATATCGAAGAGGCCTTTCCCGTGACCGTTGCCGTTTCCGCCCCGCTTGAGCCATCGGCCAGCCTGTCGGTCGAGAAAGTGCTGAGCGTGAAGCATTGGAACGAGCATCTGTTCAGCTTCACCATCACCCGCCCGGCGAGCTTCCGGTTCCGCTCGGGCGAGTTCGTGATGATCGGGTTGCAGGGCGACAACGGCAAGCCGCTGCTGCGCGCTTATTCTGTGGCCTCGCCGGCTTATGCGGAGGAACTGGAATTCCTCTCAATCAAGGTGCCGGACGGCCCTCTCACCTCGCGGTTGCAACAGATCCGCGAAGGCGACGAAATCTATCTCGGCCGCAAGCCGACCGGCACGCTCGTCACGGACGCGCTGAAGCCCGGCCGTCGCCTGTTCCTGCTCGGCACCGGCACCGGCCTAGCGCCCTGGATGTCGATCATCCGCGATCCCGACGTGTATGATCTGTTCAACCAGGTGGTGGTGGTTCATTCAGTGCGTCGTGTGAGCGATCTCGCCTATCACGAGATGCTGGAAAGCAAACTGGCCGACGATCCGTTGGTTGCGGATGTCGCGGCGGATCAGCTGTCCTACGTGCCGACCGTGACGCGCGAGGATTTCCATACCAGGGACCGGATCAACGTCCTGATCGAGGATGGCCGCCTGTTCAAGGATGGCGCGGCCGAACCGGCGCGCTTCGATCCCGAGCATGATCGCGTGATGCTGTGCGGTTCGATGGCGATGATCAAGGAGACCGCCGAGTTGCTGGAAACGCTTGGTTTTACCGAGGGGTCGAACGCACAGCCTGGCGATTACGTGATCGAACGCGCCTTCGTCGGCTGATCGCTATCGCGACCGGATCGAAAAACAATCTCCCGGCGGATATGGCTCCCGCCGGGTGCATCGGAAGCGGGAAAAATTAATCCCTGCTCACAAAACCTTAACTCCCGCCCCCGTAGATATACGGTTCGGGAGATCGGCCAGCCCGAGACGAGATCACGGTCGAGTGGAAGCCTTTGATGCGTAATGTCCGCGTGCTTGTAATCGACGATTCACTCATCATCCGCGGCATCGTGGAATCGATCCTCGAACGTCATAAGGACATCCATCTCGTCGGCCTCGCATCCGACGTGGTCGAGGCCAAACACTATCTCAAGGAACGCCAGCCGGACGTGATCACGCTCGACCTGGCGCTGCCTGGCGTCGACGGCATGGATTTCCTGGAGGAACTGGCCGCAGGGCCGCATCCGCCCGTGTTGGTGGTTTCGTCCTCGACCCCGGACAAATCCGAGAAAGCCCAGGCCGCGATCAAGGCGGGCGCGTTCGCCTGTTTTGACAAAGCACGCCTGGTGCAGGATGCGCCGCGCTTCGTGAAGGTGCTCCACAAAGCCGCCGACGAGCGGCTGAAGGCTTTGGGGCTGCTCGAAGGCTGAGCTATTGCTCCGCCAGCCAGGCGCGGAACAAACTATTCGCGATCGCGTAACGCGGCGGCGCGCCAAACACCGCATCCTCATCGCCGCGTAGCGCCGCCTCTACCTCGGCCCGATCCACCCATTTCGCATCCTCGAGCTCGGCCATGTCGAGCGTGACCGCATCGTCCATGACCGTTGCGATGCAAGCGATCATCAATTGCGACGGGAACGGCCAGGGCTGGCTTGCGACATAGCATACCGATGTTGCGACCACGCCAGCTTCCTCTCGCAGCTCGCGCGCGACCGCTTCCTCGATCGTTTCGCCCACCTCGACAAAGCCCGCCAGCGCCGAATAGCGGCCGGGCGCGAACCCTGGCTGGCGGCCGATCAGCACGCGCTTTTCCCCATTGGCCTCATATTCGGCCAGCATGATCACCACCGGATCGGTGCGCGGATAGTGTTCGGTGGCGCATATGGGGCAGAGCCGCGCCCAGCCGGCATGGTGTGGCGCGGTCTTCGCACCGCAATTGGCGCAGAAACGGTGGCGTGCATGCCAGTCGAGCACGGAGCGGGCGGCGGCATACGTGCCCGCTTCGCCCGGCGAAAGGCTGTCGAGCAAGGTCATCAGCTCGGGCCAGCGTTTGGCGGCAACCGCGTCCGGGTCGATCCTCGCAAAGCGCGGAATGCCGTCGATCAGACCGAGCAGGAGAGTCTCTTCGGGCGGGAGCGGAGTGAAAGGCCGCCAGGCGAGCGCGCAATCGGCGGCGGGCGGCAGATAATCGGGCATGTCGAGCAGCAAGGCCGCTGGATTTGCCGCCAGCGCCGCCAGTGCGGCGGCATCGTGGCGCGCGGGCTCTGCACGATCGAGCGGCGAGCCGGTGAAGCCAACGTAAAGGTCGCGGGGGAGGCTCATTCATTCTCCGGCAGGGCAAGGCGCGCCGCGCGCGCGAATAAAGTCGGCAACCCGGCGGTCTGGAGGTCGGCAATGGGCCACCATTCGCCGGCATTGGAGCGAGAGGAGACGTGCGTCGCCATCAGTCGATAGTCGAGCGCGAAATGGGTGAAGACGTGCCGTCCCGCGCCCACTTCGCGCCATTCCGCCTGCGCCGGCGCATCGGCGAGACCGGGATCGCCCGCCTGCCATGGCCCCGAAGGGAGCGCGCGCATTCCCCCGAGCAACCCGCGCGCCGGGCGCCGCACGAGCAGCACGGCATCATCGGACTGGACCCAGAATATTGTACCCATGCGCACAGGCTTGGCAGCCTTCGGCGCCTTGCGCGGATAGGTTTCAGGGGCGCCACTCTTGCGCGCGGCGCAGCCCTCCGTGAGCGGGCAAATCGCGCAGGCGGGATTGCGCGGCGCACAGATGGTCGCGCCCAGATCCATCATCGCCTGCGCAAAATCCCCGGCGCGCGTATGAGGCGTTATCCGGTCGGTGAGCCGGCCGATCTCCGGCCGCGCCGCAGGCAGGGGCTGTTCGAGCGCGAACAGACGTGTGACCACGCGCTCGACATTGGCGTCGATCACCACGGCCCGCCGATCGAAGGCGATCGCAGCGATCGCGGCGGCGGTGTAGGCGCCGATGCCGGGCAGCGCGCGCAGGCCTACTTCGGTGTCGGGAAACCGTCCGCCGTCGGCCGCGACCGCGCGGGCGCAGGCGATCAGGTTACGCGCGCGGGCGTAATAACCAAGCCCGGCCCAGGCGCTCATCACCGCATCCTCGGGGGCGGCGGCGAGGTCGGCGACGGTCGGCCAACGCGTTGTGAAGGCTTCAAAGTAGGACTTTACCGCCGCAACCGTGGTCTGCTGCAGCATCACCTCCGACAGCCAGACGCGATAGGGGTCGGGTGGCGTCCCCTCGCTTGCGCGCCAGGGCAGGCGCCGGGCGTGACGATCATACCAGGCAAGGAGTGCGGCGGCCGGTTCCGAACCGCTATCGACGGGCATGGCGCTGCTATGGCATGGGCTGAGCCATGACGGAACGGAAGAGTCGAGGGAAGCTACCGAAGGACGAGCCGCGCCGTCGTGGCCAGCGCGCGGTAGGCGACCTTTTGCCTGATATCGGCGCGGCTGCCTTCAAGCGCTTTGGGTTCGTCCAGTCGGCGATCGTCAGTCGCTGGGGAGAGATTGTCGGCCCGCGTTATGCCGAAGTGTCCGCCCCCGAATCGATCCGCTTCCCGCAAGGTAAAAAATCGGACGGCACGCTGACCTTGACCGTCACGGGTGCGCATGCACCGATGATGCAGCATGTCGCGCCGGCGATCATGGAACGGATTAACCAGTTCTTCGGCTATGCCGCCGTCTCGAGGGTCGTCATCCGCCAGGGGACGATGGTTGCACCCCGATCGCGCGCCGCGCCCTCGTCCTTGCGTCCGGTTCCGGCCGAGCTCGGCGATTCGCTCCGCAATATCGCCGATCCCGAATTGCATGCGGTCCTGTCCGCACTCGCGGGCGCGGTTGCCGCGTCCGACGGCCCGCCGATCGTCGGCGTGCGCCTCAACAAGGGAAGCAACGATTGAGCGTGGTTCGCCGTTATTTGTTCGCGCTGCTGGTGGCGCTACTGCCTGCCCAGCTTGTCGCAGCCCCTGTGCACAGGCCCGTTCATAAGACGCCCGCCGCCGCGCGCGCGCCCTCGCACGATTGGTCGACCGACGCCACGCGGCTGCCTTCGGGTGCGTTCCTGTTGGGCAATCCCAATGCCAAGGTTCGGCTCGTCGAATATCTGTCGCTGACCTGCCCGCATTGCGCGCATTTCGAGGCGCAGGCGATCCCGCCTTTCACCGCCAAATATCTGCGTACCGGTCTGGTCGGCTACGAGGTGCGCCACGCCTTGCGCGACGGGTTCGATTATGCCGGATCGGTGCTCGCCCGGTGTGACGGCCCCGAAGCCTTCTTCACGACATTGCCGAAGGTATTTGCGCGCCAGGAAGACTGGTTCGGACGCGCCCAGGCATGGTCGAGGATCGAATCGGCCGAAGGTCAGACCCCCGAGCAGCTTTTGCCCAAGATGGCGCACGGCGCAGGATTCGACACGGTTTTCGGGATGACGCCGGCCAAGGTCGATTCCTGCCTTGCCAATCATGACGAACAGGCCTTGATCACCGCCCAGGCGAACGAGGCGTGGCGCCGGCCCGGCATGTCGGGCACGCCGGCCTTCATGATCAACGACCAGCTGCAGCCCGATATTTCCGACTGGCGCAGCCTTGACGTAGCCCTCGCCGCCGCGCTTCATCGCCCCTCTTCGCCACGAAAGACCGCACGATAATGAAACGCACTTTTGCAGCCGTTGCCCTTGTCGCCGTTGCGCTCACCGCTTGCTCCAAGAAATCGGCCGACACGTCCGCCAATGTGGCGGCGCCGACCGGGCCGGTCGCCGCGGTTCCGCCGCCGCCGGGCAAGCAATGGACCGACGTCGTTTCGGAAACCGCCGAGGGCGGCTATGTGATGGGCAATCCCAACGCGCCGGTGAAGCTGGTCGAATATGCCTCTTTCTCCTGCCCGCATTGCAAGCATTTCGAAGAGACGGGGGCCGAGCCGCTCAAGTCCAAATATGTCGCGACCGGCAAGGTAAGCTGGGAGTTCCGCTCTTTCCTGATCCACTCGATGGACGCGCCGCTCACGCTGTTGATGCGCTGCCGTGGACCCGAACCCTTCTTCGCGCTGACCGAGCAGCTGTATGCCGGCCAGGACGACATGATGAAGAAATATATGGCCATCCCTGCCGCCGAGCAGCAGCGCGTGGGCAGCCTGCCCCCGATCGAGAATTTCAAGGCACAGGCGGAAGAAGGCGGGCTGTACGGATTCTTTGGTGCACGCGGTCTGCCGCGGGCCCAAGCCGATGCGTGCCTGTCGAACCAGAAGGTGATCGATCAGATCAACACCTGGGTGAACAAATATGCGGAGGATGGGATCAACATGACCCCGACCTTCGTGATCAACGGCACGAAATGGGAATCCGATGTCGGTAGCGAGATGTGGCCGCAGCTCGACCAGGCGCTGACCCGGGCCACGGGCGGCTGATCGGCTAAGGGTCCGAGAGGGCCGGGGGCGATGCGGATCAGGAAACTCAGGCTGACGGGCTTCAAGAGCTTCGTCGAGCCCGCCGAGCTTCTGATCGAGCCCGGCCTGACCGGCGTGGTCGGGCCCAACGGCTGCGGCAAGTCCAACCTGCTTGAGGCCATCCGCTGGGTGATGGGCGAAGGCAGCCCCAAGTCGCTGCGCGGCGGGGGGATGGAGGACGTGATCTTCGCCGGTACGGCCAGCCGGCCGGCGCGCGATTTCGCCGAAGTCTCGCTGCTCACCGAAGGCGCCGATGGCGAGAATGAGGTGGTGCGCCGGATCGAACGCGGCGCGGGCTCGGCCTATCGCATCAACGGCAAGGATGTGCGCCAGCGCGACGTCGCTTTGCTGTTCGCGGATGCCGCGACCGGCGCGCATTCGCCCGCTCTGGTCAGCCAGGGGCGGATCGCTGCGGTGATCGCGGCCAAACCGGTCGAGCGGCGTCAGATGCTGGAGGAAGCGGCGGGCATATCGGGTCTGCACGTGCGGCGGCGCGAGGCCGAGCTCAAGCTCCGCGCGACCGAGGCCAACCTCCAGCGGATCGACGAATTGCTGGGCGAGATGGAGACGCGCATGGGCGCGCTCCGCCGCCAGGCCAAGGCCGCCGAACGCTATCGCACTTTGTCCAACGAGATCCGGCTGGCCGAGGCGCGTAGCCTGTTCGCGCGCTGGCGCGAGGCGGCGAGCGCGGCCGAGGCGGCGCGGGCCGAGGCGGTCGCGGCCGAGCAGGCGGTGCAACAGGCGGCCGAGGCGCAGCGCGCGGCCGCCGCGCACGGCGCGCAGGCGACCAGCCTGCTCGCGGAAGCCCGCGCGGCAGCCGAAGCGGCACGCGAGGCAGCGGGAACGATACGCCATAGGCTGGAAGGAATTCGCGCGGAGAAGGCTTCGATCGAACGCCGGATCGCCGACCTCGCAACGCAGGCGGATGCCTTGCTACAGGACCGCGCGCGCGAGGATACGCTCGCGGTGGACGCCGCCGCCGCGCTCGAACGGCTGACCGACGAGGAACAGCAGCTGGCGCGGTCGCTCGCGGCCGGCGAAGCGCAGAAGGCGGCGCTGGACGGCGCGGTGGTCGATGCGGAACGTGCTGCGCGCGATGCCGACGTGGCTTCGGCCCAGGCACTGGCCCGCGCGGCGGCGGAGCAGGCGGATGTCCGCGTCGCCGAGAGTGCACTCGCCGGCGCGCGCCAGCGTCGCGCACGCGCGGATGCGGAGATGCAGCGGCTCGACCGCGAGCTCGCCGCGATCGGTGCGGAGGCTCCGCTTGCCGCGTCGCTGGAAAATGCCCGCAAGGCGCATGCCGAGGCCGAGGCGCGGCTGGCTTCGCTGACCGAAACCCTGGCTGCGGCCGAGGCGAAACGGGATGCCGCCGCCGCCTCGCGCGAAGGCGCCGAAAGCGCGATGGCGTCGGCGCGCGCGGCTCTGGCGGGACTGGAAAGCGAGGAGCGGGCGCTCGCAAGTGCGCTCGCGCAGGCCAAAGGCGACCGGGCTTTGGCAGCGCTCAAGGTGGCGCCGGGCTATGAGCGTGCGTTGGCGGCGGCGCTGGGCGACGATCTCGACGCACCGATCGGCACGGGAGGGGTGCGAGGCTGGGCGGGAGCGGTGCCCGACAAGGCCGATCCGCCTTTGCCGGCCGGCGTGGCTCCGCTCGCCCCGCAGGTCCGGGGCGGCGACGCGCTCGCGCGGCGCCTGGCACAGGTCGGCGTGGTCGAGAAAGACGAGGGGCAGGCGCTCGCCGCCGGCCAGCGGATCGTCACCCTGGATGGCCAGATGCGACGCTGGGACGGCTATTATGCGCGCGACGTCGGCGCGGCGGCAGCCGAGCGGCTGATCCGCGCCAACCGCCATGCCGAACTGACCGCGCAGCTTCCCGCCGCGCGCGCTGCCGTCGATGCGGCCAAGGGGGCGTTCGATGCCGCCCAGGAGGCGCAACAGGCCGCGCGCATCGCGATCGACAAGGCGCGCTCCGATATCGCGTCGGCGGAACAGGCCTTGCGCAGTGCGCGCCGTGAGGAGGATCTGGCCGCCGCCGCTATCGAGCGGCGCGGTGCCGCGGCGGCCGCGCTCGACCAGCGCCGGGCGAGCGCCGATCAGGAGCAAAAGGAGGCGCTTGCCGCCGAGCAGGCCGCCGAGGCGGCACGCGCGGCACTGCCCGATGGCGCCGAGACGCGCGGCGAGGTCGAACGACTGGGCGCAGTGGCCGAAGCCGCGCGCGCCAAATTGGCTGAGGCGCGGGGCAAGGCGTTGGCGCTGGCACAGTCGATCGAACATGACGGCCGCCGGCTTCAGGCCGCGCGCGCGGAGGCCAAGGGCTGGAAGTCGCGTGCCGGCGATGCTGCGCGCCGCATCGCCGAAATGGCGAAGCGGGAGGAGACGATCGAGGCGGAGCGCGCCAAGCTGGCGGCCAAGCCTGCCGAGTTGGAGCAGGCGCTCGCCGCTTTGGCCAAAGATGCCGAGAGCGCCGAGGCCAAAGCGCGCGAGGCACGCGCGATCGAGGGCGAGCGCGAGGCCGAATTGCGCCGGATCGAGGCGGCGGTGGCAGCCGTCGGCGAAACCCTCGCTGCAACGCGCGAGCAGCGTGCCGGCGCGCAGGCGCGCGCCGAGCATCAGGAAAGCCGCCGCGCCGAATATTCGCATCTGTCCGGCGAACGGTTCGAATGCCCCGCGGCGATCTTGCCCGAGCGGATCGGCTTCGACAGCGGCACGCTCGCGCCCGCCGCCGACGAAAGCGCGCGGCACGACCGGCTCGTCGCGGACCGCGAGCGGCTGGGGCCGGTCAATCTCGTCGCCGAAAGCGAACTCGCCGAAATCGAAGGCGCGCGCGCGACCAATGCCGCCGAGCGCGACGAACTCTATCAGGCGGTCAATCGGCTGCGCGGCTCGATCGGTAGCCTGAACCGCGAGGGCCGCCAGCGCCTGCTCGCCGCATTCGAAGCGGTCGACGGCCATTTCCGTCGGCTCTTCACCACCCTGTTCGCCGGAGGCGAGGCGCATCTGGCGTTGATCGACAGCGACGATCCGCTGGAGGCGGGCCTTGAGATCATGGCGCAGCCTCCCGGCAAAAGGCTCGGCAGCCTGACCCTGCTTTCGGGCGGCGAGCAGGCTTTGACCGCGGTCGCTTTGATCTTCGCGCTGTTCCTCACCAACCCCGCGCCGATCTGCGTTCTGGACGAAGTCGACGCGCCGCTGGACGATGCCAATATCGAGCGTTTCTGCGACCTCTTGATCCAGATGACGAAAGAGACCGAAACGCGCTATCTTGTCGTCACGCACAATGCGGTAACGATGAGCCGCATGCATCGGCTGTTTGGCGTGACCATGATCGAGCGCGGCGTCAGCCGGCTGGTCTCGGTCGACCTGGGCGGCGCGGAAACCTTACTGGCGGCGGAATGAAGCGGTGACCTTCGGCCGTTTCCCAACTCCGTTGCTGACGCTTCTTCTGATGGGATGTGCCAGTTGGTCGGGGCCGCAATTCTACTCATTGGCAGATGGCAAAAACTGGCTCCCGCCCGGGAAGTATCGTTCCTACGAGGGCAAGAAGGTCAGTTATTTCCGTTGGGACGGGAAGCGGACGATTGATTTGCCGTCGGGGAAAAAAGAGAAAGACGAAGGCCCTCCTCCTATCCTGGTTCCGCTGTCCGGAACGAAGATGGATTCCTATATCGCGCAGTGGACGTTCAACCTGGCTGACGGGAAGGTACGAACCGATTACGTTCTGTTTGTCCGAAACGGGAACGCTTGGACCTATGTTTTTCCGGATTGCGTGACGACGAAAGCGATCGTTCTGGATGCCGGCGGAAGTATGGATGGTCCCCCGCCAGGTATGCATAAGCAGACTTCTGCGGAGAATGTGACAATGGCCGACCTTAATATGGAGCCGCTGTCAGCTATTCATCGTCGAAAGCGCGACCGCCGTTTCTCCCCTAATCCGGTGTCGACGGCGAGGGCGGTTCCCGCCGATCCTCCGGCAGCGGTCCCAGGTTCGCCTGCGGAAGACGAGGCATTGAACCAGTATGGCGGGCAGACCTGCCATTTCTCGACACGGGAAAGTCTCGAGGCGGCCGCCAGGCGTTATCTTGCCGAGCGACAGTTGATCGGAGACAAGATCGTTCGGATCGGCGATTAGAGCGCCGAGGGGAAGCGAGCAGCGACGATGGCCAAAAAATATCGCGTGATCCACCAGCGGAAGAACATGTTCGAGGCCCTGGTCTCGGGCCGGGGCTATCGCGACTGGTATGTGGCGCAGGCAAGCGGCCTGATGGGGATTGGCTGGCGCACGCTGAAAATCTGTTCGACGGTTGAGGAGGCGGAGCAGGCCTGCCGGGATCATGCCGGGGGCGATCTGCTTCCGGGCGGGGCCAGGATCGTGTCGGAGTTCGTCCGCCCGGACTAGATCATGGTCGGCGCCACCCTTGCGATCAGCGATTTCATGCTGATGCTGCTCACCTCGGCCCTGTGGGTGGGAAGCGGGGTGATCGGGATCGCATTGCTCGCGTTGATCACCTGCGGTGGTCTCGCGATCGCCGCGCGCCATTGGTGGCGAACGCGCTGACTTTCCCCGCTAAGGGAGGCAGTGACCTAGCCCTCCCTCGCGCCGCTCGTTAAGAGCCCGTCCCGAATCCAAGCGAGGACCCAAGACCATGTTGACTGCGCTGCTGCCCGGAGACGGGATTGGCCCGGAGGTGATCGCCGAGGCGCGGCGCGTGCTCGAAAAAGTCTGCGGCGACACGCTCCGTTTCGAGGAGGCTCCGGTCGGCGGATCCGCGTACAAGGCGGAAGGGCATCCCTTGCCGGAGCGAACGCTCGACCTAGCGCGGCGCGCGGACGCGATCCTGTTCGGCGCGGTTGGCGATCCGTCGTGCGATAGCCTGGAGCGCAAGCTGCGTCCGGAACAGGCGATCCTCGGCCTGCGCAAGGAACTGGGCCTGTTCGCCAATCTGCGCCCGGCCAAATTGTATCCCGAGCTGGCTGATGCATCGGCGCTGCGGCCTGAGGTCGCGAAGAAGATCGATCTGATCATCATCCGCGAGCTGAATGGCGACGTCTATTTCGGCGAGAAGGGGATGCGCACCACCGCCACCGGCCGCCGCGAGGGCTATGACATCATGTCCTATGACGAGGATCAGGTGTCGCGGATCGCGCATGTCGGCTTCCAGACTGCCCGGGCGCGCAAGGGCCGGCTCTGCTCGATCGACAAGGCCAATGTGCTCGAAACCTCGCAATTGTGGCGCGACATCGTGATCGAGGTGTCGAAGGAGTACCCCGATATCCAGCTCAGCCACATGTTGGTCGACAATGCGGCGATGCAATTGGTGCGCGATCCGGGCCAGTTCGACGTGATCGTCACGGGCAATCTGTTCGGCGACATACTGTCCGATCAGGCGAGCATGTGCGCGGGCTCCATCGGGATGCTGCCCTCGGCTTCGCTCGATCAGAACCAGAAGGGTCTGTACGAGCCGATCCATGGTTCGGCGCCCGACATCGCCGGCCAGGGCAAGGCCAATCCCCTCGCGACGATCCTGTCAGCGGCGATGATGCTGCGTTATTCGCTGAACATGGCTCCGCAGGCCGACCGGATCGAGGCGGCGGTCGCGGCCGCGCTCGCGGGCGGTGCGCGAACCGCCGATATCGGCGGCACCACCAGCACCTCGGCGATGGGCGATGCGGTCCTTTCATCGCTTTAAGATATAGCCGACATTGACCTTATGCCCGCGCGGGGGGCAAAGGCGAACCATCATGAAACGTCGCACCGGTCAGGACCGCTCGATCACGAGCCGCTGGCGCCCCGCCACGCAGGCGGTGCGCGGCGGCACCGCACGCTCCGAATGGGGCGAGACGAGCGAAGCGCTCTTCCTCACCTCGGGTTACAGCTACGACAAGGCCGGCGATGCCGCCGCACGCTTCGCGGGCGAGCAGCAGGGCATGACCTATTCGCGCCTGCAGAACCCCACGGTGCAGATGCTGGAGGAGCGGCTGGCGCTGATGGAAGGCGCCGAGGCTTGCCGCACGATGGCGACGGGCATGGCGGCAATGATGGCTGCGATCGTCTGTCAGGTACAGCAGGGCGACCATATCGTCGCCGGGCGCGCCGCCTTCGGCTCGTGCCGCTGGCTGACGGACACCTTCCTGCCGAAGTTCGGCGTGACCTCGACCATCGTCGACGGGCGCGACACGCAGGCCTGGAAGGACGCGATCCAGCCCAACACCAAGCTGTTCTTCTTCGAAACGCCCGCCAATCCGACGCTCGATATCGTCGATATAGAGGCCGTATGCGGCATCGCGCGCGCGGCCGGCATCACCAGCGTGGTCGACAATGCCTTCGCCACGCCTCTGCTCCAGCGCCCGCTCGATTATGGCGCGGACATCGTGGCCTATTCCGCGACCAAGATGATGGACGGGCAGGGGCGCGTGCTTGCCGGCGCGGTGTGCGGCACCGAAGAGTTTATCGAAAACACGCTTCTGGCTTTCACCCGCAACACCGGGCCGACCCTTTCGCCGTTCAACGCCTGGGTGGTGCATAAGAGCCTGGAGACGCTCGACCTGCGCATTCGCCGCCAGAGCGAGAATGCGATGAAGGTCGCGACCTTCCTCGATGGGCGGGTCGAGACGCTGTATCCCGGCCTGCCCAGCCATCCGCAGCACGCGCTCGCGATGAAACAGATGGAGGCGGCGGGGACGATCCTCGCGCTCAATGTCGACGGCGGGCGGCAACAGGCGCACGGCCTGCTCGACGCGCTGGAGCTGATCGACATCAGCAACAATATCGGGGATTCGCGCTCGTTGATGACGCATCCTTCCTCGACCACGCATGCCGGCCTCTCCGAAGAGGTGCGGCTCGCGATGGGTGTCGGTGAAGGCATGTTGCGGCTGAATATCGGTCTGGAAGACCCGCAGGACGTGATCGACGATCTCGACCGGGCCTTGAGGGCGGTCGGGCTATGAGTCTCGCTATGCTCTCCGTGCTGTTTCCCCACAGCGCCGAGACGCGTGGCCTGATGATACGCGTGTCGGTCAGCTTCCTGCCCGAGCAATCGGATCCGTCGAGCGGCCGCTGGTTCTGGGCCTACCATATCCGGCTTGAAAATGGCGGCACCCAGGAGGTTCAGCTGCTGACCCGGCGGTGGGTGATCACCGACGGCCGCGGCGCGCGCCACAGCGTCGAGGGGGAGGGCGTGGTCGGCGAGCAGCCGGTGCTCGCTCCGGGCCAATCCTATGACTATGTTTCGGGCTGCCCGCTCGATACGCCTATGGGCTCGATGGAGGGCAGCTATCAGATGATCGGCGCGGACGGCGAAATCTTCGATGCGCGCATCCCGCGCTTTCAGCTGGTCGGGCCGGAGGGGGAGCAATGAAGCGTACGCATCTGCCGCTGAACGGTCTGCGCGTGCTGGACGCCGCGGCGCGTTATCTGTCCTTCACGCGCGCCGCGGACGAGCTGGCGGTGACGCCGGCGGCAGTCGGCCAGCAGATCCGCACGCTCGAGGATGTGCTGGGTGTGGTCCTGTTCCGTCGCACGGCGAAAGGGCTTGAGCTGACGCCGGAGGGCGCGGCGGGGCTCGACGCGCTGCGACGCGGCTTCCTGGAGTTCGAAGAAGCGGTACGCGCGATGCAGTCGCAGCAATCGTCGAAGCGCCTGACGATCGCCGCCCCGCGCGATTTCACCGCTAAATGGCTCGCCGCGCGCCTGGCCGAGTATGGCAAGACCGACGCCGACCTCGGCTTCGCGATGGTTGCCTCCGACGACAGCCTCGATTTCACGCAGGCCAATCTCGATATCGCGATCTGCCTCGCCGAGGACAAAGGCGAGCATGAGGGCGTGCAGATCGGCGGCACGGACTATGTGACGGTCGGCACCGAAGGCGGCCCCAAGCGCGCGATCGGCTGGCCCGGTTGCCCGCAGCAGGATGGAGATGCGGCGATCAACGTCGCGGACGCGGGACTTGCGCTCGACGCGGCGGCAGCCGGCCTGGGTCGCGCGACCGTCCCCGCACTGCTGGCCGAGGCGGACATCGCGTCGGGCCGGATCAAGGAATTGGGGCGCAAGGCCGGCACCAAAGGCTATTGGCTGATCGCCCCGATCCCGCAATGGCGGCAGAAGAAGGTCAAGGCGCTCGTCGCCGCGCTGAGCGCCTGAAGGCAGGCACCGGCCTACTGCTGATTTTCGACCCGTTGAGCAGGCATCTACTCAGATGTCGATCGCGTCTTCCTCGATTGCGGCGGCATTGGCTTGGATGAAGGCGAAGCGGTGTTCGGGGTTCTTGCCCATCAGCCGGTCGACCAGATCGACCGTGCTGCGCCGCTCCTCATATTCGTGCGGCAGCGTGATGCGGATCAGCTGGCGCGTTTTCTTGTCCATCGTGGTTTCGCGCAACTGCTGGGGGTTCATCTCGCCCAGGCCCTTGAAGCGCGAGACCTCGACCTTCTTGCCCTTGAAATCCTCGGCCTCGATCCGCGCGCGATCCTCGTCGTCGCGCGCATAGAGGCTCTTGTTGCCCGCGGTCAGGCGATAGAGGGGCGGCTGCGCCAGATAGAGGCGGCCTTCGCGCACGATCGGCGCCATTTCCTGGAAGAAGAAGGTCATGAGCAGGGTCGCGATATGCGCGCCGTCGACGTCGGCGTCGGTCATGATCACGATCTTCTCGTAGCGCAGATTGGCCGCGTCGCATTTGTCGCGCACGCCGCAGCCCAAAGCGAGCGTGAGGTCGGCGATTTCCTGATTGGCGCGGATCTTGTCGGCGGTGGCGCTGGCGACGTTCAATATCTTGCCGCGGATCGGCAGGATCGCTTGCGTCTTGCGGTCGCGCGCCTGCTTGGCCGAACCGCCTGCGCTGTCGCCCTCGACGATGAAGATTTCGGTGCCGTCGGGATCGTCATTGGCGCAATCGGTGAGCTTGCCCGGCAGACGTAGCTTGCGCGCGCTGGTCGCGGTCTTGCGCTTGACGTCGCGCTCGGCGCGACGCTTCAGCCGTTCGTCCATCCGATCGAGACAGAAGCCGAGCAAGGCGCGGCCGCGCTCCATATTGTCCGACAGGAAATGGTCGAAATGGTCGCGCACCGCATTCTCGACCAGTCGCGCGGCCTCGGGTGAGGTCAGCCGGTCCTTGGTCTGTGACTGGAATTGCGGATCGCGGATGAAGACGGAGAGCATCAATTCGATGTCCGTCATGACGTCTTCCGGCGCGAGATCCTTTGCCTTCTTGTTGCCGACCAGCTCGGCGAAACCCCGAACCCCCTTGATCAACGCCGCGCGCAGGCCCTGTTCGTGCGTGCCGCCATCCGGGGTCGGGATCGTGTTGCAATAATAGCTGTACGATCCGTCCGAATAGATCGGGAAGGCGACCGCCCATTCGACCGAACCCTGGCCGTTGGGGAAATCCTGGCGGCCGATGAAGGGTTCGGTGGTGGCGCATTCGCGAGCGCCCAATTGCTCGCGCAGATGGTCGGCGAGGCCGCCGGGGAATTGGAAGGTGGCTTCAGCAGGCGTGTCGTCGCCGATCAGTTCGGGGTCGCACCGCCAGCGTATTTCGACGCCCGCATAGAGATAGGCCTTGGAGCGGGCGAGGCGGTAGAGGCGGGTCGGCTTGAACCGCGCGCTCTCGCCGAAAATCTCCGCGTCGGGCGTGAAGGCGACGCTGGTGCCGCGCCGGTTGGGTGTCGGGCCGACCGTCTCCAGCTGCGATGTCGGCAGGCCGCGCGCGAAAGTCTGACGATACAGCGTGCGGTCGCGTGCGACCTCGATCACCGTATCGGTCGAGAGCGCGTTGACCACGCTGATGCCGACGCCGTGCAGGCCGCCGCTGGTGGCATAGGCCTTGTCGCTGAACTTGCCGCCCGAATGCAGCATCGTCAGGATCACCTCGAGCGCGGACTTGCCCGGATATTTGGGGTGCGGATCCACCGGCATGCCACGGCCATTGTCGACAATCGTCAGCCGGTTGCCGGCCGAAAGTGTGACGTCGATCCGCGTTGCGTGGCCCGCGACCGCCTCGTCCATCGCATTGTCGAGTACCTCCGCCGCGAGGTGGTGCAGCGCACGCTCGTCGATGCCCCCAATATACATGCCGGGGCGGCGCCGGACGGGTTCGAGACCCTCCAGCACCTCGATCGCCGAGGCGTCGTAATTCTGGGAGGCGGCATTTCCGGAAGAAGCGAAGAGATCGTCGGCCATATTCGAACCGACACTAGCGGTGCCTATCGGTCCTTGTCCACGACAGGCTTGCCAATCTGCGTGCGACGTATCTCGAACTGGCGCTGCGGTGCGATGTCGATTGCGTGGAGAATGGCGCCGGCTTCCATCGGGCCGGGCGATTCCCGCAGCGTGCGGCCGTCCTTGTCGATCAGGATGGCGTGATAGGTGAGGACAGGCACCACGAACCTGCGGCGAAGTTTGTCGGCGCTGTCGCTGGCACCAATCACGGTCATCGGATCGACCTGCACGAACAGCAGGTCGCGTTTGGCCGCCTCCAGCCCCGACCGCGCCATGATCGCCCGCTGCGCCGCCAGGCGCGCGTCGGCGAGCGAGGGCGTGAACACGATCAGTACGCGATAATGGTCGCGCATGCCCGCGATCGAGCGGAGGTCGTCCTTTGTCGCATGCGCCGGGACGGTGACCAAGAGTCCGAACGTGATCCACAAAGCGCGAAAAAGCTTCATGAATCGACGAACGCGTCGGCGTCCGCCGCGATCCGCCGACTGCATCCAACTCGCGCTTCGTCACCCCGGACTTGTTCCGGGGTCCACACTTCGCAAGCGAGATGCTCGTGGATAGGTGGATGCCGGAACAAGTCCGGCATGACGGATCAGGCTAAGTCGAAGGTCTCAGCGAACCCGCGGACCGCCATAAGGCAGCGGCGGCGGCGGACGACGGTCGCGGCGGGGCAGCTGGGCCTGATAGGCGACCGAGCAATGCTCCAGACAATAAGGGAAACCCGGATTCACCGGACTGCCGCAGAAGTGGAAATCGGGCTCGCCCGGATGACCGAGCGGCCATTTGCAGATGCGGTCGTTGAGATCGAGCAGGCTGGTCTTGTCCGCAATCTCCGCCGATGGCTTGGCTGGCACCAGACGGCGCGGCGGGGCGGGCGGAATCGGGGACTGCTGCTCGTGCGGATTCTGGCGCTGGAAGCCGCCGGGGCCGATGGACCGCACGATCGGGGCGGGGACATCCGGCTTGGACTCGGCCGAAACGGGCGCGGCGGCAGGTGCCGGCCTGGGCTCGGCCGCAGGCGATGGGGCCGGCGCAGCTGCCTTTGGCGTGGGCGCGGGCCTCTCGACAGCTGGCTTGGCGGTAGGCTCAGCCTCGCTTTCGCCCGGCTTTACCGGTGAGGGACGTGACTGCAGGCCCAGACGGTGCGCCTTGCCGATCACGGCGTTGCGGCTGACGCCGCCCAATGTTTCGGCGATCTGGCTGGCGGTATGGCCGTTCGTCCACATTTGCCGGAGCTGCTCGATCCGTTCGTCGGTCCACGACATTCGAAACTTCCTATAGCTTCGAGGCTTGCCGCTCCCGCACCCGGTGGTTAACCGGGCGACATGAGCAACCCCTCGATCGAAACTAAACGTCCCGCCCCCGGCGAGCCGGTGATCGCGATGATCAACTGGGGAGGACTGCGCGCCCTCTATATCAAGGAGGTGCGGCGTTTCTTCAAGGTGCAACTACAAACTGTTTGGGGTCCGGCCTTCTCGGCCTTCCTTTTGCTCCTGGTTTTTTCGATCGCGTTCGGGCGCAGCGGCAGGACGGTGATGGGCGTTCCCTTCGCCGATTTCGCGGCGCCGGGCCTGATCGCCATGTCGATGATGCAGAATGCTTTCGCCAATTCCAGCTTCTCGCTGCTGGTGGGCAAGATGCAGGGGACGATAGTCGATTATCTGATGCCGCCTCTGTCGGCGGGCGAATTGCTGACCGCCCTGGTCGCCGCGGCGGTGACGCGCGCGGTCCTGATCTGCCTGGCATTGCTGATCATCGTCAACTTCTGGCCGGGGCACATTCTGCCCATGGTTCCCTGGGCCGCGCTCTATTTCGGGCTGATGGGCGCGGGAATGCTGTCCTTCCTGGGGGTGCTGACCTCGATCTGGGCGGAGAAGTTCGATCATAACGCCACGGTCACGAACTTCGTGGTCCAGCCGCTCTCGCTTCTGTCGGGCACTTTCTATTCGATCGAAGGCCTACACGGCGCCTTCCGCGCCTTCAGCCACGTAAACCCGTTCTTCTACGTGATTTCGGGTTTCCGTTACGGCTTCCTGGGCACGAGCGACAGCCCGATCGCGACCGGCGTGATCGTCCTGCTGGGCGTCAACGCGCTGCTCGGCGTGCTGTGCTACACGCTGATCCGTAGCGGATGGAAATTGAAGAATTGAAAGACGCGCGCCCCGGTCGCGCGGCGACCGGGGCGGCGGATGCTCAGCCGAAGCTGGAGATCGCTTCCTTGATCTTGAGCTTCTGCTTTTTCAGCATGGCAACCAGCATTGAATCCGGTGCGGCCCGATGCTCCTCGTCGCGAATTTGCGCGTCCAGACGGGCATGCTTGGCCATCAAAACAGCGGAATGGGAATTCGTCATTCGACTCGCTCCTTCTTCTCTGGTCAGACCCACGAATAAATCACCATTGGGGCCTAAAGTCTCGCATGATTCACACGATCCGCGGTAAAATCGCACCGCTTCGGCGAGAGTGATCGCGATCATGCCGCGGCGATAGGCCGAAACCCGTCACCGTCGCTTTCCGAAGCACGGTGAGCGGCCGATTCATCCTGTTGGTGAAACCCTGCCTCAGCGCCGCCGGATTAGGTTCGCCCCTTGAGCGGAAACGCGCAAAAGCCTAACAGGCAGGCGTAGCGGGGACAGGTTGAGTGATGGACGAGACGGAGATCATTCGGCTTATCGGCGTACTTCGGCAGGAGCATCGGGACCTCGACGATGCGATCGACGCGCTGATGTTCGCGCCTGCGAACGATCAGCTCCAGATCGCCCGCCTCAAGAAGCGCAAATTGAAGCTCAAGGATGAGATCGCCGCGCTCGAGGATCAGCTGATTCCCGACATCATCGCCTGACCCGACTCAAGCTCTAGGCGGTCAAGGTCACGCCCAGCATTTCCAAGAGTCGCCTGCGCTGGAGCGCGATCAGCGTGCGATCGCCGCGCCCTGGCACCTGAAGGTCGGCGGAGATGCGGCCGCCGTCGAGCATCACGATCCGGTCGGCGAGCGCGAGGGCCTCGTCGATATCGTGCGTGACGAGGAGGACCGCCGGCTTGTGGCGTTCGGACAGACGCCGAAGCAGATCATGCATTTGGATGCGGGTGAGCGCATCGAGCGCGCCGAACGGCTCATCTGCCAAGAGCAAGGCAGGTTCGCGAACCAAGGCCCGGGCCAGCGCGACACGCTGCTGCTCGCCGCCCGACAATTCGTGCGGCCAGGATCGTTCGCGTCCGCCCAGGCCAACCTCTTCCAACGCCTGGAGCGCGCGAGGGCACACGTCGCGCGGCAGGCCCAAGGTGACATTGTCGATCACGCGCATCCAAGGCAGCAAGCGTGCATCCTGGAAGATCACCGATAGGCGCGGGGGCAGCGCGATTTCGCCCGTACCTTCGGCCTCGTGATCGATGCCGGCCAGCGCGCGGAGCAAGGTGCTTTTGCCCGATCCGCTGCGGCCGAGCAAAGCCACGAACTCGCCCGGCGCGATGTCGAGATCGACGCCGTTGAGCACGCCTTTCAGCGTGAAGGTGCGCTTGAGATCGCGGATGCGGACGGCGGCGGCGCTCATCGGCCGAGCGTCCTGCGCCAGGCGAGCAGCCGGCGTTCGGCCGCGCGGACCGCGCTGTCGGTGCCGAAACCGAGCAAGGCATAGACGACCAGCCCGACCAGCATCACGTCGGTCTGGGCGTAATTGCGTGCGAGCGTGACCATATAACCGATGCCGCTGCTGGCATTGAGCTGCTCGACGACGACGAGTGCCAGCCACGCGGCGGTGGCGCCGAAGCGCAGGCCCAGCAAAAAACCGGGCAGCGCACCGGGGATCACGATCCGCCGCAGGAACTGCCAGCGGCTGAGGCCCAAAGTCTCGGCCAGCTCGACATAGCGTAGGTCGATCGCGCGTAGCGCGCTATGCGTCTGGATATAGATCGGGAAGAAAGCGGCGACCGCGATGACGGCGACCTTCATCGGCTCGCCAATGCCGAACCACAGGATCATGAAGGGGATGACGGCAAGGATCGGGATGCCGCGCTTCAATTGCACGATCCCGTCGATCACATAGCCGCCGAGCAAGGAGAGGCCGGAGAGAAAGGCGAGCAGTACGCCCGCGGTCCCGCCTACCAGCAACCCGCTCGCGGCGCGCGCTGCGGAGACGGCGAGGTTCGATTGCAACCTTCCCTCGCGCACCAGGTCGGCGCCGGTCGTGATTGCGGTCCACGGTGCCGGCAACGTGCGCGGGTCGAGCCACCCGGTTGCGGAGAGCACCGCCCAATAGAGCAGGAGGAGGCCCGGTCCGAGCAAATGACCGTTGCGGCTGGGTGTCCCCGGTCCGAGCGATGCGCGTTGCGCCGGTGGCGCCAGCGGGGGCGGGGCGGGGAGTATGTCTCCGCTGATCGCGTTCATGAGGAATATCCTTTCGCGGCATCCGCAGCGATGGTCTGGAAACGGGGATCGAACAGGTCGGCGGCATTGAGCCGCGGTCGCCCGGTCGAGGGCCCGAGAATATCGATCGCGGCCTGTTCGACGTCCCGCGCGTGGGTCCAGTCGGCCGGCAGGTTGAGATTGCCGGTGGTGGCGGCGACGATCAGCCGGCCATCGGCGATCGGCAGTCCCTGATGCTGGCCATAATAGCCCGCCGCGAATTCCTCGGGATGGCGGTTGATCCAGGCCTGCGCGCGTCCCCAATAAGCGACGAAGATCTTGAGTGCGGCCGCCTTTGCCGGATCGGCCAGCGCGGTTTCGGGCACATAGGCGAAAACGGCATCATCGCGGAAAGGCGGGTGCTTGATCAGCCTGGCGCCGTCGCGGCCGAACTTGCGGATATAGCGTTCGGCGACGATGCCCGCGCCGAGCGGCGCCACGTCCACTTCGTTGCTGGCGAGCGCGTTGGTGTAGACGTCGCCGCCGATGCTGGACGGTAGCTCGACCAAAGTGACATCGCTCGGCTTGAGGCCCGCCGCCTTGAGCGTCTGCAGCACCACCACCGCCTGCACCTGGCTCGGGCTGAAGGCGATGCGCTTCCCCTTGAAGTCGGCAATCGTGCGGATGTTCGCCTTGGGCGATATACCGAATGTGAAGGCCTGGCGGCGCTCCGGATCCGGATAGTCGCGGAAGCCGACGATCCGAACGGGAATGCCGGTCCAGACGGCATGGATTGGCGGCACCGCCGCACCGAGGCCAACGTCGAGCGCGCCCGCATGGAGCGCCTCGGTCACGTCGGGGCCGCCGGTGATCTGCGCCCACTCGATCCGGAAGGGCAGCTTCTTGTCCCAGCCCTCATGCTGGAACACCCATTGCGAGACGGGATCGCCCACCCTTAGCACCGTGCCGGGCGGCACATGATCCGGAAGCGGCCGGCTGATATCCAGCCGGCGTTCGGCCGCGCCTCCGCGCCAGACCGGGGCAAAAACCACCAGCAGGGCGACCGACACGATGACGAACGCGGCCAGGCCATAAGGCCCGGCCCGCGAACGAGGCGCGGCCTGCGGCATCAGCCGAGAACGCCGAACAGGTCGCCTTCCAGCGGCCGCGACACGAAGCCGTCCGGTCCCTTGGGCAGCTCACCCGCGACGGTGATCCGCCGCACGGTGCGCGCGCCGGTGAAATGCTGGTAATCGATCGGACCGGCGTGGGCGACCGCCTGATTGTCCCACACGACCAGGCTGCCCGGCCGCCAGTGAAAGCGGGTTTGATATTCGGGACGGGTGAGCTCGCCATAAAGAAGGTCTATCAGGGCCTGACTCTCGCGCTCTTTGAGCCCGATGATGTGGCTCACCGTTCCCGGATTGAGGAACAGCGTTTTCTCACCGGTTTCGGGATGGATGCGCACCAGCGGATGGAGCGCTGTGAACGGCCCATTGGGCAGTCCGTCTCGCCGCGGACCACGGCTGATGCTGTCATAGCTGCTGGTGCGGTGTACCGCCTGCAGAGTGTCGATCAGGTCGCGGACCGGCTTGGACAAGCCATTATAGGCCTCGATCAGGTTCGCGAAGATCGTGTCGCCGCCATAAGGTGGAATTTCCACGCCGTAGAGGATCGAATAGCGGTTCGGGTTGGCGACAAATGTGATGTCGATATGCCATCCCTTGAAGTCGCGCGGCGGCTGGCGCCCCGGCGGTAGCGTATCGTTGGCGGTCTTGCGCACGCGATACTCGGTGACCGAGCGTTCCCAGATTTCGGGATGATCCTCCAATCCATCTGCGATCGGGTGCGCGGGCGTGAGTGGGCCGAATGCGCGGCCGAACGCCTTCAACTGGTCGTTGCTGAGCTGTTGGTCGCGGAAGAAAATGACGCGCCATTCGTGGAGCGCCTTCTGGATCTCGGCGGCGGTCTGATCGTCGATCCCGCGGGACAGGTCGATCCCGGAAATCTCGGCGCCGATCACGGGCGTGACCGGCTCCACCGTGATGCGCTGATAGGACTGACGCTCTTGTAGCTGTGCTGCACTGCTCATGATGTGCGCCTTTCTGGCTGCGAGGAAAATCGGTCAGGCGAGCGCGGGTTCGCGCGGGACGAACTTCAGCTGCTCGGGTGGATAGCGATCGCCGGCGGTGCTGCCGGGGGGGAAGGCACCCTCGAGTTCGGCGATCGTCTCGGCGTCGAGGATGATCTCGTTCGCGGCGATATTGTCCTCGAGGTGCGCGATGTGCCGCGTGCCGGGGATGGGGACGACGCCCTTCGACAGCACCCAGGCCAGGCTTATTTGCGCAGGTGTGACGTAAAGTCGTTCGGCGACGTCTTCGATGATGCGACGACGGCGCGCATTCTGCTCGATCGCCTCTGCCTGGAAGCGGGGATGGAGATTGCGGCGGTCATCCGCCTCGGTCGGCAGACTACCCGCGAGAAAGCCGCGCCCGAGCGGGCTGTAGGCGACGAAGCCGATGCCGAGCTCGCGCACGGTCGGCAGAATCTCCGCCTCAACGTAACGCGTCCACAGCGAATATTCGCTTTGCAGCGCCGCGAGCGGGGCGACGGCATGCGCGCGACGGATCTGGTCGGCATCGGCTTCGGACACGCCGATTGCTCCGATCTTGCCTTCGCGCTGCAGCTCGGCAAGCTCAGCCACCGACTGGTTGATCGGCACCAGCGGATCGACGCGGTGGAGATAATAAAGGTCTATATGATCGACCTTGAGGCGGCGCAGGCTGGCCTCGACCGCGTCGCGCGCGCTGATCAATTCACCCGCACCACCGCGGCGGTGCGTAAACTTGCTGGCGATGACGAGCCGGTCGCGCTTGCCGGCGATGGCGCGGCCGAGCAGCCGCTCATTATGACCGTCGCCATAGCCGCTCGCGGTGTCGAAGAAGGTGATGCCAAGGTCGATCGCGCGGTCGATTGTGCGCAGCGACTCCGCATCGTCGGCGGCCCCGTAGCTGCTCGACAATCCCATTGCGCCGAAGCCCTGCGCGCCTGCTTCGAACGGTCCGATCCTTGCCATGCGACTCTCCTTGGGCGGCTGGCTGCCGCTCGCATGGGATGCCGCCGGACCACCGTGAGCGGCCACGCAGAAAAAGTTGCGGCTCGACTAGATTCTATAATTCCCTAGTAGGAAAATAGGAAATTAAGAGGCAGCGCCCTGAACCAGCCGGAAGGGGCGATAGTATGAATCACCGATTTGCGTATGCGGCGTCGGCTGCGGCACTCAGCGCCGCGCTGCTGGCGGGGGCGGCCGCGGCCGCGGATGTGGGGGCTGCGGCCTCCGGCGCGGCCGCCCCCGCCGCTTCGGTCGAAGGGACTGGGGCGGAGACAGACGCCTTGCTCGGGAGCGCCGAAGTGGTCGTCACCGCGCGCCACCAGGTCGAGCGCGCGCAGGATGTGCCGGTCGCGCTTTCGGTGATCTCGGGCAGCAATCTCGAGCGGACCGGCGCTTATTCGATCGCCGACCTGCAACAGCAGACCCCCAGCCTGACCGCTTATAACAGCAACCCGCGCAACAGCTCGACCGCGATCCGCGGCATCGGTGTATCCAGTGCGTCGGACGGGCTGGATACGTCGGTCGGCGTTTATGTCGACAATGTCTATCTGGGCCGGCCGGGTATGGCCTTGGCCGATCTGGTTGACGTCGATCGGGTCGAGGTGCTGCGCGGACCGCAGGGCACCTTGTTCGGGCGCAACAGCTCGGCGGGCGTGATCAATATCACAACGCGCGCGCCGAGCTTCGATTTCGGACTCTATGCCGAGGCATCGGGCGGCAATTACGGTTACAATCAGGAGCGGCTCGCGGTCACCGGGCCGCTCGTGGACGGGCTGCTCGCCTTCCGCGTGACGGGCTTCAGCACGCATCGCAATGGCGTTCTGCCCAACCTCAAGACAGGCACGACCGCTAATAGCATCGGCCGCAGCGGCGGGCGGGTGCAATTGCTCGCGACCCCGACGAACAATTTCAAGCTGCGCTGGATCGCGGATTATTCGCAGGAAGACGACACATGCTGCGTCAGCTCGACCAAGCTGGTCTTGCCGGCCAGCCTGAGCGCGACCACGGCCCGCACGCTGCAGACGCTCGCTACGCTCGGTTATGTGCCCGCGCCCGGGCGTTTCACGCGCAACAACGCGCCGCAGCAGATGCGGACGCACCAATGGGGCAGCTCGCTGCAGGCGGATTGGGATCTGGGTTCCGTCACCGCGACATCGATCACCGCCTATCGCCAATGGTATTTCAACCCGCTGCAGGATAGTGACAACACGCCGCTCGACGTGATCCAGGTCAACGTCGCGACCACGCACTACAAGCAATTCTCGCAGGAATTCCGGCTGGCATCGGGACCCGGCCGGTTCAACTGGCAGGCGGGCGCTTATTATTTCCACCAGCGGCTGCAGGATCATTATATCCTCAACCAGTTCGGCTATGACGCATCGGCTTTTTACACGACCTATGCGCGGCTCGCGAACCCGAACGCTGCGGCGGTGACGATCGCACCCGGATCGCAATATCTGGACGACGTCGACACCCACACCAACAGCCTCGCTTTTTTCGGCCAGGCCAATTTCGAAATCACCCCGCGCCTGATTGCGACGGGCGGTATCCGCTATACGCGCGACAAACGCGTCGGTGTCTCGGACACGTCAACCGCGGGCACGCCGAACCCGGCGACCTCGCTACCTTTCCATTATGATGTGGCGGTGAAGAACAATAATCTGTCCTGGCTTGGCAGCCTGTCGTGGAAGCCGGTCGATGGGCTGCTGGCCTATGTGACATATTCGACCGGTTATAAGGGCGCAGGCCTCAACCTGAATGCGGCCGTGTCAGCCGGTACGCCGCTCGTGCTCCAGCCGGAAAAGGCACACAGTTGGGAAGCAGGCCTCAAGCAGCAATGGCTGGATAATCGGCTCACGCTCAACCTCGACGTCTATCGTACGGCCCTGTCTGGGTTGCAGGCGAATATCGTTCCCAGCAACGGCAACCGCTCTTATCTCGCCAATGTCGGCGACGTGCTCGCGAAGGGTGTCGAGGCGGACGCGAACTGGCGGATCAGCCCGATCCTGACGCTGACCGCGAATGGCGCCTACAACGACGCCAAATACAGATCCTACACCAATGGGCCGTGCCCGGTCGGTGTCAGCGGCGTCTGCAACCTTACCGGCAAGCGTGTCTACCAGGCGCCGAAGTGGACCGCTAACGCGATTGCCGACGTGCATTTCGAGACCGCGAGCGGCGTGCGGCCCTACGGCATCGCGCGTTATGCCTATCGATCGGGCATGTTCGGCACCGCCGACGACGGCCCCTACAGCCGCATACCCGGCTATGGCATCGCCGAATTCCGCGTGGGTGCGGTGTTCAAGCAGGGCAAATATGATGTGTCCGCCTGGGTCGAGAATGCGTTCGACAAGAAATATTATCAGAACCTGTCGACCACCTCGATCGTCGGCGCGTCGCCCTTTGCCTTCGCGGGCCAGCTCGGCGCGCCGCGGACATATGGCGTGACGCTCCGCGTCATCCTCTGACCAGATAGGCAAAGCCCCCTTCCACAGGATTGCGGAAGGGGGCTCTGATAGCCCGCGCGGTCCTTCGTGAGGGCCGCGGCGGGCCTACGTCAGGCTGGAGGCTTAGGCCGCCTGACGATCGTTGACCGCGTCGATCGCCTGCGGCTGGGCGCCGGCGTCGATCTGAATCGTGCGGGGCTTCTTATGCTCCGGTACCTCGCGGACGAGCTGAATGTCGAGCAGGCCGTCGCTATAGCTGGCGCCGGTCACCTTGATCGTGTCGGCGAGCTGGAAACGGCGCTCGAACGCGCGCTTGGCAATGCCGCGATGCAGGAACTCGCGACCGTCGCCGTCGGCGCCGTCAAGGGCGCGACCGGTTACGATCAGCACATTGTCCTGCGCGGTGATGTCGAGCTCCTCGCGGCTGAAGCCGGCGGTCGCCATCGATATGCGATAGGTGTCCTCGCCGACTTTCTCGATATTATAAGGCGGGTAGGCATCGCCTTCGCCACGGGTCGCGAAATCGACCAGGCGGTTCAAATTCTCGAAGCCGATCGAGGAGCGCAGCAAGGGCGCGAAATCAAACGTACGCATGAATCAATCCTCCTAAAAAGCGATCGAATATATTCGTGGCCCGCGGATACCGCCGGACCATGTGCCGCCGCCCCGAAACCGGCAACGGAGGCACAGGAAAAGATAGGAAAGGCGTTCGGCTGTTCAAGCGCTCGCAAGGGAAAGCCCGCTAACCACCTTTGTCCGTTCCTGAAAAGCCGCACCTGTGGCATGAGACACGCGAAAGGATCGCTATGGCCGGCTCACGTCGCCCCGCTTTGTCCGACCGTGTCGCCGAGACGCTCTATACCGAGGCTTTGCTCCTCGCGGACGAGACGCATGCTTATTACGATCTGGTTGGCCGGGCCGAGCGCCAGAAGCTCGAGCCGAGGGAGCGCGTCCAGTTCGCCTGCGAGGCGCTGAAGGCGACCACCCGCCTGATGCACGTCATCGCCTGGCTGGCGACGCGCCGTGCGATCGCGGCGGGGGAATTGTCCGAGGGCGATCCCGCAGCGCCCGAGCGGCGGCTCGGCGAAAGCACGCCCAGCGATGCCAGCGTTTTGGGCGTGATGCCTACCGCCGCGCGCCGGTTGATCCTAGCCGGGATCGACCTGCACGAGCGCGTCGGTCGCGTCGCCGCGGGAATCGAGGCGCCGATCGCCGTCGCGAGCCCGGCACGCGCGTTGCTCCAGCGGCTGGAGCGGTCTCTCTGACGCAACTCGTAAGGTATTTCGGCCTGGCGATGGCGATGGCGCTGGCGCTGCCGGGGACGTTGGCGGCTGCGAGCCCCAAATTGCCGCCTGACACGCCGATTTGCGCACGGCCCGGCACGGCCCCGATCTTCGTCTCGCCGATGGGGGAGCCGTTCCGCGCCGAGCCAGGCCAGCCTTATCCCTCCGCGACCTGGTTTGCGGGTGCGGACAAGAATAAGGACGGCTCCCTTACGCGCGACGAATTCGTGGCCGACGCGTTGCGCTTCTTCGACACGCTCGACACCGACAAGGACGGCAAGCTCGCCCCCGACGAGGTGGGGCATTACGAAGCGGTGATAGCGCCCGAAACCTCGATCTATTCGGCGCGGCCCGACAACTTTTTCGAACGATCGCGCCGCGAGCAGGATCGCGGGGCGATGGCCGATTCGCGCGATTATGGCGGCCCGATGGGAGCAGGGCGTTATTCCTGGCAAAACGTGCCGGAGCCGGTCGCCGCGGCCGACCGGGATTTCGATCGAGTCGTCACACGCGATGAATTCGCCACCAGCGCGGCCAGTATTTTCGAGCGATTGGATGTGCTCAACCGCAATCAACTGCAGCTTTCCAGCCTGCCCCGCACACCGCAACAGATTGCAATCGAAGGGCCTTGCCGCACGCCCAAGAAGCGCAAGGGCCGCGATCAGGAATGGTTTGGCTGACACGCACGGAATATTGCGCAATTACGAAATAAAATTATAAGAGTTTCCGACGGGCAACGAGCGCAATCCAGGCGCGTTGGGAGAGAATGGACGAGATGGCCGAGGGCGCGCGCCGTAATTTGCCGCCGCTGTCGCTGCACGTGCCGGAACCAAAGTTCCGACCGGGCGATGCGGTCGATTATGCCGATTTCGACCGGGGCGAGGCCGGCGCGGTTGCGCGGCCGCCGATCGACGCCGATCCCGCAACGATGCGCGAGCATAGCTATAGTCTGGTCCGCGTGCTCGATGACGAGGGCAGGGCGGTCGGCCCGTGGGATCCGCGGCTCGAGCCCGAACGGGTGGTGGCGATGCTGCGTCACATGGCGCTGACGCGCGCTTATGACGACCGCCTCTATCGCGCCCAACGCCAGGGCAAGACCAGCTTCTACATGAAGTGCACCGGCGAGGAGGCGACCTCGATCGCGGCGGCCCACGCCTTGCATCGCGACGATATGTGCTTCCCTTCCTATCGCCAGCAGGGCCTGCTGATCGCGCGGAACTGGAGCCTGGTGGACATGATGTGCCAGGTCTATTCGAACCGCGCCGACCGGCTGAAGGGCCGGCAGATGCCGATCATGTATTCGGCGAAGGAAGCAAGCTTCTTCTCGATCTCGGGCAATCTCGCGACCCAATATCCCCAGGCGGTGGGCTTCGCGATGGCGAGCGCGGCGCGCGGCGACACGCGCATCGCGGCGGCCTGGTGTGGGGAGGGGTCGACGGCGGAGGGCGACTTCCACTCCGCCTGCACCTTCGCCAGCGTGTATCGCGCGCCGGTCATCCTGAACGTGATTAACAATCAGTGGGCGATCAGCAGCTTCTCCGGTTTCGCGGGCGCGGAGAACACGACCTTTGCTGCGCGCGCGATCGGCTATGGCATTGCGGGCTTGCGCGTCGACGGCAATGACGCGCTCGCGGTTTACGCCGCGACCGAGTGGGCGGCAGACCGTGCGCGCGCCAATGCCGGGCCTACTTTGATCGAATTCTTCACCTACCGCGCCGAGGGACATTCAACCTCCGACGACCCGACCAAATATCGTTCGGCAGAAGAGAATGTGAAATGGCCGCTCGGCGATCCGATCGCGCGATTGAAGCAGCATCTGATCCTGATCGGCGCGTGGGACGAGGAACGTCACGCGGCGATGGACAAGGAAGTCGCCGAACAGGTGCGCGCGGCGCAGAAGGAGGCCGAAGCGCAAGGCATCCTCGCCGACGGCCTGTTGCAACATCCGTTCGAAACCATGTTCGAGGACGTGTTCGAGGAGCAGCCCTGGCACCTCAAGGAACAGAGCCGCCAGATGCTCGACGAACGCAAGAAGGCGGGCATATGAGCGACAAGATCGTCGCCCCGGCGGAGGCTGGGGCCGCAGCAGCCGAAGGTGCCACGCAATCTCCAGCGGCCCCGGCCTCCGCCGGGGCGACGGATGCCGCGCCAACCCGCCCCATGAACATGATCCAGGCGATCAACAGCGCGCTCGACGTGATGATGGGCCGCGACGACAACATCGTCGTGATGGGCGAGGATGTCGGCTTCTTCGGCGGCGTCTTCAAGGCGACCGAGCATCTTCAGGCCAAATATGGCAAGACGCGCGTGTTCGACACGCCGATCACCGAGCTCGGCATCATCGGCGTCGCGGTCGGTATGTGCACCTATGGCCTGCGCCCGGTGCCCGAGATCCAGTTTGCCGATTATATCTATCCCGCGCTCGACCAGCTCGTGTCGGAAGCGGCGCGGCTGCGTTACCGTTCGGCGGGCGAATATACTGCGCCGATGACGGTGCGTTCGCCCTTCGGCGGCGGCATTTTCGGCGGCCAGACGCACAGCCAGTCGCCCGAGGGCATCTTCACCCACGTCGCGGGGCTCAAGACGGTCGTGCCGTCCAATCCTTACGACGCCAAGGGCCTGCTTATCGCATCGATCGAGGACAATGATCCGGTCATCTTCTTCGAGCCGAAGCGCATCTATAACGGCCCGTTCGACGGCCATTATGATCGCCCGGTGACGCCCTGGGCAAGGCATCCGTTGAGCGCGGTGCCCGAAGGTTATTACAAGATCCCGCTCGGCAAGGCGGCGGTGGTGCGCGAGGGCGAGGCGGTGACGATCCTTTGCTACGGCACGATGGTCCATGTCGCGACCGGCGTGGTAGCGGATACCGGCGTCGATGCCGAGATCATCGATCTGCGCACCCTGGTGCCGCTCGATATCGAGACGATCGAGGCGTCGGTGAAGAAGACCGGCCGCTGCGTGGTCGTGCACGAGGCGACCAAGACGTCGGGGTTCGGCGCCGAATTGAGCGCGCTGGTGCAGGAGCGCTGTTTCTATGCGCTGGAGGCGCCGGTCGAGCGCGTGACCGGTTGGGACACGCCATACCCGCATAGCCTGGAATGGGCCTATTTCCCCGGCCCCGTGCGGTTGTCCCGCGCGATCGAGAAGGTGTTGGAGGCCTGATGGCTCGCTATTCGTTCAAGCTGCCCGACATTGGCGAAGGCATTGCCGAGGCCGAGATCGTGGCGTGGCACGTCAACGTCGGCGACATGATCGCCGAGGACGATCCGCTGTGCGACATGATGACCGACAAGGCGACGGTTGAGATGACCGCGCCGGTCGCGGGCAAGATCGTTGAGGTTGCCGGCGAGGTCGGCGACCAGATCGCGATCGGATCGGTACTGGCGGTGTTCGAGACCGAAGGCGAGGCCGCGGCCGAGCCGATGGTCGAGGTCGCGCCTAACGAAGCCGCCGAGGTGGTAAAGCCCGATCCGGTGCCGGAACCCGCCGCCAAGATGTCCGAGCCGCCGCCCAAGTCGGAAGCACTCGCTCCCGCGCCTACAGCGCCGGTGGAGCATCGCCGCATCCTCGCCTCACCCGCCGTCCGCGAACGTGCCCGTAACCTCGGTATCGACCTTGCCCAGGTGAAGGCCGATGGCGATCGCATCCGTCACTCGGATCTCGACGCCTTCCTGACCTACAATCAGGGCTATCGCCCGGCCGGTGGCGCGCGGCCTGACGAGCTGATCAAGGTCGTCGGCCTGCGCCGCCGCATTGCGGAGAATATGCAGGCGTCGAAGCGCCACATCCCCCATTTCACCTATGTCGAGGAATATGACGTCACCAAGCTGGAGGCGTTGCGCGCGGACTTGAACGAGACGCGGGGCGCCAAGGATCGCCTGACGATCCTGCCTCTGCTGATCATCGCGATCTGCAAGGCCTTGCCCAAATTCCCGATGATCAACGCGCGTTATGATGACGAGGCGAACGTCATCGCGCGTTCGGGCGCGGTCCATCTCGGCATCGCCGCGCAGACCGATGCCGGCCTGATGGTGCCGGTGATCCATGACGCGCAGGCGAAGAATGTCTGGCAGCTTGCGGCCGAGATTAAGCGGCTTGCTGAAGCGGCACGCACCGGCAAGGCGAAGAGCGAGGAATTGTCGGGTTCGACGCTCACCCTGTCGTCACTCGGACCGCTCGGCGGCATCGCCGCGACACCGGTGATCAACCGGCCCGAAGTGGCGATTCTCTGCCCCAACAAGGTGGTCGAACGGCCGGTAGTGAAGGACGGCCAGATCGTGATCGCCAAGAACATGAACATGTCGATCTCGTGCGACCATCGCGTGGTCGATGGCCATGACGCGGCGAGCTTCGTGCAGGCGGTCAAGAAGCTGGTCGAAACACCCGCTTTGCTCTTCGTCGATTGATCGGCCCGCCCCGATAGCGGCCAAGCCGGGGCGGCTCGCGCGACGATAGTCGGTCTGCCTGCCGCTGTGCTCGTCCCCGGAATATTACGGGTGACCTCCTTTTCCAAATCGCAATGATCCGCACTTTAACCTTAAGCTGTCGGCAATTTTTTTGGGGGCCGGCTTCTGGTTTTGGGTGGGGCGGCTTCGATGAATAATCTTGCGATCAAGAATAAGCTTTTGGTTTGCTTTTCGGTTCTGTTCGCCGCGATGCTCCTGGTCGGCGGTCTTTCGATGTGGAAGCTGAGCCAATTGGGTGCGACGGCACAGCATCTCGGTGTCGAACGCCGCAAGATGCTGGAAGTGACCAAGGGTATCGATACGGCGGTATCGGATTATCGCCTGGCCGAAGCCGGTCACATTCTTTCCACCGGCTCGAATGCGGGCGGAAACGGGGATCTTGCCGCCCCGAAAGCCTTGGTCGACGCAAATATCGCTTTCCTCAAGCCGCGCCTGGTGATTCCGAAAATGCAGGCGCTCGTCGCGCAGTTCCAGGGAGAATGGGCCGATTATCAGGCCGACGCCCAACGGACGATCGCGCTTGCCAGCGAGGGCAAGAATGCCGAGGCGGTTGCAAATTTCCACGCCAATGACGCCACCTTCGACAAGGTGAACCTGACCACCGACCAGATGTCGGACTTTCAGTCCAAGGTGATGGACAGGTTATCCGCCGAGGCTGAGGATTCCTATCGCTTTGGCCGTAACGTCATCATCGTTGCGGTGCTCTTCACGGCGCTGCTAGTGGTCGCACTTTTGGTCCTGTTGGTGCGCGCAATCGCCACGCCGCTGGCGGGCGTGACCCAGGTGCTCGGCGAACTGGGCAGGGGCAATCTTTCGGTCAAGGTCGACACGAGCGATCGTCGCGACGAGGTCGGCGCGCTCACCAGTGCGACCCAGAATCTGCGCGATCAGTTGTTCGCGGCAGAACGCGCGAAGGACGAGCAGGCCGACGTGATCGTCGCATCGATCGGCACCGGCCTTTCGCAACTCGCCCAAGGCGATTTGACCGCGCGCATCGACGCGGACCTCGCGGGCAAGTTCGCGCCGCTCAAGCAGGATTTCAATCGCGCGCTTGAGGGCCTCGAAGCGGCCATGGTCGAGGTTGCGCGGGCAACGTCTGGCATTCGCACCGGCTCCAACGAAATTCGGCAGGCATCTGACGATCTGTCGCGCCGCACCGAACAGCAGGCCGCCAGCCTGGAGGAGACCGCCGCCGCGATGAACCAGATCACCACGACGGTGCAGCAGACCGCTGCCGATGCGAGCCAGGCCAACCGTCAAGTGGTCGAAGCCCGCCGTGATGCGCAGGAATCGGGCAAGGTCGTCCGCAAGGCGATCGAGGCGATGGGCGGTATCGAACGGTCCTCGGCGGAAATCTCCGAGATCATTTCCGTGATCGACGGGATCGCTTTCCAGACCAACCTGCTGGCGCTCAATGCCGGGGTCGAGGCCGCCCGTGCCGGTGACGCCGGCAAGGGCTTCGCGGTGGTCGCGTCCGAAGTGCGCGCGCTGGCGCAGCGCTCGGCCGAGGCTGCCAAGGACGTCAAGGATCGGATCAACGCCTCGTCCGGACAGGTCGAAGCCGGGGTGGAAATGGTGGGCGAGACGGGCAAGGCGCTCGATCGCATCATCGGCCATATCACCGGCATCAGCGAACTTATCGAAGGAATCGCGCTGGGCGCGGATCAGCAGTCGGCCGGCCTGACGCAGGTCAATACCGCCGTGAGCGAAATGGACGGCGTGACGCAGCAGAATGCGGCGATGGTCGAAGAGGCCACCGCGGCCGCGCGCAGCCTGGCGGGAGAGGCTGACGAGCTGGCGCGACAGATTGGCGAATTCAAGCTCGAGGCTGGCGCTAACCCGGAAGACTATAGCCGTGTGACCGCAGCGAAGACTCGAAAGCCCGCGGCGAGAAGCGCTTCTCAGCGCGGGCCGGCTCTGCGCAGCGTCGGCAATGCCGCGCTCGCGGCAGAGGCCGACGACTGGTCCGAATTCTGACCAGGCTCGAAAGCACGGGGCAGCCGATCGGCGATCCGCCCCGGCTGGTGATTGTCGAGTGGCTGCCTTCAGTCCTGAGCCCTAAAGCTTGCGCATCCACAGCCCGTCGACGCGATGGTCCGTACCCTTGCGGATGATCACGTCGGCGCGCGGCCGGCTCGGCAGGATATTCTCGACCAGGTTGAGCTCGTTGACGTCGCGCCAAATGCGGCGCGCGATCGACCGCGCCTCATCCTCGGGCAGGACGGCCAGGCGATGGAAGAAGGCGCTCGGATCCTGGAAGGCGGTCGCACGCAGCAGCATGAAACGCTCTTCGTACCAGCGCGCAATATCGTCTGGAGACCCGTCGATGTAGATGGAAAGGTCGAAGAAATCGGATGCGGTGAACGGCGCTTTAGGCGCCCCTGGACCGGTGCCCAGCTGGAGTACGTTCAGCCCTTCGAAGATCAATATATCGGGTGATTCGATCAGCACATCGCCGCCGGGGATCACGTCATAGACATGGTGCGAGTAGGTCGGTGCGGAGGCCGTACCGGTCGAGCGGATATCGGCCAGGAACTGGATCATGCGGCGCACATCGTAGCTCTCGGGAAAACCCTTGCGCTCCATCAATCCTCGCGCGCCGAGCTCCGCATTGGAATAGAGGAAGCCGTCGGTCGTCACGAGATCGACCTTGGGATGCGCGGGCCAGCGCGACAGCAAGGCCCGCAGCAAGCGAGCGGTCGTGCTCTTACCGACCGCGACCGACCCCGCGATCGCGACCACATAAGGGCGCTTGATCGGCGGACGGCTGAGGAATTCGTCGGTGACATGCGCCAGCCCCTGGGCGGCACGGACGTGCAGATTGATGAGCCGCGTGAGCGGAAGATAGACTTCCTCAACCTCCTCGAGCGACGTGGGTTCGTTCGCGCCGCGCAGCCGGGTGACATCCTCTTCATCGAGCGTCATCGGCACCGAGAAGCGCAGTTTCGCCCATTCGGCACGGGTGAAATGCGTGTGGCTCGCCTCGAAGCCCTGCACGGGCGGCGGCGGGGTGCGTGGCACGGCCGAAAGATTAGCTTTACGCATATTCCATCACATCCCGTGGTGGGCCACCGACCGGCTGGTCCTAGCCCAATATCACATTGTCCAACAGCCGCGTCGTGCCGAAGCGCACCGCCAGCGACACGACCGCGCCCCGATGGCCGATTGTCTCCACTTCTCCCAGCGTGTCGGGATCGGCGATGCTGACATAATCGATCGTGCCGACGGTCTGCCGGATCGGGGCCTCGATCAGTTGTCGCAGCGTGGCTGCGTCGCGTGTTCCCGCAGCAAAAGCCTCCTCTGCGGCGCGCAGGCCCCGATGAAGCGCAAGCGCCTCCGTCCTCTCGGTCGCGCTCAGATAGATATTGCGGCTAGAAAGGGCCAGCCCGTCCGGCTCGCGAATGGTCGGCCCGATCGCGATCTCGACTGGAAGATCGAGATCGCGGACCAGCTGCATGATCACGCGCGTCTGCTGCACGTCTTTCTGCCCAAAGAAAGCGATATCCGGCGCCATGATGTTGAAAAGCTTTGCGACGACCGTCGCTACGCCCGAGAAATGGCCGGGCCTGACGGCGCCTTCGAGTCGGTCGGCGATCGCGCCGACCTCGATCCGTGTATCGAAGCCGGTGGGGTAGATGGTCTCGGGCGCGGGCAGGAAGACCAAAGCGACGTCCGCCGCCTCGAGCTTCGCCAGATCCGCCTCGATCGGGCGCGGATAGGTGGCGAGATCCTCGTGCGGCGCGAACTGGGTCGGGTTGACGAAGATGCTCGCGGCGACCGCGTCGCAACGCTCGCTCGCGAGCGCGACAAGGCTCATATGACCGGCATGGAGCGCACCCATCGTTGGCACGAAGCCGAGCCGACCGAGCGAGGCACGCGCCGCGCGCGCCTCGGCAACGGTTCGAACGATTCGCATCAGGCGCGATCGGCCCTGGCCAGGGCGGCCGCGACGATGTCGGGATCGATCGAAACCGCATTTGCGTCCGTCGGGAAGCTGCGCGCGCGCACCGCGGCGGCATAGGCCTTCAGCCCTTGCTCCACCGCGGCGCCGATCTCTGCAAAGCGGCCGGCATGGCGGAAGGGCGGATCGGCCGAGAAGCCAAGCAGATCGTGCCACACCTGGACCTGTCCCGAACAGCCGGCGCCCGCCCCGATGCCGATCGTCGGGATCGACAGGCGTTCGGTGATCGCTGCAGCCAGCTCGGCCGGGACGAGCTCCAGCACGAGCGCGAAGGCGCCCGCATCGGCCAGCGCATCGGCATCGCGCACCAATTGCGCCGCAGCCTCAACACTACGCCCCTGGACGCGGACCCCGATCTGGTTGGCCGACTGGGGCGTGAAGCCGAGATGGCCCATGACCGGAACGCCGAGCTCGACCAGGCGGCGGACCGCGTCGATCACGGGGGCGCCGCCTTCGAGCTTGACCGCCTGGGCGCCGCCCTCCTGCAGCAGGCGCCGGGCCGACGCGACCGCCTGTTCGGGCGTCGCATAGGTGAGGAAGGGCAGATCCGCGATGATGAGCGCGCTCGGCGCGCCGCGCGCGACCGAAACAGTATGCGAGACCATATCGTCGAGCGTCACGGGGATCGTATCGGGGTGGCCGAGCATGACCTGCCCGAGCGAATCGCCCACCAGGATCCAGTGCAGAGCGGCGCGCTCGGCGATCAGCGCCGAACTGTGGTCGTAACAGGTCACCAGCGGCAGATGCTCGCCGGAACGCGCCGTCTTGATGAAATCGGCGATTGTGAGCCTCATCGGCGCTTCCCATATGATAGTCGCGCGGGCCTTAGCGTCTCTGTGGCAGCGCAGCAAACCGCCGCCTTCGCAAGTGCGGCGAGACAGTTTATAGGCCCCTGCCCGGATAGACCGGCAAGCGAGGAGAGTACGGCGCGATGCGCTGGGTAATGCGGTCCAAGATCCACAACGCCACGGTCACCGAGGCCAACCTCGCTTATGTCGGCTCGATCACGATCGACAGCGACTTGCTGGATGCGGTCGGGCTGTGGCCGGGCGAGAAGGTGCTCGTCGTGTCGAATACGACGGGCGCGCGGCTGGAGACCTACACGATCGCGGGCGAGGCGGGATCGGGCGACATTTGCGTGAATGGCGCGGCCGCGCATCAGATAGGCGAGGGCGAGGAGGTCATCATCATGGGCTTCGAGCTGACGGCCGAGCCGATCGTTCCGAACGTGATCCTGGTCGACAAGCAGAATCGCCTCGTCCGGCGGCTGGTGGAACATCCGCGCCGCGAGCTGGCGTCGTTCGGCTGAGCACCGCGCGGACAATCCGGCGGAAGGGCCCGAAGCGGTGAGCGAAAAGCGGATCCTGCTGATCGTCGGCGGCGGCATCGCGGCCTACAAGGCCTGCGAGCTTGTTCGCCTGATCCGCCAGGCCGGCATGAGCGTGCGGTGCGTGCTGACCGATGGCGGCGGCCAGTTCGTCACGCCGATGACGCTGGGCGCGTTATCCGGCCAGCCGGTTCATACCTCGTTGTGGGATCTCAAGGACGAGGCCGAGATCGGCCATATCCAGCTCAGTCGGCAAGCCGATCTGGTCGTGGTCGCGCCCGCGACCGCGGATCTGCTCGCGCGGATGGCGACGGGCGCCGCGAACGATCTGGCAACGACGTTGCTGCTTGCGACCGATAAGCCCGTGCTCGTCGCGCCCGCGATGAACGTCCGCATGTGGCAGCACCCCGCGACGCGCCGCAATGTCGCGCAATTGCGGGCCGACGCGGTCACGGTGCTGGATCCGGACGATGGTGAGATGGCCTGCGGGGAATTCGGTCCAGGCCGGCTGCCTGAGCCAGCTGCGATCCTTTCCGCGATCGAGGCTCAGCTCGGGGCCGCTCCACGCAGGCTGGCGGGGAAGCATGTGATCGTGACCGCCGGCCCGACGCACGAACCGATTGATCCGGTGCGCTATGTCGCCAATCGCTCTTCCGGAAAGCAGGGCTTCGCGATTGCCGGGGCTCTGGCGGATCTGGGTGCGCGCGTCACGCTCGTAGCCGGCCCGGTGACGCTGGCCACCCCGCGCGGCGTGACGCGGATCGACGTCGAAACCGCGTCGGAGATGGCTAGGGCGGTGCAGGCCGCATTGCCCGCGGATGTCGCGGTAATGGCCGCCGCGGTCGCGGACTGGCATGTGAAACCGGCGGCGCACAAGCTCAAGAAATCGGACGGCTTGCCACCGCAACTCGCCTTCGAGCCCAATCCCGACATTCTCGCCTCGATCGCGCAGGGCCCGGGGCGGCCGCGCCTCGTAATCGGGTTCGCTGCCGAGACCGAAAACCTGCTCGATAATGCGCAGGACAAGCTTGTCCGCAAAGGCTGCGACTGGATCGTCGCCAATGACGTGTCGGGGAACGTCATGGGAGGGGACGACAATGTCGTGCACCTGGTTAGTGGGAGCGGGGTCGAAAGCTGGCCCGAGCTTTCGAAACGCGACGTGGGCCGGCGGCTTGCGGAGCGCATTGCTGAGACGCTCTCGATATCCTGACGGTAGCGGCGATCGTACCGGCCCGCTAGATCACGGGCAGTTGCCCTGAATCCTTCGTTTCAGTGGCGACCGGGCAACCCGCAGTGTCGCGGATGCTGAGGAGCGGACGCTGAAACAAGTTCGGCATGGTGCGAGGAAGTGGGCCGCGCGCGCCATTTTTTTCCTGTTTCTGGCCGCGCTGGGGCTCAGCCAGAGCGCGCCTGCGCTGGCCCGCGACACCATCGTCGTCGCGCTCCAGCTCGAACCGCCGACGCTCGACCCGACCTCGGGCGCGGCGCAGGCGATCAAGGAGGTGACGTATCGCAACATCTATGAAGGGCTGACCAGGCTCGACACGACCGGGCGAGCCATCCCCTTGCTCGCGACAGGCTGGACGATGGCGCCGGATGCGAAATCCTACATCTTCCTTCTGCGTCGCGGCGTAATGTTCCAGGACGGCACGCGGTTCGACGCGAATGTCGTCGCCTTCAGCCTGAAGCGTGCAACGCGGCCGGGATCGACCAATTCGATGGCCGAAAGACTGGCCGAGATTGCGGGCGTGGACGTGCTCGATCCGCTGACCGTGCGCGTCCGCCTGAACCAGCCCGATGCTGGTTTGCCCGTTTTGCTCGCCTGGGGCGACTGCGTGATGGTGACGCCCCGATCGGCGGATCACCTGGCAACCGCGCCGATCGGGACGGGCCCCTTCCGCTATCAAAGCTGGAAGCGCGGCGACCGGCTGATCCTCGTCCGCAACGAAGGCTATTGGGGCGCCCGGCCGTCGCTCCGCCGGATCGAATATCGCTTCATCAGCGATCCCGCCGCGGCATATGCCGCGATGAAGACCCACAGCGTCGATCTCTTCCCTGATTACCCCGCACCCGAAAATCTCGCCCAGCTTCGTGCCGACCGTAGCCTGCGCGTCAGTACTGCGCCGAGCGAGGGTGAGGTTATCCTGGCACTCAACAACCGGCAGGGGCCGTTGCGCGACCTGCGCGTGCGGCGCGCCATTTCCTATGCGCTCGACCGGCGGGCGATCATCGACGGGGCGATGTTCGGCTATGGCCAGCCGATCGGCAGCCATTTCCCGCCGCAAAACCCGGATTATGTCGATCTGACCGGCCGCTATCCGCACGACCCGGCCAAAGCGCGGGCGCTGCTTGCGGAGGCCGGATACCCGCATGGTTTCGCGGTGACGCTCAAACTGCCACCGCCATCTTATGCGCGGCGCAGCGGGGAGATCGTGGCGGCCCAACTCGCCACTGTCGGCATTCGCGCCACGATCGTGCCGGTCGAATGGCCGCAATGGCTCGATGAGGTCTATGCGCGTCACGCTTACGACATGACCATCGTCAGCCATGCCGAGCCGGCCGATTACGACATTTACGGCCGGGCTGATTATTATTTCGGCTATGATGGGCGTGCGGTGAAGGCGCTGCTGGACCGACTGCGCGCCACCGTCGATCCGGGCGAACGCCATGTCTTACTCGCCGCGATCCAGCGCCGAATAGCCGAGGATGCGGTCAACGGCTTCCTGTTCCAGTTCCCGCATTTAGGCGTCGCCGATGCGCGGCTGACGCATCTTTGGGCCAATACGCCATTGCAGGCAGTGGATTTCTCGACCGCACGCTTCGCGGGTGCGGACGCCGCCAAAACCGGTAACCATCGAACCCATCCCTGGGGCGTGCCCGTGCTACTTGTCTTCGCGCTCGGAGGCCTGGTCGCGCTGGCGTGGCGGGCGGGCCTGGGCTGGCTGATGCGGCGGCTGGGTATCCTCGCACTGACGCTGGCGGGGGCGAGCGTGGTCGTCTTCCTATTGCTCCAGCTTGCGCCGGGCGATCCCGCGCAGTTCATGATGGGCTTGAAGGCGAGCCCCGAAGCGGTCGCCGCCTTGCGCGCGGAGCTTGGGCTGAGCGGATCTGCGGTGACGCGCTATTTCGGCTGGGTCGGCGGAATAGCGCGGGGCGACCTCGGCACCTCCTACGCCTACCGCGTGCCGGTGGCGGGGCTGATCGGCCCGCGGCTTGCCTTGTCCTTGCCGCTGGCATGTCTGGCGATGCTGGTGTCGGTCCTGATCGGGCTGCCGGCGGCCTTCCTCGCCGCGCTGCGCCCCAGGGGATGGCTTGACCGCGCGATCGGTGGCCTCACCCGGCTGGGCGTGGCGCTCCCTGCCTTCTGGCTGGCGATGATCCTGTTGCTGGCGTTCGCGGTGCATCTTCGCTGGCTTCCCGCGAGCGGTTTCCCCGGCTGGCAATCGGGGCTCGTGCCGGCACTGGCTGCCCTGATCCTTCCGACCCTGGCGCTGGCCTTGCCGCAGGCAGCGCTGATCGCGCGCGTCGCCCGGGCGGCTTTGCTGGCGGAGCAGGGCCGCGATTATGTCCGCACCGCGCGCGCCAAAGGCTTGGGCCGCTGGTCTATCCTGGTGCGGCACGTCGCGCCTAATGCCGCCGCGCCGATCCTGGCGATCGTCGGCCTCCAATTCCCCTTTTTGCTCGCGGGCAGCGTGATCGTCGAGAATGTCTTCTATCTGCCCGGCCTCGGCAGTCTGGTGGTGCAGGCGATCACGGCGCGCGACCTGATCGTGGTGCAGGCGGTGGCCATGCTGATGGTCGCGGCGACCGTCATCGCGAGCTTCCTGACCGATGTCGCGCAGGTGGTCCTCGATCCTCGGTTGAGGGATCGGACATGAGCAGATGGGGCGGCCCGATCCTGCTCGGCCTGATTCTGGCCGCAGCGTTGCTGTCGCTCGTCTGGACGCCCTGGGATGTGGCCGCGATCGACGTCGCGCATCGGCTCGAGCCCGCATCGGCGGCACATTGGCTGGGGACCGACCATTTGGGACGTGACCTGCTGTCGATGCTGATGGCGGGCGCACGTCCGTCGCTGGGTGTCGCGGCTTTGGCACTCGCGATCGGTCTTGCGGGCGGCGTGCCGCTTGGACTGATCGCTGCGGCGCGGCCGGGCTGGGTCGACGAGCTGGTCGCGCGCGGCGCGGATATCCTCTTCGCCTTTCCGGCGATCCTGCTCGCCTTGCTGGTGATCGCGATCCTCGGCCCCGGCGCCACCCATGCCGCGCTGGCGATCGGACTGTTCAACATTCCGGTCTTCGCGCGCGTGACGCGGGCGTCGGCGCGCGCGATCTGGACCCGCGATTTCATCCTGGCGGCGCGGCTGGCGGGCAAAGGACAGATTCTGATTTCGCTCGAGCATGTGCTGCCGAATGTCGCCGGCCCGCTCGTCGTTCAGGCGAGCCTGCAATTGTCGCTGGCGGTGCTCGCCGAAGCCGGCCTGTCTTTTCTCGGTCTCGGTGCGCAGCCGCCGGCGGTGAGCTGGGGGCGGATGGTGGCGGATGCGCAGACGCTGATCGGCACCGCCCCGAGCCTGGTTTTGCTGCCTGGCCTCGCGATCGTCGTCACCGTGTTCGCGATCAACCTGACGGGCGAGGCGTTGCGCGATAGCATCGCGCCGGAGACCGGGCTGTGAAGCCGCTCGAAATCGCGCATCTCTCGGTCCGCTATGGCGATGTCGTCGCGCTTGACGATGTGTGTCTTGCAGTGGGCGCGGGCGAGATTGTGGCGCTGGTCGGGCCGTCCGGCTCGGGCAAGTCGACGCTCGCGGCGGCAGCGATGGATTTGCTGCCGATCGAGGCAATCGAACAGGGGGTGGTGCGGATCGAAGGCACCGACATCCGCACCTTGCCCGAGAAACGGCTCGAAGCGCTGCGCGGTGGGCGCGTGGGCATCGTCTTCCAGGAGCCCGCGACCGCGCTCAATCCCGCGCTGACGATCGGACGCCAGATCGCCGAGGTGCTCGAGCTTCACAGCGATCTTGGCCGCTCGGAGATCGCCGCCGAGGTGGACCGATTACTGGCCGAGGTCGGGCTCGGCCTCTCGGCCAGGCGTTTCCCGCACACTTTGTCGGGTGGACAGCGCCAGCGCGTCGCGATCGCGATGGCGATTGCGGCCAGGCCGGCGTTGCTGCTCGCGGACGAACCCACCGCCTCGCTCGACCCGGTCGCGCAGGCCGAGATCGCCGCCCTGCTGCAATCGCTAGTCCGCCGGCGCGGCATGGGGCTGTTGCTGGTCACGCACGATTTCGCGCTCGCCCGCCGGATCGCAGATCGGGTGGTTGCACTGGATCAAGGGCGGCTAGGTGAACCGGCCCTGGTGGAAATCGGGCCTCCCAAACGCGAGTACCCGACGCGCGGCGGGCCTATGTTGGTGCTGAATCAGGTCACCCGAACCTATCCGGCAAAGCGTGGGCGGGTTGCAGCGCTGACCGAGATATCGTTGTTGCTCGCACGCGGCGAGACGTTGGCCGTGATCGGCGCGTCCGGGTCCGGCAAGTCGACCTTGGCGCGCGTCGCGCTCGGGCTCGACACGCCTGATTCCGGGCGGGTCACGCTGGGCGGGCGAGATTGGGCGACGGCGCGCGGTGCGGCGCGTCGTGCCATGCGGCGGCGGGTCCAGGCGGTGTTCCAGGATCCTGGGGCGAGCTTCGACCCGCGTCAGACAGCCGAACGGATCGTGGCTGAGCCCTTGCATCTGCTGGATCGGATTTCAGCCGAAGAACGCAGAGCGAAGGTGGCGGAAGTCTTGGCGCAGGTGGGCCTGCCCGCCGACGCGATGGAGCGGCTGCCGCAAGCTTTCTCGGGCGGGCAGCGTCAGCGTATCGCCATTGCCCGCGCGCTGATTCTCAAGCCAGATTTGATCCTGTTCGACGAGGCGCTGAGCGCGCTCGACCCCGCCTTGCGCGAGGAGATCATCGCGTTGCTGCTGCAATTGCAGGCGGAGCTTGGCCTGACCTACCTCTTCATCGCGCACGACATGGATCTGGTGCGGCGCATGGCCGACCGCGTGCTCGTCCTGCGCGCGGGCCGCGCGGTTGCATGCGGGGCTTTAGAGGAGGTGTTCGACCGTCCGACCGACCCGTATCTCGCGGCGATGCTGGCTTAGCCGAGCAGGACCGCGGCCGCCTGATCCCACATCTGCGGGGAGGCGGCGGCGAGCAGGCCCTTGCCGGTCTGGGTGATCTCGTACGGAGCACCGTCGAAGCGCGCGACCTTGCCGCCCGATTCCTGCACGATCAGCGCGCCCGGCGCATGATCCCAGACGTGCGTGCGCCAGAAGAGCGCGAGGTCGTTGGTGCCCAACATCACGCGCGGATATTGCTCGGCGGCGCAGCGCGGGATGCCCACGCAACGCATCCTGCCCTCGGCCCGGCGCTCGATGTCGATGCGCAGCTCCGGCGGCAAATATTTGGTCGAAAGGCCCGCGACCGGGATTGCGTCGCCGCTCGTGCGCGCCTGGGTGCGCGTTCCATTGACGAACGCGCCCTGGCCGCGGCCCGCGCTGCACATCCGGTCCAGCACCGGATCGTAGAGCCAGGCCGCCTCGCTCACGCCGTCCACCGCGAGCGCGACCATGATCCCGAACGGCGTCTCGCCCGCGGCGAAATTGGCAGTGCCGTCGATCGGATCGACGATCCAGACCGCACCGTCGCCGATATTGTCGAGCAGGCTCGGGTCGGCCGAAGAGGCTTCCTCCCCAACGACGCGCGAGCCCGCGAGCATCCGCGTCAGACCTTCGCTCAGCGCGATCTCGCTTTCCTTGTCAGCGATCGTGACGAGCTCGTCCGGCGCCTTTTCCTCGATCTCGGCCGCGTCCAGCTGACGGAAACGCGGCATCACGATCCGCGCAGCGACGTCGCGGATCAACGCCTGAACTTCCGTGTCATAAGCGATCAGGGCTCTTCTCCCGGGATGAGGCCGCGTGTGTTGGGTCGGAAACGCTCGTGCCGCGGCAGATCGTCCGCGGCGGGCGCCCAGGCGATGCGGCTGCCATAGAAAATGTGGAAATCGGGAACGACGCGGTCGGGCTCATCCAGTGTCGCGATCGAGAAATCGACCGTCTCGGGCTGATGATCGACCTGCATCAGGAAAGGCGTGCCGCAGCGGCTGCAGAAGCGCCGATGACCGAAATCGCTCGACGCGAACTGCCCGACCAGCGCCTCACCCTGCGTGAATTGGAAATCTCCGATCGGCACGGTCGCGAACGCCATTGCCGGGCTGCCCGAATTGAGCTGGCAGGTCCGGCAATGGCACCAGCCCGCGTCGAACGGCTCTGAGGCGAGGCGGTATCGCACCGCCCCACACGCACAGCCGCCGGTCCAGTCGTTTGCCATCAGCTACGATAATCGGCGTTGATTGAAATATATCCGTGCGTGAGATCGCAGGTCCATACGGTGGCGCGGCCCTCGCCCAGGCCCAGATCGACCCCGATCTCGATCTCCTGCCCCTTCAGATGCGCCGCGACCGGCGCCTCGTCATAGCCCTCGGCGGCAAGGCCGTTGCGCGCGACCTGGGTCGCGCCGAACCGGATCGAGAGCAGGTCACGCTCGGCGCGCTCGCCCGCTTTGCCGACCGCCATGACAACCCGGCCCCAATTGGCGTCCTCGCCCGCGATAGCCGTCTTCACCAAGGGCGAGTTGGCGACCGACATCGCGATGCGGTGCGCCGAGGCGTCGCTCTCCGCGCCCTCGACGCTGATCTGGATGAATTTGGACGCACCCTCGCCGTCGCGCACGACCAGATGCGCGAGCTGGCGGCAAATGCCGGTGAGCGCCGCCTGGAACGCGTCCGCGCCGTCATCGTCGAACGACGCGAGCGGCGCATTGCCCGCCTTGCCGGTGGCGAATGCCAGCACGGTGTCCGAAGTCGAGGTGTCGCCATCGACCGTGATGCACGAGAAAGTCGATGTGTTGGCCGCGTCCAGCATCGCCTGGAGGAAAGGCGCCTCCACCGCCGCATCGGTGAAGATGAAGCCCAGCATCGTCGCCATGTCGGGCGCGATCATGCCCGATCCCTTGATGATGCCGATCAGCGTGACGGTCTTGCCGCCGACGATCGCGGTCGCGCTCGCCGCTTTGGGGAAAGTGTCGGTGGTGCCGATCGTGTTGGTGGCATCCAGCCAGTTCGCCTCCGGCGCCTGCAGCACCGCGTCGATTCCGGCCTCGGCCTTGTCGATCGGCAGCGGCACGCCGATCACCCCAGTCGAGGCGACGAACACGTCGGAGGGTTTGCAGCCGACATGACCCGCGACCCGCGCCGCAATCGCCTCGACCGCCGCGCGGCCGCGATTGCCGGTGAAGGCGTTCGAGTTGCCCGCATTGACCACCAGCGCGCGCGCCTGGCCGAGCGGCAGTGCCCTGCGGCACCATTCCACCTCGGGCGAGGGGCATTTGCTCTGTGTGGTGACGCCCGCGACTGCGGTCCCGGCATCCAGCGCGACATAGGTCAGATCGGTCCGTTCCCATGCCTTGTAGCCCGCACGCGTCACCGCGACTCGCACGCCGGCGATCGGCGGCAAAGCGGGGAAGGGCGAGGCGAGGGGGGAGATCGGTCCGGACATGGGCCGCCGCCTAGCAGCGATCTGTGACGAAGTGTATCCGCTATGCATCATACGCAGGATGGACGCGCGGCTCGACTCATCTTACATGAACGCCTGATGCGTTTGCTGCTTCTCCTCTCTGCCTTCCTGACCGCGCTCACCGGCGCGGTGGTGGGCACGGCCGCCTCGGCCCAGCCGATCGTGGCGAGCACCAGCGCAAGCCATGCGAAGGTCGGCGCCAACGTCACCGTGACCGCGCCCGTGCCCGAAGAGGTGCGTGGAGCCTTTGCCGCACCCGGAACGTGGCGCTCGAGCCTGGTTTCCGCCCCGCGCATCTCGCGCAAATCCTATGGCGAGCGTCGGCGCGAATAGCGCCGCTTAAGCCGCTTTCTCCGGCCCTTCGGCCGGTCCGCACCCAAAATCCATCATAAGCGTTCGGCCGCTGGCGGCGACGCGCTGCTATCCAGACAGGAAAACCACACACATGTTCGCTGGCATTGCCAAAGCCGTCTTCGGCTCGTCCAACGACCGCTACGTCAAGTCGATGCAGCCGTTGGTGCGCAAGATCGCATCGTTCGAGCCCGCTCTGCAGGCGATGAGCGATGAGGAGCTTTCGGGCCAGACGGCGGCGTTTCGCGCGCGGCTCGATGCGGGCGAGACGCTCGACCAGCTCCTGCCCGAGGCCTTCGCGACTGTGCGCGAGGCAGCGAGGCGCGTGCTCGGCCAGCGCCATTACGACGTGCAGATGGTCGGCGGCATCGTCCTCCACCGCGGCGAGATCGCGGAGATGCGCACGGGCGAAGGCAAGACGCTGGTGGCGACGCTGGCGGTCTATCTGAACGCGTTACCCGGCAACGGCGTGCATGTCGTCACGGTCAACGATTATCTCGCCGCGCGCGATGCCGAGTGGATGGGCCAGGTCTACAAATTCCTGGGGCTCACCGTCGGCGTGATCGTGCCCAATCTGACCGACGCGCAGCGCAGCGAAGCCTATAATGCGGACATCACCTACGCGACCAATAACGAGCTCGGTTTCGATTATCTGCGCGACAATATGAAATATGACCGCGCCCAGATGGTGCAGCGGCCGTTCGCGCACGCGATCGTCGACGAGGTCGATTCGATCCTGATCGACGAAGCCCGTACGCCGCTGATCATCTCGGGCCCGACCGAGGACAAGTCGGAGCTGTACAAGTCGGTCGATGCGATCGTGAAGACGATTGCGCCCGAACATTACGAGCATGATGAGAAAGCCCGTTCGGTCATCCTGACCGAGGACGGCACCGAATGGGTCGAGCGTGCATTGGAGGCCGCCGGGCTGTTGCAGGGCACCAATCTCTACGATTTCGAGAATACGCAGGTGGTCCACCACCTCAACCAGGCACTCAAGGCCAACGTCGCCTTCCGTCGGGACATCGATTACATCGTCAAGGACAACAAGGTCGTCATCATCGACGAATTCACCGGCCGCATGATGGACGGCCGCCGCTGGTCGGACGGCCTCCACCAGGCGGTCGAGGCCAAGGAAGGCGTCAATATCGAGCCCGAGAATCAGACGCTCGCCTCGATCACCTTCCAGAATTATTTCCGCATGTATCCCAAGCTGTCTGGCATGACCGGCACCGCCGCGACCGAGGCGAACGAATTCTACCAGATCTACAAGATGAACGTGGTCTCGATCCCGACCAACGTGCCCGTCCAGCGCAAGGACGAGGATGACGAATTCTACAAGAATATCGGCGACAAGTTCGCTGCGATCACCAAGGCGATCCGGGACAAGCAATTGACCGGCCAGCCGGTGCTGGTCGGCACCGTCTCGATCGAGAAATCGGAAATGCTGTCCGAATATCTCCAGAAGGAAGGCGTCACGCACAATGTGCTGAACGCCCGCTATCACGAGCAGGAAGCGCATATCGTGGCGCAGGCCGGCCGCCTGGGTGCGGTCACGATCGCGACCAATATGGCGGGCCGCGGAACCGACATCCAGTTGGGCGGCAATCTCGAAATGCGGATGCTGGCCGAGCATCCCGACCTGGTCGCCGGAACGCCCGAATATGAAAGCGTCGCCGACGGCATCCGCGCCGAGATCGCGACCGAAAAGGCCGCCGTGCTCGCCGCCGGCGGATTGTTCGTGCTCGGCACCGAGCGGCATGAGAGCCGCCGTATCGACAATCAGCTGCGCGGCCGGTCGGGCCGCCAGGGTGATCCGGGTCTCAGCCGCTTCTATCTCAGTCTCGACGACGATCTGCTGCGCATTTTCGGTCCCCAGACGATGTTCGCCAAGATGATGAACAAGAATCTGGAGGATGGCGAAGCGATCATCTCGCCCTGGATCTCCAAGGCGATCGAGACCGCGCAGAAGAAGGTCGAGGCGCGCAATTACGACATCCGCAAGCAGGTCGTCGAATATGACGACGTCATGAACGACCAGCGCAAGGTCGTGTACGAGCAGCGCGCCGACATCATGGACGCCAACGCGGTCGATGATGTCGTTGCCGATATGCGCGCCGAGACGGTCAATGCGATCGTGGCCGACGCCTGCCCGCCGGGATCCTATCCCGAGCAATGGAATATCGCGGGCCTCAAGGAAGCCGCGGCCGACATTTTCGGCATTCAGCCCCCGATCGAGGAATGGCTGCAGGAAGAGATGGTCGAGCCCGAGCTGCTCGCCACGCGCATCCAGGAGGCGGCGGAAACCGAGCTCGCGGCGCGCGTCGCCGAAGTCGGCCAGGAAAGCTGGCACAATATCGAGAAGAGCGTCCTGCTTCAGCAGCTCGATCATCATTGGAAGGAGCATCTCTCGACGCTCGACGCGCTGCGCCAGGTGATCCACCTGCGCGCTTATGCGCAGAAGACGCCGATCAACGAATATAAGCAGGAAGCCTTCGCGATGTTCGAGCGCATGCTCAGCGTGATTCGCGAGGACGTGACGCGCACGCTCTCCAACATCCGCTTCAACTTCGCACCGCCGCCCGAAATGCCGAAGATGCCCGATATCTTCACCACCACGCACATCGATCCGCTGACCGGCTATGACGACAGCGCTGATCGCGACGCGGCCTCGCTCGGCCTCGTCACCACGCGCCTTCCGCCGCTGCAGATGGTCCAGCCCGATGCGCCGGTGCTGGGCGATCCCGCGGAATGGGAAAACCGCGTCAGCCGCAACGCGCCTTGCCCATGCGGCTCGGGCCGCAAGTACAAGCATTGCCACGGGCAGCTGTAGGCGGAGCAGGACCCTAATCCGTTCGTGCTGAGCCTGTCGAAGCACTGTCCTGCTTCCCCCATACAGGGAGAAAAGGCAGCCCTTCGACAAGCTCAGGGCGAACGGCGGTGGCTTCGTCTCGAGGTTTCCTGCGAGCCGCCCGGCGCTAGCCGAACAGCCGCGCGAAGAAACCGCGCTTCTCTGTGGCTCAGGACTGCCGATCGGTTTCAGGCTGGTATAACGGATGGCGTCCAGCTCACCTTCGCCGAGCATGAAGCCGCAGATCGACTCTGCAAGCTTGGGAGCCACGTCGAAGATGAAATCCACGTCGGCTTCCTCGCCGCCTTGGATATTCTGTTCGGCCTTGATGTCACGAACGATGGTCTCAAGTTGCTCCGGCGGATTTCCGCCGATTTGCAGGGAATAGAGACTCTCATCACCGTTTGGATCGTGAACCACGCTCCAGATCTTTTCGCCGGCCTGATAGCCGCACGCCTCGGAATACGTGACGTGCTCGTTGATCCTGCACGCCACGGCCGGCCCAAGGAGGGTTAGCTTCGATAGGCGGCCTTCGAATGCGTCTTCATCGTCGTCACTGATGACGAGCTGCCAGTCCGGCAAGTCGATCAACGCAACCCCGTCCATGAATAAGCCTGGCCTCGGTGCGGGTGATGCCTCCATCCCGAGCACTTCCATCACCCGTTCGGGGCTCAATCCCTGAACCGCGACCCATGAATGTGAAAAGCCCATTGCTGATTCTCCCCGCTCTCTGCCTGAGATGCTGGCAGATCGGTTCGGAATCTAAAGAACAAAATAGGAACTTCGAACCGGGATAAGATCCGAAGTGGAGGATGAAACCTTACTTTTTCGGGCCGAACCCGGAAAGCGGCTTCAGCACGATCCAGATATAGGCGAGCGTCCCCAGCAACACGACGATGGCCAGACCGTGGTTGAGGTAATCGACCCCGCCCTCATGCTTCACCGCCTGGTTGCCCAGATAATTGGCGGCCGCGCAGCCGACCGACGCGGCGAGATATTGCCAGATCGAATCCTGCGGTTCGCCCGTGCCCGAGGACCGCTGCAGGAAGAGAACGATGAGTCCGGCAAAAATCGCCACCGTCACCCAATCGTACACCGTTTCCATAACGCGATCTCTCCCCTGATGCGCCTCCCTGCCACGGCGGGGCGGGGCGATGCAACAACAGTCATGCGCCAGGCTCTCCGACAGGACGCGACCGCCGTCCTGCGACCATAAAGGTTTGTTGCGGCGTCCCCATCGCTCGGGCAAGCTTCACGCTTTCCGTGACAGGGAGTGACTATGGCGAGCAGGGCCGAGATTGCGACCGAAGAGCAAAGCCGCGATCACGGTCTGCTGCGCGCGATGGGCGTGTTCACGTTCGCCGCGGCGATCACTAACGAGGTGGTCGGATCGGGCGTCTATCGCCTGCCCGCCGTGATGGCGACCGCGGCGGGGACGGTGGCGCCTTATGCCTATCTCGCCTGCCTGATCGCGATGGCGGCGATCGTGCTCTGCTTCGCCGAAGCCGGAAGCCGCGTTCCGACCAGCGGTGGCCCCTATGGCTATGTCGAGGCCGCGTTCGGTCCGATGCCGGGCTTCGTCGCGGGAGTGCTGGTCTGGTTTTCGAGTGTCCTCGCCTGTGGCGGGATTGCGGTCGCGCTGGCGGACACGGTCGGTTCGGCTTTCCCGGCAATGGCCGCCCCAGTGGCGCATACGATGGTGGTCGTCGCCGTGTTGGGGCTGATGACGTTCATCAACATTATCGGGGTCGATATCGCTGCGAAGATTTTGGGCCTGGCGACGATGGCGAAGCTGCTGCCGCTCTTCCTGTTCCTGATCGTGGGCGGCGGCGCTCTGCTGATGGGCCATGCCACCGCCGCGCCGATCGATACACCGCCGACCGATGGCTTCGGCGCCGCCGCCATCCTCGGCGTGTTCGCGCTGACCGGGATGGAGACGCCGCTGGCCGCCTCGGGCGAAGTGCGCGATCCGGCGCGCACCGTGCCGCGTGCGCTCCTTCTCGCGATGATATCGATCGGCTTGCTCTATATTGCGGTGCAGATCGTCTCGGATCGATTGCTCGGCGTCGGGCTGATCGGATCGAAGGCGCCGCTCGCGGACGCGCTCGGCACGCTCGATCCGCGCTGGCGGGCGCCTTTGCTCGCGGGCGCGTTCGGGTCGATGCTGATCTGGCTTGGTAGCGATCTGCTCGGCGCGCCGCGCGTCCTGTTCGCCTTCGGCCGCGACGGGTTTCTGCCCGCCGTCCTAGGCAAGGTTCACGCCCGCTGGCACACGCCCTACGTCGCGATCCTGGCCCATTTCGTGCTCGCGCTGGGCCTGGCACTGACCGGCACGTTCGAGAAGCTCGCCATCCTCTCCACGCTCGCCATCGCGCCGCTCTACATGTCGGTCTGCGCGGCGGCGGTGAAATTGCGGCGCGGCGACGTCGCGATATTGGGCAAGCCGCTCGCGGTGCCCGGGCTCGCCGTCATCGCCGCGTTCGGCATTCTCAGCATGATCGGCATGATCGGCCTCGCTAAGCCGGCCGAGCAGATCGCGCTGGCGGGTCTGCTGATCGGCGGCGTCATACTCTATTATGTGATGCGCGCGCTCCACGGCGGGGCCAGGGTTTAGAAGCACTTCAAGCCAGGATCTTCGCCAGCCCCTTCGAAAGTTGCAGCGCGCCGTTCAACTGCGCGGCGGCGTCGGGCCAGGCGCGGCTGATCACTAGCTTGCTGTCGGGACGCAATTTGGCCGTGCCCTTGAGCCGGTCGACATAGCCGAGCAAACCCGGGAGGTCGGGGAAATTGTCCTCGAAGAAGGTGACGAGCGCGCCCTTCGGCCCGACGTCGAGCTTGGCGATACAAGCCTTCTTGGCGTTCAGCTTGGTTTCGATGATCGACAGCAGGTTCGCGGTCGGCTGCGGCAGCGGACCGAAACGGTCGATCATCTCGGCCGCGAACGCCTCGATCTCCCCCTTGTTCTCCAGCTCGTTCATGCGCCGGTAGAGGCCCATGCGCAGATCGAGATCGGGGACATAATCGTCCGGGATCATGATGGGCGCGTCGACGCTGATCTGGGGCGAGAATTCGCGGCTGCGCGCGTGCTCGGCCAGCCCGCCTGCCTTGGCCTCGAGGATCGCGTCTTCCAGCATCGACTGGTAAAGTTCGAACCCGACCTCCCGGATATGGCCCGATTGCTCGTCGCCGAGCAGATTGCCAGCTCCACGAATGTCGAGATCATGCGATGCGAGCTGGAAGCCAGCGCCCAAAGTGTCGAGATTCTGGAGGATGTGAAGGCGTTTCTCCGCGGTCTCGCTGACGATACGATTGGGCGGCGTGGTGAGATAGGCATAAGCGCGCGTCTTGGCTCGACCGACGCGTCCGCGCAGCTGGTAGAGCTGGGCAAGACCGAAGCGGTCGGCGCGGTGGACGATCAACGTGTTGGCGCTCGGGATGTCGAGCCCGCTCTCGACGATCGTGGTCGATACCAGCACATCGAATTTCTTGTCGTAGAAGGCCGACATCCGCTCCTCGACCTCGGTCGCGGACATCTGGCCGTGCGCGACGACGTAGCGAACCTCGGGTACTTCCTTGCGCAGGAATTCCTCGATGTCGGGCAGGTCCTTGATGCGCGGCACGACGAAGAAGCTCTGCCCGCCGCGATAATGTTCGCGCAGCAAGGCCTCGCGGATCACGACCGGGTCCCACGGCGCCACATAAGTCCGCACCGCCAGGCGATCGACCGGCGGGGTCTGGATCACAGACAATTCGCGCAGGCCCGACATCGCCATCTGCAACGTCCGCGGGATCGGCGTGGCGGTGAGGGTCAGGACATGCACGTCCGCCTTCATGCTCTTCAGCCGTTCCTTGTGTGTCACGCCGAAACGCTGTTCCTCGTCGACGATGACCAGGCCCAGCCGCTTGAACTCGACGCCTTTGGCGAGGATCGCGTGCGTGCCGATCACGATATCGATCGTCCCCGCTTCCAATCCCTCTTTGGTTCGTTTGGCTTCAGCCGCAGGAACCAAACGGGATAAACGGCCGACCTCGATCGGGAAGCCGCGCATTCGCTCGACGAAATTGGTATAATGCTGGCGGGCGAGCAGGGTGGTCGGGCAGACCAACGCCACCTGCATCCCCGCCATCGCCGCGACGAAGGCCGCGCGCAGCGCGACCTCGGTCTTGCCGAAGCCGACATCGCCCACGATCAGCCGGTCCATGGGCTTGCCCGCGGCCAGATCCTCCAGCGCATCGTCGATCGCGCGATCCTGGTCGTCGGTTTCCTCATACGGGAAGCGATCCGCAAAGGCGGCATAAGCGGTATCGGTCTGCGCGACGTCGGCGGCGCGCAGCGCACGGAGCGCCGCGGTGGCGATGAGCTCGCCCGCAATCTCGCGGATGCGCTCCTTCATCCGCGCCTTGCGCGTCTGCCAGGCGACGCCGCCCAATTTGTCGAGGCTCGCGCCTTCCTCGCTGCCGTAGCGGCTCAGGACCTCGAGATTCTCGACCGGGACATAGAGCTTGTCGCCGCCGGCATAAGACAAGGCGACGCAATCGTGCGGCACCTTCGACACCGGAATCTGGGTCAGGCCCTCGTAGCGCCCGATACCGTGATCGGCATGGACGACCAGGTCGCCCGGCGAGAGCGTCGCCAGTTCGGCGAGGAAGGCGTCGGCCGATTTCCGCCGTTTCTGGCGACGGATCAGGCGGTCGCCGAGCATATCCTGCTCGGTGAGCAGGGCAATTTCGGGCGTCGTGAAGCCATGGTCGAGCGGCAACACCGTCAGCGCGGTGGTTCCGGCCCGGAAGGCGGCGCCGAGCGCATCCTGCCAATCGTCGGCGAGCATCGCGCCGTCGTGCCCATGATCGTTGAGCAGGCCCTTCAGCCGCTCGCGCGCGCCGATCGAATAGCTCGCCAGCACGACCTTGTGCTTCGAACGGGCAAGATCGCGGATATGGGCGACCACGGCTTCGTAGACATTGGCATTCTGCGTGCGTTCGGGCGTGAAATCGCGCGGGCCGTCGACGCCGAAATCGACCACGCTGGCGCTTTCGGGCTCATGATAGGGTGTGGTCAGATGGATCGGGCGGTCCTTGATCGCCTCGCGCCATTCCTTCGCCGACAGATAGAGCGTGTCCGGCTCGATCGGGCGATAGCTTCCCGGATCGCTGGACTTCGCGCGCTGGCGATTCTCGTAATAATCGCCGATCGATTCGAAGCGCGCATCGGTCGCGGCGTCCGCGCCGCTGTCGCGGATGATTAGGTCGTCTTCGGAAAGGTGGTCGAACAAGGTCGCCAGCCGCTCCTCCAGCAATGGCAACCAATGCTCCATACCGGCGAGTCGCCGGCCTTCGGACAGCGCCTGATATAGCGGATCGCCGGTCGCGGTGGCGCCGAACTTCTCGCGATAACGGCTGCGGAAGCGCTTGATCGCCTCGGCATCCAGCAACGCCTCGGACGCCGGCAGCAGCGTGAACCCGTCGATATTGGCGGTGGTGCGCTGGTCCTCGGGCGAGAATTGGCGAACGGTCTCGATCTCGTCCCCGAAGAAATCGAGACGGAGGGCGAGGTTCTCGCCGGATGGAAACAGATCGACCAGACCGCCGCGCACCGCATATTCGCCCGCTTCGTGCACCGTGTCCGCCCGCACATAGCCGTTGGCCTGGAGCAGTTCGGCGAGCGCGTCACGATCGATCCGCTCGCCCGGGGCAAGGCTCGCCGACAATTGCCGGACGCGGAACGGGGTAAGCGTGCGCTGCGTGATCGCGTTGACCGTCGTGACCAGAAGCTGCGGCTTGTCGACCTTGCGCTGGAGCGCATGCAGCGCTGCCAACCGTTCCGACGTCGCACGCAGTGACGGGGAGGCGCGGTCGTAGGGCAGACAATCCCAGGCCGGGAAGGTCAGCACCTCTAACTCCGGCGCGAAATAGCGCGCATTGTCGGCCAGCGCACGCATCGCGCTTTCATCGGGCGCGATGAACACCGCGCGGGCGCCCTCGGCTCTTTGGCCGGCGGCACGCGCGAGGTCCGCCATCAGCCAGGGCAGGAAACCCGCCGGCGCACCGGCCAGGGTCAGCGCCTCGCCGGCTTTCAATATTTTTTGAAGATCAGCCACTTACTTCTCGATAGGAATATAGTCGAGGACCTGCATCCGCTCCATCAGCGGCCCCTGCCAGCGTTCGGGAATAAGGATCGTTCCGATTGCCCAACCCATGATTTCGACATCCTCTTCGTCCATCAGAGCTTCGTACCAGGCGATCTGGTCCTCGCTCCAATCGGCCGAGAAAGTATCGAAGAAGCCGCCGATCAGCAGATCGGCTTCCTTGGTGCCGCGATGCCAGGCGCGGAAGCGCAGGCGCTTGAGGCGGATGTCGCGGTCCATAAGGCTCCAACGGGCGATAGCCGGCGGTGGAAAACCGTCGGCTTGAAAAAGATGAAACGTCATGCCGGACTTGTTCCGGCATCCACCCATCATCCGCACGGTCAGCGCGGATCGGCCCAGTGGACCCCGGAACAAGTCCGGGGTGACGGCTTGCGATATGGCCGCAGTTGCTACACGCATCTAGTGATGCGGCCCGATATTCTCAATCCGCTGTTCGCCGAAGTCGAGGCGCTGAAAGGGGTGGGCCCGCAAATGGCCAAGCCCCTGGCGCGGCTTGGGCTTTCGCGCGCGATCGACCTGCTCTTCCATCTCCCGACCGGCTGGATCGATCGCAAGGCGGTGACCGAGCTGGATGAGGCCGATGTCGGCCAGATCGTCACCGTCACCGTCACCCCCACCGAATATCGCATGTCGGGCAGCGCGCGCGCGCCCGCCAGGGTGGTCGCGCTCGACGCGGCCGGCAATGCGATCAGTCTCGTCTTCTTCGGCGGGTCATCCGGCTGGGCCAAGAAGCAATTGCCGCTGGGCGAGGCCAAGGCGGTGTCGGGCAAGCTCGATCGCTACGACCAATGGCTCCAGATCGTGCACCCCGAGGTGATGACGGCCGAGGAGGCGAAGGCATTTCCGCCACGCGAGGCGGTCTATGCCCTGTCCGAAGGCCTCACCAACAAAAGGCTGGCGGCGCTGGTCGCGCAGGCGATCGCGCGGATGCCGGATCTGCCCGAATGGATCGAGCCTAGCCTGGCCGCGAAGCAGGGCTGGCCGAACTGGCGCGAGGCGCTGATCCGCATCCACGCGGACCCTTCCGACACGAAGGCGCGCGAGCGGCTGGCCTATGACGAGATATTCGCCAACCAGCTTGCCCTGATGCTGGTTCGCGCCTCCTCGCGCGGTCGCAAGGGCACGCCGCTGCAGGGTGATGGTCGGCTGCGGGGTGCGCTCAAGCTGCCCTACACGCCGACCGGCGCACAGACCCGCACCGTCGCCGAGATCGAAGGCGACATGGCACAATCCGCGCCGATGCTGCGCCTGCTTCAGGGCGATGTCGGCGCGGGCAAGACCCTCGTCGCGTTGATGGCGTTGCTGATCGCGGTCGAGGCGGGCGCGCAGGGCGCTTTGCTCGCGCCGACCGAAATCCTCGCGCGCCAGCATTTCGAGAGTCTGTCGCGCCTGCTCGCCGGCGTTCCGGTCAACCTCGCCATCCTCACCGGGCGCGACAAGGGCCGTGCGCGCGAAGCGACGTTGATGGGGCTCGCTGACGGCTCGATCGACATCCTCGTCGGCACGCACGCAATCTTCCAGGAGGCGGTCAGCTACAAGCGCCTCGGCCTCGCGGTAGTCGATGAACAGCATCGCTTCGGCGTCGCGCAGCGCATGCTGCTCACCCAGAAAGCCGAGAAGCCGCCGCACTTGCTGGCAATGACGGCCACGCCGATCCCGCGCACGCTCACGCTCGCCCAATATGGCGAGATGGATTCGAGCCAGCTCGACGAAATGCCGCCCGGCCGCCAGCCGATCGAAACGCGCGTCATTTCCGACGACCGCCTGATCGAAGTGATCGATGGCCTGCAGCGCCACCTCGCCGCCGGCAATCAGGCCTATTGGGTCTGTCCCCTAGTCGAGGAAAGCGAAACCAGCGATCTCGCCGCCGCGGAGGATCGCGCCGCCGCCTTGCGGATGCGGCTCGGCGACAGGGTCGGGCTGGTCCACGGCCGGATGAAGGGTCCGGAAAAGGATGCGGTGATGGCCGCCTTCCAGCGCGGCGAGCTCGGTCTTCTGGTTGCCACCACGGTGATCGAGGTCGGCGTCGATGTGCCCAATGCGACGCTGATGGTGGTCGAACATGCCGACCGCTTCGGCCTTGCCCAGCTCCATCAGTTGCGCGGCCGCGTCGGTCGGGGAGAAGGCCGATCGATCTGCCTGCTGCTGCGTACCGCGGGACCGATGAGCGAAACGGCACGCGCGCGCCTGGCATTGCTGCGCGATACCAATGACGGCTTCCGCATCGCCGAGGAAGATCTGCGCCTGCGCGGCGCGGGCGAGATTTTGGGCACGCGCCAGTCGGGCGAGGCCGGGTTCCGCGTCGCGACGCCCGAACAGGTGGCCGATCTCATCGAAAGCGCGACCCAGGACGCGCGCCTGCTGGTGGATCGCGACGGCGGACTGCAAGGGCCACGTGGGCAGGCGGCGCGGATCGCGCTCTATCTGTTCGAGCGTGATGCGGCGGTGGGGTTGATCCGGTCGGGATAAGAAGGGCGCCGTCGCCAATTCGAAGAATCTGGCGACGGCGTGCCTACGCGATTTGGGCAGGTCTATTTGGCAGCGTTTTGGGGGCCAGCGGATCCTTGCGGTTCGGCTGCCGTGGCTGCCGCCGGCTGAGCGAAGTCGATCGCAATTTCCTCCGCAACAAAGGCCGTAACGTGAGTTCCGGCGGGCAAATGAGCGCTGGTGCCGGTAACAAAGAACCCCGCAACGGGAAGGAATGCGACGGCCGCTACAACCCCTCCAGTGCCGGTCTCTCCCCGATCCGTGAAGCTCCCGTTCAACTTTATTTGCCGCCCATTGGCCTCCACATACGAGACACGCCCGGTAAAGCCGCCGGACTTGCCCCACATGCCCTTGTTTCGAACTGTCATGATTTCACCCACGGCGCGACTTCCGCCAGGGATCACCACCTGTCCGTTCAGCATCACGGGCTGGAGCACGTCCATTTGCACCGACTGCCCTACATGCATGGCTTTGTGCTCGGTCGTGAGCGCCTCCCGAATTTCAAGCTGAACGGCCGTGCCCGCGTGCAGAACATTGTCCGCCGTGGGCGAGACAGTCATAGCCGCAGTCTGGGCGATGGCCGGTGCGCTCGCACCGATGGCGAGAAGAATAAGGGCTTTCCTCATTTCGCTGACACCGCAGAATCGCTGAACTTGATGGCCACGCCGGTTGCATTGGTCTGCCCCCAGCTCATTGCGCTAATGTGGGATTCACCGAATGACGCATGAATTACGGCGTCGGCGCCTAGTTTCTTTCCGCGCTCCCAAAGCTCGCGATAAATCTTTTCCTTCGAAACGGCCTTGCTGAACAGCGTGGCCTTTCGCACCCCCGCCGTGATTTGGCCCACCACCGTGTATGGACGATCGCTAACATCGCCCGCGATGACCGGCGGATTGGGAAGTTCGGCCGCTTTGACAGCGGTAGTGGAATCGGCAGCTTCTTGAGCGAGCGCCGGGCCGGCCATTGCAAGTAGCACGGACGCCAAAATGACTTTGGTTTTCATAAGCCTCCCCTGATCAACCTCGGCCCCCGCCGAGTCCGCTTACGCAATCGTAGCGAACGACAACCATCTGAAGAATGGGAAGATCATGTCAATCACAACCTCTTCCAGAGCGCTCAGTATCTAGCGGGTAAGGTCGTGCTTACGACTTGCGCGGAACCGAACGGGCATCGGGCTGTGCGCTGGGCGATTTCCCGAACGCCGCAGCCAAGCACGAACAATCACTTCCGTTCGAGCAATCCGTGGCGTTTCTTGCCCAGGCTGATCTTCACGCTCGCGCCGGGATCGATCTCGATCTCGTAGCGCTCGTCCTTGATCGGTAGGTCGTTCAGCCGCACCGCGCCCTCCGCGATCTTGCGGCGCGCCTCGCCGTTCGACGCACAGAAGCCGAGTACGGTCAGCGCGGCGACGATGCCGATCGTGCCGTCGGTGATCTTCAGGCGCGGCAGGCCCTCGCCCGCACGGCCCTGCTCGAACACTTCCTGCGCGGTGACCTGCGCCTGCACGGCAGCTTCGGCGCCGCGGCAGAGCTTGGTCGCCTCGGTCGCGAGCATCACCTTGGCGCGGTTGATTTCGGCACCGGGCAGGGCTTCGAGCCGCTCGATCTCGTCGAGCGGGAGATCGGTGAACAGGCGCAGGAAGCGGCCGACATCGGCATCGTGTGTGTTCCGCCAGAATTGCCAATAATCATAGGCCGAAAGCTGCTCCTCATTGAGCCAGATCGCGCCGTTGGCGGTCTTGCCCATTTTCGCGCCGTCGGCGGTGGTGATAAGCGGGGTGGTGAGCCCGAACACCTCGGTCCCGTCGACGCGGCGCGAAAGCTCGACGCCGTTGACGATATTGCCCCATTGATCCGATCCGCCCATCTGCAGGCGGCAGCTCGCGCGGCGCGACAGCTCGAGGAAGTCGTAACCCTGGAGGATCATGTAGTTGAATTCGAGGAAGGTGAGCGGCTGCTCGCGATCGAGCCTCAGCTTGACGCTGTCGAAGGTCAGCATGCGGTTGATCGTGAAATGCCGCCCGATGTCGCGCAGGAACGGGATGTAAGCGAGCTGGTCGAGCCAATCGGCATTATTGACCAAAATCGCGTCGGTCGGGCCGTCGCCGAATTTCAGGAAGTGTTCGAACGCGCGCCGGATCGAGGCAATGTTGGACGCGATCATCTCGTCGGTGAGCAATTTGCGGCTCTCGTCCTTCCCCGACGGATCGCCAACCTTGGTCGTGCCGCCACCCATCAGGACGATCGGCTTGTGGCCTGCCTGCTGGAGCCTGCGCAGCATCATGATCGAGACGAGGTTGCCGATATGGAGCGACGGCGCGGTCGCGTCGAAACCGACATAAGCGGGCACCACCGATTGCGCGGCGAGCGCGTCGAGCGCGCCTGCGTCGGTGACCTGGTGAATATAACCGCGCGACGAGAGCGTGCGCAGCAGTTCGGACTTGTATTCCATCATGACGCGCTGGCGCTTAGCATAGTCTTCCGCAGATGCGAGGGGCGACACACGTGCCGTTATTTTTCCTTCGGCCCCATTCAGACAGCCGGTCGCCCGTGACGCAGATCGCGGTCGACGTGGAGCGCATCGCGCCAGACCTGCTCTGCCTGACCTACTGGATTGGCGGCGATCTCGCCCGCACGGCCTTCCCCCGGGCCCAAGCCTCGGCGCGCGCCGACGAACTGTGGCGGCATAGCTGCCTCGAAGCCTTCCTCGGCGCGGTGCAGGGCTATTACGAATTCAACTTTTCGCCTTCCTCGCAATGGGCGGCCTATCGCTTCGATGGCCACCGCACCGGGATGCGCGATGTGGACACGGACGCGCCCACGATCCGGTGGGACCGGGACGGGGAGGCGGCCAAGCTCACCGCCACGATCCGCTTGCCGTCCGACCTGACCGGTTCGCTCGCTCTATCCGCGATCATCGAAGACACGGCCGGCAATCGGTCCTTCTGGGCATTGGTCCATCCCTCAGGGCCACCCGATTTCCATCATCCCGCTTGCTTCGCGGCCGAACTCCCGCCAGCAGGCTGAACCCATGGAATTCGGTATCGATCGGCTGCTTGCCGACCCTTCGCTCCTCGCGCAGCTCAAGGGCCGGCGTGTCGCCCTGCTCGCGCATCCCGCCTCCGTCACCGCGGATCTGACCCATTCACTCGACGCGCTCGTCGCGGCCGGCGTCAACGTCACCGCGGCGTTCGGGCCGCAGCACGGCCTGCGCGGCGACAAGCAGGACAATATGGTGGAATCGCCCGATTTCACCGATCCCGTCCACGGCGTGCCGGTCTTCAGCCTCTATGGCGAGGTGCGCCGCCCTACCGGCCAGTCGATGGGCACGTTCGATCTGTTGCTGGTCGACCTGCAGGATCTGGGCTGCCGCATCTACACCTTCATCACGACCCTGCTGTACGTGCTCGAGGCGGCGGCCCAGCATGGTAAGGAAGTGTGGGTGCTCGATCGCCCCAATCCCGCCGGTCGCCCGGTCGAGGGCACGATTTTGCAGGCCGGCTGGGAGAGCTTCGTCGGCGCGGGCCCGCTGCCGATGCGCCACGGCCTCACGCTCGGCGAATTGGGCAATTGGTTCGTCGACAAATGGAAGCTCGATGTCGCTTATCGCGCGATCGAGATGGCGGGATACGATCCGGAGGCCGGGCCGGGCCACGGCTGGCCGCTGGGCGAGCGCATATGGGTCAACCCCAGTCCCAACGCGCCCAATCTCTGGATGGCGCGCGCTTATCCCGGCACGGTGATGCTCGAAGGCACGACCTTGTCCGAAGGGCGGGGCACGACCCGCCCGCTCGAAATCTTCGGCGCGCCCGATATCGTTGCGCGCGATGTGCTGGCCGAGATGCGCCGGATCGCGCCGCACTGGCTGGAGGGCTGCGCGCTGCGCGAAATCAGCTTCGAGCCGACCTTCCACAAGCATGTCCACCGGCTCTGCTCGGGGCTGCACATCCACGCCGAAGGCAAATTCTACGATCACGAAGCCTTCCGCCCGTGGCGGCTGCAGGCGCTCGCCTTCAAGGCGATCCGCACCCTCTATCCCGATTACGATCTGTGGCGCGACTTCCCCTACGAATATGCGTTCGGGAAATTGCCGATCGACGTGATCAACGGGGGGCCGATCCTTCGCGAATGGGTCGACGATGCGGCTGCAACGCCCGGCGATCTCGATGCGTTGGCAAAGCCAGACGAGGCTGCCTGGCGCGAAGAGCGGCGGCCTCACCTTTTATATTGACGGAGGCGAGGATGCTCGGCCGCGCGATATTAGCAGCTTTGCTGGTTGTGACTCCTGCGACGGCCTCGACCGAGGCAGCTTGGAAGGCGTCGGCCCGGAATGGTCGCAACGCCTGTATTGCCGCCGCCAACCTGCTCCGCCCGATCGTATCTGCGTCGGTCGGGTTTAGTGACCGCGCCGGCTATGACGCGATGCTCGTGCGAGGCGCCTATCGCCAGAAATTCATGAAGGGCGCAAAGGGCACAATGCTCTGTCTCTACCACCGCCGCACGCATCGCGCCGAGGTGGTCGAGGCCAAAGGCTGGTCGGGCAAGTAAGCTCCCTCCGTTCGCCCTGAGCTTGTCGAAGGGCTGCTTTTCTTTCACGCTCTAAGAAAGGCAGGGCTTCGACAGGCTCAGCCCGAACGGTGGGTGGGTAGCTGATGAAAACCGAACGCGTGCAGGCTTTCACCGATGGCGTGGTCGCGATCATCATCACGATCACCGTGCTCGAACTGCCCGTGCCGCATCGCGCCGATCTCGCGTCGCTGCGGGGTGAGCTGCCGATCCTGTTCGCTTATCTGGTGAGCTTTGTGAATGTCGGCATCTACTGGAACAACCACCACCACTTGTTCCAGGCGACCCGACATATCGACGGCAGCGTGCTCTGGGCCAATCTGTTCATGCTGTTCTGGATGAGCCTCGCGCCCTGGACGATCCGCTGGCTCGACGAGAGCAATTTCGCCGCTTTGCCGATGGCGGCCTATGGCTTCATCTTCGGGATGACCGCGATCGGCTATACCTGGACGCAGAGGCGGATCATCGCGGTCAATGGAGAGGATTCCACCATCGCGCGCGCGGTCGGCAACGACACCAAAGGCAAGATCAGTCTGGCCGCTTATGTGGCGGGAATCGGGCTGGCATTCGTCCAGCCCTGGCTCGCGGCTGCGCTTTATACGGGAATAGCGCTGGTCTGGCTCATCCCCGATCGTCGCATCGAGAATGAGCTGCGCCGGGAGCCTTAGGCGTCTTTGTAGGATTGCTGCACCGGCCCGCACCCCTGCCCGGTCGGACGGGGTGCGGTTCGGCCTGAGCCGGTCAAATCAACGTTCGACGCGGGCTTCCTTGCGAACTTCGAGCACGTCCCACAATCCGCGATGCTGCAGCAGCAACTGACGCGCGCCGAAGCTCAACGTGCGGTCGAGTCGCGGCTGGATCGGGAGATTGGCGAGGATGTGCGCGGTCGCTTCCTCGTTGGGAAGCTGGCAGACCGGTACGCGGATGCCGATACGCGTCGCGGCGGTGTCCAGCACCGCGCGAATCGCCTGCCAGTCCAGGATCAGTGCGACGATCGCGCCGATGCCGCAGCCGAATCGGTCGGAGCAGACGATCGTCTCCATGGCCCGGCGCTGGTCGAGAATCGCGGCGACCGTGTCCGTTTCGCCGGGCGTGCTTGGCGCCTGGCCGGCTGCAACGATCAGCTGGGTCAGATAATGGCGCTCGGCCGCGAAACCGGCCGCCGCCTCGCGGAACCAGTTGGCCGCGTCCGGCAATACGTTGCGCTCGCTGCCGAGCTCGATCAGTCCGGGCTGCGGGCCGTGCAGCATCGATAGCAGATGGAGCACATCGGCTAGGTTGCGCGTCGCCAACGGATCGGCGTTGAGCTCATAGCTATGGGTATAAGGATGGCTCGCGCTGCCCTCAGAGGCAGCGAGTGCGACCAGCATCTCGCCGAAATCGGCGGGTGCGGTTTGCAATGCAACGAACGACATGATCGGCTCCCGAAGCTGCGCCAAGCGGCACACACTTCCCCCTTGAAGGATTGGGATAACTCAAGGGCGTAAAAATCCGGTTTACAGCACGTTAGCCGTACCGCCCCGGGGAAGTAAATATATCCGGAATGCCTCCGTAACGGAGATTCGTCCGATCCCGATCGGATCGAAAAATAAGGGCCGCCGCCCCGAGGCGACGGCCCTTATAGTCTCGTCACCCCAGCGAAAGCTGGGGTCTCATGAGGCCGCGCATCCCCGCCGCCTGGGATGCCAGCTTTCGCTGGCATGACGGCCTTCCTTACTGATCGAGGAAGCTGCGCATCTTGCGGCTGCGGCTCGGATGCTTGAGCTTCCTCAGCGCCTTCGCCTCGATCTGGCGGATACGCTCACGCGTCACGCTGAACTGTTGGCCGACTTCCTCGAGCGTGTGATCGGTGTTCATGCCGATGCCGAAGCGCATGCGCAGCACGCGCTCCTCGCGCGGGGTGAGGCTCGCCAGCACGCGCGTGACGGTTTCCTTGAGGTTGGCCTGGATCGCGGCGTCCACGGGGATCACCGCATTCTTGTCCTCGATGAAATCGCCCAGATGCGAATCTTCCTCATCGCCGATCGGCGTTTCGAGGGAGATCGGCTCCTTGGCGATCTTCATCACCTTGCGGACCTTCTCGAGCGGCATGCTCAAGCGCTCGGCCAATTCTTCCGGGGTCGGCTCGCGGCCGGTCTCGTGCAGGAACTGGCGGCTGGTGCGGACGAGCTTGTTGATCGTCTCGATCATGTGGACCGGGATGCGGATCGTGCGCGCCTGGTCCGCGATCGAACGCGTGATCGCCTGGCGGATCCACCAGGTGGCGTAGGTGCTGAACTTGTAGCCGCGGCGATATTCGAACTTATCGACCGCCTTCATCAGGCCGATATTGCCTTCCTGGATCAGGTCCAGGAACTGCAGGCCGCGATTGGTATATTTCTTGGCGATCGAGATGACGAGGCGCAAATTGGCCTCCACCATCTCCTTCTTCGCGATACGCGCCTCGCGCTCGCCCTTCTGCACCATGTTCACGATGCGGCGGAACTCGGTCAGGCTCATGCCCGTCGCGGATGCGATTTCGCCCGTCTCTGCCCGGATACGCTCGACAGCCGCGCCTTCTTCCGCCGCGAAAGCCGCCCATTTGCGGTCGGCGCCGGATACGGTGTTGATCCAGCCTTCCTCGGTCTCGTGGCCGACATAGCGGTCTAGGAAGTCCTTGCGCGGCACGCGATGGCGCTCGGCCAGGCGCAGCATCTGGCCGCCCAATGCGGTCAGGCGGCGGTTGAATGAATAAAGCTGATCGACGAGGTGCTCGATCTTGGCGGCGTGGAACTTCACGCTCTCGACCTGCGCGGTCAGTTCCTCGCGCAGATTCTGATATTTGTTCTCGTCCGATTTCGGGAAATCGTCGCCCATGCCATGCGCGGCGATGCGCTTGGCCTGCAGCTTGGCGAAGCTCTTGTAAAGATCGGTGATGGTCGCGAACTTCTCGAGCGCCTGCGGTTTGAGCTGTTCCTCCATCTGCGCGAGCGACAGGGTATTATCCTCATCGTCGTCGTCCGACGGCCGGGGCGCGCGCCGCTCGACCATCGAATCCTCATCCTCGTCCGCATCGGCCGGGGCTTCCTCGGGCTCGTCCTCTTCCTTGAACGACGGGCCCGCGCTCTTCTCGCTGATTTCGCCCGTATCATCGTCCTCGGCACCCTCGACCTGCTCGGCGGTCGGGCCCTTCGACACCATCGCGTCGAGATCGAGAATCTCGCGGAGCTGCATCGTGCCTTCGTTGAGCTGGGTCGACCAGTCGATGATCGCGTTGAACGTGATCGGGCTTTCGCACAGCCCCTGGATCATCGTGTCGCGTCCGGCCTCGATCCGCTTGGCGATGGCGATTTCGCCCTCGCGGCTAAGCAATTCGACCGCGCCCATCTCGCGCAGATACATGCGCACCGGATCGTCGGTGCGGTCGATCGTTTCCTTCTTGGTGGCGGTCGACGTGAAGGTGACGGCGGCATCGCCGTCGGTCGTCTCGTCGGTATCGTCGTCGTCAGGCTGCTGTGGCTGCTCGCCGTCCTCGCCTGCTTCCTCATTCTCGACGACGTTGACGCCCATCTCGTTGAGCGCGGACATGACGTCCTCGATCTGCTCGGACGTCATCTGGTCCTGCGGCAGCGCCTCGTTCAGCTCATCATAGGTGATGTAGCCGCGCTTCTTGGCGCGCGCGAAGACCTTCTTGATCGACGCGTCGTTGAGGTCGATCAGCGGCGCATCGCCGTTATCGCCTGCATCGCTGCCATTTCCGCCCGCCGAGGCCACTACCGTCTTCGCCATGCTATCTCTTGATCCCGTCAAAATCGCTCAGTCGCCGTCCGGCTGCATCAAATCCATTAAACGGCGCTCGACGTCCTGTTTTTCGCGAGTCAGCCGCTGCTGCTCTGCAAAACCCGCTTCGTCGGTAGTGGTTTCGAACGCGCGCGTCGCTTCCGCCAGCGCCTGTTCGATCACTGGCCGCGTAACCAGCACGTCGATCGCCTCTCCCAGGTCGCGTTGCGCGCGACTCGGGTCCGCATCGCCGCGCAGGAAGGAAAAGGCAAGACCGTTCGTCCGGCACAGTTCATCCGCTGCGGGGCCTAAGCCCGCTTCAGCCAATATGGAACGTGCCTCGCCACCTTCAAGGGAGCGACCCGTGAAAGCCGCATCTATCAGTGCATCGCGGATGCGTTCGAGCACCGGATCGCCCAGCGAAAGCCCTGCTAAAGCCTCGGCATGCGCCTCGGTGGTGGCCGGATGGAGGATCAGTCCGCCGATCACCGCGCGCGCCACCATCTTGTCGATCCCGCTCTTGCCGATCGATCGCGCGCGTTCGGACGCGGGGCGGGGCGGGGGTTTGCGGAAATCGCGCCGGAATGGTGGATGATTGCCCCGATCATAAGCCTTGAAAGGCTGTTGCTGGCTCTGCGGCGCCCCGAACAGCGCATCGAAACGGCGCCGGAATTCGTGGCGGTATTGCTCGGCGGTGCTCTTGTCCTCGATTCCCTGACACAGTTCGCCAAGCCGCCGGCGCAGTCCCGCGCGCATTTCGGGCGTGTCGAGCGGGGTCGCCGCTTGCTCGTGCGTCCACAGCAGATCGACCAGCGGAATCGCGGTCTGCAGCGCATTTTCGACCGCTGCCTTGCCGCCCGCCTTGACCAGATCGTCCGGGTCCTGCCCGCCGGGAAGCGTCACGAAACTGAGCGACCGTCCGGGGCCGACCATCGGCAGCGCGCGCACCGCGGCCCGGACCGCCGCCTTTTGCCCCGCTTTGTCCCCATCGAAGCAGAGGATCGGCACCGGCACCAGGCGCCACAGCCGCTCGATCTGGGCTTCGGTCAGCGCAGTGCCGAGCGGCGCGACCGCCTCATCGATCCCCGCCTTGGCGAGCGCGATCACGTCCATATAGCCCTCGACCACGATCACCCGCTCGCTCTTGCGGCTGGCCGGCCCGGCGCGGTCGAGATTGTAGAGCGTGCGCCCCTTGTCGAACAGCGGCGTGTCCGGCGAATTCAGATATTTTGGTTCGCCCGCATCGAGGATGCGCCCGCCGAATGCGATTGTCCGCCCGCGCGCGTCGCGTACCGGGAACATCAGCCGCCCGCGGAACCGGTCGTAGGGCTCCTTCTCGTCGACCGAGATGAGCAAGCCGGCCTCGATCAAGGTCTCATTGCCGAAACTCTTGAGCGCGTCCTTCAGCTTGCCGCGCGAATCCGGGGAAAAGCCCAGGCCAAACGCCTTGGCCAACGCGTCCGACACGCCGCGTTTGACCAGATAGGCCCGCGCCTCCGCCCCCGAAATGCCCTGCAATTGCTCGGCGAACCAGCGCTGCGCCGCCTCGGACGCCGCGACCAGCCCCGTCGCGCGCTCCGCCCGCTCGGCCGATCGCGGATCGGGCGCGGGCATCTCCATCCCCGCCGCCTGGACCAGCTCCTTCACCGCCTCGATGAACGGCATCCCCTTGGCCTCGGTCAGGAACCGGATCGCATCGCCATGCGCCGAGCAGCCGAAGCAATGATAAAAGCCCTTGTCGTCATTGACGTAGAAGCTCGGCGTCTTTTCGTCATGGAACGGACAGCAAGCCCGATATTCGCGCCCAGCCTTCTGCAACTTCACCGACCGCCCGATCAGCGCGGACAGCAAAGTGCGATTGCGCACCTCGTCGAGGAACTGAGGGGAGAGGCTCAAGGATTCCCCTCCCGCTTGCGGGAGGGGTTAGGGGAGGGGAGTGTGGCAATCACCGTCGCTATCTCTGCCACCACACCCTCAAGCCGTTCGAGTACGTCGGAATTCCAGAATCGGATCACCCGATATCGCTGGCTCTCAAGATAGCGCGTCCGGGCCGCATCTTCATCCGTTTGCCAGCCATGTTGCCCGCCATCGACCTCGATGACGAGTTTGGTGCTGCGGGAAACGAAATCGCAAATGAAGGGGCCAATCGGAACCTGACGGTTGAAGCGGATTCCCGCGACCTTTCGTGCGCTTAGCTCTCGCCACTACGTCCGCTCCGAAGGCGTCGCATTGTGTCGTAACTCGCGTGCGCGCGTCCTTGGCTCCATCCCCTCCCCCAACCCCTCCCGCAAGCGGGAGGGGAGTCTTAAGAAAGCCGCGCCTTCACCAGTGCGCTCGCCTTGCTCATATCCAGCTGGCCCGCATGCTTTTCCTTCAGCGCGGCCATCACCCGGCCCATATCCTTGACGGAGGTAGCGCCCAGTTCGGTCGCGATCGCGTCGATCGCCAGCGCGGCGTCCGCTTCGCTCATCTGCGCGGGCAGGAAGCGTTCGATCACCGCCACTTCGGCCTTTTCGCCATCGGCAAGCTCCTGACGGCCGCCTTTTTCGAACATCTCGATCGATTCGCGGCGCTGCTTGATCATTTTCTGCAGCACTTCGGTCACCGTCAGATCGTCGTCCGGGGTGGCGGAGGCGGTGCGCAGCTCGATGTCGCGATTCTTGATCGCGGCCTGGATCAGGCGGGTGGCATTGACGGTCGCCGTGTCGCGCGCCTTCATCGCGGCGATCTGCGCCGCTTTGATCTCGTCTCGAATCATCGGGGTCTCTATCGGAAAAGCGGGAAACTCCTCAGATAGCCCGATCGGTGCGCATTTGGTAGAGTTGACCCATGGGCCCATGCCGTCTAGCGGACGCGGCTTAGCGACATCGCTGCCCAACCTTATTGGAGTGCCCGCCGACCATGGCCGACGCCTCGCCTTCACGCGCGCCGAATGGAGCCACCGGCGTATTGGTATTGGGCGATGGCGGAGTCATTTGGGGCCGCGGCTTCGGCGCCGAGGGCGCGGCGGTAGGCGAGGTCTGCTTCAACACCGCGATGACCGGCTATCAGGAGGTGATGACCGATCCCTCTTATGCCGGCCAGATCGTCAACTTCACCTTCCCGCATATCGGCAATGTCGGCGCCAATCCCGAAGATATCGAGGCGATCAACCCGCATGCCCTGGGCTGCATCGTCCGCGAGGACGTGACCGACCCCTCCAATTTCCGCGCGACCCAGCATTTCGACACCTGGCTGCGCAATAACGGCCGGATCGGTCTTGCCGGCGTCGACACCCGCGCGCTGACCCGCGCGATCCGCCTCGGCGGCGCGCCAAACGGCGTGATCGCGCACAATGCCAAGGGCGAGTTCGATCTCGATGCGCTCAAGAAGCAGGCGCGGGAATGGCCGGGCCTTGAGGGTATGGACCTCGCCAAGGAAGTGACCACCCGTCAGACGTTAAAATGGGACGAAGGCCTCTGGAAGCTTGGCGAGGGGTACGCAAAATCTTCCCTCCCGCTTGCGGGAGGGGTCGGGGGAGGGGAGTCCCTCCCTACCGACGGCACCGGGACAGATAGCCCCTCCCCTAACCCCTCCCGCAAGCGGGAGGGGGACGACGGCCCCCACGTCGTCGCGATCGACTATGGCCTCAAGCGCAACATCCTGCGCAACCTGGTGGCCGCCGGCGCGCGCGTGACGGTGGTACCCGCGACCGCGACCTTCGAAGAGGTGATGGCGCACAATCCCGACGGCGTGTTCCTGTCGAACGGCCCGGGCGATCCTGCCGCGACCGGGATCTATGCGGTGCCGGTGATCCAGGAGCTGCTCAAGGTCGGCAAGCCGATCTTCGGCATCTGCCTCGGCCATCAATTGCTTGGCCTCGCGGTCGGCGCGAAGACCGCCAAGATGCACCAGGGCCATCGCGGCGCGAACCACCCGGTCAAGCGCACCGACGACGGCCGCGTCGAGATCACCAGCATGAACCACGGCTTTGCGGTGCTGACCGAGACTTTGCCAGCCAATGCCGAACCGACGCACATCTCTTTGTTCGACGGCAGCCTCGCCGGCCTCCGCCTGACCGACAAGCTCGCGTTCAGCGTACAATACCACCCCGAAGCCAGCCCCGGCCCGCAGGACAGCCATTATTTGTTCGAGCAGTTTGTGAGCCAGTTGGAGAAGGGCGGTTGATCCGCGCGGCGGTTGTTTGTGCTCTCTTGAGTGGTGCAGCGATAGCCGCACCGCCGGCGGCGGATTCCAAGGTCATCAACTTCGCTATCCAGAAAGTGTGCAGGCTTTCTCCGGCGCAGGCCCATTTTCACCGTTCGGGCGAACTCGATCATCTCACGATGTCGCCGAACGTGACTTACAATCAGATCAAATGCGCCACGGAGGCGGCTCAGGCTGCTGGCGCGCATCTGCCCCACGCTTTTGTTGGAAAAATCAGCTAGATGCCCAAGCGTACCGACATCAAATCGATCCTGATCATCGGCGCCGGCCCGATCGTCATCGGCCAGGCGTGCGAGTTCGATTATTCGGGCACGCAAGCCTGCAAGGCGCTGCGCGAAGAGGGCTATCGGATCATCCTCGTCAATTCGAACCCGGCCACGATCATGACCGATCCCGACATGGCCGACGCCACCTATATCGAGCCGATCACCCCCGCCGTCGTCGCCAAGATCATCGAGAAAGAGCGCCCCGACGCTGTGCTGCCGACGATGGGCGGCCAGACCGCGCTCAACACCGCGCTCGCCTTGTGGCATGACGGCACGCTCGAAAAATATGGCTGCCAGATGATCGGCGCCGATGCCGAGGCGATCGACAAGGCCGAGGACCGGCTCAAATTCCGCAACGCGATGGACAAGATCGGGCTCGAAAGCCCGCGCAGCCGCATCGCGCATACGATCGAGGAAGCGCTCGAAGCGCTCGAATTCGTCCAGCTTCCCTCGATCATCCGCCCCAGCTTCACCATGGGCGGGCAGGGCGGCGGCATCGCCTATAACCGCGAGGAATTCGTCCAGATCGTCACCTCCGGCCTCGATCTCTCGCCCACCACCGAGGTGCTGGTCGAAGAGAGCGTGCTCGGCTGGAAAGAGTATGAAATGGAGGTCGTGCGCGATCGCAACGACAATGCCATCATCATCTGCTCGATCGAGAATGTCGATCCGATGGGCGTCCACACCGGCGATTCCATCACCGTCGCGCCGGCGCTGACGCTGACCGACAAGGAATATCAGATCATGCGCAACGCCAGCATCGCGGTGCTGCGCGAGATCGGCGTCGAGACCGGCGGCTCCAACGTCCAGTTCGCGGTCAATCCGAAGGACGGCCGCCTGGTCGTGATCGAGATGAACCCGCGCGTGTCGCGCTCGTCCGCGCTCGCGTCGAAGGCGACCGGTTTCCCGATCGCCAAGGTCGCGGCCAAGCTGGCGGTAGGCTACACGCTCGACGAGATCGACAATGACATCACCGGCGCGACGCCGGCGTCGTTCGAGCCGACGATCGACTATGTCGTCACCAAGATCCCCCGCTTCGCCTTCGAGAAGTTCAAGGGCACGTCGGATCACCTGACCACCGCGATGAAATCGGTGGGCGAGGTGATGGCCATCGGCCGCAACATCCACGAAAGCCTGCAAAAGGCGCTGCGCGGCCTCGAAACCGGCCTGTCGGGCCTCAACATCGTCGACCGCCTCAAGGGCGCGCCCAAGGCCGAGATCGAGGCGGCGCTGGCCGAACCGACCCCCGACCGTCTGCTGATCGCCGCGCAAGCCTTGCGTGAAGGCCTGACCGTCGACGAAATCCACCGCGTCGCCAAATACGACCCCTGGTTCCTCGAACGCCTGCACGAGATCGTGCGCGCCGAGAATGAGGTTTGCCGCAACGGCCTGCCCAACACCGCCGAGGGCATGCGCAAGCTCAAGGCGATGGGCTTCTCCGACAAGCGGCTGGCCTGGCTCGCCTTGCAATCCGCCAATCTTCCCGCTGAGACGGACGCGGTTGCCCGCAGTTCGGGCCTCATCGGCGAAGTCGTGAACGCGCTGGTCGGCGGTGCGACCGAGGCGGACGTGCGAGCGCATCGCCATAAGCTCGGCGTGCGCCCCGTCTTCAAGCGGATCGACACCTGCGCGGCCGAGTTCGAGGCCAAGACGCCCTACATGTATTCGACCTACGAAGCGCCCGTCTTCGGCGAGCCCGAGAATGAGGCGCAGCCGTCGGATCGCCGCAAGATCGTGATCCTCGGCGGCGGCCCCAACCGCATCGGCCAGGGCATCGAATTCGATTATTGCTGCTGCCACGCCTGCTTCGCGCTGAGCGATGCGGGCTTCGAGACGATCATGGTCAATTGCAATCCGGAGACGGTGAGCACCGACTATGACACGTCCGACCGCCTCTATTTCGAGCCGCTGACCGTCGAGGACGTGCTCGAGATCCTGCACATCGAGCAGACCAATGGCGAGTTGGTCGGCGTGATCGTCCAGTTCGGCGGCCAGACGCCACTCAAGCTCGCGCAGGAGCTGGAGAAAGCCGGCATCCCGATCCTCGGCACCTCGCCCGACGCGATCGATCTGGCTGAGGATCGCGAACGGTTCGCGGCTCTGGTCGAGAAGCTTGGCCTCAGGCAGCCGGCCAACGGCATTGCGCGCAGCCGCGACGAGGCGCTCGCGGTCGCCGAGCGGATCGGTTACCCGGTGCTGACCCGTCCGTCCTACGTGCTCGGCGGGCGCGCGATGGAGGTGGTCGATACGCCCGCGCAACTCGAACATTATATCCAGACCGCGGTGCAGGTGTCGGGCGATAGCCCGGTGCTGATCGACCGCTATCTGCGCGACGCGATCGAGGTCGATGTCGACGCGATCGCCGACGGCACCGACGTCACCATTGCGGGTGTGATGCAGCATATCGAGGAGGCGGGCGTCCATTCGGGCGACAGCGCCTGCTCGCTGCCGCCCTACAGCCTGTCGAAGGAGATCGTGGCGGAGATCGAGCGTCAGACCGAGGCGCTTGCACGCGCGCTCAACGTCAAGGGCCTGATGAACGTCCAATATGCGGTCAAGGACGGCGAGGTCTATCTGATCGAGGTCAATCCGCGCGCCAGCCGCACCGTACCCTTCGTCGCCAAGGCGGTGGGCGCGCCGATCGCCAAAATCGCGGCACGCGTCATGGCGGGCGAAAAGCTCGCCGCTCTGCCCAGGATCAATCTCGACATCGATTATATCGCGGTCAAGGAAGCGGTCTTCCCCTGGGCGCGTTTCCCTGGCGTCGATCCGGTCCTGTCGCCGGAAATGAAGTCGACCGGCGAAGTGATGGGACTCGACCGGGATTTCGCGACCGCCTTCGCCAAGGCGCAGCTGGGTGCGGGCACCGTCCTGCCGGAATCGGGCACCGTGTTCGTCTCGGTCAAGGAAACCGACAAGCCGGTGATCGAACCCGCAGTGCGCGCGCTGATCGATCTGGGGTTCACGATCGTCGCGACCGACGGCACCGCCGAATATCTCGCGGGCAAGGGTCTGGCGGTCGAGCGCGTCAACAAGGTGGCACAGGGCCGGCCCCACATCGTCGACCGTCTGAAGGACGGTGGCGTCCAGCTCGTGCTGAACACGACCGAGGGCTGGCAGTCGCTGCAGGATTCGAAATCGATCCGTGCTTCGACCATGCTGGCGCGCATTCCCTACTTCACCACGGCCGCCGCCGGGCTCGCTGCGGTAAGGGCGATTGCGGCCTTGAAGGAGCGCAGCCTTGAAGTGCGCTCGCTCCAATCCTATCATAGCTGACTGACGATCCCGGACATCGCCAAAGTGCGGGCGTCGCCACACGGCGGCGCGGGGTCCTTTTTTGACGGTTCGAACAAGGGGTTCGGTTGAAATGGCAAGCGACGAGAAGATGCCGATGCTGGCGGAAGGGCACGATATGCTCACCGCTGAAGTCGCGCGTCTCAAGACGGAGCGGCCGCTGATCATCGATGCGATCGAGGAAGCGCGCGCGCATGGCGACCTTTCCGAGAATGCCGAATATCACGCGGCCAAGGAACGTCAGGGCCAGATCGAGGCGATGATCGCCGATATCGAGGACAAGCTTTCGCGCGCGCTGGTGATCGATCCGAAAACGCTTTCGGGCGACAAGGTCGTGTTCGGCGCGACCGTCCATCTGCTCGACGAGGACGACAAGCCCGTCAAATATCAGATCGTCGGCCAGACCGAGGCGGACGCCAAATCGGGCCGCATCTCCTACGCCTCGCCGCTCGGCCGCGCGCTGATCGGCCGCAAGGTTGACGAGGAAGTGGAAGTGACCGTGCCGTCCGGCGACAAATATTACGTCGTCTCGCGCATCGAGTTCATCTGATTTCCGGCAACGCGGCCCTCGCGTCGTGAAGACCGCGCCCCCCAAGATGACCGCCACCATAGCGGCGGTCACGGTCGTGAGCTTCGCGCTGCTCACCGCGATCGGCAAGCTCGATACGGCGGCAGCCGTGGGCGGCTTCATTCCCGCGCGTCTGTCGGGCCTGACCGTGATCGGCGCGCTACCGATCTGGGTGACGCCGCTCAGCGCGACGCTGCTTCACGGCGGCGCGCTCCATATCGGCTTCAATCTGCTGATGCTCGTTTATTGCGGACGCGAGGATGAGGTCGCGATCGGGCCAGCCGGCGTGATCACGCTCTATGTGCTCGGCGCTTATGCCGCGGCGGTCGCGCAATATATTGCCGGGCCGCATTCGCCGGTGCCGATGATCGGCGCGAGCGGCGCCATCTCCGCGCTCGTTGGTGCCTACGCCATGCTCTATGGCCAGCGCCGCCCGTCAAAATATCCGCCCAACGTCGCGCGCTGGCTCCACATCGCCTGGCTCGCGGTGGCCTGGATCGTCGTCCAGATCCTGCTCGAAATCGTCTCGAACACGCAGGCCATGCCGATCGCCGCGGCCGCCCATATCGGCGGCTTCATCGCCGGCCTGGTCCTGGCCCGTCCGATGCTGGCGTGGCGCTACCGGAAGGCGTAGCTACCTCACAAGTGTCATGCCGGACTTGTTACGGCATCCACCGGGCCGCAATCCCCAGATCGAGAGTGGACCCCGGAACAAGTCCGGGGTGACGTCAACATCTAGAAACGGACTAAGCCTTCTCTTCCGGCTCGAACAACCGATGCAGATGCGCGATCACGAACCGCATCTCGGCATCGTCCACCGTGCGCTGCGCGGCGGCGCGCCAGGCTTTTTCGGCGCTCGCATAATCGGGGAAGAAGCCGACCACCTCGACCTTCGAGAGGTCTTGAAAGTCGAGCGTGCGCGGATCCTTGACCCGCCCGCCGAATACCAGATGCATCTTGCTCATGAGCGCAGCCTCCTGCCTTCGGCGGGCGGGTCATGCAAGTGCGTCTTCGTTACTTGCGCGCCGCCATCATCTTCAGCAGCGCGTCGAAGCCCTGGCGCTGGATCACCGAATCGAAATCGGCGGCCTGCGCCATCGCGACGTTGATCCCGGCGACGTTGAGGTTGAGCACCTTCCAGGCGCCGCCGACCTTGGTCAGCGACCAGGTCGCGGCAATCGGCTGCGCGCCGGGCTTGGTCACCTGGGTGATCACGTCCGCACCGCCGCCCGCGGTCGGCTGGGTCCGCACCACGTGCACGGTCGAGTCCGAATATTCGAACAGGCGGTCGGCATAGGTGCCGACGACGTAACCCGGCAGCGACGTCTTATATTGATCATGCTGGGCCGGCGTGATCTTGGGCAGCCAGCGGCGGATCAGGCGGTCGCCGATCTGGTCGACCGCGACATTCTGCGCCAGCAAGGCCCGGAACTTGGCCTTGGCCGCCTCGCGGCTCCCCGTCTTCATCGCGGCGAAACCGTCGGTGGTGAGCGTCTGGACGAAACGTTGCGGATCGCTCGTATCGACCGCGGCCGCGACCGGGCTGGTCATCGCCGGAAGCAGCACGCCGGAAGCGATCGCCATTGCCGCGATGGCGTTACGAAATTTGGGGCTCATTCTTGCTCTCTCTCCAAATGGCACGGGCGAGCCTTTCGGCCCGCCCGCATGAACTCGTCTTGAACTTTAGCGGGTGGCGGATTCGCGCGCCGCATCCACCGCGGCGGTGCCGGCCTCGTTCGCGGCCTTCAGCGCCTGCTCTACCAGCTTGGAAACCTGCGCACGGATCTGGTCGGTCGACAGACCGGCTTCGTCCAGCGCGCCCGCGCCCGCGCTCTTGCCTGCATCCAGCGCGGCACGCGCCGCCTCGCCGATCTTCTCGCCCAGCGGCGCGAGCAATTCCTTTTCCTTGGCGAGGCGCGGAATCAAGGCGCCCGCAATCGCACCGATCGCGATCCCGCCCAGCAACGCGGCCAGCGGGTTGGATTCCAGCTTCTCGCCCGCCTGGCCGGTCTTCTCCCGCGCGGCGGCATAGGCCGCGGCGACCCGCTCGCTCACTTTGCCATACGCGTCGTTCCGCGCTTCGGGCTCGCTTTCCGCCTGGGCCGAGGTCTTGGGGGCTTTGCTCATCGCTTACTCCTTCACTTGTCCTTGCTACGCCACATCCCGAACAGCTTTGCGATCGGCCTGCGGGCGACAAACGCCGCAAGCCCGATCGCGGCTGCAGAAGAAATGACCGGCCGTTGTTTGACCGCGCGTACCGCGTCGGCGGCGACCTCCTGGCCCTTGTCGCGCGCCGCCTTCCATGCGTCGTCGGCGAGCACCGACGGCTTCAGCCGCGCCTGGAGCGCCTGGGCCGATCCCAGCAATTTCTCGCGCGCCGCCGCAACCTGTTCTTCGGCGCGCGCAATATCCGCGTCGCTCATCGAATGATCTTCCTGATCCGCTCCACCACGTTGTGCCCGATCGCGAGCATCGCTCCGACCATCAGCAGCCCCGCCGCGAGGAAGCCGCCGGGCAAGCCGAGCCAGCGCGCCAGCAACAGCCCAAGCGAGATGGCCAGGACCATGATCGCGCCCTGGCCCAGCATCAGCGCCGCGAGCGCCAGCCGGATCGTCGGCCGCGCCTCCTTGACGCGCGTGATCGTCTCTTCCTTGGCGAGCGTCAGCTCCGCCTTGAAATAGTCCGTCCCATCCTCGATCACGCGCGCGGCCAGGTCGCGCAGCGACCCTGGCTCCTCGCCTGGGCTCGGGGGCGTCACGCCTTTGGCGCATCTTTGCCGGGGCTCTCCGACATGCTCGAGCGGGCAAGCCGCGCGACCACGAAGCCCAACGCCGCCGCCGCGCCGATCGCCACCGCCGGCGACTTCTTCACGAAATCGCGCGCGTCGTTGAACAGGGCGTCGATATCCTTGTCGCGGAACGAATCGGTGAAGCCGCCGATATGCTCGGCCGCGCGCCGTGCATAATCGCCATATTGGCTGCCCAGTTTCTCGTCGATTTCGCTCGCCGCGTCTTCGACCGTCTGGACCAGGCTGTCGAGCGTGGAGGCGGCGCGGTCCTTGCCGGTCTGCGCCAGTTCGCGCGCCCGGTCGGTCGCCTGGCCGCGAATCTCCTCCACGCGGTCGAAGAAGGCGCCCTTGATGTCGTCGCCGTTCCGTACCGCCGAGATGGGCGGGGTCGTGTCGGCACTGTCATTCTCATTCACGCCGGCACCCTCCACGATGTGGTCGGTGCCCTCAGGAAGCTGCTCGTCGGCGGAAGGCATTTCCAATCTCCTGCAATGACTCAACACGCGACTATTTAACCGCTGCCATAGGCGGTGCGTTCCACCTCCCTAATACACTTTTCGTATCGGAAGCGGAATCATTGCCTCCACGGCTTGTCGCCGATACAGGCCGCGCCATCCTGTAGCTTGCAAAATCGGAGATTCCCCCATGACCGCGATCGTCGACGTCCACGCCCGTACCGTGATCGACAGTCGCGGCAACCCGACGGTCGAGGTCGATGTGACGCTCGAGGATGGCAGCTTCGGCCGCGCCGCGGTGCCCTCGGGCGCATCGACCGGCACGCGCGAGGCGGTCGAGCGCCGCGATGGCGACAAGAGCCGCTGGGGCGGCAAGGGCGTCGACGATGCGGTCGACGCGGTCAACGGCGAGATCGCCGAGGCGGTCGAGGGTCTCGAGGCCGAGGATCAGAGCGAGATCGACGCGGTGATGATCGAGCTCGACGGCACCGACAATAAGGGCCGGCTCGGCGCGAACGGCATTCTCGGCGTCAGCCTCGCGGTCGCCAAGGCGGCGGCCGAATCGCGCGGCCTGCCGCTCTATCGTTATGTCGGCGGCGTCGCGGCGCATGTCCTGCCGGTGCCGATGATGAACATCATCAACGGCGGCGCGCATGCCGACAATCCGATCGACTTCCAGGAATTCATGGTCATGCCGATCGGCAGCGAAAGCCTGATCGAGGCGGTCCGCTGCGGCACCGAGATTTTCCACACCTTGAAGAAGAAGCTGCACGACAAGGGGCTCGCGACCGCGGTCGGCGACGAGGGCGGCTTTGCGCCCAACCTCGCCAGCCCGAAGGACGCGCTCGATTTCATCATGAGCTCGATCGAGGCCGCCGGCTACAAGCCGGGCGAGGATGTCGGTATCGCGCTCGATTGCGCGGCATCCGAATTCTTCAAGAACGGCCTCTACGATCTGGAAGGCGAGGGGCGGAAGCTCAGCCCGGCCGAAATGGTCGATTATCTGGCCGAGCTCGCCGCCGCTTACCCGATCGTCTCGATCGAGGACGGCATGGCCGAGCAGGATTGGGACGGCTGGAAGCTCTTGACCGACAAGATCGGCAACAAGGTCCAGCTCGTCGGCGACGATATCTTCGTCACCAATCCGAAGATCCTCGCCGAGGGCATCCAGAAGGGCATCGCCAATTCGCTGCTCGTTAAGGTCAACCAGATCGGCACGCTCAGCGAGACGCTGGAGGCGGTCAGCATGGCACAGCGCGCGGGCTATACCGCGGTCATGTCGCACCGCTCGGGCGAGACCGAGGATTATACGATCGCCGACCTCGCGGTCGCCACCAATTGCGGTCAGATCAAGACGGGCAGCCTCGCCCGCTCGGACCGGCTCGCCAAATACAACCAGCTGATCCGTATCGAGGAGGAGTTGGGCGTCGTCGGCCGCTACGCCGGCCGCACCGCGCTCAAACGCTGAGGGCGCTCTCCCTTAGTTGCCGTCACCCCAGCGAAAGCTGGGGTCCATCTCCCGCCCGTAGCGCAAGGCGAAACGGCCGAGGAGATGGATGCCAGCTTCCGCTGGCATGACGGGCAGGTCCGATCGGACCCCTGGCTCAGCCGGCGCGCACCTTGGTGATCTGGGTCGCCACGGAAACCCAGCGGCCGTTCCGTTTTTGCCAGACGTCCAGCCAATTGTAGGTGCCGCTGCCGTCGACGCCGGCGTAGCTGCTCGTCTCGTCGTCGGTCCCCATCAGATAGGCAATATCGCCGAACACCCGCACATGAATGTCGCGGAGCGCGAACTTTTTCATGACGAGCTTCCGCTGGGCCACATCGCTGATGAAATGCGCCTTGTCGGATATGCCGGTTGCGCCCTGGCAGACCCAATCGTCGCCGACGATCCGTGACAAGGATGCGACATCACGCCCGATCATGGCGCGGCCAAGCTCTTGCTCCAGGGCGATGATGGCCTGTTCGTCGGCGCGCGTGCGGGTGGCGGAATAAGCGGGCGCCGTTAAACTCACGGCGCAGGCAAGAACGGTGAAAAACTGTCGCATCTCGATTTCTCCCGTCGTAGTGTAACCTCCAAAACGCGGTTTGCTGGTTATGGCATCTCTTTCGATCGCTCAACCCTCTTTTCATCGTGTCGGCGGAAACCTCGCGCTCGATTTTGCCAACACGATCAGTTGGCGCGGCACGGCCAATGAGACCGACCATATCGCGACACGTGAGGGGCTGGCCCGCTGGGCGGAAGAGGAAGGGCTGCTTGACGCGGCTATCGGTAGATCTGCTCTGGGTGAGCGGTGCACGCCTGTTGCCCATGCCCTGCGTGCGGCAGTCCGATCGGTGATGGAGGCGGTCCTGGCCGGCCGCGATGCTGCCGACGACAGGTCCGTGCTGCTGGCATTGCTGCGTGACGCGCTCTCGTCTGCGCAGGCCGTCGGGACGCCCGCGCGGCTGTCCTTTGCCGATCCGTGCGATCGGATCATCGGAGGCGTGGCGCTTGCCGCTGTCGATCTGCTGCGGGACGAGCGGATCGCACGGCTCAAAATGTGTCCGCGCGACGATTGTCATTGGCTGTTCCTCGATCTCAGCAAGAACGGATCGCGCCGCTGGTGCTCGATGGAATCGTGTGGGAATCGCGCGAAGATCGAGCAGCACCGTCGTCGCCACAAAGCGAGCTGAGCCCGGCCCGGCGGGCATAACGGGCGGAGCCATTTTCCATCGGGCCTGTCCGCGCCCCCGCTCATCGGATAGCGCGGAGAAAGTCGCGTGTCCCGCCGTTCAACCGCTGATGCGCGTTCGGGCGGGAAGGGGGGATAGCCAAGCCCACCTATCGCCTGGCCAAGCCGGATTGTATTTCCTAGTCAGTAAGTAGGAAATATGGTGCGCGCACCCCGAAGTTGGAGCGCGTGACCATGACCGAAGGCGAACTCGGCCTGTCCCCCTTGTGCCTGCTGGTGCCCGGCCTCCACGATTCCGGGCCAGGCCATTGGCAGACGATCTGGGAGCGGGAGCGCCACGATTGCCTGCGCGTGCAGCTCGGCCTGTGGAGCGATCCGATCCGCAACGTCTGGATCAGCCGGATCGATCAGGCGGTCGGCGCGGCGCAGGGCCCGGTCGTTTTGGTCGGCCACAGCCTCGGCTGCCACGCAATCCTGTGGTGGGCGAGCTTGCTCGGCGAGAATGCGCCGAGCAATGTCGTCGGCGCCTTGCTGGTCGCGCCACCCGACGTCGATCGATTGGACGCGGATCCGCGCATCGAACGCTTCGCTCCGACGCCCAAATCCGTGCTGCCTTTCCCGACCACGGTCGTTGCCAGCAGCGACGATCCCTGGTGCCATGCCGACCGCGCCGACGAACTCGCCTGCGCGCTGGGTGCGCATTTCGTGCTGTTGGATCAGGCAGGGCATATCAACGCGGAGTCGGGCCTTGGCGCCTGGCGCGAAGGCCAGGAATTGCTCGAACGCGTCCTCGACGTCCGGCCGCGTGCGCCTGCGGCGCTGGGCTGGAAGGACGGCGGGCGCGGGATCAGGCCGGCACCCGCCTGGGCATTGCAAGGGCATCGATAAGCGTTGATCGAGCCGCGGCTGTCAGGCCGCTGCCGCGGTCGCTGCATATTCGTCGCGCCGTTTCCACCATATGCCGTTGCTTTCGTTACGGCCCAACGGCGCGCGATCGAGCCACTGATAGGCGCCCCATAGCCCGTCCAGCCCGCGCCCGTAGGTCGAATAGGTGTGGAAGATCCGCCCGTCCTCGATCGTGAAGCTGCTCATGCCGGGCAGCTCTCGCAAATAGGTGCGGCCATCGACGCCGCACATCTGGGCGAACAGGCTGGGCGCTTCCGGCGTATTGCGGGACATCGTGGGTTGGCGCTGATAATTATAGTCGAAGCCCTGGTCCTGCTGCGCCTCGGTCAAGCCGACCCCGTAATCGAAGTTGAAATCGCCGCCGAAGGAGGAGGCCCAGGGGAAGGTCCAGCCCATCCGCTCGCGATAGGCGAGCAATTTGCCGATCGGCGCGCGGGAGACCGCATACAGCGTCACGTCATGGCTCGCGAGATGCTCCCAGAAGCCGTTGAACCCGTCCGCGATCATCGAGCAGGATGGGCAGCCCGCTTTGTAATCGGGCCCGAACATGAAGTGATAGACGAGCAGCTGTGAACGGCCCTCGAACAGGTCCGCCAGCGTCGCCTCGCCGTGTACGGTCTCGAAGAGATATGCCTTCTCGACCGGCACCCAGGGCAGCTCCTGCCGCCGGCGCGCCAGCGCGTCGCTTTGGTGGGTCAGCGCCTTTTCGGCCTCGAGCAGCGCCAGCCGCTCGGTCAGCCATTCGTCACGCGTCGCGGTTCGATGCATCGTCATCCTGATCGTCTCCTTTTTCGCGCCGTTTCACGAACAGCGCACCCAAAGCCGCGGCGGAAACCCCGCCGGTCGCAAGCCAGCCGATCGCTGCGGCCGACAGGCAGAAGGGGCACATGGCTCAGCCCAAAGCCTTGGCCACTGCCTCGCGCGATTGCGCATGCAGCGCCCAGAAGTCCCGTACGCCGCCGCCCGCGAGCCGCGCCTGCAGCACCGCGAGATGCGAGGTCCAGCCGCTTCCGAAATCCAGCGCCCCGGTGCCGCTCTCGATCCCGCTATGCGTCAGCACCAGGCGCGTGCTGTCCCCCTCGGGGAACAGTTCGTAGGTCACCGTGCCGCTCTTCCCGCCCTGGAAGCTCGTCTCGAGCAGCCGTGGCGGTTCGAAGCGCAGCACCTTTTCGGTCCAGGTGGCGCCTTTGAAGGCGGCATAAGTGTCGGGGTAGGGGACGTCCTCGTCGGACAGATTGTCATGATCGACCAGCAGATCGAACGTTCCGGTTGGCGGTGTGTCGGACCCGCCCATGAACCATTTCGCCCGGAGTTCAGCCTCGGTGAGGTAGCGCCACACCGTCTCCGGCGGCGCGCCGAGCAGGCGTTCGAGCCGGATCGTGTCGGGGGCCGTCCGCTCGATCGGCGGGCGGGTCGGCGTCGCGGCTTCAGCCATTCGGTTTCTCCTTCGATTTCGTGTCGGATTCGATCAGCGCCTGCAGGCGGTCGAGACGCGTGGTCCAGAAATGCTCCCACTGCCGAAGCCAGCGATTGGCTTCCGCCAGCGGCTCCGCCTTCAGGCTGCACATATACATGCGTCCGCTCTTGCGGCGCGCGACCAGGCCCGCATCTTCCAGCACTTTCAGATGCTTGGACGCGCCGGCGAAGCTCATCTCGAACGGTTGCGCCAGCTCTCCCACCGATTTCTCGCCCAATGCGAGATCAGCCAGCATCCCGCGCCGCGTCGGGTCCCCGAGCGCGTGGAAAACGGAGTCGAGGCGTGTCGAGTCATATTCAACCATAAGGTTTAATATGATCGGGCAGCGGTAATAGTCAACCGCCTGGTTGAATTTTTCGTGTTCGGGGCGAAAACCCGGGAACGCCCGCTTTGCCTCGGTTCGTGCTGCGCCCTTCGACCGTGGCCCGGATTGCTTCGCTCGCTCGCAATGACGGAGCAAATGCGAAGTCGTCATTGCGAGCCGCGCAGCGGCGCGGCAATCCAGACCCGGACGGGAGGCCGCGCAGCGCCGCGACACCGTCTAGCCCGGCGGGAGGGCGCTGGTCCGGGTGCAAGGCGTGCGGCACAATTCCTGCCGCTCCGCTCGCACCCGCGACGCGCGAGGGTTACTCTATCGCATGTATGAAATGCGCGCCGGGCTCCCGCGCCGGCGACGCAGCCCGCAACCCACCGCGCCGAAGCTGACGATCATCATCGCCCAGCTGGATGGCTCGGGCACAGCCGAGCTTTGGCCGATCGGGGCGAAGTCGGCGATTTCGGCATTGGTGCCGTCGGCGGCCGGGGTCACGCGCAGGCGTGACCATAAGGTGAAGGTGTAATCTGCCGGGCTGGCGAAGCCGGTAGACGGCAGCAGGCTCGCTGCGAACGATCCGCTGATAGTGTTGCCGGCCACCGTCACGACACCGGGCAAAGTGGTGAGTGTCGGCGGGCCTGCGGTGGGGAATGTTACGACCCGCGCGGTGCCGCTGGGGAACAGGATCGCGACGGCGTCCCACAGGATCGATCCCCCGATCGAGGGGCTACCCGATGCCAGACGTGCGGTTCCCGCGCCGCGATTGATGCCGAAGGCGTAGAGGCTGCCCGGCAGCCCGATCGCGCCGTTGGTGGTGGCGTTGAGCGTGAACGAACTGCCGTCGAAGCTCACGCCGGCGCTGATGATATCAAGTCCCGGATTGTGCGCGCCGGTATAGGTTGCGAGGAAATCGTTGGTGGGATCACCCACGGCCAAAGCCGGCGTTGCGGCCATCGTCGCGAGAACCAATCCCAGGATCATCTTACGCATGTTGAAACCCTCCTGTTGAAGCAAGGGAGGAGTCCGACAAACGTGGGTGGTCCGCTACACTGCCGATCTTATGAAGAGGTGATGAATCGGTGATGGCGCCCGATCCCGCCGCATTTGCGGGGGCTTAGCGCCGGCGGAAATCGGGGGATGTCGCGCTTTCCCGCCAATAATCGTCGAAGCCAATCGCGCGGGTCAGCTTGGCGAAGCGTGGATCGGCGCGCATCGCCGCGGTCGGTGGCTGAAAGAGGAGGAAGGTCATGCGTGGGGCGTGCCGCGCCGCCAGCTCGCGCTCGCCGGTCTGCGGATCCCGCTTTCCGAAATAGAGATCATAGCTTGCGGCAAAAGCCTGATCGACCGCCTGCAGCGCGCTGAAATAGGGTATCGCCAGATAGCCGGGGAGCGTGCCCTTGGCGGCCGCGGCCGAGACGGCGTCGACTGCCTTCGCGCGTGCCGCCGCATTCCCACCCGCAAATGCGCGTGCCCCGAGGAGCGCGAGGTCGATCGGGAGCGGAGAGTCGTCGAGCTCCCCACCGTCTGCCTGGCGGCGCATGGCCGCAACCCCGGCGACGTCTCCCGTGAAGGACAGGAAGGTGCAGCGCGAAATCCAGATGCCGGGATTGTCGGGCCAGCGCGCATGCGCGCGATCAAGCAGCGCCCGCGCGGTGCCGAGATCGCCCGCCCCCCAGAGTGCGCGCCAGAGGAAGAGCTGATAAGCGGGGACCAAAGGCTCTTGCGCGACCGCGCGCGAGAGCTCCTTCACGCTCTCGCGGAACCGGCCGACATGGCTGAGGATGCTGCCGAGCTTGGCGCGCAGCACGACCTCGTCGGGCATGGTGACGAGCGCCGCGCGCGCCTCGCGTTCGACCTTGCCCCAGTTGCGCCAGTAAGGTTCGACCAGGATCAGCGCGAGTGAGGCATCGCGATTGTCGGGATCAAGCTGGAGCGCGCGCGTCGCAGGCGCTCGTACCTTCTCGAGCACCTCGGGGGCGGCGGCGTCGCCCGGCGGCGCCAGGCGCGCGCGGGCCAGCGCGAGCGCGCCCCAAGCCTCGGCGAAATCGGGATCGATCCGGATGGCTCGGGCGAAATAGGCGATTGCCTGGCCGGCTTCGTCGTCGCCCTGCCGCTGCAGATCCAGCCCACGGTGGTAGAGCAAGGTGGCGCGGCGCCGTTGCGGGGAAGGGATCGATCGCCAGCCGAGCCAGGTGGCGGTGCCGAGCCCGGCGGAGGCCAGGGCGAGTAGTGCCAGCCGACGGTTGGGGCGGGCAGCCGCGGGTGTCGCGCCCGCATCGGCGAACGGCGGCCCGTCGAGCGCGCCGTCCGCGAGCAGGCGGTAGCCGACCTTGGTGATCGTCTCGATCGAGAAACTGCCTTCACCTAGCCCAGTGGACAATTGGCGGAGAATGGAGATGACGCGGTTGATGGCGTTGTCGCCCACGATGCGCCCGTCCCAGCAGCTTTCGATCAATTCCTCCCGCCCGACGATACCGCCTTCGGCCCGCGCCAACGCGACCAGAACTTGCATCACGCGCGGTTCGAGCGTGACCGAAAGCGTGCCCCTGCTGATCTGGCGGAAGGCGGGAACGACCGCGAGCGCGCCGACGCGGAACGGATCTTCCCGTGACAGATCAATGCGGATCCCACGCTCCCCGGTCACAGCGTCCCTCCCGCAGAAGAGTGATGGATATTGCGCCAGGCCGAACTTTGCAAAAGCCTTGAGGAGCGGCTGGAGGGAAACCTCCAGGGGCTTGGTTTCCAGGCCACCCGATAGAAATTCCGCGGCCACCCTGACTGGATGCCTGCGCATAAGGATGGTTGCAGGCGGGCATCTGAGGGCTTCCAAGCCCCAAGGTCGACATGCACCATCCCCGCAGCCGAAGAGGTGGCGGAACCGCGCCGGTCACACATGCTTGCTCTCAGGCCATGGGAAACGTGCGCCCAAATCCCGTCCCCCATCCGTCATCCCAGCCAAAGCTGGGATCTCAGGAGGTAGAGAACCAATCCTCGTCCCACCCACTCCCGTCATGCCGGACTTGTTCCGGCATGACGGGAGGTTGCGGCCAAGCCCCTGGGTGGATCCCGGCCTGCGCCGGGATGACGGACGGATGACGGTGACCGCCATCCACCTCCCGTCATGCTGAACCCTTCGACAGGCTCAGGACAGGCTCGTTTCAGCATCCTCCGAGAGGCCAACGCCCGGACCGAAATCGAAGGGTCCGGCATGACGGCAAGCAAGCCCGCCCATCCACAGATTTCACCGCATCTCCCCTCACGAAGCGTTGACCGCACCGAGAGTAGGTTTAGGCTGCGCCCGATGGCCGACCCCTGTCCCCATTATCATTCGATCGCCGACGTCACGCCCAGCGCGGACGGGTGCGAGGAATGTCTCAAGACCGGGTCCTGGTGGGTGCATCTGCGGATCTGTCGCACCTGCGGCCATGTCGGCTGCTGCGACGATTCCCCAAATCGCCATGCAACCAAGCACTTCCACGAAACATCTCACCCGATCATCGAGGGCTACGACCCACCCGAAGGCTGGGGCTGGTGTTATGTCGACCAGGTCGACTTCGACCTGTCGGATCGGATGACCGCGCACCCGCGGCCGATTCCGAGATTCTTCTGATGTTTGGCTACGCTGCTTCCCGCACCGGCCCGCACCCCCACCCGACCTCCCATAGAATAACCTGTTGGGAGGCCGGGTCACGGATTCAGCATGGCTGAATCCCAAAAACGGGCGCGACTCCGCCTGACTCAGCTTTTGCACGTTTCATCGTTCATACCGGGTTTCCGCTTGAAGCCTTTGAAGGATCGTGATTCTTTGGCTGACGTGACGCGTCGGCCCGCCTTGTCCATGATCCGAACCGCTTTCTGGCCGACCGTGGCTGTGGCGGTGATCGTCTATTTCGCGGGCGCCGCCATCGTCGGGCAGAACGGTTTGTTCTCGCTCGCGGGCTATCGCCACCAACGCACCGAGCACCTCGCCCAGCTCAAGTCGCTTCAGGCCGAGCGCGACCGGCTCGCGCATCACGCCGAACTGCTCGATCCGCGCCATGTCGATCCCGATTTCGCCGAAGAAATGGTACGCAAGCAGACCGGGCAGATCCGCCCCGACGAGGTTATCGTCCCGGTTAATTGATGGATGGGGCCGCTGCGGCACATCCAAAGAAACCCATGATTCCGGAATTCGCGACGGCGATTGCGTTTGTTGCACTTGCAATCGCGGAACACACCGTTGCGGGAGCGGGTTTGTCCCGCCTATAGGGGCGCGTTTTCGAAGCATCCCTCTGGAGAGAGATCGTCTTGGCTCGAGCAGCAAAATCCGCCGCGCCCGTTGCGCCGGCAGCAACGCCGCCTGCTACCCCTAACCGCGAGCGGCCGCCCGAGCCCAAGCCCTATGACGCCTCCAAGGAGGAGTTGCTCGAATTCTATCGGCAGATGCTGCTCATCCGCCGCTTCGAGGAGAAAGCCGGCCAGCTTTACGGCCTCGGCCTGATCGGCGGTTTCTGCCATCTTTATATCGGCCAGGAAGCGGTCGCGGTCGGCCTCCAGTCCGCGCTCAAGGTCGGGCGCGATTCGGTCGTGACCGGCTATCGCGACCATGGCCACATGCTGGCCTACGGCATCGATCCCAACGTCATCATGGCCGAACTGACCGGCCGCGCCGCCGGCATTTCCAAGGGCAAGGGCGGCTCGATGCACATGTTCTCGGTCGAACATGGCTTTTACGGCGGTCACGGCATCGTCGGCGCCCAGGTCTCGATCGGTGCGGGTCTTGCCTTCAAGCACAAATATTCCGGCGATGGCGGCGTGGCGCTCGTCTATTTCGGCGACGGTGCAGCCAATCAGGGCCAGGTCTACGAAAGCTTCAACATGGCGGAGCTGTGGAAGCTGCCCGTCATCTTCGTGATCGAGAATAATCAGTACGCGATGGGCACCAGCGTCAATCGCGCCTCGGCCGAAGACCAGCTCTACAAGCGCGGCGAGAGCTTCCGTATTCCCGGCATCCAGGTCGACGGCATGGACGTGCTCGCGGTGCGCGGCGCGGCCGAGACCGCGCTCGAATGGGTCCAGGCGGGCAAGGGCCCCGTCCTGCTCGAGCTCAAGACCTATCGCTATCGCGGCCATTCGATGTCGGATCCGGCCAAATACCGCTCGCGTGAGGAGGTCCAGTCGGTCCGCGACAAGTCCGACCCGATCGACCATCTCGCCAAGATCCTGGGCGAAAAGGGCGTCGGCGAGGATCAGCTCAAGGCGCTCGACAAGGATATCCGCAAGATCGTCGCCGACAGCGCCGCCTTCGCCGAGGAAAGTCCCGAGCCCGAGGCTTCCGAACTCTACACCGACGTCCTCGTCGACACTTATTGAGCGCGAGACATATGCCGATTGAAATCAAGATGCCCGCGCTCTCTCCCACGATGGAAGAGGGCACGCTCGCCAAATGGCTGGTCAAGGAAGGCGACACGGTCAAGTCCGGCGACGTCCTTGCCGAGATCGAGACCGACAAGGCGACGATGGAATTCGAGACCATCGACGAAGGCACGGTCTCCAAGATCCTCGTGCCCGAGGGCACGGATGGCGTGAAGGTGGGCGATGTGATCGCGCTGATCGCCGGCGAAGGCGAGGACGCATCGGCGGCGCCCGCCCCCAAGGCGGAAGCTCCCAAGGCAGAAGCTCCCAAGGCCGAGACCAAGGTCGAAGCGCCTGAAGGCGGCACCACCCCGCAACAAATGCAGACCGCCGCACGCGCGCTGGTTGCCGACGTCGCCGACACGCACGAGGACCCCGAAGTGCCCGAGGGCACCGAAGTCGTGCGCATGACCGTCCGCGACGCGCTGCGCGACGCGATGGCCGAGGAAATGCGCTCCGACGAACGCGTGTTCGTGATGGGCGAGGAAGTCGCCGAATATCAGGGCGCCTACAAGGTCACGCAGGGTCTGCTCGAGGAATTCGGCAGCAAGCGCGTGATCGATACGCCGATCACCGAATATGGCTTTGCCGGCATCGGCGCGGGCGCGGCGATGGCGGGGCTTCGCCCGATCGTCGAGTTCATGACCTTCAACTTCGCGATGCAGGCGATCGACCACATCATCAATTCGGCCGCCAAGACCAATTACATGTCCGGCGGCCAGATGCGCTGCCCGATCGTGTTCCGCGGCCCCAACGGCGCCGCCGCCCGCGTCGGCGCGCAGCACAGCCAGAATTACGGCCCCTGGTATGCGGCCGTCCCCGGCCTGATCGTGATCGCGCCCTATTCGGCCGCCGATGCGAAGGGTCTGCTCAAGGCGGCGATCCGCTCGAATGACCCGGTCGTCTTCCTCGAGAATGAGCTGTTGTACGGCCAGTCGTTCGACGTGCCCAAGCTCGACGATTATGTCCTGCCGATCGGCAAGGCGCGCGTCGCCAAGGCAGGCAATGACGTGACTTTGGTCAGCTACACGATCGGCGTCGGGGTCTGCCTCGAAGCCGCGAAGCTGCTCGCCGAGGAAGGGATCGATGCCGAAGTGATCGATCTGCGCACGCTGCGCCCGCTCGACACCGGCACCGTGCTCGCCAGCCTCAAGAAGACCAACCGCATGGTGGTGGTCGAGGAAGGCTGGCCGACCTGCTCGATCGCGTCGGAAATTGCCGCCGTGGCGATGGAGCAGGGCTTCGACGATCTCGACGCGCCGGTGCTGCGCGTCACCAACGTCGACGTGCCGCTGCCTTATGCCGCCAATCTCGAAAAGATGGCTTTGATCACCGCCGATCAGGTCGTCGCGGCCGCCAAGAAGGTCAGCTACCGCTGAGCGCGCCCGTCGCGGCCGCGACGGAGCTTGCCGATCCCGAACGCGCGCTCGCCGTCGCTTATGCCCCGGCGCGCGCGCGTGCGGCGCTCACCGCCTTGTTCGCGCTGGATGAGCGCTTCGGCACGATCGTCTCCTCGACCAGCGAACCAATGATCGGGCTGATGCGCCTCGCCTGGTGGCGCGAAGCGCTGGAAAAGCTCGATAGCGACCCTGCGCCGGCCGAGCCCTTGCTCGGCCTGCTTGCCCGTCACGTGCTCCCGCTTGGGCCGAGCGGCGCGAGCCTGGCCGCGATCGAGGATGGTTGGGCGGCGCTGATCGATGGCGAGCCCGACGAGGCCGCGATCGCGCGCCATGGCCGCGAACGCGGGCGTAACCTGTTCACGGCTGCGGCTGCCGTGCTCGGCACAAACGATCCGCGCCTTGCGGCTGCAGGCGAGGTTTGGGCGCTGACCGACCTCGGTTTCCGTCACTCGAACGCGGATGTCCGGAAAACCGCGCTCGCCCAGGCACGCAGGCTGGCGGCCGACCTGCCGAACGATCGCTGGCCATCCGCCGCGCGGCCTCTCGCTGCCTTGTTCGTGCTGGCCCGCCGCGATGCGACCACGAGTGACCGTGCGCAGGGACGTCCAGATCGGTTGTTACGGATGCTGGCGCTTCGACTGATCGGGCGTTAGCCTGCCGTCAAACGGGGTAGGGGACGGACGATGCGGCGCTATTGGGTAGGTGCGTTAGCGGCGTTGATATTGGCGGTGGGTGGCGTTTCTTATTGGCGCAGCACCGCGGTCGCCAAGCACAGCCTGCCCGGCGCACCTCAAGCCAGCGCCGACAAATCGGGCGATGCCGACGACGTCGACACGCCACCCCAGCCTCCGGCGGCGGACGACAAGACGCGCGAGCAGAAGAGATTCTCGCGCGCCGACCATGACAAGAATGGCATCGTCAGCCGCGATGAGTTCCTCGTCGCGCGCCACCGCAACTTCGCCAAGCTCGACGTCAACAATGACGGTGTGCTGAGTTTCGACGAATATGCGGCCAAGGCGGAAGACAAGTTCGCCAAGGCGGATGCCGATCATTCGGGCGGCCTCAAACCCGCCGAATTCGCCACCACCAAGGTCGAGCGCAAGTCCAAACCCGGCTGCTCCTGCCAGAAGCCGGAGAGCCAGAAAGGCGACGATAGCGAGTAGGTTCAGGCGAGCCGACGCGCCTTCGCCCGCCGGCTGCCCGCATTACGCCTCTCGATCCGTTGGAATGGCCGCCAAAGGCCAGCCGTCATCTTGCGGTGCAGCACACAATCTCTACATGCAGGGCAACGCTGCGCCGCATAGGCGCGACTTGCGGGCCCGCGAGGCCCGCCAACAATCGGAAGCTGAGTGACCATACCTGGAAAAGAATTGCTGTTTCTCGCGCTGGGGGGCTCGGGCGAGATCGGCATGAACGTCAATCTCTACGGCTGTGACGGAAAGTGGGTCATGGTCGACCTCGGCCTGACCTTCGCCGACCCGGGCTATCCCGGGATCGACCTGATCCTGCCCGACCTTGATTTCATCGAGCAGCAGCGCGAAAATCTGATCGGTATCGTGCTGACGCACGGCCATGAGGATCATATCGGCGCGATCCCTTACCTCGCCGCCGATCTGGGCGTTCCGCTCTATGCGACCCCGTTCACGGCCGGCCTGATCAAGGGCAAGCTCGACGAGGAAGGCTTGTCCGATCAGGTCGAGCTCAACATCATCGAACGCGACAGCAGCTTCGATCTTGGTCCGTTCGGCTTCACCTATGTGCCGCTCGCCCACTCGATCCCCGAGGGCAATGCGCTGCTGATCGAAACGCCCTACGGCAACATCTTCCATACCGGCGACTGGAAGCTTGACGAGGAGCCGTTGCTCGGCACGCCCTCGACCGCGGCCGAGCTGACCGAGATCGGCGACAAGGGCGTGCTCGCTTTGGTGTGCGATTCGACCAACGTCTTCAACGACAGTGCCTCGGGCTCGGAAGCCGCGGTGCGCGAGGGGCTCGACGGCGTGATCAAGGCGCTGACCGGCCGCGTGGTCGTCACGACCTTCGCATCCAATGCGGCGCGGCTGCAGACCTTGGGCGAGGTCGCGCGCGATTGCGGGCGCCAACTATGCGTTGCGGGGCGCTCGCTCGATCGCATCATCCGCGTCGCCAAAAGTGTCGGCTATCTTGAGGACTTCCCGCCCCTTATCGATGTCGACGAGGCGATGCGCCTGCCGCCTTCCGAGGTGATGATCCTCGCCACCGGCGGCCAGGGCGAATCGCGCGCGGCGCTCGCGCGCATTGCGTTCGATAGCCACCCGATCAAGCTGAGCGAGGGCGACACGGTTGTCTTCTCGTCCAAGCAGATCCCGGGCAACGAGATGGCGATCGGCCGCATCCAGAACATGCTCGCCACCAAGGGTGTAGCGATGGTCACCGAGCGCCAGGCGCACGTCCATGTCTCGGGCCATCCCGGACGCCCCGAACTCGACCTGATGTACAAATGGATCCGCCCGGAGATCATTCTGCCGGTCCATGGCGAGATGCGGCATATGGCCGAGCAGGAGCGCTTCGCGCGGTCGCTGGGGGTGCCTAAGGGCATCGTCCAGCAGAATGGCGATCTGATCCGCCTCGCACCCAATGGGCCGAAGAAGATCGGCGACGAACGCGCGGGGCGCCTGATCCTCGACGGCGACGTCATCCTGCCCGCCGACGGCTCGACCATGAACGAGCGCCGCAGGATCTCGCTCCACGGCGTGATCGCGGTGACGGTCGCGCTCGACGACAAGGGCCGCCTGCGCGGGCAGCCTGCCATCGCGCTGCAGGGTGTGCCGGTCGAGGAAGACAAGGACGATTTCATCGAGGAAGCGCAGATTGCGGCTGCCGACGCGGTCAAGGCCGGCAAGAAGGACGAGGCCGCGATGCGCGAGGCGATCCGCCTGGGGGTGCGCCGCACCGCGACCAGTTGGACCGGCAAAAAGCCGATCGTCGAAGTTTCGGTGATCCGCGTCTAAGGCATAGCAATGCGCTGGAGCTCGATCGCCGCAATCTACACGCTCTTCTGGGCGATGAGCTTCTTTCTGGTCCTGCCCTTCCGCTTGCGCGGGCCGGGTGAGGACCAGGTCGTGGCCGGCCAGGCACCCAGCGCGCCGCCGATGTTCAGCTTCGCGCGCACCGCGAAGTGGACCACGATCGTCGCGCTGGTGCTGTTCGGCCTCTACTACGGCAATTACGTCTATCACTGGGTGCCGGTGGAGACATTCGATTGGGTCCACCACGCGGGGTGACCTGAGGCCGTCATGCCGGACGTGTTCCGGCATCCACCCATCCTCCTCGACCACTTAGAGCAGTGAGCGAGAAACCCGACCCGTTCGCCCTGAGCTTGTCGAAGGGCTGCTCTTCTTTCTGCGGAAAGGACAGGGCTTCGACACGCTCAGCCCGAACGGAAGACGTAATCTGCGGTGGACCCTGAAACAAGTTCAGGGTGACGTTGGGGCACTTACTTCCGCAGCCGTTCCATCGCCTGCGCCAGCGCCACATACAGTTTGCCCGTATCCGACGACAGCATCGTGGTCGCGATCGGGGTGCCTTCGCGCGTCGCCATTACGCGGCGGAGCAGCGCCTCGAAATCGTGGACATAGCGATGGACCTGGTCACGGAACTCGCCATCCTCATTGTAGCGCTGCGCGACCGCCTGGGCTTCGGTGCGGCCGAGCAACCGGACCGCGCGGCGCGTAAAGATGCCGCGGTCACCGCGCAAATAGGCCTTCCACTCCTCGTCGGTGACTTCGTTCGAGAAGATCTTGGCGACGTCGATCGCGGTCGAATTGAGCGCTTCGATCAGCAGGCTCGCGGTCCGCGCGAAGCTCTGGTCGTCATGCGCCTCGGTATCTTCGCGGTTGGCCTCGATCCGCGCCTCGATCGCGGTCGCGGTCTCGGCAATCGTGACGATCTGGCGCGTCAGCCGTTCGGCGGCAAGATTCGCGGCCTGGATCGCCTGCTCGGACGCGGTGCCGATCGCGGCAATCTCCTCCTTGCCGACGTCCGCCAATGCGCTGCTCATCGCACGCGCCGCGCTTTCGCTCATCCGCTGCGCGACCCTGGGTATTGCCGCGGTGAGCGCGTCGCGCGCCTGATCGGCGGCGAGCGCGGCGGTGTCGCGCACCTGGTTGAGCGCTTCGACCAGATGACCCGATGCGCCTTCGCTGAGCGAGCGCACCTCGGCATCCGCTTTGGCGAGCAATTCCTCCAGCGTGCGCGTCTGATCGATCAAGGCGGCCAGACGGCCGTCGGCAAGACCGCCGGATTCGCTCAATATGGCGCGCTGGCGTTCGAGCAGCACCTCCGCCTCCGCCAGACGCTCGCTGATGGCGGCAGCCGCCTCGCTCAGGCTTTCGGTTCGCGCGTCCGCTGTGGCGATCGCCTGCAGGCTCTGTTCGGCATGAAGCCGGATGCGCGCCAGGGCCGCGGGGATCGTGTCGGAGATGGTCGCATTGCTCGCATCGGCCTGCGCGCGAAGTTGCTCGACGCGGGAGAGAAGCGTCTCGGCGGTCTGGCTGCTGGTCCCGAGCGAACGGCCGACCGATTCGGCATGCGTCGCAAGCGTGACGATGTGCTCGGCGAGATCGGCCGTATGCTCCGCGCCCTTGTCGCCTAGTTCGGCGAACTTGGCTTCGACGGCAGCGATCGCCTGATCGAGTTGAGAGAGCAATCCGCGTGCCGCGAGCTCCTGCCCGCGCAGCCCCGCGCCGATCCCATCGACACGTCCGACCAATTCCTCAAGCCGCGCGGACAAGGCCTGAGTTGCATCCTCGCTGGCGGCGGCGACCTGCGCCTGGCTCTGTTCGACCATCGCATTGAGCGCGGCGCTCTGATTGGCAATGACCTGGCGGGTATCGTCCAGGCTTTCCGCCGCGGTCTCGAGCGCGGCGTCGATCGCGCGGCCCATCGATCCCGCGGCATCCTCGATGCGCTTGTCGGCAGCCGCGGCGCTCGCCTCGATCCGGTCGAGCTGGCCCGCGAGCCGTGCGGCCGCACCGCCGGTCGCTTCGTTGGCGGCCTTGGCCTGAAGGTCGAGCGCCTGCAGCAATTCGGTGAGCGCGCGCGTGCGCATATCGGCTTCGGCCCCGCCTTCGCGTAAACCTTCGGCCAGATTGCGCGCGACCGTCTCGGCATTGGGCAATTCGGTTAGCAGGACATTCAGGTCCTCGCGCGCGACCGAAGTGGCATTGTTGAGGCTGGAAACGGTCTGGCCGACCGACGCGGCCTGCGTGCTCAATTCGGCAGCCGCCTGGCCGATGCGGCCACTGGCTTCGGTCCCGAGCGTTTGCAGCTCTGTCGCCTGTGCGTTGAGCGCGGAACGCGCTTCCTCGATCCGCTGGTTGAGCAAAGCGAGGGTGCCGGCCAGCGATTCGCTGTCGGCGCGCAGCCGGGCGGAAGCGCGCGCATAGGCATTGGCCTCGGTCCGGCCCGTGCGCAGCAGAAGCAGATACAGCACCGCCAGCAAGGCGAGCGGGCCGCAGCCGAGCCCGATCCACGCCGCGAGCGTGAGCGGCGGCAACAAATGGGAGGGGCTCGCCTGGAAAAGCGTGACGCCCAAAGCGGCAGTCCAGCCCAGCCCAAGCAGGAGAAGAAGCACGCCCGCGACCATGCCGGGCCAGCGGCGCGGCGCAGCGGCCTCCAACGCGGTCTCGACCTCGGGCGCCGGCTCCGTCGTTTCGACTTCCGGTTCCTGTTCGGCCCAACCCACTTTCGACACCCCGTGATTCATATGGCAGTGTACCACCTTGGCGCGCGCGCGGAAGCGGGAGTTGCGAAGGCTGCGCTTGATTTGCGGCGCGCGGCGTTTGAATGTCACGGATGATGGACGGGGAGGGACCCACCGCGCTGATCGGCGCCTATGAGCCCGGGCCCGGGCCGGGCGGCCTGCGTTCGCTCTTGCCGCTCGCCGGCATGAGTGTGGTCGAGCATCAGGCGCGCCGCGCGATCGAGGCCGGCGCCGCGCGGATATTGCTGCTGATCGACGAGGGGCCGGGCGAATTGCTGGAGGCGGTGGCGCGGCTGCGCCAGGACGGCATCCAGACCGGCATGGCGCGAGGAATCGACCAGGTTGCCGACGCGATCGGCCAGGACGAAGCGGTTCTGCTGATCGCCGAGGCCTGCCTGCCCGAGGTCGGGCTGTTGCGCGCGATGACCGCGGCGCATGTCCCGGTGCTCGCGGTGCTGCCCGACACCGCCGAATATGCGCAGTTCGAGCGGATCGATGCCGAGCAGCGCTGGGCGGGCGTCGCCCTGCTCGACGGCCATCGCATCGCCGAAACCGCGGCGATGATCGGGGCGTGGGATCCGGTTTCGACGCTCCTGCGCCGTGCGGTGCAGGAAAATGCCGGCCGCATCGATGCGGTGCGGGCTCCGATCCTGACCACCGATGCCGCAGCGCTTGTCGCCGCCGAACAGGCGATCCTTACGGGTGCGCGCAAGCCGGCGGACGACCTGATCGGTCGGGTGCTGTTCGCGCCAACCGAAGAACTGGCGATGCCCTTGCTGCTCGCGCGCAAGATGGAGGCGAATGTCGTCGCCGGGGTCGGCGCATTGCTGGCGTTGGGCGGCGGCGCGTTAAGCCTGCTCGGCTGGCGCTGGCTGCCGCTGATCGGCCTGTTGCTTTCGGGCCTGGCGGCGGCTGGCGCCGCGCGTCTCGGCCGCATTCGTCAGCGCGCGCGTTTTCAGGAAAGGATCTTCGGCTGGGTCCGGCTGGCCGGAGCTGGCCTGGGCGTAGCCGGACTGGCGCGGCTTTTGGCGCAAACCTCGGGGCAATGGGGCTGGTGGCTGACCGGCGGGGTGCTGGTCGCGGCGATGCTCGGTCTGTGGGCCGAGCGCCGCCTCAGCCCGATGCGGCCGCCTATTTGGCTGGCGAGCGTCGACACGGCAATCTGGACAATGCTGCCCTTTGCCGCATTTGGTCATTGGGATTGGGGATTTGCAGCGGTCGCGGCCTATGCCGCGGGCTCGTTCGGCTGGGTCGAGATCGCCAAGCTGCGCGACGCGCCGCCCATGCCCTGAACCTCTGCGTACGAATAGTCGGAAATTGAGGGGTTCCGGCGGCGGATCATTCCGCCGCCCCCCGATCGCTCGCTCCTAGAGGGCGAGAATGAGGCCGACGGCAAGCGCCTGCGCCGCGATCGCGAGCACGATGCTCGTCGCGTTTTCGAACGTCTTCACACTGATTTCCTTTGCGAACACCGCATCTTTTTGTGCGGTGCAGCATATCTAGGGCGCGGCTCGCTTTATCGCCAGTTCAAAACGCTTCATCGCCGTTGCAATTATTGCAATCGTCGCCAAGCGGCATGCCGAGATCGGCAAAGACATTCGCCACTGCCTCGGCGCTGCTGAGGGCGGCCAGACAGTCGTGGACGTGGAGCAACTTGCCGAGGGCCTGGTGGACCTGGCGCGGGCGCGTCGGCGCTTCCGCGATCAAATCCAGCAACATAGCTTCGTCGTGCGTCATACGTGGGCAGCAGCAGGGAGCGACCTTGAGCTGCGCGCTTGATACTCGGGACAATTCCAACATCAACGCCCGCAGCAGGACCAGAGGGCGGCGATAGCCAAGCCCGAAGCCCGTGAAGATTGCGTGCGCCGCATGCGCATCCGTGATGCCGCCCGCCGCCATCCGCCGGATCGCGAACAGGAGCAACCGGCGATACGGGCTGACGGGCGCCGCGTGCGGCAGCAGGGCGGAGGATTGCTCGGTCGAACGCATCGGCGACTCCTTTACAGGAACGCTAGACTTTCATTATCGCTATTGATAGTCAATCGCAATAGTGGGCGATGTTTCAGGTTGGCGGTGTGCCGTTTGCTTCAAGCACCGTTCCGGCCAGATAGAGCGAGCCACCGATCAGCACCAACGGTGCCACCCCCTTCTCCGCGGCGATCTGGGCGAGTGCGGCTTGTGCATTGGCGGCTGATGTCGCGGTCAGGCCCAAGGTCTCGGCAGCCGCACGCACCGCCGCCGCATGGTGGTGCTCATGCCCGGGCACGGGAACAGCGATGATCTCGATACCGCTGCCGGCAAAGGGTTCGAGAAAACCGCGCAAATCCTTGTTGGCGAGCATGCCCAAGATCAGGCGGAACGGGCGGCCTGGGGCCAGACGCGCGCGGAAGAAGTCCGCGATAGCGCGCCCGGCGGCGGGATTATGCCCGCCATCGAGCCACATCTCGCTGCCTTCGGGAAGCAAAGCGGGGAGAGGGCCATCCGCCAGCCTCTGCAAGCGCGCGGGCCATTCGGCCCAGCCCATTGCCGCGCGCAATGACGCGAGCGGCACCTCGATTGCCGTTTGATGGCGGAGCATCGCCACCGCGAGCGCGGCGTTGGTCGCCTGATGCGCGCCGGGCAGGCGCGGCAAGGGCAGTTCGAGTTCACCCTGTTCATCGCGATAGTGAAGCTTGCCGCGATAGGGCGACGCGTCCCAGACACCGCCTTTCTCCAGCCAAAGCGCGCCGACCGCGCGCGCGGCGCGGCCGATCTCATTGCCCTGGGAGGCAGGGTAATGGTGCGTGACCAACGGCACGCCCTGTTTAGCAATGCCCGCCTTTTCGGCCGCTATTTGCTCGATCCGGTCGCCGAGGAACGCCTGGTGGTCGATCCCCAATTGCGCGATGCCGCACACGACAGGCTTTTCGAGCACATTGGTCGCGTCGAGCCGCCCGCCCAAGCCGACCTCGATGATCGCGGCGTCGGCAGCATGCCGCTCGAAGGCCAGGAATGCGGCGGCAGTGGTAACCTCGAAGAAGCTGGGCGAAATGCCATCGGAGATATCCAACACCTCGGCCAGCAGGCTCGCCAGCAGCGAATCCTCGATCAATTGCCCCGCGATGCGGATGCGCTCGTTGAAGCGGACGAGGTGCGGGCTGGTATAGACATGGACTTTCCTGCCCGACGCCTCGATCGCGGCGCGCAGGAAGGCACAGGTCGATCCCTTGCCGTTGGTGCCCGCAACGTGGAACACCGGCGGGAGCCGGCGATGCGGATTGCCAAGCCGCTCCAGCAGCACACTGATCCGCTCCAGCCCGAGTATGTCGGCACCCGGCGACAAAGTCGCGAGGCGGTCGAGCTGGCGCTGAACCGCGGGATCGGACGAGACGGCGAAATCGGGCATCTAAGGCCCCTCCCTTTCGAGGGAGGGAGAGAGTCTCACGCCGCCTGCTTGCCGGGGCAAAGATAGGCGATCAGCCGCGCCAGTTCGGCGCGAAGCTTGTGGCGATGCACCACCATGTCGAGCATGCCATGATCCAGCAGATATTCGGCGCGTTGGAAGCCTTCGGGCAATTTCTCGCGGATCGTGCTTTCGATCACGCGCTGGCCGGCAAAGCCGATCAAAGCGCCCGGCTCCGCGAGCTGCACGTCGCCCAGCATTGCGTAGGATGCGGTAACGCCGCCGGTGGTCGGATCGGTCATCACGACGATATAGGGCAGGCCCGCCTCGCGCAGTTTCTGGATCGCGACCGTGGTCTTGGGCATCTGCATCAGGCTGAGGATGCCCTCCTGCATGCGCGCGCCGCCGGCCGCGGTGAAGATGATGTAAGGGCATTTCTCCGCGATCGCCGCCTCGACGCCGGCGAGGAAGGCGGCACCCACGCCCAACCCCATCGATCCGCCCATGAAGGCGAAGTCCTGCACGCCGACGACCGCCCTGAAACCTTCGATCCGGCCGCTGGCGTTGATCAGCGCGTCCTGTTCGCCGGTCTTGGTGCGGGCGGCCTTGATGCGGTCGACATATTTCTTGGAGTCGCGGAACTTGAGCGGGTCCTCGCGCACTGCGGGCGCGGCGATCGGCGTATAAATGCCGCCGTCGAAGATCGCGTCGAAACGCGCGTCCGGCCCTATCCGTCCATGATGCTGGCACTTCGGGCAGACCGACTGATTTTCCTCATATTCGCGCGTGAACAGCATCGTCCCGCAGCTCGGGCATTTGTGCCAGAGGTTGTCCGGCGTCTCGCGCTTGGCGACGAAGGGCAGCGCCTTTCGCACCCGATCGATCCAGCTCATGCCGCTTTCTCCTTGCGCGCGGCGTGCACGGCGCCGCTCAAATCCTTGACAAGTCTGGCAACGGCCGGGGCGGGATCGCTCCCATCTTCCGCCGCCTGCGCGATCACGTCGACGATCGCGGAGCCGACCACGACGCCGTCCGCCACCCTGGCGATCGCCGCCGCCTGATCGGGCGTCCTCACGCCGAAGCCGACCGCGACCGGAAGATCGGTATTCGCGCGGAACCTTGCAACCGCTTCGGCGATGCTGTCGGTCGCCGCCTGCTGCATGCCGGTAATACCCGCGACCGAGACATAATAGAGAAATCCGCCCGCGCCGTTGAGCACTGCGGGCAGGCGCGCCGCGTCGGTGGTGGGGGTGGCGAGCCGGATCAGGGCCACACCCTCGGCGCGCAAGGCAGGCCCCAGTGCCGCATCCTCTTCCGCAGGAATGTCGACACAAATCACGCCGTCCACGTCCGCGCCCGCGCACTGGTCCGCGAACCAGGCCGCACCGCGATGGAGCATCGGATTGGCATAGCCCATCAGCACCAGCGGCACCTCGGGGTGGCGTGCGCGGAAGCCATTGGCGATCGCGAACACGTCGGCGGTGCGCGTGCCCGCGCCGAGCGCGCGCAGATTGGCGCGCTGGATCGCCGGCCCGTCCGCCATCGGGTCGGTGAAAGGCATGCCCAGCTCGATCACATCGGCGCCGCTTTCGACCAGCGCATCCAGGATCGCGGGCGTGGCGGCGGGCGTAGGATCGCCAGCCGTGACGAAACAGACCATCGCCGGACGGCCCCTGGCGAATGCTGCGGCGAGGCGGCTCACGCCTGCGCCCCCAGCGCGCTCGCGACGGTCGCCATATCCTTGTCGCCGCGGCCCGAGAGGTTGATCACGATGATCTGTTCGCGCCGATATTCCCGTGCCTTGCGGACCACGCCTGCGACCGCATGCGCGCTCTCCAGCGCGGGAATGATGCCCTCGGTGCGGGCGCAGAGCTGGAAGGCGTCGAGCGCCTCCTGGTCGGTCGCGGGCTCGTATTTCACGCGGCCGATATCGTGCAGCCAGCTATGTTCGGGGCCGATGCCGGGATAGTCGAGTCCCGCCGAGATCGAGTGCGCTTCCTGGATCTGGCCATCCTTGTCCTGCAGCAGATAGGTCTTGTTGCCGTGGAGGATGCCGGGCGTGCCGCCGCCGAGCGATGCGGCATGCTTGTCGGTATGCATGCCATGGCCCGCCGCCTCGATCCCCAGCATCTCGACATTTTCGTCATCGAGGAAGGGATGAAACAAACCGATCGCGTTCGAGCCGCCTCCGACCGCGGCCACGAGCAAATCGGGCAGGCGGCCTTCGGCCTGCATGATCTGCTGCCGGGTTTCCTTGCCGATCACCGATTGGAAGTCGCGGACCAGCTCCGGATAGGGATGCGGGCCCGCGACCGTACCGATGATGTAGAAAGTGTCGTGCACGTTCGCGACCCAGTCGCGCAGCGCCTCGTTCAAACTATCCTTGAGCGTCTGCGCGCCGCTAGTGACGGGCACCACCTCGGCACCCAACAGGCGCATGCGGAAGACGTTGGGCTGCTGCCGCTCGACGTCCTTGGCGCCCATGTAGATCACGCAGGGCAGGCCGAAGCGCGCGGCGACGGTCGCAGTGGCGACGCCATGCGAGCCCGCGCCGGTCTCCGCGATGATGCGCTTGCGGCCCATGCGGCGCGCGAGAAGGATTTGGCCGATGCAATTGTTGATCTTGTGCGCGCCGGTGTGATTGAGCTCCTCGCGCTTGAAATAGATTTTGGCGCCCATGCCCTCGGGTGCGGAGGCGCGCAGCATCTCGGTCAGGCGTTCGGCATAATAAAGTGGGCTCGGGCGGCCGACATAATGCGTCATCAGCCCGTCGAGCTCGGCCTGGAAGGCCGGATCGGCCTTGGCCGCGCGATATTCGCGGTCGAGGTCCAGGATGAGCGGCATCAGCGTCTCGGCGACGTAGCGGCCGCCATAATCGCCGAAATGGCCCGACGCGTCGGGCTGCTGTCGAAGGCTGTTGGGTAGCGTCATAAACGCGCAGCCGCTTGGAGGAAGGCGGCGATCTTGTCCACATCCTTGACGCCCGGCGCGCTTTCCACGCCCGACGAGGTATCGACCAAGGCTGCGCCGGTCGCGCCGACCGCTTCGACCAGATTGCCCGCATCCAGCCCCCCCGACAGAGCCCAGGGCAACGGATGGTCGAAGCCGTCGAGCAATTTCCAGTCGAAGCGCAGGCCCATGCCGCCCGGAAGCGTGCCCTTGGGCGTCTTCGCGTCGTAGAGAATGCGGTCGGCCACCCCGCGAAAGGCGCAAGCAGTATCGAGATCGGCACGGGTGCGGACGGGCACGGTCTTCCACAATTCCACCCCATTATGCCGCCTGAGAGAGGCGATACGCTCAGGGCTTTCGTCGCCGTGAAGCTGGAGCGCGGTCACCCCCGTTTCCAACACGCGGGCGATCAGCGCGTCGTCGGGATTGACCAGCACCGCCGCCGTGCCGACACGATCGGGCACCCGCGCGACCAGCGCCGCGGCCTGTTCGGGCGACACGTTGCGGGGGCTTTTGGCGAAGAAGACGAAACCGAGCCATGCCGCGCCGCCCGCAATCGCCGCATCGACCGTCTCGGGCGTGGATAGCCCGCATATTTTCGCCTGGAGCCGCATGATGCCGGCGAGGTGGGCAAAGAGGGGCAAAATCGCAAGCGATTGTTCGCGGGCTTTTCCGCCAAAACCGTCCTGTTCCCTGATGACAAGCCTATCCGATATGATATGTCGGACAACATAATCGAAGGTGAGGGAACCTCTATGCGTCTGAAATTGGCTTTGATCGCTTCGGCCGTGGTGATGGGGGCATATTCGGCGCCCGCGTTCGCGCAGATGGACCTGATGCAGTTCGCCGACCCGAATGGCGACGGCAAGGTCACGCCGGAGGAATTCACCGCCTTCCGCGAGGGTGGCTGGAGCTTTTTCTCGCAGGGTGCGGAAAAGGTGAAGCTCGCCGATCTCGACGAAATGGGCAAGGGCGCCTTCACCGGCGTGAAGCCGGACGCCGACGGCACCGTCACCAAGGCGGCCTATATGGCGGTCACCACCGAGCGCTTCAAAGCCGCCGACAAGAACGGGGACGGCACGCTCGACCGGGACGAGCTGAACAATTCGGTGAAGCCGGCCGGCTGATTCCGCCCAGGGGCGGATTGAGTCGCGCGAACCAATCCGCCCGTGGAGCCTTGTGATTGGCGAGGCCGATTGCCATAGCGGTCCTATGCTGACGGCAATGGACATCATCGTGCTGCTCCTGATCGGCGGTGGTGCCGTGATGGGTTTCATGCGCGGCTTCGTGATGGAGGTGCTGTCGCTCTTCGCGTGGGCCGCCGCCATCTTCGCGCTCAAATTGCTGCACGGCCCGGTGGCGAGCCTGCTGGTGCATGTCGTGAAAAGCCCGAGCGGTGCCTCGGTCCTGTCCTTCGTGCTGGTGTTCGGGGCGGTCTTTTTCGGGGGCAAGATGGTCGCGGCTTCGCTCGGCCAGCGCACCAAGAAATCGGTGCTGGGTTCGTTCGACCGGATTCTCGGGCTTGGCTTCGGCGCGCTCAAGGGGTTGCTGATCGCAACCGTGCTGTTCCTCGGCGTAAACCTGGTGTCGGATACGATCTGGGGCAGCAATTCGGAGCGGCCGGCATTTATGCGCAACTCGCGCACCTATCCGCTGCTGAATGCGAGCGGCCGTGCGGTCGTCGACTGGGTCCAGCGCCGTCGCGCCGCGCAAGCGAGTGGAAGCGGCAATGATAGTGGCGCGGCGCTTCAATCGAACGGCAACTGAGCCCATGGCCGAAACGCTGTACAACACGCAGATACTCAAGCTCGCGACGAGCATCCCGCATCAGGCGCGGCTCGCGCATCCGCACGGCATGTCCGAACGGCGCTCGCCGATCTGCGGCAGCAGGGTGAGCGTGGATGTGAAGCTGGACGGCAACGGTTGCATCGCCGAACTCGGCCAGGAGGTGCGGGCTTGTGCGCTCGGCCAGGCATCTGCGTCGCTGATGGGGGCGCACGCGATCGGGCGCAGCCTTGCAGAGCTGGAGGAAGCACGCGATGCGCTGACCGCTTTCCTTGCCAGCGAACGCGACGATCCCGGCGGTTGGCCGGGCCTCGAAATCTTCGGACCCGCGCGCGCGCATAGTGCGCGCCACGCCTCCATTCGGCTCGCGTTCGAGGCGGTGGCCGAAGCCGCCGCGCGCGCCGCGACCGCCGCGCAGGCCGCATGAACGAGACGCTCGTCACCGACGGCTTCATCATGCTGGGCGTTTCGCTCGGCTTCGTCCTGCTGTTCCGCAAGCTCGGCCTGGGCGCGACATTGGGCTATCTCGTCGCCGGCGCCTTGATCGGGCCTGAGGTGATGCGGCTGGTGGATGGTGCCGAATCCAAGCTCAGCATCGCCGATCTCGGTATCACCTTGCTTCTGTTCCTGGTCGGGCTGGAGCTCAACCTGACGCGGCTGTGGCGGCTGCGGCGCGATATTTTCGGTTTCGGGCTGGTGCAGGTTGCCTTGTGCGGCGTGGCGCTGGCCGGCGTGATCTACCTTACCGGATTCAGCTGGCCGGCAGCGTTCGCGCTGGGGCTACCGCTCGCTTTATCCTCCACCGCCCAGGTTTTGCCGATGCTGCAATCGGCGGGCCGCCTCAACACGCCATTCGGCGAGCGCGCTTTCTCGATCCTCTTGTTCCAGGATCTGTCGATCGTGCCCTTGATCACGATCATCGCCAGTCTCTCGCGCGTGCCCGCCGATCCGGGCGCACCACCCGGCTGGGTACTCGGCCTCTATACAATCGGCGCGGTGGTCGGGCTGGTTCTCGCAGGGCGCTATATATTCAATCCGCTGTTCCGGCTGATCGGGGGCCTGGGCGAGCGCGAATTGTTTATTGCAGCCGGCCTGTTCACCGTCCTGTCGGCGGCGGCGGTGATGCAGGTGCTGCATTTGTCGACCGCGCTCGGCGCGTTCGTCGCGGGTGTCATGCTCGCGGATTCGCCCTACCGGCATGAGCTGGAAGCGGATGTGGAGCCGTTCCGCACCGTCCTGCTCGGCCTGTTCTTCCTCGCAATCGGCATGCGGCTCGATCTGCACGCGATCGTCGCGCGACCGATGTTCGTGGTCGGCATGGCGCTCGCCGTAGTAGCGGTGAAGGCGGTCATCATCTTCCTGATGTCATTGCTGTTCGGGGTCGAGAGGCGCCCGGCATTCGCGTCGGGCCTGCTGCTGAGCCAGGGGGGCGAATTCGGTTTCGTCCTGTTCGGCCAGGCGGCGGCTGCGCAACTGGTCGAACCCCAGGCGGCGAGCCTGTTCAGCGCGATCGTCACCTTGTCGATGGTGACCACCCCGTTCCTGATGAAGGTCGCGACGCGCTTCAACCGGGAAAAGGAAGAGCCCAAGCGCGACGATCTCGACGGGCCCGAGGAGGCCGCTCAGGCCAGCGCGATCATCGTCGGCTATGGACGCTTCGGCCAGACGGTCGGTCAGATGCTGATGGGTGCCGGCCTCTCGGTCACGATCATCGACAATGATGCCGAGATGATCGACGTCGCCGCGCAATTCGGCGCCAAGGTCTATTATGGCGACGGCACGCGGCTCGATTTGCTCAAGCAGGCAGGCGGCTACGAGGCGCGCACCATAGTGTTCGCTATGGACCAGGACCAGTTGAGCCGGGAGGAGTTGGAACTCGCGCTCAAGACCTTCCGCCAGGCCGCCATCTATGTCCGCGCGTTCGATCGTCGCGCGCTGATGCGCTATCGCGGGCTGGATACCGCAGCCGTGATCCGCGAAGTGTTCGAAAGCGCGGTGCTGATGGGGCGCAAGACGCTCAAGACGCTGGGTGTCGACGACGAACGCATCGCCCGGATCGAGACCGCCTATCGCGCCCGCGATAAGGAAAGGCTGCGCGTTCAGGCGGACAAGGGCATCTTCTCGGAAGAAGCGCGCACTTTGTTCAACATGAGCAGCCCGCTCTTGGACGAGGATAAGTGAGCGGCCGGGCGCTGGTCCGGCTTGCCGCCTTGTCCGGTGCGCTGGCCGTGGCCGCCGGAGCTTTCGCTGCGCATGGTGCGAGCGGAAGAGCGGTGGAGTGGCTCAAGACCGGCGGCCAATATGAACTGATCCACGCGCTGGCGGCGATCATCGCGGTGCAGCTCGGTGCCGAGCTGGCGGCGGCGTTGCTGCTTGGCGGCTCGCTTCTGTTCGCGGCGACGCTCTATGCGATGGCGTTCGGCGCACCGCATATCCTGGGCGCGGTAACGCCGCTTGGCGGCGTGGGTATGATCCTTGGCTGGGTGCTGCTCGCCTGGCGCGGGGCGGCCAAGGGCCGCAAGCGCTGAACTGATAAGCCCGCATGGCGAACGTGATCAGCAATCTCGCGGTGCGTCTGCATCAGGCCGTGGTCGAGCCGCTGCTGGTGCTGGCGCTGCGCGGCAAGCGGCTCGCAATGTTGGGGCACGGCAGCGGCAAGATGGAGGAGCTGCCGGTCGAATGGCACCGGCCCGACGATTGCCGCGCGCCTTGCCCGCTTCATAGCGACAAGATCCCCAAATTGCTGCGGCGCTACGCGCGCGTGGACGCGCGGCAATCCGGGTTGCGGCTGACGCCGATGCTGATCCGGATCCCCGATTTTCCGGATGTCACCGCCTTTGACGCGGTGCTGAAGCAGCGTTCGTCGCGGACGCTGTCGAAGATCCGCGCCGCCGCGCGCAAGGGCTATCATGCGCGCCAGTTCATGCTGACTTCGCATGTCGAGGACATGCATGCGATCCGCACCTCGATGGCGTTCCGTGCCGCCGGACCGGTGTTCGACCGCTGGTTCCTGAAACCCGCGCACATCGCCACGCCGGCAACCGAGAAGCTGCATGTCGCCTCACCTTGCTGCCCGATGCACTGGACCATCTGGTGGGGCGTGTTCGCGCCGGAAGCAGGCCATGGGCAGAGCGGCGTCGAGGTCGGCGAAAGGCTGGTCGCCTACGTCAAGGTGATGCGGATCGGCGACGTGGCCCATTATACCGAGATCATGGGCCATCGCGATCGGCTCGGCGACGGCGTGATGATGCTCTTGCACCATCAAATCACGCGCTGGCTGATCGAGGCTTCCGAACCCGCCGCACAAGGCGTGAAGGTCCTGCTCTATGGCGCCGTCGAGCATGGCGGAGCGGGACTGCTGACCTGGAAGAAACGCGCCGGCTTCGTACCGGGGCGCCTGCGGCTGGCCGGCGCGGCCTAGCGTTCGCTGTCGAGGAAGCGCGCAACCTCGCCCAGATCGACGTCCTTGGCGAGGAAGGTCTGCCCGATGCCACGCGCGAGCAGGAAAGGCAGCTTGCCGCCCTCCATTTTCTTGTCGTGCGACATATGGCCGACCAGGGTCGCGCCATCGGCGTCGACGTGCGCCGCCGTCAGCGTGCTGGGCAGGCCGACCTGGTCGAGGTGGCGCGCGACGCGCGATGCGTCCTGGCCCGGACACAGACCCTGAGCGGCCGAGAAGCGGAAGGCGAGCGCCATGCCGCAGGCCACCGCCTCGCCATGCAGCAGCCGGTCGGAAAAGCCGGTTTCCGCTTCCAAAGCATGACCGAAAGTGTGGCCAAGGTTGAGCAATGCCCGTGTGCCGGTGGTCTCGCGCTCGTCGGCGGCGACGACGCGCGCCTTGGCGGCGACGCTGTGCGCGATCGCCGTGGCGCGCGCATCCGCATCTCCCGCGAGCAACGCCCCCGCATTGGCCTCGCACCAGGAGAAGAAGTCAAAATCGTCGATCAGGCCATATTTGACGACTTCGGCATAGCCGGCGCGCACCTGGCGCTGCGGCAAGGTGTCGAGCGTGGTCGGATCGATCAGGACCAGGTCCGGCTGATGGAAGGCGCCAACCAGATTCTTGCCCGCGCGCGTGTTGATCGCGGTCTTGCCGCCGACCGAACTGTCGACCTGCGCGAGCAAGGTCGTCGGCACCTGGACGAAGCCGCAGCCGCGCTTGAGGATCGAGGCAGCGAAACCGACCAGGTCGCCGATCACGCCCCCCCCCAGCGCGACGATGCGGTCGCTTCGCTCGACGCCGTGATCCATCAGCTGGTCGGTCAGCCGCTCGAGCATCGCCCAGCTCTTGGTCGCTTCGCCCGCTGGCAGGACTACCGGCTCGACGCGGATATCGCCCAGGCCCGCGACCAGACGCGGCAATTGGGTGGCGGCGACGGATTCGTCGGTGACGACCACCAGCCGGCCGTTGCGGGCGAAGCGCCCGATATGCTCCGCGGCGCGGTCGAGCAGCCCCGCCTCGATCAGGATGGGATAGGAACGGTCGCCGAGACCGACATCGACGCGGTTCATCGGCCGAGCGCTTTCATGATCTGGTCCACCGTCGAATCGTGCGGCAGCGGCTTGCTGTGGATATGGATCGGCGCGAGCGCGTAGATCGGATTGCGGACCTCGGCCAACGCCCGGAGCTTTTCGCGCGGATCGGTGCCGTTGAGCAGGGGCCGCGACCCGGACCGGCGGCCGACGCGCTCGACCAACGTCTCGATATCCGCGTCGAGCCAGATGGCGGTGGCCTTTTCCAGGATGAGCGTGCGCGTCTGCTCGTTCATGAACGCGCCGCCGCCGGTTGCGATCACCTTGGGGTTACCGTCGATCAGCCGCGCGATCACGCGGCGCTCGCCATCGCGAAACTCCGCTTCGCCATATTTCTCGAACATCTCAGCGATGGAAAGGCCTGCCGCCTCCTCGATCTCGTGATCGGAATCGGCGAAGGGAAGATGGAGGCGGCTCGCCAGCCGGCGACCGACCGTGGACTTGCCAGCACCCATCAGTCCGACCAGCACGATCGGGCGACGGATCAAATCATGCTGCGCGGTGGCGGTCGACATGGCGGCAGGGGCTATACACAGGCGCCTCCGGTCGGGCAAAAGCGCCCCCGCATATGAATTCTTGAAGGATGCCAAGTTGCCGCGCCCGATTCTGATTCTCCTCATCATCCTCGTGGTCATCGTTGGTGCGATGTTCGTGCTGGCTTCGCTCGATCGCCCGGTTCCGCTGGGGCATATCGAGACGCCGGTGACCACCAATGCGGCGACGCATTAAGCTCGGCGCGCTGGCGGCGGGGGCGGCGGCCTTCGCTGTTGCGCTGCCGGTGCTGGGGCAGGATGCGCCGCAATCTTTGCTGCCGCCGGGTTTCGGTGCGCCCCCGCCCAAGGCGGAGAAACCCGCCGCTCCCGCACAGACTGCACCAGGCCAGGCCGCGCCCTCAAGCGTTGTCCCCGCGGCTTTGCCCAATGCGGACGAGGCGGTGGCCGAGACGAGTCCGAACCTGCTGCCGTCGGACATTGCCAAGCTGGCTGCGGCCGAGGCGACGCCACCGGTCGAAATGCCCGACGAGGCGAAGCGCCCGCTGGATTTGGTCGGCACCAATCCCGTCTATGGGGTGGATGCGTTCGGCGACGCGGACGGCCGCTACCTCGCCACGCTGATGCGCCGCATGCAGGCGCCGATCGCGTCGCGCTGGGCGGAGATCATGATGCGCCGGGCTTTGGTCGGCGCGACGCCCGCGCCGCGGGGCGAAGGTCAGGCCGATTGGGTTGCCGACCGCGCGGCCTTGCTCCTGCGACTGGGCGAGGCGGATGCGGCGCGAATCCTGGTGCAGGGCGTCGACGTCGAACGGTTCAGCCCGCGACTGCGCCGGGTCGCGATCGAATCCGCGCTCGCCACCTCGGATCCACAGGGGCTGTGCCCGCTTCCCGATGGCGACGAACAGGTCGGCGGCGAGCCAGCCTGGCCGATGATCCGCGCTATCTGCGCGACCCTGACGGGCGATACCGCAACCGCCAACGCAACCATCGGGCGCGGCCCTCCCAACGATGCGATCGATCATCCGCTGGCCGAGCGGCTGGTGGCGGCAGGCGGGGGCGGGCGGCGCGATATCCAGATCGATTGGACCACGGTCGATACGCTGACCGACTGGCGTTTCGGTCTGGCAAGCGCGTTGGGCGTCCCGATCCCGCAAAGCCTGCTCGATGGAGCGCCCGCCTGGTACGAGGCGTGGCTGGCGCGCGCGCCGATGTTGTCGGCCTCCGATCGGATCGGTCCGGCGCGCATCGCCGCCGCGCTGGGTGTGATCTCCAGCGAGGACCTGGTCGATCTCTATGGCCGGGTCATGGACGAGGCGGGCGACGAAGACACGGATAGTCCCGCCGGCCGGCTGCGTGCCGCCTATCGCGGCGACGACGACGATGCGCGCCTGTCGGCGATGCACGCGCTTTGGGACGCGGCGTCCAACGGCAGCGGTGGCGAGCGCGATCGTTATGCCGCCTCGATCCTCACCGCACGCGCGGCGGCAGGGATCGCGCCGTCGACCGACCAGAAAGACGATGTCGCTCCCTTGGTCGCCTCGATGCTGGCGGCAGGGCTCGATATCCAGGCCGAGCGCTGGGCGAGCGTAGCCGAGGCGACAAACGGGGCTGATGGTGATCGCGCCTGGTCGATCCTCGCCGTCGGCGCCCGGCGGCCGGTCGTCGCGATCGACGCGGCGCGCGTGCGTAAGCTTACGGACAGGGCCGGGGAGCCGGGCGCGCAACGGAGTGCGCTGCTGATTTCCGCCCTGGCGGGATTGGGCCGGCTGAGCGATGCCGACGCGGCCAAGCTTGCCGCCCGGCTTGGCGTCACGCTCGGCCAGACCAGCGCCTATGGCAATGCGTTGCGACGCGCGGTGTCGGCCCATGAACGCGGTACGGTCGCACTCCTGGTCGCGGTGGGTATGCAGTCGCCGACCTGGACGGGGGTGCCGGCCGGCGATTTCTATCAGATGATCAGCGCGCTGCGCGCGGTCGGAATGGAGAATGAGGCGCGCATGATCTCCGCCGAGGCGATGACACGGCTGTGACCGTCCACGGAGCCTTGCGGCGGCGATGACCGCCCCCGGGGCGAGCGGCGACGATCGGGCGCTGATCGAGCGCTTCCTCGAGATGATGGCGGCCGAAGCCGGCGCGGCGAAGAACACGCTCGCCGCTTATGGGCGCGATCTTGCCGGTGCGTCCGAATCGCTCGGCGGGAAGCTTGGCCGCGCGGACCCGGCGATGCTCCGCCAACTGGGCGAGGAATGGCTTCCGCTGGCGCGGAGCAGCGTCGCGCGCAAGTCTTCCGCCTTGCGGCGCTTTTTCGCTTTTCTCGCGGAGGAAGGGCTGCGCGCCGACGATCCATCCGATGCACTGCCCCGGCCCGGTGCCGCGCGCACCTTGCCGCGCACGCTCGATCATCAGGACATCGATCGCTTGTTCGCGGAGGTCGAACGCCGCCTCGCGCTCGACCGCTCTCCCGCCAATCTGAGACTCGCGGCGCTGATCGAGCTGCTCTACGGCTCGGGCCTGCGCGCGACCGAACTGGTGTCGCTTCCGCGCAACCTGTTCCGCCGCGGCCAGCCTTATCTGATCCTGCGCGGCAAGGGCGGGCGTGAACGTTTGGTGCCGGTTTCGGATCGCGCGCACGCGGCGGTGGCCGCTTATGCCGAGACGCTGCCCAAAGAGGGCACCTATCTCTTTCCGTCCGGCGACAAACATGTGAGCCGGGTCCGCCTGTTCCAGCTTCTCCGCAATCTTGCCGCGGACGCGGGGATCAGTCCCGATCGGGTAAGCCCGCACGTGCTGCGTCACGCCTTCGCGACTCATCTGCTGGAGGGGGGGGCGGACTTGCGCGCGCTGCAGACGATGCTGGGCCACGCCGACATCGCGACCACCCAAATCTACACCCATGTCGATAGCCGCAGGCTGGTCGAACTGGTCAATCAACGCCATCCGCTGACCGACCCTAAATAATCAGGCGCGTTGACGCTGGCCGCCCCGGCTTCTAACCGCCGCGCGATGACCTCTTTCCTCGAATTCGAAAAACCGATCGCGGAGCTGGAAGCACGGATCGTCGAGTTGCGCGAAACCGCCGACAGCCATGACGGCACGCTCGACATCGAATCCGAAGTCGCCAAGCTCCAGTCCAAGTCGGATCGACTGCTGCGCGAAACCTATGCCAAGCTCACGCCGTGGCAGAAGACGCAGGTCGCGCGCCATCCGGAGCGGCCGCATCTCAAGGATTATATCGCCGGCTTCGTCGACGATTTCATGCCGCTCGCGGGCGACCGCGCCTTCGGCGACGACCAGGCGATCATAGGCGGTCTCGGCCGTATTGCCGGCCGGCGCGTGGTCGTGATCGGGCATGAGAAAGGCGACGATACCGCCACCCGCATCAAGCATAATTTCGGAATGGCCAAGCCCGAGGGCTATCGCAAGGGCATCCGGCTGATGCAGCTGGCGGAACGGTTCGGGCTTCCGGTCGTGACGCTGGTCGACACGGCGGGCGCTTTTCCGGGCGTGCAGGCCGAAGAGCGCGGGCAGGCGGAAGCGATCGCGCGTTCGACCGAGCAATGCCTGGCGCTGACCGTGCCGATTGTTGCTGCGATCGTGGGCGAGGGCGGGTCGGGCGGTGCGGTGGCGCTGGCGGCGGCCAATCGCGTGCTGATGTTCGAACACGCAATCTATTCGGTGATTTCCCCGGAAGGCGCGTCATCGATCCTGTGGCGTGGCCCGGAGAAAGCAGCGGACGCGGCCGAGGCGATGAAGGTCACCGCGCAGGATCTGGAGAAATTGGGCGTGATCGATCGGATCGTGCCCGAGCCGGTCGGCGGCGCGCAGCGCGACCGTGCGGCGGCGATCGCCGCTCTGGGCGATGCGATTGCCGAGGAATTGGCGGCGCTGGCCGACAAGGCACCGAAAGCCCTGCTCGATCAGCGGCGCGCCAAATTCCTGGCGATCGGCTAAGCCCTCCCGCGTCGGAGAAGGCCGCTGGTCCCCTTATGAGACGTTCAGGTTAGTCGAAGCGTTCGAGAAGGTGGTGGTGAGCTTGCCGCCGAGCGCCGACATGGCGCCGATCGCCGCGACCGCGATGAGTGCCGCGATCAAACCATATTCGATCGCCGTAGCGCCGCGCTTATTCGCGGAGAGCTGTTTCAATAACTTCATAGGTGCCTCCAGAAGTTTCGGCTCCAAAACGAAGCCCAGTCCCCCGTTAGCGCGAGGGGTACTGCCTCTGAGTGTCTAACCTAGGTTAATATCGTGGCAGCAAAGCTGATGTTGGTGCCGTTAGCTACAATAGCAAAGGGCCGACGCGATCGCTCGCGCCGGCCCCGCAGTCTCACGTAGTAATCTGGGATTACGAAACGTTGAGGTTGGTCGACACGTTCGAGAACGTGGTCTTCAGCTTGCCGCCCAGGGTCGACATCCCGCCGATCGCGGCAACCGCGATCAGGGCGGCGATGAGGCCGTATTCAATGGCGGTAGCACCCTTGCTGTTCTTGATGAAATTACGAATGGCACGCATGACTAAATCTCCTCGTCGATCGACTTGCTTTTGGTCCAAACTCACGGCGCCGGCTGCCTTGTGGAGCGGACCAGCACTGATTCGTTTAACGGATGGTGGTTTAAGAATATTTAATGCCGGTCTGGGCCTGGTGTTACGCTACTGGCAATGCATCGCTGACCTTCGTGGTCATGTTGGCCCAGATGTTCGCACTGCCGCCCCCCACGGTCTGGATGGCGACGACGATTGCCATCACGATCAGTGCGATGATCAGCCCATATTCGATCGCGGTCGCGCCGCGTACGTTATCGATGAGCTTGATCAAGCGGCGCTTCATGTCCAATCCCCTGCGCATCCGCCAACACGCCGCGGACCGGGATGCCCGTTTAGCCAGGTAAGGTAAAAGAAAGGTTCGCATGAACTTCCTAACGGTTGCGTCCGCTGCGCTGATCGACGGTGACGGCCGACTCCTCGTCCAGGAGCGTCCGGCCGGAAAACCCTTTGCCGGCCTGTGGGAATTTCCCGGCGGCAAGGTCGAGGCAGGAGAGACGCCGGAGGTCGCCCTGATCCGCGAACTCAAGGAAGAGCTGGGAATCGACGTCGAGGCTGCCTGCCTCGCGCCCGCGACCTTCGCGAGCGACCTGCAGCCGGGCGGGACGCGGCACATGGTTTTGCTGCTCTACGTATGCCGCAAATGGCGTGGGACGCCGCAATCGCTGGAGGGAGGGTCCCTCCGTTGGGTACGGGTGAAGGATCTCTACGCGCTGGATATGCCCGGACCAGACCGCCCCCTGATCGGCTTGCTCGACGCGCTGCTGTGAGATGTGGTCGCGCCGGCTGGTGCGACGCTCTACTCGGAATGTAGTGCGGCAGCCAGGCTGGCGGTGGCGGAGCCACGCCGTGCCGGCTGGGGTTGATCCGGCCCGGGCGCCCAGCCGGTCATGAACACCAGCTCGAACCGCTCGCGTAGCCGCCCGTCGGGGCCGGCAGCGTTGGAGAAGCTCTGTGCGAGATGCGCGAGCCGGCCGCGCGTCAGCGGCAGTTTCTGGCCGGCGAGCATATTGGTCGCCGCCATGCCGCGCAGGTCGGCCATCAGCCGGAACGGATCGCCATAACCGACATCGAGCGGTTCGCTGTCGGCCACGGTCAGCACGAAGCCGGCGCGGGTAAGCAGATCGCCGGCCGCGCGGACGTCGATCAACGGGTGGACCCGTTGCGGGATCGCATCGCCGGCCGCCTGATCCGCATCGAGCAGAGCTTTGCGCAGCCAGGTAAGGCTCCCCGCACCCACGAAGCCCGCAAGGAAGAGTCCGTCCGGCTTAAGCGCGCGGCGGCATTGGATGAGCGCGCCGGGCAGGTCATTGACGCTGTCGAGCACGCCGGCCGAGACGATCAGATCGAAACTTTCGGGTGGGAAGGGCAGGCGATCCTCGTCGCATTGCATACCGGCGCCTGCAAAACGCGCGCCCGCATCGCTGGCGGTCACCCGCACGCCGCGCGCTTCGAGCGCGCGGGTGAGGCTGCCGTCGGCGGTGCCGAGATCGAGCGCATGCTTAAAATCGCGCTTCACGAGATCGAGCCGGTCGAGCAAGGCGTCGACGATGGCGTCGCGCACAAAGCTGTAGTCCGCGAAACCAGGCGCGGCGCGGTCGCGGCGCCGGCGGCGGAGCTGGCGGTCAAAGACTTCGGGCGGTTCCACGGCGGGGGCTTGTGCCCGCCGCGGGCTCGTCGGACAAGCGGGCATGGGCCTCTTTCGCCTTGTCCGGAATACGGCGCGGGGCGCGGTCGCTTTCGCGCTGCCGCCGCGCTGCCCCGGTTGCGGCACCGTGGTGAGCGAGGATCACAGTTTCTGCCTCGATTGCTGGCGAAGCCTGGACTTCCTTGGCGGGCCGGCATGCGGCCAATGCGGTACGCCGATCGCGCTGGCCTTTGACGAGGAGGCACGCTGCGGCGCCTGTCTGGCCGATCCTCCCCCGTTCGATCGAGCGCGCGCGGCGGTGGCCTACGGCCCGATCGCCCGCGCGCTCGCGCTCAAGCTCAAATATGGTCGCCGGCCAGGTATCGCGCTGACGATGGCGCGGCCGATGCGGCGAGTCGGCGGGGCGATGCTGGAAGGGGCTCTGGTCGTTCCCGTGCCTCTCCATCGCTGGCGTTTATGGTCGCGCGGCTACAACCAGGCGGCGCTGATCGCGCGTGCCGTGGCGCGCGACGGCGGCGAACTGGCGCTCGACCTGATCGAGCGGCCCAGGCGCACGCCGCCGCTGCGCGGGCTGGGTCGGCTGGCGCGGGAGCGCGCGGTTTCGGGCGCCTTCCGGCTCGGCCACGCCTGGAAAGACAAAGTGAAGGGACGACGGATCGTCTTGATCGACGACGTCTATACGACGGGGGCCACCGCCAAAGGCTGCGCGCGTATCCTGAAACGCGCCGGCGCAGCGGAGGTGAACCTCCTTTGCTGGGCGCGCGTGGTGCGTGACGAGGCGGACATGCGTTGACAGGGCGAACCGTCGACCACAGATCGGGGGCGAACAAGGAAATGGAATGCCCAAGGTCGAGATCTACTCAAAGATGTTCTGCCCCTATTGCGTGCGGGCCAAGCGCCTGCTCAGCGAGAAGGGCGTTAGCTTCCAGGAATATGACATCACGCTGGGCGGCCCGCAGCGCGCCGAGATGATCCAGCGCGCGCATGGCTGCACCACCGTGCCGCAAATCTTCATCGGCGATGCCCATATCGGCGGATCGGACGAGCTCGCCGCGCTCGAACGTGCGGGCAAGCTCGATTCGCTGCTGGCCGGCTGATGCGCGCGGCGCTCTTTCAGGCTAATACGGGCGTCGACCCGCTGATCGGTGCGCGTGCGTTGGTCGAGGCGGTCGAGCGCGCCGCGGGGGAGGGCGCGGACATGCTGTTCACGCCCGAAATGAGCGAGGTGCTGGATCGCGACCGTGCCCGCGCGGCGGGCAGCATCGTGGCCGAGGACCGGGATGTCGCGCTCGCTGCGGTGCGCGAGGCGGCGGCGCGCCATAAGCTGTGGGTTCATCTGGGCTCGCTCGCGCTCAAGGGCACGTCGGATTTGCGCAACGCCAACCGCGCGTTCGTGATCGACGATACGGGTGCGATCCGCGCGCGTTACGATAAGCTCCACCTCTTCGACATCGATCTGCCGGGCGGCCAGTCGATCCGCGAGTCCGAGGCCTATGCACCGGGTGGACGGGCGGTGGCGGTGGACACGCCCTGGGGGCGGCTTGGCCTCGCCATCTGTTACGACCTGCGCTTTCCGGACTTGTTCCGCACCTTGAGCGACGCGGGCGCGACGATGCTCGCCATCCCTGCCGCTTTCACCGTGCCCACCGGCAGGGCGCATTGGCATGTGCTGATGCGCGCCCGCGCGATCGAGGCGAGCGCGTTCGTCATCGCCGCCGCGCAGACCGGGCAGCATGAGGACGGACGCACGACCTATGGCCACTCGCTGGTGGTCGATCCGTGGGGCGAGGTGCTGCTGGATATGGGTGAAGCGCCGGGCGTGGCGGTGGTCGAGATCGATCCCGCGCGGCTGGCCGACGTCAGGGCGCAAATCCCTGTACTCCAGCATCGCCGGCCGATCGGCGCTGTGGAAATCCTGCCATGATCGTGTTCGATCTCGCTTGCGGCGAAGGCCATGTGTTCGAGGCCTGGTTCGGGTCATCGGCGGATTATGAGAATCAGCGCGACCGCGGGCTGGTATCCTGCCCGATCTGTGGCGGCAGCGAGATCGGCAAGGCATTGATGGCGCCCAATGTCGGCACCAAGGGCAATCGGACGCCGGCGTCGCTCCCGATGCAAAGCGGAGGCCCCGCCCCGGCGGAGATGAAAGCGGCGCTCGCCGCGCTTGCCAGGGCGCAGGCCAAGGCACTCGAAGGCTCGGAGCATGTCGGTGCCCGCTTCGCGGTCGAGGCGCGCGCGATCCATGATGGCGATGCGCCCGAACGCGCGATTCACGGCCGCGCGACGGCGGAAGAGGCCAAGGCATTGGTGGAGGATGGCGTGCCGGTCGTCCCGCTGCCGCTACCAATTGTCCCGCCCGACAGCAGTCACTGACCTTGCGCCCGATCGCCATCCGCGATTAGGGGGCGTGTACGTGGCTCCGTAGCTCAGCCGGATAGAGCAAGCGTTTCCTAAACGAGAGGTCGGGGGTTCGAGTCCCTCCGGGGCCACCACTCCCAACTCTCCTTTACACTGTCGGTACCCGAGCGGTCTTACCCCTCGAAACGGCCGGCCGCGTCCCGATCGCGATCATAGCGCCGGACGAGCGGAAACGGCGGCAACCAGGATTCGCGACGGATGATCCAGCTTTCGTAGGTCGGCGTCAGCTGGTCGGGGCTATCGAGGGATCCAAGGTTCACCTCGATCTCGTCGGCGGTGCGCCCGAAGACCGACGAGCCGCAGCGCGGGCAGAAATGCCGCCCCGCAAAATCGCGTGTCTCGCCGTCGATCGTCACCGCGTCCTCGGAGAATATGGCCGAGGCGTGGAACAAAGCTCCATGATGTTTGCGACAGTCGAGGCAGTGGCACAGGCCGACGCGATATGGGCGCCCGGACGCCACAATTCGGACGTCGCCGCACAGACAGCCGCCGGTGAATCGTTCTATGTGCACCTCCTCGATGGTCAGCGTCGGGAGACGGCCAGTCGCTTCTTCCCCAAGAGCGAATTGCGTGCAATGAAACAGGTGCAGCGCGGTTCAAATCGCGCGCATCAGCGAGAGAGAGGATGAGGGACGTGTCGAGCCGCTTCTGCCTGGCGATTTCTGTTAGCGCTACCATTGCTCTCGCCGCACAAGGGCAGGCCCAGGCGCCATCCGCCCCCACGATACAGGTGTTTCCCGGCGACGGGGCGGGGGCCTATAAGACGCACCATTATCGCGACCTGTTCGCGGAGCAGTTGGGCCGCAGTCACGCGGAGAGCCAGGCGAAGGTCGAGAAGGCGTTCCAGCAGCTGTTCCATGGCGATGGTCAGGAAGAGCGGGTCTATTTCGAGACCGGCGCCAATGCGAACGGAACGCTCGCCTACATCACCGACTGGGCGAATAACGACGCGCGTAGCGAAGGCATGAGCTACGGCATGATGATCGCCGTCCAGCTCGGCAAGAAGCGCGAATTCGACGCGCTGTGGAACTGGTCGAAGACGTACATGCTGACGACCGACCCGAAAAATCCTTCGGTCGGCTATTTCGCCTGGTCGATGGGCACCGACGGCACGCCGCGCGCGACCGGTGCTGCACCCGACGGCGAAGAATATTATGTGATGGCGCTTTATTTCGCGGCGCATCGCTGGGGCAATGGCAAGGGCATCTATAATTATCAGGCGGAGGCGGACAAAATCCTGCGCGGCATGCGGCACCATCCGGTTCTGACCGGCACGCCGCCTTTCCGCATCCACCCCAATGATCCACCCTTTGTCCAGCCGGACAAACCCTGGCCGAGCCCCAACAATCACGCCGCGGAAGCAGAGGCGATCAAGGCCGGCAAACCGTGGCCGCCGCGGTTTCCCCGCTTCAACGGGGCGCCCCGGCCGGTGACCGTCGGGCCGATGGTGGATGAGGCCAGCCACATGGTTCGGTTCGTGCCGGAGACCAATATCACCGGCACCGACGCCTCCTACCACCTACCCGCTTTCTACGAATTGTGGGCGCGCTGGGGTCCGAAGGAAGATCGCGCTTTCTGGGCGAGGGCGGCCGACGTCAGCCGCAACCTCTTCACCAAGGTGACCGGGCCCGAAACGGGGCTCGCGCCCGACCGGAGCAATTTCGATCTGACCCCGGCCACGGGGTGGGACGGCAAGCCCAGCGCCTTCGCCTACGACAGCTGGCGAACCGTCAGCAACTGGTCGGTCGATTATAGCTGGTGGGGCAAGGATGCCCGGCAACGCGTGTTGAGCGACCGGATCCAGAGCTTCCTGATCGGACAGGGCATCCATAGCTTCGCCGATCGCTACTCGCTGGACGGCAGGCCCGAATCGTCACGCCATTCGGTCGGCATGGTGGCGGCGACCGCGGTCGGCGGCTTCGCGGCGGCCCCGGGGCCGAACGCGCGCGCCTTCCTGCAGGAATTGTGGGATACGCCGGTGCCCTCGGGGGAGCAGCGTTATTTCGACGGAATGCTCTATCTGATGAGCATGATGCACTGCGCGGGCGAGTTCCGGATTATCCCGCCCAAACACTAATCGGGGCGCGGCTGGCCGCGAAGGATCGACCGCCGGGGTCGAGGATCAGGACCAGGGGCCGGAGGGCGCTTTCGGGCGGACGGCCTCCGCCTTGGCGCGGCGGGCGTGGGAGGAGAGGACGCCGAGGATCGCACCCTTGACGAAGGGGAGGCCGCCGAGCGCGACCGCGCCGACCGCGGGTAGGGCGATGCCCATCACCAACCCCATCGATGCGTTCCAGATCGCCTCGAATGCCAGCATCGGCGCGACAACGACGTGCCCGACGATCAGCACGGTGAAATAAGCGGCCGCATCGTCGACGCGATGTACGCCATTCTCGGCGCCGCAGCTTGGGCAGACCGGATCGATCTTGAGGTAGGATTTGTAGAGCGGCGCGTTGCCGCAGCTCGGGCAGCGCAATTTGAGCCCGCGCTTCATCGCGCGCCAGGTGGGGTTTGCGGCGTCGGCGACGGGCTGATTTTCCATGGCGCCTATATGGTCGTTGGATGCAGTTTTCGCAACCGCAGCATGGCTTTGCGGGTTGCAAACATTGGTTGCGGCGTTGCGTGGATCGCCGGATCAACGGCCTGGCGTCAGGCGCGCAGCGCCTGGCCCAATACCTGGCCCATGGCTTCGATCGTGTAAGGCTTCACCAACAGCGGGAAGCCTTCCGCACCGGCGGTCGCGGCGGCCTCGCTATACCCCGTCATCAACACCACCGGCAGGCCGGGCTCGCGACGCACCACCTCCTGCGCAAGTTCCAGCCCGTTCATTTTGCCTGGCATGATCATGTCGGAAAGGACCAGGTCGAACGGACCCGTCTCCTCCAGCAAGCGCAGCGCTTCGGCCGCGGTGGCGCCCCGTTTCGATTTGTAGCCGAGTTCGCGCAACATCTCGCCCACGAGGTCCGCGACATGCTCGTCGTCCTCGGCGACGAGCACGATCGCGTCATGGTCGGCGTGACGCTCACGGCCTGGCTGGACATCGAGGCGGGGCACCTCCTGGCTGGAGCGCGGAAACGTCAGGAAGACGGTGGTGCCGCTGCCGACGACGCTCTCGATTTTCACCTCGCCGCCGGAGGAGCGGACGAAGCCGTATACCTGGCTCAGCCCGAGGCCGGTGCCCGATCCCACGCTCTTGGTGGTGAAGAAGGGCTCGAACACTTTTTCCATCAGCTCCGGCGCAATGCCCGCGCCGTTGTCGCGGATGGTGAGCCGGACCATGTCGCGCGTGGTTTCGCCGCCCGCGGGATAATTATGCGCGGCGATCCGGATTCGGCCTCCGTCCGGCATGGCGTCGCGCGCATTGATCGCGATGTTGAGGATCGCGACGTCGAATTGCGATGGGTCGACCTCGATCGGCCATAGTCCGTCGCCAAATTCGAATTCGACCTGGACGTCTTCGCGCAGCGAGCGTTCGAACAGGTCTCGCAATTCGCGGATGCGGTGGCCGACGTCCACCACCTCCGGCGAAAGCGGCGATCGGCGCGCGAAGGTCAGCAATTGCTGCGTCAGCTTGGCGCCGCGATCGATCGCCTGGCGGATACCCTCCTTCAGGCGCTCGCGGCGGATCGGGTCGGAGGTCCGTTCGAGCAATTCCATGCCAGACGACGCGACCATCAGCAGATTGTTGAAGTCATGTGCGACACCGCCGGTAAGTTGACCCATCGCCTCCATCTTCCGCGCCTGGCGCAGCGCGTCTTCGGCCTGCTCGCGACCGGCGATCTCCGCCTGAAGCCGTCGATTGGCGGCGCTGACCGACGCGTAGAAAGCCGTGAGTACCGCGACGAGAAGGCAGGCCATGACGACGACGATCGCGATGCCCAGATAACGCGCCGCGCGCCGCGACCAGCTTTCGGTGGCGGCCCCGACATAGACCGATCCCAGCTTCGTGCCGTTTTGCGTAACGGCGCTGGTCACGATCAACTCGTCGCCCTGCACGATCGGCCGGGCCACCTGATTACGTTGGGGCAACAGCTCGCCTGTGCGCGAGAAGCCGGCGACCAGTTTGCCATTATCGTCATAGGCGCCGACCGCATTGAATTCGGGGCTTGCCCGCAACGCGTCGATATATTCGTGCGTCGCGGTTTCGTCGTTGAAGGCGAGCGGGCCGGCGAGGCTGGCGGCCAGCACGCGCGACTGAACCGTGACATCGCGGATCTTCTCCGCCCGCGCCTGGCCCTCATTGTGATAGGCCAGCCCCAGACTGGCGAAAAGCAGGAGGCTGGCGATCGCGATGCCGATCGCGGGCGTTTCCGCGATCGCGGTCATCAGGCGGCGGACGGCGACGCGCGGGGTCATCGGTTCACGCTCACTGCCAGCCCGAGCAGTTTCGAGCTGATGGCGATGCCGCTGTTTTGAGCCGCGACCTGATCGATCGAGAAACGGACGCGGCCTGCCACCATCACGAACTGGATCATTCCACCGGCACCGGTCTTGTTATGATCTGTCACGGTGAGAACAGGTTCACGCGCCACTGCCTGAAGCGCTTCGCCGGCGCCTTCGCCGCCGACATACAATATCTGGCAGGCAAGGCCGGGGCGGACTGCCTCGACGTGGCGCACCACGATTGGGTGGCCGTTGACGCGTTGGCCGCGGACCGCTTCGTCCAGAGCGGGGCCGAACGGGTCCGATCCCGCGACGCAGATGGTGAATGGAGCCGCTGATGCTCCCAACGCGGCTGGCGGCCACTGCACGAACGGCGCGAATTTGTAGAGGTAGCTCGCCTTGACCGCATTTTCGAACGGCTGCGCGGCAGGAGCGGGGCTGCCCGCGATAGCCGCCAGCAAGGCAATCAGCGTGGCTGAGCGCCCTATATCCGCCATTTCAATCCAGCGAGAATGGTACGGGGGACCTGGGTCGCGACGCTGGCCGGCAGCTCCTGATGCCATTCATGCAACAGGTTCGTCCCGCTGATGGATAATTGCAGCTGATCGTTCACCCGCCATCCGATCCTGCCCCCAAGCTCATGATAAGACGGAACGGTAGGCCCAGGGAGTGGACCGACATAGCGCAGGTTCGCGTCGATCGAAATGCGGTTGCCGACGTTGAATGCCGAACTCAACGTCGCCTGGCGCGGCGGATCGTTCCCGACCTGACTGGCACCCAGGAAGCCGCTCGCACCCGGCTTGAACCGAAAATGTTCGTGCAGGAGCGTGAGTCCCCCACGCAGTTTCCACCATGAAGTAAGCGCTAGGTCGCCCCACGCTTCCAGCCCATAACTATGGCCCTTGATCGCGTTCGCCCAATAGAGCGGAATGGTCGTGACCGGCGTGATCTCGAGCGCTTTCAGGTCGTCGTACAGATTGTAATAAGCCGAAAGCGAGAGGGTGGCCCTGGATGTCGCTTGGATCCGCGTGCCCGCTTCGAAAGCGGTCAATTTTTCGGTTCCGAACGCCGCGCCGCCGATCAGGAGCGGAACGCCGTTGCGGGCCTCGACCACGTCGCGATCGAACGGCGTTGGCGAACGCACCGCGCGGGACACGGAACTCCACAGCAGAAATGCATCGCCGGGCTTCCAGGCCAGGCGGGCTGTCGGCAGCACCGACGTGCCGACATAGGGGTCCTTTTCAAGCTTCACGCCCAGGGTCAGCTTGGCGCCCGGAGCGAAGGCCCAGCCATATTGGGCGAAGACATTGGCGAGCAGCAATGTCCGCGTTGGCGGCCGCATATAAACGGATGCGTTGCCGACAGTATCGAGCCGGCTGGCGCGGATACCGCCGCCCCACACCAGATCGTCGCTGGCGCCGACTGCATTGTTGTGCTGCAGATAGAGGTCGTAGGTATTGATCCAGAACCGGCCGCCATTCTGCAAGGTGCCGCGGCCGCTGCGATCAAAATAAGCCTGCACTTCCAGGGCGCCGCCATCGGGCTGCGTGCGCGTCCAGCGTGCGAGGAGGTTGCGGTTCCGCGTCAGCGTATCGCCTCCGCGCAACGCGTCGATCCGCCCGTTCATGAGGTCGCCCTGGACCGTCAGAGCGTCGCGCTCGGCGGGGGTCCAGTCGAGCCGGAAACCACCCTGGATGCGCCACCAGCCGTCCTCCGCCGGCGCGCCGACGCGGGTCAGCGTCGCATCTTGATCAAGGCCACGCAGATAGAGGCGTGCGGTCAGATCGCCGCCGATCCTGCCCCCATATCGCAGCTCCCCCGAACGCTGACGTGCGCCCCCATCGCCAGCGACAAGCAATCCCTGTGTTTCCCCAGAATGGCGCGTCGTGATGTTGATGACACCGCTATAGGCATTCGCGCCCCACAGCGTGGCGCCGGGACCGCTGACCACCTCGATCCGCAGGATGTCGTCGGGCAGGACATCCTGCATGTCCCAGAACACGCCTGAATAAAAAGGCGAATAGACGCTGCGCCCGTCGATCAGCACGAGCAGCTTGTTGGTGAAATTCACAAATGCCGGATTGCCGCTCAGCCCGCGCGCGGTGATCGTGTAACTGCTGCTCGCGCTCTGGGCGACGTAGAGATTGGGGGCGAGACGCAGTATTTCAGGCAGGGTCGTCGCGCCCGAACGCAGGATGTCGTCACGCGTGATCACGAAGATTGCGGCCGGCGCATCGGCGAGCGCCTGGTTCGATTTGCTGACCGACGAGATGTTCACATTGGCAAGCTCGTCGAGCGACAGATCGCGCAAATCCTCCACCGATTGCGCACGTACAGAGGCGGCCGCAAAGCAGAGCAGGCACGTTACGGTGCAACGACTAAAACGCCGCCTGCGAAGCGACCCCTTTGATCCCACCCTGGTCTTCCTTGCCTGCTTGTCAGGTCTGTTACGGTAACGGAACCCTTTGGCGCCCCTTTAGCTCCGCATAAATTTACAGACCTACGGCTTAAGGAAAGCTTTTTCCTTCTTCTCGGCCTTCACGTCGCCGGTCTTGCCCGTACCCACGTCCTTGCGGGGATCGCCCTTGGTCGTACGCTGCGCGGCGGCATTGGCACCGGCGAGTATCGGGCCGCAGGCCGCGCTCTTGGCGTCGCCTGGATCGACGAAGGCGATCAGCGCGGCGATCGGGCTCGCCACCACGCCCAATGCCAGGCCGGCGCCTGCGCGCGTCAGCAATTGCGGGGTGATGATCTGGATTTCGGGCTTCGCGAAATGGCCCTCGATTCCGACCGGCGACTGGCCCGAGAAGAGGCTGAACTTCTTGGCGTCGGCGCGGAAAGCCATGCTCAGGCTCTCGTCCTTGAAGCTGAAGCCGCCCTTCGCGGTCATGACGTTCTTGTCGGTGTCGATCAGGATCGGGTCCGCCGCGGCGATGCCGTCGCGCACGGTGAAGCCGATCAGGCCACAATTCACGTCGACCGGCTTCTTGAGCTTGTCCTGCAAGAGCTTTTGCAGGAACACGCCCAGATCGAACTCGCTGAGCTGGATATATTTGGTCCAGAAGCTGCCTTTGGGCAGGATGATCGCGATCCGGCCGGTCGAATTGGCGAGGCTCTTGCGGATCGAATCGCCCGTGCCATGCAGCTTGACGCGCGCGGTGAGCACGCCGGTCGTGCCCGCATCCTCGACGCCGGACTTGTAGAGCAGTTTGCCGATCGGGGTAGGCGACAGGCGGATGTCATATTCGGTCGCGACCAGGGGCTTACGCGCGTTGATCGAGATGTCGGAGCTTAGGTGGCCGCTCGCCATGTCGAAATTGAGCGGGCTCAGTTTGAGCAGGCTGTGGTCGAGATCGACCCCCAACACGATGTTGGACACCGGCACGAACGGTTCCTTGATCGTGGCGATGCGATAATCGACCTTGGCGTCGAATCCCTTGATCGCGTCGATGCGCAACGGCGCGTCGGGCAGGATGCGCGGCACTCCGTCCTTGGCATGCTGTGTCGTTGCGGCCGCGGTCGCGCCTTTGGTGGCGAGTGCGGTCGGCTCATAGCCGATGAACGGCCCTATATCGATGATGTCGACGTGGCGGGACGTCAGATTGGCCTTCAGGAAAAGCCGCTTTGAGGGATCGGCCGGGATGGTGACGGTCAGGCGGCCCGACAGGTCACTGGCGCCGTACATGCCGACCATTCGGGTGAAACGATACTCCTCGCCGACCTTCATCATGTGGGCGCGCAGGTGATAATCGCGCGTGTCGGGTACGGCGACGCCGATCAGGTCGAACAGGTCGCGGATATTGTGGCCGCGCGCGGCGACCGAGAGGTCCGCGCCCTCGATCACGGTGGCGCCGGGCAAGGTTCCGGCGACGTCGATCCGGGTGCGCGCGCCATTCACGTGCAGCTGGAACTGGTTCTCCCCGCCGGCCAACAGCTGGTTGGGCGAGGTCTGGCTGCCGGTGAGCGTGAAGGCGTTGCCCCGCATCGTGCCCGCGCCCGAGAAGGTGATATTGTTCGCGAACTTGTTGTTCTGCGCGTTGATCGGCTCGAAATGCACGTTGGCGACGAACTGCATCCGGTCGTCGCGATAGTGAACGTCGGTCCCGGCAATCTGCGCGCGCTGGATCAGCGGGAGCTGAAGCGGCTTGCCGCCCGTCGTGCCGAACGTCCAGGTGTTATGCTGGTGCTTCTTGTCCCATTCGAGGTTGGCGTCGCCGTTGAGCAGGTTGATCCAGTTCACCTTCGACTGATCGCCGAACAGGAAGGAGAAGGTGTCGATTCGGGCGTCGACCAGTTTGGCCGCGAAAAGGTTCGGCCGGCTCGCCCAGGACGGGTTGGAGATGGTCAGGCCTTCGGCCAGGAACTTGGTGGCGAACGGATCGAGGTAGAGGTTGAAGTCGCCTGCCACCTTCACGCTGCGGCCGGTATGGTAGGACGCGACGCGTTCGAACGTATGTTTGAGAAAGCGGCCTTTGGTGACGAACAGCACCAGCCACGCCATGAAGATGAGGCCGATCAGCGTCGCCAGCACCGAAATGCCGACCGCGAGCGAGCGCACGCCCAGGTCGCGCCGGGGCGGTTCCTGGCCAGGAGCGGGGGCGACCGTCCCCGACTTTACGGCGGATGCATCGGCCATGGGGGCGAAACCCGCCGTTTTCCGCTCGGTTCCGAATGGCATGGGGCGGAGGAGACCGGTTGCGCAATCGGGCGGACTACCTTATAGGCGCGCCCTTCATAGCGATTTCGGACGAACCGCCCGGCTGAATATGGGCTGCCGTGGCTGTTCTTGATCGCTCTCGAAAGGAGACGAAAATGCCCAAGCTCAAGACGAAGAGCGGCGTGAAAAAGCGCTTCAAGCTCACCGCCACCGGCAAGATCAAGCACGGGGTCGCTGGCAAGCGCCATCGCCTGATCAGCCACAACAGCAAATATATTCGCCAGAACCGCGGCACCGATGTGCTTGCCACGCCCGATACGGTGCGCGTCAAGCTCTGGGCGCCCTACGGCCTCAATTAAGGAGTAGCGGGACATGGCACGCGTCAAGCGCGGCGTAACTACGCACGCAAAGCACAAGCGCATTCTTGAGGATGCGAAGGGCTATTATGGCCGCCGTAAGAATACGATCCGCATCGCCCGCCAGGCGGTGGAGAAGGCGGGTCAGTATGCGTATCGCGACCGCAAGGTTAACAAGCGGAACTTCCGCGCTCTCTGGATCCAGCGCATCAACGCCGCGGTTCGGGCCGAAGGCCTGACCTATGGCGTGTTCATGCACGGTCTGAAGCTGGCCGGGGTCGAACTGGACCGGAAGGTCCTGGCCGATCTCGCCATGCACGAGGCGGAAACCTTTAGCGCCATCATCGCCCAGGCGAAGGCGGCGCTTCCGGAAGGAGCGCGGGTCGCGGCATAAGCCGATACCCGAACAAGCCATTCGAAGGGCGCGGCGGCTGACAAGGCTTCCGCGCCCTTCTTGTTTGCCACTGTTGCGGTCATCCCGGCGAAAGCCGGGATCCAGGTATCAACTCAAGCGCGGTACGGATGCTCGGCAATGCCACGCGATATTTTCGAACCGGCGGTCTACATCCTCGCCAGCGGGATGCGCGGCACGATCTATATCGGGGTGACCTCCAACCTCTTGCAGCGGCTGCACCAGCATCGCGAGGGCTTGATCCCGGGCTTCACCCGCCGCTACGGCGTTCGGCGTCTCGTCCATTTCGAGATGTTCGACACGATCGATGCCGCGATCGTCCGTGAGCGTCAGCTTAAGGAGTGGCGCCGGGCGTGGAAGATCGAGCTGATTGAGCGCCAGAATTCGCATTGGGATGACTTAGCGATCGGGCTTGGTTTCGAGCCATTGCCCAGCCGCGATATGGATCCCGGCGTTCGCCGGGATGACAGGTAAGAGATGACGGACCTAGAACAACAGAAGACCGATTTGCTGGCTGCCATCGCGATCGCCGATGCCGACGCACTGGAAGCGATTCGCGTGAGCGCGCTCGGCAAGAGCGGCACGATCACAGCGCTGCTCAAGACGCTTGGCAGCATGTCGCCCGAAGAGCGGACCGCCAAGGCGCCCGCGATTCAGGGCCTGCGCAGCGACGTTTCCGATGCGATCACAGCGCGCAAGGAGGCGCTCGATAGCGCCGCGCTGGAGGCCAAGCTCGCCACCGAGAAACTGGATATGACGCTTCCGGTCGCGGATGGGCGCCAGGGTTCGGTCCATCCGGTCAGCCAGGTGCTGGACGAGTTGGCGGAGATTTTCGCCGATCTGGGTTTCGCGGTCGCGACCGGGCCGGAGATCGAGGACGATTGGCACAATTTCACCGCGCTCAACATTCCGGAGACGCACCCGGCGCGCGCAATGCACGACACTTTCTACTTCCCCGAGGTTGAGGGGGAAGGGCCCTCCGAGCATAGCGAGGAAAACTCGCCGATGCGCATGCTGCTGCGGACGCACACCTCGCCGGTGCAGATCCGCACCATGACCAAGCAGAAGCCGCCGATCCGGATCATCGCACCGGGCCGCGTTTACCGCTCGGACAGCGACGCGACCCACACGCCGATGTTCCACCAGATCGAGGGGCTGGTGATCGACAAGGGTATCCACCTCGGCCATTTGCGCTGGACGCTGGAGACCTTCCTCAAGGCCTTCTTCGAGCGCGAGGACATCGTGCTGCGGCTTCGTCCATCCTATTTCCCCTTCACCGAGCCTTCGGTCGAGGTCGATGTCGGCTATTCGATCGAGAAGGGCCGCCGCGTGATCGGTGGTTCCGAAGGCTGGATGGAGGTGCTGGGCTCCGGCATGGTCCATCCCAAGGTGATCGAGGCCTGCGGGCTCGACCCGGCCGAATATCAAGGCTTCGCCTTCGGCACCGGTGTCGATCGGCTGGCGATGCTCAAATATGGCATGGACGATCTGCGCGCCTTCTTCGACGGCGATCTGCGCTGGCTCAAGCATTACGGGTTCCGGGCCTTGGATGTGCCGACGCTGAGCGGAGGAGTGGGCGCATGAAGTTCACCCTGTCGTGGCTCAAGGAGCATCTTGAGACCAACGCCACGCTCGACGAAATCGTGGTCGGGCTGACCAGGCTCGGGCTCGAGGTCGAGGGTGTTGAAGATCCCGCCGCCATGCTCGCGGGCTTCGGCATCGCCAGGGTGCTGACCGCGGCCCCACACCCGCAAGCCGACAAGCTTCAGGTGCTGACGGTGGATGCCGGCGACGGCAAGCCGTTGCAGGTCGTCTGCGGCGCGCCCAACGCGCGAGCGGGCCTGGTCGGCGTATTCGGCAAGCCCGGCGCCGAGGTTCCGGCCAACGGCATGGTGCTCAGGGTCGCCGCGATCCGTGGGGTCGAATCCAACGGCATGATGTGCTCGACGCGTGAGCTGGAATTGGGCGACGACCATGACGGCATCATCGAGCTGCCCGCCGACGCTCCGGTCGGCACCGCGTTCGCCGATTATGCCGGCCTGTCGGATCCGGTGATCGATATCTCGGTCACGCCCAACCGGCAGGATTGCATGGGCGTGCGCGGCATTGCGCGCGATCTCGCGGCGGGCGGCTATGGCACGCTCAAGCCGCTCGACGTGCCGACGATCAAGGGCAACGGCAAGTCGCCGATTGATATCGCTACCGAAGATCCGGAGGGCTGCCCGGCTTTTTTCTGCCGCGTAGTGAAAGGGGTGACCAACACCGCGTCGCCCGAATGGATGCAGCGCCGGCTGAAGGCGGTCGGCCAGCGGCCGATCTCGGCTTTGGTCGACATCACCAATTATGTGATGCTGGATCATGGGCGCCCGCTGCACGTCTATGACGTGGCGAAGCTCAAGGACCGACTGGTCGCGCGTAAGGCTAAGGACGGTGAGGCACTCCTTGCGCTCAACGGCAAGGAATATGTGTTCGACTCCAGCATGACCGTGGTCGCCGATGATGCGCGCGTGCGCGATATCGGCGGGATCATGGGCGGTGAGGATACAGGCGTCACCGAGAGCACGACCGACGTGCTGATCGAATGCGCCTACTTCACGCCCGCGAATATCGCGCGGACCGGGCAGAAGCTTGGCCTGACGAGCGACGCGCGACAGCGTTTCGAGCGTGGGGTCGATCCCGCCTTCCTCGGCGACGGCCTTGCGATCGCGACGCACCTCGTGACCGAGATTTGTGGCGGCACACCCACCGAAGCGATCGAGGCGGGCCAGCCGCCGCTGGGCCACCCGACCTTCAGATATGATCCGCAGGCCGCCGAACGGCTGGGCGGGCTCGAGGTCGCGCCCGAGCGCCAGCGCGAAATACTCGCCAGTCTCGGCTTCGGCGTCGACGGTGCCTGGACGATCCGTGTGCCGAGCTGGCGCCGCGACGTCGAGGGCGTGGCCGATATCGTCGAGGAGATCGTGCGGATCGAGGGCATCGACAACGTGCCTGCCGTTGCGCTCCCGCGCCCCGATGGCGTCGCGCGTCCAACCGCCACGCCCGATCAGAAGATCGAGCGCATCATCCGCCGCACGGCGGCCGCGCGCGGCCTTGACGAGGCGGTGACCTGGAGCTTCCTGCCGGAGGCCGAGGCCAATCGCTTCGGCGGCGCGGCCTGGATCCTCGCCAATCCGATCAGCGAGGATCTGAAGGCGATGCGGCCCTCGCTGCTGCCGGGTCTGCTTTCGGCCGCGCGGCGCAATGCCGATCGCGGCGCGGGCGCGATCCGGCTGTTCGAGGTCGGCCGCCGCTATCTGGCCGACGGCGAGCGCCCGACGCTCGGCCTGGTGCTGGCGGGCGAGGGCATACGCGACTGGCGCGCCGGCAAGGGGCAGGTCGATGCATATGATGCCAAGGCGGAGGCGGCTGCGCTGCTCGCCGCCGCAGGCGCTCCGGTCGATCGGCTGCAGGTGATGGAGGCGTTGTCGCCAACCTGGCATCCGGGCCGTTCCGGCTCGCTCCGCCTGGGGCCGAAGACGGTGCTGGCTGAATTCGGCGAGCTGCATCCAGCGACGCTCAAGGCCTTCGGGCTGGATGGCCCGGTGGTCGCGGCCGAAATCTATCTGGATGCGATTCCCGCGAAGCGAGAAGCGGGGCGCATGCGAACGGCCTATGCGCCGCCGGTGCTACAGGCGGTAACCCGCGACTTCGCGTTCATCGTCAAGCGCGATGCGCCTGCCGATGCATTGCTGCGTGCGGTGCGCGGTGCGGACAAGGATGTGATCGTCGATGCGGCTTTGTTCGACGTCTTCACCGGAACCGGCCTGGCCGAGGACGAGAAGAGCCTGGCGGTGGCGGTGACGCTGCAGCCCGGCGAGAAGTCGTTCACCGACGCGGATCTCAAGGCGATCTCGGACAAGGTCGTCGCGGCGGCGGCGAAGGCCGGCGGGAAGCTGAGAGGCTGATCCAAAAGCCCTCTCCCGCCTGCGGGAGAGGGTTGGGTGAGGGTCTTTCTTCTTCTACCCTACCGGCGGATGCCTCCGGTCCGTCGCCAGATCAGCCCATACGCCTCGCGCCTCAGGCGCGATCAGACGGACGTGGAGCAGCGATTCTGGCTGGCGGTTCGCGACCGTCGGCTGGCCGGCGCCAAGTTTAGGCGGCAGGCGACGATCGGGAGATACGTCGTCGACTTTCTCTGCGTCCAGGCGATGTTGATCGTTGAGCTGGATGGCAGCCAGCACGACGAAGCACTCGACGCCGAACGGACGCGATTTCTGGAAGCTCGCGGATATCGGCTGCTGCGCTTCTGGAATAATGACGTGATCGAGAATTTCGACGGCGTTCTTGAAACCGTCGCGGCGGCCCTTGGCGCATCCGCCTAAAAGAAGACCCTCACCCAACCCTCTCCCGCTTGCGGGAGAGGGCTATCGCCAAGCCCTACCGTCGCAGCAAAAACACCGCATGTTCGGCGCGCAGGTTCGCCGCCGCGCTTGAGATGCGGCGATTGCCCGTGAGGAACCACGCATCCTCCACCACAATGCCGCGCTCAGCGACAAAGGCGCGGAAGTCGTCGATCGTGAGCTGGTGGATATTCTCGGTCTCGTACCAGGATACCGGCAATGCCGGGGTCACCGGCATGCGCCCGCCCCAGAACAGGCCCCAGCGCACCTTCCAATAAGCGAAATTGGGGAAAGAGACGAAAGCCCGATCCCCGATGCGCAGCAGCTCGGTCAGAACCTTGTCCGGCGCGCGCGCGGTCTGCAGCGTCTGGCTGAGGATGGCATAATCGAAGGCGCGGTCGGGATAATAGACCAGGTCGGTATCGGCATCGCCCTGGACGACTGACAGGCCGCGCGCGACCGCGAGGCTGACATTGGCGACGTCGATCTCCAGCCCGCGTGCATCGACTCCGCTGCGGTCGCGGAGTTCCGCCATCAGCTCGCCGTCGCCGCAGCCGATATCCAGCACGCGCGCGCCCTGCGCGACATGGCGCGCGATGATGGCAAGATCGGGGCGCAGGCTCATTCCACTGCTCTCAGCCGGTCGGCATAATCGGATGCGAGCCGCTCCATGTAGATGCTCGGCTGGAGCAACGGATGATAGCCTAGCGACGCATACACCCCATGCGCGTCGCGGGTGGCAAGCGCGAAGCGCCGGATGCCCGCGAACTTCGGGTGATCGAGGAACCAGGTAACGATCCGCTTGCCCAGCCCCTGCCCGCGCGCGGCCTCGTCCACCCATACGTCCGCCAGCCAGGCGAAGGTCGCATGATCGGTGATCATCCGCGCAAAGCCGACTTGCTCGCCGTCGCGATAGGCGCCGAGGCAATGCGATCCCGCAATCGCGCGCTCGACGACCTCCAGCGCGATACCGGGCGACCAATAACTCGACGCAAGCCAGCCATGGATACGCGGCACGTCGAGAAGCGCCTTGTCGTCGGAAAGGGTGATGTCACTCATGCCCCGCCCGCCTTGAGAAAGCCGTCCACCACCGCGAACAGTTCGGGGACTTCGAGCAGGAAGGCGTCATGCCCGAAAGGCGAGGAAAGCTCGACGAAGCTCGCCGCCGCGCCGGCCGCGTTCAGCGCATGCACGATCGTACGCGATTCCGCCGTCGGGTAGAGCCAGTCGGTGTCGAAGCTGACCAGACAGAAGCGCGCCTTGCTGCCGCGGAAGGCGTTGGCGAGCAGGCCGCCATGCTCCTCCGCCAGGTCGAAATAATCGAGCGCGCGCGTGATGTAGAGGTAGGAGTTGGCATCGAAGCGGTCGACGAAGCTGATCCCCTGGTGGCGCAGATAGGATTCCACCTGGAAATCGGCATCGAAGCCGAAGCCCTTCTCGCCCCGGTCCTGCAGCTTGCGGCCGAATTTCTCATGCAGCCCGGCTTCGGACAGATAGGTGATATGCGCCGCCATGCGCGCGACCGCGAGCCCCGCCGCGGGAGGATCGCTCGCCTCGTAATAATCGCCATTGCGCCAGCGCGGATCGGCCATGATCGCCTGGCGTCCGACTTCGTGGAAGGCGATATTCTGCGCCGAATGACGCGCGGCCGACGCGATCACGATCGCGGAGCGCACCCGATCCGGGTAGGTTGCCGCCCATTCCAGCGCCTGCATTCCGCCCATCGATCCGCCGACCACCGCCGCGAGCGTGGGAATTCCCAGATGCTCCAGCAGCAAGGCCTGCACGCGCACCATGTCGCGCACCGTGATGACCGGGAAGGCCATCGCATAGGGCTTGCCCGTCGCGGGGTCGATCGACGCGGGGCCGGACGACCCCATGCAGGATCCCAGCACGTTGACACACAGCACGAAATGCCGCGCCGGATCGATCGGCTTGCCCGCGCCGACCATGCGCGTCCACCAGCCGGGCTTGCCCGTCAGCGGGTGCGCGGAGGCGACATGCTGGTCGCCGGTCAGCGCGTGGCAGATCAGGATCGCGTTGGATTTGTCCGCATTCAGCGTTCCGTACGTCTCATACGCGATCTCGACCTGCGCAAGCGTGCCGCCCCCGTCGAGCCGCAAAGGCCCGGGAAGCGTGACTTGGCGCGCGAGGCCGAAGCGTTGATCGTCGGACATGAGACGGGCGGGCTAGGGTTGGCGCCGCCTTATTGTCAATGGCGGGGCCGGGGAAGAGGACTGGCCTGGATTGCCGCGCCGCTGCGCGGCTCGCAATGACGGCATTCCGCAGACGTCGTCCTTGCGAGCGTAGCGAAGCAATCCAGCCCCCGCTTGGCGTCGCGGCGGCCATTGCCGACCATGTCCCCGACCCCTAAAGCGCCGCCATGACCGAACTCACGCCCAAGCCATGGATCGAGGCGATCTCGCCCTACGTGCCCGGCCGTTCCACCACGGACGACGGCCGCAAGGTTCACAAGCTCTCGTCCAACGAAAATCCCCTCGGAACCAGCCCGCAGGCGCGCGAGGCTTTCCTGTCCGCTGTGAAGACGCTCGACCGTTACCCCGACGCGGGCGCCGCGGCGCTGCGCGAGGCGATCGCCGCCAAGCATGGGATCGAAGCCGATCGCGTCATCCACGGCACCGGATCGGACGACGTGCTGCATCTCGCGGCGGGCGGCTTTGCCGGGCTGGGGGACGAGGTCCTCTATGTCCGCTACGGCTTCTCGGTCTATCCGATCGCGGCGCGGCGCGTCGGCGCCGAACCGATTGAGGCGGACGACAAGGATTACGCGACCGACGTCGATGCGCTGCTCGCGCGCGTCACGCCGAAGACGCGCCTGGTATTCATCGCCAATCCCAACAATCCCACGGGCACCTATACGTCGCGGAGCGAACTCAAGCGCCTGCACGCGGCGCTGCCCAAGGATTGCCTGCTGGTCGTCGACCAGGCCTATAGCGAATATCTCGCTCCAGAGGATGACGACGGCGCCTTCGATCTCGCGCGAACCGAGCCCAACGTGCTCGTCACGCGCACCTTCTCGAAGATCCATGGCCTTGCCGCCGAAAGGATAGGCTGGGCCTATGGCCCGGCCCGGGTGATCCAGGCGATGTACAAGATCCGCGCGCCCTTCAACGTGTCTACCGCAGGACAGGAAGCCGCCATCGCCGCGCTCGGCGCCGACGATTTCGTAGCCGCAAGCTACCACCACAATCTGAAGTGGCGTCGCTGGTTCGAGGATGAGATCGCGGCGATGGGCAATGCGGGCCTGCGCGCGGTGCCGAGCAAGGCCAATTTCGTGCTTGTGCTGTTCGAAGGCAAGCTGACGGCCGAAACCGCCTATAAGGGTCTGATGGATCGCGGCTATATCGTACGCTGGCTGCCCAATCAGGGGCTGGCGCACGGCCTGCGCATCACGATCGGCAGCGAAGACGAGATCAAGGCGGTCGCGGCGGGGCTGCGTGAGATGGTGGAGCAAACCGGCTGATGCTGCCTTTCTCGCGCGTCACCGTCCTCGGACTCGGCCTGATCGGCTCGTCGATCCTGCGCGCCGTGCGGCAGCACATGCCGACCGTGCATCTGACAGCCTATGATGCCGATCCCGCGGTGCGCGCGCGTGTCGTGGAATTGGGCATTGCCGACGACGTGACCGATACGCCCGGGGCGGCGGTGATCGATGCCGATCTGGTGATGCTGTGCGTGCCGGTGGGCGCGATCGGTGGGGCGGCGGAGGCGATCGCGCACGATCTGCCCGCCGAAGCGGTGGTGAGCGACGTCGGCGGCGCCAAGCTGAGCGTGCTGGAGGCGATGCGTGCGGCGCTCCCCAAGGCGCTGATCATACCCGGCCATCCGGTAGCGGGTACCGAGCATAGCGGGCCGGATGCTGGCTTCGCCACGCTCTTTCACGGCCGCTGGTGCATTCTCACGCCGGAGGAGAATGCACCCATACAGGCGGTCGAGCGGGTCAGGGCCTTCTGGGAAAAGCTCGGCTCGCAGGTCGAGATCATGACCGCGCGTCACCACGATCTGGTGCTGGCGGTGACGAGCCATGTGCCGCACCTGATCGCTTATTCGATCGTCGGCACGGCTTCCGACCTTGAGGACGTGACGCAAGGCGAGGTGATCAAATATTCGGCGGGCGGCTTCCGCGACTTCACCCGCATCGCCGCGTCCGATCCGACCATGTGGCGCGACGTCTTCCTCAACAACAAGGAAGCCGTGCTCGAGATTTTGCAGCGGCTGACCGAGGATGTGACCGCGCTTCAGCGCGCGATCCGCTGGGGCGATGGCGATACCTTATTCAACCTGTTCACCCGCACCCGCGCGATCCGCCGCTCGATCATCGAGCAGGGCCAGGATGACGAACGGCCCGATTTCGGCCGCACGCACGAATAATCCGCCTGTTGCAATTCGGAACAGATGGGGTACAAATCGTCGGGTCGTTCTACCAGGGCCGGGGGAGGGGTCATGCGCGTTCGAGTTGCTCTGCTGTCGGGGCTGGTCTTGCTCTCAGCCGCAGCGTCCGCTGCCCCGCCGCCACATCGCTGGCGGATCTATAGGGCTCACCCCGACCTAAAGGTTGAGGTCTGCTATCCCGCCGATCTCCTGCGCGTTCATCATGATAAAGACGAATGGGCCAATACCTGGCTGATGGGGCCCGACGGCGGGGAAGTGCTGGTCGACTCAAGGTCTGATAAATATACTACCCTACAAAAAGAGCTAAAATATTCTTTGGATGTAGCTACGAGTCCCGCCGCCAAACCTGCTAAAATTTGGGGCGATCCGGAGACACCTGATTATAGCCTAACCGTTAAAATCACTCAAAAGATCGTCAGGCCAGATTGGTATCTATATATTGGTGAAAACAAGAGGATTATTAAATATGTTTGGCGGCGTCATGTGGATCACGCCTTCAAAGGATTTGAGGTAATCTACTATAAATCGCATGCGGCAGCCTGGAAAGGCGTTCCCGAGCGCATGCGTGCGTGCTTCAAAAGTTTGGGGCCAATCACGAATCCAGCCCTGCAATAATGGTTCAGTAATTGCCCTCACTGTGGGTCGGGCGGCACGACGTTATATTGGTAAAGATGGTTCTTCCTCATAGTATCTTTGATGCGCTGCGCATAATTGGGATTGCCGGGCGCGTAAGTGCCTGCGAGCGCATCGACGAATGCATCGGGATCGTGGGCAAGCGCCATCGCCTTGGCGTAACGGCGGTCCGTACTTAATAGCCGCGTGTGGGCAGCCCAGCTTTCTTCGGGCGACGCATATTTTCGAAAATATTGCGGCGTCGTATAGGGTTTGCCGGCCTTATATTCCGTGGTCTCGACCTTTACCCGGGGCTTGCGCGGATCAGGCTCCTTGATACCCCAATAATTATAGGAATCGGGGGGGATTTTCCTGCCCCATCCGCCCTCTTGTATCCACTGCGCGATACTCACCGAGGCAGGTATTCCCGAAGTGCGGTGCGAAGCCTGTGCGGCGGCGACCACTTCGGGCGGCGGAACGCGATAATGCGGCGTGTTGGCGGGCGTTCGCGCAGCCGCAGTTGGCGCCGAAGATCGGATATCGCGGCCGGTAACCCAACCGTTTTCGCCGCCTGCGCGCGCGCCGACTGATGGCGACAAGGGCGAGGCCGCAGACTGCTTCGCCAGTAAGCCGGCGAGGGCATCCGGCGCGATGGCAGGCGAAGGCGGCTGAAAAGGGTGAGGCATCGCTGATACCGTCGGAAGGGGCGGTGTCAGCGAGTTTTGAATGCGGCGGCTGGCTCCGAACATTCCGGCACGCGACGGCGGAGCAACGGCTGGAAACAGCGCATCATTCTCGTCCGCTTCGGGGAGCCTTTGCAAAATCTTCATCATCCGCCATCCTCATTCGATTTGAGGATCGTACGCATATAACGTAATCTTGTCAAGATTTTTAACTGAGACCGTACGTTTTTCGCGTTCGATCAACGTCCGATCAGCGCCGCGAACCGCCTGAACAGAAATTTGTGATATTCCCGCAGCAGCCCCATCAGGTCGGGCTCGCTCTTCACCGCGTCGGGCACCACGGTCACGTCGCTCAACACCTGGCGAAGCTCGAAGCGCGCGCGGCGCATATGCCAGTCGGTCGTGACCAGCCGGATCGATTTGTAACGATGGTCGGCGATCCAGCGCCGCGTTTCGAGCGCGTTCGAGCGCGTATCGACCGCCGAACGTCCGAGATCGACCCGCGCTAGCAGGGCAGGGCCGGCATGGAAGGCGTTTTCGAGGTCTTCGGGGCGCACGCGCCGGTCGACGCCCGACACGAGCATGCGCCGCGCATGGCCCGCCTTGAGCATGGCGAGCCCGCGCTGGATCCGGCCCGGTCCGCCGGTCAGGACGACGATCGCGTCGGTATTCTCGTCGCCCGCGGGCTGCGGCAGGTCGATCGCGAACCAGGCGAAACCCAGTCCCCACAGGATCAGCAACAGGCTGAGGAGGCGGCGGATCATGGCGCATCCCTCAACGCGACCAACAGCGCTCCCTGCGCGGCCAGCACCGCCAGTCCGACCAACGCCACGGGGAGCAACAGCAGGGTCACCCAGGCGCCTGCCGACAACGCCGGGCTCACACCCGCGCCGATCGCCGCGATGCGCGAGGCGATGGTCAGGATGATCAGCAGCGCCGCGCCAAGGCCGATCGTGGCGCCGATCGCGGCATCGCGCGCGATCTTGCCGGTCACGAGATAGGAAATCTGGCGATCGGTTGCACCGAGCGCATGGAGGATGTTGAGCGTCGCCCCCTCGCGCGCCAGCGCCGCGCGCGCGGCCAGCATCGCGATCAGGCCGCTCGCCGCCGCAGCCGTGAGGGCAATACCGAGCGAAACGCCGCGCAGCGCACCGATCAGCCGGATCAGAGGGCCGAGTTCGGCGCCGGCGGCGGTCACCTGCACATGCGGCAGGTCCGCGAAGCTCCGCGCCAACCGGCCGCGGTCACCGCCGTCGAGTTCGATCAGCACGGGCAAAGGCAGTTCGGAGACTGGCACCCCATCCATATAGGGGGCGACCAGCGCCCGCGCCTGTTCCATGGGCACGCGATGCGCCGAACCGAGGCCGCGCATGCGGTCCAGCCGCGCCATCACCTCGTCCGCGGTCGCGTCGCGGCGGTCGGGATTGGCATCGACTACCTGGACCAGCAGGCGAGTGGCAGTGGCGCCCGACACCTGCTGCGCCGCACCGCGCAGGGCGAGCGCCATGGCGGCCGCGAGCAGCATCAGCAGACAGGTCGCCGCCATCAACAGGGCAAATGTGCCGGGCCGCTGGCGCTGAAGTGCCAGCAAGGCAAGCCGGGGCTTCACGAAACGCTCTCGCGCGGCGGGAAACGGACCGAACCCGTCGGGTCGTCGATCCGGCCCTTGGCCAGCCGCATGATGTTCGCGCCCGGCATCTGGCGCAGCAGATGCACGTCATGCGTCGCGATCAACACGGTCGTACCCTGGCGGTTCATCACCTCGAGCAGATGGAGCAGGCGCGCGGCCATATCGGGATCGACATTGCCGGTCGGCTCGTCCGCGACGATCAGCTCGGGATGCGTGATCACCGCGCGGGCGATCGCCACCCGCTGCTGCTCGCCGCCCGACAAGGTCGCGGGCTTGGCCGAAGCGCGCGGGGCGAGACCGACCCAATCGAGCAATTCCTCGACGCGTGACCCGATGTCACGCTCGGCCATGCCGCTTATGCGCAGGGGAAGCGCGACATTGTCGAAGACGGAGAGCTGCGGGATCAATCGGAAATCCTGATAGACCACGCCGATCCGCCGCCTGAGCGCGGGCAGGCGCTTGCGTGGCAATCCGGCCGTATCCTCGCCGAACAGGCTGACGATGCCGCGGCTCGGGCGTTGCGCCAGCGTGATCAGGTTGATGAGCGACGTCTTGCCCGCGCCCGACGCGCCGGTGAGGAAATGGAACGAGCCAGGCGCGAGCGTGAAGCTCAGGCCCGCAAGCGTCTCGGCGCCCGTGCCATAGCGCAGCCCGACATTGTCGAAATGGACGATGCCGGCCATCGTCGTGCGCTTAGCCCCTCCCGAAAATGCCTACTGAGGACCGCATGGCACGGCAAAGCGAGGCACGTAAAGCACTAGGATGGTAACGCGATGCTTGCAGCCTGACGGCGGCCATGATTAGCATAAGCCATGCAGCTTTCCTGCCCCAATTGCGGCGCCACTTACGAAGTCCCTGACAATGCCATCGGCCCGAACGGCCGTAAGATTCGTTGTCGCGCGTGTGAAACCAGCTGGTTCGAGGCCGGCAGCGGTGCGCAACCCGCGCCGGCACCGATGACCCCGCCGCCGGTGTCGCCAATTCTGGCGGCCACGCCGGTGGCCGAATCTCGCGACGCCGAGGCGGATCGTGGGACGGCCCCGCAAAGGCCGCCGCGCCGCCGTCGGGGGCCATGGCTGTTATTGGGTCTCGTTATCCTGGTGGTGATTCTGGGCGGGGTTGCCGCGACCTTGCTGATGGGCCCGCAGCAGATGGTCTCGCGGCTCGGGCTTGGCGGGCGACGGGTGCCGCTTGGCATCGCGATCACCCGCGAGCCCGACTGGCGCATGATCGCCGGCGGAAGTCAGCTGTTCGCGGTTTCGGGCCGGATCTGGAACCCCACCAATGTCGAGCAGGCCGTGCCCGACATCCGCGCCGAACTGAAGGATGCAGAAGGCAGGACCGTCTATCACTGGACGATCACGCGGCCCGTCCCGAAGCTCGCGCCCGGCGCTTCCGCCAATTTCGACGGTGCGGCGGTGGACGTGCCCGCCGCCTCGGCCAAGGTGAATGTCACTTTCGCGGGCGATTGAGCCGTTTGGCGTTGCTCGGCATGCGATTTGGGGTTTGCGGGCCGCAAAAACCCCTGCTAGGGGCACCGCCTCACCAGCCCCGGCCCGCCGGGGAATATCCCGATGTGCGGTCGTGGCGGAACTGGTAGACGCGCAACGTTGAGGTCGTTGTGGCCGAAAGGCCGTGGAAGTTCGAGTCTTCTCGACCGCACCAATTTTCGGGGAAAAGGCCGGTCTGTTCCCCGGCCAACCCCTCGGACAGTGATGAAGCGGGGGGCAGATGCTCGACGACCGGCAGATCGCGGACGCCTACAGATTTTTTTTGGGCCGTGAACCCGACGCTGCCGGCTTGGCTCATTATCGCGACATGGGACAGAACGGGCTGACGCTCGACGCCCTGCACGGTATTTTCCTGGTTTCCGACGAATATCGCCGGAACCGATCGCGCCAGCGTATCGCCGCGATGTTTGCTCTGGTTTACGACCGCGCGCCCGATCAGGAAGAGTTGGATCAACTGACTGCCTTCGTCGATCGGATTGGCGTTGCGAGTGATCGGGATCTGCTCAAGGCAGTCGTGTCCGCTTTCTCCCGCACCAGCCATCCAACCTCGGTCAGCGTTCGTCTCTCTCCAAGCGACGTGAAGCGCATTGACGTGCCCGCACTTGACGCGAAGCTTGTGCTTGATCGTTTCGACTGGTGGGCGGACGATGCAATAAGTCGGGGTGATTACGAGCCGCACCTGGCCGATTTCATTCGTAGGGTTCTTCAGCCGGGCATGGTTGCGATCGACGTGGGCGCCAATGTCGGCCGACATATGCTCACCATGTCGCGCCTGGTCGGCGCTGAAGGACATGTCTACGCATTCGAGCCCAATTCGGAGAATTGCCGGGCGCTGATGCTCAATATCCGCGAGAATGATCTCGCCAATGTCGAGTTGATTCCAGTTGCCTTGTCCGACCGGGTTGGCGCGGTAGTTTTCACACAGGCGATCGGCGGCAATGGCGGTTTCCTCTATTTTGTCGAAGATCCGATCCTGCACCCTAATTGCTCAGTCGTTCCGACCATTCCGCTCGACCAGCTCATCGATCCGGCTCGGCTCGATTTCATCAAGGTCGATGTGGAAGGGGCGGAGCATCTGGTGATCAGTGGCGCGCTGGAGTTGATCCGCAAGCATCGCCCGGTGATCGTCACCGAGTTCTCGGTCGATATGCTCTCTGGCGCGTCGCGCGTCGCTCCACGGGATTATCTGCAGCGCTATCTCGATCTGGGTTATCGGGCGCAGACGCTAGGTCTGTCGGGTCCGGTCGAGGAGATCAGCGATCCGGACGCTTGGCTATCAAACTGGCCCGACCGCTTCCGTATCGATGATATCGCCTTCGTTCCGATCGAACGAGCGCACGCTCTTTTTGCCCAGCTCTGATCAGCTACTCCCGGCGGCATAATTGGTTCGCTTCGCGAAAGGAGGAGTTGCGTGGAAGCGATCAAGCCCTACTCCTAAGTGCTGGCTTAGCTTGCGGCGCAGCGCCATCCGGTCGGGGCCTCAGGGGTCATTGCTATTCTTTAAAATGTGGGGCGAGGCGGTTACCTGCCTCGCCAGTCCGCCAAACGGCGGCAAGCGGAGAGAATTCCATGGCCATTGCGCCTGACGCCGTTCGGTGGGCTTACCGTCTGTTCCTTGATCGCGAGCCGGAGAGCGAGGCCGTCGTCGAATCCTACCGCGAGACCTCGGATATCCCTGCGTTACGGAACATCTTTCTCAATTCGGACGAATATCGCGCGCGCAACGGCGATCGCGGCCAGGTCGGCCGCTTCACCGATATTCCCACGATACCGGTCGAAGTAGAGGCGAGCGAAGCCGACATCCGCGCGATGATGGACCGAATAGCAAAGGAATGGCGCAGATTCGGCGAAACGGAGCCGCATTGGTCGGTGCTGACGAGTGAGATGTTCACCGCCGACAAAATCGAAGAGAACATCAATCTATTTTACGAGAGCGGTCGCGGGGATCTCAAATTCATTTTCAATCCGCTGACGCGCTCGGGCATTCCCGCGACGCGTTTCGGAAAAGTGCTGGATTTTGGCTGCGGTGTGGGACGCCTGTCACTCGTCCTGGCGGCATATGCAGATCAGGTTGTAGGCGTCGACATCTCGCCACCGCACTTGAAATTGGCCCGCGAGCGCGCCGCTCAAACGGGCGTCACGAATGTCGATTTCAAGGCGATCAACGGCCCGGCAGATTTCGACGGCCTAACCGGCTTCGACTTGGTCGTCTGCCTGATTGTGCTTCAGCATAATCCACCCCCCGTAATGGCGACCTTGCTGGACAAATTACTGCGGACTTTGGCGCCGGGCGGTGTCGCGGTGATCCAGATGCCGACCTTCCTGCGCGATTATCGCTTCTCCGTTGCCGACTATCTGGCCAACACCCAGCCCTCGATGGAGATGAACGCATTGCCGCAGTCCGCGATCTTCGCGATCGCCGACCAGGCGGGGTGCCGGGTTTTGGAGGTGCGCGAAGACCATTGCCTCGGCACGCTGCCCGGTATTTCTCAGACCTTCGCGTTCATGCGGACGCGCTGACAAACCCGCTCCAACAATGTGCGGACGACGCTTCCAGGTGCACGGATGGACCCTTCATCATCTTCTGGAAAGTGCCACGCTTTCGTCGGTCCGCTACCGCACGCGAAACAAAAGGTCGAAATGGAGCATGCCATCCGGCAGAAAACCGGTTGCCACGGCCTCCGCGTTTTTACGCGCCCACAGATCGGTGAGGGCTCCCGGACTGTCGATGCGGGTGATGCGGCCGTCATGCTCGATCACGTCGATCGCATCGGTCAGGTCGAACAGCTGGCGCGCGAAGTCGGCCGGCGGGCACCCGATATGGTCTCTCAGGCAGCGTGGGTTGAATTCGCCGAGCACGATCGGCCGGTGCTTGCGCAACATGCCGTCCAGGCCCGCCAGCGCCTGCGGCTCGTGGCCCTCTATATCGATCTTCAGGAAATCGATGCGCGGCATGTCAGCCAGGATCGGATCGCCCGGCAGCGCGACCGTCTGGAACACCGATTGGCCACCAGGCATGAGATAGCCGTTCGAACTGCCGATCAGCGAAAATACCGATTGGGCATCCGAAAGCGCGAAGCCGTGCAGTGTCACGTTGTCGAAGCCGTTCACCGCGACTCCCGCCAGGAAATTTCGGACATTGTCGGGATGTGGTTCGAATGCCAGCACGCGCCCGCTCGGCCCCACCACTGACGCTGCGGTGAACGCCATCACGCCGACATTGGCTCCAATATCGACGTAGGTGTCACCCGGTTTCAGATACTGGCGGATGATCTCCATGATGTGGGGTTCCCAGCTCCCATGCTGGGCGATGTGCCGGCCGAACTCGGGTTCGGTCGCGTCCACCACCACCTTTGCATGCCCCATATCGACGATCCGCTGCTGCGCGCCGGCAAAGCTGGATCGATATTCTTGCGAGGTCAGAAAAATCCCCCGCAGGCCTTCAAGGTCCAAGCCTTCTGCACCCATTTGCTCGTAGGTCGCGAGGCCGCCGGGATCGGCCTCCCTACCGAGCAGCAGGCGATAGGCTCGTTCGATTTCCTGGCGTGATAGCAAGGCACGACTCCGAAGTTTGGCGGCTGGATGCCGGGACCAGCGCGGTTTGTCGTGTCCAATCTAGTCCGATCAGCGTGCTGTCCTCGGCGTCGCCGACATTGAGAAAGGTCGCGCCGCGGACCCGGTCGCCCAGGTTCTGTTGGGCGCGGGCTGCATCACGAAATGCAGTTCTCCTCCGGCCATGATCTCGTCGTGGCGGATGTAGGCGCGCTGGAGCGGCAAGCCGTTGAGCGACACCTGGCCGACATAGGGCTTGGCCGGATCGTCCGCGCTGATCGTAAAGCTCTTCCCATTGGGCAGGTGTAATATCGCGCGGGTGACGAAAGGCCGGCCGATCACATATTCAAGGCTGGCAGGGGTGACGGGGTAGAAACCCAGGCTGGTGAAGACCAGCCAGGCGGACATCTGGCCGAGATCGTCATTGCCGGCGAGGCCATCGGGTGTGGGCTTGTACTGGCTCTCGACGATCTGCTTCAGCCGCTCCTGCGTCCGCCACGGCGCGCCCGCATAGACGTAGAGGTAGGCGACCGAATGGCTCGGCTCGTTGCCGTGGATATATTCCCCGATCAGCCCGGCAATGTCTTCGGATGAGGAATAATCGAGCTTGCTGATGTCGTAATCGAACATCGCGTCGAGCTTGGCGACGGTCTTCCGGTCGCCGCCAAGCAAGCGCACCAATCCACCTTCGTCCTGCGGCACGAACCACGAATATTGCCAGGCATTGCCCTCGGTATAATCCGACCCGTACTTGATCGAGACCGGATCGAACGGCTCGCGGAAGGCGCCGTTCGAGAGGCGAGCGCGCACCCAGCCGGTCTTCGCGTCGAAGCTGTTGCGCCAGTTGGCCGCGCGCTTCTCAAACGTGGCGGCGATATCGGCGCGGCCCATCCTTCGCGCCATTTGCGCGATCGCCCAATCGTCATAGGCATATTCGACCGTCTTGGACGCCGCCTCCGGCTCCTTGTCGATCGGCACGTAACCGAGCTTCATATAGTCGGCGAGATCGCCATAAGGTCCGTAGGTCGCGCTCGCGACCATCGCGTCGAGCGCCTCGTTCGGATCGAAGCCCTTGATGCCCTTCATATAGGCATCGGCGATGACCGGCACCGCATGATAGCCGATCATCGTCCATGTCTCGCGGCCCTGATATTGCCAGATCGGGAGGATGCCGAACGGGCTATATTTCCGGCTCGCGATGAGCGAACGGACGAAGTCGGCGTTGGTCTGGTCCGGCTGGATCAATGTAAGCAGGGGATGCTCGGCGCGGAACGTATCCCATAGCGAGAAGGTGGAGCGGAAAGTGAAGCCATCCGCTTTGTGGACTTGATTGTCGGACCCGCGATAGCGCCCGTCGGCATCGCCCGCGACCGACGGCGCCAGCAGCGAATGATAGAGCGCGGTGTAGAGGCTCTTCGCGATCGGCGCGGACGCCTGGATGTCGATCACGGCCAGAGCCTGCTCCCAGGCGGCCTTCGTCTTGGCAAGGACAGCATCGAAATCGCCGGGCTCGCTGTCGAGATTGGCAATGGCGCCCTCCTCGTCGACCGAGGATAATGCGACCTTCACCTCCAGCGGTCTGGCCGGCGTGCCGAAATCGAAACGCGCGACGATCGCGCGGCCTTCGCGCTCGTCGACCGCGTCGGTACCGCGGCCTGGGCCCTGGAAGCCCTTATAGGCGATATCGGTTTCGGTATTGGTGAAGGCATGGGCCCTGAGCGGTGCGTTGAAACGCATCGCAAAGCACAAGATCCGGTCGGGCGCCCAGCCGCGCGTCTGCCGGCAGCCGGTGACGAGGCCGCCGGGGCGCAGGCGGATCGAGGACCAAAGCGTCTTGCCCGGATAATTGTAAAGCGAGGTGCGAAGATCGAGCAGGATGTGCGCCTGCGCGCCTTCGATGAAGGCATAGCGATGCACGCCGATACGCGTGCCCGCGGTCAGCTCGGCGGAAACCTTCTGGTCGAGCAGGCTGACCGCATAATAACCGGGGGCGGCCCTCTCGCTCTTGTGGTCGAAATGCGAGCGATAGGCTTCGCGGTTGAGCGGTACCGTCTCGCCCGAGACCGGCATGATCAGGAAATCGCCCAGATCCGAATGGCCCGCGCCTGAAAAATGCGTGTGGCTGAACCCCTCGATCGTCTTGTCTTCGTAGCGATAGCCCGCCGCCCATTTGTAGCAATCGCGGATGACGCAGGCGGTGTTGCTGTCGGGGCTCAACTGCACCATGCCGAACGGTGCCACCGCGCCCGGAAAACTATGGCCTTCGCCCCCCGTGCCGATGAACGGATCGACCGCATCGTAACCGGGACTGGCCCGACCCGCCGCGGCGGCCGCGAAGAGGCAGGCGAGGGCGAGCGAAGGGTGCGTGCGCATCACACCCTTTGAGCAGGCCTCGGCACCGAGCAAAAGCGGCTAATTTCGTTTCGGGAACGTCCGCGGCACACCCCGCGTTACAAAGATGATCTGCACCCGTTCATGCGGAGGCCGCCATGCTCTGGACCATCGCCGTCATCCTGATCATCCTCTGGCTGATGGGCGTGGTCGTCCATGTCGGCGGTGGCCTGATTCACCTGCTGTTGGTGATCGCGATCATCGTTGGGCTGGTCCAGCTCTTCACCGGCCGTCGCGTCTAGCAACCGACCGCGAGAGGGCCGCCACGAATTCCCTGACCCCCAAATAAGGCATTGGCAGGAGGGCCGTGCCCTCGGCCGACAAGAAAATTGCGCGGCCGGCCCAAGCTAAATTTGCGATACCGCTCGCAAAAGCGCGCCCGCGCAACCTTGACCCACATATAAAGGATTCTTTATATGGCGGGGATGTCCGGTCCCTCCCTTTCGCAGCTCGAAGAAGCGCGCCGCGCGCTCGATGCGCCCCTGTTCGCCGATCTGGCGGGCGACGCCAGCGTCAGCTTCGAATTCTTTCCGCCCAAGACGGAGAAGATGGACGAGCAATTATGGCACGCGATCGAGACGCTCGCGCCGCTCGCCCCGCGCTTCGTCTCGGTCACATATGGCGCGGGCGGATCGACCCGCGAACGCACGCATGCCACCGTCGCGCGCATCGCCCGCGAGACCAGCATCCCCGCCGCCGCGCATTTGACCTGCGTCGAGGCGAGCAGGGGGGAGATCGAGGAGATCGCCCGGGCTTATTGGGATGCCGGCGTGCGCCACATCGTCGCCTTGCGCGGCGATCCGCCGCAGCAGGGGCAGGCGTTCACGCCCCACCCCGATGGCTATGCCAACGCCGCCGAACTGACCGCCGGCCTCAAGCGGATCGCGCCGTTCGAGATTTCGGTGGCGGCTTATCCCGAATGTCATCCCTCATCGCCCAGCGTGCAGGCGGATCTGGATAACCTCAAGGCCAAGATCGACGCCGGCGCCGACCGTGCGATCAGCCAATTCTTCTTCTCGCCCGAAACCTTCTTCCGCTTCCGCGATCGCGCCGCCGCAGCCGGCATTTCGGCCGAGATCGTGCCGGGCATATTGCCGGTCTCGAACGTCGCCACCACGCGTAAGTTCGCCGGCCTATGCGGCGCGGCGATCCCGCCCTGGATGGACCGGCTGTTCGAGGGGCTGGACGATCATCCGCCCGCGCGCCAATTGGTCGCCGCGACGATCGCGGCGGAGCTGTGTCGCCGCCTTTATGCCGGCGGAGTCCGCCACTTCCATTTCTACACGCTCAACCGCGCCGAGCTGGCCTACGCCATTTGCCACCTGCTCGGCCTGCGCCCCAAGACCCAAGCCAGCGAGATAGCCGCATGACGACGCGCATTCCCTCCGCCGCCGCCCGCCGCTTCCGCGCCGAGGCCGCCAACCGCATCTTGCTGACCGACGGTGCCTTCGGGACGATGATCCAATCCTATAAGCTCACCGAGGCGGATTATCGCGGGTCCTATACCGACCTGACGCACGACCAGAAGGGTAATAACGACCTGCTCGTTCTGACCCGGCCCGACATCATCCGCGACATCACCGAAGCCTATCTGGCGGCGGGGTCGGACATGGTCTCGACCAACACGTTCAATGCCAATCGCGTGAGCGAGGCCGATTATGGCGCCGAGCACCTGGTGCGCGAGCTGAATCTCGCCGCAGCTAGGATCGCACGCGAAGCAGCCGACAAGTTCGAGGCCCAGGATGGCCGCCCGCGCTTCGTCGCGGGCGCGATCGGGCCGACCAACAAGACGCTTTCACTCTCGCCCGACGTCAACGATCCCGGCTATCGCGCGATCGGCTTCGACGAGCTCAAGGATGTGTATCGCGAACAGGCGGAGGCCTTGCTCGACGGTGGCGCGGACTTCATCCTGATCGAGACGGTTTTCGACACTCTCAACGCCAAGGCGGCGATCGTCGCGGTGCTGGAGATCCAGGAAGCCCGCCAGCACGAAATACCGATCATGCTGTCGATGACGATCACCGACATGTCCGGCCGCAACCTCTCCGGCCATTCGGTCGAGGCCTTCACCTATATGGTGCGTCATGCTCGCCCGCTCACGATTGGGCTCAATTGCGCGTTCGGGGCGGATCTGATGCGGCCCTACCTCAAGGAAATGGCGCACGTCGCCGACAGCCTGATCATGGCCTACCCAAATGCCGGCCTGCCCAACGATCTCGGCGCTTATGACGAACAGCCGCACACGACGGGCGGGCTGGTCGGCGACTGGGCCAAGGATGGGTTGGTCAACGTCGTCGGCGGCTGTTGCGGCACGACCCCGCCGCATATCGCGGCTATGGCGGCGGCGGTGAAGGATGTGGCGCCGCGGCTGATGCACGATCATGCCGCGGTAACGCGCCTGACCGGCCTCGATCCGTTCGTGATGGCGGCCTGACCGAAATCCCTCTCCCGCTTTCGCGGGAGAGGAGGGGCCCGCGCGCAGCGTGGGAGGTGAGGGTCTTCTTCTTCCTCGCCAACCCGAAGAAAGAAGAAGACCCTCACCCAACCCTCTCCCGCAGGCGGGAGAGGGCTCGTTATGGAAAACAATGACCAAACCCACCGCCCAATTCGTCAATATCGGCGAGCGCACCAACGTCACCGGATCGGCCGCGTTCAAGAAGCTGATCATGGGCGGCGACTACGCCAAGGCGGTCGAGGTCGCGCGCCAGCAAGTCGAGAATGGCGCACAGGTGATCGACGTCAATATGGACGAGGGTCTGCTCGATGCGGAGGTGGCGATGACCACCTTCCTCAAGCTGATCGCCGCCGAGCCCGATATCGCGCGCGTGCCGGTGATGGTCGACAGCTCGAAATGGAGCGTTATCGAGGCCGGGCTGAAATGCGTCTCGGGCAAGCCGATCGTGAACTCGATCAGCATGAAGGAAGGCGAGGAAGCCTTTCTCGCCTCGGCGCGCAAGGTGATGGCCTATGGCGCGGCCGTCGTCGTGATGGCGTTCGACGAGGTCGGCCAGGCCGACACCAAACAGCGCAAGGTCGAGATCTGTGAGCGCGCGTATCACCTGCTCACCGGGATCGGCTTCCCGCCCGAGGACATCATCTTCGATCCCAATATCTTCGCGGTGGCGACCGGGATCGACGAGCATCGCCGCTATGCGATCGACTTCATCGAGGCGACGGCGGAGATCCGCGCGAAATGCCCGCACGTCCATATTTCGGGCGGCGTCTCCAACCTCAGCTTCAGCTTCCGGGGCAACGAGCCCGTGCGCCGTGCGATGCACAGCGTCTTCCTCTATCACGCAATCCAGGCTGGCATGGACATGGGCATCGTCAATGCCGGCCAGCTCGACGTCTATGACGCGATCGACACCGAGCTGCGCGAAGCCTGCGAAGACGTCATCTGGGATCGGCGCGACGACGCGACCGACCGCCTGATCACGCTCGCCGAAAAATATCGCGGCACCGACGCGGTCGCGGAAAAGCAGGCCGAGGAATGGCGTAGCTGGGACGTGCGCAAGCGGCTCGAACATGCCCTCGTCAAGGGTATCGACCTCTATGTGGTCGACGATACCGAGGAAGCCCGCCTCCAGCACAAGCGCCCGATCGAAGTGATCGAAGGCCCGCTTATGGACGGCATGAACGTCGTCGGCGACCTGTTCGGTTCGGGCAAGATGTTCCTGCCGCAGGTGGTGAAATCCGCGCGCGTGATGAAGAAGGCGGTCGCGCACCTGCTGCCTTATATCGAGGCCGAGAAGGAAGAAGGCGCCAAGGCCAAAGGCCGGATCGTGATGGCGACGGTCAAGGGCGACGTCCACGATATCGGCAAGAATATCGTCGGTGTCGTGCTCGCCTGCAACGGCTATGAGATTATCGATCTCGGCGTGATGGTGCCCTGGACCGAGATCCTGAAGTCCGCCAACGACAATGATGCCGACATGATCGGCCTGTCGGGCCTGATCACGCCTTCGCTGGATGAGATGGTGACCGTCGCCGAAGAGATGAAGCGCGCGGGCATGACCATGCCTTTGCTGATCGGCGGCGCGACCACGTCGAAGGTCCACACCGCGCTCCGCATCGATCCCGCTTATGAGGGGCCGGTCGTGCATGTGCTCGACGCGAGCCGTGCGGTCGGCGTCGCCTCGACGCTCATGTCCGACACGCAGCGCGACGCCTTCGTCGAGAAGACCGCGACCGAATATCAGGCGGTCCGCACCGCGCGCGAAGGCAAGGGCCAGAACGAGCTTGCCCCGCTCGACGAAGCGCGCGCCAACGCCTTCCCCTTCGATCCCGCGCTCAAGCCGCCCGCGCCAATCCAGCCGGGCACGCATATATTCGAGGACTGGCCGCTCGACGACCTCAGGCCCTATATCGACTGGACGCCCTTCTTCCGCGCCTGGGAACTGGCCGGCGTCTATCCCGCGATCCTCGAAGACGACGTGGTCGGCGAAAGCGCCCGCGGCCTGTTCGCCGATGCGGAAGCGATGCTCGACACGATCATCAGCGAGAAGTGGCTGACCGCCAAGGGCGTGGCCGCGCTCTGGCCAGCGAAGCGGGACGGGGATGATATCCTCGTCCAAAAGCCCTCTCCCCTTCAGGGGAGCGGGTTGGGAGAGGGAGAGTCCGATAGCGAAGTCCGCCTCCCCATGCTCCGCCAGCAGATCAAGAAGCGCGAAGGTCGCCACAATATGTGCTTGGCCGACTTCATCGATCCCGCGGGCGACTGGTTCGGCGGCTTTGCGGTCGGCATCCACGGCGCCGAGCCGCATCTAGCCCGCTTCAAGGCCGACCATGACGATTATCGCGACATCCTCTTGAAGGCGCTGGCTGACCGTCTGGCCGAGGCCTTCGCCGAACGCCTCCATCTCCACGTCCGCACGAACCTCTGGGGTTATGCGGCTGGCGAGCAGCTAACCAACGAGGCTTTGATCAAGGAACAATATCGCGGCATTCGCCCCGCACCTGGCTATCCCGCTTGCCCCGACCACAGTCTCAAGCCCTTGCTGTTCGACCTGCTCGGCGGAACCGAGACCACCGGCATCACGCTCACCGAAAGTTTCGCCATGCTGCCGACCGCGGCAGTGTCAGGCTTCTATTTCGGCTATCCCGAAAGCCAATATTTCGGCGTCGCCCGGATCGGCAAGGACCAGCTGGACGATTACACCGCCCGCCGCGGGGTCGACCTCCCGACCGCAGAACGCTGGTTGCGTCCGAACCTCGATTGAGCCTGCACGACGTGTTCGCCACTTCATCCCCGATAAGAAAGGAGAGATCGTGCGAAAGCTTATTCTGCAGATGCAGGTATCAGTTGACGGATTCGTCGGATCGGATCGGCACGACGATTGGCAACTGTGGGGGTGGGGCGATCACAGCAAATGGGACGAAGAACTGAAGCGGGACTTCAACGCCCACTTTGAGCGGATCGATACCATAATCCTCAGCCGCAAGATGGCTGAAGAGGGCTATCTGACCCACTGGGGCAAGGCAGCCGAGCGCTTTCCGGGCGACCAATTCTACGCGTTCGCCAAGCGAATCGTCGAAATCGACAAGGTCGTGCTGACCAACAAGTTGAATAAGTCGTCGTGGCCGCGGACTGTGGTACGGGGTGGCGATCTTGGCAGCGAAGTGGGCCTGCTGAAGGCCGAGCCCGGCGCCGACATCGGCGTATTCGGAGGGGCTGGGTTCGCCGCAGCGCTGATTTCGGCTGGGTTGGTCGACGAGTTCCAGTTTTACATCAACCCCGCAGCATTGGGCTCGGGCACGCGCATTTTCGACGCAATGGGTTTCCAGAAACTGAAACTGCTATCTTCGAAGGCCTATACAAGCGGAATGGTGGTGAACAAGTACGGGACCGCGTGAGCGACGATCGGCATTGGTGATGTCGACGGCTGCCAGCCCGAACAGCCTTCAACCGCTCGTGAAAGGCGTTGCGAACTCGATCCGGATTCCGCCCGGGATGAAGATCAGGAAATGGCGCGTGGCGGATCCCGGGCGAATGGGGCAGGGCGTGACGTCCACCACCACTTCCGGATGCGCGCTCACCCTCTCCCACGCCAACTCTAGCGCGGCATCGTCGGCGACCGCGAGCGAAAGGTGGTGGAGGCCGATATTCTCGCGCCGGTCGAACGCGCGGGCGGTCACCGGATCCGCGGCGCGCCACAAGGTGATCAGCACCACCCCGTCCGACACGAAGATCGAAGGATAAGCGGGCACGCCGCCCACCTCGTCGAAACCCAGCACGCCGCAGAAGAAGAGCCGCGCCTGATCGAGATCCGGCACCGTCAGGCCAATATGGTGGACACCGCCGGTAAGCTTGTCGGTCATCATTCCCCTCCCTCCAGTTCGGCAACCCGCGCGCGCAGCCGGGCGAGTTCGTCGAGCAATGGCTGCGTGCCGCGCCGGACATCGGCTTCGGTGAAGCGCGGCGTGATATGCTGCGAGCAGTTCCAGTCAAAGCCGACCACGTCGATCAGGAAGGCGCGTTCGGCCTCCGCCGCATAATCCGGCGGCATGAGGTCAGAGATCACCGCAGGATCGTCGCTGATATGGGCGTGGCCGATCAGCTTCAGCCGGCGCCGGTTGGGATAATCCATCAGGAACAACGCAACGCGGTCGTCGGCGGCCAGATAGGCGGTCGACAGATATTGCCGATTGCCCCGAAAATCCGCGAAGCCGATCCTGTTACCCCCGATCCTCCGCAAGAAGCTGGTCGGCCCCCCGCGATGCTGGATATAGGGCCAGCCGTCCTCGCTGACGCTCGCCATGTAGAAACTGTCGCGGGCCGCGATGAAATCTATTTCCCGATCGGTCAGCCAGTCCACTTCGCCCGCACCAGCTTCCATCCGGGCGTAAGAGGCGCGCGACCCTGCGGCCTCCTGCAGCGCGCGCGAGCCGGATCCGAACATGGTGTGGAGGAATGTCTGGGCCATGGCGGGGAGATAATATATTGCAGCAAGGGTGATAATCCGCGACAAATACCATTCACTGTTGCAGTTTAAAGAATAATGGACCGGTTCGAGACCCTCACCGCCTTTGTCGCCGTAGCGGATCAGCGTGGCTTCGCCGCAGCGGCGCGCGCGCTCGGCACCGCACCACCCGCGATCACGCGCGCCGTCGCCGCGCTCGAACGGCACCTCGGCGTCACCCTGTTTCACCGCTCCACCCGCGCCGTGTCGCTCACCGATGACGGCGCCGCCTTTCTGGATCGCGCGCGCCGGATCCTGGCCGAATTGCGCGAAGCAGAGCAGATCGTGATGGGCGGCCGCTCTGCGCCGCGCGGACAGCTCTTCGTCACCGCACCGGTCATGTTCGGCCGATTGCATGTCCTCCCCGCCATCAGCACATTGCTGGAAGCGCACGAAGGCCTGAACGCGCGCATGCTGCTTCTCGACCGCAACGTGCGCATCGTCGAGGAAGGGGTCGATGTCGCCGTCCGCATCGGCGCGCTCGCGGACAGCGCCTTGCGCGCGGTCACGATCGGGTCGGTGCGCCAGACGATCGTCGCCAGTCCGGACTATCTTGCCCGATCCGGCGTTCCCGCCGCGCCGGCCGATCTGATCCGCCACCGCTGCATGACAGGCAGCGGGCCGCGCGTCGGCAATATCTGGCTGTTCGGGGAGAAAGGCGACACCCAGGTCCAGCTCGCGCCCCGCCTCATCGTCAATACGGTCGACGCAACGATCGCGGCGGCGGAGGCCGGACTGGGCCTCGCCAACCTGCTCAGCTATCAATCCGCCGCCTCGATAAAGGCCGGGCGGCTCGTGCCGGTGCTGGAGGCCTATGCCCCCGCGCCGATGCCCGTCAGCCTGCTTTACGACGCCGGACGCGCCGCGATGCCCGCGGTCCGCGCCTTCATCGATACGATGCGCCTGCGTGCGCAGTCCGGCGCATGGGGCTGAGTATCTTCGTCGGTAGCGGCTTCCCGCACGGCGGACACCGCCAAACTCTGGTTTCGTCCCAGCCTGGATTAGCGGGCGAGCGGTTCAGGCGCCGGGCGTCGGATCGAAGAAGAACCAGTGCTCGTAGATCTTGCCGTCGCGGATGCTCGCCGCGTCGGCTCCGCTGACGATCGTCTGGCCGGGAGGACCGCCCTTCCAACGCGCAACCGCGACGCCGTGATGGCCGAGCGGGGCACCGATAACCTCGAAGCGAAAGCCGGGTGGCATGTCGGCCAGCACCCCGGCCACCACCTCGGAAATCGCACTGTGCCCCGTTACGGATCGCGTGGGCTCGTGGATACGCGCATCGGGATGGTAGATCTCGCCGATCGCCGCGAGCCGTCGCCCGGCGTCACGTTCGTTCCAGACGCGCGCGATGCTCGCTTCGAGGAGTTCGGCTTCGGTCGGGTCGGACATCTTGGGGTCGGTCCTTAGGGCGACTACGCGACGCGCCGCGGCGTGGATCTCGAGACGGCCGAACGCTGGCTGCGCCCCACCCTCGATTGAGCCGAGGCGTCCGCCGTCTTTTGCTAGATCACTTCCGAATACACGGCGAACCGCTGGTCGCTGTCCGCCAGCGGGCGTAATTCGACCGTCCGCGGACCCAGGGCCGCCGCGAAATGCAGCGGCTTGCCCGGGACTGGCCGTAGCATGGTTGGCAGGTTTGCGGGCAGAGGCGCCGCGGCCACGGGCGGCGGCGCCTTGTCCACGGCAGGGCCATGGTCGTGCATCAGCGCCGCCGGAATGGGGCCGAGCGGCAGTTGTTGAGCCAGGACCACCGGCCCGTGGACCAGAGCGGCGACGTTGGGCCGATCCTCGAACTTTTCCCACCGGGTCGTCATCGGCAGGCTGAGCGCGATCCGGTCGCTGGCGCGCCAGCTGCGCGTGATCGAAAGATACGAACCCGGCTCCGCCATCACCTCGACCGGGCGGCCGTTCACCGTCACGCGCGCCGCCTCGTTCGTCCACCCTGGTATCCGCAGGCGCAATGTCCATGGACGCCCGCTTGCCGCCTCGACATGGATCGTGGTGGACGGTGCGTGCGGGAAGCTCGTCTCCTGGCGCAGCCGCACACCGTTGGGCCCGGTCACGCGCGAAGGGATGAACAGGTTGACCCAGATTCCTTGCGCATCGCGAGCATAGATCATCCGGTTGAGCGTCGCGAAATCCTCGAGCCCCGAACCGTTGCAGCACCAGAAGGTCGTCTCCTCCGTGCCCCATGTCTTCCACGCGCCGGGCGTAAGCGACAGGAAATAGGCGGTAATCCCCGTGTCCGGCTGGATCGTGCTCAGCCGCTGGTTGATCAGGATACGCTCGTAATAATCGGCGATCGCCGCGCTCGGCTTGCGCAAGAAGCGCTGCGTGCCCAGCTTGAGCATGTTGTACGAGCAGCAGCTCTCCTGGTGGTCGTGGCCATTCTCCCACTCGGCGGCGAGGTGGTGGGGCTCGGTGCACCAATGTTCGTTGTTGCTGCTGCCTCCGGTGGCATAGGTGCGCACGCCCGTGACAGTATCCCAAAAGAAGTCGGACACTTCGCCGAAGCGAGGATCGCCGGTCAACGCAAAGCGGCGGTCGGCGCCGATCACCTGCGGCACATGCGTGTTCATGTGCAGCCCACGCAGCACATCCTTGTCGCCCGCCAGCGATTCGAACACGCGCTTCTTGGTGAAGCGGTCGCCAACCTCGATCCAGTGCGCTTCGCCGGTGATGGCGGCAAGCCGGTACAGCGCATCGTTCATGCCGCCGAACTCGACTTCGAGCACCTTCTGCATGTCTGGTTCGGCGCGCGCGGCGGTCCATGCATCGGTCCAGCGCGCCATGCCCGTGGCCACGGCAAGCGCCTCGCCGTTCCCGCCAAGCTCGTGCATGTCGAGCAAACCCGCCAGGATCTTGTGCAGCGTGTAGAAGGGCGCCCACACATCTGCGCCCACTGCCAGCCTGTCGAAATAGGAGGTCGGAAAGGCGCTGAGATAGCCATTCTTGTCGATCTTGCGCTGGCACTCCGCGAGGCCGGCGACGAGGCGGTTGCCACGCTGCCTGAGTTCGGCATCGCCCGTCGCTGAGAAGGCAAGCGCACAACCGGACAGGTAATGACCGACGAAATGCCCCCGAAGTTCGCAGGTAGGGTCCTCCCATCCGCCAAATGGCTTCGCGCTGCTCGGGAGTCCGGCATTGATGCGGAAGACATGGAGCAGGCGCTCCGGATCCAGCCGCTTCAGATAGGCGATGTTCGCCGCTTGCGCCTGCGCATAGGGCCGTCGAGCAGCACCACCTCGTTAGGTCCGAAAAGCTGTACCGCAGCTGACAGCGATTTGATCGGCGCGGGCTCGATCGTCGCGAACACCGGCGGAGTCGCCACATTGTTCCACGCCGCCAGCGCCGGCACCCTCCATCCGAGGGCCACCGGCGACGCCGCCAGCCACCTCGCAAAACGACGACGGGTAACCGGGGTATCAAGCATCGGGTCTCTCTCTCTTTCTGCCTTCCCTAATTGGCGGCGAAAGGCCGCGCAATGCGTCCGCGTCCGGGCCGGCGATCGCATCCAGGCGTCCTTGGCTGAGCGCGAACGCGCGATTCTTCGGTCGAAACCGGCTTTTTGTTTTCCATCAGTCCGATTGACTCGAATCGAACGCCCCGTCAGGGTCGTCCGCGTCATCGGCGGGCAACCGCCGGAGGACTGCGCGGGAGAAAGGCAAGTTCGCTTGCCTGCCGAAGGAGCAACCGCCCCGGAATCTCTCAGGTCACCGGACCGCGCGGAACTTTAGACACTCTGGAAAGCGAGCGCGGGCGACCGCGCTCCACCGAAGGTGCAAGCGCTCAGCCATCAGCCGGCGCGAAAGCTCTCAGGTTCCGTAGACAGAGGGGGCGATGGACAGGAAGGGCCGCGAGGCCGGCTGTCCGTCGTGCTTCTGGAACGGGAATCTTTGATGAGCGCCGACGATCACATCGCCGAACCTTTGCCGCTGGATGCGTGGCACCGCGCGCGCGGTGCCCGCATGGTCCCGTTCGCGGGCTATGCGATGCCGATCCAGTATGAGGGCATCATGGCCGAACATGCGTGGACGCGCGAGCATGCCGGCCTGTTCGACGTGAGCCACATGGGCCAGCTTCTCATCTCGGGCGAGGGGCTGGACGAGGCGCTCGAAGCGATCCTGCCCGCCGACGTGAAGAGCCTCGCGCTCGGCCGCATGCGCTATTCGATGCTGCTGACCGACACTGGCGGCATCATCGACGATCTGATGCTGAGCCGCTGGCCCGGCGGCATCTACATGGTCGTGAACGGCGCGGTGAAGGCGGGCGACATCGCGCATATGCGGAGCCGACTGCCCGCGGCGATCGGCCTCAATCACATGACCGACCGCGCGCTCCTCGCGCTGCAAGGGCCGGAGGCCTTCGCCGCGCTCAAGCGCATCACCACAGGCCATTACGACCTTGGCGTGCTCGTCTTCATGATGGGCGGCCAGTTCCAGATCGACGGCGTCGACGCCTGGATCAGCCGCTCGGGCTATACCGGCGAGGACGGCTTCGAAATCTCGATCCCCGCGAGCGAGGCCGCGCGCATCGCCGACCTGCTCTGCGCCCAGCCCGAAGTGAAGCCGATCGGCCTCGGCGCGCGGGATTCGCTCCGCCTCGAAGCCGGGCTGCCGCTCTACGGGCATGATCTCAGCACCGATACCGATCCGGTCTCGGCCGGCCTCACCTTCGCCATCTCCAAGCGTCGTCGCGAGGAAGGCGGCTTCCCCGGCGCGGACCTGATCCTCAAGCGCCTCGCCGAGGGCTCCCCCACCAAATGCGTCGGCCTCTCGGTCGAAGGCCGTCTGCCCGCGCGCGAGGGCGCCGAGATCTTCGCCGGTGAAGCGAAGGTCGGCACCGTCACCTCGGGCGGCTTCGCACCGACCGTCGGGGGCCCGATCGCGATGGGCTATGTCGATGCCGCGCATTCCGCGCCCGGCACCGCCCTCGAGATCGAAGTGCGCGGCAAACGTCTCGCCGCCACCGTCACACAGATGCCGTTCGTTCCACACCATTATGTCCGCAAGGGAGCCGCCTGATGACCACCTATTTCACGCAGGATCATGAATGGATCTCGGTCGAGGGCGATAGCGCCACCGTCGGCATCACCGATTATGCGCAGGCCCAGCTCGGCGACGTCGTGTTCGTCGAGGTGCCGCCCGCCGGCACCGCCGTCGCCAAGAGCAAGGAAGCCGCCGTGGTGGAATCGGTCAAGGCCGCGTCGGACGTCTATGCCCCCGTCTCGGGCACGGTGACCGAGGCCAATGCTGAGCTGGAAGGCGATCCGTCGCTGGTCAACACCTCGCCCGAAGCCGCGGGCTGGTTCTTCAAGCTTACCTTGTCCAACCCCGCCGAGCTCGAAGGGCTGATGGACGAGACCGCCTACAAGGCCTTTGTCGCCGGTCTCTGAGCCATGAGCGCGCCCAACCCCGCCAGCCGCTGGAACGCGGCCGATTATATCCGGAATGCGGCGTTCGTGCCGGCGCTCGGCGCGCCGGTGCTGGCCTTGCTCGACCCGCAACCGGGCGAGCGCATTCTGGATCTCGGCTGCGGCGACGGCATTCTCACCGCGAAGATCGTCCAGGCTGGCGCGACGGTGGTGGGCGTCGATGCGTCCGAGGACATGGTCCGGGCGGCACGCGAGCGCGGACTGGACGCTTATGTCGGCAATGGCGAGGCACTGGAATTCGGTCCCGAATTCGACGCCGCTTTCTCCAACGCCGCGCTCCACTGGATGCTCGACGCCAAGGCGGTCGCGGCGGGCGTCCATCGCGCGCTCAAGCCCGGCGCGCGCTTCGTCGGCGAGATGGGCGGGCAGGGCAATGTCGCGATCCTGCGCGCGGGCATCCGTGCGGAGCTGGAGCGGCGCGGCTATCCCGTCCCCGCCAACGACCCGCAATTCTACCCCTCGCCGGAGGAATTCACCGCGATCTACGCCGCCGCCGGCTTCGCCGATATTGACGCACAACTGATCCCCCGCCCGACACCTTTGCCCGAAGGCGTCGCCGCCTGGCTGCGCGTCTTTCGCGCCGGCTTCATGGACGCGTCGCAAGTTCCCGACGCCGACCAGGCCGAAGTCGCTCTGGCGGTCGAAACCACTCTCGCCCCGCAGCTCCAGCAGCCCGACGGCTCCTGGGTCGCCGATTATGTCCGTCTCCGCTTTACGATGAGAAAGCCCCTGTGATGCGTTATCTCCCGCTTTCCGACCATGATCGCCGCGCGATGCTCGATGCGATCGGCGTCGCTTCGGTCGACGATTTGTTCGCCGATGTCCCCGCCGCCGCGCGCCTGTCCGGCCCCGTGGAAGGCCTGCCGATGCACATGACCGAAATGGCGGTCGAGCGGCAGCTGGGCGGCCTCGCCAAACAGAATCTGGCGGCGGGCGACGCGCCCTTCTTCCTCGGTGCGGGCGCCTATCGCCATCATGTGCCGTCGAGCGTCGATCACCTGATCCAGCGCGGCGAATTCTTGACCGCCTACACCCCTTACCAGCCCGAAATCGCGCAGGGCACGCTCCAGGTCCTGTTCGAATTCCAGACGCAGGTCGCGCGGCTTTACGGCTGTGATGTCGCCAATGCCTCCATGTATGACGGCTCGACCGCCTGCTGGGAGGCGATCGGCATGGCGCGCCGCATCACGCGCCGCACCCGCGCGATCCTCTCCACCGGCCTCCACCCGCATTACGTTTCGGTCTGCGAGACGATGGCCAAGTTCACCGGCGACACGCTCGATATCGCGCGGCCCACGCTCGACCAGGGCAAGCCCGGCGACGACATGGCGCGCCTGCTCGCCGCGATCGACGACCAGACCAGCTGCGTCGTCGTCCAGAACCCCAATATCCTGGGCCACATCGCCGACCTCTCCGAACTCGCCGCAGCCTGCCACGCCAAAGGCGCCTTGCTGATCGTGGTGGTGACCGAGCCGGTGGCGCTCGGCGCGATCAAGTCGCCGGGCGAGATGGGCGCGGATATCGTGGTGGGCGAGGGCCAGTCGATCGGCGTCGGGCTCCAGTTCGGCGGGCCTTATCTCGGCCTTTTCGCCACGCGCGACAAATATGTCCGCCAGATGCCGGGCCGCCTCTGCGGCCAGACCGTCGATGCCGACGGCAAGCGCGGTTTCGTGCTGACACTCTCCACCCGCGAGCAGCATATCCGCCGCGAGAAGGCGACCTCGAACATCTGCACCAATAGCGGCCTGTGCGCGCTCGCTTTCTCGATCCACATGACCCTGCTGGGTGAGAAGGGCCTGCGCGAGCTGGCCGCGCTCAACCACGCCAAGGCGGTCGCAGCCGCCGACGTCCTGGCCGGCGTGCCGGGGGTCGAAGTGCTCAACGACACCTTCTTCAACGAATTCACGCTCAAGCTGTCGAAGCCGGCGCGCCCGATCGTGCGCGACCTCGCCGACAAGGGTGTCCTCGCCGGCGTCGCCCTCGGCCGCCTCTACGCCGACACCGCGCTCGAGAACGGCCTGATCGTCGCGGTCACCGAAACCACCACCGAGGAGCATGTCGCCACGCTTGCCTCCGCGCTCCGGGAGGCACTCGCATGAGCCTGTTCACCACTCATCCCCACCCGTTCGTGCTGAGCTTGTCGAAGCACCGTCCTTCTTCAATCCAAAAAGAAAAGCAGCCCTTCGACAAGCTCAGGGCGAACGGTGTCGTTGCGTGGGAGGCATTGGCATGACGATCAACCAGTCCGGCTGGCGCCCCGAAGCGCCTCTCGCCAACGGTGCGGGCGATCAGCCCACCTTCACCGGCAACCGCGCTTTGATGCTCGAAGAGCCTCTGCTGTTCGAGATCGGCTCCACCGACCGCACCGGCGTCGATTTCGAGGAGGCCCCCAAGGCCGCATCGCGCCTCGGCAACCTCGAACGCGGAGCCATCAACCTCCCCGGTTTGTCCGAGCCCGAAACCGTCCGCCATTACACGCGCCTCAGCCGCCAGAATTACGCGATCGATCTCGGCGTCTTCCCGCTCGGTTCGTGCACGATGAAGCACAATCCACGCCTCAACGAGCGCATCGCGCGCCTGCCGGGCTTTGCCGACATCCACCCGCTCCAGCCCATCTCCACCGTGCAGGGCGCGCTCGCCGTGATCGCGCTTGTCGGCGAATGGCTGTGCAAATTGACCGGCATGCCCGCCGTTGCGATGAGCCCCAAGGCGGGCGCGCATGGCGAACTCTGCGGCCTGCTTGCGATCCGCGCCGCGCTGGAGGCGCGCGGCGACGCGCGCAGCGTGATCCTCGTCCCCGAAAGCGCGCACGGCACCAACCCCGCCACCGCCGCTTTCTGCGGCTATGCGGTCGAGAATATTCCCGCCACGCCCGAGGGCCGCGTCAATGTCGACGCGCTCAAGGCCCGCCTCGGGCCGGATGTCGCCGCGGTGATGATCACCAACCCCAATACGTGCGGCCTGTTCGAACGCGATATGATCACGATCTGCGACGCGGTCCACGCGGCGGGCGGCCTGGTCTATTGCGACGGCGCCAATTTCAACGCGATCGTCGGCCGCGTCCGCCCGGGCGATCTCGGCATCGACGCGATGCACATCAACCTCCACAAGACCTTCTCCACTCCGCACGGCGGCGGCGGCCCCGGTGCCGGCCCGGTGGTCTTCTCCGCCGCACTCGCCCCTTTCGCGCCTTTGCCCTTCGTCGAGCAGACGCAAGACGGCTTCCGCCTCGTCGAGGAGGAAACCGCCGAGGATCATCATGCCCAGGCATTCGGCCGCATGGTCGCCTTCCACGGCCAGATGGGCATGTTCACCCGCGCCGCCTCCTACATGCTCAGCCACGGCGCCGACGGCCTGCGCCAGGTCTCGGGCGACGCCGTGCTCAACGCCAATTACATATTGCGCCAGCTGGAGGACGTGCTGAACGCGCCCTTCGCCGCGTCCGGCCCGTGCATGCACGAGGCGCTCTTCTCCGACGACGGCATGGCCCAGGGCTTCACCACGCTCGATATCGCCAAGGGCCTGATCGACGAGGGCTTCCACCCGATGACCGTCTATTTCCCCCTGGTCGTCCACGGCGCGATGCTGATCGAACCGACCGAGACCGAGAGCAAGGCCGGCCTCGACCAGTTCATCGGCGCGCTACGCTCGGTTGCCGAACGCGGCCGGGCAGGGGACGAGAGCCTGAAGAGCGCCCCCCACTTCGCCCCGCGGCGCAGGCTGGACGAGACGGCAGCGGCACGGTCGCCGGTACTGGCGCAGCGCTACCTGGCGGACGAGGACGACTAAACGTCTCCCCTCCCCTTCGGGGAGGGGGCGCACTCTTCTCCGTCATGCCGGACTTGTTCCGGCATCCACCGGGCCACAAGCGCAACGCTTCGATTTCGAGCACTGACCTTGCCGCCCGGTGGATGCCGGCACGCGGCCGGCATGACGGCTGATTCCAGACCACGACACCCAGCCCTAAGCCAAACACCCCATTGCCGCGCCCACCCCGGAAGGCCGATCGAGCCTCCGGGGAGACCACGTCCATGCCCAAATTTGCCCGCTACCTCGCTCTCGCCTCCGCCGCCCTCACGCTCTCCGCCGCCGCCCAGGCGCAACAACCCGCCGCGCCGGCCGCACAGCCCAAACCCGCCTCCTTCATTCCGCAAAATTTCAATCCCCCGACCCTGATCGAAACCCCGCATTTCAAGCTCGTCCCGCTCGGCCCCGCGGTCGTGAAGCTCGATTTCGACGCCTACATGTCGTCGGTCGAGCACCTGCAGAAGACCTTCTCCCGTAGCACCAGCTGGCCGCACGCGGGCATTTCCGATGCCGATGCCATGCTCGACATGCAGACCGAGGAAGGGCGCTTCAAGGCCCGCAAATCCTTCGCCTATTCCGTGCTCACCCCGGACGGCAGCCGCGAGCGCGGCTCCGTCTACGTCGCGCCCAGCCCCGTCCCCGGTTACGACGCGGCCGTCCGTTTATGGGTCACCAAGGCCGACTATGATGCCGGCTTCGATGCGGAGCTTTACGCATGGGTGGCCGATTGGGTGCGCAAGGACTGGCCGTTCCGGAAGGTCGCTTATCCCGGTCGCGCGATCGACTGGGCGACCTGGGATAAAGCGGTTGCGGCGAGCAAGCCCGCAAAGGCGCAATAGGAACATGGTCGCCACGCTCGCCTAAGCGACGCATTTCCGGTTAAGGGCAGCTCAAGGAAGGAGGGCAACAGCCGGCGGCACGTCGGCGGCCGCCCGCCTTCGCGCCCTTTTCGAACGGGAACATCACGTGTCGGTTCAAATCGTCCGCGTCGGTACGGAGAATAGGCCCGTCATTGTGATCGACGACATTGTCGACGATCCGCACGGCCTGGTCGATTATGCGGCCTCGCTCGCGCCTTTTCCCTCGGCCGCAGGCGTTTTCTATCCCGGCTTGCGGCGGATGCTGGGGCCGGACGACGCCAATGCGATGATGACATCCTATGTCGCGCGCATCTGCCAAACCCTCTCCAACCTGATGGGAAGCACCTACGGCGTCCGGAATTTCGCGGTGCAAAGCGTGGGCTTTTCGGTCGTCACCACGCCGCCTTCGGAGCTGCGCCCGATGCAGTGCCTCCCCCATATCGATGGCGCCGACCCGAAATCCTTCGCCGTGCTCCACTATCTTTCGCGTCACGAAAACAGTGGCACCGCCTTCTTCCGCCATGCGCGAACCGGCTTCGAAACCATCACCCCCGACCGGGTCGACGCCTTCAGGTCCGCGCGCGAGCAGGATCAGGCGGAATATGGCACCCCACGCGGTTATGTTCGTGGCTCGACGCACGGCTATGCAGAGATTGGCCGCGTTGAATCGCGTTTCAATCGCCTCGTCGTCTATCCCAGCAACGTCTTCCATTCGGGCATCCTGCCCGCCGATTATGACTTCGATCCCGACCCGCGCCGCGGCAGGCTCACCACCAACATCTTCCTGAACGGAGATATTCCTGAACGGGGCAATGCACCCGGGTCTTAGACTCGTGCCCTAGTGCCACGGCACCTTGCTATTGTGCGTCCTGATATATTCCAGCCAAGGCCGGGTCGATCGCGCCGCGACCATCTTTTGCCCTTGCGCGGCGGGGGTCGACATCGGCCAGCAGATCGCGAACGGCGGATCGCGCCGGCTCGTCGGATGCAGGCCCCGCCGCTCGGACGTCATGAAAATCGCGTTCGAAATCTGCCGCACCTGAAAATTCAGGTAGCGCGCCTGGGCGATATCCGCCCGGATCGCCAGCTTGCCGTCGGGCGTCAGCCGCTCGACCCCTGCCAGCGCCTCGAGCCGCGACCACACCTGCTGTTCGGCATCGCTTACATAAGAGAAGCGCCTCAGTGCCGTGTAGAGAAAGCCGAACTCGCCCTGCCAGTCGGAGGGCAGGCGGCTGACGCGGCCGCTCTGTGACGCCGCGTCCCAACGCGCGCTTTCGATGCCGTAAAGCGGCGGCCGCCCGATCCACGACGGCCGCTTGATCCTGCCATCGTCGCCCGCGCCGTCGACGATCCGGTCGATCTCCATCAGACGGCTCTCCACGCAGCCATCGGCCAGCGCGCGTTGATTGATCCGGGTGATGTCCGTGACCACCTCGGCGTCGATCTCCGCCCGCGCATCATCCGCATCGTCGTGGTTGTGCACGGCTTCGACCACCTGCTCCGCCCCGAGCGCGATCAGCACGCCGATCACGATGATCCCCACCTCGCCGATAAGCTCGCGCCAGCCGTGCAGCGGCTTGGGCAAATGGATGTGCATGCGAATGGCCCCCCAGTCGACGATGCGCAGCCTAACAGCAGAAAAGCTGTCCGCAATGGCTCGCTTCCGGCGCAGCGCTATCCGGCGGGTGAGCACGACCAGGCTGTGCGCCGATCGTGACGCCACCCGAACCGGACATATTCGCCCGTTGTGAACCGGATTGTTTTCCCCCATCGTGCTGGGAAGTTGGGGGATTGATGATGGGCGAAGGGGGCATAGTCGAACGCTTCTTCGAGGGCGAAGAAGAGGAAGGCGAGGGCGAGAAGCTGGTCGGTGCCGCCGATCCGATCGCAGCCGCGGTCGCGATCGACGCCGCCCGCTTCGATCCCGCATTGAGCGCGAAGGCCGGCAAATATCTCGACGAGCAGAGCCGGCTCATCGCAATCCAGACCGAGCACCTCCACGAACAACGCGAGGTGCAGCTCAGCCACCTCAAGCTCCGTCGCTGGTCGGAGCGGATGCGCGTCGGCCTCCAACTCTTCTTCGTGCTGCTGGGCACCGTGATCGGGCTCGGCATCCTGGTGATGCTCTATGACGCCTTCACGTCGAAGAACGTGGTGGTCGAGGCGTTCGAGAGCCCGCCCATATTGGCCAGCCGCGGCCTCAACGGCACCGTGATCGCCACGCAGGTGCTGGATGGGTTGCAGAAGCTGCAGGAATCCACGCGTGGCCCCAGCCGCGGGCTTGCGACCAAGGGCGCGTGGTCATCCGAAATCAAGATCGAGGTTCCGGAGACCGGCATTTCGATCGGGGAAATCGATCGGCTGCTGCATGAACGCTTCGGTCATGACGTCCATGTCGCGGGCGATCTCGTGCAGACGCCGAAGGGCACCCTGGAATTGACCGTTCGCGGTGACGGCATACCGGCGAAGACGTTCGAAGGACCAATCGAGGGACTGGAGGCACTCACCACCCAGGCGGCTGAATATGCGTACGGCCGATCGCAGCCATGGCTCTACGCCGTCTATCTGGCGAACCACGGCCGGGAACCGGATGCGCTCGCCTTTCTTCCCGGCGCCTTCGCACGCGCGACGGATGACCAGCGCGGCGACCTCGCCAACGTCTGGGCCAACGCCTTCAACGGCTCCAACCAGCCGAAGGAAGCGGCCATCAAATATCGCCTGTCGATGAGCTACAGCGCGCCCCACTCGCCCGTCTGGTGGAAGGCATGGGGCAATCTGATATCGGTACTCACGACCGGCGTCGGGGAAGAGGCCGCCTGGCGGGAAAGCACGCGCTATCTGAAGGCGGTTGCGGATGCACCTGCGGACGAGCGCCCCGAGACACGACTGCTTCTGAATCCCGCCGGCACGGTTTGGGACCTTCCTCTCGGCCTGAAGGCGCTTCAGGCGGACGCGCAGCATAATCAGGGCGCGGGCGCCGCCACGCTGCCGGATGGGCCGGCAATCGCCGATACCTACGAACAGATGCACGACCCCCTGCAGGCCGACCGCGCACTCGCCGCGAGCGACCCGGAGGATAGCAGCACCAAGCTCGAAGCCGACTTGATCCGGGTCTACCGGGCACTGGGCAGCAACCAGCCGGCCTTGGCGGTCCCGCCGGGGGAGGCTTTCTACAAGGCCTGGCTGGCGGACCCCAGTTTTCAGAATAACAACATCGACACGCCCTGCTACCTTGCCCTTGCTTATGGGCTTTCCGGACGATTGGCCGACGCCGAAGCCGTGTTCAGGAAGGCCGGCCCCTGGGCGCGTTGTTTCGCCTTCCACGGGGATGTCCTGGCGCATTCCGGCGATGCCGCTGGGGCGATGCGGGTCTGGAGCGAAGGGCTGCGGATCGCGCCCGATTTGATGCCGATCTATCTGCACCGCGGCCTGTTCGAGCTTTCGCGCGGCAATCTTCGGGCGGCGCAGGCCGATCTCGCGGCCGCACATGCAAAGTCACCGCACTATGCCGATCCGCTGAAGGCTTGGGGAGACGTGCTGGCGAAAGCAGGGCGTTGGCGGGCAGCGCTTGGAAAATATAATGAGGCCCTGCAATACGCGCCGGCCTGGACCGAATTGCACCAGGCGCGAGACTATGCCGCGAAACGGGCATCGACTTAATTGGCTATGTGCCGCTGCCCGGCCGAGAATGTGAGACCAAGAGCTAGGCCGGCCTAGGCTGGTTCATCAGTGCACTGCGATCGGCCGCGGAACGTGCGCGGGCAGGGGGCGAAAGCCTTGAGCCCGCCCCCACTTCGCCCCGCGCCGCAGGCTGGACGAAACTGCGGCGGCAGGGACGTCGGTGCTGGCGCAACTGTATTTGGGGAATGACGTTGGACTCAGCTCGCGTGAGAACATATAGGGGCCATCCCAGCATATAGGTATAAGGTGGGTCTAGTGGCTACAAAATGCGGTAGCAGATCGATCGGGCCAAAGCAGGTCGCCAGGACACTCCATGCGGTGAGGTTTGCAAACGACAACGGCAGGCCGCTTAATCTGATGGTGACCATCGACTTTTCCAGCCTCGGCATCGTTGTTGATGAGGCGGCGGCCTTCTTCCGTGACACCTGGGCGCGCGTAAGCCGCTGGTATGCCTATCAGCGCAAGAAGGGGTGCGCATTCGGTCCCTTCGACGCCTACGCAGTCCACGAGCATCCCGATGATGGGCCTCGCCACGTTCACTGGGTCATGAGGGCACCGGCTGGCGCGCGTGAAGAGATCGAGCGGGTTATCCGCGCCAGGCTGGAGAAAATGACGGGCTTGGCCTGTCTCGGCCGGGCCGTGCATTTCCTTGACATAGCAAAGCCCGGCGGCGTGGCGAAGTATACGCTTAAAGGTGTGCACCCTGCTTTCGCCGCCCATTTTCATATGAGAGCCGAGGATCAGGGGGAGATCACTGGGCGCAGGATTACCGTTAGCCGCAGCATTGGCTACGCGGCGCGCCAGCGCGAAGGCTGGAAGCGCAAAAAGAAGGTTCGCACGGGGGTGGATGCTGCATGACAGATATTTTGGAATTCTGGGCAGGTCTAGCGGGTAACGCGCGTGTTCATCCGGCTGACAGAGCCGTCTTGGACCGTGCCAACCATTCATTTGATTTGGACTGCCTCCCAGCGCCTTTCACAGGTCCGCTGAAAACAGCCCGCGTTGTCTTACTGTTTCTGTCTCCCGGCCTAGACGGCGACGGGTTCGACCAACGCCATGCCCGTTCCGCTCAAGGCCAACAGTGGTATCTCCGACAGCGATCGGGGTTAGAGCCGATGCCGGACGCCGATGAACACAATCCGCATTATCATTGGTGGACGAAGAAGGTACGCCAATTTGGGCTTACGCCGAACGAGGCACGGCATAGCGTCGCAATTCTCGATTTGGCTCCCTACCACTCAGTGACATTTTCCGACTGGCATATGCTTTCCGCCTTACCATCGAGTCGTGCCTCGCTCGATTGGGCGCAGTCAACCTTATTTGAAGAGGCAATGGCGGGCGAAAGGATTGTGATTTGCATGCGGTCCGCCGATCGTTGGGGCCTCCGTGCAGGACGGTCGTATGGGGAAGGACTATTTGCACCAGAATGCACCCGAGGCGGCTTTATGTTGAGGGACGAGTTGCGGAACCGCGTAGTTTCAAAAGTCCGCAATTCGGTTCGCCCAGCAACGATCGATTGAGGACCTGCTTGGTAGAGCTTTTTTGCCAGCGCGCGTCCTTGGTGGCTCAAAGCCTTATTCATGGCCCTTGGCCTCGCTCTCTGCGCAACTCTCTGCATCGATCCACTTCCATTACGTCATCAAGGCGCAAAGCACCGGTAGTGGCGCGAACGCGGCGATCATCAATCCTTTTTGAGATACTTGGGCCAGAGCGAAATCCAGTTTCGCGGCATCACGTACGGCGATCTTCGTGCTAACGAGTGATAATGTTTCCGGAAGTCCAACGAACCGAGATTGATCGCGAGAAGGTCGCCGGCTTTACGTCCGAATGGGATCACATGGCCCTCGCCATAGCTCTTCTTCGTGAAGCCGCATCCTACGTCTGCATTTGCGCTTGCATCATGGGCGACCAGCCATCGTGGTCGCGTGACCAGGCAATTATCGGCGGCCATGCCGTCCGCCTATTCAAGCTGCTCTCGGCGTTACTGGACCAAGTCTGCCAGCGGCGGCGCGAAACCGCCGACATCCTGCTTCGTCTTGTATTCGAGACTTGCGTCAACGTGCGTTTCCTAATGCAGGAATGGTCTGCGGAGCTCGCAGATTCGTATGTCCGCGTCTCACTGCGACACGAACGAAAACTACGCGATACTATTGATGCCAACGTATTGGCACGCAACGGTGATGTCCTTCCCATCGAAGACCGCATGTTGCGTTCGCTAGATAGGGCAGCCCGTCTGGCCGGCATTCCTCTGGATACGGTCGATCTCAAGCAGAAGGCCTCATGGGGAGGGAAGCACCTTGCGCAGAAGGCGAAAGACGTCGGATGGCTCTATGCTTACGATTCCGTCTTCGGTGGAATGTCCCACAGCGTTCACGGGTCGTGGCAGGATTTGTACGCGCATCATCTCGAAGTGGAGGAGGATGGCCGCTTTGTTCCAAAACTCCACTGGACCAAGCCGAGACCTCAGCCGTTGTTCGTGACTGCCACCTTGGCGATCCAAGTCGCCGCCGAGGTTGCGCAGTTCCTCGGCGGCGAGGCCGCGTTGGATCAGCTTGATCCACTTCTCGCCGACCTGGATCGTCGAATCCGGGAAGCAGATTCCCTACACGAGGCCTATCTCGCCCCCAAAGCCTGGCCAGAGGTTTAGAGAACGGATCATGTCCGACGCCGCGCTCCGAAGAGGCACCTCAACGGCAGCCTTTAAGTGCGCAGCCATCAGCTCCTTAAAGAGGCACCTAAGCGAAAGATGTCAAAAATTCGGGGACACAATACTATTTAACCGGTGAGCGCTCTGATAAGGCTGACCTTTCCCAAGGGTGCGGCCCGCACGGAGTTGGGATGTTCACTGCAGGCAGCCCCTGATTGGTCTCGTTGAGGACGGTCGCGCTGAACGCCCAACCGGCTTCTGTCGCGATTACAAAGCCCGCTTCACCGGAGGAAGCTCCGGCGCATGGATCCCCCGAAACGGATCCCGCCACGCCTCAATCTCGCATAAATCCTCATACCACCGGCAAATCGCGGGATATTGGCTTATCGGCAGTTCCGCCACGTCGTTGAAAGGCAGGAACGCCGCCATCCGGAAGTCCGCATAGGAAACCCTATCGCCCGTCAGCCATCTGCGCTCACCAAGCTCGGCCTCCAACAGCGCCGCTGCCGTGTGGAAATCCTGCAAACCCTGCTCGATCAGCGCCTCGTCGGCCGGGCCGATCGCGTATCTTTGCTTCGTGCCTCTTTCGAAATGCACCACATCGCAGGCACGCATGAAATGCTCTTTGCCCCAGCTGATCCAGCGGATCATGTCCGGCTCGTCATCCCCCGTCCGCCAGAAATCCGAACCCGCCGCGCGGGAGAGCCTGCACGCGATCGCGTCGGCCTCCCACAGGCTCCGCCCGTCCTCCTCGATCAAGATGGGGATCGAAAGGTTCGGATTGAGCGGCCGATATCGCTCGGCCTGTCCCGGCGCGAACGGGGAGGCATGCTCAAATTCGATGTCGAGCTCCAGGTAACGCGCGACGGCAACGGCCAGGCGGGGGTTGGGATTGCGGCTGAAGAGCAGTTTCATCGACGCCACCTTGTTTCTTATCATCCTGTCTAGAGATGCGCGCTGCTGTCTAACGCCCTGGTACGCCTGCGGCAGGGCCTCTTTTCTCCCAGGCGGCGTCATTCAGCCAGGAGCAAAATTTTTCACACCGCGATTTTTCGGCCCTTGAAACCGAAATAAGCCCTCCTAATTCGCCCGTCGCCGGGTGCCGATTTCCGGGCCCGGTGGGACATCGAGGGCGCCGGCTCTCTACCGGCGCTTCTCATGCCCAGATCGCTTCATAAGGAGGATTTGGAAATGAGAACCAACTTTGACTTCACGCCCTATCGGCGTTCGACGGTCGGTTTTGACCGTCTTTTTGATCTGCTCGAAACCGGCCTGCGCAGCGACGCACCCGACAGCTATCCGCCCTTCGACATCGTCAAGGATGGAGAGGACAGCTATCGCATCACGCTCGCGGTCGCCGGCTTCCGCCCGGACGAGATCGAGGTCGTGGCGCAGCAGAACCAGCTCACCGTCACCGGCCAGCGCGCTGAGGATCATCAGCAGGGCGAATATCTGCACCGCGGGATCGCCGCGCGCCCCTTCGAGCGTCGCTTCCAGCTCGCCGACTTCATCGAGGCCGGCTCTGCCCGCTTCGAAAACGGCCTTCTCTCGATCGAGCTGAAGCGCGTCGTCCCGGAGGCGATGAAGCCGCGCAAGATCGAAATCGGCGGCAATCCGGCCAATGATAGGATCGAAGGGCCCAAGACCAAGGCCCGGCACGCGGCCTGATCCGGTTTCATTATGCTCGCCGGTCGTCCTTCCCGGACGGCCGGTGAGCGAGGAACCGCGCCCCCGTCGGCGGGTTGGAAGGCGTTCGTCTTACCTGCCTCCCGAAGGAACTGGACATTTCCGCTGTCTCCCAGGCCGATCCTGCAGCCCGCCGTGAGGCGCCATCGGTCAGCCGGAGCGCCGATGTCGCGCGCGATCTCGAAGCCATCTTCGCGCCCTTGCCGCATGGCGCCCCCGCCCGCCCGGAAGGCATCCCCGCCGGGAAAGGACTCGTAACCGTAGCGCCCCAGGCCCCGCTCCGGCGCAAGGGAACCTTCCTCGGGCTGATCCTCGTGACGCTCTTCTGCCTTGCGGCCGTAGCGCTGGCGAGCTGGTGGCTGGCCGCGCCGGCGCCCATCGTCGCGCAGTCGGCAGCCCCTGCGGCACGCACGCAGCCACCGGCGCCCGCACCCCAGTCCAATCCGCACCCAGACCTCGCCGACATCGGCACCGCCCCCGCGCTGGACGACATCCCGGACGCTCCCCCGATTCCGTTGGCCCAGGATCGGGCGTTCGGCAGCAGGCCCGCGGTGACGCGGCTCACCATGTCCGCGCCCCTGGCGCGTCCGGATCGCGGCACGCCGCCCACCGCGTCCAGCCCGGCGCCGGCCGACGCGCAACCGGTCGCTTCCGCGCCGCCATCGATGGCCGCCGCCGCGCCCGTCGCGCCCGCCCCCGAACTCGCCAGGGCATGTGAGCCCGGCGCGACGGAGTCTTGGTGTCTGCGCACGCCGGTCACCGAAGCCGATGCCGCGCTCCGCGACGCTTATGCCGCCGCCGTATCGGCGGGGGTCAAGCGCTCCGTCCTCGGGGAAATTCGCGCCGATTGGTCCCGCCTGCGCCGCAACGCGCTCAGCGATCCGCAGACCGTGCTGCGCGGCTATGCGGCGCTCACCGAACAGCTCCGTCTGGAGGCGCGGCAGGCGCAGCCCTGACCGAACTATAGCTTGCGTCACTCCTCCGCCGGCAACACATCCGGCCCTCCCCCTGGACCCGCCGCTGGCAATGCCGCGTTGACAATGAGATCGATTGTTCAGTGATTGAAGGGGACGATGTGAAGCTAGAGACCGAGGCCCTGCCAACTCAGGCGGCAGGCTACATCTCGTTCCAGCAACTTGCCGACGCGATGCCGCAAATGGTGTGGTCCACCCTGCCGGATGGCGCGCACGATTATTACAATGCCCAATGGTATTCGTTCACCGGCGCGCCGGTCGGTTCGACCGATGGGGAAGGGTGGAACGGCATGTTCCACCCCGACGATCAGGAACGGGCCTGGGCACGCTGGCGACACAGCCTGGAGACGGGCGAGCCCTATGAAATCGAATATCGGCTGCGCAGGCATGACGGCGTCTATCGCTGGACGCTCGGCCGCGCGCTTCCCGTGCGCGATCGCGATGGAAAGATCGTCCGTTGGGTCGGCACCTGCACCGACATCGACGATCAAAAGCGTGTCGCCGAGCAGAATGAGATTTTGAGCCGCGAGCTCAGCCACCGCATCAAGAACATCTTCGCCGTCCTGAACGGCCTGATCGGCTTGTCGGCGCGGCAATTCCCGGGCGTCATGGATTTTGCCCGTCAGCTCCAGGGCCGCATCGCCGCGCTGGGGCGCGCGCACAATTTCGTCCGCCCGCACGGAGAGGAAAGCGCTCCGATCGTCGGGCCGTCCACGCTGAGGGCGTTGCTGATCGATCTCCTCAGCCCCTATCCTGCGCTGGACGAGGGCCGGCTGACGATCGAGGTCGATGATCTGCCGGTCGACGATCGGGGTGCCACCCCCATCGGCCTCGTCATCCACGAGCTAGCCACCAATGCCGCCAAATATGGGGCGCTGTCGGAAAGCGACGGCCGTGTCCGGCTGTCCTCCACGGTTCAGGATGGCACGCTTCGCCTGACCTGGGAGGAACAGGGCGGCCCGCTCGTCTCCGGGGCCCCCGCAAACCCTGGCTTCGGCACGCGCCTTACCGAGATGAGCGTCGTCCGGCAGCTTGGCGGTACGATCGAACGCGAATGGCGGCCGGAAGGGTTGCGCGTCGTGATCGAAATAGCCGCGTCGGCGCTCAGCCGGCAGTGATCAGCCGAAACGGTGCAGCGAAGGCGGAGCTTCGGCTCCGGTGGATGGGGCCAGCGCGAAAGCAACCGCGGCTGTCAGGCTTGCTTCGTCGGTAGGCTTGGGAAGCACCCCAATTGTCCCCTCGACACCATTGCCCAGCAGGCGGGGATTGGCCGTAACGAACAATACCTTGGCCTTATGCTCGCTCGCCAGCCGCTTGCCGATTTCGGGCCCGGTCAAACCGTCGCGCAGATTGAGATCGACAAGCGCAAGATCGATCTTGTCTGCGACCGTAAGGGCGCCTTCCAGGTCCGCCGCAATCTCGACGACCTGATAGCCGCGCTCTTCCAGGATGCACTGCATCTCCAGCGCAACCAGGATTTCGTCTTCTACGATGAGGATCGATACTGCCACTGTGCGACAATCCCGTCTCGCCCGCATTGTTCCAGGATGGCCGGACTGGCCCATTGTTTCGCGCCACCTTGGCCCCGTCGCTATGCCGATCGACCCAGGGCGGGCCTTTGGGCCCCGACTATGGTCGACTGGGCAGGGGCCCCACACACGGGTAGCATGGCGCGCGCGTCTAAAAATCGTTCGAGAGGGGGTCTCATGAATGGCATCGGAGAGAGGATCGCCGGCCTGGCGATTGGAGCGGTCCTGCTGGCTTCGTGCGCCACCCCGGCGCCAGGTGACAGCGCGGCGCCTGCTGCAAGCCTCGCGTGGCTGCGCCTCGAAGTGCCCTGTGCGAATCCGAAGTTCAGCCAGGACACCGAATGCCACTGGGACCAGAGCCTGCTGCAGACGGCCGATCCTCAATGGAAACTCAAGCGTGAGATCGTGCGGACTTTTGGCGGCAAGCCCGGGACGACCTACCAGGTAACCTTGCATGTGCGCGGCGTGGTCGAGCCCAAGAATTTCACCGGGGGCATTGTTCAGTTCGATCACTTCCAGACCGGTGGTACGCCGGTCAAGAACGACTACAACTTCTACAGCCTGCACGTCTCGGACCCCGAAGCGACCTACACCTTCAATCGCAACGAGGAGAAGGTGGGGCACTACACCTTTCCCATCGACTATCGCGTGACGATTCCCATTCGCGGCGGCGCGACGGTGACGATGGGCGCGTACGATTCCAATGACGTGGCGATCGCCAACCACAAACATATCGTGGTGCCCGGCGTGCCGCCGGCACCTGCGCCTTTCGACGGGCAGTTCTTCCAGCTCGATGTGGAGTCAGTGAAGGCTGTCCGCTAGGGCGGAGCAGGTGAGAGAATTTCGGGGACACAATACTAATCAGCGATAGCGCTCCGAGGCCGTCGCCCACAAAAAAGCGCCGCCGGACGCGATGATCCGGCGGCGCCTTCCTTCCTGTTGGGGAAGATTTAGCCGAAGCTGACAGCGAGGTTACGACGACGCATCGCGGCGCCGACCAAGCCGAAGCCGCCGAGCATCAGTGCCCACGAAGCGGGCTCGGGTGCCGGCGACGCGTTGAGGGTGTAATTGACGGTGCCCGACCACACGCGATCCGCGAGTGAATCGTCGAAGAAGCCGTAATTGCCGGTGCCGCCAGCAAACGTCAGATCGGCGTTGGAGTGAATCTCGAAGCCGTCATCGTAATTTTGCCAGCCGGAAAAATCGAAGATGTAGAGCCCCTTGGTCTGGCCCGCGTTGATCGTGAGACCGCCGACATTCAGCAGATTGTCGCCGCCGACCGTACCGTTGCCCAGCAACGTCCAGGCGCCGGTGTCGAGCTCCGACCCGGCATAGGTTCCATCCTTGTAATAAACCGTCCAATCGCCCTGAACGCCGTTCACGTTGAAATTGGTGATCGTGAGATCATTGGTTGCGGTCAGGTCGAAATACATGCCCTGCCTGCCGGAATTTTGGAAACCGTCATTAGTTGGCAGCGAGCCTGCAAAAGCCGCGCTGGATGCACAAAGCAGTGCTGCGGCGAACGCCGCCTTACGAAATGCGATCATCAGGTATCCCCCAAAAGAACTTACCGGCCCCATACCGGCAAGAGCCGGCATTCTCCGGTTAATCGCTTGTTAATTCGTCAACCGCGCCGACGCAATTGACTTAGGTTTGGTTAACGAACAGGTCGACCGCGTCGCTCGACATCTCCCGCCATACTGGTCTAAGTGCTGGACCTCGCAATTGGGGACTGCGAGCTTCGCCAGTGCAGTGGCGGCTACAATCCTCTGGCGCACTCCAGACGGGATGTACGCGACTGGGTCGGAAACCGACAGGCCGCTTGTCATGAGTCAGCAGCCTGGGCCTCAAGGCTTCAAAAATTCGGGGACACAATACTAGGTCGTGAACCCATAAACGAATGTCGCAGAGAGGGTGGAATACCCAGGGGGGAAAGGTAGACTGCCGCATATGCGCCTGCTCTTCATCTATGGCCCTGTGGCTTCCGGTAAGCTGACGATCGCACGATTGGTTGCTGAGCGTACCGGCCTGCCGTTGTTTCATAATCATCTGATCGTCGACGCCGTTGCAGCCGTATTTCAGTTCGGCTCGCAGGAGTTCATCCAGTTGCGAGAGCGCTTCTGGATTGAAACAATTTCGACAGCCGCAGAGGTGGGGCAATCCCTGATCTTCACCTTCGCCCCGGAACCTACTGTCACCGACGACTTCCCGGCACGCGTGTCTCGTTTGGTTGAGGCGATGGGCGGTGAAGTGATCTTTGTGGCGTTAGATGTGGAGCCGGACGAGCAGGAACGCCGGCTCGTCGATCCTACTCGTATGGCGTTCGGCAAGCTTCGATCTCCGGAGATCCTTCGAGAGCTCCGACATTCTATGGCCGCCTGCATGCAGGCCATGCCGCAGCCCGCGATACATTTGGACACTGGAGCAATCACACCAGAACAGGCTGCCGACGCAATCCTTCAAATGATGAAAGGGGTCAAACGAAGCACCGCTCCTGAAGCGTCTGTCGGTTAGGTCATGAACCCATAAACGGCCGCTATCGGCACAAGGGGTCGAGCGGCTGGAATTTCGGGGACACAATACTAATTACCGGATGCGCACGGACACGCCGACCTGCAGGGCGGCATGTCGCGATCCCCGCGCCCAAGCCGCTTGCACTTGCACCAGTCGGAATCTCATGATGTGCGGCGCCGCGGCCGGGCGGGGAACGCGAAGCGGCGGGGAGGGGGGCTCAATGATCTATGTGGCGGCGGCGCTGCTCGGGCTGGCGCTGTATTGCGGCTGGACGGGTGCGGCATGGACCCTGAACGGCCCGATACGGAGCAGCGAGGACAGCATGAGCTTCTGGGGCTTTGTGCTGAGCTACCTCGCCGGCGCGCTGGTCTTCGCTTTGGGCGGGTTGAGCCAGGGCGGCGGCTATTTCGCCGCCTTTCTGGTTTGTATTGCCCTGATCCAGTTGTGGACCGGCATCCAGCTCAGCAGAGTTCGCATCATCCGCTTCCGCGACAATCCGGGCGGCTTCTTTGCCGGCACCACGCTCTGGCTGATCCTGGCGCTGGGGTTGGTGCTGTTTGAGTTTTCGCCGCAAACTTGACTTTTGTACGCGTGAAGCGTATGCCGGTTCGGCAGCCGACGCCCGTTATGCCAAACGCGACGCACGGTTCGCGGCTCTTTCTCATTCAGGCAGTCTTGCCGTTCCCGACGGGCATCGATCGATGACCCTCCCGACGAAGCGCTGATCCTGCCGCAATCCTCAAAATCATTAAGTTCGTTTCCGGTGTTTTTTTGTTTTTCCCTTCGTGGGAGGGGGGAGACCGGCCGCGACGGCGCCGGATTATCAAGTTCGTTTCCGGTATTTTTTCTTCGTCCCTCCGGGAAGGGAACGAGCGGCCGCGCCGGCTACTTTTCCGGTTCCGACTCGATATCGGATCTCAGGGAGGCAGCATTGGGTCCAGTTGAGCCGCGGGGAAACGCAAGGCACTTGATAGCCGCTTGCTGTCGGTTGAGGACGGCTTGCGATAGCTCCATTCGGCCATCTTGCTCGACTGCTGTCGCGCGGCGTCGTTGAATGTCGTTGCGCATTTGGGAAACCGAGAGCCCCAAACGCTTGCCATCTCGTTGCACCTGAAGCCACAGGAGCGCGAAGCGCCGCTTATCGTCCGCGAAAATCATATGGCTGGGGTCTTTTGCTTGATCGACGTAGGTGTGCCAGGCCAGCTCATTCCCCGCACAATCCGCGTTTGCGTCATAAGCGCGTTGGCCTGAGTCACTGCAGGCCGTGGTCAGCAACACAGCCGAAATAAGGGATGCGGAAAGCTTCGTCGGCTGCATGAGGCATCTTACCTGTGTTGAAGTTCCCTAACCACGAATAGGTGCAGTAACCTGGCGTGCGGCTGGCCGCTCGTCCTGAGCGTCCGCCGTGGCTGGTTTGCTGCCAATCCACTGTTCGCGGTTCGACCTTCCAACGCTGCCGTCAGGCATCGTCCACCGCGTACCTTACCAGCCGATCCCGGCGCCAACTCGGCCCGCAAATCGCGATGCATCGCGCGTCGATCCACCGCCGCATCCCCAAATCATCAAGTTCGTTTCTGGTGTTTTTTTATTTTCCCCTTCGTGAGGCACCCCGAACCGCCCCTCAATCATCCTCATCCTCATAATGCGCCAGCGCCAGCGCGCGCGCCTTGATCTGGCGGGTCATGCACCAATGGACCAGCGCTTCCTCGCGGCCGTGCGTGACCCACACCTCGCTCGGCGCAAGCTCTTGAATTGTGGCGGTCAATTCGTCCCAGTCGGCATGGTCGGATACGATCAGGGGCAGCTCGACATTGCGTTGCCGCGCGCGTTGGCGGACGCCCATCCATCCGCTCGCCATCGCTGTGATCGGGTCGGGCAGGCGGCGCGACCAGCGGTCGTTGAGCGCGCCCGGCGGGCACAGCACGATCGCGCCCTTCATCTCCGCCGCCTTGCGCCCGGTCGCGGGGAGGAGGGGGCCGAGATCGACGCCCAGTTCCTGATACAGGTCGCACAGCCGCTGCAGCGCGCCGTGCAGGAAGATCGGCTCATGGTAGGCGCGCCCGCGCAGCTCCATGATCAGCCGCTGCGCCTTGCCCAGCGCATAGGCGCCGACCAGCACGCAGCGATCGGGATTGGCGTGGAGTGCCTCCAGCAGCCGGTCGATCTCCGATCCCGTATCGGGGTGGCGGAAGACGGGCAGGCCGAACGTCGCCTCGGTGATGAAAACGTCGCACGGCACCGGCTCGAACGGCGCGCAGGTCGGGTCGGGGCGGCGCTTGTAATCGCCCGACACCACGATCCGCTCCCCCTTGTGCATCAGTACGATCTGCGCCGATCCCAGCACATGGCCCGCGGGCACGAACTTGACGTCCACGTCGCCGACCCGGGTCGTCTCGCCATAGGCCACCGGCTGGCCGTTCTGCGGGCCATAGCGCGTCTCCATGATCGCCAGCGTCTCCGGCGTCGCCAGCACCGCGCCGTGGCCGCCCCGCGCATGGTCGGCATGGCCATGCGTGATCAACGCGCGCTCCTGCGGCGTGGACGGGTCGATCCACGCGTCGGCGGCGGGCACGTACAGCCCGTGCGGCTTGGGTTCGATCCAGGTGCCGAGACGCGCCATCCTTCCTATATGGTCGGCTGAATGGTTCGTTCCAGCAACCCCATGCGGCAACTAAAGCCTTCTCCCGCTTGCGGGAGAAGGCTGGATGAGGGTCTTCCTTCTGCCTTTTATCTTGGCCGCAACTCGATGAGCGGAAAGAAGACCCTCACCCAACCCTCTCCCGTGAAGAACGGGAGAGGGCTTCAATGAACCTCCCACCCCAAATCACCACCTGGTTCGAAGCACGCGGCTGGCAACCCCGCCGCTACCAGCTCGAAATGCTCGACGTCGCCCGATCCGGCCGCCACGCCCTCCTCGTCGCCCCCACCGGTGCCGGCAAGACGCTCGCGGGCTTCCTCCCCAGCCTGGTCGACCTGATCGAGAACCCGGTCGATGGGCTCCACACGCTCTACGTCTCGCCCTTGAAGGCGCTCGCGATCGACGTGCAGCGCAACCTGATGGACCCGGTCGCGGAGATGGGGCTCGACATCAAGGTCGAGAGCCGCACCGGCGACACGCCGTCCGATCGCAAGGCGCGCCAGCGGGTCAAGCCGCCGCACATGCTGATGACGACGCCCGAATCCTTAAGTTTGCTTTTGAGCCACAAAGACAGCGGCTTCCTGTTCGAGCATCTGAAGGCGATCGTCGTCGACGAGGTCCACGCCTTCGCCACCGGCAAGCGCGGCGACCTGCTCTCGCTGTGCATGGCGCGGCTCCAGCATCTCGCGCCGGGCCTGCGCCGTGTCGCTCTGTCCGCCACCGTTGCCGATCCCGACGCGTACCGCGCCTGGCTCGCGCCGGGGGGTGACATCGATGTCGTAACGAAGGTCGACGGCGATCCCGGCGCCGAGCCCGATCTCCACATCCTCCTACCCGAGGATCGCGTCCCCTGGTCGGGCCATTCGGGCCGCTATGCCGCCGCGCAGGTGATGGCGGAGATCGAGACCCACCGCACCACCCTCATCTTCTGCAACACCCGCAGCCTCGCCGAGCTGATCTTCCAGGATCTGTGGGCGGTCAACGACCAGAACCTGCCGATCGGCGTCCACCACGGCTCGCTCTCGGTCGAGGCGCGGCGCAAGGTCGAAGGCGCGATGGCCGCGGGGCGCCTGCGCGCTCTGGTCGCGACCGCCAGCCTCGATCTTGGCGTCGACTGGGGCGATGTCGACCTCGTCATCCAGATGGGCGCGCCCAAGGGCGCCTCGCGCCTCACCCAGCGCATCGGCCGCGCCAATCACCGCCTCGACGAGCCCTCCGAAGCCGTGATCGTCCCCGGCAACCGCTTCGAGTATCTGGAGGCGCGCGCGGCGGTCGATGCGGTCGAATCCGGCGAGCTGGACACCGACATCTTCCGCACCGGCGCGCTCGACGTGCTCGCCCAGCATGTCATGGCCTGCGCCTGCGCCGCGCCGTTCGAGGAAGCCGCGATGCTGTCCGAGATCCAGGATGCCTTGCCCTACAGCGCCTTGAGCCCCGAGCTCTTCCGCCAGGTGCTCGATTACATCTCGACCGGCGGCTACGCGCTCAAGGCCTATGACCGCTTCAAGCGGCTGACGCTGGGCGAGGACGGCCTCTGGCGCGTCAGCCATCCCCGCTTCATCGAGCAGCACCGCCTCAACGCCGGCATCATCGTCGAGGCCGACATGCTCACCGTCCGCTTCCGCAACGGCCGCAGCCTCGGCAAGGTGGAGGAGGGGTTCGCGGCCTCGATGCGGCCGGGCGACACCTTCTTCTTCGCCGGCCTGGCGCTCGAGGTCGAGCGGATGGATACCGAGGACCTGATCGTCCACGCGACCAAGAAGCCCGCGCGCATCCCCACCTATGGCGGCGCGCGCATGCCGATTTCGACCAACCTCGCCGACCGCGTCCGCCATTACTTCGCCGAGCCCGCCCAGTGGCACCGCTTCCCCGCCGACGTGCGCGAATGGCTTGAGATGCAGGCGCGCCGCTCGGCCCTCCCGCGCCCCGACCAGCTGCTGATCGAGACCTTCCCGCGCGAAGGCCGCCACTACATGGTCGTCTACAGCTTCGAAGGCTGGAACGCGCACCAGTCGCTCGGCATGCTCGTCACGCGGCGGATGGAGACTGCGGGTCTCAAACCCTTGGGCTTCGTCGCCAGCGACTATGCCATCGCCACCTACAGCCTCGAACCCGTGACCGATCCCGCGCCGCTCTTCAGCAAGGACGTGCTGGAGGACGAGTTCGTCGACTGGGTCCAGCAATCCAGCCTGCTGAAGCGCGCCTTCCGCGAGGTGGCGGTGATCGGCGGCCTGGTCGAACGCCAGCATCCCGGCAAGCGCAAGACCGGCCGCCAGGTCACCTTCTCGACCGACCTGATCTACGACGTGCTGCGCCGCTACGAGCCCGACCATCTGCTGATGCGCGCCGCCTGGGAGGATGCGCGCGCCAAGATGACCGACGTCGGCCGCCTCGTCGCCCTGCTCGATCGCGCGCAGAGCACGATGTTGCATATGAAGCTGGAGAAGGTCTCCCCGCTCGCGGTGCCCGTCCTGGTGCTGATCGGCCGCGAACGCGTCGCGCAGGGCAGTACGGAAGACGCCCTGCTGATCGAGGCGGAAGCGCTCGCGGCCGAAGCCATGACCGAATGAGAAGGTCGAACTTGCTCCCGCGCGTCGTGTAAGCGATATGCTGCCGGGCAAACATGCCTCTCCACCCATTCCCCTGGATCCGCTTTGCGATCCTCGTCGCGCTGATCTTCGTGAACGCCGGGTTCGCGATGTCGGAACTTGCCATCGTCTCCTCGCGCAAGCCGCGGCTGGAAGCCATGGCGCGCCGTGGGAGCAGGGGCGCGCGGGTGGCGCTCAACCTCGCCGCCGATCCGGGCAAGTTCCTCGCCACCGTCCAGACCGGCATCACGCTGACCCAGGTGATCGCGGGCGCCTTCGCGGGTGAGGCGTTGGGCGGGCCGGTGGCCGAGCGGCTCGAATATCTCGGCGTCGCCCATGTCCCCGCGCAGCATTGGGGCTTCGGGCTGGTCATCGTCGCGACCACCTTCCTCAGCCTCGTCATCGGTGAGCTTGTGCCCAAGCAGGTCGCGCTCACCGCGCCCGAGCCGATCGCGGTCTTCGCCAGCCGGCCAATGCTGTGGCTTTCGCGGATCGCGGCACCGGTCGTGTGGGGTCTCGAACATTCGAGCGCTTTGCTGATCCGCCTGATGGGCCTGCACAGACACCGCGACAACCAGGTCACCGCCGAAGAGCTGCATCTGGTCGTGGCCGAGGCCTCGACCGCGGGCGTGATCGAGGAGAGCGAACGCGCGATCATCTCGGGCGTGGTGCGGCTCGCCGACCGGCCGGTGCGCGAGGTGATGACCCCGCGCACGCAGGTCGAATGGATCGACCTTACCGAGGCGAACCCGCTCCTCGACCTCCCGCATAGCCGCATGCCGATCGGGCGCGGCTCGATCGATGAACTGATCGGCGTGATTGAGGCGCGCGAATTGCTCACCGCGACGCTCGCGGGCAAGCCGATCGATATCGAATCGATGATGCGCCCCGTCCCGTTCGTGTCCGACCAGATCGATGCGATGGACGCGCTTCAGGTGCTGCGGGGCGCGAACGTCCCGATGGCCTTCGTCCATGACGAATATGGCCATTTCGAAGGGATCGTGACTCCGGTCGATCTGCTCGCCGCGATCGCGGGCGCCTTCGTCTCCGACCAGGACGAGGATACCGATCCGCCGTTCGTCGAGCGCGACGACGGGAGCTGGCTGGTCTCCGGCTCCGCTTCGGCCGACCAGCTCGCCGAGCGGCTGTGCATCGACCTGCCGGAGGACCGGGATTATGCGACCGCCGCCGGCTTCGCGCTTTCGGTGCTCAAGCATCTGCCGCACGTGGGCGAGGGCTTCGACAGCGACGGCTGGCGCTTCGAGGTCGTTGATATGGACGGGCGCAAGATCGACAAATTGCTGGCGACCCATATCGGATGACCGTCCCGGCGCGGACCGCGCCGGGGCCGATCGACCAGCTACGCCGAAGCGCTGCGCCGCATAAACACACATGCCGGTTGGTTAACCAGCGGTTTAGCATTTGCCGATACATCCCGTTCACGTGCTGACCCGCGTGCGCCGATCGCATGCTGGCCTGGAGAGACAGCGATGAACATGATGACGGGCGGCTTCAGCATACCAGGCTTCAAGACGCTCAATGCGAATGGGCATCTGATCCATTATGCCGAGCACGGTGCGGGCTGGCGTTACGACACGCTGCTTGAGAAGGAGCCCGAGACGATCGAATGGATCGATACGTTCCGTCAGGGGGAGACCTTGTGGGACATCGGCGCGAATGTCGGCATCTACAGCATCTATGCGGGCGTGAAGGGCATCCGGACGGTCGCGTTCGAGCCGCATTTCGCCAATTATCACCAGCTCTGCATCACGGTCGCGGTCAACGGCCTGCAGGACGTGGTGACGCCGCTGTGCCTCGCCTTTGCCGAGGGGAAATCCGTGTCGGCGATGAATCTCGCCAGCGTCGAAATCGGCACCTCGATGAGCAATTTCGGCGAAGCCCTGGATTTCCGCGGTAAGGCGTTCGAACCTGCCTTCCGGCAGGGCATGATCGGTTATGATCTGGATAGTTTCGTCGCGGATTTCGGCATCGAGATTCCCGACCATATCAAGATCGACGTCGACGGTATCGAGTTGGCGATCGTCGCCGGCGCGCAGAAGACGCTGGCGGATCCGAAGCTGCAATCGGTGTCGATCGAGCTGATCGAGACGGATACGGCGCAGGTCGATGCCGTCACCGAGATCATGGAACGCGCCGGGCTGCACTTCATCCACAAGAAGCAAAATGCTGCCTTCGCGACGCCCCAGACCCGCGACGTGCTCAATTATCTGTTTCACCGGGACCCAGCCAAGCTCGCAGCGCGGCTCGACGAGATGCGCGCGCAGGCTGCGCAGGCGAACGCTGCCGATGCGGACGATGACATTGTCGTGACGACCGACGAACTCGTCGCGCGCATCGTGGAACGGATCCAGGGCGCCGAGGTCGATCACGTCCCCACTTCCAACATCTTCATGGACGATATGCTTCCGGCTCATGTCTACCGCGAATTGCTCGCGCGTCTGCCGGGCGACGATGTGCTCGATCCGATCGATCATCCTGATGCGATCGCGGAGGATGGCCGTACGACGCGCTATCTGCTCGACCTTACACCGGCATCGCTGGCGCGGCTGAAGCCCGAGGACCAGCCATTTTGGGACGCGATGATTGCCGTCTTCACTGCGCCCGAAATCACCGCGGCGATTGTGGAGAAGTACGAACCCGCATTACGCGCACGCTTCGGGAATTCGAAGCCCGAACTGGTCGCGGTTCCAATCCTGTATCGCGATCTTCCCGGCTATCGCATCGGCATCCACCAGGACACCGCTGCAAAGATCGCGACGATGCAATTCTACCTTCCCGAAGACGAATCGCAGCTGCATTTGGGCACGAGCTTTCATTGTCGCACCGCCGATGGTTTTCGCCGGCACAAGACCAACGCCTTCAAGCCGAATTCGGCTTATTCGTTCGTGCGAAGCGAGGAGAGCTGGCACAGCGTGGACGAACTGGGCGCCGGGGAGAAGGTGCGTAACACCATCGCGCTGACCTTCTATATCAAAGGCCAGGAATATCGCTCCGATCCTATGGCGACCCCCACCGTGAGCCAGCCGCAAGTCATCTACGACACCGAGATGAGCCAGGCGCTCCGCACACTGGCGAAGACGTTCACCCGGCGCGAGGATGTCGCGAAGCTCTTCTGCAAGGATGCGGTCGGGATCGAGCTGGGCGTGGCTGCCGGCGATTTTTCAGAGCGTATCCTGCAGTTCGACCATGTCCGTTATCTGTTCAGCGTTGACATGTGGGCGGGTGATCGCGGTCATGGGACGGACCAGTATCGCGAGGCGATCGTCCGGCTAAGCCCATACCGCGACCGAAACGCCATCATGCGCATGCGGTTCGACGAGGCGCTTCATCTGTTTGGCGATGAGTCGCTCGATTTCCTATATGTCGACGGCTACGCGCACGATGGCGAACTGAACGGTGCGACCTTCCGCGAATGGTTTCCGAAACTGAAGCGCGGCGGCATTATTTCGGGTGACGATTATGCGCCTGATTGGCCGCTGGTTGTCCAGGCGGTGGATGCCTTCGTCGCTGAAAATGGACTCGAACTCCACGTCATCGACTGCCACGAGAACAAATGGAACTCGATGTACCCCACATGGTTCGCGATGAAGCCGTAAGGGTCTGATGATGCTCCACGACCTCAGACTGAAAGGGCAGCCGAGCCAGGCATCCCGACCGACGATCCTCGGCCATGGCCGTGCGGTTCTGGATATCGAATCCGACGCGTTGGCCCAATTGAGCCGGGTGCTGGACGAGGAGTTCGCGCACGCCGTCGAACTGATCCTCGGTACCACGGGCAGGGTCGTGGTGAGTGGCATGGGTAAGTCGGGACATATCGCCCGCAAGATGGCGGCGACCTTCGCTTCCACTGGCACGCCCGCCATCTTTGTCCATCCCGGCGAGGCGGCGCATGGGGACCTCGGCATGCTGCTTGCCGATGATCTGCTGGTGATGCTGTCCAATTCGGGGGCGACGCCTGAGCTACGGCCGATCCAGCAATATGCCTGCCGCCTCGGCTGCTCCATCATCGCGATCACCGCCGAACGTCATTCGCCGATCGGCAAGGTGGCCAATGCCTGCATCTCCCTCCCGAAGGTGCGGGAGACCTGCCCGCTCAACATCTCGCCCACGACGTCGACGACGCTGATGCTGGCATTGGGCGACGCGCTGGCGATCGCCACTATGAGCATGCGCGGCATTTCGCGCGAGCAACTTGAGCGGTTCCACCCCGGCGGTGTGATCGGCTCCCGCCTGCTTCCCGTCAACGAGATCATGCACGGCGGCGACGAGGTGCCGCTGGTGCGGCACGACCTACCGATGCGCGACGTGCTGGTAACGATGACCGAAAAGAGCCTGGGTCTCGCCGGGGTCGTCGATTCCGCCGGCCGCCTGATCGGCACCATCACCGACGGCGATCTGCGCCGCGGTTTCGACCGGCTGTTGATCAGCGCCGCGTCCGACATGATGACGGTCAATCCCAAGACCATCCCGGACGGCACCTTTGCCGAAGATGCCATGGCGATCATGACCGCCAACAAGATCACGGCCTTGTTCGTGATGGATTATCACGAGCCGGAAAAGCCGATCGGCGTGGTGCATATCCACGACTTCACCCGGCTGGGGATGAAGTGACGAGGCTGGCCGATTAACCCCCGTCCCTTTTTGTGACGGCTCAGCCGCCGAGCTTGCCGAATTCCGCTTCAAAGCTCTGGGTATCGCCCTTGGCGAGTAATCTTGCCTGATCCACCCAGCGATCGCGTTCGATACGGCCCTTGAATGCGCCCATTTGCGCATCGATCGCGGCGACGTCGGCCTCATTCCACGATGCGATCTGTTCAAAGCGGGTTACCCCCAGGTCGTTCAGGAGGCTGGCCGCCTTGGGGCCGAGCCCCTTTAACTGGGTGAGCGTATCGCCTGGGCCTTTGGCAGGCTCCGGCTTGGGGTGCGACTGGATGCCGACGAACTGATCGACCACATCCTCGACTGCGTCCGCGATCTCGGTGGTGATGCCGTGGCCCTCGACGGGCGCGGCCGGCACGGATGGTGGAGCCACGGCGGGTTTTGACGCGGGGGCGGTTTTGGCCGTCAGCGGCGGCGTGTCGCTGAAGGTCACATGCTGCTTGCGGCCGCGTACCAGGAACAGAAAGGCAAGCGCGATCACCACGATAACGGCGATGACGATAATCGTGGTCGTATTCATCGATGCTCCCTTGATTTCAGTGCGCGGCCTCTAGCGCCGCTGAGGCGATTCAGGCAACCCGCGCCGCTTCGCGCTCCAGCTCGCGCCAGCCGATGTCGCGCCGGCAGAATCCGGTCGGAAAGTCGATCTGATCCACCCCGGCATAAGCGTTGAGCTGCGCCTCGGCGACGCTGTTACCAGTCGCGGTGACGGCAAGGACGCGCCCGCCATTTGCCACCAGCTTGCCGTCGATTAACGCCGTGCCGGCCTGGAAGACGCGCGCACCCAACCCTTCGGCCACGTCGATTCGCCCGATCGTGCCACCCTTTTCGGGTGTGTCGGGATAGCCCTTGGCGGCCATCACTACGGTCAGCGCGCTGCGATCAGCCATGGCGGGCGCGGGGATCTCGCCCAACCGGCCCTCGGCAACATCGGCGAGCAGGGTGACGAGGTCGCCGTCGAACCGTGTCATCAGCACCTGTGTTTCGGGATCGCCAAACCGGCAATTATATTCGATCAGCTTTGGGCCTTCGGCCGTCAGCATGAGCCCGGCGTACAGAACGCCCGAATAAGGGTTGCCCTCCGCCGCCATCGTTTCGACGGTGGGACGAATGATCTCGTCCATCACTCGCTGTTCGAGCGCGGGGGTGAGGATCGAGGCTGGGCTGTAGGCGCCCATGCCGCCCGTATTGGGCCCTGTGTCGCCATCCCCAACGCGCTTGTGATCCTGTGCCGATCCGAACGCGACGATTGCCGTTCCATCGGTAAGAGCAAAGAAGCTGGCTTCCTCGCCGGTCATAAATTCCTCGATTACAACCTCGGCGCCCGCCTGGCCGAAACTACCGCCGAACATCTCGTCGATCGCCGCCTCCGCCTCCTCTAGCGTCGCGGGAATGACCACGCCTTTGCCCGCGGCCAGTCCATCGGCCTTGATGACCACCGGCAAGCCGAAGCGGGGCAACGCGCTTTTGGCGGCGTCCGCATCGGTGAAGCGCGCATAATCCGCGGTGGGGATATTGGCGCGGCGACAAAGGTCCTTGGTGAAGCCTTTTGAGCCTTCGAGCTGGGCCGCCGCCTGAGAAGGGCCAAACACGAGGATTCCCTGTTCGCGCAGCCGGTCGGCGAGCCCCTCGACCAAAGGTTGTTCGGGCCCGATCACGACCAGCCCGACATTTTCCTCGCGTGCGAAGCCGACGATGTTATGCGGCTCGATATCGACCAGCTCGGCATGCGCGGCGATGCCGGGATTGCCCGGCGTCGCATAGAGTTTGGACAGCCGCGGCGATTGCGCGAGCTTCCATGCAAGCGCATGTTCGCGCCCGCCCGAACCGATGAGCAGGACCTTCATGGTGTCTTCACTTCCTCCGGAAACCGCCGCGCTGTTAGCCGAGGAGTCGCCGGGCGACAATTCGCCCGCGCTGACCGTGTCGGAATTATCCGGCGCGCTCAAGCGTTCGGTCGAGGATGCGTTCGGCCACGTCCGCGTGCGCGGCGAGATTTCGGGCTTCAAGCGCGTTGCCTCGGGGCACTCCTATCTCACGCTCAAGGACGACCGCGCTTGTCTCGACGGTGTAATCTGGAAGGGAACCCCCGTCGCCTTCCGGCCGGAGGATGGCATCGAGGTAATCGCGACCGGGCGGCTCACCACTTACCCTGGCCGCTCGCGCTACCAGATCGTGATCGAGCGGCTGGAGTTGGCGGGCCAGGGTGCCCTCATGGCTTTGCTCGACCAGCGCCGCCGCGCCCTGGCCGCCGAAGGTCTGTTCGATTCCGAGCGGAAGAGGCGACTTCCGTTCCTGCCCCGCAAGATTGGCGTGGTGACCTCCCCGACAGGGGCGGTGATCCGCGACATCCTCCACCGCCTCGAGGATCGCTGCCCGACGCATGTTCTGGTCTGGCCGGTCGCCGTGCAGGGGGAGGGGGCTGCCGCGCAGGTTGCGGCGGCGGTGCGCGGTTTCGCCGAAATGCCCGAGCCGCCCGATCTGCTGATCGTCGCGCGTGGCGGCGGCTCGATCGAGGATCTGTGGGCGTTCAACGAAGAGGTTGTGGTGCGCGCGGTCGCCGGATCGCCGATTCCGGTGATTTCGGCGGTCGGGCATGAAACCGACGTCACGCTCTGCGATTTTGCTGCGGACGTGCGCGCGCCTACACCGACTGCCGCGGCGGAAATGGCGGTGCCGGTCCGGGCCGAATTGCTGTCCACTGTGCGCGAGCTGGGCTTGCGCGCGGAGCGGTGCGCGCGGCGCTATCACCAGCATGCAGGCGAGAAACTGACATCGATCGCGCGCCATCTGCCCGCGCTCGATCGCCTCCTCGCGCCGCAACGCCAGAAGCTCGACGATCTGGGCGATCGGCTGCCGCGCGGTCTGTCTTCGCGATTGGCACATGCCCGGCGCGAACTGGCGGAGGCGGCAGGCGCCCTCCGGCCCAGCCTGCTTGCCATCAAAGTCGCACGCGGCCGCGAACGGCTGGCTGCGGCGCGGCTGCGGCCCGCGTTGATAAGCCTGCGCATAACGGACGCACGCGAACGGCTCGACCGCCTGTGGCGGTTAGCCGAGCAACTTCACCCTGACCGCCCGCTTGCTCGGGGCTATGCGCGGGTCGAAGCCCGCGACGGCAGGGTGGTGGCGTCCAGCACCGCGGCGAAGGCGGCGGGCGCCGTGACGCTCGTTTTTGCCGACGGACGGGTTAGCGCTCGGGTTGAGGGCGGCGCTCGGCCTGCTATGGAACGACCAAAGCCGGAGCAGCCGACCCTGCTCTGATACGCAAAGGCGCGACCAACATGCTGATGAGCCAAGGAAAACCCGCCAAGCTTCACTATATGGCCAACGGCTTTCGCGTGCTGGTTCCGGGCGATCACGTCGTCTGCGCCAAATCGGGCGAGCGCGTCGCACTTGAGGATCTGCGCTACTGGAGTGTGGCCCGTCAGGAAGCCTACGCCACAGCCGCGATCGCAACGGAGGCGGAGCGGATCGCTTGAGGGCGGCACAGGGGCCGGGCGCCGCGGCGTCGCTGGCGTTGTTGTTGCTCATTGGCGCGTGTGCTGAGCGCCCAGCCGAGACAAAATTCGCCACGACACCGCCGCCGGTCATTCAGCCGGTCATGCCGCCCCCTCCGCGCGTCGTCGATGCGCAGGTGTTCGGGCTTAGCGCTGCGGCGCAGCAGGGAGGCTTGATCGGCGGCACCGTTCCCCCTGGCACGGCGCTCTTGTTGCTCGACGGCAAGCCTGTTCGGTTTGCAGCGGACGGGCGCTTCATCATCGGTTTCGGGCGCGATCAGGGGCCTTCGGCGATCCTTGAGGCGCGGATTCAGGACGGACGGCTGCTACGCCTGCCCATCCCGGTAGCACCACGCCACTGGGACATTTCATCATTGCCTACCCTGTATCAAGGCACCAGCCCCAGCGAGGCCTATCAGAGGATCCGCGCCGCCGAATTTGCGCAGATCGAGGCGGCGCGCGGCGTTCATGCCGACAGTGAGGGCTGGCGCCAGGCTTTCCATTGGCCCGCCGTCGGACGGATCAGCACGATGTTCGGATCGCAGCGCATCTATGCCCATGGTGTGGCGGGAGCTCCGCATGGCGGGCTCGACATCGCGCGTTCGGTCGGCGGCCCCGTGCTTGAGGGCACGCCCGCGCGCGCGCCTGCCGATGGCGTGGTGGTGCTCGCCACCGATCATCCCTTCAGCCTGGAGGGGAACCTCGTGATGATCGATCATGGCTTCGGCCTGGTAACCGCACTGATGCATCTCCAACGGATCGAGGTGAAGGCTGGCGATCACGTGAGGCGGGACCAGGAAATCGGGCTGATTGGCCGCACTGGGCGTGCGACCGGGCCGCATTTGCACTGGGGCATGACTTGGAACGAGGTCCGGATCGATCCCATCCTGCTGGCCGGGCCGATGCCCAATCCGTGAATTCCGGGCGGACCAGCCTGTATCGCGCCTAAAACTGGCAAAATGGTTCTAAATTTTCCCCAGATTGCATGAAACCGGTAACAATCATGCAAAACCGGCTATTGCTGCGCAGCAAGGTTTCCCAATAGGGCAATGTTACGGCGTCCAAATGGACGAGTTGTCTCGATTTGTTCCCGTTATGAACCCTTTAAGAACTGCTCTGAGGCACATTTGCCTCTGTTGCATTTGTGCGACACGGAAAGAGAACCTTTAGGTGGCATGAACGTCAGCTTTACAGGGCGGTGAAGCATCAGGCATCAGTCCGCCATGCCGGTACGTGCGACCCGCGCCTGTCGGGCATTGGCGCGCACATAATCGGTCGAGCAGGGGCCCTCAGGTCAGACTGCTTCCAGAAAGGGACTGGAACGATATGATGACTCACAAGATCTTCAACCGAGCGTCGCTGCGTGCTGGCGCCGCCCCGCTGGCGCTGGGCATGGCGCTGGTGGCGGCCGCCCCGGCATTTGCGCAGGCGGCCTCGACCGCGGCGGCTCCGGCTACCGCCGATGCGGCCCCCGCTGACCAGGAAATCGTCGTTACCGGCACGCTGTTTCGCAACGCCTCGGCTGCGACGGCTTCGCCTGTCACCGTGCTGAGCTCGGAAGATCTCGCCAAGCGCGGTATCAACACGGTTTCCGATGCGGTCCAATCGATCTCGGCGAACAATGCCGGCTCGATGAACCAGAATTGGACGGGCTTCAACTTCGCGACCGGCGCGACTGCCGTCTCGCTGCGCGGCCTGACCACCGGCAACACGCTCACCATTTTCGACGGTCTGCGCACTGCGCCTTATCCGCTCGCCGACGACGGCCACCGCAACTTCGTCGATCTGAACACGATCCCGCAGGGCATCGTCGATCATATCGACGTGCTGCAGGATGGCGCTTCATCGACGTACGGCGCCGATGCCGTGGCCGGTGTGGTCAACGTGATCATCAAGAAGGAGATCAGAGGTCTCCACGTGAACGCCTCAAGCGGCATCTCGCAGCGCGGTGACGCCGGCGAACAGCGTATCGACGCGACCGCGGGTTACGGCTCGCTTTCCGAGAACAACTTCAACGCCTATGTGAATGTTGAATATCAGAAGAACGATCCGCTCTATGCGCGCGATCGCGGCTTTCCGTACAATACGTCGGACTTGAGCAGCATCTGTAAGTCCGCCGGCAACTGCATGGACAATCTGGTTCTGAGTGGCATCCAGGGGGATGGGACCTTCGGAGGACTCGGTTCAACCAGCGTCCCGTTCGTTCGCCCGTACACCGCGACCGGGGGCAGCATTAGCGGTTCGCGCTACCAGATGCTCAACCCGTCGGCTGGCTGCGGCAATCTGAAGGCCGTCACGCTTACGGCGGCGCAACAAACCAATGCGGGCGGCAACGCCGGCGGCACTGCGCCATCCGTTGTCTGCCAACAGGATCTGCAGAACCAATATTTCATGGAGCAGCCGCGGACCTCGCGCTTCGGCACCACGGCTCGCGTAACGGCAAATGTTGGATCTCGGGCGCAGGCCTACGCGATGTTCAACTACTATCAGACAAAGACTTTCTCGCAGATTACGCCACTGAGTTTCGCTGGACAGACGGCGGCGGGCGGCAATATCTTCGTGAACAATCCGCTGTTCCTGCCGGTCTATGTCTGCCCGCGCAGCACGGTTGGGGCCTGCACCTCGACGAACGGCACGCTCAACCCGAACAACCCGTTCGCTTCGCTGAACGAAGAGGCTCGCCTGCTGCTGCGCTATGACCGTCCGCGCCAGACGTTCACCAATTCGCAGGCGTTCCGTTACACGGCGGGTATCAACGGCTCGTTCGGAGATGATTGGCAATATACTGCCGACATCACCAAGAGCCATGTCGCGCTGAAGGTCACGAACAAGAACTACTTCTTCGCGCAGCACATCCTCGACGTGGTCAAGGACGGTTCGTATAACTTCGTCAATCCGCTGGCGAATACCGAGGCGCAGCGCGAATATGTCGCCCCGACCAATGTCAACAGATCGTCGTCCGATCTGTGGCAGGCCCAGGCGACTTTGGGGAAGAGCTTGTTCCAGTTGCCGGGCGGCCCGTTGCAGGTGGCTGTGGGTGTCGCCTACCGTCATGAGGCGATCGACAACCCGTCAGCCAATGCGCCGAACAATGACGCTCCGGCCGAGCGCTATTACAGCATCAATGCTGTTGGCGTGGAAGGCAGCCGTAACGTCAAGTCGGGCTTCTTCGAAATCGACGCTCCGGTGGTTGATATGGTCCACCTGAAGGGTTCGGGCCGCTACGACAAATATTCGTCGGGCCAGAAGAACTTCTCGCCAAAGCTGGAAGCCGAGTTCAAGCCGATCCGTCAGGTGAAGCTGCGTGGTACCTATTCGCGTGGTTTCCGTATCCCGAGCTTCAACGAAGCTTATGGTCTCCCAACCACGGGTTACATTACGGCTCAGCTCGACAAGTCGGATCCTGCACAGGCTGCCTTCATCGCAGCGCATGGCGGGAATGCCTATGCAACGCAGCCGTACAGCTATGGCCTGACGGCGACCGGCAACTCCTCGCTGAAGCCGGAGAAGTCGCGAGCTTTCACGGCGGGCATCGTACTTGAGCCGACCTCGCGTCTCTCGTTCACGGTGGATTACTGGAACATCCACATCAAGAACCTGATCTCGAACGTCGATTATTCGGACGTGATCAATCAATATTATGCCAATAACGGTGTGGTGAATGTTCCAGGCATCACGGTAACCCCGGGCTTGGCGGACGCCGACCACCCGACCGCGTTGCCGCTGCTCGGCGACATCGCTTACTCGTTCGAGAATGCGAACAAGGAAATCGCTTCGGGTGTCGATATCTCGGCCCAGGCGCGGTTCAACCTTGGCGGCGTCCGTTGGACGAGCAAGGCGACAGCCTCGTACCTCCAGAAGCTTGAGAAAATCATCGGTGGTTCGGTGCAGCGTTACGACGGTACGCTCAGCCCCTGCGACGTGACGTCCTGCTCGGGTGCGCCGAAGTGGCGCGGCACGTGGCAGAACACGTTCGACATGGGCAAGGCAACGCTCAGCTTCACCACCTACTACACCGGCAGCTATGATCTGGCCTCGACCGATTACGGCGGCGTGAAGGGTGATTGCGAGGGCAATGTCGGCGTTTCGGTCGTCACCTATGCCGACGGATCGCCGGTCAAGTGCCGTGGCCCGAAGTTCATCGTCACCGACATGACGGCGGGCTATCAGGTCAACGAGAAGCTGAACCTGTACGTCAACGTGCTGAACCTGTTCGACAAGAAGGCCCCCTTCGATCCGTCGGCGGCGTACAGCCTCTACCAGTACAACCCGGCCTGGGCTTCCTCGGGCTTCACGGGTCGCTACTTCCGCGTCGGCGCGAGGGTCGATTTCTAATCCGACCCTGGCACGGCCAGATATTGAGGGCGGCTCCTTCGGGAGCCGCCCTTTTTTTTGGCGATAATGGATCATATCTCCAACCGCGGCCTTCGCCTTCGATCCACCCACCCCGCCTTGGCAGACCGATGCAGGCTGCGACGTACATGCCCGTTAGCGGGCTGCTAGGCACGGCCCCCGTCGGAAGCCCTGATCATAACTGGCTTCAAGAATATAATTATGAGTGCTGCCCTATCCGGAGCGCAATTGGCGCCCTCCTGGAGGTAGCGGGGGCGCGCTGTGGCATTTAAGCGACAGCTGAACAGAAGCTGTCTTCATAATGAACCTAAGCTTTACACGGGAGTACAGCATTAGGCACTCGCTGGCCCCTGCCATGGCTGCGAAGGCTCATAGGCCTGCAAACCCACGACGTAAGAATGGGCGTTCGGCCGGGACTGCCTCCAAAAGGGAACTCGATTGATGAATAGAAAAGCCTTCCAGCGAGCCACTCTGAATGCGAGCGGTGCGTCCGTCGCTGTGGTCGCCGCTTTGATATTTGCTGCGCCGGCGCTTGCCCAGAACGCCGCTCCCGCAGGCCAGTCGGAGGCCCAGCAGAAAGCTGCTGCCAGTGCGGTAACCCCGCCGGCGGCTCAGCAGGAAGGCGAAGGAAGTGAAGTCGTCGTTACCGGAACGCGTCTGCGATCTCCGAACCAGGAATCGGCCGCTCCGATCACGTCCGTCAGCGGCGCAACCTTTTTCCAGACCGGTCAGATTTCGGTCGGCGACCAGCTCAACGAGCTGCCCTCGATCCGATCAAGCTTCAGTACCCAGAATTCAACCCAGTTTCTCGGCACCGCCGGCCTCAACCTGCTGGATCTGCGCGGGCTGGGCACGCAGCGGACGCTGGTTCTGGTGAATGGTCGTCGACACGTTGGCGGCGATATTCTCAACAATGCGGTTTCGACCGACATCAATACTATTCCGACCGATCTGATCGATCGCGTCGATATCGTGACGGGTGGTCAGTCCGGCGTCTATGGCTCGGACGCGATTGCGGGCGTGGTTAACTTTGTCCTCAAGGATCACTACGACGGCATCCAGGCGCGCGCCCAAAGCGGCACCAGCAGCCAGGGTGACGCCGGTTCCTATTATGCCAGCGTCCTCGCCGGAAAGAATTTTGCAGGCGGCCGCGGCAATATCGCCGCCAATCTCGAATTCGCGCATCAGACCGACTTTTACGGATCCGAGCGGTCGAATCTGCGCAACACCAACAGCTTCGTCGTGGTCGACACTGATCCGGCTGGGACAACGAACGGCAGCGACGGCGTGCCTGACCGGATCTTCATGCACGATGTTCGCAGCACTACCATAGCCAATGGCGGCCTGGTGTCCTTCAAAAGCCCGACGGGTGCCTGCGGCCATGACAATAATCTTGGCGCGAATTTCAATTGTACCTTCTTGTTCCAGCCGGACGGCACGCTCGTGCCGCAAACCGGAACGCGCGTCGGCATCGGTCCGAACGGCAGCTTCTTGGGCGGTAACGGCACCAATTTGCGCGAGGGCCAGCAGCTCGTGCTGCAACCGCGGCAGGACCGCTATACCGCGAACATCGTCGGGCATTACGAAATCTCGTCGGCCTTCGTGCCCTATATCGAGAGCACCTTTGCGCACGTCGTGACAACCGGGTCGACAAGCGGGCCGGCTTTCTTCCAGGGATCGACGCTGGACGCCAATCTTGAACGCCCCCGTCTCGACAATCCCTTCCTGAGCGCTCAGGCGCGTGCGCTTATCACCTCGCAGCTGATCGCTTCGGGAACCGCGCCCGATTCGATAACGGGCGCCACGCAATTCAAGCTGCAGGAAAACCTGCTGGATCTGGGAGTCCGCAACGAAGCATCCAAGCGTAACACGTTCCGCATCGTCGGCGGCGTCCGGGGCGATCTGGGTGGCGGATGGCATTACGATGTTTCCGGCAATTACGGCCAGCTCAAGGAAAGCACGAAGATCGAGGGCAACCTCAATGTTCAGCGCTTCCTGCTTGCGATGGACTCAACCCGTAACGCAGCCGGCCAGATCGTCTGCCGCTCGCAGATCGATCCGGCTGCGGGCGACGCAGCTCAGAACGGTACGTCGTTCGGCGATATCGACAATCGCCTGCCGGCAGACATTGCCGCCTGCGTGCCGCTCAACCCCTTCGGTTCCGGCAACGTCAGCCAGGCCGCCAGGAATTATGTCCTGCAGGACACTATTTCGCGCGGCAAGATCACGCAGACCGACGTGACCGGATTCCTGTCGGGCGATACCAGCAAGTGGTTCGAACTACCGGGTGGCCCGATCGGAATTGGCATCGGCGGCGAATATCGTCGTGAAACCAACAAATTCACCGCCGATCCGCTGGTTCAGAACGGCTACACTTTCTACAATGCACTGCCCAGCTTTGCGCCGCCAGCATTTGCAGTGAAGGAAGCTTTCGGCGAGCTTCGCGTGCCGCTGCTCAAGGATATTCCCTTGATCCGCGAGCTTACGGTGTCGGGCTCGGGCCGCGTTTCCGACTACAAGGGGTCGGCTGGAACGGTCTACGCCTATGACGGCAAAATCGTTTGGCGCCCCGTCAACGATCTGATGCTCCGTGGCGGATATGCGCGCTCGGTACGCGCACCGAATTTGGTCGAGCTCTATTCGGCGCAGAGCCAGAATTTTGCCCCGGGATTTGTCGATCCGTGTTCGGCGCGCAATATCGCAACCGGCTCGGCCAATCGCGCCACGAATTGCTTGGCAGCCGGCATTCCGGCCTCCTATGACTTCGTCTATACGCAGTCGCTCGAGATTCTGAGCGGCGGCAACCCCAACCTGAAGGCGGAGACTTCGGATTCCTACACACTTGGTGGCGTGTTAACGCCACATTGGGTACCAGGCCTTACGTTGTCGGTCGATTACTACAAGATCACGGTGAACAACGTGATCTCTTCAGTCGATGCGCAGACGATCGCCAATCAATGCTATGACTCGTCATCGCTGAATAACCCCTATTGCGCGCTATTTAAGCGCGCTGGCGCGAGCGGTGGGCCGAATGGCGAGGTTGCCAATCAGATCATCGAGGGAAGCATGCTGGCATCGACCCTTAACTTCGCCAAGCTGAAGGCGCGCGGTATCGACGTCGATGTCGCCTACCACCACCGGTTCGGCCAGGTCGAGGTGTCGAGCCACGGCGTCTGGACGCACACCCTACAGCGTAGCGACTATCTCGATCCGACCGACCCGAACTTCGAAGATCGGATCCGTGGCGAGCTTGGCGACCCGAAGGACAACTTCAACTGGACGACCGATGCTCGGGTCGGGAAGGTCACGGCCACCTACGAGCTGCGCTATATCGGCCCGATGTTTATCACCGGCGCCACCGCCGAGAATTATCAATCGGTCAATGATCTGCCGCCTCAAAATGCCGACTATGCCGAGATTCAGCGCTACAAGGCGGTGCTGTACCACAATGTTCGGGTCAACTACGATGTCAGCGACCGTTTCAGCATCTATCTGGGCGCTGACAATATCACCAATCGCTTGCCTCCGTACGGTCTCTCGGGTGTCAGCGATGGCGGCGGCATCTATGACAATCGTGGCCGTTTCCTCTACACGGGCGTCGTTGCGAAGTTCTGACGCAAAAGGGGGCCGAAGTTTGCTTCGGCCCCCTTATTCTAATTCCGCATGTCACTGATTTCGGAGCGCGCAGTCGGGCTTGCCGCATCCGGGCAAGTGGCGGAGGCGGTCCGCATCCTGAGTGATGCCAGCCGTGCCGGAGATGCCGATGCGGACTTTCAACTCGGGCTTTGGCTGTTTTCCGGCCAATATCTGGTGCGTAAGCTGGCGGTCGCACGCCAGGCCTTTGCCCGTGCGGCCGCGGCCGGCCATGGCCAGGCAGGAGCTATCTACATTGCTTTCGTCGCGAACGGCACCGGCGCGCCACCGGACTGGCGCGAGGCCTTGCGCCTGCTGGCTTCCGCTGCGGCATATGACCCGGTGTCGGCAAGACAGCTGGCGCTAATTCAGGCGATGGATATCGGCGGCGATGGCTCTCCCCGCCATATCAGCACCTTCGAGCAGCCATGCTCGGTTGACACGGTCAGGCTTTTCCGCGGGCTCTTTTCGGTGGCCGAATGCGATTATCTGATCGAGACGGCCAGGCCTTTGCTCGAGCCATCGGTCGTTATCGATCCTAAGAGTGGTGCTGCGATACGCGATCCGATCCGTACGTCGGATGTGGCGGCCTTTCCGCTCGCGCTGGAAGATCCGGTGATTCATCAGTTCAATCGCAGGCTGGCTGCCGCGACCGGCACGAACGTGCGGCAGGGCGAGCCGCTTCAGGTCCTACGCTATCTCATAGGCCAGGAGTTCAAGCCGCATGTCGATACGTTACCGTTCGAGTCCAACCAGCGTGTCGCCACCGCACTGGTTGCGCTGAACTCAGGTTATGAAGGCGGCGAGACCGCTTTCCTGGAGCTCGATTTCCAGTGGAAGGGCAATCCCGGCGACGCCCTCATCTTCGCCAACGTTACTGCCGATGGTAAGCCTGACGGCAGAGCGCGGCATGCCGGCCGTCCGGTGACGGCGGGTGAAAAGATGCTTGCATCGCGCTGGGTCCGCGCGCGTCCGCTCGACCTAGGCGACAATGGCTAATCGAACAGACCGGTCTGTCCCGCAGCCGGCGGCGGTTCGATCCCGAGATGCGTCCAGGCGCGGCCATTGAGGCAGCGCCCGCGTGCGGTGCGCGCGACCAGACCGAGCTGGATCAGATAGGGCTCGATCACTTCCTCGATCGTGTCGCGCGGCTCGCCTAATCCGGCCGCCAGCGTCTCTACGCCGACCGGGCCTCCCCGATAGATATCGGCGATCATATTAAGATAGCGCCGGTCCATCGCGTCGAGGCCGAGTGCATCCACCTCCAGTCGGTTGAGCGCAGCGTCGGCATCCTTTGCTTCAACGACCGCATGGCCGGCCGCATGCGCGAAATCGCGCACGCGCCGCAGTAAACGGCCGGCGATACGCGGGGTGCCGCGCGCGCGCCGTGCGATTTCGGCGGCGCCGTCGTCCGAGATGGCGAAACCGAGCAAGCGCCCCGCGCGGCGTACCACCAGCTCCAGTTCATCGACCGAATAGAAATTGAGGCGGATCGGAATACCGAACCGGTCGCGCAGCGGCGTGGTGAGAAGCCCTTGGCGCGTGGTCGCCCCCACCAGCGTGAAACGCGGAAGATCGATCCGCACGCTGCGCGCCGATGGGCCTTCGCCGATCATGATGTCGAGCGCGCGATCCTCCATCGCGGGATAGAGGATTTCTTCGACGGCGGGCGCGAGGCGATGGATCTCGTCGATGAAAAGGACGTCGCCTTCCTCAAGGTTAGTGAGGAGTGCCGCCAGATCGCCGGACTTGGCGATCACCGGCCCGGACGTGGCGCGGAACCCAACGCCCAGTTCGCGCGAGATGATCTGCGCGAGCGTGGTCTTGCCGAGGCCCGGGGGGCCGAAGAACAGGACATGGTCGAGCGCCTCGCCGCGCGCCTTGGCCGCCTGGATGAAAACGCGCAGATTGTCGCGCGCCGCTTTCTGTCCGACGAACTCGTCAAGCGAGCGCGGCCGCAATGCCGCATCGGCATCGTCGGGCGTGCGGTTGGCGGAAAGCAGGCGATCACCCTCGATCATGTCTTTCGACATAACGCGGGCGTGCTAGAGCGTCGATGCCCTCCCGCAAGGATATTCGATGCCGACGAAGCCGCCCTTGCTGATGCTGGTCAAAAATCCGGGGCTGAATGCGCTCGATCATGTTGGCGATGTGTATGATTTGCGGTTTGAGCCAGGTCCCGGGATTCGGGCGGCGATTTGCGGGGGGAGCGGGGTCGATGCCGCGACGATGGATGCCGCGCCCGATCTCGAGATCATCGCGCTGGTGGGGGTCGGCTACGATGTGATCGACGTCGGTCACGCGCGCGCCAAAGGGATTGCCGTCACCAATACGCCTGACGTGCTGACGGACGACGTTGCGGATCTGGCCATCGGTCTCATGCTGGCGATCGCGCGGCGCTTGCCTGCTAACGACCTGTATGTCCGTCAGGGTCGCTGGGTTGCGGACGGCCCACCGCCGCTCGCGCGCCGGGCGAGCGGGCGCAGGATCGGCGTTCTGGGGCTTGGCCGGATCGGCCAGGCGATAGCGCAGCGCGCCCAGCCGTTCGCGTCGCAGATCGGCTATTTCTCGCGGCGTCCCAAGAACGAAGGCACGGATTATCTTTACTTTGACGATCCCATCGCGCTGGCCGACTGGGCCGATATTCTTATCGTGGCGGTGTCAGGTGGGCCGGCCACTTCCGGTCTGGTCGACCGTAAGGTGATCGAGGCCTTGGGCCCGGACGGAACCTTGATCAACGTCGCGCGCGGGTCGGTGGTTGACGAGCCGGAGCTGGTCGCGGCTCTTCAACAGGGGCGACTGGGCTTTGCCGGGCTCGACGTGTTCGCACACGAGCCGCACGTCCCCGAAGGATTGCTGCGCCTCGAGAACGCCATATTGCTTCCGCACCAGGGCAGCGCGACGCACGAGGCGCGCCGGGCGATGGCCGACCTTGCGCTTGCCAATTTGGCGGCGTTCTTTGCGGGCGAGCCGCTGCTCACCCCGGTCTGATCAGCGCGCCGCCTTACGAAGCGCGAGCCTGACGAGCGCGTCGAGATTGGCTTCAGGCCCAAGCTCGTCGCTCGCTGCCGCGACCGCGGCGGAGGCTTCGGCGGGGCGGAAGCCGAGATTCGCCAGCGCAGAAATGGCATCTGCGCTCGCGGAACCCGCGGGCGCGGGCGCTGCACCCGGACCCAGCGCCATGCCGCCAACCTTGTCGCGCAATTCCATCGCAATTCGCTGCGCCAATTTCGGCCCGACGCCATTGGCGCGCGCGATCATTGCCTTGTCGCCGCTGGCGATGGCGCGTGCGAGTTCGCTGGGGTCCAGCACTGACAGGATCGCGAGCGCAACCCGGCCGCCCACGCCTTGAACGCCGGTCAGCAGCCGGAACCAATCACGTTCGCCGGCCGATCCGAAGCCGAACAACGTGATCGCATCTTCCCGGACCTGCATTTCGGTAAGCAGAAGCACGCTCCCACCGATCGGCCCGATTGCGGACAAGGTCCGCGCCGAAGCGTAAGCGAGATAGCCTACGCCGTTCACGTCGATCACGAGATGATCGGCGGCGGTTTCGGCCAGGGTTCCGGACAGGCGGGCAATCATGAAATCAACCTAGCCGAGGCGCCGCGCGCTCGCCAGATGGTGGGCGTGCGTGATTGCGACCGCGAGCGCATCGGCAGCGTCTGCGCCCGCGATCTTCGCGCCTGGAAGCAATCGCGCGACCATCGCGTGGACCTGTGCCTTCTCCGCCCCGCCGGTGCCGACCACAGCCTTTTTGACCAGAGTCGGGGCATATTCGCCGACCTCCAGCCCATGCCGTGCCGCCGAAAGCAAAACCACGCCGCGCGCCTGGCCAAGCTTGAGCGTCGATTGCGGGTTCATGTTGACGAACACCTCTTCCACCGCCGCCGCCTGTGGGTCGTGCGTGGCAAAGATCGAGGCCAATGCATCGTGAAGCGCCGCCAGCCGGGCGGGCAGGGGGGTAGCGCTGTCCGTCCGCACCTGTCCGTTGGCAACATGCGAAAGGCGATTGCCTTCCGCCCTGATCACACCCCAGCCAGTCGTGCCCAGGCCCGGGTCGAGGCCGATCAGGATCAGCCGAGCTTCTCCATGATCTCGTCGGAGATGTCGTAATTGCCCCAGACGGTCTGGACATCGTCATCGTCGTCAAGCGCGTCGATCAGCTTGAGCAGGGTACCCGCCTGCGCCTCATCGACCGCGACCAGCGTTTGCGGGCGCCAGGCGAGTTTGACGCCCTCGGCCTCACCCAGCACCGCCTCCAGCGCCTTGGCGACTTCGTGCAGATTGTCGAGCGCGGTCCAGATCGAATGACCGTCCTCGCTGCTCTCGACATCCTCCGCACCCGCTTCGAGCGCGGCCTCGAACACCTTTTCGTCGCTGCCTGCGGAAGCAGGATAGCTGATCAGGCCGAGCCGGTCGAAAGCGTGGCTGACCGAGTTGGGGGCGCCGAGATTGCCACCATTCTTGGAGAAGCCGAGCCGGACATTGGTCGCGGTGCGGTTGCGGTTGTCGGTCAGCGTCTCAACGATCAGCGACACGCCCCCGGGGCCGAAGCCCTCGTAGCGGATTTCCTCGTAATTATCCGCATCGCCACCCGCCGCCTTGTTGATCGAGCGGTCGATATTGTCCTTGGGCAGGCCTTCCTTGCGCGCGGTGATCACCGCGGCGCGCAGGCGCGCATTCATGTTCGGATCCGGAAGGCCAGAGCGGGCCGCCACGGTGATTTCGCGGGACAGCTTGGAGAAAAGCGCTGCGCGCTTCTTATCCTGCGCACCCTTGCGGTGCATGATGTTCTTGAATTTGGAATGGCCGGCCATGGACGCCCGAAATTTCTTTTCTAGGAAGGGAAGGGAATTGTGCCGCTCCGTCTAGCGTGCGGCACCGGATCCTTCAACTTCAGGCCAGGCCCAGCGCGGCCTTGTAGGTGTCGAGCAGATATTCCGCTTCGTCGCGCGCGTCCTTCTCCATCTTCCGCAAGCGGATGATCGCGCGCATCGTCTTGGTGTCGTAGCCTTGGCCCTTGGCCTCTGAATAAACGTCGCGGATATCGTCCGCCATGCCCTTCTTTTCCTCCTCCAGCCGCTCGATACGCTCGATGAAGAGGCGCAGCTGGTCCGCTGCGATTGTATCCGACATGTGTCTTTCCCTGATTCTGGTGAGCCGTGGCGACTAGCCGCTTACGCCCCTTATTCGCAATGGGGTGACGTGAGCGAAAACGGCGGATAGGGGATGAAACATATAGGATTGGAGCCGGATAGTGAGCGAAGGCAGTAACGTTCAGTTTTCAGAGCGCGAGGCACTCGAGTTCCACTCGGCGGGCCGCCCCGGCAAGATCGAGATCATCGCGTCCAAGCCGATGGCGACGCAGCGCGACCTGAGCCTGGCCTATTCGCCCGGTGTGGCGGTTCCTGTCCGTGCGATCGCCGAGGATCCCAGCAAGGCCTATGACTATACCGCCAAGGGCAATCTGGTTGCGGTAATCTCCAACGGCACTGCGATTCTCGGCCTGGGCAATCTGGGCGCGCTGGCCTCCAAACCGGTGATGGAAGGCAAAGCCGTGCTGTTCAAGCGCTTTGCCGACGTTGACTCGATCGATCTGGAACTCGCGACTGAGGACGTCGATGCGTTCTGCAACGCCGTCGCTCTGCTCGAACCCAGCTTCGGCGGCATCAATCTCGAGGATATCAAGGCGCCCGAGTGCTTCGTGATCGAGCAGACACTGCGCGAACGCATGAACATCCCGGTGATGCATGACGACCAGCACGGCACCGCGATCATCACCGCTGCCGGCCTGATCAACGCTTGTTATCTCACCGGGCGCGACCTTAAGGACATCAATGTGGTGGTCAACGGCGCGGGGGCGGCTGCAATCGCTTGCACCGAGTTGATCAAGGCGATGGGCGTCTCGGCCGACAAGGTGATCATGTGCGACCGGTCCGGCGTGATCTACCAAGGCCGCACCGAGCATATGGATCAGTGGAAGTCGGCACATGCGGTGAAGACCGACCGGCGCACGTTGGCCGAGGCTATGGTCGGGGCGGACGTCTTTCTTGGCCTCTCCGCGGCAAACGCGCTGCCGGCAGAGATGGTCAAGACGATGGCCAAGCAGCCAATCATCTTCGCGATGGCCAATCCGGATCCCGAGATCACGCCTCCCGAGGCCAAGGCTGCGCGCCCGGACGTGATCGTCGCTACCGGGCGCTCGGACTATCCGAACCAGGTCAACAACGTGCTCGGCTTTCCTTTCATCTTCCGCGGCGCGCTCGACGTGCGCGCGACCGCGATCAATGAGGAAATGAAGATCGCCGCTGCCGAGGCACTTGCCAGCCTTGCGCGCCAGCAGGTGCCTGAGGAAGTGGCGGCGGCCTACGGCGGCCATGCGCCGCGTTTCGGCCCCGATTATATCATCCCCGCGCCGTTCGACCCACGTCTGATGGAAATCATTCCGGCGGCTGTCGCCGAAGCTGCAATGCGGACGGGTGTCGCCCGCAAGCAGATCGAGGATCTGGCGTCCTATCGCATGGAGTTGCGTGGGCGGCTGAGCCCCGCAACCTCGGTGCTGACGCTGGCGCATGCCAATGCGCGCGCCAACCCCAAGCGCGTCATCTTCGCCGAAGCCGAGGAAGAAGTCGTGCTGCGCGCCGCGATCGCCTTTCGCGACGGTGGCTATGGCACGCCGGTCTTGATCGGCCGCGACGAAGTGCCGGAGAAGCTGCGGGCGCTGGGTGTCGACGATCCCGAGAGCTTCGAATTGCACAATAGCCGCCATTCGCCGCTCGTCCCGGAGATGGTCGACTATCTGTACGCACGGCTCCAGCGGCGCGGATATCTGCGCCGCGAAGTGGAGGGCATGGTCAATCAGGATCGAAACATCTTTGGCGCGCTGCTGCTCCAGCTTGGCCACGCCGATGCGATGATTACCGGCACCACCCGCACCTACGGCAAGACGCTCCGCCAGGTCCGGCGCGTGATCGATCCGATCGAAGGTCGCCGCCCGTGCGGCATTCATGTGGTGGTTGGGAAGAAGCACACCGTCTTCATGGCCGATACGATGGTGACCGAACGGCCGGAGCCCAAGGAACTGGTCGCCATCGCGGAGCATACCGCCGCGGTTGCGCGCCGGATGGGCCACGAGCCGCGCGTTGCTTTCCTGTCTTATTCGACCTTCGGCAATCCGCCGGGCGAGTGGATCGACAATGTCCGCGAGGCGGTCGCGCTGATGGAAAAGAAGAATCCCGGCTTCGAGTTCGAAGGCGAGATGGCGCCTGATGTCGCGCTCAACCCCAACATCCGTCAGAAATACCCGTTCAGCCGCCTGACCGGCCCGGCCAACGTGTTGGTCATGCCCGGCCTGCAGTCGGCGAACATCTCGGCCAAATTGCTGCGTGAGGTGGATGGGGACGCGGTGATCGGTCCGATGCTGGTCGGCATGGAGAAGCCCGTTCAAATCGCCACCATGTCCGCGACCGCGTCCGAATTGCTGACGCTGGCGGTGCTCGCCGGGGCAGGGATTGCGCGCTGATCGTTAGTGGCGCTGGCTAGCCGGCGCCGCCCAACCTGACCTGCCTTAGACCTTGATCGGTTCAGGCTGAAACGTAGTTCGGCGCAGCCAATCAGCCTGAACCGTTCAAGGGCTCAACTGTCTGACAGAGCCTGATTCACGCTTTCAGCGGAAGCGCGAAGCGCTTCCACCAAAAACGATCAGGCTCTAGTGGCCCGGATTGTCTGCCGTCGATCCCCTGTCGGTCGAGCCCGGCGCGATATTGCCGAACAGTTCCGAGAAGAATGTGCGATGCGAGCCCAGCACCGGCGTCTTCTTGCCGTACAATTTGACCTCGCGCACCGTTTCCAGCCCCGTGCGCTGCACCGACGCTACATCGCCATTCGCGGCGAAGCGCACCGCCAGCAGGGTTTGCGAGACCGGGGTCGGGGTGCTGAAGGCCAGCTGACGCGTGTTGCGCGCCAGATAGAACCAGGTATTGCCACCGTCCCACTGGCTGTCGAATGTCGGGCGGCCGAGAGTCTTGGCAACCGAATCCTTATTATCGACGCCCGGCTGAACCGTATTGATAAGGCTATTATCGACAATATAGCCCTTATGATCTTGCACCTGCGCGCAGCCCGCGAGCGCCGTAAGGCCCAGCGCCGCGATCACCCCGCGCTTGATCGATGCCGCCATTCCGTAAAACCCTTTCCCGACGCGAACCTTTGCCTGCCGGCCTGAGGCTGAACCCAGGCTGAGCCGGTCAAGGCCGTAACCCCTTGAACAGAGCCCGACTCATATCACCGGTGGAAGCGCGAAGGGCTTCAGCCGATAATGATCGGGCTCTACGCATCGGGATTGCAACCGCGCGCTCGGGCCTCAATATGCGGGGCTTGGCGGCTCCGCAAGCCGGGGCGCACGGAGATAGGGTGAATGGGAGTTTTGAATCGTCTGTTCGGCCGCAAGGACCGCGACGCGTTGACGCCGCTCTACAATGCGGTTGTGATGGAAGCGCGACGGCCCGATTGGTATCTGGCGGGGCAGGTGCCCGACACGCTCGACGGGCGGTTCGACATGGTCGCGGCAGTACTGAGCCTCGTTCTGTTGCGGTTGGAGGGGGAGGGTGAAGCCGGCCGCGCACCGTCGGCTTATCTTACCGAGATATTCGTCGAGGATATGGACGGGCAATTGCGCGAGCGCGGGATCGGCGACATCGTCGTCGGCAAGCATATCGGCCGGATGATGGGCGCGCTCGGCGGCCGGCTGGGCGCGTTGCGTGAAGCTTTTGCCGGAGGCGACCTCGATGGGGCAATCGACCGCAACATCTATCGTGGTGCCGTTCCTGGCAATGTAGCGCGGGCGGCGGTGCGGGATGGCCTGATCGGGTTGCGTAAACGGCTCGCGGCAATGCCAGCGTCCGATCTGATCGCCGGAGGCTGGCCGGCATGACGCCAGAATTTTCACGAACCTTCCGGCTCGACGAATTGGGCGGCCTGCGCACGGTATCGATTATTGCTGATGAAAGCGAACGCGCCGCTTTGGCCGCGCGTTTTAGTCTGATCGCCATCGAAATGCTGGAGGCGACCGCCGAACTGGCACGTGACGGCGACAAGGTAACTGCGACCGGCCGGCTCGAGGGTGGGGTCGTCCAAGCGTGCGTTGCGAGCGGGGAGCCCGTTCCCGCCAGGATTGCCGAGGACTTCGCCTTGCGCTTCGTACCGGCGGCCGCGGAATTGGAGGCCGATGAAATCGAGCTTGCCGAAAGCGATCTCGATGAGATCGACTATGAAGGGTCATCGATCGATCTGGGCGAAGCAGTAGCTCAGACGATGGCGCTTGCGCTGGATCCCTTTCCGCGCGCGCCCGGCGCCGAAGACAAGCTCCGCGCGGCGGGCGTGCTCGGCGAAGAGGATGTAAGCCCCTTCGCCGCGCTCAAGGCATTGAAAGACAAGCTCTAGGACGAGACGCGAGAGCCAGGGTTGTTTGCTCAGAACGGGACGTCGTCGTCCAGATCGCTGTCGAACGCCGCCGGACGGCCCCCGCCCGCGCCACCGCCGCGTGAAGCACCGCCGCTTCCGGCAAAGCTGGAATTGAAGTCGTTGCCGCCGGCATCTTCGTCCCAGCCGCCGCTGCGCCCGCCACCTTCGCCTTCACGGCGGTCGAGCAACACCAGCACGGCATTAAAGCCCTGCAGTACGATCTCGGTCGAATAACGATCGGCGCCGCTCTGGTCCTGCCATTTACGTGTCGTCAGCGCCCCTTCGAGATAGACCTTGCTGCCCTTGCGCAGATATTTTTCAGCGACGTTGGCAAGGCCTTCGCTGAAGACCTTGACGGTATGCCACTCGGTCTTTTCCTTGCGCTCGCCGCTATTGCGATCCTTCCAGCTTTCCGACGTGGCGATACGAAGCTCGACCACCTTGCCGCCGTTCTGGAATGAGCGGGATTCGGGGTCCCGCCCGAGATTGCCGACGAGGATCACCTTGTTGACCGAACCGGCCATATTCTTCTCTCCGCTCGTGATGCTGTATCGCCAGAGACCTTAAAGCCCGAGCGCGGTTGCGGTCCAGAAGGTAATGCCAGCTGCGACCCAAGCGAGCGCAAATAAATATACCAATGTGAAGGCTGGCCAGAACCAGCCATTGGTCTCCCGCCGTATCACCGCGATCGTCGAGAGGCATTGCGGCGCGAACACAAACCAGGCGAGGAAGGCGAGCGCGGTCGGCAACGGCCAAGCAGCGCGCAGCCGCGTGGCGAGCCGATGCTGGCCAAGTTTCTCGTCATCACCCGAATCGATCGAATAAACGGTCTGCAGCGCGGAGACCGCGACTTCGCGCGCAGCCATCGCCGGGATGATCGCCAGCGCAAGCGCATGATTGAAGCCGACCGGCCGTACGATCGGCTCGATGCCCGACGCGATCCGGCCCGCGATCGAATATTCGCTTTGTTTCACGCCGTTGGGCGCCTTGGGGAAAGAGGTCAGCGCCCACAAGGCGATCGTGACCCACAGGATCACCGTGCCCGCGCGGCGCAAGAACACATAAGCGCGCTGCCACAGGCCGAGCGCGACGTCGCGCCACACCGGCATCTGATATTTGGGCATTTCCATCATGAAGCCGCCACCGCCGCCTTTGGTGACCGTACGCTTGAGCACCGCCGCGACGAGCATCGAACCCAAGATGCCTGCCAGATAAAGGCAGAATAGGACCAGCCCCTGCAGGCCGACGCCGGGGACCACTTTCTTTGCCGGAATGAAGGCGCCGATGACCACGGCATAGACTGGCAATCGCGCAGAGCAGGTCATCAGCGGTGCGATCAGGATAGTCGTAAGGCGGTCGCGCTGATCGTCGATCGAGCGTGTCGCCATGATCCCGGGAATTGCGCAGGCGAAGGACGACAGGAGCGGGATGAAGGCGCGGCCCGATAGGCCCACGCCCGACATCAGCCGGTCCATCAGGAACGCAGCGCGGACCATGTAGCCCGACGCTTCGAGCAGGAGGATGAAGAAGAACAGAACCAGGATCTGCGGCAGATAGGCGACGACCGAGCCGACGCCGTTGATGACACCTTCGACCAGCAGCGAGCGCAACATGCTGTCGGGCAGGTGGCGAACCGCCTGGTCGCCCAGCCAGGCCTGCAGCGAGGCGAGCCATTCGATCGGTATCTGGCTCCATGAGAAGACGGCCTGGAACATAACGAACATCAGAACGCCAAGCAGGATCGGCCCGAGCACAGGGTGGAGCGCCACCTTGTCGACGCGCTGCGTCCAGAAATTGGTCTGACGATGCTGCGTCGTGACGGCGCTGGCGATGCGACGCGCCTCGCGCTGCAATCTGGAGAGCTCGCCCGGTTCACCGGTGGCGAAAACGGCTTTTCCGCCCCCGCCAACCGCGCGGCCTAAGGCCTCACGCAATTCGTCGAGCCCGCGTTTGCGCACCGCCACCGTCGGCACCACCGGCACGCCCAATTCGGCCGAGAGACGAGGAATATCGATCTCAAGGCCGTCGCGCGTCGCCATGTCTATCATGTTGAGCGCGACCACGGTCGGAAGACCCAGCGCAACCAGTTGCAGAACGAAGCGCAAATGATTGTCGAGGTTTGTCGCATCGACCACCACCACCAGCGCCGAAGGCGTGCGCTCGCCTTCCTGACGGCCGAACAATACGTCGCGCGTCACCTGCTCGTCGGGGCTTTGCGGGTCGAGGCTGTAGGTGCCCGGCAGATCGACCAGTTCGAGCGGACGCCCATCGTCCAGCGCCATCCGCCCGACCTTCCGCTCCACGGTGACGCCCGGATAATTTCCCACCTTTTGGCGGGCACCGGTCAGCGCGTTGAATAAGGCGGATTTGCCGGCATTGGGATTGCCGACCAACGCGACCATAGGAGCGGGATTCATGCCGGCTCTACGATAACCGAGGCCGCGACACCCCGCCGCAGCGCGACGATCATGCGGCCGACCCGGCAGGCGAGCGGGCCTTTGAAGGCGCCGCGATGCAACGCCTCGACAGCCACGCCGTCGTCGAAGCCGAGCTCACGCAGACGCCGTGCCTCACGTGGGGAGAGGCCGTCCCAGTCAATCGACGCGATGCGCGATTGCCGGTGGAGCGGAAGCTGGTCCAGACGCACGATATGGCCTTAAAAATGTTCGTGCGACTTATTAGCAATAAGCGCGACCACGCGCCAGCCCCTCAGGTTGTTTCCTTAGATTTGAATAATTTTCTCGAAACCACATCCTGCCCGGGCCGTTGAGCGTCGGTGGGTAATGGTAGCGTATTCCTTTCTATCGGGTTGTCCGTTGCGTGCGCGACGTGTCTGGAATTCTCGGCGTCCGCCGACCCAGCTCGCGCCGTGGCAGGCGCTCCGCAGCCACTATCGGTGCCTGCGGTATCGCCTTGCGCCACCAGACCGCCACCCACTCCCACGACGGTCTCAGAGAGCGAGCCGACGTCCGAATGGCGCGCGCGCTATGTGCGCCCCTGTGCCAAGAGCGGTGGTCGGCTGATCTGCTAGCGTCTCGCCGGCTTCGCGGAGCAATGCCTAAGCGCGGCCAGCCGCCACCGCTGCATCGCTTGCCAATTTATCGGCGCGCTCGTTTTCGGGGTGGCCGGCATGCCCCTTGACCCATTCCCAGCGGATGCGGTGGGGGGCGGCCGCGGCGACGAGCTCCTGCCACAGGTCGCAATTCTTGACGGGCTGCCTGGCGGCGGTCCGCCAGCCGTTGCGCTGCCAGCCGGCCAGCCATTTGGTCAGGCCGTCCATCACATAGCGGCTGTCGGTCGATAGCACGATCTGGCAGGGGCGCTTCAGCGCTTCGAGTCCCTTGATTGCGGCGGTCAATTCCATCCGGTTGTTGGTGGTGAGCTTTTCGCCACCCGACAGTAATTTTTCCTTGTCGCCGGCACGGATCACCACCCCCCAGCCGCCCGGGCCGGGATTGCCCTTGCATGCGCCGTCGGTTGCCATGTGGACCAGGGTCAATTCGCTCACAGGCCGAGCGTCTCCAGTGCGGCGTCGCGATAAAAATCGAGCCGCCGCAGGAAAGCGAGCGGATCCTTGCGCGTCACCATCGCATCGGCGGGCGTGTTGAGCCAATCCCAGGCGCGGGTGAGCATGAAGCGCAGGCAGGATCCGCGCGCCAAAGCGGGGAAGGCAGCACGCTCTTCTTCGGACAGGCCGAATGCATCTTCATAGCCCGCGATCAGTGCCGCACCGCAGGCGGCATGGAAGTCGGTGCCGTCATTCTCGAAGCACCAGGCGCTGTGCGTCACCGCGACATCCCAGGCTCGTATGTCGGAGCAAGCGAAATAGAAATCGATGATGCCGGTCACGCTAGCGCCGCGCATCAGCACATTGTCGGGAAAGAGATCGGCATGGATCACCGACCGGGCGAGGCCGCGCGGCCAATGTCGGGCGAGCCAATCCAGTTCATCCGCCACGCGCCGTCCCAGACTTGGGGAAATCCTGTCAAGATCGTCGCCGCAGCGAGCTGCGAGCGCGTGCCAACCGGCGAGGCCCAGCGTATTAGGCCGTTCGCGCGTGAAGTCGGCAAGCGCCGCATGCATTTGTCCAAGTGTCACGCCTGTAGCGCGTGCCTGAGCGGGCGTTGGGTGGCTGACCGAGACGCCGGGCAGGAATTCGATCAGGCAAGCGGGACGGCCCGCCACTTCCTGGATCTGGCGGCCGGAGCGATCACGGATCGCACGTGGCACGGACAGACCCTTGTCCGCGAGATGATCCAGCAGCGCCATGAAGAAAGGCAAATCCGCGCTGTCGACACGCTTCTCGTAGAGTGTGAGGATGAAGCGATTATCGGTCGTATCGACCAGATAATTGCTGTTCTCAACACCCTCGGCGATGCCTTTGGCTGAAACCAGGCTGCCGACATCGTAGAGATCCAGCAACGCGGACAGAGCCTCGGCCGACACCTGGGTATACACCGCCATTGCCTCGTTCCGCTTAGGCTGCGGCGACTGCGCGCGGCAGCTTGAACGTCATGAGTTCCTCCGGGCCGCTCATCTCCCGCTCGCGCACCTCGAAATGGCAGGCCAAAAGATCGACCAGTTCGCGCACCAATATTTCAGGTGCGGAGGCGCCCGCGCTGATCCCGAGCGTCTGCACGCCTTCGAGCCAGGCAAGGTCGAGGTCCCTGGCGGTTTCGATCAATCTGGCGCGCTTGCCTGCACGCTCCGCCACCTCGACCAGCCGTACGGAATTGGATGAATTGGGTGCGCCCAGCACCAGGATCGCATCGGATTGCGTGGCGATCTCCTTGACCGCCCACTGACGGTTGGAGGTCGCGTAGCAAATATCCTCCCCGCGCGGGCCCTGGATAAGGGGGAAGCGTCGTTTCAACGTCGCCACCATCTGCGCGGTGTCGTCGACCGAGAGTGTGGTCTGGGTGAGGAAAGCGAGCATGCCCGGATCCGCGGGTGCCACCATCTCCGCATCGGCATTTGTCTCGATCAGGGTCATCGTGCCCGGCGGGGTCTGACCAAAGGTACCGATTACTTCCGGGTGGCCGCGATGGCCGATGAACAGGATGTGCCGACCCGCTTCGACCATGCGCTCGGCTTGGCGGTGGACCTTGGAGACGAGCGGACAGGTGGCATCGATATAATCGAGCCCGCGTTCGGCCGCCTTATGCGGCACCATTTTGGGAACGCCGTGCGCAGAGAAAACTACGGGTACGCCATCCGGAACGTCGTCCAGTTCCTCGACGAAAACCGCGCCCTTCGCCTTCAGCGCATCCACCACATGTCGGTTGTGCACGATCTCGTGGCGCACATAGACCGGCGCGCCGAACTTCTCGATCGACAGCTCGACGATGCGGATCGCGCGATCGACGCCCGCGCAAAAACCGCGCGGCGCCGCGATCAGAAGATCGAGCGGCGGCTTGTTCGATTGGGGGGCGGTGGCTCCGTCCATCGCGTTCCTCTAAGCGATTGCTTGCCCCCGCGATAGCCGCTTCCTATGAGTGCCCGCCTTAATATTGGTCCGCTTTAGGATACGCCCTTGATCCGTCGCCTTCTCCCCGCTTTTGCCCTGCTGCCGATTCTAGCGAGCTGCTCCAAGGAGGACGATTTCGACGTCAGCGGCGGTTTGAACGTCGTGCGTTCGACCTGTCCGGCGGTGGCGGTGCCCGCTTATACGGGTGACGTCAGCCTGTTCAGCCCGCCCGAGAGCCAGGATGCCCGGGCTCTCGACGTGACGGCCTCGATCACCAATTTGCGCACCACCTGCGATCAGACCGGCGCGATCGTCCATGCCAAGGTCACGTTCGACGTGGTCGCGCGGCGTGCCAGCCCCAACGGCGCGCGTGATCTGGTTCTTCCCTATTTTGCGACCGTGATGCGTGCCGGCACGAAGATCATGTCGAAGCAGGAAAGCCAGGTGCTGGTTCACTTTGCCGATGGCCAATATCGCGCGACCGGCACTGCCGGCGCGGGAGCCGACATCCAGAAGAGCCTGGCGACTTTGCCCTCGGTCGCGCAGGCGCGCCTGCACCGCAAGCGCAAGGCATCGGACGCCGACGCCTCGGTCGATCCGCTGGCCGATCCGCGGATCAAGGCTGCGATTAACGAGGCCAATTTCGAGCTGCTGGTTGGCTTCCAGCTGACCGACGAGCAGCTCAAATATAACGCGACACGGTAGCGGATCCGCCGTCTTCCCCGGGGCCGCCATCGATCACCCGTATCGGAGCCAGCCATGCGACTGCGGTCTAACCATCTCCGCCTTTCGATGGCAGTCCTGGCCGCGGTCTTCCTGACATCCGCTGCCACGGCGGCCCCCACGGGGTCAGCCGCTCGATCCAGCACGGGCGAGCCAGTTGCCAATATGGATGCCTGGAGCGCGGCAAGGCTCATGGGCGTTGGCGTCAACATCGGCAACACGCTCGACAATACGACAACGTGGGAGACCGGATGGGGCAATCCGCCGATCACCAGGGACTATATCCAGAGCCTGGCGGCACATGGCTTCAAGACCGTTCGCCTTCCGGTTGCCTGGGATACCTATGCGCATAATGGCCGGATCGATCCGGACAAGCTGGCGCGGGTCGGCCAAATCGTCGACTGGGTAACCTCGGCCGGCATGTTCTGCGTGGTCAACATCCATTGGGATGGCGGATGGATCGATTCCGACGACAAGCAGAAGTTTGCGAAAAGCTTTCACACCTTCAGCCCGGAGGCAGAGCGGAAGTATCAGAGCTATTGGACCCAGATCGCCACCTACTTTGCCGACCGGGACCAGCACCTGGTCTTCGAGGGGCTGAACGAGGAGAGCAATTTTGAAGGCGCTGGCTCCGACGAGAAAGCCTACGCCGTGCTGGCACGGGTCAACCAGCTCTTCATAGACACCGTCCGCAAGACCGGCGGCAACAACGCGACGCGGCTCCTGGTCATTCCTGGTTATACGACCGACATTTTGAAGACGACGAACAGTCACTTCCCGCTGCCCCACGACGTGGTGCCGCACAAGCTGTTCATATCCGTTCATTATTATACGCCGTGGACATTCGCCGGGATGACTGAGGATGCCAGCTGGGGGAAGATGCAGCCAACCTGGGGCAGCGAAAGCGATGTTGCGGAGTTGAACCGGCTGTTCGATCGGATGCAGGATTTTTCCCGGCGGAACGACATTCCGGTTTTCATGGGCGAGTTCGCGCCGACTTTCAGGAAAGAGCAGGCCTCCCGCGTGCGCTGGATGCTGGCTGTCGCACAAGGAGCGCTGTCGCGGAAGATGGTGCCGGTGCTTTGGGAGACCGGTGAAGATGTCTCGCGCAGGCCACCATATTCGCTGAGCCCGGCATTGAGCGAAGTGTTGCAGAGGCTTCGGTAGCTCGCCTGAACCGCTGATCGTTTGGGAGGCGAGCAGCCATTGAGGGAGCGACCGAGAGATATGGTGGGTCCGCCGGGACTCGAACCCGGGACCTCTCGATTAAAAGTCGTTTACCGGCTGGTTCGCCATGACACAATCTGAGCCACGGTGAGACGATTAAATCGTTATATATCCGATAGATAAAACACGATATAACGATACCACATTAAATCGCAGTGGACCATGTTGTCGCACGGATTTGTGCAATGGCTGTGCAATGGAATTGGAGCGCGCCATGAAGATGACGGTCACGAGGCTCGCAAGTCTCAAAGGTTCGGACAAGCGGCAAGCATTCAGAGACGATGCGGTGCCCGGCCTCACTTTGTACGTGGAACCCGCCCCCCGGGCGACCAAGACCTGGTATTGGCGCGGTCGCATTGCCGGCGCGATCGTAACGCACAAACTCGGTCGCTTTCCCGCGCACAGCTATGCAGCGGCACGTCAGTGGGCTTTGGAGATCGGCACTTTCCGCGATCTCGGTCGAGATATTGTGGCCGAGCGCGAGGCCGAGGCGGCTGCGAAAGCCGAGCGGCAAAAGCGCACCGGACAGTGGTTGTTTGAGCTTTGGCTCGACCAGGATTGTCGGCAGCGAAACAAGCGGTCCACGATCGCCAGCAAACGCGCCATGTGGGAACGCGATCTCAAGGCCCGGCTCGCCGAGATGGACATACAGGCGATCGAGTTCGAGACATTGGACGACATTGTCATCGAGAAGGCGAAGACAGCGCCGACGCAGGCGAACCGGCTGGTCGCGTTTCTTTCGCGGATGTTCCGATGGTCGACCAAGCAGGGGCGTCGGCAAACCGGCCTGACAAGCAATCCGGCTGCAAATCTCTACAAGCCTGGCAGGGAGCGGAAACGCACCCGCGTATTGGCCGACTATGAAATCGGATACCTGCTCACGGTCTTAGAATCCTCCAATTGCGTCGCTGCGCCGGCAATTCAGCTCATCCTTGAAACGGGGGTGAGGCGAGAGGAGGCATTGGGCGTGCGGTGGAGCGAACTTAATTTGGCAAGTCGCGATTGGACCTTGCCGGGCGGGGATCGGACAAAGAACGGATTGATCTTCGTAATCCCGCTCATGGGTCGCACAGTCTCACTGTTTTCGCAGCAGCCGCGCTCGAACTCGTCCGATCTCGTTTTCTGGTCGAGAGCTGCTCCCCAACGGCATGTTTCCGGAACGACGAAATTTCACGCTGGGATCTTTTGCGCCATGAAGGTGCTTGCGGAGGCGGATGGGCGGTCGCTTGAATGGTGGACGCTTCACGATCTGCGTCGAACCATGGCAACGAAAATGTCAGGGTTTCGCGACTCTCGAGACAGGCCGCTCGTGCCGCCCCACGTGGTCGACGCTTGCCTCAACCACGTAAGCGGTTCCGCGAAGGCCGGGGTGGCTGGGGTCTACAACCATCACCAATATTACGCCGAAAAAAAAACCGCTTTTCGCCTTTGGCACGCTCACCTGGAAAAATGTGCGAAGGACGAACGCCCTCACAGCGTCGCCGGGAACGGGCGTTGATCTGGGCGGATATGTTGAGCGATGGGCTACCCGAGCCGACGGCCTCGTTGGACCGGCCGGCACGTGAGTTGGGGGTGAACGGCTCGCACTTAAGCGGACCATTAACCAGCAATTGGTTCCGCTTTGGTTGCTATTTCCTGCCCTCGGCTTTTCGGCATCGCTAAGCTTGGCGAAGCAAGCTTCTCTAAGTGATGGCAATAATGGGCGGCAATGAGTCTTCTTCTGCAATTATCGATGCAATCCAGTGGCTTGCGGCTCTGGTCCAAGGCTCGATCGCTAACGCCATTGCCGTGATTGCTGTCGCGAGCGTGGGCTTCATGATGCTCACAGGTCGTCTTGAGCTCAAGCGTGCCTTCCGGGTGATTCTCGGCTGCTTTCTTCTGTTTGGAGCGTCTGCTGTGGCCCAGGGACTTGCTGGCGCGATCCACAGCGACGCTATGCCGCGCCCGGGGGATGTCCCACCATCTCCATACCATCCGCCTGTGGCCCCGCCCCTCAAGCCGGCGACACGGTCCGACTACAACCCCTATGCAGGGGCCGCCTTCATTCCGCAGAAGTGAGTCGGGCGAGCGAGAGGCCGCGATGCTGAAAATCAGCCGGTTCGCAAGAGCATATTTCTAAAAAGATAGAACCGCTTTGGTTTGCGATAGTTGTTGTGGGCCTCTTGAGCAGGTCCATACTATCAAGTGCGAATCATATTTTCACTTACGAAATCAAAGGGCGGTCTTCTGTGTTAATTAAAAGAAAGTTAACCGCCTTTTTGGCGGCCGCTATCCTATTGTCTAGTGAAGCCCCAGCGATTGGACAGGCGCCTTATTCTGATCCTGCGGGGTCTGGCGTATTCGTGTCAGCTATCAACTGGCTTCAAGGATCGTTGATGGGCACAGTTGCAACCGTTGCTGCCGTAATTGCTGTTGCAAGTGTTGGATTCATGATGCTGACGGGGCGCATCAATTGGCGATACGGCGCGACCGTCATCCTTGGTTGCTTCATATTATTTGGCGCAAGCAGCATCGTTGCGGGCATCCATTCAACCGCCACGCTTGGCCAATAGGCGATGGCCGCGCTAGATCGCGATATTCTGTTCGTCGCGCTGACGCGGCCGCAGATGTTCGCGGGGGTCACCTACAGCTTCTTCGTTGCCAATGTCGTACTTGGCACGGAGTTGTTCCTGATTTTCCGTTCGGCTTGGGTCCTCGGCGCCGTGACGATGGTCCACGTTGCGGGCGTGCTCCTATGCCTAAAGGAGCCGCGTTTCTTTGATCTCTGGCTGACACGCATCTCCAAATGTCCGCGCGTGCGCGATTACCGGACTTGGGGATGCAACTCGTATCGCGCGTGACCGCGCAGCCCAAAATTCTTCGTGCTCAGAGCGCGGGAAAGCACCTGCCATATGCGCGGCAGGTCGACGAATTCACGATCGAGACGCATGATGGCCTGCTCATGCAGTTCATCCAGCTGCGCGGGCTATTGTTCGAAACAGCCGACACGGACGAACTCAACTATCGCAAGCGGCTGCGTGAAGCGGTGCTCCAGGCGACTGGCTCGTCGCGCTTTGCTGTCTACCACCACGTGCTGCGCCGCGTAGCGGACGTCGAACTCATGGGCGAATTTCCAGACGCCTTTTCAGCCAGACTGGACGCGGTCTGGAAAGAGCGGATGGGTGCTCGCAAGCTCTACGTCAACGAGCTGTTCCTCACGATTGTCCGCCGCCCGCTGCAGGGCAAGCTGGGGACGCTCGACAGGGTGCGCCGACGCCTTGGCATCGCCTCTGCGCCGCGAGAGTCGACGCGCTACGAAGTGCAGCAATTGAAGCAGGCGAGCGATGCGCTGATGGCGGCACTGGCAAGCTATGAGCCGCGCCTGCTCAGCGCCTATCACACCCGCCACGGGCCGTGCTCCGAGCCGCTCGAGTTCTTGTCCTATCTTTATAACGGCGAGATGCGTCCGATCGGGCTGCCGACGCAGGATCTGAGCGACTATCTGCCTTATCGTCGGATCAGCTTCGGCCACGATACGGTCGAGTTGGGGCGCGCTGGCGCAACTCCAAACTCCTTCCTCGGCATGATATCGGTCAAGGAATATCCGAGCCAGACCGCGCCCGGCATGCTCGACGACCTGCTGCGATTACCGTTCGAGATTACGCTCTCGCAATCATTCGGCTTCGTCGATCGCCAGGCGGCACTTGCGCAGATGAACCTGGCGCTGCGCCGGATGCGTTCGGCCGAGGACGAAGCGGTCAGCCTGCGCGAGGAGCTTACCAACGCGAAGGACGAGGTGGCCGCGGGACGTGCCGCCTTCGGGGAACACCATCTGACGATATGCGTGCGCGGCGGCTCGCCCGAGGTAGTCGATGACGGCGTCGCCGAAGTGCAGGCGGCGCTCGCCGATCTCGGGATCGTGGCCGTGCGCGAGGACATCGCGCTTGAGCCAGCCTTCTGGGCGCAGTTTCCGGGTAATTTCAAATATGCCGCCCGTCGCGGGCTGGTTTCGACGGCGAACTTCGCAAGCCTCGCGAGTTGCCATAATTTCTCGCTCGGCCGCGCCAGCGGCAATCATTGGGGCGAAGCGCTCACGCTGTTGGAGACGACGGCCGCCGGTCCCTATTTTTTCAATTTCCACCAGAGTGATCTCGGCAATTTCACCGTCATCGGCCCCTCCGGGACCGGCAAGACGGTTATCCTCAACTTCCTGCTCGCACAGGCGCGGAAATTCCGGCCGCGGATCGTCTTCTTCGATAAGGATCGCGGCTCCGAATTGTTCATCCGCGCTATCGGCGGCCGCTATGACGTGTTGCGGCCCGGCTCCGCATCCGGGCTCAATCCGCTCCAGCTTCCCCCGACCCCGGCGAACCGCCAATTCCTCGTGAACTGGCTCGTCCTGTTGGCGGGCGGTGCCGATGGTGAAGAATTGGCGCTGATCCGCGATGCGGTCGACGCCAATTTCGATCAGCTGTTTGCGGATCGACGGCTGCGTCACATCATTGAGCTGTTTCGTGGAGGGCAGCGGCCGCGTGCGGATGATCTATGGTCGAGGCTCCGTCCCTGGTGGGGTGATGGCGAGCGCGCCTGGCTGTTCGACAACTCGTTGGATCTGATCGACGCCAAGGCCGAGACGATCGGGTTCGACATGACCCAGTTGCTCGACGATCCGGTCAGTCGGACGCCGGCGATGATGTATTTGTTTCACCGCGTCGAGGAGCGGCTCGACGGCAGCCCTTCGATCATCATCGTCGATGAGGGTTGGAAAGCGCTCGATGATGATGTCTTCGTGGGCAAGATCAAGGACTGGGAAAAGACCATCCGTAAGCGCAACGGGCTGGTCGGTTTCGCGACGCAGAGCGCGCAGGATGCGCTTGAAAGTCGGATCGCCAGCGCGGTGATCGAACAGTCCGCGACCCAGATATTTCTTCCCAACCCCAAAGCGCGCGCATCCGACTATGTCGGGGGCTTCGGGCTCACCGACCATGAATATGAGCTTGTCCGCACATTACCCGATTCCGCGCACTGCTTCCTGATCAAGCATGGGACGGACAGCGTCGTCGTGCGGCTTGATCTCACCGGCGAGAAAGAATTGCTCACCATCCTCTCAGGTCGCGAACGCACCGTTCGCTTGCTCGACCAGATTCGCCTCGAAGCCGGCGACGACCCGGCCGACTGGCTGCCGCGCTTGCTGGAGGTCGCATGAGCACGGCCTGTGGAGCGCCCGCGGGCCCAACCGGCTTCATCGGCTCGGTCAGCGCTTTCATGGATTGCCAGGCGGAGATGCTGGGGTCGGGCGCGTTCAGCACGCTTGCCGCTCCCGGCTCCACCCTTTCGCTCGCGGTGACGGGGCTGCTCACCCTCTTCATCGCGCTGATCGGCTATAATCTGCTCGTAGGACGCGATCTCGATGTGCGCAGCGGCACGGTGGCGATCGTAAAGGTCGGTGCCGTGCTCGCGCTTGCAACCAGCTGGCCCGCTTATCGCACGTTGGTCTACAACGTCGTCACCGAGGCGCCCGGCCAGATTATGGCGGAGATCGGTCGGCCCGCGGCTCTGCCGGGCAGTGACGGCAGCCTGGTCGCGCGGCTCGACCTTGCCGATGGGGCATTGCAGCAGCTCGCGATATTGGGGCCCGGCAATCCACAGCCGGACCAATATGCGTCCCTGCCGCCGCCACCGATGGCCGGCTTTGACGCTTTTGCACTGGGCGGATCGCGCATCCTGTTCCTGCTGTCAGCGCTCGCGGGCTTGGTCAGCGTCCACATTGTCGCCGCGCTGATGCTGGCGTTGGGACCATATTTCATCGCCTTCCTGCTCTTCGAAAATACGCGCAGTCTGTTTGAGGGCTGGATCCGCGTCATTGCCGCTGCGACGATCGCTGCGATCGGCGTTGCGATCGGGCTCGCGCTGGAGCTGGCTTTGCTGGAGCCGTGGCTGGCCGGCGTGCTGGCACGTCGCATGGCTGGCGAAGTGCTGCCTACCGCCCCGACCGAATTGTTCGTCATCATGATGCTATTCGCGTTGGTGATCCTGGCGCTGGTCGGAGCGTCGGTAAGGCTGGCGTCTGCGTTCAGATTGGCGCCCTGGATGCAAAGCGTGCTGGTGTCCCAGCGTCGGCAGGAAAAGGCGTCCGTCACGGCGACGGCGGCCCGGGCGCGCACGAGCGAACCGGCCGAGACGCGCACCCGGGCGAGCGCGACGGCGAATGTGGTCGCCTCGCTGCAACGGCGCGATCGGGGTGGCAGTGAAACGACCGGCGATAACCGGACGCATATCCAACCGCGGACAGTGGCCGAGAGCGGCAAGGCCGGCGCCACGTCCTTCAACACTATCCCCACCGGCCGCGCATTTCCGCGCCGGACTAGGGCGCGTGCGTCGGCAAGTGTGGGACGACGGGACAGGGGCCGATGAACGAACATAGCCAAAAGATGCTCGACAACTATTTCGAACAGGCCGCGGGCTGGAATGCCGACCGCCTGAGGGGGCTGCGCATTTCGCAGCGGCTCGCCTGGACCGTGGCATTCGCAGCCGTACTGGTCGCGTCGCTCGAAGCTGGCGCGCTCATGATGATGATGCCGCTCAAGACGGTCGAACCCTATACATTGCTGGTCGATAAGACGACCGGCTACGTCCAGCCACTCAGGCCGCTCGAGCCCGGCAAGATGGCGCCTGACGCCGCGCTCACCCAGTCCTATCTCGTCCAATATGTGATCGCGCGCGAGGGCTTCGATTTTGCCTCGGCGAGCACCAATTATCGCCGCGTCGCGCTCTTCTCGGAAGGCTTGGCGAGGAATGCTTATGTCGCCGCGATGCAGCCGAACAATCCGGACAGTCCGCTCGCATCCTATCCGCGCGGCACGGTGATCGACACGCGGGTGAAAAGCGTCTCGCCGACGGGGGCCGACAGCGCGATGGTTCGGTTCGACACGATCAGGAATGACCCCAACGGGCGTCGGCAAGCAGCGCGGTCGTGGGTAGCGCTCGTACGCTACCGCTATTCCACCGAGCCGATGGCACTCGAAGACCGCTTCGTGAACCCGCTCGGTTTCCAGGTCGCCGAATATCGCCGCGATCCAGAGACGCTCGCGCCTGACGTCGATCCTGATCAGGAAAATGCTTCTCCGCTGGCGTCGCCATCGCCGCTCTCGGTTTCCGCGCCGACATCGGTCGCCGCACCCTCCATGGCGGCTCCGTATGCGCCGGCTGGGACGCGGATCAAGCCATGAAGCTAGGGTTCCTCTCGATTGCCGCGCTCCTGGTGGGGACGCCTGTCGCCGCCGATGTTCGGCCGCAGCCGGGGGGCGGCGATCCGCGCATCCAGACGGTCACCTATGACCCCAGCCAAGTGGTGCAGCTGCAAGGCACGCCTGGCTATCAGATGACGATCCAGCTCTCGTCCGACGAGGTGGTGCAGAATGTGTCCGTGGGCGACAGCGCCACCTGGCAGGTGAGCGTCAACCATGCCGGTGACCATCTGTTCATCAAGCCGAGTCAGGCGGGTGCGCCGACCAACATGACGGTGATCACGACCGTAAGGGTCTATAATTTCGAGCTGGTTCCGCTCGCCTTTCCGACGCCTGAAATGGCCTACACCGTCCAGTTCAAATATCCCGCACAGGGGGCTGCACCGCAAAATGGACCGCCGACCGACCGCGCGGCGATCCGGCGCGCCAGCCGATACCGCATCGGCGGCGAACGTGCGCTGCGGCCGACAGCTGTTTCCGACGATGGCGAGCATACTTTCGTAAGCTGGCCTGCCGACCATCCGATCCCGGCCACGTTCCAGATCGGTGACGATGGAACGGAGCGTCTGGTCAATGGCGGGATGCGCGGTGAGGAATTCGTCGTGGACGGCGTCGCGCCGCGGCTCGTGTTCCGCATCGATGGGCGCTTTGCGTTTGCGCAGAAGCAAGCGCCCCGGAGGCATCCATGAGGCGGCGGCGCGGAACGGCGGGCGCGTCCGGGATGGCGGCGGCCGAGACCATCAAGCCATTTGTCGAACCCTGGAAGCCGACGGTTCGGTTGCCGCGCAGCGGCCTCTCCGGGGGCGTGTTGGGCGTTGGTGCCGCGATCGCCGCTTTGGGCCTATTCTCGGTGCTCGAAGCGCGCCGCACCAGCCATGTCGAGCCTTCGGTACGGCCTCAATCTGCCGATACCGGCTATACGATCGCGCCGCCGCCCCCGCTGCAGATACCGCTTGAACCGGCAGTTGTCGTGGCTGTCGCGGCACCGGCCGCAAATGCGCGGGTACAGGCCGCACCACCGCCGATGCAGTCCAAGCCGGCTTATTCCGTGCAGCCGACGCCGATGTCGCCGCCCCCGGCTCCGCCCGTTTACCCTCAGCCGCCCGCGCCGCCCACCCCGGCTGCGGGTCCTCCGAACCGCAACTCGTCGGCAACCGCATTGGTAGTTGATACGACGGTTGGGAACGCAGGTACGGCAGCGACCGGAGCTGGCGGGACGGGAGGTGCGTCGCCGCTCGCTGGCGCGGCGGCCGGAGGAGGGCGCGCGCGGTCGGGTATATTGGCCAGTCCGTCTAACACCGTGCCGCAAGGCACGCTCATTCCCGCCGTGCTTGAGACTGCGTTCGATTCGACGCGACCTGGCTTCGCCCGTGCGATCGTGTCGCGCGACGTGCGCGGGTTTGATGGATCAAAGGTGCTGATCCCGCGCGGGAGCCGCCTGATCGGTGATTACCAGTCCGACGTAAGCCCAGGGCAGAAACGCGCGGTGATAACCTGGACGCGGCTAATCCGGCCCGATGGTGCGGTGATTGCACTGGAATCCCCTGCGGTCGATCCGCTCGGTCGCGGCGGCGTGCATGCGAGCGTCAACAGCCATTTTCCGGAACGCTTTCTGGGCGCGCTGCTTCAATCGACGCTTCAGGTCGGCAGCATGATCGCGACTCGCGCAGCGACCGGGTCGGTCATTGTGGCACTTCCGACCGCGGCCAATTCGGTCGGCGCCCAATTCACGCCCGCGACGATCGTGCCGACGTTGAGGGTGCCGGCGGCCACCAGCATCAACATTTTCGCTGCCCGCGATCTCGAGTTCGCCGGAGGAGAACAACAATGAACGCTGCCACCGCGCGCGCGGCATCCGATGGCGTTTACTTACGCTCCTTTCTGGCGCCGCTGGCGGAGCATCTGAACCGGCCCGATGTCACCGACATCTACATCAACCAGCCGGGCGAAGCGTGGCTCGAACGTCTTGGCGGCGGGATCGAGCGCCATCTGGCCCCCGCGCTCACCGAAATGGTCCTGGCCCGCCTCGCCCGCCAGCTCGCCGCACTCACCCATCAGGGGGTCAGCCGGGAGCATCCGCTCATGTCAGCCGTGCTGCCGGATGGATCGCGCGTCCAGGTCGTGGCCCCTCCCGCGACGCGCGGTCATATGGCGGTGGCGATCCGCAAGCAGGTGGCGTCGCGGCTGAGCCTGGCTGACTATGTCGCAAACGGCGCGTTTGCCGAGACGAGCAGCGAGGCGCTGAAGCCAAGCAATGACATCGTGTCGTCCGCCTATGAGACGGTAGCGCAACAGGATGTCGCGCGGGTGCTCGCGGAGGCGGTCCGATCCCGTAAGAACATCCTGATCTCGGGCGGCACCTCGACCGGCAAGACGACCTTCATGAACGCACTCCTGCGCGAGGTCCCGCAGGCGGAACGGCTGATCCTGATCGAGGACACGCCCGAGCTTACGGTGGAACATCCCAACCATATCGGGTTGATCGCGGTGCGGGGCGAATTGGGTGAGGCGCGCGTCAGCGCCAACGATCTCGTCACCGCATCGCTGCGCCTGCGTCCGGATCGGATCATCCTCGGCGAACTCCGCGGCAGCGAGGCATTCGCCTTCCTGCGCGCAATCAACTCCGGGCACCCCGGATCCATGACGACGATCCATGCCGACACGCCTGAATCCGCGATCGAGCAACTGGTGTTGCTCGTGCTCCAGGCGGGCACGGGCCTCAGCCGGACCGACATCCGCCATTACATCGCGCAAACGATCGACATGTTCGTGCAACTGCGCCGGGGTCCCCAAGGCCGCCATGTCGACCGGGTGGTGCTGCGGTCACCGTGAGGCTCGCAATATATCCAGTAATATCAAAGCATAGATCGATACTAGGTCACTTTCGTAAACACTAGTTACGAATCCTATCTGATTCTCGTGATAAGTTAGTGAAATGGAGATTAACATCTTTCCGATTCTCTCGGAAAGGCGGTCTTTAATACGCAGCAAATTCAATCGAAATAGTAACCGAACTGGGTGTTGTTGATACTTGTACGGAACGATTCCGGTAATAAGCTGGATTTTCATTAGGGGAAACTGAGGGCATTGGCGAATCGGGTTCGTCGTGACGGTGGTCACGCGGCTCCTCGCTGCGGCTTGCAGACCTCGCAAGCTGAGGTGAAATGCACATGGCGAATGCGACACGGAGCGCGGCGGGCGGCGGCGCGCAGGGCCTTTCTTGCGCGCAAAATCCCGGCCGGAAGCGAACTGCGGCGCGGCTGCTGCGGGCGGCGCTCCTGGCAGGCGCGGGTTTGCTGGCGCTCGCTCCGGTCCATGCCGACGAGACGCTTACCTATAGTTATGATGCACGCGGGCGCCTCAAGCAGGTCGCGCATAGCGGCACGGTCAATAGCGGTGTCACTTCTGGCTACACATTCGATGGCGCCGACAACCGCGTTACCGCCACCGTTTCCGGCGTCGCGGCTCCCGTAAGTTTTTCGATCGCCGGCGGCGGCACTGTCGAGGGCGGGCAGATAACCTTCACTGTCACCCGCAGCACAAGCACTGGCAGCAATTCGGTCAGCTATGCGACCGCCGACGGCAGTGCTCATGCGGGCACGGATTATACCGGGGCCACGGGTACCCTGAACTTCACCGCGGGCCAGACGACCCAGACGTTCACGGTGTCGACCACCAACGACACGATCGTCAACGGAACGCGCAATTTCTCGGTCAACCTCTCAAACGCGACCGGCGGCGCCACGATCGGCACCGGCCAGGCGACGGGCTCGATCACCGACAATGACGGTGCGCCCGTCTTCTCGATCGGTCCCAGCACGGTGAGCGCAACCGAGGGCCAGTCGCTCAGCTTCACCATCACGCGGTCCGGCGCGGCGACGGGTAGCTACTCGGTAAATTACGCGACCGCGAACGGAACGGCGACGGCAGGCAGCGATTACAATGCCAATTCGGGCACGTGGACCTCAACCGCGGCCGGCACCCAGACGGTCACGGTCTCGACGATCGACGATACCCTGACCGAGAATAACGAGACCTTCACGGTCAACCTCTCGAGCCCAAGCGGCGGATCGACGATCGCGGGCGGGCAGGGCACCAGCACCGGCACGATCTTCGATAATGACCCGACGAACCTTGCTGTCACCGTTCCCGGCGGCGGCTATGTCAATCTGCGGAGCCTCGCCAGCAACTATTCCAACCAGACCAGCGTGGTCTTCACCCTCCCGTCCGGATCCACGGTCACGGGCGGCGCCGGCGGCGTGGCGATCGATACCGGCAGCTGGCCTGCCGGCGTGTCACTGACGCTCAACGTAGCCGGCACCGTCCTCGGCGGCGGCGGCAATGGCGGCAAGGGTGGTGGCTGGAACGGTACCGGCAACAGTTCGCCAACCAGCGGCGGAAGCGGTGGCGATGCCATCAGTTGCGGTGCCAATTTCACGATCGCCGTCAGCGGAACGGTCAAGGCGGGCGGCGGCGGTGGTGGCGGCGGCGGATACGTCACCCACACCACAGGCGGGCCTGGCCAGGCAACAGAAGGTGGCGGCGGCGGTGGCGGTGGCCAGCCGAATGGCGTGGGTGGCACCGGAGGCGCGGGCAACAATGGCGGCGGGACGGGCGGCACCGGCGGCGCCGGCACGACCTCCGGGGGCGGCACCGGCGGCACCAGCTCGGTCGCAGCGGGCGGCAATGGCGGCATTTATGCGAACGCCGGCTCGACTGGAGTAGGCGGCATGTCCGGGCCCGGCATCGGCGGCGCTGCCGGCTACGCCGTGCGCAAGAACAGCACCACCTGCACCGCCAGCGGCAACATCACCGGCACCGTCGGATGAGCCGCGTCTCTCCCCGCACATCCCATCGCACTGGGCATCGCCCCTACCAGATCCAGACATCGAGGATTCCCATGAAACTCAAATCCTGCCTGCTCGCCGGCGCGGCTCTGCCGCTGGTACTCTCGACCACCAACGCTCAGGCGCAGGTCGGCGCGAGCCCGGTGGCGCCACCGGTGTTCAACGCGATCGACGAGCATGGGGTGCAGCTCTTGTCGGGCTATCTCTCGGTGCCGCTTGCCAGCATATCGATTGGGCCAGGCGGCCCAGGGAGCCTTGGTTATAACGCCGTTTCGAACGGCTCGCAGGAGGAGCAGCAGGAGGACGCTTATGCCTATCTGACCATTACAGGCACGTCTTCACAAACCTATTCGGTCGTACAAGGCGGTTCGACTGAGACGTTCACGCTGCAGGCGGATGGCAGCTTCAAGCAGGACCAGGGCCGTCCATCCACGCTGACGTATAATTCGGGGACCAATACCTATACCTATACCGACGGGAACGGCACGGTATCGGTGTTCAGTTATCAGCTTTCGTCCACGAATCCGGCAAGCCCGATCGCCAAGATCGTGTCAAAGACCTTTCCGGCCGGAGAAACACTCAATTATTATTACGTCTACAACACCTTTACTGTCGGCCTCTCAACGCAGCACAGTTATGACGTGCAAGCGGTAACGAGCAGCCTCGGCTATCAGATGCGGCTCAGTTACGTTCTGGCTTCGAATGGAATTCCCACCGTCAGCAACGTCGTCTTGTTCAACATGGCGAGCGAAACCTGCGATCCTGCCGCCGCGAGCTGCAGCCTCGTCGGCTCCTGGCCTTCATTGACGCTGAGCTACGGGTCCAATGCATCCGGTTACACACTCACGATCACCGATGCGCTCAACCGCATAACGACGGTGCAGTACGGAACCACCACGGAGACGATCACCTACCCCGGGAACAGGCAGGTCACCTACCAAGGCACCCAAGACTCTAGCGGCAACTTCTTGGTCAGCAGCTATAATGATGGCAAGGGAACCTGGGGTTATGGCCATCCGACGCAGCAAGGCTTGGTCACAATTACCACAAATCCCGACAACACGACCAACCATGTTTACCAGTTCATTAGCAGCGGTCCGTCTACCGGTCAGTTATCGTCAGAGACACCGGGGGGAGGCTTGCCGAATATAAATTATACCTATGACGGTAGCGCTCGCCTTGTCCAGATGGACAAGGTAAGTGGATCAATTACCAGCACGACGACATATACGTACGATAATGGCAGGTTGAACAGTACAACCGTGAAGTCGACTCTGGACTCGTCAACCATAGGTGTCAGCTCAGGGTATGCCGCTCTATCGGCATGTAATCCAAAAACTTGTAACAAGCCGATCTGGACGAAGGATGCCAACGGCAATCAGACCGATTACACCTATAATCCCAACAATGGCGCCATCGAATCCGTGACGCTGCCGCCCGCTAACCCGGGCGACCCACGAGCTCAGATCCGATATTATTACGCGACCCAAACGGCGAGCTTCCGGAACGGATCAGGCGCCACCATTTCCGGCGCACCCGTATATCGGCTCACCTCAACCTCCCAATGCTACAATACGGGTCTGACCGGGACGACGATCTCACTCGTGAACTGTGCGAACTCTAGCGATGAATTCAAGACGACGATCAACTACGGCACTGACCAAGCCCTTCCGACCAGTTCTGCTACCGGGCCGGCAGATGGGACTTATTCGACGAGCACCGCCGCCACTTATTATCCGACCGGCGACGTGAAGACAGTTGACGGGCCGGTCCCCGGAAGCGCCGACACGACGCGCTATTATTATGACGTGATGCGCCAGAATACCGGCGTCGTTGGCCCTGATCCGGATGGGCCTGGTCAGGCTGCTCCGCTCAAATATCGCGCGTCGAGAACGACCTATAATGGTGAAGGTCAACCGACTTTGATCGATGCGGGCACGGCCACAGGGCAGGGCGATACGGACATGTCGACCTTCGTCGCACTCCAGCAAAAGACTATCTCTTATGACGCGCAGGGCCGCGCATGGGTGCAGCGGTTCACCGCGGGCGGGACAGTCTATCAGCTCTCACAGAACGAATATACCAAAGCGGGCATACTCCAATGCACCGCGGTGCGCATGAATCCGATATTGTCAGATGCGGCGCTCCCGAACGGCTGCGCCCAGACCAGCCCCGTCTCCTCGGCCTATGGGCCGGACTTGATCACCCAAAATGCATATGATGCATCTTTCCGGCTGACATCGGTCACGACTGGGGTGGGTACGAGCGATGTCGCCACCGTCACCAATAACTATGGTCCCATGGGTGAACTGCAGTCCGTGGTGGACGCGAACCTGAATCTGACGACCTATCAATATGACGGCTTCTATCGCTTAGCGTATACCTATTTCCCCAACCCATCTGGCGGAGGTAGCTCGACAACCGATTTTGAGCACCTGACATACGACTTGGCCGGCAACATCACCGAAAAGACAACTCGCGCCGGCACCGGATCTGTCGCCAATTGGACGGACTTCGTTTATGATGGACTCAATCGCCTCAAGACGAAGACCCCGCATTCCGGCGCGAGCAATCCAATATCCACTTATTCTTACGACCTGATGGGTCGAATGACGTCTGCGACGGCCAGCACCGCGCACACCGTCCTTACGAGCTTCCAATACGGTTCCAACGCGCAAGGGCCGTACAAGACCGATGAATCGAAGTTCGACGGCAATTCAGCGGGCGCGAAAGTCACGCAATATGACGTCGCTGGGCGACGGGCGCAGTTCAAGTGGGGTGACGGCTTCTACGTTAGCTATGATTATGACAATGCAAGCGAGGTGACGGCGATCCGCGAGAATGGTGGCGCCCCGATCGAGACTTTCGTTTATGACGATCTCGGTCGCCGCCAGAGTCGCGTCGCCGCCAATGGGACGGGCGCGGTTTATGGTTATGATGGTGCTTCGAACCTGATTTCACTCAGCCTGACCGGTGCGGGCAGCGCGGTCTCGATCAACCCGCTCACCTACAGCCCCGCAGGGCAGCTCATGTCTCGCAAGATCGACAACAACGCGTACGCCTGGACGGGCGCTGGCAATGCGAGCGTTAGCTATTCGGTAGACGGCCAAAATAAATACAACAATATTGGAGGTTCGGTGCCGGGTTACGATCTCAAGGGCAACCTAAGTTCGACCAACGGCTTCACCTACACTTATGGCATTGAAAATCAGCTAATGACCGCTAGCCCGGCATTACCTTCCGGGGGCACGCTAACTCTAATATACGACGCTTTTGGTCGGCTGGTGTACAACGCGAACACGGCCCGGTTCGATTATGATGGTGACCAAATGGTCACCGAAGGCGTAGTGACGGGTGGGTTATCCAGGCGTTACGTGTTCGGCCCCGGTACCGACGAGGCGCTGGTTTGGTATGAAAGCACGGGCACTGGAAGCAAGCGGTATCTAGATGCCGACGAGCGCGGCTCGATCATACGCGTGAGCGATTCCAGCGGCTCGACTCTCGCCATCAACAGCTACGACGAATATGGCGCGCCGGCCACGAGCAATGCGACCTACGCCGGCCGGTTCCGTTATACTGGGCAGATGATTATACCGGAACTTGGCATGTATTATTACAAGGCGCGGTTCTATTCCTCCACCCTCGGCCGGTTCCTGCAGCCAGACCCTATTGGTTATGGCGATGGAACTAACATGTACAATTACGTTCACGCAGATCCGATTAACGCGGTTGATCCTAGCGGACTGCAGGCCTCGGGGGGCAGTGGTCCTCCTGAGCTTGACGGTGGGGAGGTCACAGTTACCGGCACGCGGCATACGTGTCAGACTTACATCCAGTGCGGGATCGATACATTAGCGCCTTGGGGGACTTATCTACGTCCGTTGTTCTACGTACCTGGCGCTCAAGGGAAAGCGAAACCGCAATTCGTGATAAATCATGGCGTCCCACCCGGTTCGAAACAATGTACGGCCGGTGGCATCTCGTTCAGGGCTCCGAACGATTTTAATCCGAAGGCCATTATGGATTCTGGTTGGTGGGGAGGCCTGCTCGGAGCTAACTCCGCGGTAGGCCACAACGGAACCTATGATTTTCAGCGTGTTACAACCGGGAACGTGACAACGTTTTATAGTCAGTACACGCCCGTCGCGAACATGGCCGTCGGCTTCTATCTGGCGGGGGCTAATTATAGTCGCTCGGACGCGACATGGATATCCGACACCTTTGCGCGACATGCGTCCTCGAATGGAGCTACGGCCGAACAAGCGAAATTTAGAAATTTGGCTTATGACATCGTTGAAGGAAAGGCTAAAATTGTATGCCAGCGCCACTAAATGTACGAGGAGGAGATATTAACGTGAGAGTGGGGCTATACATTATGGCTAGCTTGGCCGTAGCTGCTGCGCCGGCTTGGATAAGACAGGTGATTGTGGGTGGGTATGATCCCGTGGACAAGTTAGGGAGCGGTGGAGATGTGTATGGATGGCTTGGTTACTCAATAGTTTCTCTTTTCGTTGGCGTGATTATGCATATAATTGTTCTAGTATTTGCAAAAAATATTGTTTTTCCAGTAAAGTTGTTGACGATTGTATCGTTCGTCTTGGTATGGTTGGGGGCCGTAGCGTGGGTCCATCACGTAGGAGTTTAGCCATATTAGTTCCGGGGAGGCGTTCCACGCGGTATTGCCCGGAGAGGCGGATACCGAATTATGCGTAAGGCTAATTAGAGCCACTTCAACCACCGGTGGAGGTATGCAGTGGCATTCCCTTTTCGGCCTATGGGTAATCTGTACACCATCGTGGCGCCACCGACATATTGCCGTCGAAACAGCTGATGACCGCGAGCCGCGCGTCCTCGTGATCCGCGAGAACACAAATAATAATGGTGGCGATCTATGATCCGTCGTGCAACGTTTGGCAAAGGTGCATTTACGGTCAAGTTATTCATGGCCGGTTTCACTTGCGCCGCAGTGGCAGCTGACCAAATCTCATATAACTATGATGCGCTTGGCCGGCTGGTCGAAGTGTCTCACGCGGGTTCCGTGAACGACGGGCTCAAGACGAGATACGCATACGACCAAGCCGGAAATAGATCCAAGGTGGTCGCGGTTTGGCCCACAAAAACACTCGTCGACAGCGGCGCGGCAGCCGCGTCGGCTTTCGCGGTGGATGATCCAGTCGTGGGTGAAGGCGGAGTACTCGTCTTCACCATCTCCAGAAGTGGGAGTTCGGCTGAGTCTGGAACGGTATATTACGGCACCGAAGACGGAACCGCCCGCGCGGGCCGGGACTATCGCGCCGTGACCGGCACGCTGACCTTCGCACCCGGTGAAAAGGACAAAACCGTACAGATCTCAACGGTAAGTGAGAGTGCAACGACTGGCTGGAAGAGCCTGTCACTCAACCTGTCGAACGGATCAGCGCATACGTCGATTGCGAAGCCGCGAGGCAATGGCTGGATCCTCGATGACCCCGCTCCCGGCAACGGCGTGAGCTTCTCGGTCGCCGACACAAGCGTTACCGAGGGCGGAGATCTTGTGTTCACCGTGGCCAAGGCCGGCTCCGCACCGGGCAGCTATACCGTTCGCTATGCGACCACGAGCGGCACTGCGATCGCGATGGAGGATTTCTACCCGGTGTCGGGCACGCTGACTTTTGCGGATGGCGAATCCGCCAAAACCGTAATCGTGCACACCTTCTCCGACACCGTCCCCGAACAAGCCGAAACGCTGTATTTCAACCTTGGCGAGACGAGCGGGGGAAGCGGCCTCGGCCGAGTGCAAGCCGTCGGAGCCATCCTCGACAATGGCCGCGTCCCGCCCAAGGAAACAACAATCACTTTGAGCACTGGCGTATCCGCGAACTTGCGTCAGCTCGCCAATGCCAACGGTTATCGCGGCGAGGCGAATGTCATCTATCACTTCATCGTGCCGTCGGGCGCGACCATTGTCGGCGCGCCAGGCGGTGGCACGGGCATCGATACGGGTCTCTGGCCGTCAGGAGCCGATCTGACGCTCGAGATCGACGGATCGGTTTTGGGCGGCGGCGGCAACGGTGGCCGTGGTGGCGTTGGGACGACCAACGGCGAAAGCGGGACGATCGGTGGCGACGCCATCACTTGCCAGGCGCCGATGTCCATAACCGTTGGCGCCACAGGTGCCCTTAAGGGCGGCGGAGGCGGTGGCGGCGGGGCCGGTGCGAGTATGTCGGGTCTTGCCGGCGGCGGTGGCGGGGGCGGTGCGCCCAACGGCCTGGGCGGGCCGACGGGCGGGACCAACGCGGCGCCCGGTTTGGCGGGCGCGCTTGCAGGTGGCGGTCATGGTAGTGCGGGTGCGGAGGGCACGCCAGGTGGCGCCGGCGGCAATTATGCGGCCATTGGCGGGATCGGCACGGCCGGGGCGACACGGTCTGCACTAGGAAGCACCGGCGGGGCGGCGATCGGCTATAATCGCGGCCTATGCCGCCTCACGGGCAAGGGGCAGGTCGTGGGGTATGCAGGTTGAACCTCGCACGGAGGCGGTACGTAAATTGATTTTATGTTAAACGCTGACCAGTGAGGGAGGTGCTCTCGCGCGTGATCGTGGAAGACGCTGCCCGGTCGATGTTGCTGCCGTGGAGAGGTTGCTTGGATGCGACTTGCCCAATGGAACGCTGGAGCCGGAGGCGCCCGCAGCGCGTGTCCGCCATGGCAGGGATGTGAAGTTGGTACGTCGTACCGGGTCAGGCAATGCGGCAAGGGCAGATAGCAAGCTGGTAGCACTGGTGCAGGAAGCGATGGCGGCCCGAGCAGTGATGGTCGCCAACCCGGAATGGAGCATCAAAGGCGCAGCGGCAAGTCCGATCGGTGCTGCAAGCGCTTAGCCCAATTGGTGCGGCTGTCCTTCCTGGCGCCCGCGATCATCAAGCGCATCGTCGAGGGGCCCCATCCGGCCGATCGGACACCGCGCGATCTGATGGAGCTGGAACTGCCAGTCTACTGGGAAGCACAGCAGGCTATGCAGGTCCTTGTCTGACGTAAATCGCCCCGACGCCGAGAAGGCAGCAGGGCGGAGTGTCAGAGCGAGAGCTCCCATTCTACAACGGCAAGCGGAAATTGGTTCGAACCGGGACCTATCGGCAATTATTTTCGGTCAGCTAGAATTCGAAGCCTCGTGGGACTTTAGCAATTAAGAGATCAGAGCGCCGGCGGCGGCGATGGAATTCATGTCCGCCGCTTAGGCGGCGTGGACAAATTTGAGCCAGTATTTGGCGGTGGCCAGATGGATCATGCCGAGGAAGCTGCTGGCGAGCTGGTCGTAGCGGGTGGCAATAGCACGATTGATCTTCAGGTGGCCGAACATGCGCTCGATGCGGTTGCGCTGCTTGTAGAGCGTCCGGTTGTGCTCGATCTTCACCCGTCGGTTTGACCGGCCACGGATGACGGGTTCGATCTTCCGTTTGGCAAGATCGGCACGGATCGCGTCGGCATCGTAGCCCTTGTCGGCAAGCAAGGCATCGGGCGTGCGCTCCGGCAAGACGATCAGGGCGTCATACGCCTTGCAGTCTGCCGCCTCGCCGCCTGTTAGGTGGAAGGCGAGTGGTCGGCCGAGGGCGTCAGCCAAGCAGTGAAGCTTATTGGTGAACCCGCCCCGCGAGCGGCCTAGAGCGCGTCGATGAGCCCCCCTTTTCCGCCCGCTGCCGAGACGTGGGCGCGGACGGTGGTGCTGTCGATGCTGTAGTGGCCGGTGTCCGCCATGACCTCCCAGACATCAGCCTCACTCCATCGCCGGAACCGGCGGTAGATCGTGTTCCAGCTCCCGTATTTGGGCGGCACATCGCGCCACGGTGCACCGCATCGCAGCCGCCACAGTATTCCATTGATGACCGAACGGTTTTGTTCGGGAGGTCTGCCTCTGCCTCGGTTCTCACGCTCGATCGGCAGCAGGTCCTTCAGGATGCGCCATTCCGCTTCGGTGAGATCGCCCCGGCTCAAGCCTGCCTCCGAAAGTCAGCCTTGAATCAACCCTTCCGCACGGCGTCAATCAATGAAGTGCCAGCCCTTGCCGTCCACGGCTAGCCAGTTCTTATGGCTGATCCAGCCAGTTCTGCCCCGTGTCTGCCAGGTGCATTCGAACTCGGTCGGCTCTTCGTCAGGCCCGACACACCGGATCACCCGAACCGACGAAACCGAAACCGCCGCCGCGTCGACCCGATCCAACTGCACTGGATCCGCACGCTTGATTGCAGCGACCATCTCCCGCGCTGAAATATGCGCGTGATTGGCCCCAAACGCGCCTGTCGGGATCAGCAGCAGCGCCAAGGCAGGATAGGCAAACCTCATGCATAAATCAGGGCATGATCCGCCAACCTGTCAAGCCGACCGATTTTGTCCACGCCGCCTAGTCCTCGACACTGTAAAACATTGGATTCTGCATCCACGCGCTGACAGCGGACTCTCGCCATCCCGCACAGCGTTCGGACAATTTGACTTGCTGGGGAAAAGTGCCGCGCTCGATCTTTCGGTAGAGTGTCGAGCGGGTAAGCCCGGTGCGCTCTAGCACGGCATTGATCCGGAGGATGCGGTCGGGCGGTGGAAGGTCCATGGGATGCTCCTGCATCTGGTGCGTCGGTTTCGTTCCCCATGACCAAGATCGCCTTCTGCTGGAATTTAGTCGAGGGAGCCTAAGGGGTCCCGGCGGACATTTACGGTGACTTCCAGATCCTGAGGCTTCGCGCCTTGGGTCCTCGGCTTTGCGGCAGCAGCCGATAAGCTACTCGGTGACGACCGAGGGCGGGGGCGCCGGCGCTGCCGGACAGCAGAACGCGGCTTGCAGAGCGCACACTGCGGGACTGCTCGCGCAGCCCTCAGGGTGCGCAGCGTCTTGGTGCGGCCGCGTGGGCACACTCGATCCGGCTTGAAGGCACGGCGGCGGCTGGCCCCCAGGCCCGCGCGCACGCCGCCGTGCCGGGCCGCCGGATTTCGAGAGTTCACCGGTTGTGGCTCGTGGCCGAGCCTCGAGGCGCTGACGCGCCAGCGATGCGGACGCCGCGCCTTTGGCGCGGCGACGTTTGGCCTCCGGCTTCTGTCTGGCGCGGTGGGCGTCGCTCACCTCTAATCCCGCCGCGTCGTGCCGCAACCTGGGCTTCGCCCAGGTCCTCCACTTCGTTCCAGCCTGCGGTGCGTCCCGCCTTCGTCGGCGGGATTGCCGGTTCGCTCCTGCCGCCCACCCCGCCAGTCCGGCGCCGGTTGCGGTGTTTGAAGGAGTGAGGGTCATGTTACTCAAACATATCGACTTGGCGCATCTGTCCGTGTCGGCCTCGAACATGAGGGCGGGCCGCAAGGCTCCCGATATCGCCAACATCCTGCCGTCGGTGCGCGCGCGTGGCGTGCTGGTGCCGCTGATCGTGCGGCAAAAATCCTGCCCTGAGCCTGTCGAAGGGGGGACACCGGACACTTACGAGATCGTGGCGGGGCGGCGGCGTTTCCATGCGGCGCTGGCGGTGGCGGAGGAGGGGGGAGCGAGCGAGGCTTTGCCCTGCGCGGTGATCGATGCAGGCGACGACGCAGCGGCGCTAGAAACCTCGCTGATCGAGAACGTCGCGCGGCTCGATCCCGACGAGGTCAGCCGGTGGGAATGCTTCACGCGTCTCGTGCGCAAGGGGCGGACGCCGGAGGATATCGGGCAGACGTTCGGGCTCACCGATCTGCAGGTGAAGCGCACGCTCGCGCTCGGCAACCTCATGCCACGCATCCGCTCGCTGTATCGGGAAGGCGAAATCGATGCGGCCACCGTGCGCCATCTGACCCTGGCCTCCAAGGCGCAGCAGCGCGGCTGGCTGGCATTGCGCGACGACAAGACCGCTTTTTGCCCCACGGGCACGCAACTGAAGGCCTGGCTGTTCGGCGGGGCGTCGATCCCTGTGAGCGCTGCGGTGTTCGATCTCGATCGCTATTCCGGTGCGATCGTGTCGGACCTGTTTGGCGATGAGCGCTGGTTTGCCGATATCGCCTTATTCTGGACGCATCAGAAAGCGGCGGTCGCGGCGATGGCAGACGGCTATCGCGCAGCGGGCTGGGCCGAGGTCGTGGTGCTGGAGCCGGGCGACTATTTCCACGGCTGGGAATATGAGCGGACCCCCAAGCGCAAGGGCGGCAAGGTCTTCATTGCGCTCGATGCGCATGGCGCGGTCACGGTTCACGAGGGCTACCTTACTTCGGGGGAGGCACGGCGGGCCGACAAGGGTGAGCCGGCCGAGAAGGCGGTCCGTCCCGAGCTGAGCGCACCCCTCGCTAATTATATCGATCTGCATCGCCACGCCGCGGTGCGTTGCGCTTTGGCGTCGCAGCCATCGCTGGCCGTCCGCGTGATGGTCGCTCACGCCATTGCCGGATCGAGTCTGTGGTCGGTGCGGATCGAACCGCAGCGGGCGTACAGCGATGCCATTGCCGAGAGCGTCAAAACGTCCCGGAGCGAGACGCGCTTCGACGAGCGGCGTCGCGCAGTGCTGGCAGTGCTGGGGTTCGATGCCGACACCCCGACCGTGAGGGGCGGCTGCGAGGGCAAGCAGAAGCTGGCATCGGTGCTGGCACGGCTGGTCGCGCTGCCCGATGCTGCCGTGTTCGAGGTTGCAGCGGTGGTCATGGCCGAGACGCTCGACGCGGGGAGTCCGCTGATCGAGATGCTCGGGGTTCTGCTCGGCATCGACATGGCTGAAGTCTGGCGGGTGGACGACGTGCTGCTCGACCTGATCCGCGACCGCGAGGTGCTTGGCGCTGTCCTGAGCGAGGTCGCGGGGAACACCGCCGCGACCGGCAACGCCAAGGCAACCGGCAAGGTCAAGCGCGGGATCGTCCGTGACTGCCTCACCGGCGAGAACGGCCGAGCCAAGGTTGAGCGCTGGGTTCCGCGCTGGATGGCGTTCCCACCCTCCGCTTACACCGACCGTGGTGGCGTCCCGAGTGTCGCGCAGGCGGCGAAGGTGGCGGACGTGACTCCGGCATTGGCAGTGCCTGGGCCTGTGCGGATCGCGGCGTGAAGCAGAGACCGGCGGCGGTCCATCCGCCGCCGGCTCTCCCGCTTGCGGAGAGAGACAATGACCGATCCCGATATCCTGCAGTTGCGGTTGGAGCGGGCGATGGCGACGATGGATGCGCGCTCGCGCGCTGTCTTCCGTCTACATCGGCTAGAAGCGCTTTCCTATGATCAGATCGCCGAGCGACTTTGCCTGACGTTGGCGGAGGTCGAACAGCACATCGCCGACGCGATCCTGCATATCGATCGCGAACTGACCGCGATGGAGCGGCGGGGCAGGGGATGACTGTCCTGCAACCCGGCGCGGACCGGATTGGCCTTGCCATCCGGTCCGCGCCTGTCAGAATCCGAGGCTGACCATGCGCACCGATCTCGACCATTTGCCGCCCGGAAAGCAGCGCGAGCTGGAACGCGTAGTGCGCATTCTGTTCGAGGAGTTCAGTGAGGCCACTTCCATCGCCACCTCGGACTGGAAGAAGTCGGCGCGCATCCTCAAGGTGATCCTCTACGGCAGCTATGCGCGCGGTGGCTGGGTCGACGAACCACATACCGCCAAGGGTTACCAGTCTGACTATGACCTGCTCATCATCGTCAATCATGAGAAGCTCACGGACCGCGTCGAATTCTGGGCGACCGCCGAGGAGCGACTGAACCGCGAACTCGCGATCACCGGCACGCTGCGGACGCCGGTCAATTTCATCGTTCATACGCTCCAGGAAGTGAACGATGGGCTCGCGCACGGCCGCTACTTCTTCATGGACGTCGCGCGCGACGGTATCGCGCTTTATCAGAGCGACGGCACCGAACTGCCCGAGCCCAAGCCGAAGACGCCCAAGCAGGCGCTGGCGATGGCGCGGGAATATTTCGAGGAGTGGCTAGAAAGCGGAGAGGGCTTCCTCAAGGGCTACCGCTTTTACATGGGCGAGAGGGACTGGAAAAAAGCGGCGTTCCTGCTGCACCAGGCGACAGAGAGCTATTACCATTGTGTCCTGCTGGTCTGCACCTTCTACACCCCGCACGTTCACAACCTCGGGTTCCTGCGTACCCAGGCCGAGCGCATCGATCGCCGCCTGATCGATGTGTGGCCACGCGAGACGAAGGCCGAGCGCGCGCGCTTCGAGAAGCTCAAGGAAGCCTACGTCAAGGCGCGCTATTCCCGGCACTATCGGATTACCGAAGAAGAGCTTGTCTGGCTTGGTACTCAGGTCGAGGCGTTGGGCAAGGTCGTCGAAGTCATCTGCTCAGAGCGTATCGAGGCATTGGAGCGCTCCGCCCGCGCCGCTTGATCCGATCCGAAGTCAGGTCAACCCAACTCGCAACTCGAACGGGCCGATCCGTCGTTGTGACGCCTGGCGTTAGGTCCGGGCGGTGCCCCGCGAAACCGTCGCATCCCCGCTATTTTCCCCGGGCGCTTGCGCGCCCTCCTCGCGCTTCAAAATAGCGCGGCCGCTCCGGTCCTCCGCTTCGCTGCGGCCGTGCCGGTGCGCGTGTCCCCTGATGCCCGAACCCTGATGCCGGCTGTCGACGGGAACGGTCCCGTTCGCATCATGGAGTAAGTGAAATGCCCGCTATCGGATATGTCGCCAAGGACGAGAACGGCGCCTTCAAGGGCCAGCTCAGGACGCTCAGCATCCGCGCCGAAATCTCGATTGTCGCCAACGCCCGCAAGACCAGCGACGCCCAGCCGGATTACCGCGTGCTTGCAGGCGATATCGAGATCGGCGCCGGTTGGAACCGTCGCTCCGAGACGAGCGGCCGCGATTATGTGTCGCTCAGCTTCGCTGCGCCGGAATTCGGACCGCGTCGGCTCTACGCCAACTTGGGCCATTCCGCGGGGGAGAGCGATAATCGCTTCGCCATCATCTGGAACCCGGCCGATTGAAGCTGCGGGACGCGCCACCTCTGGGTGGCGCGCCTCGGCACGGCTGTAAGGGTTACTGCGCCTTCGCCTGGAGATTGACCTCGGCCATCGCGGCGGTGGCATTGGCGTTGCGCGCCATTTCTTCCCAAACCTCGGCAGACCGCTCGTGCATGGCGCGCCGGTTTGGGAGGGTCGTCTTCGATGCCGCCGCACGTTCACGGGCAGCAGAAGCGAGATAGATCTTGGAGGACATGGCGCCGGCCTTAGCTGATGAGCATGGCAAAGCGAAAGAGACGGTCGACGCTACGTCTCATCGATTGTTCGTCCCGGCTCAAACTCCCGTCGTCCGCGCCGCCGCCACAGCAGCATTTGCTGGTCTCTCTCAGGTCCCCGCAGTTTCGCGGCGGCCTCGACCAATAGGCCGAACAGCACCGCGCGATCGTCTGACGTCAGATCGATCAGCCCGGCCTTGGCGACGAGGCCGCCAAGCTCGATCAGCTGGCGGGTGCGTTCGCGCCGCTTCACGACCCAGTCTCGTTTGTCATTGCGCGCCCGGCTTAGCAGCGCCCGATGGCGCAGCGCCGTCACTCGCCGCAGCGCCGCTTGCGTGCCCGCCATCGCGACCCGCAGCGCGATCTGCCTTCCGAAAGAAGGCCGCGCCGTCGCGGCGCCACGCCTCCTTTGTCGCCGCGTCGGCCTTGGCGGTGGCGAGCAGCGCGCCGGCCAATTGCTCGACGGCCAAGCTATCCGCATTGCAGGCGATGACCAGTTCGCCGAGCTGGCTGACCTTGCGCACGCGCAAAGTCCTGGCCTTCTCGTTGAGTGCCTTGAGTTCCGCATCGAAATCGCGAGGCTTGCGCATAGGATTGGTCCTCGATTGAGTGGCGAGGATGATCCAGTTAGAGATGCGGCCGATCAGGGTAAATACAGTGAAACGACTTGGGACGACTGCGTCCCGAGATTGATGAAATCTTTCGAGGGCGCGCTTATACGTCGTGCCGACGTCGCTTTTCAGGTGTAAGTGGGTTGCCGTCATGGCGATCTACCATTTCTCGGCCAAGGTCATTTCCCGCGCCAATGGATCGAGCGTGTTGGCGGCTGCCGCCTATCGCTCGGCGTCGCGGCTGCATGATCAGCGGCTCGATCGGCATCACGACTTCACCAGCAAGGCGGGCGTCGTCCATTCCGAGGTGATCCTGCCCGACGGCGCGCCCGAGGAGTGGCGCGACCGCGAGAAGCTCTGGAACGCTGTCGAAGCTGCGGAAGTGCGCAAGGACGCGCAGCTCGCGCGCGAGGTCGAGTTCGCGCTGCCGAGGGAGCTTGATCAGGGCGAGGGCGTCCGGCTGGCGCGGGAGTTCGTGGATCGGGAGTTCGTGAAGTGCGGAATGGTCGCCGATCTCAATGTCCATTGGGATATCGGCGCCGACGGTGAGCCCAAGCCACACGCACATGTCATGCTCACCATGCGCGAGGTTGGCAATGAGGGGTTCGGGGCCAAGGTCCGCGACTGGAACCGGACCGACCTGCTCGACCATTGGCGCGAAGCGTGGGCCGAACACGTCAATCGCCTGCTAGCCGAATTGGACATCGACGCGCGGCTCGATCACCGCAGCCTTGAAGCGCAGGGCATCGACCTTGATCCGCAGCACAAGATCGGTCCCGCCGCCGCACGGATGGCGGGGCAGGGGCTGGAGAGCGAGCGCCTCGTCGAACACGCTGAGATCGCCCGCGCCAATGGCGAAAAGCTGCTCGCCAGGCCGGCGCTGGCTCTGGAGGCGATCACACACAGCCAGGCGACCTTCACCACGCGCGACCTCGCGATGTTCGTGCACCGGCATAGCGATGGTAAGGAGCAGTTCGATCGCATCATGGCGGCGGTGAAGGCGGCACCGGAACTGATCGCGCTGGGCAAGGACGGGCGCGGCGATGAGCGCTTCACGTCGCGCAATATGCTGGAAACCGAGCAGCGGCTGGAGCGCGCCGCCGATCGCCTGGCCGCGCGCGTCAGCCATGGGCTTCCGGCGGCGGCGAGAGACCATGGTACCACCACCGCCGGAAGTAGCCGCCTGATGCTCGGGGCCGAGCAACAGACCGCGCTGGGGCATGTACTCCATCGCCGCGATCTCGCAATCGTCGCGGGCTATGCCGGCACCGGCAAATCGGCCATGCTGGGGGTTGCGCGCGATGAATGGGAGCGCGCCGGCTACCGCGTCACGGGCGCGGCGCTGTCGGGCATCGCTGCTGAAAATCTGGAAGGCGGATCAGGCATCGCGTCGCGCACGCTCGCGAGCCTCGAACATGCTTGGTCGCAGGATCGCGACCCGCTCACTTCGCGCGATGTGCTGGTGATCGACGAGGCCGGCTTGATCGGCTCGCGCCAGATGGAACGCGTGCTGACAGAAGCCGAGAAGCGCGGTGCCAAGGTGGTGTTGGTCGGCGATCCGGAGCAGCTCCAGGCGATAGAAGCGGGCGCGGCATTCCGGTCGCTAGCCGAGCGTCATGGCGCGGTCGAGATTACCGAGGTGCGGCGCCAGCGCGAGGACTGGCAGCGCGATGCGACGCGCCAACTCGCCACCGAGCGCACCGGCGAAGCGATCCGTGCCTATGCCGATCACGGCGCGGTGCACGAGGCCGCCACGCGCGAGCAGGCGCGGGCCGATCTGATCGAGCGTTGGGATCGCGATCGGAAGGCTGCGCCGAATGCCAGCCGCATCATTCTCACCCACACCAACGAGGAGGTAAGCGAACTCAATCTCGCTGCACGCGATCGGCTCCGGATCGCGAATGCACTTGGCGAAGACGTCGCGATGATGACCGAGCGCGGCGCGCGGGATTTCGCTGCCGGCGACCGCGTGATGTTCCTGCGTAACGAGCGCGGCCTTGGCGTGAAGAATGGCAGCCTCGGGACGGTGCAAAGTGTCGACCCGGTCCGGCTGTCGGTCATGCTCGATGACGGCCGCGCGGTCGCTTTCGACGTGAAGGATTATGCCGCGATCGATCATGGCTATGCCGCGACCATTCACAAAGCGCAGGGCATGACCGTCGACCGCGTCCATGTGATGGCGACCCCGGGCCTCGATCGCCATGCGGCTTATGTTGCGCTGTCGCGCCATCGCGATCGCGTCGAGCTTCATTATGGCCAGGACGATTTTGCGGATCAGGGCAAACTCGTACGCGCGCTCTCGCGCGAGCGCGGCAAGGACATGGCGCTGGACTACGCGCGGGCGCCGGAACCCGCGCATGCGCCGCCGCGGAATCCCTTTGCCGGGCTTAAGCTCGGGCGTACCGCTTCGCCGGAAGCCGAAGCGGGGGTGACACGGCTGGACAAGGCGGTTCAAGGCTATGCCCGGGCTGCCGCCGATATCGTGAGTATGCGCCGCCGCGGCATAGAAGAGCTGCCCCATCAGCGAAGCGCTCTTGCTCGGGCGCGGGTGGAGCTTGATGCCATCCGGCCTGATGCGGCCCGCGACCTGCGCAGCGCGTTCAATGCCGATCATGGCCTGATCGATCAGGCGGCGAGCGGCCGGACCGCCACGGCCATTCGCGCCATGGCGCTGGAAGCCGAGATTCGTATCGACGGCGCCCGCCGCGCCGACCAATTCGTCGCGACCTGGCAGCAGAATGTGCGTCGACTTCACTCACTGGAGCGTGGCGGCGATTATGCGGCTGGCGACCGGATCAGGAGCAGTCTCTCCGATATGGCGAAGGGCCTGCACCGCGATCCGCAACTCGAGTCGCTGCTCCGGAATCGGGTGAAGGAGCTTGGAATTGGCAAGGCAAGCGGCGCGTCGCTGTCCCATGAGCTCCTGAGTAGTCCCGCCCTCTCGCGTGGGCGTGGGTTGGGACGTTAGGCTCACCCAATGACCGAAGAAACCACCCAAGCCGACGTAGCGGATGATGCCGCCGCGGCCTTTGAAGACCTGCGCAGGGCTGTCAGCCTCACGCGTGCTGCGGTCGAGGGCCTGACTGCGGCACGCGAGCGCATCCCTGATTATAGCGAAACGCTCGCCGAGCTGCTCGGGGCATTGAAAGACACTGCTGATCGCATCGGGAGGATCGAGCGCAGTCCGGCAATCAGCTTGTCGCCCGCTGCTATGACCGCCGAGATCGTGAAGGCCAGCGAACTCGCGCGCGAGGCGGATCGGGCACAGCTACGCGAGGTCCGCGATGCGATGCTTGCGGCAATTGGCCGGATCGACGCGCTGGTCGATCACGGCCGAGCTGCGCACCATCAGCGGCGCATGCTTATCTCCACCGGACTCTGCGCCGCGGCCGGCGCGATGCTTCTCATGGCCGTTCTGCCGGGCACGATCGCGAGATCGCTCCCGCTAAGTTGGCATGTGCCGGAGTGGATGGCAGCCCGGACGATCGGACTCGATCAGCGTGAGGCGGGCAAACGGATGATTGCCACCGCGCGCCGTGAGCCCATCCCGACGGCGGAGACGCCGTGATGTGCGGACTGCACACTTCGAATGCCCTTCCGCTCGCCCGCGGGATCGCTATATTCGTCGATAGGTTGGAGCAGTTATGACCAAGCTTGTCGTCGCAAAGCTCAAAGGCTCGAAGAAGGGGAAGGGGGCGCATGGCGCCGTCACCGAGAAGCGGGTGCGCAGTAGCACCGGCCAGTTCCTGACTGTTCGGACGATCGAGGGCCAGAGCAAAACCTTCGCGCACGACCTGACCTATGTCTTCACCAAGAATGTCGCCAAGGCCCGCCGCGAGAACAAAGCCGTGGCTGGCGTAACCGACCGTGCGCCCTCAAAGGCCTGACCAGCCCGTTTTCCTGATCGTCGCTGGCCCCAACGGATCGGGCAAGAGCAGCGTCTATCGCGATGCTGACCTTGAATGGGGCGGCCGCTCCGTATGGATCGTCAACCCGGATCTGCTATCCGCCCGGATCAGTGAGGTCGAGGCGGTGCCGTTCGATGAGGCCAACCTCATTGCCGTCGAGCGTATCGAATCCTGGCTCGACGCCTCAATCGATGTCCACAAGACCATCGGCGTCGAGACGGTGCTGTCGACCGACAAATACCGGCGGCTGGTCTCGCGGGCCAAGGCGTTGGGCTTCGCTGTCTGGTTGATTTATGTCGTGCTCGACAGTCCCGAGCGCTCGATCGAGCGCATCAAGCTGCGCGTCGTTAAGGGCGGGCACAATGTGCCCGATGACAAGGTGCGCAAGCGCTATCGCGGCTCGCTCGCCCAATTTCCTTGGTTTCTTGAGCAGGCGGACGAAGCCTGGATCTACGACAACAGTGGCGCGACTCCGAAGCAGATCGGCGAGAAGCATGATGGTGTGGTCACGCTGGATGAGAATGCGCTCGAAGTGGTAACCAATGCAGTCCGATCGATTGCGAGCGATTAAGGATTCGCATTCCGGCATTGGCGGTCTTTGCCTACTTCGGTTTCGTGCCCTATTTGCGGACGTTCCCACTTGCCCTGGCTTCTCTCGAACCGGACGTTTGTTCAGGCGACAGCGGTGATATCCGCGGTCGGATGGAAGCGGGTCACCGACGACAGCAATGTGTGCGTGCGGCTCGTTCAGTTTGTGTCGCCCTTTTGATTTTTATACGCTTCTTTCCAAAATGGCCCAAACCATTGCTGTGTTTTGGCGGTCGATACGGCATAGCAACGATGTGCTTTCAGACCGTGAGAAGGCGCAACGTGATTGGGCGCCGGTGAAAGAGGTTTGAACGTTACAATGTGGCGCGATAACGAGAGCGACAGCGATTTCCTGAATTTCACTGAACTGGCCGAACAGATCGCGACGCTGGCGACGAGCCCGCAACTTCTGCCCGTGTCCATTGGCGTGTTCGGTACGTGGGGCACAGGTAAGTCCACGGTGCTCAAGCTCGCCGAGAGCAAGCTCAATCACAGCGACCCCAAACCGATTATTATCAAGTTCGACGCCTGGCTTTACCAAGGATACGACGACGCCAAGGCCGCACTGATGGAGGTGGTGGCCAGCCGCCTACTCGACGAAGCTAAGAGCAACGAAGGCTTGTGGGAAAAGGCTAAGAATTTCGCCTCGCGCATCAATTACTTTCGTGCCCTCGGAATGGCTGCGGATGTGGGTGTGGGCATGGCGCTCGGCGTACCGCCTGGCCTCCTCACCCGCGCGGGGAGCGCGCTCGGATCGCTGTTGTCTGGGGATTTCGGCGAGGCCTTGAAGGGCGCCAAGGAGGAGGGAAAGGAAGTTCGCGAGGGGTGGGCCAAGCTCGTCCAACCGGAGGAAGAGAGGACGCCACCAAAAGAGATCGCGGCGTTCCGTCAGGAATTTGGTGATATCCTGAAGGGTTTGGGTCGCCCGCTGATCCTCTTCATCGATAATCTCGACCGATGCCTGCCGGATGTCGCGATCGGTACACTAGAGGCTATTCGGCTGTTCCTGTTCATCGAGGGGACCGCATTTATTGTCGCCGCCGACGAAGACATGATCCGGCATTCGGTCGCCAGGCACTTCAACGATCCCAACGCGCGGCACGTCCACGACTATCTCGATAAGGTCATTCAAGTCCCCCTGCGCGTGCCTCAGGTGGGTGCCGAAGATGTGCGCGCCTACATGTATTCGCTGTTCGTCGCGCTTCATGCCCCGGATGAACTTGGCAAGGTGCAAGAGCATCTGCTGACTGCTTTGCAGGAGAGCTGGCAGGGTAAGACCTTTAAGCGCGACGAGATTTTCGCGCTGGCAGGATCGCCGCCCGAACTTTTCGAAGCCCTGTCCATGTCAGACCGGCTGGCGCCGATCCTGGCGGCCGCGCCGACGATCAACGGCAATCCGCGCATTGTGAAGCGTCTCCTGAATGCAATCACGCTTCGCCGCACTTTAGCGGCGTCGCGTAAGATGAACGTCGATCTGGCGACGCTGGCAAAGCTTGCCGTCTTCGAACGCAGCACCGACGGTGATGCTGCGCAGAGGCTTTATCGGCTCGTCATGGAGGAGGACGGCTCCGAGGCTCACCTTCTGCCGGAGGCGAAGCTCAAGGGCGCGCGCCCCGAACTTCCTCAGGAATGGAAAAAGTATAGCTCGTTCGTCGAGCAATGGCGGGACATGGAGCCGCACTTTGACAACGCCGTCGCCCTGCGTCCGGCCCTATTTCTCAGTCGTGATGTAATGGCGCCTGCGGCTGCGCGTCCGGGTCTGAGCGAACAAGCGCGAACGGCAGTTGAGGCGCTGCTTAAAGTCACGAGTGTCAATTCACCGGAGGCGAGCAAACTCGTAAAAGGGTTAAACATCACTGACCAGAAGGCGGTAATGGACGCATTGGTTAAGCATTTGCGCGAGGAAGATTGGTCAACAAAGCCTTCTGGTGTTCACGGTGCGATCATACTCGCCAAGGAATCCGCTGAGGCCGCGTCAGAATTCAAGGCCTTTATCGCGAGCCTGCAAACGCAGACTATGGCTAAGGGTACCAAAGTAATACTCGAACAGACGGGCTTTCTACTGAAGGGGGGATAATGGGGACATCGCAGTCAAAACCCTCGGCTAAAGGCGGATCGCCTTTGATCCCGTCTTGGGCCGATCAGGATCCGCCGCCGCCGGGTTCGGCGGCACCGCCGCCGCCGAAAAACAATGAGGTGCTCGAACCGCGCCGTAGCTCGGGCGTCAGACGGTCATTGAAGCGCTTTTATGAGACGGGCGACCGGCGTTACGCGAAGCGGGCGCTAGGGCATTTCTCGCGTGGGGCGATGGGCAGTGGCTCAGCCGCTGGCGCTCGCATGGCCCGTGCAGCGCGCACGGGCGGCGCTGCGATCTCAGCTCTTTCAAGTGCTATTTCAGGCGAGGGCGTCTCGGCTGACGGCTTCGACCTCGGAGCGCTAGCGGGCCAACCAATTGGCGATGCCATCGGTGCAATCGTCGACAGATTTTGCCCACCCGGGATCCTAGATGAAGATGCGATCCGGGCCGCGATCAGCGAAGCGCTTGCTGAGGCTTTCGCCGGGCTCGACCAGTTCGACCCGGCGGCTCTCGACAACCATGCGATACTGGTAGCGACACGCTGTTTCGTCACCGAAATGGTCTTTTTGGCCGTCACAAGCGAGCAAGGGGCTGCAGCCTCGACAGTGCCGCCGCAGCAAGCCATCCAGCGCGAAAACGAGTTGCGGGATGTCATTCGGGAAATCACCGACCTCCAGGCGACGCCAGTTTTGGCGCAGGCTGGCGGCGCCCTGACCGACGCTCAAATGGAAACCCTCATTAAATCGCTGGCAACAACTGTGATGCAGGAGGCCGCCACATGGTAGCTGTGCTCGCGACGCCGGATGTCGCCGCGGCCGCCGCGTTTCACAGCAGCGATCGTATCGGGGTAGCCCTTTACGCCACCGGCACTGACGCACTCCCAGGGCTTGGTGCTCATCTCGCTAATCAAGTGCGAAAGGGGCTTCCGGCGCCGCCGTCGCAGGCCGCATGGGATTTCCTTTCGATCGCGCTGGCGGCCTTCGCCGCAGATCGCTTCGTGCTGCGTTCAACCTCGGAAAACGGGTGGGTCAGGGTCATCTCGCTAGAGGTGGCCGTCGGTGATCCTGCTCCTTGGAAACCGCAAGAAGCACGTTTTGCTGCCGCCCTGCGTTTCCTGACGGGTGACATTTGGCACCTGAAGTTTTCGCCGGGCGGCGATATCGCGCCCAACTTCCAACCCAAGCTTACCGACCGTGATACAGTCTGTTTGTTTTCCGGCGGGTTGGATAGCCTGTTAGGTGCGTTGAAGCTGCTGGAGGACGGTAAGCGACCGCTTCTCATCAGCCAGGTATCACCCAAGGAAGGCGCGCCTCAGCGCTATCTTGCGCAGATGATCGGTCTCGAAGATTACCGCTTCGAGGGGAAGGTCGTTGAGAAATGGCGTGAGCCCTACGAGGGATCGACACGTGCCCGCTCGATCGTCTTTTTTGCATATGGAGCACTCGCGGCGTCGGCATTGAAAGTAGGTGAGGTGATCGTGCCAGAAAACGCGCTGATCGCGATCAATCCTCCGCTCACGAGCCGTCGCCTCGGTTCGCTAAGCACTCGCACTACGCATCCGTACTTCCTTACGGAACTGGAAACGGTGCTAGCGGGCGTCGGAATTAATATGCGGCTGACGAATATATTCGAGGGACTGAGCAAGGGCGAAATGCTCGCAGCGTCGAAGCATCCGAAGAAGGCGATGCTTGCCAGCGCGTCTTACTCATGCGGCAAAGGGAAGCGAAAGAACGGCCAGTGCGGGCGTTGCGTGCCCTGCCTGATCCGACGCGCCTCCTTCCATGCGGCAGGTGTGACGGACGGCACTAAGCCATACTTTGGTGAGATCGAATTGAGTAAGGAGCACGACGACGTCGTTGCGGCTCGACTTGGGGTTGCCAGAAAATCGCAGATGGCGAAGGCGGAATTCGAGCGTTGGATCGCCTCATCGGGGCCGCTACCAAATGATCCCGAACGCCGTGAGTCGATCCTTCGCGCCGTCGCTCAGGGGATCGACGAAGTTGGTGCGTTTCTAGCCGGGGTCAAATGGCAGTAATCGATCTTCACTGCCATTTAGACCTTTATGACGATCCTATAGCCGTCGCCCAAGAGGCGGCGAAACGGCGGGTCTATGTCCTGTCGGTCACGACGACGCCATCGGCTTTTGCCGGAACGGCCCGGCTTGCGCCTCCAGGGAGCCGGATCCGAACGGCACTGGGCCTGCATCCGGAACTCGCCGTCGCGCGCGAGCGGGAGCTTCCCCAGTTCGAAGGACATCTTCCACGCACCGCATACGTGGGTGAGGTCGGGCTGGACGGCTCAAAGCCTCATCGCTCGACCCTGGATCGCCAGGCGGGCATATTCATGGATATTCTGATGCTCAGCGCGCGCGCGGGCGGGCGGGTCCTCTCAATTCACAGTCGGGACGCGCGAAAGCTGCTGCTCGACCTGTTGGAAGTCGAGCCGATGGCAGGCACCCCGATCCTTCATTGGTTCACTGGCACGGAATCCGAAATCCAACGTGCTGCCGAAATGGGCTGCTGGTTTTCTGTCGGCCCAGCGATGCTGGCGTCGGCCAAGGGGCGCGCTGTGGCGGCAGCTATGCCGAAGCATAGAATCCTACCTGAGACAGACGGCCCTTTCGGCACGGATCGCGGTCGGGCTCTTCTCCCATGGGACGCGGCGTTGGTGAACCCCACATTGAGCGACATTTGGCGCGAGGAAGAGCGCGCCGTCGAACGGCAGCTTCTCACAAATTTGAGAACGCTGACTGATGTGGCCAATAAATACCTGCCCTTGGGCTCGTGACAGATTAGACAATTTGACTCTGCCGCGTGTTGGCCGTGATCATTTTTCACCATTGCGTTGGAGGCGTCTCGAGCAACTGCCAAAGACCATCCCTGGTGCGCCATCGAATTGCTTCCGATTCGAAGCGTCAAAAAAACTTCATGAACGTGATGTGGCGCGGATACACCGGCAATCCGGACATGCGCGAACGGTGGGCCGGGGGCGTTATCACCCTTGGCGACCGCGCGCGATTTCGGTACATTGATGATGCTCGGGACAGGAGCAGGCCGCCCGCATGGCGAAGCCCTCACCGGCACTGTCATGATCTTCTGCACCATGCCACTTCACGGCCATGGGAGCGTTAGCGGGCGACGTTTCGTGCATGGCCGCTGGAGATGGTCATGACTAAGCAATTTGCCACACTTGAGGGCCTGAAGCGCGCGGCGGTGAAGCTGAAGCGGGAAGCCCGGATCAGCCATAACGCCGCACTGGAACGGATTGCCCGCGACGCGGGCTTCACCGACTATCACGATGCCGTGCAGGCTTATGCGGCCTCTGCTGCTATCGGTGATGTTAGGGAGGAATCCGGGCGCGGCCTTCTCCCGATCGAGTTTATAGAGATGTCGCCCGAACTGGCGGCAATGCTTAAGCATCAGCGCGATCTCGACATAGCGGAAGCCGGCCCGCAGGCGGATGAGCCGAGCGAACTCTATCGCGGCGTGACGATCGAGAGCCGCTGGTCGATCATGCACGAACTGGCGACGATGCGCCGGATGGTCGATGTCATGCCCGATCTGGTGCGGGCAAGGATCGCCTCGATCTGGTGCGATTCCAATTGCCAGGCTTGGTACGGCGTCGAGGTCATGCCACGGCGCTGGTATGACGGTATCGGCGAGGATGTGCGCTATGCCGTCCTCCAAGCGACCCACGGCTTCAACGCGTTGCGGGTCTCAGGGGACCGGCACGAAGTCAATTACGACCCGGAATGGCAGGGCGATGACTATGACTATGTGGCGGAAAGCAATCCCTGACCAGCAACCTTCGTTGCCAACCATCACAACCACCATCAGCCGACGATCATTAGGCTGGCCAATGCGACCGGATCAGAGCGAGGTCTTACTGACAGCCTGAAACGCCTCCGATAGCTATTCAATCGATAAGGGGTAGATGGAATGGAGATCGCCAGCCTCACGATCGAGAAGTTTAGGGGCGTGCGGGACGGCATGGTCCGTTTCTCGCCGCACACAGTACTGGTCGGCGCGAACAATTGCGGCAAGACCACCGTAATCGAGGCGCTGGCGCTGTTGTTCGGCCGCGACCGGATGATCCGCCAGCTGACCGAGCACGATTTCCACGGCAGCGACCCGCAGCCAGCAGATCGCATCCGACTGACTGCAACGGTCATCGGGTTTCATGACGACGATCCGGCCCAGCATCCGGACTGGTTCCGCGACGACAGGGGTATTGTCAAATGGTGGAACCCGACAACCGGCACCGTCCATCCCGCGCGTGCCGATCCGGCATGGAAGCTTGCCTGCCAGATCGCCTTCTCGGCGCGCTTCCACCGGCCCTCGCTTGAAGTGGAGACGATGCGTTATTTCCACGACGACGACAGTGTCGGCGATGTGTTCGACGACGAGACGGCGACTCCGCTTCCTGCCCGTCTGATCCGCGAACTCGGCTTCTTCTTCGTGCCTGCGGCGCGAACTTGGGACCGGACCGTGTCGTTCGGCTCTGAGCTGTTCCGCCGCGTTGTCGCGGCCGGCCACGGACAGCCCTCGGAATCCGTGCTTGCGGAGCGCGACCGTTTGCGTGCGCCGGAAGCAAGGCTCGAGCAGGACGAACGGCTCTCGCCGATCGTCGACCGCCTCAATCAGGAGCTGCGCGGCTTTTTCCGGACGAACCCGACATTGCATTTGCGGGTGACGGCCACCGATTCCAATGGGCTGCTCGAATCCGTTGTATCGCACTACGCACATTATGGGGCAGACGTACCGCTCCCGGCGAAGCGGCATGGGAGCGGACTATTGTCACTGCAGCATCTGTTGCTGCTGCTGCAGTTCGGGCGACTGCGGGTCGAAGCTGACGAGAATTTCTGGATGGCGCTGGAAGAACCAGAACTGCATGTTCCACCGGCTTTGCAGCGGCGGCTGGTGCATCGCATCCAGTCACTGTCACGCCAGACTCTGGTCTCGACCCATTCGCCGATGGTTGCTGCGCTGGCGGACCCCAGCGGCGTCGCGGTCCTGCGTAACGAAGGCGGCGTCCTGACTTCGGTACCGCTGCTACAATCGACCTTGCCGGCGGACACGCCCAACAGCATCCGCAAGCTGTTCCAGGTCAACCGCGTCGAGACGATCGCCGCGGTCATGCACGACTTCGTGCTGATTCCCGAGGGACGGACGGACTATGAATGGCTCGGTCTGCTCGTCCGGGCCGTCGATCTCCATCAGAGCTGGGCCGCGGTCGATGAATGCCGGTTCGACGCCTTTGTCGGCGTCATTCCGACCCATGACGGGTCTGTGGTGCGAACAGTGGCGGCGATGTCCCCGCTTCACCCGCGCGTGGTCGCACTGGTCGATGGCGATCCGGAGGGCGTGGGCTATGCCGATGCGCTCGCCGCCGCCGGGGCGCCCAATTCGGGGATCATCCTGCGTTGGGCCGACGGCCAGATGCTCGAGGATGTGATCGGCTGGATCATCGATGCCGACGCAGCCGCTTGCCTGCCGACCATCCCCATCGACAACCCTCCCGCGAATGTCGCCGATCTTGTCGCGCGCCTCAAGGACGAGGTGCGGGCAACAGGCGGGCTCAAGAAGGATAGTTCGAGCTACGAAGCGATTGCGGGGGCGGTCGGCGCAAATGAGGCATGTTGCGCGCGATCGCGATCGCTCCTGAATGCCATCACCGAAGTCGCTCAGGGCATCGACAATCCGCTGTTCGTGGCGGACCCGGACCAATCGGCGATTAAGGTCTTCAACCCGTGACCATCCAGGCAGTCGAAGGCGGTGCGGGGTGTGGGAAGACCTACCGGCTGATGGAGATGCTGGTGGAACGGCTCGAAACCCATCCGCTCAGCGCCGGGCAGCGTGTTCTTGCGCTCACCTTCATGCACGGATCGCGGCGGCGCCTGTCCGAGCGGCTGCGCTCGGTCGCCAATCTGCACGGTCGCGTGGAATGCTGCACGATCGACGCCTTTGCCTGGCGCATCTATCGCCGGTGGAGAGGGTTGGCAGGCTTGCTCGCCGTCGCTCCCGCGACCGAGGGCGAGTTCGACCGTGTCTGCGAGGCAGCCGGATTGCTGCTTGAGCAGCCACAGGTTTGTGCCTGGGTCGCGGCGAGCTTCCCGATCGTGCTCGTCGATGAAGGTCAGGACCTGAAGCCCGAGCGCCTGCGCATGCTCAAGGCGCTGGCGGACTCCGTCCACGCGCTGATCGCCGCCGACGAGTTCCAGTGTCTCGATCAGACGCTTCGACCCAACCCGCTGGTCGCCTGGCTGCAACAGGACGCCGAGCCGGAGACATTGGTGCAGGTGCGCCGCACGAATGCGCCGGGCTTGCTGGCGGCAGCGGCCGCCATCCGCGCGGGCAATGCGCCAATGAACGGTGCAGGGTTCAAGCTGCTGCCACCGGGCGCCAGTGTGCCGCTGGCTACGACCTTGCTCGCGAATGCCATCGCCTGGCGGCAGGGCGGCGATGTCGCGGTGATCACACCAGCGCTGCAAGGCGGGTTTGCGACGTCGGTTGTGGCCCGTCTCGCCGAGGGGCCGTGCGGCAAACAACAGAACGGACCCTATACCGTTCAGTGGGAGGGCAATGATCGAGACGAGGCACAAGCGATCATCGCCGGTCTCGAGCTTGCGGCCGATGCGCCGGCTGCTGCAACCTGCGCAGCGCTACGGGCGATGCCGCGGACTGGGCCGATGCGTGCGACACTGTCGTGGGTCGAAAATCAGGTTCACGCCTGCGGACGGGGCAATTTCACGCGCGCCGAGATCGAGGCCGTTATCGCGCGACAGGTCTCGCTTCGGCGGCAGCATGGCAGCGACGCGTCGCATCAACTGAGGGCGATGACGGTGCAGCAGGCAAAGAACAGGGAGTTTGAAGGCGTGGTGGTCATCTGGCCCTTTCAGGTGGGCGGCGATGCCGAGCACAGGCGTCGCCTGCTCTACAATGCGATCACCCGGGCGAAGCGATGGTGCCATGTCATTGTTCAGAGCCAGAATATTCTCGCTGCCGCGCCGTTCGCCTGAATTCTCGACCCAGTATACCGGCCCTGGTGACGCGGGAGGCGCCCTAATCTCTCGCGTAAATGAACGGCGGGTTTCGACCGCCAAGCGAAGCGCCGCGAACGTCGGGTATGGGGGCGACTCCTGATGGTTTCATCGGTTCAGCCGAGCGCCAGCTTTCTGAATTTCTGTGCCTGAAACCGGATAGGCAGAAGACAACCGAATACCTGTGGTGACGGAGTGGCGCTAAGCCCCAGCATTGCGAACCGCTCAGCTTTCCAGCAGCTCAATATCCTGTCGCTTCGCACCGTCCTTGAGTATGCTCAAACCTTCGACTATCTTCAAAGAAGTCGAACCGAACCGACGCAAATGGCCGGTTTCTCGAGAGAAAAATGGCAGGCGTGGTACGTTCCGTGGCACGTCGGCAGGGTAGGGGCCTTCGGCCACGCGCTAGTTCAATGACTTAGCGCCTGAGTTCGAATTCCACCCTCGGGATAACAATGGTTGCGTGGTGGGTCCGCCGGGACTCGAACCCGGGACCTCTCGATTACTTACCACTTCGACTTTCGCCGCCGTCCGAAGACGTTTGTGGTCTGGACCTTCCCTTGGCCATATCTCCGAAGAGACGTAGGCCGGTGCCATCAGGCCTCTACACCTTCCCGGCGGACCGGGCTTGGCTCGGGATTGGCACGACCGTTACCGGTCACAGCGTTCCCCGACTTTGACACCTGTTTCCATAGCCGGTTTCCCGGCCAGGCTCCCATGTTAAAAGTCGCTTGCTCTACCGACTGAGCTACGGACCCACACGCGAGGTCGCCCTACATACTGGCGTACGCGGGCGCAACCAAAAGAGGCGCTGGTGTGCAATGGTTGTGCAATGGAATTTTGGCGTCTGAAAAAATTGGCGCAAAACGGCCGAAAAAAGCCGCTTGCCTGTCGATTAAAAGTCGCTTGCTCTACCAACTGAGCTACGGACCCGACCGGCGACCGCTCCTATGGACGGGGCGGGGCCGGGTCAACCGTGCGAGATGCTGCCGGACCGTTCCAAGATGCGAAATCTTCCATTCAGGCGCGATTTGACTGAGCGGGTCGAGCGCGAACCGCCGTTCGGTCAGCCGAGGATGGGGAATGGACAGGCTCGCGCTTAACCAGCATCCGCCCGACCATAGCAAGATATCGAGATCCAGCACGCGCGCGCCCCATCTTTGCCCGCGCCGCCGCCCGAAGCGTTGCTCGATCGCCTTCAAATGGCGGAGCAGTTCGGGTGGCGACAGCTCCGTCTCGATCACCGCCGCGGCGTTGGCGAACGTCCTGAGCGACGGGCCGATCGGTGCGGTCTCGATTATGCACGACGCCGCTACCGGCTGCAGCTCGCTGAGAACCGCCTCCAATATCCGCACGGGCGTGCCATATCGGCCATGTGGCTGGTTCGAGCCGAGGCCGATCGCATAAAGGTGGCTCACCCGGCCCGCGCGGCCTCGATATAGAGATCGCGCAGGCGCCGCGCGATCGGTCCGGGCTTGCCGTCGCCGACCGCCGTTCCGTCGATCTTCGTCACCGGCAGCACGAAGTTGGACGCGCTGGTAAGGATCGCCTCGCGCGCCGCGTGCGCCTCGGCGACACTGAACAACCGCTCCTCGACTTTCACCCCATCCCGTTCGGCGATCGCCAGGACGGCCTTACGCGTGCAGCCGGGCAGGATATCGCGGCTGTTGGGGCGCGTTACCAACGTGCCGTCCTGTGTGACGATCAACGCAGACGAGGAAGCACCTTCGGTGACGAAGCCCGCACCATCGACCAGCCATGCCTCCTGCGCACCCGCGGCTGCCGCCTCACGCTTGGCCAGAACTTGGCCCAGCAGCATGACGCTCTTGATGTCGCGTCGCGCCCAGCGCGGATCGGGGATGGTTTTGACCGCGATGCCGGTCTTGAGCACCGGCCGATCAATCACATCATGCGCCTGTGTGAACATGAAGAGTGTGGGCTCGGTCGAGGCCGCGAGGAAGTCGCGCTCCGCTGGGCCTCCGGTCAGTTGGAAATAGACGCCACCCTCGCGCACCCCGTTGCGCGCGACCAGCTCGCGCTGGATCACCTCGATCTCGGCGGTCGAAATCGGCAGCCTCAGGTCCAGCCCCGCCGCCGACCGCTCGAACCGCGCCAGATGCGCTGCGCTGTCGACCAATTTGCCGTCGAGGATGGCCGTGAACTCGTAGATGCCGTCCGCGAACAGGAAGCCGCGATCCTGTGCGGAAACCTTGGCCTCGGCAAGCGGCACATACTCCCCGTTGAGCCAGGCAATCCGTTCCATCAGATGTCCTGCACTAGCCGGCCGTAAAGCTCGGGGCGGCGGTCTCGAAAGAAGCCGAAAGCAGCGCGGTGGCGCTTGACCCGGTCGAGGTCGAGGGTGGCGGTGATCACGCCTTCCTCTTCGCGGTCGAGTTCGGCCAATATATCGCCACGCTCGTCGGTGATGAAGCTCGTGCCATAGAAAGTCTGGCCATGCTCGGTCCCGACGCGATTGGCGGCAACCACGGGCACCACGTTGGAGACTGCGTGACCGACCATGGCGCGCCGCCACAGCCGCGCGGTATCGAGGCCCTCGTCATGCGGTTCGCTGCCGATTGCGGTCGGATAAAACAGGACTTCCGCACCCATCAGCATCATTGCGCGCGCGGTTTCCGGATACCATTGGTCCCAGCAGACGCCGACGCCCAGCTTGGCGGGACCATCCCACACCTGGAAGCCGGTATTGCCGGGTCGGAAATAGAATTTCTCCTCATAACCCGGTCCGTCCGGAATATGGCTTTTGCGATACACGCCCTGGATCTTGCCGTCGGGGCCGATCATCGCGAGCGAGTTATAATGATGTGGTCCGTCCGCCTCGAAGAAACTCGTCGGGATCGAGACCTTCAGTTCGCCCGCAAGTGCCTGCATCGCCTGCACCGCCTTATGCTCGGCGGTCGGCTTGGCATTGGCGAACAGGCCTTCATCCTCGACGCGGCAGAAATAGGGACCTTCGAACAATTCGGGCGGCAGGATCACCTGCGCTCCCTTCGCTGCGGCTTCGCGCACGCGCGCCGCCACTTTGGCGATATTCGCGTCGATTTCATCGCCGAAGGCGAGCTGGATCGCGGCGACTGTAATTTCGGTCATGCGCTCGGCACCTGTTGACTGATGCAGTGGAAGCTGCCCCCACCGGTCAGGATATGGTCGGCGCGGAGCCCGATCGCAACGCGCCCCGGAAAGAGCGCGCCGATCGCGGCCACGGCCACCGCATCGTTAGGCGCGCCATATTGCGGCACGACGACCGCGGCGTTGCCGATATAGAAGTTCATGTACGAGGCGGGGATTGCCTCCCCGTCGACCTCGACGAGACCTGGGGAGGGGAGTGGCACGACCTCGACCCCGAAGGCATGCGCGCGGGCCGCGGCGTCCCGATAGACCTCTGCATTGGGATCGTCCTCGCCTTCGGGCTCGGGCAGGGCCAGCCGCCCGGGCGCCACGAAGCGGGCGAGATTATCGACATGACCATCCGTATGATCGTTGGCGAGACCGTCGCCCAGCCACAGCACGCGCTCGATACCAAGCCCAGCCTTCAGCCCGCGTTCCATATCCTCGCGCAGCAAGCCGGGATTGCGGTTGGGGTTGAGCATGCATTGCTCGGTCGTGACCGCGAGGCCGGTGCCGTCGACGTCGATCGCGCCGCCTTCCAGGACCCAGTCGTGGGTATCGATGGGAAAACCCGCGGCCTCGGCCAGCCGCCTGCCCACACCCTCGTCGCCCGGCAGGTGATATTTTCCGCCCCACCAATTGAAGCCGAAGCGCGCTGCACGTCGGCCTTTCGGCGAGGTGGTTATGATCGCGCCCGTATCGCGCAGCCAGATATCGCCGAAGGGCTGGACCTGCACCTCGGCCGCGTCTCCCGCCAAACGACGTGCCTCCATAGCGGATGTTTCGTCCGCCGTGACGAGAACAACGCGTTCGCCGCGTTCGGCGGCATGCACAGCACGCGCGAACGCCACCACTTCCTTCCGTGCGGGGCCGAGATCGTCTTCCCACAGCTCAGGATGGCTGGGAAAGCCGATCCAGACCGCGTCGTGTGGCATCCATTCGGCGGGTTGGCGCATGGCCGCTACATTCCTTTCAAACGCCCGCCGCGCATGGCAGTTCGCCAGAACGGTAGCAATGGCACTTGCAAGGTTGATTCAGTTCGGGAAACCTCCCCATCAACGGAGGGGTTCAATGATCAGACGGGTTCTTAGTCATGGCGTCGCCATGGCCGTTTTAGCGATCGCCTGCGAAGCGAGCGCCGGAGCTGCGGATGTGCCGACTGCACAAGCGAAACCTGACGTTGCCAAGCTGGCACAGATGTTCGGCACGCTGGAGCGGGTCTCGGACATAAGCCTGTCGCCAGACGGCAAACATGCCGTGGTCGTCGCGCCTGGGCCGGGCGTCGAGACCTATGCAATCGTGATCGATACCGATACCCGTGCCGCACATCTTGCCGGGCGTCAGGACGGCAAGCCGATGCACCTCAAGACGTGTGGATGGGCGTCGAACACGCGAATTGTGTGTCATCAACATGGCGTCGCTTTCGATAACGATCCGCCGATTCCCTATACCCGTACCGTCGCGTTCGATTCCGACGGAAAGAATGCGCTCTACATCGGCGTTCGAACCAGTGTGAGCTCGGAACGGCTCAGCCAATATGACGGTCGGGTGATCGATTGGCTGGGGGGCGACGGCAACATCCTCATGACCAGAGATCATGTTCCGGAATATGACCGCGGCACCTATTCGGGCCGCGCTCCCGACGGGCTCGGTGTGGATCGCGTCGATACACTCACAGGAAAAGGCGACACTGTCGAAAAGCCGGATGCGAACGTGAACGGCTATTTTTCGGACGGACAGGGGAATGTCCGCCTCAAGGCAGTGAATTCGGCCGACGACCGGGGAATCCTGAATGGCGGCACGACCTATTATTACCGCCCAGCCGGGGAGAATCGCTGGAAGATCTTTTCGAAGACCGGTGAAGGAGACGCCTTCACTCCTATCGCTGTCGATGGAGGCCGAGACCTTGCTTATGCAACGAAGCGGCTCAACGGTCGGGATGCGATCTACAGCGTATCGCTCGACGGCAATTTCAAATCGGAGCTCGTCGCGAGCAGCACGCAGGTCGATGTCGACGATATCATCACGATCGGGCGGCACGGCCGCGTGATCGGCGCGAGCTATGCGACCGACCGACTACAGACCGATTATTTCGATCCCGAATATAAAAAATTGGCGGCAATGCTCGGTAAGGCGATTCCAAGCACCCCGCTGATCCATTTCTTAAGCGCGAGCGCCGACGAGCAGCGGCTGATCGTCTTTGCGGGGAGCGACACCGATCCGGGCCATTATTATGTCTATGACAAGACTACCCATCACCTAAACGAATTGGTGGAGATACGTCCCGAACTCGCCGATCTGCCCATGGCGCCGATGAAGAGCGTCAGCTTCACGGCGAAAGACGGAACGACCATTCCGGCCTATCTGACGCTGCCGGCTTCGGGGGAGAGCAGGAATCTGCCCGTTATCGTGATGCCGCACGGCGGACCGGATTATCGCGACGAATGGGGTTTCGACTGGCTGGTGCAGTTCTTCGCCCAGCGCGGCTTCGCCGTGCTCCAACCGGAATATCGCGGGTCTGGCGGCTATGGTGAGAACTTCGCGGGCAAGAATGCTTTTCAGAACTGGCAGCTCGCAATGAGCGATATTTGCGACGCTGGCCACTGGCTAGTGAAAGAAGGCCTTGCTGATCCGGCAAAACTCGCGATCGTGGGCTGGTCCTATGGAGGCTATGCTGCGCTGCAGGCCAATGTGGTGGACTCGTCGCTTTTCAAGGCGATCATCGCAATAGCACCCGTCACTGACCTCGGCATGCTCAAGAGCGAATCCCAAGGCTATACGAACAGCCAGCTTGTTGCGAAGCAGATCGGCTCCGGTGACATCGTCACCCAGGGCTCGCCCGCGCGCCATGCCGATCGCATCCAGGCACCTGTGCTGATCTTCCATGGCGATCACGATACGAATGTAGGCGTGGCTGAATCCAGGGCCATGGACGCCGCGCTACGGCGTGCCGGCAAGCAGAGCACGCTGGTTGTCTTCCCTGGCCTCGACCATCAACTCGAGGATGGCAGCGCCCGCGGCAAAATGCTGGAGCAGGCCGACAGCTTCCTTCGTGCTTCGTTGAAGATGTAGCCGGGAAAGGGGCTGGCGACGTCGCTGTAGGCGTGCTTCCGCGACCCGGAAGATAATTACGTCTGCGACGACCAAGGCGGAGCTCTCGCCCGCCGCCGGAATGCGCTGCCCGTGCGAGAGCTCCGGTAGAGGGCGGTGGCCCGGACGGAATCTGCCGAAAATGGTGGTAACGAGGCTTGCTACCGATTGGGAAAATTGGGACAGCCTGCCGAAGTGGTTTGGGGGAGGATGATATTGTTTCCGTTATATAAACTCGCGCGATCGGCGCTTGCTTCTACCTTGCTGGTCGGAGTGGCCGGAGCTGCCATAGCCGCCGAACCGGGAGTAATGCCGCTCGATAAGGCGGCGGCGATGTTCGGCGCGCGGCCTACCGTGGCCCAGATGAGCCTCTCTCCGGACGGCACGCGCATCGCCTATGTCGGCGCGCAGGCTGGGCAGGTTTCGGTGCTGATGGTCGGCAATCTTGCCACCGGCGATCTCAAGCCGATCACATTCACGGAGAACAATCCGGTCGATCTCAAATTCTGCAAATGGGTTGGAAATGAGCGGATCGCGTGCCTGAGCTACGGTCTCGATATCCTGTACACGAAGCGCGTCGCCTTCACCCGCCTGTTCGCGATCGATGCCGATGGCAAGAATCTGAAGGCGCTCGGCGTGCCTGTGCCGCAGAACGCGTTGCGCGGAAGCCAGTTTGACGGGCGTATCATCGACTATCTCGATCGCAACGGCCAGGCGCTGATCGCACGCGACCACGTGCCATCCCAGACCACCGGTACCATGGTCGCCAAAAGCGACGATGGAATCGGGGTCGATCTGGTCGATATGCGCACCGGCGTGGGCAAGGCCATCATCCGGCCACGAGCCAATGCCGACGATTTTCTGTCCGATGGCAAGGGCAATGTCCGCATCATGGGGATCGACCAGGTCGACTCGAGTGGTGTCGACCTCACCGGGCGGGAAACCTATCTCTATCGCGCGCGCAATGATGGACCCTGGCAACCCTTCTCGGTGGCGGACCAGGGCGGGCTCGGCACCAGGCCGATCGCGGTCGATGGCGACAGCAACGCGGCATATGTGCTCCGACAGAAAGATGGTCGGCAGGCCATGTATCGCGTCGCACTTGACGGGTCGATGAAGGAAGAACTCGTCCTCGAAAATCCGCGCGTCGACATCGATGATGTGCTCGAGATCAATGGCCGTGTCATTGGTGCGACCTATACAACCGATCGCTCGGTCGCCGTCTATTTCGATGCCGATTTCCGCAAACTTTCCGAGCAGTTGGGCAAAGTGCTCCCTGCGACACCGTTGATCCAATTTGTGGATGCCAGTCGTGATGGCGACACGTTGCTGATCTGGGCGGGCAGCGACACGGACGAGGGGCGGTTCTTCACGTTCCAGAAATCAACCCACGCGTTGCATCCGTTGATGTCGGTGCGCCCGCAAGCCGATGGTCAGGCGTTGGCAAAGGTGCAGTCGGTCACCTACCGGAGTTTCGACGGTACGGAGGTTCCCGCTTACCTGACACTGCCGCCCGGTAGCAGCGGCAAGAATCTGCCCGCGATCGTGATGCCGCACGGCGGGCCCGAGTCGCGTGACGTCTGGGGCTTCGACTGGCTGGCACAATTCTTCGCCAATCGCGGGTACGCGGTGCTCCAGCCCGAATTCCGTGGGTCGACCGGGTTCGGTGCGGACTGGTTCAACAACAACGCCTTCCAGTCCTGGAAAACCGCGATCGGCGATGTCAACGCAGCCGGCAAGTGGTTGATTGGCCAGGGCATCGCCGATCCGTCAAAGCTGGCGATCGTGGGTTGGTCTTATGGTGGCTATGCCGCGCTTCAGTCGAACGTACTCGATCCCGATCTTTATAAGGCCATTGTCGCGGTCGCGCCGGTGACCGACCTGGCGATGCTACGACGCGAGAGGGAGGGCTTCACCAACGAGAATTTGGAGAAGGCACGGATCGGCGGCGGGGCGGCGCTGGATGCGGCGTCGCCGCTTCGCCACGTCGAAGTGTTCAAGGCGCCAGTTCTGCTCCTCCATGGCGACCGCGACATCAATGTCGGATTTACCGAATCCCAGGCAATGAGCGATGCTCTCCATCGCGCCGGCAAGCAAAGCCAGCTCGTGCGTTATACCGGGCTCGATCATCAGCTCAACGACAGCAAAATCCGCGCCGATCTTCTTACGAGAGCGGATGCCTTCCTGCGTAAGTCGATGGGGATGCCCGCCGACTGAAACGAAGAGAGGCGGCCGTTTCCGGCCGCCTCTCCCTTGTTCGTTCGAAAGATCCGAAGCGATCAGCGCGAATAGAATTCGACGACCAGGTTCGGTTCCATCTTCACCGGATAGGGCACCTCATCCAGCGTAGGCACGCGGACATAGCTGACCTTCGAAGCGCCGTCGGCGGCGATGTAATCAGGGATTTCGCGCTCGCTCAGGCCCTGCGCTTCCATGACCAACGCCATCTCCGCGGCCTTCGGCCCGAGAGTCAGCTCGTCGCCCGGCTTCACCAGACGCGAAGCGATGTTGCATTTCACACCGTTGACGCGGATGTGGCCATGGCTGACCAGCTGGCGCGCCGACCAGATGGTCGGGGCGAATTTGGCGCGGTAGACGACCGCGTCCAGCCGGCGCTCGAGCAGGCCGATCAGGTTCTGGCCGGTGTCGCCCTTCATGCGGGCAGCCTCGGTATAGGCCTTCTTGAACTGCTTCTCGGTGACGTCGCCGTAATAGCCCTTGAGCTTCTGCTTCGCCTTCAGCTGGATGCCGAAGTCCGAGACCTTGCCCTTGCGGCGCTGGCCGTGCTGGCCGGGACCATATTCGCGCTTGTTCACCGGGGACTTCGGGCGGCCCCAGATATTCTCGCCCATGCGGCGGTCGAGCTTGTACTTGGCGCTAGAGCGCTTCGACATAAGTCGTTCCTTCAATTGCGTTGTGCGGGGCGGGCCTGAGCCCGCCACGCGGAAACCCGGAACCGCGCTGCTGATTCTCAAGGAGAGGGCAGGGCTACCGCTTCACCGGATGTGCGGAGCCAATTGCGAAGGCGCGCCTGTATAGCATCGGGCGTAAAGGTCAACCTTGGGGAGCTGAAAGACCGGCGCGTTCCCGAGGGAATAGGGCGGGTTTCTGAGTTGAGGTCTAGCCGCCACTATGCGCATTGCGACGCGCATTGTTGAACTGTTCGGCGGCGCGCGCGTTGGCGGCGTCGATCTGAGCCCATTCATCCTTGGTGTGGCAGATGCGGGTAGGCATGATCGAACCGGTCGTCTCCTCGCGGCGGCAGACCTTCTTTTCCTTGACGGGCGTTTCCGCAGCCGGAGCGGGCGTTACCTGTGCGTAGAGAGCGCTGGACGAGGCGCACAGCGCAGCGAGCGTCAGAATTTTACGCATGAATCCAAATGTCCTTAGATCTCACCCCAAACGAACAGCAAACTAACTTGCTGTATTAGGCCGGTAAAGACCCGCAATTGTTATTTCGGTGGGAAAAGCCTTCGCGACCGTTCGTTCTCTAGACAGGATCGGACGGCGGGGGCAATGCGTGCCCCATGACGGACATACCCTCTCCCGAACGATGCAAAACGATGGAGCAGGTTCGTGCCGGGGTGGATCAAGTCGATCGCGAACTGGTCGCCCTGCTTGCCCGCCGGTTCGGCTACATGGATGCAGCGGCGCGCATCAAGCGAGACCGCGGCGCCGTGCGTGACGACGTCCGCAAGGCGCAGGTGATCGACAATGTTCGCGGCTTCGCCCGCGCCGCCGCTATTCCCGAAACGGTGATCGCCGCTGTCTGGGAAGCGCTGGTCGAAGGATCGATTGCCTATGAACTTGACCGCTTCGACGCGTTGCGGACCGAAGCCTCGGCCCGCTGAGGGCCGCGGGGGCGTTCAAGAGCCGATAGCACGCCCCGCAAAGTGCGCACTTCCAGCGCGTTCCAGCCGGGCTTGGTGAGCAGGGTGCGGAGCGTACGCTTGGTCGAAGGCGCGCGATCGGGCGGGAAGAAATAGCCCGCCTGGTCGAGCATGTGTTCAAGTTGGCTTATCATGCCGTCCAGCTCCTGCTGGTTGGCCGGAGGGTCCAGCTCGGTCGCGGGTGGTTGCGCCAGGCTTTCACCCTTGGACCATTCGTATGCGACCAGAATCACCGCTTGCGCCAGGTTCAACGATCCGAATTCCGGATTGATCGGCACGGTCAGGATCGTGCGCGCAACCGCTACGTCGTCCGTCGCCAGGCCCGATCGCTCCGGCCCGAACAGGATCGCGCTGCCGCCTGTCTCGCGATGGATTTCGGCGGCCGCTTCATCGGGACGCACCACCGGTTTGGTTACCCCGCGTTTGCGTACCGTTGTCGCGTAGACGTGCGCACAATCCGCAACGGCATCGGCGACGCTATCGAACAGCCGTGCATTCTCCAGCACGATATCCGCGCCCGAGGCGGCGGGGCCCGCGTCGGGATTGGGCCAGCCGTCGCGCGGCGACACCAGCCGGAGGTCGGTCAGCCCGAAATTGAGCATCGCCCGCGCCGCCTTGCCAATATTCTGTGCGAGTTGCGGGCGGACAAGGACGATCGCGGGCTGAGGGACCGTGGTCACTCCCCCTCCTGCTCCGCCACGCTGCCGGCGAAATCCTCGAAATCCTTGGCTTCGCGGAAGTCCTTATAGACGCTGGCGAAGCGGATATAGGCGACGCTGTCGAGCTGCTGCAGCCCATCCATCACCATCTCGCCTACGCGTGCGGCATTGATTTCGCTTTCGCCGCTCGTCTCCAGCTGGCGCTGGATCGACGAGACCAGGCGCTCGATCTGCTCGGTCGTTACCGGCCTTTTGCGCGCCGAGATGGAGATCGACTGTTCGAGCTTGCTGCGGTCGAAGGCCTGTCGGTCGCCATTCTTCTTGACCACGGTCAGGTCGCGCAGTTGCACCCGCTCGAACGTCGAGAAGCGCGCACCGCAACTTTCGCACTGCCGCCGCCGCCGGATCGAGGCGCCGTCCTCGGTGGGGCGGCTATCCTTGACCTGGCTATCGGCGTGAAAACAGAACGGGCAGCGCAATCAAAGCTCCGGGTATATAGGGAAGCGGGCGGTCAAGGCGCTTACACGTTCACGCACATTCGCCTCGATCTGGCCGTCCCCCTGCTCGCCATTCTTTCGCAGGCCTTCCAGCACATCGGCGATCATGTCGGCAATGTCGCGGAATTCGGCCACGCCGAAGCCGCGCGTCGTGCCCGCGGGCGAGCCGACGCGGATGCCGCTGGTCTTGACCGGGGGCAGGGGGTCGAACGGGATGCCGTTCTTGTTGCAGGTAATACCGCAGCGCTCGAGCGCCTCATCCGCATCGCGGCCGGTAACGCCGAGCGGCGTAAGGTCGACCAGCGCCAAATGCGTATCGGTGCCGCCCGAGACGATCTCCGCGCCGCGCTCCTTGAGGCGAGCAGCAAGCGCCTTGGCATTGTCGATCACAGCTTGCGCGTAGCTCTTGAATTCGGGCTGCAGCGCCTCGCCGAACGCGACCGCCTTGGCGGCGATGACATGCATCAGCGGTCCGCCCTGCAGGCCGGGGAAGACCGCCGAGTTGATCTTCTTCGCGATCGCCTCGTCGTCGGTCATGATCATGCCGCCGCGCGGCCCTCGCAACGTCTTGTGCGTGGTGGTTGTGACGACATCCGCATGGCCGAACGGAGTGGGATGGACGCCCCCGGCGACCAGGCCGGCGAAATGCGCCATGTCGACCATGAACAGGGCGCCGACCGCATCCGCTATCTGGCGGAAACGGGCGAAGTCGATGTGGCGCGGATAAGCCGAGCCGCCGGTGATGATGAGCGTCGGCTTATGTTCCTTCGCCATCGCCTCGACCGCGTCATAGTCGATCAAATGCGTGTCGCGGGTCACGCCATATTGGACGGCATTGAACCACTTGCCCGACATCGCAGCGCGGGCGCCATGCGTCAGGTGGCCGCCGGCATCGAGGCTGAGGCCCATGATCGTGTCGCCGGGCTTGGTCAGCGCCAGCATTACCGCGCCGTTCGCCTGCGCGCCCGAATGCGGCTGGACGTTGGCGAAGCCGCAGCCGAACAATTGCTTGGCGCGGTCGATTGCGAGCTGCTCGACCGCGTCGGACGGCGCACAACCCTGATAGTAGCGCTTGCCTGGATAGCCCTCGGCATATTTGTTGGTGAAGACGCTTCCCTGCGCCTCCAGCACTGCCTTGGAGACAATGTTCTCGGACGCTATCAGTTCGATCTGGTCCTTCTCGCGGGCGACTTCACGCTCCACGCCGGCGAAGACGGCGGGGTCGGCCTCGGCGAGACCGCGCGAGAAGAAGCCGTCCGGCTGGACGTCGTTGGCGGGCTTGCTGCTCATGCGGGCTCCTTGGCGAAATGGGAAAGTTTGGCGACGCGCTTTTCGTGGCGGCCGCCTTCATAAGGTGCTTCGAGGAAAGCATGGACGCAGGCCTTGGCCATATCCTCGCCGATCAGGCGCGCGCCCATCGCGATGACATTGGCGTTATTGTGGTGCCGCGCCAGCTTGGCGGAATAAGGTTCGTTCACCAGCGCGCAGCGCGCCGCCGGGTTGCGGTTGACCGCAATGGAGATGCCGATGCCCGATCCGCAGAGCGCAATGCCGAAATCGGCATCTCCCGCCGCGATCGCCCGGCCCAGTGCGTAGCCATAATCGGGATAATCGACCGACTCATGGCTGTGCGGCCCGAGATCGGTGACATGGTGACCATGCTCTCGCAGCCAGTTCGTCAGGCTCGTCTTGAGAGCGATAGCTGCGTGATCGGAAGCGATGGCGATGCGCTCGGCCAACGGAGACTCCAGCGATTCGGGTTCGCGCAACCTGTAGTAGCGCAGGGCTTGGGAAGCCAGCGCAGCTTGTGTTTCCGACGCTAAAGTCAGCCTCAGGCTGCCAGCTTCATCTCCATCCGGTTCCAGATTTCGACGAGGGCTTGGACGAGTTCGCGCATCATTTCGGGTGTGTGGGATGGGCCTGGGGTGAAGCGCAGGCGTTCGGTGCCGCGCGGCACGGTCGGATAATTGATCGGCTGCACGTAGACGCCATATTCGGACAAGAGCAGGTCGCTCGCGCGCTTGGCCTTGACCGGATCGCCGACCATCAGCGGCACGATATGCGTGGTCGTATCCATCACCGGCAGACCCGCCTCGCGCATCATGCCCTTGAGCTTGGCGGCGGATGCCTGCTGGGCGTCGCGTTCGACGCTCGAGGCCTTGAGGTGCCTGACGCTCGCGAGCGCGCCCGCGACCAGTACCGGCGAGAGGCTGGTGGTGAAGATGAAGCCCGGTGCGTAAGAGCGGATCACGTCGATGATCATCGTGTCGGCGGCGATATAGCCGCCCATCACCCCGAATGCCTTGCCGAGCGTGCCCTCGATGATCGTGATGCGCGAGGCCGCCTGGTCGCGATCCGAAATGCCGCCGCCGCGCGGCCCGTACATACCGACCGCATGGACCTCGTCGAGATAGGTCAGCGCATTGTACGTGTCGGCAAGATCGCAGATCGCATGGATCGGCGCGACATCGCCGTCCATCGAATAGACGCTCTCGAACGCGATCAGCTTGGGGGCTTGCGGATCGTCGGCGGCGAGCAATTCCTCAAGATGCTCAAGGTCGTTGTGGCGGAACACCCGCTTCTCGCAGCCCGAATTGCGGATCCCCGCGATCATCGAGGCGTGGTTCAATTCGTCCGAATATATGATGCAGCCCGGCAGCACCTTGGCCAAGGTCGAGAGCGTCGCCTCGTTCGAGACATAGCCCGAGGTGAAGAGCAACGCGCCCTCCTTGCCGTGCAGATCCGCCAGCTCGGCTTCCAGGTCGACATGATAATGCGTGTTGCCGCCGATATTGCGCGTGCCGCCCGAGCCCGCGCCGACATCGTGCAGCGCCTCCTCCATCGCCGCGATCACATCCGCATGCTGGCCCATCGACAGATAATCGTTCGAACACCACACCGTAATCGGCATCGGCCCGTTATGCCCGGCAAAACAGCGCGCATTGGGAAACATCCCCTTGTTGCGCAATATGTCGATGAATACCCGATACCGACCCTCGGCATGCAACCGGTCAATCGCCTGGGTGAAAATGCGGTTATAGTCCAAGAGGAACGTCCCCGGGGGTGTCGAAGGCGCGCATCTAGCGCCGAAAGACCAATCTTTCCAGCACCGGCGATGCTTTTTTGACTAGAGGCATTCGATTTTCGACAGACCGAACCCCGCCAACGAGGTTTCCAGCCCGGCGCCCACATGGATCGGCGCGGTAAAGACCGCGATGCCCGGAGGGAACCCCTCGGGCCAATCCTGGTCGCGGGTGAGGTAAGCGACACGCCGCGCGATGCCCTTGGCGCCATCGACGAACGTTAAGGGACCGGGCGCAACGGCCGCGAGGCGATCGGCAACGAGCGGGAAATGCGTGCAGGCAAGCACGATCGTGTCCATGCGGTCGCCGCCCTGCTGATCGAACAGGCCCGCCATCACATCGGCATAATCGCGGTCTGACGTGGGCTCACCGCGCAGGCTCGCCTCGGCCAATTGCACCAGCTCGGCCGAACCATGGCGAAGCACCAGGCAATCGCTTGCATATTTGGCGGACAGGTCGTCGACATACGGTTGGCGCACCGTGGCGTTTGTCCCCAGCACGCCAATCACGCGTGTTCGGGATTGTTCGGCGGCGGGCTTGATCGCCGGTACGGTTCCCACGATCGGCAGATCAAGGGCAGCGCGCACACCGGCAAGCGCTATGGTCGAGGCAGTGTTGCAGGCGATGACTATGAGGCGCGGCTGGTAACGCTCCGCCAGCCGTCCAAGCAATGCCGGCACGCGCGCCGAAATCTCGGCTTCGGTCTTCGTTCCGTAGGGGAATCCGCCGTTGTCGGCGACGTAGACGATTGGCGCATTCGGAAGCGTAGCGCGTACTTCGGCTAGCACCGACAGGCCGCCGACACCCGAATCGAACAGCAATATGGGCCGTGTGTCGCTCACCTCGCCGCGCGGAGTCCCGAGACGGTGAGAGTCGGGCTGATCCGCTCAATATCGGTCTTGAGATGCAGCAAGGCCACGCCTGGCTGCTCGAGCGCGCGGGCGAGCGCGGGAGCGAATTGCTCGGTGGTCTCCACGGTTTCCGCCCAGCCTCCATAAGCGCGTGCCAGCGCCGCGAAATCGGGATTGGTAAGGTCGGTCGCGGAGACACGTGCAGGATAGCGGCGTTCCTGGTGCATGCGGATCGTACCGTAGCTGCCATTGTCGATCAGCAAGACCAGCAGCCGCGCGCCCTGGCGCGCAGCAGTGGCTAATTCCTGCCCGTTCATCATAAAGTCGCCATCGCCCGCCACCGCGACCGCGCGGCGTTCGGGGTAGCGGAGCGCCGCGGCGATGGCAGCAGGCACGCCATAACCCATCGCGCCCGCCGTCGGTGCCAGCTGCGACGGCTGCGCGGCGTAGCGCCAGAAACGATGCGCCCAGGCCGAGAAGTTGCCCGCGCCGTTGCATATGATGCTGTCCGTCGGCAGCGCATTGCGCAATTCCGCCCAGCATAGGCCGAGGTCGAGCGCCATCCCGTTGGCGGACGGCGTGTTCCAGGCTTCCCATTCGGCATGCGCCTGCGTTCCATGTGCGCTCGCGGCAGAAATCTCGTCCACAAGGTCGCTGACCGCGCGCGCAAAGCTCGGCATGTCTGCACAAATAGCCAAATCGGTACGATAGACCCGGCCGAGTTCCTCCGGATCGGGGTGGATATGGATCAGCACCTGTCCGGGATGATCGGGCGTGATCAGCTCGTAGCCATCGGTGGTCGCCTCGCCCAGCCGCGCACCTGCCACGAGCAGCAGATCGGCCCGGCGAATACGCTCAAGCAATTTGGGGTTCGGCCCGTAACCGAGATTGCCCGCATAGACCGGGCACTGATTGGGGATCGCGTCCTGCCGCCGAAAGGCGACTGCCACCGGCAGCCCGCTCCGCATTGCGAACAGCTGGAAGTCGTTGCCTGCCTTTGCGTCCCAATCGGCGCCGCCGATGATAGCGACCGGCCGCTTCGCTTCGCGCAGCCGGTCGTAAAGCGCATTGAGCCCCTCGGCATCGCAGGCCTGTGCCACGCGCGTCACCCTCGGGCGGTCGAGCGCTTCGGCCTCACTCTCCAACATGTCCTCGGGCAACGCCAGCACGACTGGGCCAGGCCGTCCGTTGAGCGCCGTGGCATAAGCTCGCGCGACATATTCGGGGATACGCGCAGCATCCTCGATCCGCGCCGCCCATTTGCACAAGGGCGCGAAGAAGGCGGGGAAATCGACCTCCTGGAAACCTTCCCGGTCGCGCGCGTCGCGGGCGACGTCGCCCACGAACAGGATCAACGGCGTCGAATCCTGCATCGCGACATGCACGCCGATCGAGGCGTTGGTCGCGCCCGGCCCGCGCGTCACGAAGCATATACCGGGACGATGCGTCATCTTGCCGTCGGCCTCGGCCATAAAAGCGGCCCCCCCTTCGGCGCGGGTGACGACCACGTCGATCGCAGGCGAGTCGACCAGTGCGTCCAGTACGGGCAGGAAACTCTCGCCTGGGACGGTGAAAATCCGCTCGCAGCCTTGAGCTACGAGCGCGTCGACCAGGATGCGGCCGCCAGTTCTCAGCTTGGTCATGACGGCGCTATAGCCGGGCCGTAGAGCCGAGCCAACGCGTCGAACATGAAAGACGATTCATGTTTGATCCGGCGCGCCAATCTCGGCATAGCCCGCCGCCTGGAGGATCCATGGCCAACAAGATTTATCCCGACGCGACCGCGGCTCTGGCGGGCCTGCTTAAGGATGGCATGACCATTTGCGCAGGCGGCTTTGGCCTTTGCGGCATTCCGGAGCGGCTGATCGACGCGATAGAGACCTCGGGCGTAAAGGGGCTCACGGTCGTTTCCAACAATGCGGGTATCGATGGCGTAGGCCTGGGCAAATTGCTTCGCAGCCGCCAAATCGCCAAAATGATTTCGTCTTATGTCGGCGAAAATAAGGAATTCGAACGCCAATATCTCTCGGGCGAGCTTGAGCTTGAATTCTGCCCCCAGGGCACGCTTGCAGAGCGTTGCCGTGCAGGCGGGGCGGGCATTCCCGGCTTCTATACCAAGACCGGCGTCGGTACCGTCGTCGCGGAGGGTAAGGAAACCAAGGAATTCGACGGCGAGACCTACGTTCTCGAACGCGGAATCGTGGCCGACATCTCGATCATCAAAGGCTGGAAAGCGGACGAGTCCGGCAACCTCATCTTCCGCAAGACCGCCCGCAACTTCAACCAGCCGATGGCGACCGCAAGCAAGCTCACCGTCGCCGAGGTGGAAGAGATCGTTCCCGTCGGCAGCCTCAATCCCGACTGCATCCACGTGCCCGGCATCTATATCAAACGACTGATCATGGGCGCGCCCTATGACAAGAAGATCGAGTTCCGCACCGTTCGCGAGCGCGAGCCCGCATGAGCCGTGCGCTGACCGCGCTGGCACTGGCGTTGGCGCTCGCGGCGCCGTCGGCCGCGCTGACCAAGAAGGCGCCGGCCGCCAAAGCGAAAGCAACCGCGCCGGCCGCGGCCAAGACCTATTTCCCACCTGAGCCGCCGCCGGCCCCGCCGCAGCTCCATGGCATCCAGTATCTTTACGGCTCGGCCGAGGCCGCCGCGCTGACGCGCCAGACCTGGCGCATCCTCGCCGATTTCGTCGACGAACAAGTGGCCAGCGGCACGCATCGGAGCGTGGTCCTCACCACTGAGTCGACCCTCGCCAATCCGCATTTCACCCCCTGTGGCGACAGGCCGCCCGCGGTCGTGCTCGATGTGGACGAGACCTCGATCCTCAACCTTGGCGCCGAATATGACGATCTGCTCGCCAACCGGCGCGTGTTCGATGAGGATGCCTGGAACCGTTGGGAGCGGGACGGCGCGGCCTATGTCGCGCCCACACCCGGCGCCAAGGAGGCGCTCGACCGCTTGCGCGACCATGGCGTGACCGTGATCTTCAATTCGAACCGCGCGGCCGTGAATGCAGCAGGCGCCGAAGCGGCCCTGAACGCGGCAGGTCTCGGCCCCGCGAAACATGGCGAAACGCTCTTTTTGTCGGGCGACGATGCCAATGGATCGATGAAGGATGGCCGCCGACGGACGATTGCCGCCCGATATTGCGTGCTGGCGATGGCGGGCGACCAGTTGGTCGACTTCTCCGATCTGTTCACGACGGAGCCTAACGGCGTCGCCGCGCGCCGCTCCACCGTCGCCTATTCGGGCATTGCCGATCTGTGGGGCGCGGGCTGGTTCGTCATGCCCAACCCGGTCTATGGCAGTGGCCTCCAGGGCGGCGCGGATGATATCTTCCCCAAGGACAAACAGTGGCGCGACCCGGGTCCGCCAAAAATGCCCGCGCCTGAAACCCCGACCGAAGCTCAGCCTAAGAAAGCGAAATAATGCCCTGGACCCGTGACGAGATGGCGGCACGCGCCGCAAAGGAGCTGCAGGACGGCTTTTACGTGAACCTCGGTATTGGCATCCCGACCCTGGTCGCCAATCACGTGCCCGCCGGCGTCGAGGTGACGCTCCAGTCGGAGAACGGGATGCTCGGTATCGGACCGTTCCCTTATGACGACGAGGTCGATCCCGACCTGATCAATGCAGGCAAGCAGACCGTTTCGGAGCTTCCCAAGACCGTCTATTTCTCCTCCGCCGACAGCTTCGCGATGATCCGCGGCGGGCATATCGACCTGGCCGTGCTCGGCGCGATGGAGGTTTCGGAGAAAGGCGACATCGCCAATTGGATGATCCCCGGCAAGATGGTGAAGGGCATGGGCGGCGCGATGGATCTCGTCGCCGGCGTCAAAAAAATCATCGTCGTGATGGAGCACACGTCCAAGAACGGCGATCCCAAGTTTATCCCCGAATGCACGCTTCCGCTTACCGGAAAGAATGTGATCGACATGATCGTCACGGATCTGTGCGTGTTCCAGCGGCCGGATCATCAGACGCCCTTCCGGTTGATCGAGCTGGCGCCGGGCGTGACTGCGGACGAGATCGGCGCCAAGACCAGCGCGGCCTATCTCGCCTGACGCGACCGTAACGGCTCGTCGCGCGACGAGCCGAGCAGCGGGCCGATTGACCCTCGCCGTGTCGCGCCCCAAGGCTGGGGCGTGACTTCGCCGCGCCGGCCCCGCTTATCCAAGACCTCTGGTCCGCTTTGGCGCGAGCCGGTGATCATGCGCAGCATCCAGGCGCTCCTCGCGATCATCCTGATCGCCGAAGCGGTGGTGATCCTCCGTCATTTCGTGGCGACCAAGCCGGTGCGCGAGGGTATCCGCACCGCTGCCCAGGCCGAACGTGCTTTGGGCGCGGGACCGCTCAATCCACGGCGCTATCGCGTCAATTATGGCTGGCTGGACGAGCGCGCGCGCAGCATCGTCGATCGCAAGGATATGGCCGGCCTTGCCATAGCCGTGATCGAGGATGGGCAGCTTTCCTTCATCAAGGCCTATGGCGTGGTCGATGCCGACACCGGCGAAAAGGCTACTCCGCAGACGGTGTGGCGCTGGGCGTCGGTATCGAAAGGCGTGGCAGCGACCTTGGAGGCCGTGCTCGCGCGCCAGGGCAAGCTCGGCCTCGATGACCCCATTTCCAAATGGTCGTCGACGTTGAAGCTGCCCAAGGACAATCAGAATGTTGCCACACTGGCGGATGCGCTCTCGCACCGTCTTGGCATCGTCAAGAATGCCTATGACGACCGGCTCGAGGATAATGAGGATCCCGGCGCCATTCGTGGCATGTACGGCCCGCTTTTCCCGATGTGCCCGCCGGGAACTTGCTGGGCCTATCAGAATGTCGCGTTCGACGTCGCGCACGAGGCGGTCGAGAAAGCAACCGATCTCACCTACGATCAGGCCGCGCATCGCTACATCTTCGCACCGCTCGGCATGACGAGCGCCAGCACTACCAAGGAAGGGTTGATCGGTTCGCCGAGCTGGGCGCGCCCGCACAATGCGCGCCACCCGATCCCCGTGCAGGAAGCTTATTATCGCATCCCTGCGGCGGGCGGCGTCAACAGCTCGATCGTCGATCTCGGCATCTGGATGCGCGCGCAGATGGGCGGCGCGCCCGGCGTGCTCCCGCCCGATCTACTGTGGGAGCTGCATGTGCCCCGCGTCTTCACCCCGCATCGTGGGCTCGCGCCTTACGATCTGGCGCTCAAGAACAGTTCCTACGGCCTCGCCTTCCGCCAGTCGGACTATCAGGGCCATCATCTCGTCTGGCACCGTGGCGCGGTGCGCGGCTCCCGTTCGGAGATCATCTTCGATCCGTCCGAGCGGTTCGGTGTGGCGATGCTGTGGAATTCGACCTCGGTGAAGCCGACCGGCCTGCCGCTCGAGATATTCGACCAATATTATCGCTTGCCGTTCCACGATTGGGTGCAGGTCGGGAAGCCCTGATGATACCCGATTATTTGGCGCCAACCGAACTCGCGGTGACGCCGACTCGCGTGCGTAAGCTGCTCCTGCTCGGGAATTGCATGCTCAATCCCTGGGTCGACTACCTCGCGGCCGAACATCCGGAGATCGAGGTTCGCCATTCGATTTTCGATTATGCCGAAGCCGTCACGTCGGATGGGCAAGACTATGACATGCGGCTGGTCCAGCTGCCGCTTCGGACGCTCTATCCTGAGCTGACGGTCATGCAGAATCGCTACGACGATCTCGATGCGTATGATCGTGCGCTGCGGCGGGCCTATCACTGGATCGGGGCTCTAATCGATCTGATCGGCACCCAAAGTGCGGACCAGCCTACGTTCTTCCTCAACTTCCTTCATCCGCAGCAGAACGCGCTTGGTCGCTTCATTTCCCGCTACGATGTGCGCAGCCCAACCTTCTTCATCCAGCGCCTTAACCGGATGCTCCATGACCGGGTGGCGAACTTCAAAGGCGGCATAGTCCTCGATATCGAACAGGTCGCTGCCACCTTCGGGCGACACCTGGTGCAGGATGACGCCTTTTGGGTCTTTTCCCATGCCGGCATGATCACGGACTATGATTTTGAGCAGGACGTAGGCCGACTGGAACCGGAAGCACCGCTGTCCGAACGCTATCCGCGCGATGTCACCGGCTTTGTGCGCGCCGCCTGGGGTGAGGCCGTCGCGATGCTGCGCACGCTTCAGGGTACCGATCGCGTGAAGATGATCTGCATCGATCTCGACGATACTTTGTGGCGCGGGGTCCTCGCCGACGCCGAGGATTTCGATCACCATGCCACGGAGGGAGCGCCGCTCGGCTTTGCCGAGGCGCTGATGATTTGCCGGCAGCGCGGCATCATCCTCGCGGTCGTCAGCAAGAATGACGAAGGCCGTGCTGCCGAGATATTGGAGCGCGCCTTCAAGGGGCGCGTCAGGCTGGACGATTTCGCGATCCGCAAAATTAACTGGAATCCCAAGCCGCAGAACGTCGCTGCAGCGATCCGCGAGGCGAATGTGCTGCCGGAATCGGTCCTCTATATCGATGATAATCCGGTGGAGCGCGCGGCGGTGAAAGCGTTTCTGCCCGAGGTGCGGATGCTGGGCGCGCCGCACCTGGACTGGCGCCGCATCCTGCTCTGGAGTCCCGAAACGCAGGTCGCCGAGATCACCTCGGAGTCCGCGAACCGTTCGGACATGGTCCGTGCGCAGGTCGAGCGCGAGCAGGATCGCCAGGGAATGTCTTATACGGACTTCCTCGCCGAGCTCGATCTACAGGTCGAGCTGGGGTCGATCGCTTCCACCGCGGATCCGCAATTTGCACGGGCGCTGGAGCTTATCAACAAGACCAACCAGTTCAATACAACTGGCGAACGCTGGGCCGAGAGTCGGGCGGAGAGCTTCCTTGCCTCCGGCGGCCGCTGGTGGGTGTTTCGCGTGTGGGATCGATACACGGCTTACGGCCTGGTCGGTGTCATCGTCCAGAAAGCCTCCCGGATCGAGCAATTCGTGATGAGCTGCCGCGTTTTCGGCCTTCAGGTGGAGCGTGCGGCGCTGGCTGCGCTGCAAGAATTAGAGCCCGGCATTGCCGAGGCGCGCCTGGTCGAGTCTCCGAAGAACGGGCCATGCCGCGACGTCTATGCGCAGGCGGGCTGGACACGAGATGGGGAAATGTGGATCGCCGGCCCGGCCCAGCCGCCGCCAGCCCATGTCACCGTCAAGGCGTTGAACGACCTGAGCGCCTGATTGAATCGTGCGGGCCTGCTTAGTAGGCAGCCCCCATGAATATCCTGCTCACCGGATCGAGCGGCTGGCTGGGCCGCCACTTGGCACCAATGCTTGCGGCCGATGGTCATTTGGTGGTCGGCATGGATGTCGCGCCGGGGACCGATACGCAGGTGGTCGGCACTGTTGCGGACCGTCCCTTGATTGCCCGCCTGATGCGCGAGCATGCGATCGACGCGGTCGTCCACGGGGCGGCGCTCCACCAACCCGATATTGCCCGCTATCCAAAACAGAGCTTCGTCGACGTCAATATCACCGGTACGCTCAACCTGCTGGAGGAAGCCTGCGCGGTAGGGGCGAGCCGCTTCGTCTTTACCTCCACCACCTCGCTCATGATTTCGGCCGCGATCCGGGCGGGGCAGGGGACGGCGGCCGCGTGGCTGGACGAGAGCTCTGGGCCGCTCATGCCGCGCAATATCTATGGCACCACCAAGCTTGCCGCCGAACAATTGTGCCGGCTGATCCATGACCAACAGGGCCTGCCGATCATCGTCCTGCGTACCAGCCGCTTTTTCCCCGAAGAGGATGATCAGGCGCACAAGGTCGGTTTGTCGGGGCCGAACATCAAGGCCAACGAACTGCTCCACCGCCGGCTTACTGCCAGGGACGCGGCGGACGCGCATCGTGTCGCTCTCTCGCGCGCGCCGTCATTAGGGTTCGGTCTGTTTATCGTCTCGGCGCCAACGCCGTTCGTTCCGGGAGAAGCCGGAGAATTGAAAAGCAATGCCGCCGCTGTGATTGCGCGCTATTTCCCCGACGCGCCTGAACTCTATGCCCAGCACGGTTGGAGCCTGCCGAGATCGATCGACCGGGTGTATGATGCGGCGTTGGCCGAGCAGGTGCTGGGCTTCCGATGCCGCGACGATTTCGGGTCGATGTTGGAGGCCTTACGCCTGGGTAGGCCCGTTCCCTTCATACACGATGCGGATTACCTCTCACCGCAACAGATGCTGCGCCGGGATGTGTGATTACGCCGCCTCGCGCATGAAGGGCTGATACATCACCACGCGGTTGCGGCCCTGCTCCTTGGCGGCATAGAGCGCTGCATCCGCGTAGGATATGATCTGCTCCAGCGTATCCATCTGCCCGTTGCAGCAATAGACGCCCATGCTGGCCGTGACATGGCCAACGATCGGAAAATCATGTTCTTCAATACTGGCGCGAAGCTTGGCCGCGATGCGCATCGCGGCATCGTGGTCGGAGATGTCGCAGATCAACAGGAATTCCTCGCCCCCCCAACGGCCGACGATGTCCCCAACACGCGTATTGTCGGTCAGGATCTGCGCGATTCCGGCAAGCACCTGATCGCCTGCGCTATGGCCGAAACGGTCGTTGACCAGCTTGAAATGATCGACGTCGAGCAGGATCACCCCGATCGTGCCTTCTGTGCGCTGGGTCATCGCCAGCGGATGATACAGGTCGATAATGCCCGACCGATTGAACAATTTGGTCAGATAGTCGCGCCGCGCTGATTCCTCGGCATATTGTGCCAGCCTGAGCGCGGCCGCCTGGCTTTCGCGCCTTTGCTCAAGATCGCCGCGCATCTTGAGAATACGAAACAATAGATAGGCGCCGATCAGCACCGCCCAGGCGGCGAGGATCGCGGCATACCAGGTTGCCTGCGTGATCACCCGAACGCGCAGGACGATAGTATCGACCTTGAAATAATAGGCTCCCGGCGGAACTCCGGTGCCGGTCTGAAACTGGAATTCGGTGACATTATCGAGCTGAACGTGGCTCAGTTCGGGTTTGATCTTGTTCTGCGTCACCCACCATTCGGCGACCGCGAAATCGGGCGTCCCAAGATGAATGACGTTGTGACCCGGCCTGGCGGACAATTCGACCTTGTTGAACTTGAGCGAATCCGGCTGGCCCGGGATGCTATAGCGAGGGTCGAAATTCTTGAAATAGATGCGGAACATGTCCGACGGCCCCCGATAATCGAGGTTGATCGTCAGCGATTCCAGCCGGCTCAGATCATAGCCCTTGTCGGGCGTCTTGCTGTCGAGCAGCAATTCGTAGCCGCAATACGGATACGTATAAACCGGGCGCAAATCGCAGCGCCAATGGAGTTGGCGCCGGGGATCGACCGTAATCGTGGATTTGCCCCCATGCGGTTCGTCGCCATAATAACGTACGGTGTAGAGCGACGAGCCCGGCTTCAGCGTAATCGTCCTGAGCAGGATCACGTCCTGGAAGCGGACGGCGGCGAAGGTCGCCAGCAACAGCAGGAACAGGACGATTTCGAACTGGAATTCAGCGGCCGCGCGCCAACCGCGCTTCGCGGGCGCCTGAAGCACGGTCGGATTACCTGGATCGAAGCCTGCTACGCTGTTCATACCTCTCCCCATCGACAGCGCGGGCTACAGCCAACCTCTGCCGAGCCGGCCCATATGCGGCGGGAATCCTTAACATATCGCAATGAGGCGGAACCGGATAAGCGAAGGCTGAAGAGGCAGGAATTGCGCTAAAGGAGGCGCTCCGGCTCTTTTGGGGATTGATCTCACCAAGCTAGCATCCGGCGAGGCCAACCTCATCCCTCAGCCTTCGGGCGATTCCTAAGCTGTGGTTGATACCCTGATACGCACCCTATCTGGCCATCTGGCCCAAGCGGACTTATGTGCGCCGCATCATGTCCGCACCCCGCACCCTCTACGAAAAGATCTGGGACGCGCATGTCGTTGCGCGTCGCGATGATGGAACCTGCCTGATCTATATCGATCGCCATCTTGTCCATGAGGTGACCAGCCCGCAGGCATTCGAAGGTCTCCGGGTTGCAGGACGTAAGGTGCGCCGACCCGATCTCACGCTTGCCGTGCCCGACCATAATTTGCCAACCACCGCGCGCGTCGGTGCGGATGGGCACCGACTGCCGATCGCCGATCCGGAAAGCGCGAACCAACTCGCAGCGCTCCGCCGCAACGCGCCCGAATTCGGCATCAAATTGTTCGACGAGGTCGCGCCCGAACAGGGCATCGTGCATGTCGTCGGGCCGGAACAGGGTTTTACCTTGCCCGGCACCACCTTGGTGTGTGGCGACAGCCACACCGCAGCGCATGGCGCCTTGGGCGCACTCGCGTTTGGGATCGGCACGAGCGAGGTCGAGCATGTGCTCGCCACCCAGACGCTGCTGCTCAAGCGGTCGAAGACGATGGAAATCCGCGTCGATGGCACGCTGGGTTTCGGCGTCAGCCCAAAGGACGTGATCCTCGCGATCGTCGGCAAGATCGGGGCCGCAGGCGGCACCGGCTATGTCGTCGAATATACCGGCTCGACGATCCGCGAGATGTCGGTCGAGGGGCGGCTGACCGTCTCCAACATGGCCATCGAGCATGGTGCGCGGTCCGGCCTGATTGCGCCCGACGAAACCACGTTCGCCTATCTCCGGGACCGCCCGATGGCGCCCACCGGCGCGGAATGGGATCGAGCGCTGGAATATTGGCGCACTTTACCGACAGATATCGGCGCCACCTACGACAAGGTGGTGACTCTGGATGCAGCCGATATCGCACCCAGCCTGACCTGGGGCACGAGCCCCGAGGATGTCGTGCCGATCACCGGTAGCGTCCCCGACCCGATGAGCTTCGCCGATCCCTCCAAGCAGGAAGCCGCGAGGAAGTCGCTGGATTATATGGGCCTGGCGCCGGGGACGCGAATGCAGGATGTGGCGGTCGAGAATATCTTTATCGGAAGCTGCACCAACAGCCGGATCGAGGATTTGCGTGCTGCCGCTGCGGTCGCGCGCGGACGCCATGTCGCGGACAATATCCGGCAGGCTCTGGTCGTGCCGGGGTCCGGTCTGGTCAAGCGGCAGGCGGAAGCCGAAGGGCTGGACCGCATCTTCATCGAGGCGGGTTTCGAATGGCGCGAGCCCGGCTGTTCGATGTGCCTTGCAATGAATCCGGACAAGGTGCCCGCCGGCGAACGCTGTGCGTCCACCTCCAATCGCAATTTCGTCGGTCGCCAGGGGCCGGGTTCGCGCACCCACCTCGTCTCGCCGGCGATGGCCGCTGCCGCCGCGGTGACCGGCAAACTGACCGACGTGCGGGAGCTGATGGGATGATCGCCAAAGGGGCATTTGCGTCGCTGGCGGGGTTGCTGGTGGCGGGAACGGTGCACGCGGCGACCCCGAATGCCATCGCGCCCATCTCCCTTTGGCGGCTCGATTGCGGTAAGATCGTCGCGTTCGATCTCGACGAATTTTCCGATACGCGCGCTTATGTCGGCCAGCACAAGGATCTGACGGCGAGCTGCTATCTGATCCGTCACGGCGACACCTACATGTTGTGGGATGCGGGCCTGCCCAAGGCTTTGCTCAACCATGTGCCCGATCCGAAACAGGGGCTGGACGCGACGCTGACGGTCACCATCGTCGGTCAGCTCGGCAAGCTGGGAGTGAAGCCGGCGCAGGTCGGCATCGTCGGCATCAGTCACGAACATTTCGACCATACCGGCCAGGCGGGCGACTTTCCGGGCGCGAAGTTGCTGATGGGGAAGGGCGATATCGACGATATGCGCGGCGCCAATGCCGAACGCGGCGCGCCCCTCACGCACTGGCTCAAGGATGGCGGCGCGATGGAGCCGGTCTCGGGCGACAAGGACGTGTTCGGCGACGGCAGCGTCGTGATGCTCGACATGCCGGGCCATACGCCTGGTCACCACGCTTTGCTCGTGCGCCTTGTGCATAAGGGGTATGTGCTGCTTTCCGGCGATACCGCGCACTTCGCTGAGAATTATGCGTCGAACGGCGTGCCTTCGTTCAACAGCAACCGCGCCGACACATTGGCCTCCTTCGATCGCTTCAAGAGGCTGGCCGCCAACCTCCACACCACCGTCATAATCCAGCATGAGCCGGCCGATATTGCCAAGCTCCCTGCATTCCCGAAGGCCGCCGACTGATGGAAAAGCTCACCCAGGTCGAAGGCAAGGCCTATCCGTTCGGCCGCAAGAACGTGGATACCGACGTGATTATCCCGGCCCATTGGCTGAAGACGATCACGCGCTCGGGCCTTGGCCGCGGCGCCTTCGAAACCGTGCGAGCAGAGCCTGGCAATGTCTTCGAAAACCCGGATTTCAGGGGCGCGCCGATTCTGATCGCCGGCGACAATTTCGGCTGCGGCTCCAGCCGCGAGCACGCCGCCTGGGCGCTCGGCGACATGGGCGTGAAGGCGGTGATTGCGCCATCTTTTTCCGACATTTTCTCAGGGAACGCCTTCAAGAACGGCATCGCCACCGTGATCCTCCCGCAGGAGGCTATCGACCGGCTGATGGAGGTCGCGAAGACCGACGAGATCACGGTCGATCTCGAAACGGAAAGCGTAACCACGCCGTACCAGGATCGCTTCACCTTCCAAATGGACCCGTTCCGGCGAAACTGTCTGATGCAGGGCCAGGATGAGATCGGGCTGACGCTGGCGATGGCGGACGATATCGGTCGCTACGAGACGCGCATGGCGGCGGACCGCCCCTGGTTGTGAACCAAACGACCCCGGTTCGGCCTCCTCACACTTTGGAAGCCATTACCCTCACGGTTTGATATTCCATCGCGCATATTCCTGCTCGATCTGGGGTAGGATCATCCTGGCGTCGGCAAGATCCTGGTCGGCATGCTGGTTGTCGCCATTGGCCCGTTCGATCAGGCCCCGCAGGTACAGCGAGCCGGCGAGCGTCGGATTCAGGTCGAGCGCTGCGTTCAGATCCGCGAGCGCTTCGGGCAGCCGGTGCAGGCGAATATAAGCGAATGCGCGGCTGTCGAGCGCCGCGAAATTGTAGCTCGATAGCTCGATCGATTGCGTGCAGTCCTGCAGCGCGGTCTCGACCTGGACGTTCAGCGTTGCCTTTATCCAGCAGCGCTCGTTGAGCAATGCCGGGGTGCCGGGTTTGGCCGCGATCGCCTCGTCCAGTGCGGCGAGCGCGGCGCCGCTGTCTTTCGCGTGCGCCAATATGTCGGCTTTCACGCTCAGCCATTCGGGCCTGTCCTCTCCCGCATTGTCGAGCTGGCTATTGATCGCTTCGAGCGCGGCCGATTTTTGCCCCGCATCGACCTGCAGCTCACCGAGGCCACCCATTGCCGGCTTGGAGGTCGGATCCAGCGCGAGCACCGCTTTATAGTCCGCTGCCGCCTTGGTTTTATTTTCCAATACCTTCAGCACCCACGCGCGGCGCAGCAGATTTGCCGAGCTTGCGTCGATCGAGACCGCCTTGTCGAAGTCGGCCAGCGCTTCCTTCCACTGAAAGCTGGATTCGTAAAACATCCCGCGCGCGACATAGCGGTTCGCTTCCTCCGGCTTGTCTGCGATCCAGCTTGTCAGCTGGGCGGCCAGCGGGTCGAGCTTGTGCGCGGCCTTGGCCAGGGCGATCTGGCGCTGGGGCGGGATATAATCGGTCGAGGATGCCAGCCGGACGAGATGGTTTCCGGCGGCAGCCAGCTTGGCGCGCGCCGCCGGCAGCTCGGCCGGTGCAAGCTCGGCGCCGCTCTCCATTGCTTCTTCCTTCAGGACGATCGTACCATCCACCAGCGACGCGGTACGCACGAACGATCGCCCGGCTATGTCGAAACTCGCCGTCGGATCGCCTTCCAGCGTGATCCCCCGTCCCTTGTCAGGCAACAGGATGGTGATGGTGGAGAGGCTATGGCCAGGCTCGCCGCCCGATATCGGTATATCCTTCCACGCGGCACGCGCGCGATCGGTATTGAGGTTTATACCGCTGATGCCGCTCGTCGGCCGATAGCGGTAGCGATGCTCCTGCCTGGGCCATCGCCACGAAGAGGTCAGGCCCCCAACCTCGATCGTCGCGGTGGCCGCTGCCGGATCGAACGAGAATTTTTGCGTGACCGCGATCGCTTGTGATCCCACGGCGCCGCCGAGGGTGAACAAGGCTAGTCTCTGGAGTGCCTCCTTGTCCATTTGCGCTACCATCGCGCGCAGCGCATCGGCCCCGCTGCCGTGGATCGTGACCACTGCGTGATAGGGCGAAGGCAGGGTGATGCCGGCGGTCTGATCGATGGTTACAGAAATAACCGTGGTCGGGCTCGCTGGCGCCCGTTTCGGCAGTTCGATCAGGCTCGATCCGCCCGCACGAGCGGGCAGCACCCAGCGAAAGGGCGGCGGATCCTGCAAATTCTCGATCCGGCTGCCACGCCCGGTGCCATCGAGCCAAAGGTCTTCATGGCCAATCTTGGCATGGACGAAAATGTGGTTGAACGCGCTCGGCGACGGCAGGCGGTCGGCCACATAATCGCCTGCGCCGATGCTCGCCATCACCGGCTCGGCTTCGACACCTAGGCCGTCGAGGATGGCAAGCAGCAGCAGCGTCTTCGCCTTGCAGTCGCCATAGCCCAGCGCCCAGGTGCGCGCTGGCGCTTGCGGCGTATAATTGCCGCCATTCATGCCGTTGGCGAAATAGCGCACCCGATCCTGAACCAGAGCGAGTGCCGCCGCCGCGCGCTTTTTCGGATCGGGCGTCGCGTCGCGTATCCGCGCGACTTCCTGCGAGAGCGGGCTATCAGGCGCGATCAGGCCGCGCGTGTCGTAGAGCGGCGCCATGATCTTGGAAACATCCACCCAGCTTGCAAAGCTGGCCGCCTCGACCACCGGCAGACGATGGAACCTGAGCGGCGCGTCATCGGGCAGTTCGGGCTGTTTCGGCGCCGGTAGCTTGAACGTCAGATCGTGCCAGCCGCCTTTGTCGGTTTCGGTCGCCACGATGCCGACAGGATAGGCCTTCCATTTGATCGGCATGCCTGTTGGCCACAGCAGCCGCGTGCGCGCAAAGCCCATTTTGACCGGTTCGGTTATGGCCGGGCCGGCAACCTGAATTTGCCCCTTCAGCACCGGATCTTTGATGGTGACCGAAAATGCATAATCCAGCACATCTCCGACGCGTAGACCTTCCACCTGCAAAGTCGCGGTCAGTTCGCCGTTCATCTCCAGCTCTTCGAGCCTCTGTTCGCGGCGGATGACGGAGAACTTCTGCCCCGCCTTCAGCACGTCGATCCGCTGGCCATCCCGGATGATGTCGACGCGATGGATGATGATGTCGCCGTGGAACGGCTGCCAGGACAGGTTGATCGTTCCGATATGCGCCAGCGCGTCGGCGGACAGCGCACTGGCTGCGATCTCGGTATAGGTCCAGACCGCACCATCGGCGACGCGGTTCTGACTATCCAGGATACGGAGGACCGGGGCATCGTCCGATGCCGGGCCGGGTGTCGGCGCGGGCAATACCCAGTTCGGGCTTGGCTCGTAACGCGGCGTCTCGCCGGCCCATGCCGGGCTGGCCAGTCCCGCGCACAAGAAAATGCCGAAGTGCGAGCGCCTCATATTCCCCCCATTTTCTATCAGCATAAGCCGGTCGCAGGGCGACCGCTAGCCGGTCTGCGTGGGGCCGGCTGGCAAGCCTGCCCGACCGAGCATGGCCCCATCTTCGCGGGCCGATCTGGGCTTACCGCTGTCGCGAAGGGCCACTCAGTGCGTTGTCTTTGGTCCGCGCGCCGCCGCGGCAAGATATTGCGCAGGCGTAATGCCAAAGGTCATCCGAAAGGCGGCCGTGAACGCGCTGGGGCTGCTGAAACCGGCTTCCAAGGCAGCATGGATAACTTTGGCGCCTTGGGCCAACTCGCGCAGGCCGCGCATCAGACGCTGCTGGCGCCGCCATTTTCCAACCGTCAGGCCGGTTTCACGAAGGAACAGCCGCTCTGCGGTGCGTCGGCTGGTCCCGGCTTCCCGGCATATTCGTGCGAGCGGTCGCGGATCGGCCGGATCGGCCGCCAGCAAAGCCGCAAGGCGGCGCGCGCGGGGGTCGATCGGAGCGGGAAGCTCGAGTGGCGTGGTCGGTATGGTCTCGAGCTGGTCGATGAGGAAGCGGATCAGCCGGTCCTCGATCGGGACCGCGCTCGTCAGAGTCGGGAACCGGCAGGCGTGAGCGATCAATGGCTTCAACAGGTCGGTGACGCCGATGACACAGCAGGTCGAGGGCATCGCGGCCAAACCGGGGCGAAGATAGAGACTCCGCATCGCAACCTGGCCGGACATGATGATGAGGTGTTCGGCGCCCGCTGGAATCCAGACCGCGCGGTGGGCGGGGGTGACCCAGGTCCCGGCGTTGGTTTGGACGGTCATCACGCCATGCGAGGCATAAGCCAGTTGGTCGCGGCAATGATGGTGCGGCGGGACAGCATCTCCCGGCTGGAAGTCGCGGGCAAGCGTCAGGATCTCGGCCGGATGGGCCATGCCCGCATCGTCGGCGATTGCTTGACGCAAATCCCACATTCATTGGCGAACTAGCGATAGAGCGAACACCCGGCAAGGCGTAGCCGGATTCCGGACGAACCCGGGAGGCCTATATGCAGATCGGCCGTAAGCTCCTGCACCGCCGTACGATATTAACCGGAGCCGGGGCCGCGATCGCGCTTCCGTTTCTTGATGCGATGGTTCCGCTGAGCGCATTGCGACGCGGCGCGCCAAAGCCGCCGATCCGCTTTGTCGCCTTTGAGATGGTCCACGGATCGGCCGGCAGCACCGACTATGGGCGGCAGCGAAATCTATGGTCCCCTGCCGAAGTGGGGACAAGTTTCCGGCTTACGCCGATCCTGCAGCCGCTCGCCCTCGTGCGGGAGCAGCTGACGATCATTAGCAATACAAGCCTCGCCAGCGCCACTTCGCGCAATATGGCGGAGGATGGCCCGGGCGTCGATCATGCGCGATCCTCGGCCTGCTTCCTGACGGGAGCTCATCCCCGCCGGGGTAACGGGGTCTATGCGGGTGTTTCGATTGACCAGGTCTACGCAAGGCATATTCGCGGCGAAACTCGGGTGCCGTCGCTTCAGCTGGGGGTCGAGGATCCTGATGATCCTGGAAACGGACAGCCCTGGTCGGACGGTTATAATGCGGCCTACCGGCAATGTATCAGTTGGGCCGACGCGGCGATGCCATTGCGCCCGCAACACCGGCTTGGCGCTGTATTTGCCACGCTTTTTGGTCAGGCTCCCGCGGGCGTGAAAGCATCCTCCGGCAGCGTGCTTGATACGGTGTCGGAATCCTCGGCACGGCTTCGGCGGAACCTCGGCGCGGATGATCGCCGGCGGATGGATGCGCACCTGGCAGCCATCCGCGATGTTGAGCGGCGGATCCGCGCGTCTGAGGGGGGAGACCGCGCCGCGCCCTCCTTTTCGGAGCAGGTCAGGCTGTTGAGCGACCTGCTGGTCATCGCGTTCGCAGCCGACATAACCCGTGTCGCGACCGTGAAATTGGGGATGGACCGCAGCCAGCGTGTCTATCCCGAGAGCGGGGTTGAGGGGCCGTTCCACGTTCTGTCGCATCATTCCGAGGACGCGGGGAAGATCGAGAAATATGCCCGACTGAATGCCTTCCACGTGCAGCAATTCGCCTATTTCCTCGATCGCCTTCGGAATAAGGAGGACGCCGGTTCAAACCTTCTGCATGAATCGGTGGCGCTTTACGGCAGCCCGATGGGCGACTCGCATGTCCATGGCCATGACTATCTGCCGATCGTCCTGGCCGGTCGCGCCGGCGGGCGTATCCAGGGCGGCCGGCATGTTGAATGCGTACCCGGCACGCCCATGGCGAATATGCTCCTGTCCGTCGCCCACTCGCTGGGGATAGCGGCGAACAGGGTCGGCGAGAGTACTGGGGAGGTCACGCTGTAAGGCCGAAGCCGGCGATGACCTTTTTCTCGATCTAACAGGTGAGGCCTCCGCCCGGATGCGCTAAGGCTCGACGACAGTCAGCGTCAGCGGAGCGCAAATGCCCAATTCGGACGCCCATCCGGCCCGTGCAAATCCGCGCGATCGAAAGGTCCAGATCGTCGTCGTGGGGGGAGGGGCCGGCGGATTGGAGCTCGTGCGGCGACTGGGTGCGCACTTAGGGCGTCGCTACGAGATAACGCTGATCGACAAGAACCACACGCATATCTGGAAACCGTTGCTGCACGAAGTTGCCGCCGGCACGCTCGATGCGAACCTCGACGAGGTGGGATATCGGACCCACTGCCATCGTTGGCATTATCGCTTTTTCTACGGAACGCTGGAGGGGCTGGACCGCGCCAATCGGCGGGTCATCGTCGCGCCAATGTACGACGAGGACGGCCAGGAGTTGATCGGCCGCCACGAGCTTCATTACGACTATCTCGTATTGGCCGTCGGCGGCGTCTGTAACGACTTCGGTACGCCAGGCGCGCGCGATCATTGTATCTTTCTCGACGATCGCGTGCAGGCGGATCGGTTCCGGACCAGGCTCCTCAACCAATGCTTTCGTGTGTCGCGCGCCATGATGGCCGATCCGGGTGCCGACGCACATGTGCGGATCGCCATCATTGGCGGCGGTGCGACCGGGGTCGAACTGGCCGCCGAACTGTACAGCGCTGCGGCGGGGCTGCGGCATTATGGGCTGGAGGTCTTCGACGAGCGCAGGCTGGAGGTCACCCTGATCGAGGCAGGACCGCGCCTGCTGCCGCAACTTCCCGAACGGCTCGCCGATGCGGCGCGGGGCGAACTTGAAAAGCTCGGCGTACGCGTGCTGGTCGACAGCAACGTGGTTTCGGTCGCGGCGCATGAAGTCCGCATCGGAAATGGGGAAACGATCCCGGCTGACCTTATCGTGTGGGCGGCGGGGGTGAAGGGGCCGGCGGTCTTACGTAATCTCGACGGGCTGCGGATCGCGCTATCCGGTCGGCTTGAGGTGCGGCAGACGCTTCAGACGACCGAGGACGATCGCATTCTCGCCATCGGCGATTGCTGCCACTGCGTCATGCCGGGCGCGAAAGGTCCGGTTCCGCCGCGTGCCCAGGCCGCGCATCAGATGGCGACGACCGCCTATCACAACCTGGTTCGTCTGGCGTCCGGCCGCGATCCGCAGCCTTTCGTCTATCATGACCATGGTTCGCTCGTATCGCTCAGCCGCTTCTCCACCGTCGGCAGCCTTATGGGCAATCTCGTCGGCGGCAGGATGGCGGTCGAAGGTCGCTTGGCACGTCTCGTCTACACCTCGCTTTACAGGCTACACTTGCTGGCCATCCACGGCTGGCTGCGAGGGCTTGGGTTGATGCTGATCGGCAAGGTCAATCAGGTCGTCCGTCCACGGCTCAAGGTTCACTGAGCGCGAGCGCGCAGCGTTGAGTGTGCTAGTTCTCCAACGCTTTCACGAGCGAGAATTGCAGCGGATCGGCCGACTTCAGTCGCGCGACAAAGCCCATTTCCCGTTGGAGATTGATAGCCTCGCGATCTTCACCCAACTCGACCGAGGAAATACGTGTAAGCCCGGCCGCCGACGCGCGTTCCAGAACATCTTTCAACAACGTCCAGCTTACGCCTCGGCCCTTCCAATCTGGGCGAACCGACAAGATCACCTCCGCAGCGTCGCTCCCATGGTCGCGGACAAGCGTCGCGCAAGCAATGGCGGTGTCGCCGCTGAATGCCAGATAGGAGGTCATGCCGGCTTCTCGATCGATCAGATCCTTTAGCTCTTCAGGTGCGAGATGCTCGATCGGTTGCTTGAACCGGAATCGCATGTCCTGCGCGGAAAGGTGGCTGTAGATATCGGCCAGCAGGCTTATGTCCGCGGGTAAGGCTGCCCGGATCCTCAACGGGACACCCGCGCGTGTCACCACCTCCGTCGGCGGTAACTCCTTACCACCAACTCCAGGCGCTTTGGGCTTGAGTGTCAGGGACATGACGACCTCCTAATGAGCAACTTTGTGGGCCGCCCATAAGGATGCTGCCATACGTAGTTTCCGCAGTGTTCGGGGCGACTATCGGGCGAACATGGCGCCCACGGCCAGAGCCATGACGATCGCTGTGGCCCAGCCGGTGAGCCGCATAGCGCGGCTGATCGTAAACCCGCCCATGACTCTCGGGTTTACGGCGAGGATCATGATCGCGACGAGCAATGGCACCGCGACGACACCATTGAGGACAGCACTCCAGAACAGCGCCCTGATGGGATCCATGGGGGACCAGTCGATCGCCACTCCGAACAGGGTGGCGACGATGATGATCGCGTAAAATCCTTCGGCATCGTGAAAGCGGCTGCCCAGACTGGACCGCCATCCCCGCAGTTCGGCCACGGCATAAGCCGTGGAGCCGGCGAGGACAGGAACGGCGAGCAGGCCGGTTCCTACTACGCCGAGGCTGAAGAGCAGGAAGGAGAAATGCCCCGCGATCGGTTCCAGCGCCGCTGCCGCATCGGCGGCCGTATCGACTGAGGTCTTTCCCGCTGCATGCAAGGTCGCTGCTGTGCCGATCATGATTGCGATCGCAACGATGTTGGACAGCGCCATGCCGGACCATGTGTCGATCCGCATGCGCGCAAACTCCGATTGAGCCTCCTGCGGCTGATCGTTCAATGGCTTGGCGTTTGGATGATCGGTGATCTCCTCTACCTCCTGCGCGCTTTGCCAGAAGAAAAGGTATGGGCTGATCGTGGTGCCAAAAATGGCGACGATCGTCACCAGCGCCGTGCGGCTGTCGACGTGGGGTAGAAGGAGTCCTCCGGCAATTGCCCCCCAGTCAAGTCGCACCGTGAATAACAAGGCGATGTAGCTGAATAGGGCGAGCGTCAGCCACCTCAGGTAGCGCGCGTAGGAATGATAGGGGACGAACACCTGCAGCAACAGCGATACGGCCGCGAAGCCGATCGTCAGCCAATGCGCAGGCAAGCCGACGACCAGCGCCGCCGAGCTTCCCATCGCGGCCAGGTCAGCGCCGATGTTGATCGTATTGGCGATGAACAGCAGGCCGACCAACCCCATTGCGATTTCTGCAGGAAAGATCCGCTTCATGTTCGTCGCCAGGCCGTGCCCGGTCACGCGGCCGATCTGCGCACTGACCAGCTGCACCACGGACATGAGCGGGTAGGTGACCACCAGCGTCCACAGCAAAGTCGTTCCGAATTGTGCGCCGCCTTGGGAATAGGTTGCGATGCCGCTGGGATCGTCGTCGGCGGCGCCCGTGATGAGTCCTGGTCCGAAATCGTGTACGATGGTCGACACGGCTTTGCGCACCTTGCCACCGGCGGCCTGCAGGTCAGCGTCGATCTCGGCGAGAGAAATGGGTTCCGTCATTCGACCTCCGAACGACTGGCTACGCGCAGCAGCCTGAAGCCGGCATACGTATAAATCCCGATCCCGCCTTCACCGGCGGAGGCTTAGCCTCGCGGGATTGGTTTCGGGAGACTTCCGATGAAAAACGTTCTTCTGCTCGTGCATGACGATGCGGGACAGGAGGCCCGCCTTCAGGTGGCCCTGGATATTACCCGCGCTTTGGACGGGCACCTGCAATGCCTCGACGTCTCGCTGATTCCTGCCGTGATGGACTGTCCTTATGACGGCGTGGGCCAGGCTTTACTGCTTCAGGATGAGCGTGTGCGGGAGGACGAGAACAAGGTGAAGTTGAAGCTGCGCCTGGTTCGCGAAGACGTCCGCTGGGACTGGTTCGACGCGGTCGGCTCATTTGCGGGATGCATCCGCGACGAGGCCGCCTTCGCCGACTTGATTGTGCTCAATCGCAAGCTCGACAGCTTTCCTTATCCGGACATGCGGGAAACCGCGACCGAGGTAGTGGTCAAGGCCGGCAAACCGATCGTTGCGGTGCCGGACGAGGCCAAAGGCTTCCCCGTCACCGGCCGGGCGCTTGTCGCGTGGGACGGGTCCGCGATGGCGACGGCCGCGCTACGGGCGGCGGTCCCGCTGCTTCAGCTCGCCGGGTCGGTGGTCATTCTCGAGATCGACGACGGGTCGGTCACGACCCCGGCCGAGGAAGCGGCGGCCTACCTCGCCAGATATGACATACATGCACGCGTCGTCCGCGATTTCGCGGTCGCCAATCCGACGTGCGACATCCTGCTGCTCGGCGTGGAAATTCAGTGTGCCGACTATGTCGTGATGGGCGCCTACAGCCATATGCGGGCGACGGAGGCGGTTTTCGGCGGCTGCTCGCGCGCAATGTTGACGAAGAGTCCGGTTCCGGTTTTCCTCGCCCATTGATCATGCGCAAACCTGTTTTTGCCGCTATCGGAGCCGCACTCGGCATCGTCCTGGGATCCGGTGCGGCAGCCGCTCCGCGCTGGAGCGCATCCGATCTCGCCGCGCTGCACGACGTTGTGGCCGGCGCGCGCGGGGAGGGGCTCACCGATTACGATCCCGAACCATTCCTCAAACTCCCGCCCGGCGATCTCGCCGACCCCGTAGCCGATGTGGTCGCGCTCAAACTCGCGCGCGATTATTTCGAAGGCTCGGATGAAGTCCGCCAGGACCGTAGCTGGCATATTGACCGCGGCTCGCTGGATTATCAGGCGTGGCTCGACGACGCTTTATCGCATCGGAGCGTCCGGGCCAGCTTCCAGTCCCTCCTGCCGCAAACCGCGCTATACACTGGGCTCAGGCGCGCGTTCGCGGAATGTGCGAAGCCGGTCGAATGCAGCAGGATTGCGGTCAACCTGGATCGTTTGCGCGCACTGCCGCGTGACATGGGCAGCCGCTACGTATGGGTCGACGTGCCGGCCTACCGGCTGGATGTCGTCGAAAATGGGCGAACCGTCGCGAGCCATCGGATAATCGTCGGGAAACCCGGTAGCCAGACTCCGAGCTTTCAGGCCAAGGTCATGGGCGTCACGATCAATCCCTGGTGGAACGTGCCGTGCTCGATCGTGGATGAGAGCATCGGCAAGCTGATCGCCTCCAACCCACAGGAAGCCGCGCGCAGGGGCTACGTTGCGACCAGGGACGCCAAGGGCAAACTCGTCGTTCGACAAAAGCCGGGACCGGAAAATGCGCTTGGCCAGATAAAGCTCGAAATGCCCAACCCGTTCGATGTCTACATTCACGACACGCCGTCGCGGGATCTGTTTGCGCGATCCACCCGCGCCTTTTCCCACGGCTGCATCCGGACCGAGGATCCGAAGAGTCTCGCGGTTACGCTGCTGGGGGAGGCCGCCGAAACCACGGTCAATCTCTTGCTGGCGACCGGCGTTTCGCGAACGCTGAAGCTTGCGCAGCCAATCCCCGTCTACGTGGTATATGTGACTGCGGAGGCTGCAGGCGACGGTACCGGTCAGGTGCTGTTCTATCCCGATATTTATCGGCGTGACGGTCGCTGAAGTGCGTTTTCGGCGTGCGTTCTGCCCTTTTGGTGAGCCTGAACCATTCAGGGGAAGAGCCCGGCCATTGTTTCGCGGAGGACCCGGTCGGCAAGTGGCTTTTCCAGCACGCGAGCATAGCCAGCGGCTTTGGCGCTCACCGCCAGCGCGGGCGAGCCGAAGCCGGTGACAAGGACCGCCGGCCCATCAAACCCTGCTTTTCGGAGGTCTTGCAGAAGGCAGACGCCGTCGCTGTCGGGCAAGCGATAATCAGCAACGATCGCGTCCGCATCGGCGGCACTCGGATCGGCCAGAAGTGCCGCGCCGGTCGCATAGCTCCGTACCAGAAAGCCGCTCCCCTGGAGCACAAGCTGGAGCGATCTGCGCACCGCAGGATCGTCTTCAACGAGGAGGACGATAGATTTTCGTAACATCGTAGTCGGCTGGGACATGCTCTGCCTTCAGAATCTCTGCCAGAGCTTGGCGTCTCGAATGGCCCGGGTCTCTACGTATTCCTACTCATTCGGTGCCGCGACCCAGACCTGCCGCGAAGGCTAGCCGCAGCGCCTCCGACAAGCTGCGTACGCCCAGTTTGGTCATCAGGTTGGCGCGATGCACCTCCACCGTGCGTGGGCTTATGCCAAGGTCGAACGCGATCGTCTTGTTGGGCAGCCCCTGGGCGAGACCATCGAGTACATCCCGCTCCCGATCGGTCAGGCCGGCAATCGCCGTGGAGGCCTCATGCGCGCGCCCGGCGCGACCGGCTTTGTCGTCCAACTGCGCAAAGCCCGCCTCGATTGCGTCGAGCAGCTTCGCTTTCTCGAACGGCTTTTCGATGAAGTCTACCGCGCCGGCTTTCATTGCCCGTACCGCGATGCTGATATCGCCATGGCCAGTGAGCACGATCACCGGCATGGCGATCCCGCTGGCGGATAGTGCCTGCTGCACCTCCAGCCCGTCCATCTCGGGCATGCGCACGTCAAGCAGGATGCAGCCGGGTTCGACTTTGCCAACCTCCTTGAGGAAGGCCACGCCGGATGGCCAGGCCTGCACGTCGAAACCGGACGTCTTCAGCATGAAGGATGCGGACCGCCGGATCGCGTCCTCGTCATCGACGATGTGGATCATCCGCCGCTCAGTCATTTCCCTCATCCCCCCCGACCTTCACCAGCGTGAAATGGAAGAGCGCGCCGCCGCCTTCGCGCGGTTCCATCCAGATGCGCCCGCCACTGGCTTCTATTATCGTCCTGCAAATCGAAAGGCCTAGCCCCATTCCGCCCGCTTTGGTCGAATTGAAGGCGCGGAACAGGTCGCCTGCGATCTGACCTTCGACGCCGGGCCCGGTGTCGGCAACCGTCACCCGCACAAAGCCATGATCGTCGTTTCGCGTGCTCACCAGCAATTGCCGCACCGGCGCGTCGGTCATCGCCTCGATCGCATTGCGCATCAGGTTGATAAGCACCTGTTGCGTTTGAACACGGTCGACCAGCACAGGAGTGGCAGTGGGGTCGAGCTCGAACCGGGCGGCCACGCCCTTTTCGCGCGCGCCCATCAAAGCCAGCTCCGCAGCTTCCGCAATCAGCCGTGGCAAATCCTCGACCGCCTTTTCGACATCGCCGCGCGCCACGAATTCGCGCAACCGACGGACGATTTGCCCGGCGCGGATCGCTTCGCTCGCGGCATCCCCCAACGCCTCGCGAATCATGGCCAGGTCGTCCGCGTTCGGCTTGGCGAGGAGGTCGCGGATCGCTTCCATATAGTTGGCGACCGCCGTGATCGGCTGGTTGAGTTCGTGCGCGAGCGTAGAAGCCATCGTCCCCATCGCGCTGATCCGCGCCGAATGCACCAGGTCGGAACGAAGCTCGTCGACTCTTTGTTCGGTGGCCCGCTTCTCAGTCAGGTCGCGGATAAACCCGGTAAATACCCGCTCGCCATCGGCTATCGCCTCGCCCACGAACAGGTCCATCGGGAATGTCGATCCGTCCCTGCGGCGCCCGGTAACGGTCCGCCCCTTGCCGATGATGCGGCGTTCGCCTGTCGATAGATAGCGTCGCAGATAGCCGTCATGCGCGCCCCTGTCGGGCTGCGGCATCAGCACGTTCACATTGGCGCCCACGATCTCCGCCTCGCTGATGCCGAACAGCAGTTCGGCTGCCTTGCTGAAGGAAAGGATCCGGCCGCGCGCGTCGATCACAATCATCGCATCGGGCACGGTCGACAGGATCGATTGCAGATGCGCCGCCGATGCTTTCAGCGCACGTTCGACCGCGCGCTGTTCGGTTACGTCGCGGATGACCTTGCCGAAGCCACGCAACTCCCGCGATTCATCGTAGAGTGCGGTGATCGTGATGTGCGCCAGGAATTCGGAGCCATCCTTGCGCATCCGCCAGGCTTCTTCTTCGAGCTTACCTTGCGCGCGCGCGGTCGCCAGATCCGCCTCGGGCTTTCCGTCCTCGATCTGGTCGGGTGGGTAGAAGAGCGAGGTATGGCGGCCGAGCACCTCCGCCTCGCTCCAGCCCTTCAAACGCTCCGCCCCCTTGTTCCAGATCGTCACATGGCCCGACGGATCGAGCATATAGATCGCATAGCCATGCGCGCCATCGATAAGCAGGTTAAGCTCGTCAGCCTGCGTACCCGCAGCAGGAATATTCCCATCGCCTCCGGTGCGCGACGGAACGCTACGCATGGTCATCTCCAGAGGCTGGAATAGCCCGGACGCAACCTAGCTTCTGCGATGCATTTCGAACAGACTGCGCGCTTAGGAGGCTGCAGCTTGCACGCCAGCTCGATCTTCGAGCATCGCCCGGCAAATGGCTTTCGCCTGCTGCTCGACCGCATACAGGTGCCGGTCGGCCCACAATGTGGGCATTCCCGCCGTCACATTGCCGAAATGCACATGTTCATCGGGCTGCATGGCGAAGGCGTGGGTCAGATAATGGTCGAACAGGTAGCGCAGCGAAAGCCATTGGCCCTGTTCGTTCAGCCATGGCGCGCTCATCGCTGACGTGGTGAAGCTGACCAGCTTCTTGCCGGCGAGGAAGGATTTAGGCGCACGCTCTTCGACGTCCCTCGGGTTGATGCCCGAGCCGAACACGCGCTCCACATAGCCTTTGAGCATGGCCGGTGGGGTGCCGAACCAGATTGGATAAACCAGCACGAACACCTCGCATCCGCCCAGAAGCGCGATCTCGTCCTCGACATCCTTGCTGATCTCAAAGCCGTCCATCGTGGGGCGTTCATTAGCCTTCAATATCGGGTCGAAGCCCATCGCATAAAGGTCGCGCACCACCACATCGTGCCCGATTTTTCGCACGGCGTCGCAATAGGCATCCGCAATCGCGCGATTGAAGCTTTTGGGGTCGGGGTGACACAGGATCACCGCGTGTCTCGGCGGCGGATTCGAAGCGGGCGATTGAACGGTCATCGGAAACCTCCAGGGTCTCCTCAGAGTAAGCCCCCGCGGCAGCTGGCGCGCTAAGTGGTTTTACGGATGCGATTCATCCGATTTTCCAGCCGATAGGCCATTTTTCACGATCTTTTGACGCAATGGGGGGCCGCGAATGACGGGCGCATCACAGTGCGGGGCGCAGAGGAGTCGGCACCGGAACGGATGAAAGGTCCCCGATGCGCACGATCTCCATGGTCCGATCGCGGGCCACGCCTGCAATCGTCGGCGAACCCCAACTTCATCCATCCCGATCCGCCAAGCGCGTGAGCGCTGAGCGGGCCGCCGGTCGCCAAATTGGCGCGCCTGCTTGCTCTATTTACTCGGAGGGATGAACCATGTCTTTTGCTTCATCTGGAAACCGCTATTCGATGGATTTGCTGGCCCGGCGCCTTCGTACGAAGGTGAACTTTTCTGCCGCGGAGCGGGAATTGCTCGCGCAAAGCTATAGCGCGCGTTGCTATGATGCCGGGTCGACTGTGCCAATGCCGGAGGACCCGTCAATGCGACCGACATATATTGTTTCGGGTTGGGCATGCCGCGAGCGCATCTCCGCCAACGGTGACCGCCAACTGCTCGCCATTCTGTTGCCCGGCGACCTTATCTGGCGAACCGGGGAGACTCCGCTCGAACTTCTCGAAGTCGTGGCTGTCAATAAGCTGACGGTCATCAACGTGGCGAACGCGATGCGTGCGATAGCGCAGGATCCCAGTCGGACTCCGTCGATCGCCCGCGGCCTTGCGATGATTGGGCTCGCCGACGAAATGCGCACGATCGAACATATGGTCCGGCTTGGTTCGCAATCTGGGCATCAGCGGATTGCGGGGCTGATCCTCGAACTTGCGGAACGTTGCAGGGAAATTGGCTTCATGACCGGACTGGCGTTCGTCATGCCGCTGACGCACGCAGCTATCAGCAACTTCGTCGGTCTCAGCGTCGTCCACGTGAGCAGGGTGATGCGTCATCTCCGGGAGGCCTGCATCATCCGGACCAAGTCAGGTATAATCGAGATATTGGACATGGCAGGCCTCACCCGGCTCGCTACGCTCTAAACATCGAATGTCATCAGGCTTTTCGTCATTGGCCGATACCGCGCCGATCGGTGCGCTGCGAAGACGTGCCCCGCCGAAAAAAGTGGGGGGTATAAGTCTTTTGCTGCCCGGCGCTGTTGGAGAGTGCGTCTGACGATCATTTGATGTATCCGCCAAGCTTGCCGACCTACAAAGGTCGGCAATCGAGCGGGATGTTTGCACACAAGGGGGAAAGCTAGTGACTGCTGCGACTGAAAACGCCCAACCGACGCACTTCGTGGTCGAGTTGCCGACCAGCGATGGTGTTCACTATGTCATTTGCGAACATGTGACGAGCGCTCCAGCGGGCGGTGAAAGCCTGCCGACCTCGACGCTGGAAGAATTGCTGAGCTGCAATCCGCTGCGGGCTGCCGCCATCCCCGCTGCTTCCTCCGGGACGCCGCATCCGGTCTGGCTGATGGCCGCCATGGTGGGGCAATCCGGTACCGGCGGCGGGGGCGGATAAGCGGGCGGCGATTGCCGCTCGCTTGCCGGGCGTCGATCTTTCGGTAGGTCATGATCCGTGGCAAACTGTCGACGGACAACGCAGGTCGCGGCCGCTCGCGGCGACACTTGCTGCCGCGCATAGTGCGGCGCAGGCGGCAGGAATCACCCGGCTGAGCGATGTTTCGGGGCTGGCCCCGTTCGCGATTCCCGTATTCCAGGCGACGCGGCCGCTGGCGCGCCTGCTGTCAGTATCCCAGGGCAAGGGGCTGACACCACGCGCCGCGATGGTGTCTGCGCTACTTGAGGCGGTCGAGATGGATTGCGCCGAGCGGCTGCCCGTTCCCCAAACCCTCGATCCTCTTCGTGATCGGGATGTAGCTACGCGCGCCCTCTGGGCGACCGATCCACGCGGAGCGCTATCGGTTGCGCTGGACCCCGCAATCCCGCGCGGCTGGCTAAAAGGCGCGAATTTGTCGGCCGGCGGAGAGGTCTGGATTCCTTGGGATCTGCTTTCATTGGATCTGACATGCCCGCCTGCCGGCGACATCCTCATTACTTCGGCGGGCCTTGCCACGGGAAACACGGACGATGAGGCGAGCGTGGGTGCCGTGGCCGAATTGCTGGAGCACGATCTGCAGTCTGTGATGCATGATCTGTCGCCGAAGGAGCGGCGCTCTCGCGAACTGAACCTCGACAGCGTTACCGACCGGATTGCCCGCGGTCTGATCGGGCATATCCGCAACCGCGGCTTCGCGCTGCGTGCCTGGAACATGGGGCAAGAGGCCGGCATTGCCGCTTTCGCGTGCGCCATTTCCGATGTGAACGCGATGGGCGCCGCGCTCCCACCTGCCGCCGGCTCCGGATGCCATCCTGATCGCGCAGTGGCACTCGTCCGTGCGATCTTGGAAGCGGTGCAATCCCGCATAACGCTGATAGCCGGGGCGCGCGATGACCTGACGCTGGAGGATTATCGAGACGGCGCGGGCCGAACGCTGGATCTTATCCTGGGCGGCCTTAGCTTCGGGCCGGGCCCATTGCGCTGGTCGGACGTTCCTCACTGCTCCGCGCCTTGCCCCAAACAGGATTTAGAGACTTTGCTGGCAGCTGCCGCGAAGCGCTCTTCGCTTCCGATCCTCCTTCATAAATATGCGCGACCGCATCCCGACCTGGCCGTGGTCAAGGCGATCGGTCCAGGCCTCGCCGACCTCAAACGGGACCCGCGCGCGCGCCAAGCACCTCGCGTGCCTGCCTCGGTCCGCATCAAAAGCGACGTCGCGCGGCCGGTTTTGTTCGTGGGACCCAGCTTGGATCGATCGCTCATTCCCGACACGATCGAGGCCCGGCCGCCGGCAGTATCCGGCGACCTGGCGGCACTGCTGGCAAATCCCCCTCCTGCGGTCGGCCTCATCGATGGCTGTTTCGAGACCGCGCCGACCGTTTGGCACAAGGAAATATTGGATCTGATCGCGCACAATGTGCCCGTGGCGGGCGCTGCCAGCCTGGGCGCGCTTCGCGCAGCCGAATTGCACATGCTCGGCATGTACGGCGTCGGCGAAATTTTCGAGGCTTATGCCTCCATGCGTATGCAGCGCGACGATGCCGTCCTGCTAAGTCACGCCCCGGCGGAACTTGGTTGGCGGCCAATCACGGTTTCGCTGGTCGATGCCGAAACCGCTTTGTCGCGCGCGGACCTCAGCGATGGAGAACGGCGCCAGCTTCAGCGCATCGTGCGCCGAACCGACTTCAGGGTGCGGACGTGGCAGGCCTGTCTTGCGGAGTACCGGGCTCGCACCGGGCGTGCCGCGACGCTCGGCGCAGCGGAGCTCGAAGCCATGGCTACAGCCAAGCGGGAAGATGCGCTGTCTCTTGTCGCGATGCTGATAAAAGGCCTGCCTAGGCCCGCTCCGTCTGCGCGCCCGCCGATGACCGAGCTCTACCGCATCATGCTGGAAAGGACGATCCCACCGCCTCCAGCAGACCATCTTCCAGCATCCGGGATTGCGCTTCCTGCTTGAAGGGCAGGGACGTGCGCACCCATGCCCGTACATCCGCCTGCGTCGGCTCCCCGTCGGGTTCCCAGGCCTTTCGCAAGCCGGCGACCAGCGTCTCCGCGATCTTGGCGCGTCGATTCCCGAAATCGCCATGAGTCATGTTGGCGAGGCGGGCCGCGAGATATTGCAGCCCTTGCTCGCCGCTGACTTCGAAATGCTCTTCGGCGGCGACGGCGTCGCCGCGCAGCATGAGCAGCACCGCATAATCGGCATGATAGTCTGCGGGCGCGAATGGGTTGAGCGCGAAAGCGCGCTGCATAAGTGGCTCTGCGTCGCTCAACAGGCCCAGGTGGCAGAGGCCGAACGCGCATTCGTTCAGGGCGTCGGCGTCGTAGGTGACTGCGCTCAGTGCCTTGCGGAAGCAATTCTCCGCCTGAGCCCAGTTTCGCTGGCGCAGGTTGCACCAGCCCAGCCGCACCTGGAGCCTGGCGTTGCTGGGTTCGATCCTGACGGCTTCCTGCGTCAGTGCCATGGCTCGGGCCCGAAAAGCGGCTACGTCATGACCGGCAAGTCGCTGCCAGAAATCGGTATTGTACATTCGGGCCAGCAGTAGCCGCGCGCTCAGATGCCGCGGATCGTCCGCAACCAGCTGCTCCAGCATCGCGACGCCTTTGCGCACGTTTTCGAGTTTGTCGGCCTGGGCGATCAGGCGGCGCGCCGAAATATAACGATGGACCGCGTCTGAACTTTCCCTGTCAGGAATGGTCGCGGCGAGATCCCGATCGATCGCCGGATAAGCGGCGCCCACAGCGCGCTCCACGACCTGGTCGACTGCAGCGGTCAGATTTTGCCGATCGAGTTGAAACTGGTGAGACCATATGACCACGCTGGTCCGCGCATTCCCGATCAGGAGATTGACCCTGATCTCCTCCCCAAGCTGCCGGATCCGGCCGGACAGCATGTAGGTGCTTATCGAACTCTCGCAGAAATGCGCCACGCGTTCGAGGCTGGGGCTCTCGAGTGACAACACTCGCAGTTCGGGATGCTGGGCGAGCGCCGTGCGAATATCGTCGGTTACGATCAGGGCTAATTCTGCTGCCTCAAGCGAGGGCGGGACGGCTTCGATCGGGCTAACCAGAATCGTGGGAGGTGCGGTTGCCGTCTCGGGTTTTTTCTCCGGGACCGAAACGAAATTCGAACGCTGATCCGTCTTGGCCGCAGTCAGGCGATCGAACAATGCCCGCGTTTCTGCCGACGGCTGCGTTCCGAATTCACGCAGCAGCGCCTCGGCCAGACGACGGTAACGCCGATGCAATGCGGCGACGTCCCCTGCGGAGAAATCCGCCTCGAAGCCAAGGCGTGCGACCGCCTCGTTCCATGGATCCAGCCGGTCGAGACCACGGAGGATCGTCTGGAGGTCGGTTTGGCGCGCAGTGCCCATCAACGGCTCCACGGCCTGCACTGCGGCTGTGACGAGCCGGTCATGCTGCCGGGCCCTCTCTCCCAGCAGCCATTCGTCGAATGCCGGCGACAGTCCGGAAAGGTCGGCTAGAAACAGGTCGCCTACATGTTCCAGATTGCGCGCGAGTGCCGCGGGATCGCGCTTGGCACAGGCCTCCATGATCTCGTCCACGTCGCTGCGCGCCTGTCCCGGCGCGAAGGCGATCGTGTCGCGGTTGACGATCAACGCGTCCGAGGTAGGTAATTCCCCCCGTATCTCCGCGATCGTCTGACGCAGGCTCGCACGCGCTTGATCCGAGCCGCGATCGCTCCACAGCATGTCGGCCGCGCGGTCTCGGGATAAGGTCCGATTGGGAGAGCAGGCAAGATAAGCGAGCAGGCCGCGCGCCTTCCGGCCGCGCAGTCGTAAGCTCGTACCGTCGCGGACCAGGCGAAATTCGCCAAGAAGATCGACACGCAGAGGAGACGTTATTGCTTGCTCGCTGACCATGAACCCCCGGTGCATCGCGTTCCGAAGCCAGTCCGGGCTGCCAACCCACGACACGCAACATTCTTCCTGGCCGGTCGATGTCGGGTGAGACACACTCCGGCAGGACAACGGATAAGCGGATATCAGATAAGAAGCCGTAGGTCACGATGCCGTTCCAAATGAGTCCCGCTGTGGGCAGAACCCAGCGATACCAACATCTTGCCGATAGCCCGGCGGCATCCTGATCAAATGACACGTTCGCTATGTTTTATGCTTCCAATAAGCTGCAAATAATCCCTGACGTTCGAATGTAGGCGCCTGCGTCCCGCACGACGATCTTCGGCGCGTTGCGCGGCAAAGGCGGACAACCACGCGCGCAGACCATGCCACGTCGCGAGCAACTCCCAAGGGGTCATCGCAATCCTCCACGATCGATCGGCATCGGCCCGTGCGCTCGCATCCTGAGTTCACGCAAAACCGTATCTCCGTCGTTGTGCCCGCAGCATCGCCCCCAGCAGACCGAAGCCGCTAAGCATCGTCGCCCAGCTTGCGGGCTCGGCAGAAGGTGAGGCGGGCTTGAACTTTGCGCCGTTCGACGGATCGCTGAAATCGTCATTTCTGTCGGTGAAGGCGAAGGCCTCCATGTCGATAGGCTCCAAGCCGGCGACCTCAGAAACCCCGATGTTCGTCCAATCGAGTGGCGTCGCGGTGGGATCGACCAGGGAACCGACCTCGCGGTCGAGCATCATGGTCGCGCCCGACGCCGATGTGCCCGCCGCGGAAAAGGGCAGGGCCACGGCCAACGCCAAGCCGAATTGTTTCATTACCGTCTCCCGGCAATCAGGCGCGCTCGTCGCGACCGGCCATCACGGTCTTTGGTCTCGGGCGCGTCACGGCATCGTCAAATGGCCTGCCGGCAACCGTCAAAAACTCGTCAAATTTGAAGCGGACAAGCCTTTCATTCGGCTGTTGGCACGTCGGGCGCCCAATTTCTGGTATGCGCCGAAAGCTGCCGCCTCGCGTTCGGCCAATGAAGGCGATCATCCCGTGCCAGGAATAAGCCCGCCGTGGTCGCGGTCGATACCCCATGACAATCCGCCCCCACCGGCCTAACGCCCCCGCGTGATCGCCTTCCGCCGCCACGTGAGTCTGCATCGCTGGTCCGCCGCCTGGCTGGTGGCGTTCGCGCTCGCCGTGCGTCTGCTCGTGCCCGCCGGCTTCATGCCGATGGCGGGCAAAGCGGGGCTGGAGATTTGCGCCGGCCAGAATGCGGATATGCCAGCGATGGCGTCCATGCGCGGCATGGGGGCGATGCACCATGCAATGCCGATGCAGGGCATGGATCATGGCAAGGCGATGCCTGGCGATCATGATCATGATTGCGGCTTTGCCGCTGCGATCGGCGGCGCGGCCGATCTTCCCACCCTGATACTGCCTGCGATGCTCGCACCGGTCGCATTACCGGCCGCTTTCGTGCGGCAGATGATCGTGCGCCCGGGCCTCGGCCTCGCCGCGCCCCCGCCACCTAAGACAGGGCCGCCCGCCATCCTTCTCTGACCCAATCGGCGCGCCGTGGCGCGTCCTCGCGTCATCGAAGGATCATTATGTTTCACCATCGTCGGGTGCGCATCGAGCGCGCCCTTCTGCCTATCATATTCGCGGCCTCCGCCGTCTCGGCCCAGACATCGCTGCCCCAAACCTCGGCCGAGGCGCGGCGCGCCGAGCTGTTGCGCGAGCGCGCCGCGATCGACGCCGAGTTGGCCGCCATCAATGCGGCCGGGAACACCGCCTCGCCGGCGCCCGCCCCGCAACTGCTGGCAAGCTCCGGCCAAACCGCACAATCGGATGAGGTTATCGTCACCGCCAAGGCGCTGTCGCTCACCACCCACGTCACCGGCCAGACCGTCACCACGGTCGACGATGCGGCTTTCCGCAACACGCCCGCGACGACCATCGCGGATATCGTGAAGCTTAGCCCCGGTGTTTCTGTGATCCAGGGCAACGGCCCCCGCGACGTCGGCGTATCGATCCGCGGTTCCAACGCGCGCAACAGCTTCGGCGCGCGTAACATTCAGGTGTTCGAAGACGATTTCCCTGTCACCCAGCCCGACGGTCTTGCGCGGTTCGATCTTACGGACCCGCACGCCTATGGCGCGGTGGATGTGGTGCGTGGGCCATCGTCCGCCCGTTACGGCAATTATGCCATCGGCGGCGCCGTCAACTTTCGCACGCGCCGCGGCCGCGACATCGACGGCGCCGAATTCGGCCTGGATGGCGGTGGGGATGGCTATGCCAATGTCTACGGCACGGTCGGCAATGCCGGGCGCGATTACGAATATGCGCTGTTCGGCAGCTTCGCCCGCGCTGACGGATCGACTGGTCACACCCATTATGAAACCGGCACCGTCAACGCGCTCGCCACCTACGCCTTCTCGGATCGCGATCGTGTCACCACGAAGCTCATCTACAACGAAGGCGAATTTCAGCTTTCCACACGCCTCTCTTACAACCAGTATCTCGCCAATCCTTACCAACAGGGCTGTGCGGCGGCGGCGACCGCCGCACCGGGCTGCGGCACTATCTCCGTGCTGGTCAACGGCGTGAACGGCGCGCGTATCGCGCAGACGGCGGCGGAGGGCGATCTCGCCCGCAACGACCGCCGCACCATCGTCGGCGCGCGCTATGAGCATGATTTCGACGCCAACACGACCTGGCGGACCCAGGCCACGTTCGACAGCCGCATGGTCAACCAACCGACCAGCGCCAACCCGTTCAAGGGTACGCTCGACAGCTATAATCTCAGCTCGGATGTCACCAATCGGGGGCGGCTGTTCGGCTTAGACGCCACCAGCTTCGTCGGCCTGTTCTACAACTATCTCGACAACCAGAGCTACACCTTCAACAAGACCCCGGCCGGCCGCAACGGCTTCGGCGCACTGACTCAGACCGTGTTCGGCGATGTCCGCAACATGGGGGTGCGGGCCCGCGAGGAGCTCAAGCTTTCCAGCGATCTGCAGCTGATCGCTGGTGTCGGCGCCGAACGCTCGATCCTCAATGTCCGGCAGACGGCCTTCGCCTATCCGGTCGGCGGAAACCCCACACTCACGCTGATTCCTGCGCTGCGCCATTATTGGAATGTCGCGCCAGAGGCGGCCTTGTTCTGGCAGGCGACCGATGCCCTCCGCCTCCACGCGCGTGTCGGCACCGCCTACGGCATACCCCAGGCGGGCAACCTATTCGTCACGCCACAGGGCGTTCCCGGCAACAACACCGCGCTAAAGACCCAGAAGAGCACCGGTGTCGATCTCGGCGCCGAACTCGCACTTGCCGACAATCTGCACGCCGAGCTGACGGGCTATTACGAATGGTTTCGCAACGAACAGGTCAGCCAGTCGGCGGGCGTCAACCTACTTGCCTTCACCACGAACGCCCCGCGTTCGCGCCATCGCGGGGTCGAGGTCGGGCTGAACTGGAAGCCGCTACCGGCCATCCTCCCGGGCGCGCGTCTGGAGGGCAGCTACAGCTATAACGACCAACGCTACAGCCGCTACGACGAACGCCTGACCTCGGGCGGCGTCTCTGCGCTGTTTGGCCGCGATGGCAACCGCATTCCGGGCGTCATCCCCACTTTCGCCAATGGCCGCATCGCGTATGATCAGCCCGGCGGTCCGCTCGCCGGCCTCGGCGCCTTCGTCGAGGTGACCTATCGGTCGCGCTACTTCATCGACAATGGCAATCAGCTCCGCATTCCGGCCTACACGCTCGCCAACCTCAACCTCCATTATGATCCACCCAAAGGATCGGGCCGGCTGTCGCGGCTGAGCTTTTTCGCCTCGGTCCAGAACCTGTTCGACAAGACCTATATCGGCTCGGCCTCGATCATCGCGGACAGCCTCAATCCGGCCACCGGTCTGCAGAACGGAGCCTCGACGTTGGTGAACAGCACCGGCTCGATCTACGCGGGCGTCCCGCGCACGGTCTATGCTGGCGTGAAAACCCGGTTCTGAGGAGGGGCGCAAATGGCAAGCGCGACATCCAAAACCTCCTTCTACAATACGGTCTGGCGCTGGCATTTCTATGCGGGCCTGTTCTGCATTCCGTTCGTGATCTGGCTCGCACTGACGGGCTCGATCTATCTTTGGCGACCACAGATTGAGGCTTGGCTCGACCGGCCTTACGATCACCTCGCAACCTCGGGTCCGGTCACCGCGCCCGAGGCCCAGGTGGCGGCGGCGGTCCATGCGGTCCCCGGCTCCAGCCTGCACAAATATATCCTGCCGCAGGCGCCGGATCAGGCTGTGCGCATTCTGGTGACCAAAAGCGGGGTTGATACCCGCGTCTATGTCGATCCTCGCACGCTCGCCGTCCTCAAGACGATCACCGAGGAGAAGCGCCCGCTGCGGATGATCTTCCACCTTCATGGCGAATTGCTGGCCGGCGCCATTGGCTCTTATCTGGTCGAGATCGCCGCCTGCTGGGCGATCGTGATGCTGCTGACCGGCCTCTATTTGTGGTGGCCGCGCGGTGGGGCAGGGCTGGCCGGAACCATCTACCCCAGGCTGCGGAGCGGTAGTCGCCTATTCTGGCGCGATCTGCATGCCACGACCGGCATTTGGGTCTCGCTATTCGCCCTGGCTCTGATCCTGACCGGTCTGCCATGGGCGAAGGGCTGGGGCACGTACCTTGGTGAGATACGCAATCTTACCGGCACCAAAGGCGGCCCGGTCGACTGGACCATAGGCGGCAAGCCCGCAATGGCCGATGGCATGGGTGATATGCACGAAGGCCATGAGAAGATGGCGATGGCCCATGTCATGCTTCGTCCGGGCGAGCTGTCGCGTGTCGTCGCCGCAGCCCGACCGCTCGCCATAGCGCCGCCAGTGCAGCTGATGGTGCCCAAGACGATGGGTGCTCCCTGGTCGATCGAATCCGACGCAGCCGACCGTCCGTTACGCAGCGACGCCAAGATCGACCGGGCTACCGGCCGCGTTCTGTCTCGCACATATTTCACCCAGCGCCACTGGATCGACCGCATGATTGGCTACGGCGTCGCCGGCCACGAAGGCGCGCTGTTCGGGATCGCCAATCAGATATTGGGCACGCTCACCGCGCTGTTTCTGATCATGTTGGCGGTATCGGGCGCGGTGATGTGGTGGCGCAGGCGACCGATCGGTCTCCTCGGCGCGCCGGCTCGTCTGTCCCGGCCCGCCGTTGGGGCGGGGCTTGTCACGCTGATCGTGGCGCTCGGCCTCTATTTGCCAATGTTCGGCGTGACCCTCATCCTGGTTCTCCTCACGGAGCGGCTGATGCTTCGCCATCTGCCGAGGTCCCGCCGCTGGCTGGGCTTGGCCACCTGACCCGGGTCGATGGGTAGCTTAAAGCCGCGCCACCCGGGCCTCGATCGCGTCCCAGATCAGGCCCGGCGTGTCCGTCCCGTTGAACCTGTCGATCGCGACGATGCCGGTGGGCGAGGTGACGTTGATCTCGGTCAGATAGCCGGCAATCACGTCGATCCCGACGAAAACCAGCCCGCGTTTGGCCAGCTCGGGACCCAGTTTCGCGCAGATTTCGAGCTCGCGCGGCGTCAATTCGGTCGCTGCGCCCTTGCCCCCAACCGCCAGGTTGGATCGGATTTCACCTGCTTTGGGCAAGCGATTTACCCCGCCAGCCGGCTTCCCATCGACCAATACGATGCGCTTGTCGCCCTTCGACACGTCCGGAAGGAAGGCCTGAACCATGAACGGCTCGCGCCAAACCTGCCCGAAAAGCTCGGTCAACGCGGCCAGATTGGCGTCGGTTTTGCCGACATGGAACACCGCCGAACCCGCATTTCCGTACAAAGGCTTGACCACCACCTCGCCGTGTTCGGCATGAAAGGCGCGCGCTTCCTCCAGTCGGCGGGTGATCAAAGTGGGCGGCATGAACTCAGCATAATCCAGCACGAACAGCTTTTCGGGCGCGTTTCGCACCGCTGCGGGATCGTTCACCACCAGCGTTTGATGCTGGATCCGTTCCAGTAAATGCGTGGCGGTGATGTAGGCCAGGTCGAACGGTGGGTCCTGCCGCATCAATATGACGTCGACATCCTCGGCGAGATCCAGGGTCTGATAGTCGCCCGATTTGTGGTGATCGCCGTGGACTTTCTGCACCGTCACAGGCCGCGCCGGGGCCGTCAAACGGCCGTCCCGATACGACAAATCGCCCGCCGAATAATGGAAAAGCGTATGCCCGCGCGCCTGCGCTGCGACCATCAGGGCGAAGGTGGAGTCGCCCGCGATATTGATCCTTTCGATCGGATCCATCTGGACGGCAACGCGCAGGCTCATAGGTATCTCCCTGTTCAGGCGCGCGAGGTAGGCATTGGGTGCCGCTTTGTCACCCGATCCAGGCGTTTTCGATATGCCGGAGTGCGCGTCCGGGCGCGATCAGGATCACATCCACGCGCATGTCGTCGCCCGATTCCATATAGCGCGGGGCCAGATATTCGGCCGCCGCGGCTACCCGGGCGAGCCGATATTCGTCGATCGCGAAGTCGAGTTCCGCCCCTGTCCGGCGCCGTTTCACCTCGACGAACGCCACCAGATTGCCTCGCCTCGCCACCAGATCCACCTCGCCGGCCGGCGTCCGCACCCGCCGCGCGAGGATGCGCCAGCCCTTCAGTCGCAGCCACCAAGCCGCCGCCGTCTCTCCCACACGCCCCGCCCGTTCGGCTTTTTTGCGGTCCCTCACGTCTTCATCGCCAGCGCGCGAGCATAGAGATCGCGCTTATTGAGGCCGGTCGCTTTGGCCACTTCATGCGCAGCCTTGGCCGCCGGCAGTCGGTTCAAGGCCTCGATCAGCAACGTATCGGCATCCTCGGCGGATGGAGTTGGAGCTTCGCCCGGCGGCCCCACCACGATCACGATCTCCCCCTTGGGAGGCATGTCCTGATAGCGGGCGGAGAGGGCGGACAGGCTGTCCGTGACGCACTCCTCGAACCTTTTGCTGATCTCCCGTGCGACCCCAGCCTCACGGTCGCCCAGCCCTTCGGCCAGCGCGTTTAGCGTCGCACTCAGGCGTGGGCCGGATTCATACAGGATCAGGGTCGCCCGCACGCCCGCAATCTCCGCGATCGCGTCCGCCCGCGCCTTCGCCTTCGATGGTAAAAAACCGAGGAAAAGAAAGCGATCGGTCGGCAACCCGGCCAGCGTGAGCGCCGCGATCGCGGCGCACGGCCCGGGGATCGTGACCACCGCATGGCCCGCCGCACGGGCGTCGCGGACCAGCTTGAAACCGGGGTCGGAGATAAGCGGTGTGCCCGCGTCCGACACCAAGGCTATCGCCTCCGATCCCAGCCGCGCGACCAGTCCCGGGCGCACCCGATCCGCATTATGATCATGGTAGGGAACCATCGGCCGCCTTGCTCCGATATGCGAAAGGAGCTTGGCGGTAACCCGGCTGTCCTCGACCGCGATCGCGTCCGCCTTGGCCAAAATGGCGGCGGCACGCGGGGAGAGGTCGGACAAGTTGCCGATCGGGGTCGCGACGATGTAGAGGCCGGGCGAAAGTCGCCCGTCCTCGGGCGGAGAGGAATTCATGGGAACGAGCATGGCAGACGCGACCCCCCGGCGGCAATCGGGCTTCTCTTCGCTCGCGCGGATTGCCGGACTGGGGCTGGCAGTGATGCTGGCTGCCTGCTCGACCGTCGTGCCGCGCGGCGCGCCCCCGCCACCGATCGTCAAGCCTGTGCCCAAGCCGGTCAATCCCAATGGCCTGCCCGAGGATGTTGCGCGCCACCGGATCGCTCTGCTGGTGCCGTTGAGTGGCCCCAATGCTGCCGTCGGCCAGTCGATTGCCGACGCGGCCGCAATGGCGCTCGCCGACACGGGCGGCAAGGCGCTGCGCATCACCAGTTACGATACGGCCCTTGGGGCCGAGCCCGCGGCGCGAAAGGCACTCGCGGACGGCAACAAGGTCTTCCTGGGGCCGTTGCTGAGCGAGGATGTCCACGCCGTCGAAGCGGACGCTGCCGCAGCAGGCGTGCCCGTCATCGCATTCTCCAACGACGCGGAGGCGGCGGGCGACGATGTCTGGCTGCTCGGATTCTCGCCCGCGCAGTCGATCGATCGCATCGTCCGTTTCGCCAAGTCGAAGGGGCTGACCCGCTTCGCGGCCCTGATTCCGCCGGGCGTCTATGGGCGCAACGCCTCGAATATGCTGATCCGTACCGCCGAGGCCGTGGGCGGAAGCGTGGTCGCGATGCAAAGCTATCAGCGCTCGCCCGGTTCGCTGGCGGCCGCAATCCAGACTATCTCCAAGGAAAAATTCGACGCCGTACTGATTGCCGACAGCGGCCGGATCGCGATCGCGTCCGCACCCCTGATCCGCAAATCGAACGGGGCCGCGGTGCGCATCCTCGGCACCGAATTATGGAATACCGAACCCAGCCTCAACAATTCGCCCGCCATGGCCGGCGCCTGGTTCGCCAGTGTGGACGATGCGTTGTTCAGGCAGTTCGTGACCCGCTATCGCGCGCGCTACGGGCACACGCCTTATCGGCTGGCGAGCCTCGGCTATGACGCGGTGTTACTGACCGTGCGGATCGCCAAGGATTGGAGGGTCGGCGATCGTTTCCCGGTCGACGCCCTCGGCGACGATGGTGGCTTCGTTGGCGTCGATGGCGCCTTCCGCTTCGCCAAGGGTCATATCGCCGAACGCGCGCTGGCGGTGCATCAATTAGGAGCGGGCGGCGGGACCGTGGTCTCGCCGGCGCCGCAGGGTTTCTAAAGCACGACGTCCGCGAGGATCGCGTCGAGCAACAACATGCCCGACGGCGTGACGCGCAGCCGGTCTTCGGTTTGTTCGATCAGTCCCATGGCGGATAGCCGCGCGACCGCCTTCTGATCCACAGCGGGATCGGTGCGGGCACGGGGCAGGCCCTCGGCGAGCCGAAGCCCCATCACCATTGCCTCGCGCCGTTGCGCATCGGGGGCGAGCAGCTCCTCCAGTTCGATTCCCTGCGCGTCGCGGTCGATCCGGGTCAGCCAGTTTTCGGGTTTTCGTGCGCGTGCGGTTGCGACGCCCTCGCGCCGGCCATGCGCGCCCGGTCCGACGCCCAGATAGTCGCCATAACGCCAGTAGGTGAGGTTGTGCCGGCTCTCCTCGCCGGGGCGGGCATGGTTCGAGATTTCGTAGGCATGCAGACCCGCTGCGGTGGTGATCGCGCGCGTCGCTTCGAACAGATCGGCGGCGTGATCCGGATCGGTCGGAACCAGTTCGCCACGCGCTGCCATCGCGGCGAAGCGCGTGCCGGGCTCGATGGTGAGCTGATAGAGCGAAAGATGCCCGGTGCCGAAGCTGAGCGCGCGCGCCAGAGTCCCTTCCCAATCCGCCTGGCTTTGGCCGGGCAGTGCATAGATCAGGTCGAAGCTGACGCGCTCGAAGACGGACTGCGCGGTATCGAGCGCGGCCAGTCCTTCCGCGACATCATGCGCGCGGCCAAGGAAGCGCAGAGATTCGTCCTCCAGCGCCTGCAGCCCGAGACTGACACGATTGACGCCCGCCGCAGCCAGCCCGGAAAAGCGTGCGGCTTCGACCGAGGAAGGGTTGGCCTCGAGCGTGATTTCGATATCGTCGGCGAAGCCCCAATGGCGCTCGGCGGCTCCGATGATCGCCGCGACCGTTTCGGGCGGCATCAGCGACGGCGTGCCGCCGCCAAAGAAGATCGAGGTCAGCGGGCGCCTGGGGCCGACATCCGCTTCATGCGCCAGATCGGTGAGCAACGCGTCGCGCCAACGCGCCTGGTCCACGCTTTCGCGGACATGGCTGTTGAAGTCGCAATAGGGACATTTGGAGACGCAAAACGGCCAATGGACGTAAAGCGCGAGCGAAGCGGTCACAAAACGGCGGCGACCAGCTTGCGGAAAGCATCGGCACGATGACTGATGGAGTGCTTTTCGTGCGGATCGAGCTCGGCGAAGCTGCGTGTGTCGCCGAGCGGCACGAACACCGGATCATATCCGAAGCCCATCGTCCCGCGCGGCGGCCAGGTCAGCCGACCTTCGCAGCGACCTTCGAAACTCTCCACGTGGCCGTCGGGCCAGCATAGCGACAGCACGCATACGAAATGCGCGTCACGGCCCGCTTCCGGGCCCTTTGCCTGAAGCGCGTCCTCGACCTTTTGCATCGCGAGATGCCAATCGCGGCCATTGGGGGTTTCCGCCCAATCGGCCGTGTAGACGCCGGGATCGCCGTTCAATGCGTCGACGCACAGCCCGCTATCGTCGGCAAGCGAGACCATGCCCGACAGATCGGCCGAGAAACGCGCCTTCAATTCGGCATTGGCGGCGAAGCTCGTACCGGTTTCCACAGGCTCGGGAATACCGAGCGAGCCAGCGGAAACCGGTTCGATCCCATAGGGTTCGAGCAATGCGCGGATTTCGCGCACCTTGCCTTCATTATGGCTGGCGATGACGAGTTTGCCCGGCTGCAGCTTGCGGTGCGGTACGGGCGCGGGTTCGTCGTCATCCAGCATGATGGTCACCGTCCGGTTGCCTTCAATTGCGCCGCGAAGATATCGGTGCAGCCGATCCGCGCGAGGCGGAGCAGGCGCAACAATGCCTCCTCGTCATAGGTTGCGCCTTCGGCGGTGGCCTGCGCTTCAGCGATATTTCCGTCGGAGAGGAGCACAAAATTCGCATCGGCATGGGCGGAGCTGTCCTCGATATAATCGAGGTCGAGCACGGGCGTTCCCTCCCAGATGCCGCACGAGACCGCGGCGACCTGCGCCTTGATCGGATCAACGGTGAGCAAGCCTTGCGTGAGAAGGCCATCGACCGCGAGACGCAAGGCCACCCATGCGCCCGAAATCGAGGCGGTGCGAGTGCCGCCATCGGCCTGGATCACGTCACAATCGAGCGTGATCTGGCGCTCGCCGAGCGCATTGAGATCGCAGATGGCGCGCAAGGAGCGCCCGATGAGCCGCTGGATCTCCTGGGTGCGGCCCGATTGCTTGCCCTTGGCGGCTTCGCGATTGCCACGCGTATGGGTCGCGCGGGGCAGCATCCCATATTCGGCAGTGACCCACCCTTGGCCTTTGCCACGCAGGAAAGGAGGCACTTTTTCCTCGACCGACGCGGTGACGAGGACCTTGGTTTCGCCAAAGGCAATCAGAACCGAACCTTCGGCATGCTTGGTGTAGCCAGGCGTAATGGTGATCGCCCGCATCTGATCGGGCGCGCGGCCGCTGGGGCGCATGATATTGAATTCCTTAAATGCTATTTCAGCCAAGCTTGGCCTGTATCAAGTGGACGAGGCCACCCACGTTCGAAAGCTCTTCAAGCTCCGCGCTCTTGAAGCGAATACCGAAAGCAGCCTCACACGCAACCGTGATGTTGACGTGGTTGAACGAATCCCATTCCGGAATGTCGTCTGCATTGGTTTCTGGCGTCAGTACGATGCTGTCATCATCGAAGATATCGCGAAATATTTCGTTGAGCTTGGCGTAGATCGCGCCTTCATCCATTCTGATGCTCCTTGAGCGTGATGGCAGGGTTAACCACTATCGGTTGAGTCAGATCGAGCTGCCACCGCGTCTGACCATCGGCCGCCTCGTCGATCAAGGTAAATCCCAGCCGCGGATAATGCTCGCGCACCATGCCGTTTTTTGCGCTGGGAATATAGGAGCCGATTAGCCGAGACGCGCCCGCCCGCCGGGCTTCGTCGGCGACCAGCGCAAGAGTCGTCTCTTCAACGCCGCGCCCGAGCACACGGCAACTCATCAGCCAGCTTTCGAGATCGAACGCATCATCAACGCGCCGGCCGATGACGACGCCGATGATGCCATGATCGGCGAAGCGGTCGACCAGGCGCAGGTGCAGGCCGAAAGACTCTGGGTCGTTCGCGAGACTATGGATCTCGCCCTCGGTGTACCGGCGCGTGGTCAGGTTGAACTGATTGGTTTTGTTGGCGAGCTGGGTCACGCGGGGAATGGAAACGGCATCCAGCCGCCCCCACACCAAGCTCATGTCAAGACTGGCAAGATAACCCGCGAGGTCGGTCGCCTCCACCTCCAGCGCGCGCCGCTCTCGCTCCGCCTGATACAGACGGCCGCGTGCGCGATCTTCCGCGGTTATGGCCACACCTTCGAAATAGCCGGCGGCGGCAATGATCTCCGCGTAACGGGAGGGGTCGTCGGGCAGCTCGGGCACGGCGACCATCGGTAGCTCACGCCGGATGATGTTCCGTTCGAACGGATTGTCGTCCGCGAATACGAGCGAATCGATGCCTATGTTCAGATCAGCGGCGATCCGCCGCAGATTGGTCGCCTTGTCGTCCCAATTTGCGACGAACGCCGCGATGTCAGACCGACGCAACACCATGTCGGCATGCTTTTCGAACGGCTCGAGCGCGTTGGCTTCGTCATTCTTGGAACAAACCGCGAGGATGATGCCTCGCGCCGCCAACGACTTTGCATAGGTCTGGAAGGCCATGAATGCCTCGCCCTCGGCATTCCCCTGGCCGATGGCGATACCCTCCAACCCGTCATCGCCTATCACGCCGCCCCACAGCGTGTTGTCGAGATCGAGTACGAGGCATTTCGACGCCCGGCCTTTACGCGCATCGATAATGCGCAGCGCCAGCTCGCCGAACATGGGCGCGGCAGCGGGAGAGATTTCCTGTTTCGCCCGATGCCAGAGCGCGGGCGAGTACCAGGCATCAATTCCATCCACGGCGATCTGCTCGTCGAGCGCAATGATATCGACGCCCTTCTGGTCGGCGAGGTCGCGCAGCCGCGCGTTCAATGCTCGCACCATTGCCGCGGGGGAGCCGGGGAGGCGCTGTTCCGCATTGCCGAGCAATCGCGGGAAGATCGGCAACAAGGCCTGATGCAAGACCAGCCGATCAGAGGACCCGCGCGCGGCGTCCCACCACGCGCCGACTTCCGCGACACGTCTGTCGATCAGTGCCGCCGCTTCCGCGTCCTCTAGCACGACCTCGCCCACCAAAGTGCGCGCGTCGAGCGAGAAGAGGACGGCGTCAGCGGCGAAAGCGTGGAACGCGGAGGCGGGGTCGAGCACGGCTTGCCGGAACTGTCCGTATTCGGGCGTATAGGTCTCGATGCGGATACCGCGCCGCAGCCCCGAAACGCGGATCGCGGGAACCAGCTGATCGATCGTGGACGAGCCCAGAATGGCGAATTTGAGCTTCGGTTCGTCCGCGGACGGTGTTTCCGCCAGTCGACGATCGAGCTGGTTCGTTCGTGTGAAATCCATGCGCGTGCGCGCCAAGGCGACCAGCGCCTCCCAGCGGCCGGACCCTTCAGGAAGCGCCCTCAGCCGGACGCGCCACTCTGAATCGTCAGGCAGCCATGCGAGATCGATCATGCCCAAGCCCACGCTAATCGGAACGACCTCCCCCTTGCGGACGGCATAGCAGCGTGTCAAGTTGCCGGCCGGTGCTGGTTAACCGGTATTACGGAAGACCGGTTCTGCAGACCGACGGCATTGGGACTACACGATCTTGGGGGGTGTGTGTGGCTGACGCGTTGACGTGCCAGAATCCGGCGGTGGATCTTTACCTGACGCTCCTCAAGCATTCGCTGACCGATACGCTTTTCGCGATCGAGCCCGATGCGGACGAGGATGAGCGGCGGTATGTGACCGACTTCATTCAGCATTATATCAAGGGCCGCGCCATTTCGATGCTGCCTTTGGCCCGCATGAACAATCTGCAAGCCTGCATTCTCGATGTGGTCGCCTCCAACGTGCCGGGCGATTTGATCGAAACCGGCGTGTGGCGCGGCGGCGCGACGATCTTCATGCGCGGCGCGCTCAAGGCGTTGGGGGTCGAAGACCGCACCGTATGGGTGGCAGATTCGTTCGAAGGCCTGCCCGAGCCCGATGCGGAGAAATTTCCGGTGGAGGCAAAGGCGCACGCCGGCAGTATGATGACCAAGGGCTATAATCATTTTGCGTGCGGGCTTGAGGATGTGCGGGCCAATTTCCGCGCTTACGGATTGTTGGACGATCGCGTGCAATTCCTGAAGGGCTGGTTCAAGGATACCCTACCGACGGCGCCGGTCGAGCAGCTCGCGATCATGCGTCTGGACGGCGATTATTACGAATCGACCTGGGATGGACTGACCAACCTGTGGGATAAATTGTCGGTCGGCGGTTATGCGATCATCGACGATTACGGAGAGGATAGCTGGACCTACTGCCGCAAGGCGGTGGACGACTTCCGCCGGGAGCGGGGCATCGACGACCCGATGATCCGCGTCGACAGCAAATGCTATTATTGGAAGCGCACGCGCTAAATCCGGATGCGCTTGCCGTTTTATCCCGTCTCACGCGACGAGCCGCTTGAGCCATCGGCCTCCTGTCTCTAACGTCGCCGCAATGCAGCATTTGCGTTTCGTCCTGGTCGTCCTCGTGCTTTGCCTGGCGGGCTATGGTTCCTTCTTCGCCATGGGGCGCTCGTCCTTCTACTGCACGCATAGCAGCAGCTATTTCGACACCGCGCCATGCTTCCAGGCAGAGGTGCACGGCCGCCAGGTCGACACGTTGCTCGTGGGTGACTCCAGCCTGCTTTATGGCATCCGGCCCGATCTGGTGGCGGCGGCCGGCGGCGGCAGCAGCTACAATCTCGGGATGGTCGGGCCGAGCTTCGGCTTCAGGACCAAGGAGCTGATCGATCGCTATCTGGCGCGCAACGGCCGACCCAAGGCGATCGTCCTCTATTTCGCGCCCTGGCAGCTCATCTCCCGGCATAAAGTGGCCGATCCCCAATGGGCGCCGCTCGGCATCTACCAGCTTCGCTATGGCCGCGCGGCCGACTTCCTTGGCTTCCTGCGCGCAGTGCCTGGGGCGTTGGCCGAATTGCCGCCGATCATCGCTGCCAATCTGACGACGCATAGTGCGCCCGCGCTTCAGCGCCGCGCGGAGTTGGCCCGGAACAACGGCTATCTCGCTTATACGCGCGAAGGGCTGAAGCCGCTTCCGGCCGACTGCCAGCCGGGCCAACGCCCGCGCCGTCCGTTCGACGGAATCGACAATGGCGCAAGCCTGGCGGAGCTGCGCGCATATTACCGGTCGCGCGGCATCCCGGTGTTCGTCTATCTCGCCCCGCTTGCGGTGTGCGACAACGAAATCGGGACGATCCGCGGTATCTATGCCGGGCTTACTGACAATGCCCCCCAGGCACTTCCCAATCCCCTGTTCGTCGACGATGCGCAGGTTGCCGAACATGTCCACGCGTCTCCGGCAGGCGTCGCCGTCTTCTCCAAAAACCTAGCCGATTTCATCCGCACCAAGGTGCGGGCGCGGCCGAGTGAGCCCGCCGCATGATCTTCAGTTCGAACGCGTTCATCTTCGTTTTCCTGCCGATCGCGCTGATCGGCTATTATGCGCTGGCGCGTGTCGGGCGGGCCTGGGCGGCGGCCTGGCTCGTCGTGATGTCGCTCATATTCTACGGCTATTGGAACCCCAGCTACCTGTTGCTGCTGGTCGGGTCGATCGCGTGGAATTTCGGGATGGGGGCGGCGATCTTCGCGCAAGGCGAGGATCGCGAAAGGCGCAAGTTCGCGCTGCTGTGGCTCGGTATAGCAGGCAATCTGGGGCTGCTCTTCTATTACAAATATCTGTTCCCGCTGATCGGCTTCCTCGCGGCGCACCACATCGCACCGGCCAGTTGGGAAGCGCATGTCTTCCTGCCGCTTGGCATTTCGTTCTTCACCTTCACCCAGATCGGCTATCTGGTGGACAGCTATGATGGAAAGGCGCGCGAACGCGGACTCTTGTCGTACATGCTGTTCGTCACCTTCTTTCCGCACCTGATTGCGGGACCGATCCTGCACAATCGCGAGATGATGCCGCAATTCGGCAATCCCGAGACGTTCCGGCTCAAGGCGGAGAATATCAGCGTCGGCCTCTTCATCTTTGTGGTCGGCCTGACCAAGAAGGTGCTGCTTGCCGATCCGCTCGGTTATGTCGCGGACCGCGGCTATGTCGATCCGGCAAGCCTGACACCGGGCGCGGCGGCGTTGACCGTGCTCGGTTACGCGATGCAGCTCTATTTCGACTTTTCGGGCTATGCCGACATGGCGATCGGGATCGCGCGGATGTTCGGGGTGGTCTTCCCCGCGAACTTCAATTCGCCCTATCGCGCCAGCTCGATCATCGAATTCTGGTCGCGTTGGCACATGACCCTGACGCGGTACCTCACGCTCTATCTCTACAATCCGGTGGCGATGGCGGTCAGCCGCCGCCGGGTCGCACGCGGCCTGCCGGTAACCCGGAAGGCCACGCGCAACCTGTCGGCCTTCGCCGGATTGATCATGTGGCCCACCTTCTTCACGATGGGTCTAGCCGGGATCTGGCACGGTGCGGGCCTGCAGTTCGCGATCTTCGGGCTGCTCCACGCCGCTTTCCTGTCGGTCAATCATGCATGGCGCGTGTTCCGCCCGAGCGCCGCGGGCGAGCCGGGCAGGGTGAGTACCGCCGCGAGCGTGATGCTGGTGTTCTCGTGCGTCGTGCTGGGCCAGATCTTCTTCCGGGCCGCCTCGGCACCCGACGCATTCGCGATGCTCGCCGCGCTCGCCGGGCAGGGCGGCGCGGTGTCGACGTCGGCCTTGGGTAGCCTTCCCATCATTTTGCTGCGTATCCTGGTGTGCGCCGCGATCTGCCTGATGCTGCCGAATACCCAGCAGCTCACCCGGGACTGGCGCCCGATCCTGGAGCAAATTCCCGAACCGCCCTTATTCGCGCGGTTCAAGTGGCGCCCCAGCCTTGTCTGGGGCATCGCAACCGGGGGCATGATGCTGGTCGCGCTGCTGCGCATGTCGGATACGTCGCGCTTCCTCTACTTCCAGTTTTGAACCCGTCGAGCGCGCGTTCGGGCTGCTCAAGGGTGCAGAGTCGCTCAGGCCTTCGATTTCGTCCCGACCGTCAGGCCTACCTGACGCGGGACAGGTCCCGGTCCATCGCCGCGCCATCGAACGGGACCACGATCACCTTGCTGCCATGGGGGCTGCCGGGGGTTTCCTCTTCCTTGGGAACGTCGATCACGGCGAAGGTGAGGGCGACGACATGACCCTTTTCAAGGACGATGCCGGGGCGCTCCAGCTTGTTCCAATGGTTGAGGACGCCGTTAGTATAGCGGATGAAATCGGCCTCTGGCCGGTAGGCCAGCCCCTGGAACCTCCAGCCGGTAACGCCGTCGCGCGAGATCAGGTGATAGGCCTGCCGCTGCTCCCAATGGTTGACCAGCATGTGGTACCAGCCACCGCTGTACCAGAGAACCGGATCTTCCAGATTTTCCAGACGGGACTGCGGTAGCCCCGTCAGCCCGCGGTAGATGCTGTCGCCCATGACGTGGTAGGGCCCCAGAATGTCCTTCTCGCTCAGCAGGATCTGGCCGGAGCGCTGGACCATGAGGAAGCCGCCGCCGGGCCGTTCGACGAGATTCACGTTCGAGCCGTGCCAAGGCTTTGGGTTAGGCCCGGTCAGACTGCCGCCGCCGGGGCCCGCATTCTCCAGCGAATGATAGCTATCCTGGTTGACCTTGATCTCGCCCGAAAAGCGCCAGGGGCCGTCGATGGAGGTGGAGGTGAAGACGGAGGTGTTGCGCGTCTCGCTGATGACGATCGCATAGGTGCCGTCGTTCAATTTCAGCGCGATCACATTGTGGCCGCGCCCGTTTTCATTGTCCGGCCAGAGCAGGCCCGTGTCGCGATAGGGGCCGGTCAGGCGCGAAGAGACTGCCGCGATTGCCTTGGAATTCCACCACTCGCCATGGCCTTTCGCCTGATCCCAGCGGCTGCCGAACAGGCGATAGCGGCCGTCCGCGCCTTTGAGGATGACGCCGTCCCAATAGTTCCAGTGCTGAAGCGTCCGATCCTCGAGCCCGTTGTCCTGGTCACGCGGCCCGACCGTGGCGGTGCCCCAGGCCGAGGCGGACAGCGCACGCGCAATCGGCGTCGGTTGGAAATAGGCGATGAACGGCCTGGGTCCGAGTACAGGCAGGTCTTCGGCAAGGGCGTTTCCGGCCGCGAAGAGAGCCGCGGCGAGGAGCAAAGGCGCGAGGATCTTTCTGCGAGCGGCGGGCTGTTGCCGGTAGGTCATCGTCTCTCCTCGCCAAGGGCCGTCCAGGGAGGTCAGCTCCTCCGGGATATAATATGATTAATCCCGTTAGCGCCCGCGGCGTCGCGAGGATAGTGCCCTGAATTTCCCAAGGGGGGTCGGAAATTAGTATTGTGTCCCCGAATTTCCCGGCGCTCGGCTAGGATGCGGCGAATTGACGGCTGCTTCTGGCAGCAAACACACACAGAATAGCCGTCGGTCCGAAGACCGACGGCACTCCCGCCCACTGGAGAGGGGTAAATTTATCCGAAGCTGACGGCGATCCGGCGGCGGCTGCGCAGGGCAGTGCCGATCGCGCCGAAGCCGGCAAGCATGAGGGCCCACGAGGCCGGCTCAGGCACGCCGCCGGGAGGGCCGCCCAACGTCGAACATTTGCCCGCTGCGTTGCAGAAGGTGGTACCTTCCACGCCGGTCCATACATATTGGCTGTCGTCGCTGCCGAGCGACAGGAAGCTGCAGGTCGGCCCGGACGAGCAGGGGCCGAAGTTCAGCCATAGCCGATCGAGCGAGCTCACGGCCGTCGAATTGTCCGCGTGGAAAGCGCCGGACGTGACGACCCCGCCCACCACCGTGAACGAATTGCCGAACTGCGACGCCCATGTCGTGGCATCCAGCGGCGCGGTGTAGGTCGGCTGGCTCGCGAGCGGGATCAGCGCGGAGGGCCAGGTGAAGATCTGGACGCTGGTCGCGGCGGAGGTGGCGTTGTCGGTCAGGCCGAACACTTCTCCCGTCACGGTGCCGGACACATTGCCGACATCGTTGGTGAAGGAGAAGAAGAAGTCCAAAGCGGACGCCGGAACCGCGGCCGAGACGGTGATGGAGGCGGCCAGGATTGCGCTCGCAAGATGCAGGTGGCGTTTCATGTCGATCCCCTCGTTGGAATTGAAACAGCACTTACCTCCATCGCGCGGGTGCGGGGCGGATGGTGATGCTTCGATTAACCAAACCCGGCTACACGTTGGTTTCGGACGCAACACATCAAATGATTGAGGGTCGGCAGATTGTGCGCACGACCGGTCTTGTCGGAAACGGGGCAGCGACATCCCTCACTGCCGGCAAGGCCGATCATGTCGGGCCGTAAGCGGCACACCCAGCGCCGGTCGTCGCTGAATCGGGCTTGTGATCAGCTTGGGCGGGGCTCGGCAGGCAAAGCGGGCGGCGGCGCTTTTATCAGCCCCAGAGGCTCAAGCAGCTGGTGTGCGGTGGATTCGGGCAGCTTGGCATCGATGCCATAACAAGGCGGCCATTCCGCGGGCAGATGATAGGTACCGAATATGCGGTCGAGCAGGGGAAGCAGCGCCGCGAAATTCTTGTCCCGATGCGCGTCGTTCGTGTGATGCCAATGGTGAAAGGCCGGTGTCGCGACGAGCCGCTCCAGGATTCCGAGCCGCCAGCCGATATTGGCATGGATGAAGAAGGCCCAGACCGTGCCGAAAAGCGTGACATAGACGGGCAGCAAATGACCCTGGTTGCCGCCATGCACCGATCCCAGCCCGAGGATATAGAGCGGAACAAGGCCGCACAGTCGCGTGAACACGATGTCGAAAGGATGCGCGCGGACGTTGATCATCCAGTCGATATGCCGCGGGGCGTGATGGACCGCATGAAATTGCCAGAGGAACGGCGAAACGTGCGTCCAGCGGTGCGCCCAATAGGTGCCGACCTCTGCAACGATCAGGCCCAACAGGAGACGCAGCGCGAAGGGAAGGCCGTTGATCGTGGCCAGATAGGCCAAAGGCGTCAGCCGCTCGGCGATCGCGCCGACGACGGCCATCGGCACGGCCAACAGCGCGGCAGGCAATAGGCTGTTGAGGAAATACAGGCCGAGATCGGCCAGGATCGGCCGCTTGGCGGGCGCGGCATGCAGCGCGAACCATCGTTCGAGCGGAACGAAGACGATCGTCAGCAGGATGAGCCAGATTGCGAGGCGAGCCACGCTCACCAGCAAAGCTTCGCCGATCTGGATCGCGTGGGTCACGGCAATTTCCTTAGGGGAGGGGGGTTAAGAAATCCCGCCCTCCCCCAGTCATCCGAAGGCCAGAGCGTGTGCGCTCAGGCGAATTCGACGGTGGTGCGCCGCTTGCGCGCCGCAGCGCCAATCAGACCAAAGCCGCCAATGAACATCGCCCAGCTGGCCGGCTCCGGAACGGAACCTTGCAGCGAAACACTGTCGAGCAGGGCCACCGGCGGCATGCCGTTCGGCGTTCCGATCGACAGGAAGGACAGCAATTGCGACGTGCTGGTCGCGGTGAAGCTGTGCGTGACCGAATACCAGCCCTTGAAGCCATGGCTGGGCGTGTTCACGGTTGCGGTGGTGAAGCTATCGCTACCGAAACCGACCACCAGCTTTTCGGTCGTATCGCCCGAGCGATCCGCATATTGGCCCGCGGCCCAATCGAAGCTGAGCGTGTAGGTCTGCCCGATCGTCAGGCCGTTGATCATCTGGGTCAGCGCGCCATTGTAATTGGTGTCGCCGTCCAGCGCGACGAACTTGCCGCCGGTTGGGCTTGCCGGCGACGACCACAGATACTGGCCATGCTCGCCGAAGCGCGTATCCGCGTCGACATTCTCGTTTGCCGAGAAGAAGACGAGGTTGAAGGCGTTGCTGTTCGCCGACGTCCAATGATCGACCGCCTGGCCGATGTGCGACGCGCCGAATTCGGAACTGCGGGTGATGCCCGTCACATTTTCGAACCCGCCATTCTGCACGAACTCGGCTGCGTTCGCGGTACCGCAAGCTAATGCGGAGACACATGCAAGAACCAGATACTTCACGACCATACTCCCCCAAAAGTAGATCTCGCCCTTGGCACAGTGGCGGGCCAGCGCCTTTTCACATTTGTAATAGATTGGAGATTTTCCTTGCGGAGCCGTCGCTTCCCAAGGCGTCGGTTTCGCCTCACGGAATCTTAATCAACCGCGCTTAGGCCTGCCGATCGACAGGCGAAGATCGCGAGAAGCGGCCGGCGACTGTTCGACGCGGCGTGCGGAAAGATGGCTGATGCCAAATACCTTCCTGAACAAGCTTGAGCGGTGGGCCGAATTGTCGCCCGCGGATCGCTTGCTGATCGCCCAACTGCCGGGCGAAGCGCTCACGCTCCAGCGGGGCGACGAACTTCCGGTGGAGACCGACCAGAGCGGCCGATCGCTCCTGATGCTCGATGGCTGGGCCGGGCTGTGCAAGGAAACCCCGGACGGCCTGCGCGTCATCAGCGAATTGCTGATGCCGGGCGACTTCCAGAGATTCACCCGGCACCGCGACGCGTCGCTCCGCACGGTGATGCTGTCGACCGGAAGCGTATTGCTGCTGTCTTCCGATACCGTCGCGGCGCTGGCGGAGCATCCCGTCATCGGCCCCGCGATCGACTGGGCGACGACGGTACAGCAATCGATCCACCGCGAATGGCTGGTCAATATCGCGAGGAACAAGGTGTATGCGCGCGTCGCGCACATGCTCTGCGAGATCGCCGCGCGCATGAACAATGCGGGTCTGCTCGAGGAGGAAAGCTGCGCGCTGCCGCTGACCCAGGCCGACCTCGCGGATTCGCTGTCGATGACGCTGGTGCACCTCAATATCGCGCTGCAGCGGCTGCGTTCCGAAAGCATCGTGCGGCTCGACCAGAAGAGGCTGACGATCATCGACCGCCGCCGCCTGGAAGCGATCGCGCAGTTCGACGATCGGTACCTTATGCGCTGGCCGACCGCATTGCCCGACCGCCGCGCCAGCATACGCCAACCCCGCAACCGCGAGCGGCGGAGCGCCGGCTAGCCCGCGATCCATGCGCGGGGGGCTCCATGCGCCCTGCAGCCCGGGGGTAAGACCGCGATTCGGCGGGGCCGCCCGCAGGCTGAAAATCAAAAAACACCAGAAACGAACTTAATGATTAACCCATAAGGTTCGTATTTCCCTGTTTTCGTAATTTTCAGAACCAGATTGGTTCTTCGATACTTCCTCCAGCTATAGCCGAAGCGCATGGGCTCGCGGATTCGGCTCAGAAAAGTCCAGCTTTGATAGCACAATGTTCCCGATTTGTCCATGTGCAACGTGATCGTCGGAGAGATTGCGGGCGGCGATTCCGGGCTTGTTGAATTACTCCGACAAATCTAGGCGTCGGGCTGCGGATCGGAGCGGCCAGACTCTCCCGACACCGCCGGAGAGAGGAATGACCTGTATGTCGATCGCGTGCCGAGCCATCATCGCCGGATTGGCCGCCATCGCGCCCGTCGCGCTGGCATGCGCGAGCGAGCCGATCGTGCAGACGCGCTTCACGGCGGATCCGGCGCCGATGGTCCATGACGGGACGGTCTACCTCTACACCAGCCATGACGAGGACGACGCGACCGGCTTCAAGATGGTCGACTGGCGGCTCTACACGTCGACCGACATGGCAAACTGGACCGACCATGGCGCGGTCGCGTCGCTCAAGACCTTTCCGTGGGCGGTGCAGTCGAACGACGCTTGGGCGCCGCAGGTGATCGAGCGCGGCGGCAAATTCTATCTCTATGCGCCGATCAGCGTGGCCGGCAGCCCCAAGAACGTGATCGCGGTGGCGGTGGCGGATCGACCCGAAGGGCCGTTCAAGGATGCGCTGGGCCATCCGCTGGTCGGCCCGGCCGACGGCTTCATCGACCCGACCGTGACGATCGACAATGACGGCCAGGCCTATCTCTACTGGGGCAACCCCAACCTCTGGTACGTCAAGCTCAACCGGGACATGATTTCCTATTCGGGCAAGATCGAGAAGATCGCGCCACGGCTGACCGATTATCAGGAAGGGCCGTGGTTCTATAAGCGCCAGAACCATTATTATATGGCGTTCGCATCGACCTGCTGCTCCGAGGGCGTCGGCTATGCGATGAGCGACCATCCGACCGGCCCGTGGACCTACAAGGGCCAGATCATGGAGCATGATGCCGCTTCGACCGGCAACCATCCGGGCATCATCGATTATAAGGGCAATTCCTATCTCTTCGGCTTCAACTACGAGCTGAACTTCGCGCTGACGCCGATCCATCACGAGCGGCGCGGCGTCACGGTCGCGAAGTTCGCCTACAATCCCGACGGCACGATCCCGAACCTGGGCTGGTGGAACCGGACCGCGGCGCCGCAGATCGGCACGCTCGACCCGTATCGGTCAGTGCAGGCGGAGACGATCGCCTGGACATCGCGGATCAAGCGCGATCGCGACCGGCCATTCTATTGGGCGCCCGGCGTCACCACCGCGCAGAACGATACGGGGGGCGTCTATGTCACGCGGATCACGGACCTCAGCTACATCAAGGTGGCGGGCGTGGATTTCGGCGCACCCGGCGCGGCGCAGTTCAGCGCGACCGTGGCGAGCGCCACCGGATCGGGCCGGATCGAGCTGCACCTGGACAAAGCGGACGGTCCGCTGATCGGCACGCTGCCGGTGGCCGCGACCGGCGGCTGGGACGCGTGGCGCACGGTTTCGGCGCCGGTTTCGGGCGCGAGCGGGACGCACGATCTGTTCCTGGTCTTCCGGGGGCCGGGGGAGCAGCCGCTGTTCAATTTCGACAAATGGACATTCGTACGCGCGCAGTGAGCGGCGGCCCCGGCCGGCCGTCAGCCGAGGCCCTGCGCCTTTGCCCAAGTGGCGAACAGTTCGGGCCAGTGCCGTGCGGGATCGCCCGCCGGGCCGGGCAGGAAGAAGCCGTGGCCGCCGGCGGTGAACAGGTGCGTTTCCACCTTCACCCCCGCGGCCTTTAACGCGGCGCGCATCTCCAGCGTGTTTTCGACCGGGACGACGGTGTCGTCCTCCGCATGCGCCATGAAGCAGGCGGGCGTCGCGGCGGAGACGTTGTGCGCCGGGCTGTGCGCGCGCTCCATATCCGGCGAGGGATTGCGGCCGAGCAGCATGTCGCGCGAGCCGCCATGCGCGACCGGATCGATCATCGACTGGACCGCATAGATGGGCGCCGCGATCGCCGGGCGCGCGCTCAGCCGATCCGCGGCATCGACCGGATCATAGACCTTGGCATCGAACCGGGTGGCGAGATCGCCGCAGACATGGCCGCCGGCGGAGTAGCCGAGCGCGCCGATCCTGGCGGGATCAAAGCCATAATGGCTGGCGCGCGAGCGGATCAGCCGCATCGCGCGCTGCGCGTCGGCCAGCGGCACGTCGGCGCGGTTGGCCCAGCCATCGCCGGGCAGGCGGTAATAGAGGACGAAGACGGTCCAGCCGCGATCGGCGAGCCAGGGCGCTATCTGATAGCCCTCCACGTCGATGACGATCACCGAATAGCCGCCGCCGGGTGTGACCAGCATAGCGGAGCCGTTCGGCTTGGCCGGGCGGAACACCTTCATGCGCGGGCGGGCGATGCCCTTCACCATGCGGCTATGATGTTCGGCGCTGCCGTTTTCGATCACCTGTTCGACCGGCAGCGTCGCGGGCGCGCCGGGCGGCGTGCCGGGCCAGAGATCGATCTCTTCCGCGGGAAAAGCGGGCCACGTTCCCGGCTGCTCGGCGCGCGCCGCCGTGGCGAGCGCCCCGGTGGCAAGCGCAGCCAACATGGTTTCCCGGCGGCTCAGCATCGGCTTTCTCCCCTTTTTATCGCGCCGGACATTCACGGCCTCGGGGAGGTTTGTCAAAGTGATAGCTCATCCATGCAGCCGCTGGGACGGGGTTAATTAGTATTGTGTCCCCGAGTTACTGTCTCGATTACTCCACGGCGCGAAACTGATGGTGGATGACCGAAATTAGGTGGTTTGCAGACAGTCCGCTTTTAAGGCCCAGTACGTACTTGGGGCCGATCGGACGTTGCGGACTGAACAACCCTAGGCCCGCTCGGTTGATATTTCTAACGTGGCGGATGTGCGATTAACAGTTAGCGTTGCTCCCTCGGTGGTCAACCAGGCGAAAGCCTCGATCAGAGCATCCCGCGCAGCTTCGCCCGCGTCGTTCAATTTGCTGATCCGTACAACCATTGGCGGGTCTATCTTATTGACCCGTCCAACGATCATGGAGTCCACCAGCGCGTCTACGCTTCTGCCGTGCCATTCTGGGGCGCCAAGTGCGGCGAGAAGCGCTTCGTAAAAGTCGAGCGCTGTTATCCATCCCGTCGCCACTAGATCGACTTCGGTCAGGCGTGACAGCGTCATGCCGGGATATTCGCATCGCGGGCTAATGTCTGCAACTGGGTCGGAAACCGTCGCTCCTTTTATGAATGTGCTCTCGGTATAGTGTCCCCGAATTTCCCGGCCTGCGCTCTGACGCAGGCCGGGGGCCATCATCGCCCTAATTGCGAAGGCTGTCCGGCACGATGCCGCCATTTTCGGCAAGCTTCGCGATTACGGCCTTGTGGAGCGCGATATTCTCCTCCGCGCTGCCGTCGGCGCCGACATGGACGTTGAGCTCGTTCGCCAGTTCCTTGCGGGCGGCAAGGCTGGAATCCAGGTCGAGCAGCTTGAGCAGATCGACGATCGACGTCTGGTAATTGCCGCCGCCGCCCTTGAGCGAGGCCATTTCCGATAGCACGGCGCCGACGTCGACCGCCTGCGGCGCGGGTGCCGCCGGTGCAGCGGCGGGAGCGGCAGCCGGGGCTGCGGCAGGCGCGGCCGTTGCCGCTGGCGCCGTGGCAGCGGCGGTGCCGTGGTTGAAAATCTTGCTCATGATCGACCCGAAGATGCTCATAACGCTGCGTCACTCCTACCGAGGCCCTCGTGGCCCGGGGGATGCAACGAGAAATCAGGCGCTTGGCTCCGCCCTTTCGACAGGAACAGCCGCAACAGCTCAAACGTTCGGGGCCCTCACCTGAGGAGGATGCAATGAAAAGAAGCGCGCTTATCCTGATGTCGGCAACGGCCTGTATTTTGGCCGGGTGCAACCATTCCACCGACACGACCGCGACCACGGACACGAACACCACGGTCGCCAACGTCACCGACGATACATCCGGCAACGCATCCGACGCGACGGCCACGCCCGACAACAGCACGGCCCCGGCGCCGGCGGGCGGACAGGCCTTTGCCAACAATGCCGCGGCGAGCGACGCGTTCGAAATCGCCTCGTCCAAGCTCGCAGCGACCAACGGCAGCGCCGCGGACGTGAAGAAATTCGCCGCGCAGATGATCGCGGCGCACACCGAATCGACCGCGAAGCTGAAGGGCATCGTCGCCGGGCTGTCGCCCGCTATCACGCCCGACCCGGCGCTCAATTCCGACCAGCAGGCGAAGCTGGACGAGCTCAAGGCCAAGAAGGGCGCGGACTTCGACAAGACCTATGTCGCGGACCAGATTGCGGCGCACGAGCAGGCGCTGACCATGTTGCAGGATTATTCGGCCGGCGGCGACGTGCCGCAGCTCAAGGAATTCGCGACAGGGCTGGTGCCCAAGGTCACCGGGCACCTCAACATGGCGAAGGCGCTCAAGCCTTAAAACGAGGCGCCCATCGCGTCGCCGCCGTGCCCCCTGGGGGGATGGCGGCCGCACGATGGACGTTCCATCTTTTCTGATATCGGCCCGCCCGGCTTAGTCCTCGAAACGGCCCTCGGCGGGCCGGTCGCCCTCATAATGATGCGCGAGCGGAAAAGGCGGGAGCCAGGCTTCGCGGCGGACCGTCCATAATTCGTAGGTGGGCATCGCCCGATCGGGCGCATCCAGCGCGCCGAGGCTGAGCTCGATCTCATCCCCGCCGCGCTGAAGGGTGGAGGAGCCGCAATGCGGGCAGAAATGCCGCCCGCCATAATGGTGCGTCTCGCCCTCGATCGTCACCGCCTCCTCGGGGAAAATCGCCGAGGCATGGAACAGCGCGCCGTGATGCTTGCGGCAATCGAGGCAATGGCAAAGCCCGACGCGCCAGGGTTTGCCGCGCGCGGTGACCCGAACCCGTCCGCACAGGCACCCGCCGCTATAGTCTTCCATCCTGCCACTCCATTCCGTCGGCGCCGTCGCGCTTCACGTGGTCAACGCGCGACGTCGCCTGTGCGGGCCGCGATCGGGCGGACTTGCTGCACGAGCGTCAGCAGGAATTTGCCGGGCTCCTCGATCATGATCTCGTGGGCGGAATTTTCGAACCAGACGAATTGCTTGGCGGGCGCGCGGACGCGATCATACCAATCCTTCGCAACGGTGGAATTGACGGTGCGGTCGTGCCGGCCGGCGAAGATGACGAGCGGGCAACCGAGCTTCGTCATGTTCATGAAATCCACCGACAGGACATCGCTCAGCAGGAAGCCTTCGGAGAAGCCGTTGCCGTCATAGAGGTGCTTTGCCTCCTCATCCGAATAATCGGGGGAGAGGCGGCCGGCGATGCTGTCCATCTGATGCTGGCGATAGGCCATGATCCCGCCGAAATAGTCGGACCATTTGCGTTCGAGCTGGATGTCCTTGAGCGGGATCGGCTTGCCCGGCGCGGCATAAGGCGCGATCGATTCCAAGTCCGCGACCGCCTGGGCATTGCCCGCCTTGCGGGCGGCGGCGAGCGCGAAGGCGTAGCCGCGCCGTTCGCTTTCCGGGCTGCTGCCGAGCTGGCCCATGCCGATATAGGCGTGCAGCCATTCGGGCCGCCGCAGCGCGAATTTGAGGCCGACATAGCTGCCCCAGGAGGTGCCGAGCACAAAGACTTTGTCCTTGTGCAGATCCTTGCGGAGCCAGGCGACAAGCTCTTCGGTATCGTCCACGAAGCGTTCGGGCTTCATGGTGGGGGCGACCGCCTTCGGATCGTTCATCAGGTAGGTCTTGCCCGAGCCGCGCTGATCCCAATGGACGACCGTGAAATATTCCTCGAGCCCGTGTGTGGCCCACCAGGCGAGCGGCGTGGTGGGAAAGCCCGGCCCGCCGTGGATGATGAGCAAAACCGGGTTGCGCCGATCCGCGCCGCGGATGCTGACGAATTGATCGATGCCGCCGATGCGGATGGCCTCGGCGCGTTCGATGCCGTTGGGGGTGACGATGTGGCGGAGTTCGCGGACGACGGCGACGGCGTCCTGGCGGGTCAGGGGCTCAGGCGCCTGGGCGGCAATGCTCTGCGGGGTGGCTATCATTAGCGATGTGATCGCGAACAGGCGTGCGGCCAGTTTCTTCACCCACTTCCTCCTATTGTTGTTGTGTCGTGCTCGCGCGGGATGATCTGGGACGAGGCTGAACCAGAAGGCCCATTTCGCGATAAATCGCGGGATCAGCCAGATCCGAGTGACCGAGGGTTCAACGCAGCGTTGTATAAGTATAAGTATAGCTCCAGCGCTCGGCCTTGCCCGGCTCCGCGTTCAGGCGGATGAAGCTTTCGACGCTCAGGTTCGACCAGATGGACCAGATCATCAGCCGGTCGAGCGGGCGGTCGGCCTGGACGGAATAGCCGAGCCCTGTCTGGCTATCCTCGACCCGGAAGGTGTGGTCGCGCGGCGTGGCGCCGAAACCTTTGAGCCATATGGCAACCATGTCGGCCGGGGCGAAGGGGCGGATGATCTCCATCGTTTTGCCGGTCACGCGCACCAGTTCGGGCCGGCTGATGGATTCGGCGGCAATCGGCCATGGCGCGACAAATTTGAAACCTACATCCGTGGGCCGGCCGGTCGCGAAGAAGTTGTGATCATAGACGCTGGTCGTGAGCGGCCTAGTGCCAGTGTTGCGCAGCAGGTGATCGATGACGAGGACCGGCCGATCGCCGACGATGCGCATCGTCTTGGTATAAACATAGGAGTAGCCCGTTGCCCGGTTGGTGAGGATTTGGCGAAAGGTGACGCTGTCCTTGGTGGCCTTCGTGGTCCAGCGGCCGCCATCGACGATCTCATAGGCGCGGTAACGGTCATAAGGTTCGGCATCGGGGCGGCGCAGCACGCCGACGCCGATCTTCAGGAACAGGCCGCCGGGCACCGCCTTGTCGAAGCCCAGCGCCTTGTCGTCGGTCAGGAATTCCTCCGACGGGCCCTGGCCGCTGCTGGCGATGCCGGTCACCACCTCTCCCCGGCCATCCGGGCGGGTGCGCTGCACATTGTTGTGGATCGCCGGATCGATGCGATCGAACCACGGGCCATATATTTCATGACCCCGGACACGCAGGCTGCGGACCATGCCGCTCCAGTCGAAGCGGGTTCCGCGATAGCTATCGGGGTCGGACGGCGTCTCGAACCGCAATTGCATCACGGCATTGCCGATCCGGCCGGTCGATGCGGACGCAAGGGCAGGGGCGGCCATGCCGAGCAGGAGCGCAAACAGCTTCGTCTGGAATGGCATGTGATCCGCTCCGCATCCGCTTATGTAACTGGCGGAACTTAAGCGTGAAATTCCGGCCTTCGGCAAGCTGGCGAAGGCAGATGGCTCGTCCTGATCAGAACTGACGATGATCCGGCGCAGCGGAACAGCCTGAGCTAGGCCGTATCCGCATATCGGATGATGCTCTGGTTCTGAACGCACTCGACCAGTTCATCCGTACGCGCCAACAGCTTTTGCAACACGGGCGAGGCGTTGGAGGGATTATATCCCAAATTCAGGTCGATTGTCGGCGCTTCGCCCTCGAGGGCGCGCGCCACGACATTGGGTGTCAGCATATTCTGCGCGTACAGCGGGATGAGTGTTATGCCGCCCGTCGAGGCGACCAGCGACATGCCCGATGAAAGGTTCTCGCCCTCATATTCGGGCTTGAGCGTCAGGCCGGTCCTGGCCGCATAGTCCTGAATAACGGATGCCAGAACCGGCGAGGTTCTTGCCGAGCTCACATAGGTTTCGCGGGCAAGATCCTCGGGCCGAATGCGCTTGCGCGCGGTCAGGCGATGGTCGGCCGGCAGAACGGCGATCAGCGGCTCGCGTGTCAGAAGCTTGAAAGACAGGCCGACTGTCTGGGTCTCCCGGCGGAGGAAGGCCACGTCCAGCTTTCCGCGCATCAGCGCTGCCGCGAGTTCGGGGGAAGACTGACTCATCAGCATGATCTCGACGCCCGGCGCTTCCTCGCGAAGGATACGCAGAGCGTGGGGCAGCCAGACGACCTCCTGCCCGGCGAGGAATCCGATGGCGAAAGAGGGCCGTTCCGGCCGCTCCGCCTGGCGGGCGCCATCGATGGCGGCCTCGACCTGGAGAAGCGCCAGACGCGCGTGATCGAGGAATACGCGGCCGGCCGCCGTCAGCGTCACGCCACGCGCCTGGCGTTCGAACAGGGTGACACCGACTTCGGTTTCAAGGTCGCGGATCTGCCGGCTCAGCGAGGGCTGCGACGTGTTCAGCCGCCGTTGGGCGGCGGTCAGCAGGCTGCCTTCCTCCGCGACGGCGACAAAATAGCGCAGATGGCGAAGATCCATTGGGCGTTCCTATGCCTGTGAGGTATAGGTCGAACCTACAAGGTCTTTGTCGGCCCCAGAAGGCAAATCTATCCTCTCCCTCGCCAACGTAAGGAGAAGCAATGTGCCTGAAGCTATCAAACCGACCATCGTCTTTTGTCATGGCATCTGGGCCGACGGCTCATGCTTCAGCAAGGTGATCCCAGCATTGCAGGCCGATGGCCATGAGGTCATCGCGGTCCAGTACGGGCTCGATTCCTATGAGGAGGATCTGGCGACGGTGAAGCGCACGCTGAACCGCGTCGGCAGCCCGGTATTGCTGGTCGGCCATTCCTACGGCGGGGCGACTATCACCGGCGCGGGGATGGACGAGCGTGTCGTCGGCCTGGTCTATATCGCGGCGGTCGCGCCGGATGTCGGCGAAACCGTGCAGGACCAGCTCAACACATATCCGTCCGACATCTTCTCGCGCGTCGAGGTTGCGGATGGGCGGGCGTGGATGCTGCCTAATGGCACGGAATTTTTCGCGGGCGACCTGTCCGCGGAGGATCAGAAACTGGTCTGGGCCACGCATTATGCGCCGGTCACCGACCTGTTCCTGCAGCAGAAGCTGACCGCCGACCAGATTGCCTGGAAATCCAAGCCGAGCTGGTATGTGCTGGCGACGCGGGACCATACGGTTCATCCCGACCTGCAGCGCTGGGTCTCTTCGCGGATGGGCGCGGACGTAACCGAGGTCGAGAGCAGCCACGTGCCGATGCTCTCGCAGCCCGAGGTCGTTATCGGCGTGATCCGTAAGGCGATTGCGGCGGTCCAGAGCCGCTGAAGTTCGGACGAGATGGGGAGGCTGCCCGAGCGGTCTCCCCCGACGGTGCCTGTCCGACTCCCGCGAAGAGACCGCGCCTACCCAAAGGAGTGCGGCGCTTCGACTTCGCTCAGCGCGAACGGAAGGGGAAAGGGAAATGACCAGTCTGCACGTTGAGCCGCGCGCGCGTCGTCAGGCCGGCGCGGTTTCGACGAAGCTGTGGCGTTGCGCGTGCAGCGCGAAATATCTGCGGACTTCGGGTGTTTCGGTTGCGATCTCCGCCGCTTCCGGCCAGCGGAGGGCGGCGTTAAGTGTGGCGAGCAGCAGCGCGTCGGCGAAGGTGAAGCGGTTCGCGGCCAAATAATCGCGGCCCTCGAGATGCGCCTCCAGCATCGCGAAGATGACGCGCAGGTCCGGCAGCACGGCATCGATCGCGGCGCGGTCGGGCGCGCCCGCGGCCCCCTTCGGGAAAGCATAAGGGACGACATAGCGGCGGACCAGAATCCGGTCGACCGCGGTCGCGACGATCGAGATCCACTGGGTGATCTCGGCGGCCTCCGCGGCGGGGCCGGACGGCCCCATCGGTTTCGCGGCGCTGAGGCCATCGAGATAGGCGATGACCGCCTGGGACTCGCCGACCACGATCTCGCCATGCCGGAGCGCGGGGACGAGCCCGAGCGGGTGGACGGCGCGCGCCTCGGGCGAGTGCGGGCGAACCGGATGGAAATCGTAGCAAAGGCCCTTCTCCGCGATCGCGACGCGGACGGCGCGCACGAAGTTACTGAAGGGGCTGCCGAAAATTTCGATGGGCGCGTGGGCTCGCATCACGGTCGTTTTCCTTGAGCGGAGAGTCAGGCTTCCAGAATGGTGGGCATCCGAAAGGCCGGGAAGAGCCGCTGCGCGAGCGGCCGCATGAAGGCGGTGAAGGTCGCGATCCCGCCTTCCTCCAACGCCAGAAGCTGCAGCGAATGGGCGTTCCAGCGACCGTCGGCATCGAGCGTGTAGAGGGCGAAGGCCGGCTGCAAATTCGCACCGATCGGCACGAGCCGAAAGCCGCGATAGGCGGGCCAGACGCTTGCAAAGAAGTCCCCGATGGCATTGCGGCCGCGATACCATTCGCGCCAGGGCGGCATCGAATAGACGGCATCCGCCTTCAGAAGCGCGACGAAATGTTCGATGTCGCGGCTTTCCCAGGCGCGCACGTAACGCTCCAGCAGATCGCGCTGATGCGCATTCGCGATCGGGGCCGGGCGTGGGAGGGGATCGCGTGTGGCCAGCGTGGCGCGCGCGCGTTGCAGGGCGCTGTTGACCGAGGCGACAGTGGCATCGAGCATGGCGGCAACCTCGATCGCGGACCAGCCGAGTACGTCCGCCAGCAGCAAGGCGGCGCGCTGGCGTGGCGGGAGCTGCTGGATCGCGGTGATGAAGGCGAGGCGGACGGATTCGCGCAGTTCGTAGCGCACATCCGGCGCGGCGGCGGGATCGGGCACGCTGTCCAGTTCCGCGTCGGGATAGGGCTCGACCCACAAGGCCTCCGCATCGGGACGCCCCTCGGGCTTCCCGATCGAGGGATGGCCGAACTGGGCCGGCATGATCCGCCCACGCCGCGAACGGCTGTCGATCAAGTTGAGCGCGACATTGGTCGCGATCCGGTAGAGCCAGTTCCTGATCGAGGCGCGGGCTTCGAAATCGTCGAAGCCGCGCCACGCGCGCAGCATGGTTTCCTGGACCGCATCCTCCGCCTCGTGCAGCGAGCCCAGCATGCGATAGCAATGCAGCTTGAGCGGGCGGCGATGCGTCTCGGCGACAGCGGCGAAATCGGCCCGACCCGGCGGCGCGGCATCCGAAGGGGTGGCGAGCGTGGCGTCCGTCATGTCCGCACCATCATCTCAGCTTACCGCAGCGATGCCGTCGGCGGAAATGGTGAAGATCGAATCCACCGCGGTCGGCCCGGCCGCGATTTCGAAGACCGCATTGGCGACGTCCGCGGGCGACTGACGGGCGCCCATCGTCTCGAGGAACTTTTCCGCCGGGACACCAAGAAACTCGGCATAGCCGTTCACCGCCGCCTGACCGAGATCGGTTTCGGGCATGATGCGCGAGGGGACGACGGCCACGAAGCGGATTCCGAGCTCGCGGCGGTTGGATTCGGCCTGGCAATATCGCGCGAGAAACATCTGCATGCGCTTGGCGCCGGCATAGCCGCCGGAAATGGGCGAGCCGCCGAGGCCCGCGCCGCTGGAGACGATCACCACGACCGAGCCCGGCGCGAGCGGCATCCGCAGTGCCTCGCGGCAGAACAGGAAGGCCATCTTGGCATCGACCTCCCAGTTCACGCCGAATTCGGACCAGCTGAGCTCGGATATGGGCCGGACGGGCGGGGTGGCGCCGCCGCAGATCACGAGCAGGTCCGGCGTCGTCCGGCCGAAGACCTGGCGCGGCGCGTCTTCGGCGGAAGCGTCCAGCGCCAGCGTGTCGATGCCCGATAAGGTCTCGCCGAGCTCGGCCAATCCGTCCGCCTGGCGGGCGACGGCGAGCACCTCCGCGCCGGCGGCCGATGCGTGCCGCACGATCTCGCGACCGACGCCACGGCTCGCGCCCAGCACGACGACCTGCTTTCCCCGCAACGATTCCCTGTTCGACGACATGTGCGCGATCTCCACTTCGATTGCTTTCGTGGTGGAGACCGGCGGCGGCGCAAAACTCATCGGTGCCGCGAAGATTTTTCAGTGCAAAAAGGCGTCGATATGGATCTTGCCGGCAGCGAGGTCGGCATATCCCGAACCCCAGGCCGGTTTCGCATTGACCCACGAATAAGAAGCGGCGGCGGTGAGGAGATCGATCTTGACGGCGAGGTCGACAATCGGCGCGTCGGTGCGGGGGGACCCCACGCCCTCGGCGGTAAAGGCGATCCGGTGGCCGTCATCGGTTTCGATCGTGCCACAGAGCTCGAGCTCGCGGCGGCCGTCCGGGCGGACGCGCAGGTAATCGACGCCGCTTATGGCGCCCGTCACGCGACCCGTGGCCATTCCCGCGAGCGCGATGTCGAACCGGGCGCCCTGCGGCGGCACCGCCTCCCGCCCCGCGAACAGGGCCTCCATGTCGGTGCCGTAATCGGTGACGCCGGTGATATCGAGGTCATATTCGAAGATCTTTTCGTAGGTCATGGTCTCGCCTTCCCAGGTTGGATGACGTGAAGACCGGGGCGTGCTGGAAATTCATCGGCCGATCGCCCGGCTGAGGGCGCACTTCGTCGCAAACGCATTGTTCCGGGGAGGTGGGGTTACAGGAAGGAATAAGGATCCACATCGACCGCGACGCGCACGCCGCGCGGGAATTGGATCGGGCCGAGCCATTCGCGGATCACGTCCTGCACGTCCAACGCCCGGCGCGCATGGACCAAGAGCCGTTGGCGATGGCGCCCGCGCAGCATCGAGAGTGGCGCGGGGGCGGGGCCGAAGACCTGCATGCCGTCCACGCGCGGGGCGGCGCGGCCGATGGCTTTGGCGGTGGCGGCGGCTTCCTCGGCATTTTCCGACGACACGATGATCCCGGCGAAGCGGCCGAAGGGAGGCGCGCCGGCATGGCGGCGCGCTTCGGTTTCGGCTTCGTAGAAGCTGTCGGCGTCGCCCGAAATGAGCGCCTGGATCACGGGGGCGGCGGGCTCGTGGGTCTGGACGAGCACGCGGCCGGGCTTGGCGCCGCGGCCGGCGCGGCCGGCGACCTGGGCGATCTGCTGGAAGCTGCGCTCTGCGGCGCGCAGGTCTCCGCCCGACAGGCCGAGATCGGCGTCGACCACGCCGACCAGGGTAAGATTGGGGAAATGATAGCCCTTGGTGACGAGCTGGGTGCCGATGACGATATCGATCTCGCCCGCTTCCATACGATTCACGAACTCGGCCGCCTTGGCGGGGGACCAGAGCGTGTCGGAGGTGACGATCGCGGCGCGCGCCTCCGGGAAGAGCATCGCCACCTCGTCTGCGATGCGCTCGACGCCGGGGCCGCAGGCGACGAGGCTATTCTCCTCCTTGCATTCGGGGCAGGCGCGTGGCGGCGGCATGACATGGCCGCAATGGTGGCAGGCGAGCCGCGCGGTCAGGCGGTGCTCGACCATCCAGGCGGTGCAATTGGGGCATTGGAAGCGGTGGCCGCAGGTGCGGCAAAGCGTGAGCGGGGCGTAACCGCGCCGGTTGAGGAAGAGCAGGCTCTGCTCGCCTTTCTCCAGCGTCTCGCGCACCGCATCGACCAGGCCGGGGGCGAGCCAGCGGCCGCGATCGGGGCGGTCGTGCGTCATGTCGATCGCGGCGATATCGGGCATGGTGGCGCCGCCATAGCGGGCGGGGAGCTTGACCTCCTCGTAGCGGCCCTGGGCGACCATCTGCCGCGTCTCGATCGCGGGGGTGGCGGAGGCGAGGATGACGGGGATTTGTTCGAACTGGCCGCGCATCACCGCGACGTCGCGCGCATGGTACATGACGCCGTCTTCCTGCTTGAAGCTGGATTCATGCGCCTCGTCGACGACGATCAGGCCGAGATCGCGATAGGGCAGGAACAAGGCCGAGCGCGCGCCGACGGTGACGAGCGCCTCGCCGCTGGCGATGGCGCGCCAGGCGCGGCGGCGCTGGGACTGGCGCAGATCCGAATGCCAGGCGACGGGCGCGCAGCCGAAGCGCTCGGCGAAGCGCTTGAGGAAGGGTTCGGTGAGCGCGATTTCGGGGAGGAGGACGAGCGTCTGGCGGCCGGCGCGGATCGCCTGCGCGACAGCCTCGAAATAGACTTCGGTCTTGCCGGAGCCGGTGACGCCGTCGAGCAGGATCGGGGCGAAGGCTTTGTCGTCGACCGCGCGGGTGAGGCCGGCGGCGGCTTCGGCCTGGATGGGCGAGAGATCGGGGCGGGCATGATCGGGGTCGGGGAGCGGGAAGGGATCGTCGACGCGGACCTCGACGGGCTCGATCGCGCCGCATTTGACGAGGCCGCGGATGACGGCGTCGGAGACGTCGGCGATGGTGGCGAGCTCGCGCACCAGGCCCTGGCGGTTCTCGATCCGCTCCAGGGCTTGCATGCGCTGGGGGGTGAGGCGCGGGGGGATGTGGCCGGTCGGGCGATATTCGACGATGGTGCGCGCGCCGTCGAGCGCGCTAGCCGAGGCGAGCGCCATGCGCAGCACGGAGGCGGGGGCGGCGAGATAATAATCTGAGGTCCACTCGATCAGGCGGCGGAGCGTCGGCTTGAGCGGGGGGAGATCGTAGACGCCAAGCAGCGGGCGCAGGCGATTGTCGCCGACCTCCGCATCCGACGGCATATGCTCGGGCTCCCAGACGACGCCGGCATATTGGCGCGGGCCGAGCGGGGCGAGGACGATCGAGCCGGGCTGGACCTTGTGTTCGGGGTCGACGCGGTAATCGAGCGGGCCCAGCGCGGGGTTGAGCAGGAGGACGCGGGCGCGGGGGTTCATGGATGCTCAGGTAGGGTGTCCGGCACGAAAAGGGAATCGGGGCGTGCGCGAGAATGGGCGGATGTGATCAGCCGTCCTCGAGAGGAAGACCTGGCGATGCGCTGCTGGAACCGCCTCGAAACTCGAGCAAAGTGGCTGCGCCCAGGAGGAGCGCCACGATCAGCGAATTGCCGAGGACGGCGATCGCGGTGCCGGTGACCGCCCAGCGGTCGGCCAGCGCAAAGCTGATGCCGAGCAGGGCGACCATGCCGGCGAGCCGGGCGGCGAAGGTTATGCCGATGCGGTTGACCGCCATCAGCAAGGGCTCGAACCCCGCCGTCACGAGGTCGATCGAGCCGGCGGCGGCGAGCCACAGCAGCATCGGGTAAGCGGCCCGGAATTCGCGGCCGCCCATCAGCATCAGCAACGGCCTGCCGGCCACCAGGACGAGCAGGAAGACGACCAGAGCGACCGCGCTCGCCAACAGGCAGGAGCGCAGCACCAGCCGTCCGACATGGCGCGAATTACCGGCGCTGACGGCGCGGACGATCTCGGGGAAGGCGGCGCGGGCGAGCAGTTGGGACAATTTGGTCAGCGCCTGCGCGACCTGAAGCGCGAGCCTGAACGCGCCCGCCGCTGCCGGGCCGACCGATCCGCCGACCAGCAGCACAGGGACCTGCTTGGTCGAGAGGCCGAGCGTGGAATTGGCGTTGGTACCGAGCGCGAAGCGGATGATGCCCGGATGATCGCGGATCACATGATGCGAACCGCGCGCCTGCGCCATCAGCTTGAGGTCGCCGCTACCGACGAGGAAGGCCCAATAAGCCGCTGCGGTGAAAATCTCGGCCGCGCCCCAGGCGATCAGGAAGCCGGTGACAGTCGGAAAGACCAAGGCAGCCGCGATTGCGCCGACGAGCCGGGTCGCGGGCGTGACGCTGTCGGCGATGGCGGCGAGCGAGAAGCGATCACGCAAGCGCAATATGCCGAGCGCGGTCGAGCGGATCGACAGCAACTGCACCAAGGTGAAGATCAAGGTCGCCCGGGTCTGGTCAGGGTTCAGGCCGAGCGCGTCGCGCCAGAAAGCGAGCACGACGATCGTGATCAAGGCCCCGGCGACCGCGCTGCCCGCGTCGAGCCAGGCGCAGGCGCGCAGCAGCCGCCCGAGCCGCGCCAGGTCTCCGCTGTGCAGTGGATCGGTGCCGTAGCGGACGATGATCTGCCAGGTCTGGAAGCCGACGAGAACCGCGAGTGCCTGGGCGGCGCCGGAGATGAGCGCGAAGCGGCCGAAATCGGCAAGGCCGAGCGTGCGCGTGACGATCGCGAGATAGATCAGCGAAAGCACCGCCAGCACGCCCCGGCTGGCGAGCATCCAGCCGAGATTGCGCGCGATCGCGCGGGTGCCGAGGCTCAACGGCTGCACCGTGATTGGGCAATCATGCCAGCCAGCTCGTCATCTCCTGCCCGCTGCGTTTCGCCCATTCGGCCTGGAGCAGGCGGACGAGGTGGACGACGAGCGAGATCATCGTCCAGGCTGCGACCGCGATAATCCCCCAATCGGGCCTTCCGACGAGCAGCAAGGCGAACAGGATCACCATGTTGGGATTGCGCCGCGCGGTGATCAGCCGGAAGCGGCTGTCGAAGCGCCGCCAGACATGGATGTGCATCCCGAAGCGCGCGATGAAGATGCCCTCGATCACGCGCTGCGCGACATAGCCGAACAGCATCGCGCCGATCACCAGCCAGAATGTGTCGCTGTCGAGCGGGCGGCCATAAGCGGCGCAGCCCTCGGCCCAGGCCCACCACCAGAAAGGCGGGTGGACCAGATCGACGCCATGATCCCAGGCATTGCCGAGCGAAGAAGAAGTGATGGTGCAGCGCGCCAGCTTCCCGTCGACCGTGTCGAGCACCATGAAGACGAGGCCGGTTGCCAGCCCGGTCCAGAACCAGCCGTGCCAGAAGGCGATCGTGGCGACGATGCAGAGGAACGAGCCGATCGCGGTGACCTGGTTGGGCGTAATGCCGAGCCGGACCGCGAGCCGGGTCAGCGCGAACGCCCATTCGGGCCAGAGATATTTGGTGAGGAGGTCGGTGACGCCTTTATAGGCGCCGATATAAGTCGCGCGTTCGATGCGCGGCACGTTGGCCGGGACCAGTAGCTCCGCAAAGGGACGCTCCCGCTTGCGCAGCGCCTCGTTGAAGACGCCCTGCTCGTCCTCGGCGGCAATGATATCGAGGCCCGTGCCGGAGGGGAGGGGGCGGTCGGCCTCCATCGCGGCCGTTATGGCGGCGCGCTGGGCGTCGTCGGCGGCATGCGCGAGCACGGGAATATCGCTGCGGGTCAGCACCGTGCCCGGCCGCTTCACGAACCAGGGCATCCAGGCTGGATCGAACACGAAATGCAGGTTGGCGATCAAAGCGGGGCCGCCGGCGGTGTCGTCCAGCGTCAGCTTGCGGGCGGCGCAGATGCGCCGGAGCCGCTCCGCAGCGGTCATTCCCCAGAGGAGGGTGGAATTGTCACCGACCGCGACAACCAGCGGCGCCGCGCCATCCGTTACGACAGACATGAGATGATCTCCCGCGCGGCACGATAGGGCGCTTCGCCGCTGGTGTCGCCGAGCGACCCGCGCGCGAACACGACCTGCGCGTCGTGGAAGCGCGGCTGCTGCCCGGCCGCGCGGTCGAGGCATGGGAGCAATTGTTCTATATCCGTAATGACGTCGCCGGCTTTCCACATGTCGTACGAGGCATCCCCTTCCCAATCGACACCCTGCGCGTCCAGAAAAACGCACGGGCGCGGGCGCATCAGGAACTCCACCACCTGGCTCGACGTGTCGCCCAGATAGATGTCGGCCGCCGCGGTATAGCTGCCGTCGACCATCGCGAAACTGTCGAGATCGCAATGCACGTCGGGGCGGCCGGCGAGGCCCTGGGCGATCGACCTGACTTCGGGCGCGCGCTCGGGCAGGCGCTGGTGCGGGGCGAAAATGATGTTGTAGCGGCCGGATGCGAGCAACGCCTCCAGCACCTGCGGCCCCCAGCGCCACCAGGAGGAGCGATGCTTCTGCCAGTGCGGCGTGTAGAGAAGGATCGGGCGGTTCTCGGCGAATTGCGGGCGCAGCATCGTGCGGTGCCGGAAGCCCGCTTTGGCATAGCCGATGACCGCAATCCGCTCGGGCGGCACGCCGAACGACGCGAGTGCCTGCCGCTCGCGCTCAGCGGCGACCAGCGTCTTATAGGGGACGCGCCGCCTGCGGTCGGCGCGGTTCATCATCGAACCCGCGCCGTGGAGCAGGTTCACGAACCGGCTGGGCATCGGCAGCATGGCCGGAAGCCACAGGCTCGTCTGCTCGGCGGTGACGACCACGCGCGTCCGCATGAGCGCCGGCAGCATCCGGACGAGCATCGGCAGCTTGGCAGGAAGCTCTGGATTGCGGCCGGGCTCGGCATCGTCGATCTGCCTGAAGCCCGGTGCGCGGCGCATGCGCAGTGATGCGCCCTTCAACTCCGATATCCAGCCGCCGATCAGCTTTTCGTTGGTCGAGGTGGACGTCCAGACATCAATGCGCCGCTCGGGCGCAAGCTCCGCCACCGCCGCGAGGACGGGGTAGAGATGCGGAATGAGCAAAGTCTCGCCGAGAAAAAGGAACGCAAAGTCAGATCGCATGGCGCAACGGTGCAGCGTCCTGCGCCCAGTTTGCAATGTCCTCGGGCGTATCGATTTCCTGCCAGGCTGCACCCTGAACGACGATCGCGTTGACGCGGGCTTCGCGCGCCAGGTGGTCGATGATGTCGTGATGATAGGCCTGGATGCCGTCGGGCTTAGCGATGACCGCGTCGAGCGCGCGCCGGTAATCGTCGTTCGCGCCGGTCGAGAGAATGACTCCCAGCGAACGGTGCGTGGCGGTATCGAGCGGCAGCGCCTTGGACACGGCACGCACCGCGCCGTCGACGACGCTAACCCGCATATCGTCCTGAGCCGCCTCGCCGATCGGCTCGACGAGCAAATTCACCCCGGCTTGGGCGCGCCTCACCGCTTCTCGCAGCAGCATCGGGTCGAGCAAAGTATCGCCGTTCAGGATGCAGAAGGGGCCGTCCAGACGATCCCGCGCCGCCCAAACGCTACCGATGCTGCTGGAGACAGCCCAGAAAGGATTGAACACCAGGTCCACCGACAGTGGCTCCGTATGCCGCGCGAGATGATCCGCAATCTGATTCGCGCGATATCCGCCGATCACCAGCGCGCGATCTATTCCCGACAAACGCAGCGCCTGGAGCTGGGAATCGAGGATAGTCTGGCCGCCGACCTCGACCAGACATTTGGGCATTTCCTGAGTGAGAGGAAGCAGCCGGGATCCCGCGCCCGCGCACAGCAAGATCGCGATCACCGGGTGCACACCCGGGCATCGACCCCGCTGCGGGCAGCGCGTCCAAATCTCGCATGGCGGATCGTCAAGCTGGTCGCGGATATTGTCATGTATTATCCGATAGACGCGGCCAACGGACCTTTCCATGGGCCTTTGTCGACGTCATCGTACGGCCCCCCTGGCGATCAGACGCGGCAGCAAGGTGATCGCGCCCAGGATCGGCCATTTGCGTTGCCAGGGCTGGATTTCGATCTTGTGGCCGGAATGGCGGCTGATCTTCCAGGCGAGATAGTCGATGCCACCCGCGTAGGTGGCGCTCGCCTTGGCGAGGCGGAGGAGGGTGAGGGCCTTGCCTTCGCGGCGGCGGCGGGCCCAGCATTTCTTGCCCTGCGCGCGCTCGGCGGGGGACATAGGGCGGTCGAACAGCAGACGGTTGCCAACGAGATGTGTGGTGAGGCCGGCAGCTTCCAGCGCGGGGCCGGTGAAGGCGCGGTAGCGATCGGGATCGGCATCGACCACCGATCCGGCACGGCCGGTGCGTTCGGCGCGGAGCTCGGCGGTGTAGGTCAGGGCGAAGGCCTGGCGCCAATATTCAAGCGGATCGATGCTGTCGGGCACGCACGGGCGCGCCGCATCAAGCAGGGTGGGGGCGGCCTGCGCCACCGTGTCGATCGCGCGGTCGGCGGCTGCTTTGTCGGCGGACCAGGCCAAGCGCGAGGGCTGGGCGAAACGCGCCCAGACCGAGACGTTGCGCGTGCGCGGGGAGGCGAGGCGCGCGAAATCCGCCTCGGACAGGATCGCATATTTCGCGACCAGGCCTTTATGTTCGAACGGAAAGACGTTGGGCGGCAGCAGCCGGTTGGCGCGTGCGAGCCAGGTCTTGCCGAAGGCCTGCTCGTAATCTGCGACGATCAGGTAGAAATCGAGCATCAGCCCTTCGAGCTGCGCATCGCGGAGCGTCGAGCCGTAATAGAGGATCGCACGCGCGCCGGGATATTTGTCCGCAATAGCCGCGGCCATGCTTGCGACCGCGGGAAGGACCGGCCTGGTCAGCTCCTCTGCGACGAGCGCGCGGAGCGGCTCACGCCGCCCGGTCACGCCGCCAGGCGCAGGAAGGGCAGCGGGCTGGTCGGGCGCAAGACGATCGAGCTGCCGGAACGCGCCTGGAATATCTCCCCGTCGAGAATCACGCTCGACCGGTCGCCTTCGATCCGGATCTCGTCGCCACGGCGGATATGGACGCCGTGCATGATGTTGCTGCCGAGCTGCCCGAGCAGGCCCGCGACCAGCGCGCGGATCAAGGCGACCGGATTCTGGTCGATCGCCATCAGCTGGAGCGCGCCGGTCGGCTGGCTCGCGCCGAACGACGAGCCGATTAGCAATTTCTTGAGCGTGGTGACGATCAGGACCGAGAAGCTGCCCTGAATCGCGCCCTGGCGGATCAGGGAGACCTTCACCGGAATCGGCTTATTGGGCAGGAATTTGGCGCGGATGCCGAGCACGAGCGACACCATCAGCGCCATCGCGGTCAGCACATGGCTCAGCCAATTGGGCAGGCCGAGCGGATAGATTTTGTGCCGGCAGTAGAGCATGACCTCGGTCAGCCCCGCCCCGCCGAGGAACATGCCGAGCACGGGCTTGAGCCCCTCGTCCACGCCGTCTTCCTCGTGCGTCAGCGCGATCAGCTCGCGCGTGACGATGTGATCGGTCAGATCCGATTCGCGCGCGAGATGCAGCACGCGCTCCAGCGCCTCGATCGGGTCGCCGGCCGCGCCCAGATCGAGCGCGATCAGGTTGGTCTTGCCGTTAGGCAGCACCGCCACCGGCGGGGGCGGGCCCTCGAACTGGCCGCCATGATAGAGCTCGGTCAGCGTCGCCTGGACGGTGCCGTCGCCGCCATTGATCACCAGCACGCGCGGCTGGACCCGGGCGATGGTACGCAGTGCCGCATCGATCTGATCGACGCGTTCGACTTCATAGTGAAAGATTTCAGGATGATGCGCGCAAAAGCTGCGAACCCGCGGCAATAACGAGCGATTGCCCGTCGAACGCGGATTGGAGAGAAGCGCGATCTGGATCATCCGGAGTCTATTTACCTGCGCCGATTGGCCCAAGGCTGGTGCCGTGGACATAGTTGAGGACCACCGGCACCGGGGTCAGGCCGGCGACACGCACCTGGACCTGCACTGGCGAAGGCTTACGCTTAAACATGGCGTCGAACAGCGAATAGCTGGGATTGCCCGAGAAACCGCCGCCGTCATTGCCGATATCGGTCGAGCCATTGCCATTGGCATCGTGGCGCACCGAAACCGCATAAAGGCCGGGGCGCGGCACGGGCAGGCAGACTTCGACCGGCCCGGTCGCGGGCACATGGACCTCGACACGCTCCAGATAAGCGCCCTTGTCGAAATAACGCGCGGGATCGCCGCCATAGGATTGGACGCGCACGGTACCGGTCCGCGCCTTCAATCCCTCGACGCGAACCAGCATCGCCGGTTTCGCGCCATCGCAATCGTCCGCATGCGGGCCGAGCACGGCCGCGCCCGCCGGGACAAGCGGCGTTGCGGCAGCGATCAGGCTCGCGATGAACGGCATGAATTTCGACATGACCTCGATACTCCTGGAAGCTATAGGGCCGGGCCCTGTTGACGCCCGCGCGATATTCGCCTCCTTGGTGTTTGCAGATCGGTCGTGAATGCGGCCAGAACATGGTGACGGAGCGACGGCATTTTGAAATCGGCAGCGCTTGTTGATCGCTACCTCGCGCGCCTCATCGCCGTGCCGCTCGTCGCCAGCCTGGTGATCGCTGCGATGCTGCTGCTGCTCGAGAAGATGTTGCGGCTGTTCGACTTCGTCGCGGAAGAGGGCGGGCCGGTCAGCGTGGTGTGGCGGATGCTCGCCAATCTGATTCCCGAATATCTCTCGCTCGGCATCCCGATCGGGCTGATGCTGGGCATCCTGCTGGCGTTTCGGAGGCTGGCAACCTCGTCCGAGCTCGACGTGCTGCTGGCCTGCGGCTTTTCCTACCGGCGGCTGCTGCGCGTGCCTTATATGTATGCGATCGTCGCGGCTTTGGTGAACCTCGCGATCGTCGGCTTCCTTCAGCCTTATTCGCGCTACGCCTATGAAGGGCTGCGGTACGAACTGCGCACCGGCGCGCTTGGCGCGTCGATCAAGGTCGGCGAGTTCACCAAGCTCGGCAAGAACATGACGGTGCGGATCGAGCGCAGCCAGGATAGCGGACGCCAGCTTTCGGGCATTTTCGTCAATGCGCAAGGGCAGGACGGCAAGACGCTGGCGGTCACCGCCGAGAAGGGCCGCTTCATGGCGACCGACGATCCCAATACAATCATCTTCCGCCTCCAAAACGGCACGCTGGTGCATGACGCGCCCAATTTCCCGGTGCCGCGCGTGCTGAGTTTCGGCAGCCACGATCTGCCGATCGACCTGCCCAAGGAAGAGGCCTTCCGCCAACGCGGCGGACGCGAGGAGCTGACAATTCCCGAACTGGTCAAATCGAGCGTGAACCCCGCCGAGCAGGATCGCGCCAAGAGCCAGGCGGAATTCCATTTCCGCGTGACCGAGGTCGCGACGATATTCCTGCTGCCTCTGCTGGCGGTGGCGCTGGCGGTGCCGCCCAAACGCTCGACATCGGCGCTGGGCGTGTTCCTGTCGATCGTGATGATCGTGACCTATTACAAGATCAACGAATATGCAGAGGCGCTGGGCGGGCGGGGCCATATCAGCCCGTTGGTGGCCTTGTGGACGCCCTTCATCCTGTTCGCGATGCTGATCTGGTGGATGTACGGCACGCTCACCAAGAAACCGGGCGGCCAGCCGATCGGCGCGCTCGAGCGGCAATTCGCCAAGCTGGGCGCGCTGGTGAAGAAGCTGTTCAGCCGGTCCAACGCGCGGCCCGCATCGCTATGAAATTGAACATGTCCTTCTTCGCCTCGCGCACCATCACCTGGTACATGGCGCGGATGTTCGTGGTGCGCAGCTTCGCCGTGCTGGCGGGGCTGGCGATCATCCTGATGGCGCTCGACCTGCTCGGCGAAACCGGCGACATCCTGGCGGTGCCGGGCAACGGCGATGCGCAACTCTGGTATTATGTCTCGCTTCGGCTGCCGCAGATCATCTCGCGCTTCCTGCCTTTCTCGGTCCTGCTCGGCACCTTGATCACGCTGGCGACGATGAACCAGAATAGCGAGATCATCTCGATGAAGGCGGCGGGGATTTCCGCGCACCAGATATTGGCGCCGCTGATCGTGGCGAGCTTCGCCATCGCCGCGCTGTCCTTCTGGTTCAACGATCATGTGGTGGCGCGCGCGACCAACGTGCTGTCCGCGTGGCAGGACGTCGATTACGGCCCGATCCCGCAGACGCATGGCGTGGTGGGGAACGTCTGGGTGCGCACAGGCGAGGATCTGGTCCATGCCGCGCAGGTGACGGGCAAAGGTCCCACCACGGTGCTGCATCAGGTAACCTATTATGATCGCACCGCGGACCGGCTGACCGCCGAGGTCAGCGGCGCGCGCGCGGTGCCTGCCAACGGCGGATGGCAGATGAAGAATGCGCGCATTTTCGATGTTCGCGCGGGCAAAGTGTCGATCCAGCCAGTCGTCACGTTCGGCCAAGGCGTGGCGGCAGACCGCTTCACGCTTGCCGAAGTCAAACCCGACGGCATGTCGTTCAAGGCGCTGGCGCGCGCGATCGGCGATCTGCGCGCGGCGGGGCGGCCGACCGTCTCGCTCGACACGGTGCTGTGGCACAAGATTTCGGGCGCGCTGTCGGCCGTGCTGATGCCGCTGCTGGCCGCAGTGGCGGGTTTCGGCCTGGCCCGTTCCGGCGCCTTGTTCATTCGCGCGGTGATCGGGATGGCGCTTGGCTTCACCTATTTCGTCGCGGATAATTTCGCGCTGGCGATGGGCAATATCGGGGCCTATCCACCCTTGCTTGCGGCATGGGCACCGTTCTTCCTGTTTCTGCTTATCGGCGAAGCCGTGCTGATCCGCACCGAAGAGTAATCTCACCCGCTTTCAAAAAGGGCGCCGCCTCTCTATATGGAGGGAGTGACGGCATCCCGCCGCCAAAGGAGAATGCGCTATACCACCGCCTATGATGCCGCGCCGCCCGCTGGGCGCGCCGCCGATGCCGCTGAACGGCCCCCGTTATAACGAGTTCATCCAGAGCCAGAAGGTTCGGGTGATCGACGAGAACGGTGAAAATCTGGGCGTGATGTATACGCGCGAAGCGATGGCGCAGGCGCAGGAAATCGGCCTTGACCTGGTCGAGGTGTCGCCGAATGCCGACCCGCCCGTCGCCAAGTTCCTCGATGTCGGCAAATATAAATACGAGGCGCAGAAAAAGGCCAACATCGCGCGCAAGAGCCAGAAGACGCAGGAGATCAAAGAGATCAAGATGCGTCCGAACATCGATGACCACGATTACGACACCAAGATGAAAAAGGTGTTCGAGTTCATCGAGGAAGGCGACAAGGTGAAGGTCACTTTGCGCTTCCGTGGCCGCGAGATGGCGCATGGCCAGCTCGGCATGCTGGTGCTTCAGCGCGTCCAGGCGGACACGCTGGAAGTCGCCAAGGTCGAGCAGCATCCGCGCATGGAAGGCCGTCAGATGTTGATGGTGCTCGCGCCGAAATAAGCGCGGCTGCCGTCGCAGCGAATAGGGAAGGGCGGGGCCGTGAGGCTGCCGCCCTTTTCCTTTTGTCGTACAATTGTGAGCATTGGACGCCGCGCCGTTGTACCGACGGATTTCCTGGGTCTTGCGCGGGAGGCTCCAAGCGGGCGCCCGCGGCCCATGCTTGCCAGATCGCGCAAGCTTCCCCATATGCCCGCCCGGGAGTCGGGCGGACGGCGTCGTCGCCAACCTGGTCAGATCCGGAAGGAAGCAGCCACAACGATTTCTCGTCGGGTCGTTCCGGCTCCCACCATCTGAAAAAATCGAAAAATTTCACGCGGCATGTCACACGACGCCGCGCTGTCTCGTCAGGTCTTCGCAACACAAGGAGACCGACCGATGAAACCCCGCCTCAACGCCTGGACCGTCGCCCCGCAGCAGATGCAGGCGTTCGTCGATTTCAGCAACACGATGGCCAAGGACGGCGTCGAGCCGTCGCTGGCCGAACTGGTCAAGATCCGCGCCTCGCAGATCAACCACTGCGCTTTTTGCCTCCACATGCACACCCGCGAGGCTTTGGCGCAGGGCGAGAGCGAGGTTCGGCTGACGATGCTCGCAGCCTGGGAGGAATCGCCGCTCTATACGGACCGCGAGCGTGCCGCGCTTGCCTGGACCGAAGCGCTCACGCTTTTGCCCGAGACGAACGCGCCGGATGATGTCTATGCCCAGCTCCAGGCCCATTTCACGCCGGAAGACCAAGTGAAGCTGACCATGCTGATCGGCATCATCAACGCCTGGAACCGCTTTGGTGCAGGCTTCCGCGGCGTACATGCGGTGCATGCCGCGCCGCAGGCCGAGCAGGCAGCGGCATGAGCGAAGCGGACGCAGCGGCGAGTTTCGATCCGCTGCGTCCGCGGCTGATCCGGGTCGCCTACCGCATGCTCGGATCGATGGCGGATGCGGAGGACGTGGTGCAGGACGCCTTCCTGCGCTGGCACGACACCGATCGTGCGGCGGTGCGCGAGCCGGAGGCATTCCTGCGCCGCGTTGTCACCCGGCTCAGCCTCGATCAGCTCAAATCTGCGCGCGTTCGCCGCGAGCAATATGTCGGCGAATGGCTGCCCGAACCCGTCGTGGAGGCTGAGCCAGTGGAAGATGTGACCTTGCCCTTACTGATGGCATTGGAGCGGCTGTCTCCGTTGGAGCGGGCGGCTTTCCTGCTGCACGACGTGTTCGGGCTCGACTTCGAGGAGGTCGCGCAATCGATCGACCGCGATGCCGCCGCCGCCCGCCAGCTGGCGGCGCGGGCACGGACGCATGTGCGCAGCGAACGCCCGCGTTATTCGATCGACAAGGCACGGGGCCTCGAACTCGCGGCCGCCTTTTTCAGCGCCTCGCGCGGGGGCGATATGGGCCGTCTGCAGACGATGCTTGCCGAGGACGTGTCCTTCCATTCGGACGGCGGCGGGAAGCGGCCGGCGGGCTATTTGCCGATCTACGGCAGCGCCAACGTGGTGAAGCTGCATAGCTCGCTCGCGCGTTTCATCGGCGACGGGCAGTCCAAGCTGGTGAGCTATGGCTATGTCAACGGCTTGCCCGGTTTCGTCACGCGCGAGGCCGATGGCATGCTGCAGACGACCGCCTTGCTGGTGGTCGACGGGCAGGTCCAGGCCATCTACGTGATGCGCAATCCGGACAAATTGGGGCATCTTGGCGAGGGCAGGGTGCACTGACGCCTTTTGTTCCTGCCCGTTCGCGGGCTAGGATGGCGCATGTCCGAATCCTTCGACCTGGGCGAACCGCCCCAGCCCAAGCCGGCAAGCGGCGCCTATCGCGTGCTCGCGCGCAAATATCGCCCGCAGCGTTTTTCCGAGCTGATCGGCCAGGACGCGATGGTGCAGACGTTGGGCAATGCGATTCGGCGTGACCGGCTGGCGCACGCCTTTCTGCTCACCGGCGTACGCGGGGTCGGCAAGACGTCGACCGCGCGGCTGATCGCCAAGGCGCTCAACTGTATCGGCCCGGACGGGCAGGGCGGCCCGACGATCGATCCGTGCGGAATATGCGAGCCCTGCGTCGCGATTGCCGAAGGGCGCCATATCGACGTGGTCGAGATGGACGCCGCGAGCCACACCGGCATAGACGATATTCGCGAGATCATCGAGGCGGTCAGATATTCGGCGGTCTCCGCACGCTACAAAGTCTATATCATCGACGAGGTCCACATGCTGTCGAAGGCGGCCTTTAACGGCCTGCTCAAGACGCTGGAGGAGCCGCCGGGCCATGTGAAATTCCTGTTCGCCACGACCGAGGTGAACAAGGTGCCGGTGACGGTGCTGTCGCGCTGCCAGCGTTTCGACCTGAAACGCATCCCGGCCGACCTGCTCGCGCAGCATTTCGCGCGCGTGACCGAGGCGGAGAAGGTCGAGGCGGAAGCCGAAGCGCTGGCGCTGATCGCGCGCGCGGCCGAAGGGTCGGTTCGCGACGGCCTCTCGATCCTCGATCAGGCGATCGCGCATGCCGATCTGGATGGGGACGGAGTCAAGGCGGCGCAGGTGCGCGAGATGCTCGGCCTGTCCGATCGCGGCGCGATCCGGCGGCTGTTCGCGGCGATCCTGGCCTCGGACGTGCCGGGCCTGCTCCACGCGGTCGAGCAGCAGGATGCGCTCGGGGTGGAGCCTTCCGCTCTGCTGCGCGGGCTGCTCGAGGTCGTGCATGGCGTGACGCGCGCCAAGGCGGGCGGCGCGGAGGATCCCGCTCTCAGCCACGAGGAGCGCGAGGCCTTCGCCGACTGGGCGAGCCGGATGGGCTACGCGACCCTGCACCGGCTGTGGCAGCTGCTGCTCAAGGGGCATGGCGAGGTGCTGGCCGCGCCGCATCCGCGCGAGGCGGCGGAAATGGCGCTGCTGCGCGTGGTCTATGCGAGCCAGCTTCCCGATCCGGGCGAACTCGCGCGTAAATTGCAGTCGGGCGAGGCGATCAGTGCTGCGCCAAGCGCGCCTGCCGCCCCGCTGCTGTCCGCTCCAACGGCGCCATCAGCCGAGCCACCCCTATTGGCCTTCCCCGAGACCTTTGAGGTGCTGGTTGGGCGGGTCGACAAAGCCTCGCCGCTGCTCGGCCAGCAGTTGCACGATTTCGTCGGACTGGTGCGCTACGCCCCCCCGCAACTTGCGTTGCGGCCGATCAAGCCTTTACCCGGCGAGTTTGCGCGTCAATTGGCTGCCGTGCTGAAGACGTTGACCAACAGCCTATGGGAGGTCGAACTTAGCGACGCCCCCTCCGAGCCTAGTCTGCTCCAGCAGGAGCAGGCGGCGGCCCAGGCGGCGCGCGATGAAATCCTCAATGCCCCGATGGTGGCGCAGGTGCGTTCGGTCTTTCCGGACGCCGAACTGATCGAAGACACACGGAGTTTGTCGTAATGGACATGAACGAGCTTATGAAGGCGGCGCAGGAAGCCGCACAGAATATCCAGAGCCAGATGGCGGATGCGCAGGCGAGCCTCGACAAGATTGAGGTCGAGGGCTCGGCCGGTGGTGGGCTGGTCAAAATCCGGGCAACCGCCAAGGGCCGGATCCTGGGCGTCGAGATCGACGAGAGTTTGCTCCAGCCGTCCGAGAAGCAGATGCTGGAGGATTTGGTCGCCGCCGCGATCAACGACGCGCGCGCCAAGGCTGACACCGCCGGCAATGCCGAAATGGCGAAGGTCAGCGCCGGCCTGCCGCTGCCGCCCGGCTTCAAGATGCCTTTCTGAAACGATCGAGAGATAGACTGGCCCGACCGGCTTCGGTAGGCGATCCGGTGATGGGGCTGTACCGATGACGATTGCTTACCTTGTGAATCACTATCCCAAGGTGAGTCACTCTTTCATTCGCCGTGAGATTCTGGGGCTGGAGGAGGCGGGCGTGTCCGTGCGTCGCTTCACGCTGCGCGCGCCCGACGCCGACCTGCCCGACCCGCAGGACAGAGCCGAGGCGGGGAAGACCGAGGTCGTGCTGGGGCAGGGCGCGGTTCGCCTGCTGTGGGCGACGCTGGGCCAGTTGCTTCGACATCCTGGCCGCTGGTTCAAGGCGTTGCGCATTGCCTGGGGCATGGGGCAGGGCGCGCCCGCGCGCATCCTGCGCCAGATGGCCTATCTGGTGGAGGCCTGCTGGCTGGCGGATCAAATGAAAGGCGTGGAGCATCTGCACGCGCATTTCGGCACCAACGCTGCCGCGGTCGCGCGTCTCACGCATCTCCTCTGCGGTGTGCCGTATAGCTTCACCGTCCACGGGCCGGAAGAGTTTGACGGTCCGCAGTGGCTCGATCTGCCCGGCAAGATCGCCGACTCGCGCTTCGCGGTCGCCATCAGCTCGTTCGGCCGCAGCCAATTGATGCGCTGGACGGACCCTCGGGACTGGGGAAAATTGCGGGTCGTGCGATGCGGCGTCGATGCGATTTTCGCCAGTGCGGAGCCGCAGCCCGTCTGTGAGGGACCTGAACTTTCCTGCGTGGCGCGATTGAGTGGACAGAAAGGGCTGCCTCTGCTGATCGAGGCGGCTGCTCTGCTCAAACGGCGTGGCGTGCAATTTCGCCTGACCGTGGTCGGCGATGGCGAGATGCGCAACGAGATCGAGCAGCAGATCGCCGACAATGGCCTTCAGGGGTGCGTGGTGATTACCGGCTATCTTTCGGCCGAGGGCGTGCGCGCTGCGGTCGCGGCGTCGCGTGCGATGGTCCTGCCAAGCTTCGCCGAAGGCTTGCCGGTCGTGATCATGGAGGCGCTGGCGCTGCGCACGCCGGTGATCGTCACGCAGATTGCCGGTACACCCGAGCTGGTGAACAACGAATGCGGCTGGCTGATCCCGGCGGGCGCGATCGAGCCGCTCGCGGATGCGATGCAAGCGGCGCTCGCCACCACACCCGAGAGGTTACGCGCAATGGGCGAAGTCGGCCGCGCGCGGGTGCTGGAGCAGCATGACGCGCTCCGCAACGCCCGCGCGCTGGGCGAGGCGATCGGGGCATTGTGATCGCGCTTGTCGTCATCGTCGCGCTCGCGCCGTTATGGGCGATCGACCTCGTCTTCCTGGCCGAGGTGATATTGGGGCTGGTGCCGCAGAGGCGGCGCACATACCCGCAAGGGCCGCGCAAGATCGCGATCCTCACGCCTGCGCATAACGAACAGGGCACGATCGGTGCTTCGGTCGCTGCGATTGCGCGCTACCTGCCCACTGGAACACGCCAGCTGGTGATTGCCCATAATTGCAGCGACGGGACTGCCGAGGAGGCTCGCGGCGCGGGGGCGGAGGTGGCGGCGCTCACCGATCCAGAACGGCGCGGCAAGGGCTATGCGCTGGCCTTTGGGCGCGAGCAGCTTGCAGGCGATCCGCCCGACGTCGTGATCATCATCGACGCCGATTGCACGATCGATCCGGGCACGATCGAGCGGCTGGCCGACGCCGCGGGAAAGCACGGCAAGGCGGTCCAGGGCAGCTACCTGTTCCGCAGCCGGCCTGGCGACGCGCCAATGGTGCAGATTTCCAATTTCGCGATGCTGGTCAAGAACCTGGTCCGTCAGCGGGGTGGCAGCCGGCTCGGCGCACCCGCTTTGATGGTGGGATCGGGCATGGCTTTTCCGTGGGCGCATTTCGCTGCGCTCGACCTAGCGACGGGCAATATCGTCGAGGATCTTGCGATCGGGCTCGAGTTGATCGCGGCGGGTGCGCCGCCCGCGTTCGAGGAAGCGGCGCGCACCTGGTCCGTGCCGAGCAATGTCGCCGGGACGGAGACGCAGCGCTCGCGTTGGGAAGGCGGCTTCATGGCGACCGCGCGCTCGACCGCGCTTCCGCTGTTTGCGCGCGGACTGGCGCGGTTGCGCTGGCCGGAAATCTGGATGGGTCTGCACCTGATGGTGCCGCCGCTGACCTTGCTGCTGATGGCCAATATCCTGGTCTGGCTCATTACCGGCTTACTGGCGCTGGCGGGCGTCGCCGCGCCATTCCATCTGTCGTCGGCCTTGCTGGCGGCGATGCTGGCGTCGGTCCTGATCGCGTGGGGCCTAGCCGGACGCGCCGTGCTAGCACCGAAGATGCTGGTGCGCCTGCCTTTCTATCTCGTCTGGAAGCTCGCGCTTTATGCGCGGCTGGTGCGGAAGAGGGAGAAGCAGGATTGGGTGCGCACCGAGCGGATCGATTGACGCTCACTTATACTCGATAAGTCCGCGCTCCCTGCCGAGCAGGCGACCGCGCCAATAGGACAATAGCCCCGCGACCGCGGCATATTGGTGCAGCACGCGCAGACCACCGGCTTTCAGTGCCAGCGGCCAGTTCGGCATCGTGCGGCGCTCTGCGATCGAAAGCCGCAGCCATTGCGCCGCCACCAAGAGCGGCACGAGGAGCGCGATCAGCGCCAGGCGGCGGTCCGCCAGCCCAAGCAGGAGCAGCAGCAGGAAGATAGCCGGCACGGCCGCGCCCCAGACCAGCATCCTTTTCACCTGGCCGATATCGCCGGGGAGCGATTGGTCGCCGTGGCGCGCGACGTGGCTGGCGGCGGCGAACCCCGCGCGCTTGGCGCGGCGCCACCATTGGCCGAACCGCGTGATCTGCGCGTCATGGCGCGTCATGGCCGCATCGATCCGCGCGAAGCGCCAGCCATGCCGGCTCATGCGCAGGCACATGTCGGGCTCCTCGCCCGCGATCAGCGCGGGGTCGTAGCCCGCCACGGCCTGGAGCGCCTCGACTCGAAACATCGCGTCGCCGCCCGTGCCGAGCGTGGGGCCGATCGGCACGTTCCATTCGACGTCGCAGATGCGGTTATAGATGCTGCGCTCGGGTGCCACTTCGCGCCGCCGCCCGAACACACCGCCGAGTTTCGGATCGGCGTTGAGCGCGGCCGAGGCGGTTTCGATCCAGCCGGGCTCGACCGTACAATCCCCATCGACGAACTGGATCTTGCCGAGATCGGGCGTCGCCCGGAGCAATGCCTTGATGCCGGCATTGCGCGCGCGCGCTGCGGTGAATTTGGGCGGCACGGGCAGCTCGACTACCTTCACTCCGATCTTGCGCGCGAAGGCCTGGCTGCCGTCGGTCGAGCCCGAATCGACATAGACGATATTCTCGATCCCCTTGAGCGAGGCGAGCGACGCCTTGAGGCGATCGCCCTCATTGCGCCCGATCACGACCACGCCGATGCCAGGCGCGCTCATCGTATGCACCGGTCGTAGCCGCCGCGCTGCACGACGCCGATCCTGGCAAGAATGCGGTTGCCGTAGCGCAACACGCGGCCATGCGGGTCGATCGCCTGGCGTTCGGACGGCAGCGGCAGCACGGCGGCGATGCGCGCCGCCTCCACCGCGCTCAGCCGGCTCGCATCATGCTGGAAGTAACGTTGCGCTCCGGCATTGGCGCCATAGGTGTGAAGGCCGGTCTCCGCGACGTTGAGATAGACTTCCATGATCCGGCGCTTGCCCCAGATATGCTCGATCAGCACGGTGAACCATGCTTCGAGCCCTTTGCGGACGTAAGAGCGACCCTGCCACAGGAACACATTCTTGGCGGTCTGCTGGCTGATGGTGGAACCGCCGCGCAATTTTCGGCCTTTCTCATTATTCTGAAAGGCCTGGCTCATCGCCTTGAAATCAAAGCCATGATGCCCGCAGAAATTGCCGTCTTCGGCGGCGATCGCGGCGCGCGCCATGTCAGGGTCCATTTCGGAAATCGGCATCCAATCCTTGGTGACGCTATGCCCCTGCGCCATATCGCCCAGTTGGGTGAGCGTGATCGGCGGGGGCACGAAACGGTAGATCAATGTCATCAGGATCGACAACAGGATGAAGCCGACCACGATGCGGACCAGCCAGCCGAATATGCGGCGGGGCCAGGACCGGTTTGCGGAGCGGCGCGAGCGCGCAAGGGAGACCATCGCTTGCGCTCTTAGCCGATGGCGCGGCGCACACAAACGGGGCATGAGGCGGGCCGTGGCGAAAGCATGGGAGCGGTCGATTTCGATGAAGCGGATTTTCCTTCTGAGCTTGGCCATCGCCACGCCGGCACTGGCCGAGGACAAATTGCGCGATCTGTGCGCCGAGCGGCCGGGGCTCGATACGCCCGCGTGCACGGTTGATCCCGGCCATTTGCAGGTTGAAATTGGCCTCGGCGACTGGACGCTCGACAGGCACGCCGACAGCCGCACCGACACGATCCTAGCGGGCGATATCTCGGCGCGCTACGGCGTGGGCGAGAGTACGGAAATCCGGCTGGGATGGACGGCCTACGGGCACAGTCGCACGCGCGACCGTGCGACCGGCGCCGTCGATCGTCTTTCCGGCGTCGGCGACGTCACGGTCGGCCTCAAGCAGAACCTATCGAACCCGAGCGGGGAGGGTTTCTCTTTGGCGGTGCTGCCTTATGCGACGCTGCCCACCGGCAAGAACGGGATCGGTGCGGGCGACTGGGGCGCGGGAATATTACTCCCCACCAGCTATGCGTTGACCGAGATCTTCACGCTGGAGATGACGCCCGAATGGGATGCCGCGGTCGATAGCGACGGCAAAGGGCGGCACAGCGCCTATGGCAGCGCCGCCGGCCTCGGCGTGAAGCTGAATGAGCAATGGAGCATGTCGGTCGAGGGGCAGGTCATCCGCGACCGTGATCCTGCGGGCCATTCAACCCGGTTATTAGGGGGCGGCTACCTCGCCTGGCAGCCCAAGGACCGGATCCAATTCGACGCCGGTGCGCAGGCGGGGCTGAACCATGCTACGCCCGACCTCGAAATCTACTTCGGGATCACGGAGAAGTTCTAAACGGGAGGCGGGTTATGACGCGGCGCTGTGTGTTTCCGGTCTTTTGTATCGCCCTGGCCGCGGCGACGTCATGGCCCGCTGCTGCTACCCACAGTCGGGTAGCGATCGAGGGCTCCGCCTCCGATCAGGCAGCGCTGCGGCAGACGCTCGACGCCCTAAGCGACGGTTTCGCCAGCGGCGACCTCGACAAAGTCATGGCCTATCACCACCCCGCAGTCGTCAAGGCGCTGGCCTATGACAAATTGCTCGTGGGCCGTGATGCGCTGCGCGCCGAAATGGCGGGGACGTTCAAGGCATTTCGGCTCGAATTCGTCTCGGATGAGATCGAATCCTTCGTCGTGCTCGGCGATGTCGCGATCGAGCAGTCCCGCTTTGCGATCCGGGGAACACCGCGCGCCGGAGGTGCGCCTTTTCTTTTCCGCGGCCGGTCGCAGGTGATCTACCGGCGCTATGCGGGTAGCCCGTCAGGCTGGGCGACTTTCCGCGAGATCATCCAGCCCGCCCCCTGAGCGGGGCGACGAGGCGGCTTGTAAGACTTTCCGCGCGCCATCGACTACCCAGTGGAGATGAGGGGGCAAACGGATCAGGACGCACGCTATCGCGCCTCGGCGACGACGTTCGGCGCGGCGATCGAGCGGCTTGCGCGTGGCTATGAAGCGGATGCCGAGCTGCGGCGCGATCTGGTTCAGGAGATTCACGCGGCTCTGTGGCGCAGCTTCGCCTATTTCGAAGGGCAATGCTCGGAGCGGAGCTGGGTCTATCGTATCGCCCACAATATCGCTGTGACGCACGTCACGACGCGGCGGCGGCTGCGGGCGGAGGCGTTGACCGGCCTCGACGAGATCGCCGACATCGCCGGACCGGAAGATGCGGAGACGACGACCGACGAACGCCGCATTGTCGACCGGCTATTGGCGACGATCCACCGGCTCAAACCCGCCGACCGCCAGGTGATGCTGCTTTATCTGGAAGACCTGACCGCGGCGGAGATTGGCGACGTTACCGGCCTGTCCGCGGGCGCGGTCGCGGTCCGCGTCCATCGGATCAAGGCGTTGCTCGCCCAACCTTATGCCTTGAAAGGAGACAGCGTATGAGCGCTTCCGATCCGATCAAGCAGGCCTGGCAGGATTCGGTCAGCCATGCGGATAGCCCGGACATCGCGACGCTGCGCGCGGGTGCCGATCGTTTCTACCGTCAGGTCCGCCGCCGCAACCTGATCGAATATGCCGCCTCGGTGCTGGTTGTGGTCTGTTTTTCCGTGATCGCGTTCAAGGCGCCGTCGCCGGTGACGAAGCTCGGCGCCGTACTGGTTATACTCGCTACGCTGGTCGCGGCGTGGCAACTCCGCCGCCGTGCTTCGGCGGTGGCGCCTCCCTCGGCCGAGTCTGCCTTGCCCGTGCTGGTCCATCAGCGCGCGCAGTTCGTGCGGCATCGCGATGCGCTCGCGAGCGTGGGCCTTTGGTATCTGCTGCCCTTCGCGCCTGGCATGGCGCTGATGATGTTCGCGCCCGCCTTCGAGCATGGACCAGGCGTATTCCTGACCATGCGGTGGCGCGACATCGCGTCGATGGCCTTCATATTCGCGGTGTTCGGCGGCGTGTGGTGGCTCAACATGCTCGCCGCGCGCAAGCTACAGAAGGCGATCGACGAGATAGACGCTCTGACGGGAGAGGACCGATGAGACAGCTGCAAAGGATCCTGGCCGTCTTGTTCGCGGCATTTTTGCTCGCGGCGCCCGGCGCGGCGCAGGAGGCAAAGGGAGACTGGCAGGGTACGCTCGAGGTCAATCCGACGGTTAAGCTCCGTCTCGCGATCCATGTCGCCGCGGACGCCGACGGCAAGCTCGCCGGGACGATGGACAGCATCGATCAGGGCGCGTTCGGCATCCCGCTTACTGCGGTGACGCAGGGCGAAAGCGTGCTGAGTTTCGACGTCCCGGCAGTCGCAGGGCGCTATGAGGCGAAGTGGGACGCGAGCGCAAAAGGCTGGGCGGGTATATGGCACCAATCGGGCATGAGCTGGCCGCTGGTTTTCACGCCGCATACCCCGACGCCTCCGCCTCCGCCTTTGCCCACCGCCTGGGAAATCCCCAAGGACCAGGCCATCGCCGCGCTGATAGACGCGCGCATCGTTGCGCGACAGGGTGAGGGTATCGTCATCGGCGTGATTGATCCCACAGGCCGGCGGATCGTCGCGCGGGGGCCGGTGGGCGCAAAGCCGTTCAATGGCGACACGATGTTCGAGATCGGATCGATGTCGAAAGTGTTCACGTCGCTGCTGCTCGCGGACATGACGCTGCGCGGCGAAGTCTCGCTCGACGATCCGGCGGCGAAATACCTCCCCGCCGGCGCGCGCCTGCCGGAGCGGGGCGGCAAGCAGATCACGCTGCGCGATCTCGCGACGCACAGTTCGGGCCTGCCGCGCCTTCCCAACAATATGCCGTTCGGCAACCCGGCCAATCCCTATGCCGATTATACCGAGACGATGCTGCTCGACTTCCTTAGCCGCTATCAGCTCACGCGCGACATCGGCAGCAAGTACGAATATTCGAACCTCGGCGTCGGGCTGCTCGGCTATCTGCTCGCGCGGCGCGCAGGGACGAGTTACGAGGCGTTGCTCAAGCATCGTATCCTCGATCCGCTCGGCATGAGGGATACGGCGATCACGTTGAGCCCCGATCAAAAGGCGCGCTTCGCGCAGGGTCATGATGCGATGATGCAGCCTGCCATGGCCTGGGACCTGCCCACGCTGGCCGGCGCGGGCGCGATCCGTTCGACCGCCAGCGACATGCTTATCTTCCTCAGGGCGGCGATCGGGATCAGGCAGACGCCGCTCGCGCGCGCCTTCGCGCTGATGCTCGCAGAGCGCCGGCCAGGCGTCGCGCCGAACGTCGATACCGGGCTCGGCTGGATGATGGCGAAATCGCCGCGCGGCGAGATCGTGCTCCATGACGGTGGCACCGGCGGCTTCCGCACCAGCATGGCCTTTGATCCAGTGAAGCGGCGTGGCGTGGTGGTACTCACCAACGCTGCGCGTGAACCCTCATCCAACGACCTTGCGATCCACCTGCTGATCGGCAGCCCCGTCGCGGCGCCATGAGATCGTATGCGCGTCGCTGATCAAGCGGGTACCACGCGGGAGCTGTCCAGATCGGGGTGCGGCATTTCCTCTTCACGTTCCGGCTTGATCCTGAACCAAATGGCGTACATCGCCGGAAGGAACAGCAATGTGAGCACGGTGCCGACCGCGACGCCGCCGATCAGCGTGAAGGCAAGCGGGCCCCAGAAATCGCTGAGCGTCAGCGGAATGAAGGCCAGCACCGCCGCCAATGCGGTCAGGACGACGGGTCGGGCCCGTTGCACGGTCGCTTCCACCACCGCTTGACGGGGCCCCATGCCGTCCGCCTCATTGGTATGGATCTGACTGATGAGGATGAGTGTGTTCCGCATCAGGATGCCGGCCAGCCCGATCACGCCGAGGATCGAGCCGAACCCAAACGGCTGACTGAACAAAGCGAGCATGGGCACCGCGCCGATCAGCCCGAGCGGGGCGGTGAGGAAAACCATCGCCATGGCGGGAAAGGAACGGACCTGCACCATGATCGTCACAAGCATCAGGAACAGCATGATCGGAAAAACCTTCGCCAGCGCGGCATTGGCCGTGTCGGATTGCTCGCTATTGCCGGCGACTTCTATGCGATAGCCGGCGGGCAATTTGGCGATCAGCGGCTGTAATTGCTGCCACACTTCCGCGGAGACTTGCGGAGGCTGCATCGCTTCATCGATGTCGCCGCGAACCTCGATCGCCGGAACATGATCCCGCCGCTTCAGGATTGGGTCCTCGCTGCGGAACTCAAGTTGTCCGACCTGGGACAAGGGGATGCTGCGGCCATCATTGGTGCGCAACGTGAAATCCGCGAGCTGGTCGGGTTCGAGGCGGCGCGGACCAGCCGAGCGGGCGACGACGTCGACCGACCTTATGTCTTCGCGCAGTTGGGTCACGGCCACGCCGTTCAGCAGGAACTGGAGCTGTTGCGCCACGTCGGTCGAACTCAAACCGAGCAGGCGCAGGCGATCCTGATCGAGGACCAGATGTGCCTGCGGCACGCGCTCACCCCAGTCCTGATTCACGTCGCGCATATGCGGGTTGGCCCGAAGGATCGCAGCCGCCTGGTCCCCAATCTGGCGAAGCTTCTGCGGATCCGGCCCCATGATACGGAATGCGACGGGATAAGGAGTGAAGGGGCCGAAAATGAACTGCGTCACGCGCAGATTGGCCTGCGGAAGCAATCCCTTGGCAGCCTGTTCGCGCAGCCGGAATTTCAGGGCGTCGCGCTCCTTGGGACCCGCTGTCCAGATGACGATCTTCGCAAAAGCCGGGTCGGGAAGTTCGGTACCGTAAGGGAGGAAGAAACGGACCGCGCCCTGGCCGATGAAGGACACGACCGACTTCGCTTCCGGCTGCTTGCGCACATAATCCTCGACCGTCTTCACCGCCGCCTGCGTCGCTTCGATACTGGTTCCTTCGGCCATGCGTATTTCGGCGAGCACCTCCGGTCGTTCCGAAGTCGGGAAGAATTGCGGACTCAGCCGCCCGAGGCCGAGGAGGGCGGCGATGAAGAGCGCCACGACCGCAATCGCGACCTTGCTTTTGTTTCCCACCGACCAACCGACCAGCCGGCGGAAGCGCTGATATCGCGGCGTCCCGTAAATTGCGGTGCCGCCGCCTTCAAAGGCCTTGATCTGGGGAAGCAACTTCACCCCGAGATAGGGCGTGAAATAGACCGCCACGACCCATGAGGCGATCAGCGCGTAAGCAACGATCCAGAAAATGCCGCCCGCATATTCGCCGGCGCCCGATTGAGCGAAACCGATCGGCATCAGCCCGATGATCGTCAGGAGCGTGCCGGTCAGCATCGGGGCGGCGGTGTGGCTCCAGGCATAACCCGCCGCTTTCACGCGTTCGTACCCTTCCTCCATCTTCACGACCATCATCTCGATGGCGATGATGGCATCGTCGACCAGTAGGCCGAGCGACAGGATGATCGCGCCGAGTGAGATACGATCGAATTCGCGCCCGGTGATCATCATGATCACGAAAAGCGCGGACAAGGTCAGCGGGACGGCGGCGGCGACGACGACGCCCACCCTCCAGCCGAGGCTGATCAGGCTGACGATCATGACCACGAACAGCGCCGCGACGAATTTGATCATGAATTCGTCGACCGCGTGACTGATCATAACCTGCTGATTGACCACGCCCTGAAAGATGAGGCCGGTCGGAATGGAAGACTGGATCCGGCCTTCTTCCGCGCGCAGCGCCTTGCCGAGCGCAAGCCCGTTCCAGCCTGCGCGCATGACGACGCCGAGCAGCACGCTAGGTTCGCCATCATGATTGATGAGGAGCGTCGGCGGGTCTTCATAGCCGTGTTCGACCTCCGCGACGTCGGAGATTTTCAATGTCCTGCCGTTGGCAACGATCGGCGTATCGCGGATCGCCTGCAGATCGTCATATCCGCCATCGATTCGTACGAAGCTCTGGGGACCTCGCGTGTCGATCGACCCCGCCGGGGTAACGATATTCTGCCGGCGCATTGCGTCCAATACATCGCGCGGGACTATGCCCAGCGTGGCGAGCCGATCCTGGTTGAAGTTGACGAAAATCCGCTCCGGCCGCTCGCCGATGATATTGACCTTCTCCACGCCGGGGACGTGGAGCAGCCGCATGCGAATGTCCTCGGCCTTGCGCACGAGCAGGCGCTGCGGAAAGCCCTTCGCCTTGAGCGCATAGATGGCGAAGGTGACGTTCGAATATTCGTCGTTCACCGCAGGCGGCAGCACGCCGGGCGGCAGCTTGCCGCTTTCGTCGGCGATCTTTTTGCGGGCCTGGTAAAGCTGGTCCGCCAACTCCTGCGGCGGCATGGTGTCGTTCAGGCTGATCGTCATGAAGGCCAGGCCGGGCCGAGTGAAAGTATCGACGCGGTCATACCAGCGAAGCTCCTGGATACGCTTTTCCAGCGGATCGGCGACGAGATCCTGCATCTCCTGCGCTGTGGCGCCGGGCCAAGCGACCGACACCGTCAAGGCCTTGATCGTGAAATCAGGGTCTTCGGCGCGCCCGAGCCGCAAGAACGAGAATATACCAGCGGCGACGATCGCCAGGATGAGGAACAAGGTCAGCGTGCGTTGGCGGACCGCGAACGCGGAAAGATTGAACTTGATCATTGCGCTGCAGCCCTGGAGGGGGCGATGCGGACGCGCTCGCCGGCGTGAAGCAATTGGGCGCCCAACGCTACGAACTGCTCGCCTGTGCTGAGACCTCCGGCGATCGTCGCACTCTCGCTGCCGACGCCGGTCAGCCGAACCGGTCGCCAGCTGAGGATCGGCTTATCCGCGCCGACGACCCATAGGCCTGGCCCCTGGCCTCGATCGATGATCGCGGCGAGTGGGACTTCCATGACCGATGTGGGATGGCCGTCGGGCAGGTAGAGAGTGACGGTCGATCCGAGCGGCGCGTTGGCCGCCTTTCCCTCCAGCACGAAACGGGCGTCATAGGTGCGGGTTTGGGGATCCGCCGATGCCGACAGTTGACGCAGGCGTGCCGTTCCGCCTTGTGTGCCCGATCCGCCGAATAGCCTGACATGCGCGATCGAGCCGATCGGGGGGCGGATCATCTCGGGCAGGCTGACATCGGCTTCGCGAGGGCCACCACGCGCGAGGCGAACCACCACCTGGCCCGCCGTCACCACCTGGCCGGGCTCTGCAAGCGTTTCGGTGACGACACCGTCCGCATCCGCGACCAGCACACCATAATGGGATTCGTCGTCGGCAACCTTCATCTGAGCGCGAGCGGTTTGAGCCGCGGCATGGATCTGGTCATAAGTCGACGCCGAAACCGCGCCTGCCGCCACGAGATCGCGGTACCGCGCTTCGTCGGCCGATGCCTGGACCGATCGCGCACGGGCGGCATCCAGCGCAAGCGCGTAATCGGTGCGGTCGATGCGCATCAGCGGCTGACCGCGCCGGACCGCCTCGCCTGGATCGACCAGGCGTTCGACGACCTTGCCGCCGACCCGGAAGCCGAGATCGCTCTGGATTCGAGCTTTCACGACGCCGGTGATGCTGCGGCCGACGACATGGCCGGCGCCGACGGTTGCCACCTCGACCAGTCTGTCTTGCGTGCGCGGATCCAGAGCGGGCCTGCTGCAACCCGCCACCGTGACGATGGCGAGACCGGCCAAACCTTTTGAAACCAACTTTGACGCCCGACGCATTTCGTTCTCCCGAAGAGGGGAGGTTGCTATTTGCGTCGTTGTGACTAATGAGTCAATTGGTCATCAGTCGTATGAGGCGACCAGGTCGACGTTAGGGGGCCAAGCTTCTCAGGATCAGGTTGCTTACCTCTTCAGCGCCTTGCGGAAAGTCGGCGCGATTATACGGAAGCATCGTCAGATTCACGAAGGGCTGCAGCACAAGCAGGATTGCGCGGGAGGTTTCGTCCAGCGGCGTCTTGCGTTCGAACTCGCCGGATTCGCGGCCGGCAAGGATGATCTGTTCGAGCAGAAGCTGGATGCTGCGTTCGAACGACAGATAGGAGCCCCAGCGTTCCGCCGCCGAATTGGCTGCGACGTCATAAAGCTTGCGATGTTCATCGAGTAATTCCCGACCTTTGGCGGCAATCGCTCTGACCAGGCGGCGAAGTGCTTCGGCGGAGGATGTGGCTTCCGCCGCCGCAGTAGTCGCGTCTTCGACGACCTTTTGGAGGCACTGGCCGCAAATCGCCTCGCCGATGGCCTGCTTCGATTCGAAGAAGCGGTAGATGTAGGCTTTGGAATAGCCGATCGCGCGCGACAATTCCGATACGGTTGTCTTGTCATAGCCGAATTGGCCGAAATGCTCGTAGGCCGCCGAGAGGATCCGCTCCCTCGTCTCATGCTCGGTAGGGCCGCGATGGGCTGGGGGCGGGCTGGAAGGCATGGCGACGTTATAGAGACCTCATCTCCGCACATAAACCGATCTGCAGTTGACGACTAGTGACTGTTTTGGATAGTCGTCACAATTGGTTGCTCTGCACAAGGCTTCTGACATGTCTCGCCCAAGATCGTCGGCCCCCATCTTAATCATGGCCTTTCTGTTGTCCGGCTGCACAGTTGGTCCGAATTACCAGCGGCCGGATCTGCAGTCGCCGCCGGCCTTTATGAGCCAGGCTGCCGTGGCGGCACGCTCGGTTCCCGCCGGACCTGAAGCCTCGACCTGGTGGGCGAGCTTCAAAGATCCGCTGTTGAGCGATCTGGTGAATCAGGCGCTCGCGCAGAATCTGGACATAGCGGAAGTGATCGCGAGGGGCGTTCAAGCGCGGGCGGCGCTGCGCCAAGCCGACGCGGCACTGCTCCCGTCGGCGACCTTGTCCGGCCAGGCCGCTGCGACGCGCCAATCGATCGAAAGTCCGGCCGGAAGGCTGATTGCAGCGACGCCCGGTTCCGATCGGAACGCCAAATATTACGAAGTCGATCTCGACGCGCGTTGGGAGATCGATCTGTTTGGGGGATTGCGACGGGAACGTGAGGCAGCGATTGCGGACTATGTCGCGTTCCGCGCCGACGTCGCGGCGGTCCGGCTTGCCGTCGCCGCGCAGGTGGCGGATACCTATATCGTCATTCGCGGCCTGCAGACGCGGTTCGCCATCGCTGAAGCACAGGTGCGGACGCAGCAGCATCTGGTCGACATCGTCGCGCTTCAATATCGAAAGGGCGTGGCCGCCGAACTTCAGCTTCGGCAGGCCGAAGGCGCCTTGTCGCAGGTCAAGGCGACGCTTCCGCTTCTCCAGATGGCTCTCGACAGCGCTGAGAACGCGCTCGACGTGCTACTCGGGGCCCAGCCCGGAACATATCGAGCGCAGTTGCTGCCAATGGCCGGCACGATTCCGACGGCGCCCGCGGTCGCCGACATCGGCGGCCCCGCCGACCTGTTGAGGCGACGGCCCGACCTCACGGTCGCAGAGCAGAAACTCATTTCCGCCAATGCGTTGGTTGGCTCAGCGATCTCAGAATATTACCCTAAGCTGGATCTGAGCGGGCTGCTGGGAACCGCAACAGGTTCGGCGAGCCGCCTGTTCACTGGCGCCGCCAATCAGAGCCAGGGCATTGCAGGCCTTCGTTGGCGATTGTTCGACTTTGCGCGCGTCGATGCCGAGATAGTTGCCGCCAAAGGCCGCCGTGCGGAGGCGCTCGCCGCCTATCGGCTGGCGATCCTGCGAGCGTCAGAGGATGTGGAAAACGCCTTCTCCGCGCTGATCAACAGCGAGTCACAGAGCCGCGATCTGGCGGAAGGGGAGGCCTCGCTCGCGCGCGCCCAGCGGGCTTCGCTGGTGGCGTATAAAGGCGGGGTAGTCAGTTTGATCGAAGTGCTGGACGCCGACGGACGACTGCTGACGACCCGAGATGCCCGGGCGCAGGCGCAAACCCAGGCGGCGAGAGCGGCGGTCGCGTCGTTCCGCGCGCTCGGCGGCGGATGGGATTCGTCGCGAGCCTCCGGTGTGCTTTGAAATCGGCGGATGCCGCAACGCAGGCCCAGGTCAGTCGTCATTGCGAGCGCAGCGAAGCAATCCAGGGTCGCTTTGAACTGAATTGCTTCGTCGCTGGGCGCCTCGCAATGACGCGCTGAACCGAAGGCCGGTCTTAAGCCGGCAACAGTCTCTTCTCGCCGGCAATGCGCATCATCGCCTTCTGCAGTTTGTCGAAGGCGCGGACCTCGATCTGGCGCACGCGTTCGCGGCTGACGCCATAGACTTGAGAGAGTTCCTCCAGCGTCTTGGGGTCGTCCGCCAGGCGGCGTTCGGCGAGGATATGCTTTTCGCGGTCGTTGAGCGCGTCCATCGCCTGGGTCAGCATGTCGTGGCGGACATCCTTCTCCTGCGATTCAGCGAGGCGTTCGTCCTGCAGCGGATCGCTGTCGACCAGCCAATCCTGCCACTGGGCGTCGCCGTCTTCGCCGACCATGACGTTGAGCGACGTGTCGCCGCCCATCGCCATGCGACGGTTCATCGCGGTGACCTCATCCTCGCTCACGCCGAGATCGGTCGCGATCTTGGTGACATGCTCGGGCGAGAGGTCGCCGTCCTCGAAGGCGTCGATCTGGCTCTTCATGCGGCGCAGGTTGAAGAACAATTTCTTCTGGGCTGCGGTCGTGCCCATCTTCACCAGGCTCCACGAACGCAGGATATATTCCTGGATCGAGGCGCGGATCCACCACATCGCATAGGTTGCGAGGCGGAAGCCGCGATCGGGCTCGAACTTCTTCACGCCCTGCATCAGCCCGATATTGCCCTCGCTGATCAGTTCGGACGCGGGGAGGCCGTAACCGCGATATCCCATCGCGATCTTAGCCACGAGTCGCAGGTGCGACGTGACGAGCTTCGCCGCCGCTTCAGGATCGCCATGTTCCTGGAAGCGTTTGGCGAGCATATATTCCTCCTCCGGCTGGAGGAGTGGAAACTTGCGGATTTCCGACAGATAGCGGTTGAGGCTCTGCTCCCCGCCGAGCGCCGGAATGGTTGCCACTGCACGAGTGCTACTGGCCATAAAGCTTACTTCTCCCCGGACCCTTTGTGGTCCCGATCCGTCCCCCCGATAGAGGTACAGGACCGTCTTGATGGTTCATACCAAAAGATGACTGAACAGTTCCTGCATGTCTGCCGGCATGTTGCTTTCGAAGGACAAAGCCTGGCTTGTCACCGGATGGGTGAAGCCGAGCAATGCCGCATGGAGCGCCTGGCGCCGGAACCCAAGCTCTTCCAATAATATGCGGTGGTCGCGCACACCGCGCCCACCATAGACCTGATCTCCCAGCAAAGCATTCCCGATCGACGCCATATGGACACGAACCTGGTGCGTTCTGCCGGTTTCGAGCCGGCATTCCACCAACGCCGCGCCGTCGAGCGGCTTGAGCGTCGTGTAGTGCGTCACCGCATGCTTGCCTTGCCCCGCACCGACGATCGCCATCTTCTTGCGATTGGACGGACTGCGGCCGAGATTGCCTTCGATCCGCCCTTCCGCGGGCTTCGGACGTCCCGACACGATCGCCTTGTAACGCCGGTCGATGCTATGCTTCGCGAATTGCGCGGCGAGGCCGGCATGCGCGCGATCCGTCTTGGCAGCGACCATCAGCCCCGACGTGTCCTTGTCGATGCGGTGGACGATGCCTGGCCGCTCAACCCCGCCGATGCCCGAGAGCGATCCCTGGCAATGATGGAGCAAAGCATTGACCAACGTCCCGTCGAGGTTGCCGCAGGCCGGGTGAACCACCAGGCCGGCGGGCTTGTCGACGACGATCAGATGCTCGTCCTCAAACGCGACGACGAGCGGTATTTCCTGTGCCTCGTTATGCGCGGGCTTCGGGCTGGGCACCGCGACCGCGACATCGACCGCGCCGGAGACCTTGGTCGCCGGATCGCGTATGATCCTCTCGCCAACCGTCACATTTCCCGCCGAAATCAGTGCTTTGAGACGTTCACGGGACAGGGTCGGAATGATTGCCGCGAGCGCGCGATCCAGGCGCCAGCCCGCCATTTCCGCCGGCATCGCCGCACGCTTGACCTGAACCCCCGCGTCCACTTGGACGGATATGGGGCTTTGCAACGGGTTTTCAAGGGCTCGACCAGAGCGCGCCGCGCTAATCGGAAGGGCGGCCTCCGCTCCCAGGCGGAGGAACTGCGGCTCTCGGTTACCGCTCAACGGCGGAGCCGGTATGTGCCTGTCGTCTGGAGACGCGCTTATATTATTTCCAGCCCAAACGATGCCAAGATTTGCCCGATTGAGGGTAAGAGAGATTGCTATGGAGCATGAAGGTAGCTGCCACTGCGGGACGATCCGGGTCCTGATCGAAGGCGAACCCACCGAAGCCAGTGAGTGCAATTGCTCGATCTGTCGACGGACCGGCGCGCTGTGGACCTATCGCTCGCCCAGCCAGGTCAAAGTCTCGGGGCAGGGTGTGGGCTATGTCCAGGGGGATGCCATGCTGACATTGTGGCATTGCGCGACCTGTGGCGTCATCACCCACTGGACTCCTCGCGATCCGCCCTACGAGCGGATGGGCATCAATCTCAGGCTGTTCGACCCCGCTTTGTGGGAAGCACTTCCGCGCCTGCTCGTCGACGGCGCGAGTTGGTAACACCCGGCTGGCCGCCAACCACCAATAGCGGATTGCCGATTTTAGGCGCTAAGATGCCGCATGCTGTTCGAGATCGGGCGAGATGTACTGGGCGTGCTGCTCGCCGCCGCGGAAGCCGCCCCGCATCGCGAGATATGCGGCCTGCTCTTCGGTTCGTCCGATCGGATCGTGCGGGCCGAACCCGCCGACAATGTGGCCGCGCATCCGGAAGACACGTTTGAAATCGACCCTCGCGCGCTGTTCGCCGCATCATT